>VMBT01000013.1_pt1 | contig 143894 bp, 127 predicted proteins | sample 4404301 | NCBI WGS metagenome assembly VMBT01 (sample SAMN12238535, study PRJNA552566) | marine metagenome | isolation source: Coastal seawater | place: USA: coastal Georgia, Sapelo Island | collected 2008-08/2009-08 | reverse complement strand
CATCTGGTATATTGCGCAGGTCGAAGATGCTAGATGCCTGCCGTCCATCGAACTGAGCGAGAAGCTTAAAAAACTCGACCCAACTTCAACCATGCGTTGCTTTAATGGGGTTGCCGAGGCTTACAAAGCCGCTTGCGAAGATGCCCTGGCACAGGCAGCAGAAGTAGAAAGGGAGATGGTCGTGGTTGCCGGCTCGTTTCATACCGTTGCCGCGGCGCGAATGCTCTCTAAGTGTTAGAAGGGTACGGATTCAGTAACGCCTCAACGGGACTGGCTTCGTCTGTTTCTGGAGATCGCCGTTCGGTGGTACAGACCGGACCTGGGAAGCGCTGACTTGCAGCAGAATACTAAACAGAGAGTTGTTGGTACCGTTGTTTTACTGGCTTGCTGTCTGATCTTTCTGCCGATTGTTTTTGATGGCGAAGGCAGCTATGGGCCTACTCTGACCAGCCAGATACCAGATCCCCCGCGAATCACCATTTTGCCTGAACCGCAACAGACCCGTCCGGTTATCATTGCCGACAGCGATGTACCTGCGGTGGCTCTACCAGAGAATGATGCCGTCCAACCGGCTTCTGCAACAAACCAAACCAGCGATTCTGACTCAGAGAGCACCTTGACGGTTGCACAGGAGGCCATGGCTACTGGGCCTGACGCCACCGAATCGGTTCCTGCTTACACCAGGCAGGACGAGAAGCTCCCGCAATTGGGTGAGGATGGCTTGCCGAGCGGCTGGAGCGTTCGATTGGGCTTATTTTCCAACGCAGACAACGCCGCGATTCTGCTAGAGCGATTGCAGGACGCAGGTTATCGGGCATATATGCGAGAGATCGAATCCGATGAGGGTCGGCTGAGGGGCGTTTTCGTCGGTCCTTGGTTGGACAGACAGCTATCTGCCGATTACCAGAGTAGCCTGCAAGAAGAATTTCAGCTGGCGGGAATCGTGGTTCCCTATGAGATGGAACGTTAGGAGCCAGTCCATAAACGATGACTCAGGCTGATATCCTCATTCTTGCAGTCATTGCGATTTCCTCAGCTTTCGGCGTGTGGCGGGGTTTTGTCAAGGAGATATTGTCGCTTCTCAGCTGGATTGCTGCGTTGTTGGTTTCCCGCGTTTACAGTGAGTCCTTAGCCGGTATGCTTGGGAATCTGATAGATAACCCCTCTGTCCGATATGTCACCGCCTTCTCTGTTCTGTTTGTCATCACCATTATGTTGGGAGCAGCCCTAAACCACTTTATGTCAAAGCTCCTGGTTGTGACTGGGTTAAAAACACTCGACCGCCTCTTGGGGGCAGTGTTTGGGGTCGCCCGGGGCACGGTCATTGTTTTGGTGGTTTTGTTTGTCTTGAATGTGTTTGTGTCAGGGGCGGAATGGTGGCAGCAGTCCACGCTGATTCCCTACGGCATGGTTTTGATTGAAGAATCGCAGATCTTTATTGGCGACATGAATGCAGTAATCCCTACTTATTAGAGTAATCACCTGGAGCGGAGCATATTTTTATGTGCGGATTAGTTGGAGTGGTAACCAGTCAGGATGTGGGGGTGTGCCTGTATGACACACTGACAGTGCTGCAGCATCGAGGGCAGGATGCGGCGGGGATTATGACCAGTGATAACGGAAAGCTTAACTTACGAAAAGACAATGGTCTGGTTAAGGATGTCTTCCGGACTCGCCACATGCGCCGACTCACAGGCCAGATGGGTATTGGTCACGTGAGATACCCTACGGCGGGTAGCTCCAGCCCCGCACTTGCCCAGCCATTCTACGTAAACTCGCCTTACGGTTTGTCCCTTGCTCACAACGGTAACCTGACTAATACCGCCGACTTGAATCGGGAGCTGTACAAGACTGACCTGCGCCACATGAACACCGATTCAGACTCAGAGGTGCTGCTGAATATTTTCGCCCACGAGTTGTCACAGAAGAAACAGATTGAGCCAAGGCCGGGAGACATCTTCTCTGCGGTTGAAGGCGTCCACAAGCGCTGTCGCGGTGGTTACGCTGCGGTTGTCATGATAACCGGATACGGAATACTGGGGTTCCGCGATATCAATGGTATCCGGCCGCTGGTTTTCGGCTCCCGGGCCAGCAACGGGCAGAAAGAATATATGATTGCGTCGGAGAGCGTGGCACTGGATTCGCAGGGGTTTACGATTGAGCGGGATATCGCCCCGGGAGAGGCGGTCTACATCGATGTTCAGGGAAATCTGCATACTAAGGTCTGCGGTGAGCCCGGTATCCATGCCCCCTGTATTTTCGAGCATGTTTACTTCGCCCGTCCGGATTCACTTATGGACAGCATTTCTGTCTATAAGGCCCGCTTACGCATGGGGCAGCGTCTGGCAGAAAAAGTGAATAGATTGCGCCCCGACCATGACATCGATGTCGTGATACCGATCCCTGACACCAGCAGAACCTCAGCGCTTGAGCTGGCCAATCATCTGGGCATTAAGTATCGGGAAGGTTTCGTCAAAAATCGCTACATAGGGCGAACGTTTATCATGCCCGGTCAGAGTCAGCGTCGTAAGTCGGTTCGGCAGAAATTAAACGCAATCGAATTGGAATTTAAAGGGAAAAATGTCCTGTTGGTAGATGATTCTATTGTGCGAGGTACGACCTGTAAGCAGATCATCCAGATGGCACGGGACGCCGGTGCGCGGAAAGTCTACTTTGCCTCAGCCGCACCGGCAATTCGCTATCCCAACGTTTACGGTATTGATATGCCTGCAGCCACGGAACTTATCGCGGCCGGTAAGACTGATCAGGAGGTTGAAGTTCAGATCGGTGCTGACTGGCTGATTTATCAGGACCTGGATGATCTGATTGCTGCAGCGGCTGAAGGTAATCCGGACCTGCAGCACTTTGAGTGCTCAGTGTTCAATGGGGAATATATTACCGGTGACGTTGATGAGATGTATCTGAAGCGTTTGGAGCTGGCTCGAAATGATGCGGCTAAATTGGCGAAGAATAAAAAAAGCGTGGCGAGACAGCAGAATCTTGTTTCCGATTTGCAAAGTGATGGCTGAGTTGAGGCTTAGCGGGTATCTAAATCTCTGCCATTTACGGTTCCGTGCAATTGTCCGAAGCAGAGGAGAAGCAAGGTCTAACCCAGCTGCGCCAGCTTTTGAAAGAAATCAAACAGTGTCTGCGTCACATACAGCCAGTTAAAAGCGCTCAGTTTACACTCTTCAAAATGCCCTGAGAGACGAGAAGTTCACGCACTTCAGCAACCCGGTTTCCCTGTATTTCCAGGGACTGGTTTTTGAGTGTTCCTCCTGTTCCCAATTTTTTTTTAATGAGCTGCAGGAGCTCAAGTAATTGCGCTCCGCTTAGGCCAAGATGTGAAATAACGGTCACTTCTTTTCCGCCCCGGCCTTTTTTCTCCAGTTGAATCTGAGGAGTCCGGGCTATGTTTGTGTCAATCGGTCGGGCTTCACTTTCACATTTGCACTTATGCAGCGCTCTGCCGCAAATGCTGCAGAGATTGCTGCCAGACGTTGTGTAGACCAATTTTGAATTTGGCATGAATCGGGTTTAGGCGAAAATGGACTCGCTGATAAGGGTAATTCAAATCGGTATGCTGATAGGGAGCCCTGTAGCCTCAGATTCGGTACAGCGGTGGAAGGCTGTAGCGATCTTCCTTGGCAAGTCGTTTGGATTGCGTAATTTTGACACGTCTCAGGGTCGCTATCGTTTCTATACAGGCCGCCGGATCAAAGCTCTGATCGTTGGAACCAATCCTGTTTCGGAACAGATCGGTTTGTAGATTCTGTACATGTTGGTGTAACTCAGCGGCTTCCTGCGCTTGGAGAATATCTTCCATGTTCGCAATTCGTCGACTCTCGATAAAATGATCACACCAAACGACAAGCTGCGTTCGTATGTGGTGCATCTCCTTCTGCTTCAGGATTTTCAGAAGTTGCCGGTAGGCGACCCGTTCGTTATTGGCGGGGGAATAGTGTTCAGCGATTCGGTTTCTGCCAGCGTTGAGATAATGGTTTATCAGTTGCCGGTTGGGCCATATCACCAGGCGATAGATGCTGATCAGAACAATCAAAAAGGCTGCGGAGATCAGATAGCGTAGCCAGTTAGCCTCTATTTCTATGTATTCGGCTTCGGCTTGCTCGTCGATCATTTCCTGGTCTACGACAGGGGGCATTGCCAGTAAATCTTCCAGATTGCCGCTGCTGGAGACAGCCTGTTCAGCTGGGGCGGATCCCGCTATTGCTCCGATAATGAGGGTTTTTGCCGGGATGGTGGTTACCTGAAGCTGGTCGGTATCGATGTTCCACCAGGGAATCGCAATTTCCGGAATTTCAAGGTTACCGTCAACGGTCGGGACAATTGTCATGGTTTCAACGCGGGTGCCTACGATCGCTCCGCTGACGAAAGTCCGGTCAATTTCTGATGGGTCAGGGTAGGTGTTGGCGCCATCGAGATCGGTGGTTCCGAACGGTGGCAGTACCGCGCCATCAAGTCCCTCTGCGACCATGGTGATGGTACGCACGACCGAATCTCCAATTTGCAGTTCATCGGTGTCCGGTGCCCAGCTGTCTTCGAGGGTCAGGCCGGAGACTGGCAGCCAAACAGGGCTGTTGGCAGCTGCTGCCGGACGTTGTTTGACGTCAACGGTCATGCCGTCAATAAAAGCGGTCACTCGTCTGGTGTTAAGGTTCCTGAAAACGAAGTTGCTCGACCCGTCGGTCACCTCTCCGCGAAATAGAATGTCGGGAATCTCCAGAGGCCCACTTCGCTGTGGAAAGATGACGTAGCGCTTTTCGTAGACGCCATAGCGTACGCCATCGATAAGCTTTTCATACTGGTTCGGAGAGCCGATCAGTTGAATCACGGTATCAGGCATCTCCAGTTCAGTGAACTGGGGGTTACGAATGCCGTTGATTGTATAGAACAGTCTGACGGTAAACAGCAGTTGTTCTTGGACGTATACGCTGTCTTTGTTGACTTCTATTTCCAGAAAAAGCTCTTCTGAAGACTGATTAGACCGTGGCCCTTGGTTAACCACCGACACCGTGATTGGGTCAGTGCGTGCATTGTTTATGGTCAGCGGCGGGATTTCCAGGTCTCCCTCCGTCAGAGGGAACAGCGTGACGATGTAATCAGTCCAGGATTCCACGGATCCGTTAATCGAGCGGATCTGACTCGATGTCCGGGTGCCCAGAACATCGAAATTTTCGGTTAGGGGCGTCAGATCAAGCTGCATCCCTTGGCGTTGCTCAAATACCCGGATGGTGTAAGTCAGGGTTTCCCCTCGCGCCAGCTCATAGCGATCTACCGATACTTCAATCTCCTGTGCTGTGGCTGAAAAAGCCAGAGAGAACAGTAAAAAAGCAACAGCTGCTCTGAGCGAAATCCGGTTTACCATATCTGGCCTCCGCTGCTGGTGTTATTGGCTGTGCCATTGAGCTGTCGCTGACGATATTGATAGCGAAATTTGCGCCGCAGAAGCTCGCCCGGATCATCTTCAATGCGGCGAAGCCATTGTTCGAGCGACTGCTGCTCCTCGAATTCTTCATTGGTCGATTCCGAAGGCGTGTTCTGCTCGCTGTTAGACTCCGAGCCTTCCTGTTCTTCGGGTGGCTGATTCTGCTGTTGCTGCTCTTGCTGATCCTGATTGCCTTCCTGGCTTTGCTGATCCTGTTGCTCAGAGTTTTCCTGCTGCTCTGACTCGTTTTGGGAGTTTTGCTCAGATTGGTTATCCTGGCTGTCTCCTTCCTGCTGCTCTCCCTCTTCGGATTCCTGTTGTTCGAGCAGCTCCTCAATAATGGCCTTATTATTGAGCGCGTCCTCATGATCAGGCGCCATTGAGAGAGCAGTGTCATAAGCCGCTATGGCCTCGGGGTAATTCCCTGCCAGGGCGAGCGCATTGCCGCGATTATAATGGCCGTCAGGCGTGTTGATGGCACTGTAGGCGGCTATCGCGGTTTCATAGTTTTTTGATCGATAGTTCGCGGCGCCCGACCACTCAGAAGACTCGAATAAAGAGGCAGCCAGCTCGTGCTGTTCGTTGGCAAATGCCTCCGCCGCTTGCTGGTCTTTCGTTTGCCATAAATCTCTCCAGTCAAACGCCTGCGCCTGATTGGAAGGAAGCATAACTCCGGCGGTACTCAGAATGACCAGGCTGAACAGCCATCCTTTCCTGAAGCTCATGGCTGCAACAGGAAGAACGAGAAGAAGCAGCCAGGGGCCGGATTCGTACCAGATGTCGAATTCCTCATCGACTTCCGTCAGTTCCTCGTCGTCCAGAAGGTCAAAGTTAGACAACAGAAAGGCCAGATCAGAATCGGCAAGCTGAATGTCGTGGTAGCGGCCGCCGGTGCGGTTTGCCAGGGACTGCAGAACATTACGATTAAGTGTGGGGGTGACGATAGCCCCTGTTTGGTCAGTCAGAAAACTTCCGTCGCTGGTTCGGATTGGTGCACCCTGTTCAGTGCCAATGCCCATGATCAGCAGTTCGTAGTCCGTTTCCTGCAGACGATTGGCAAGACGCTGTTCCTCAGAAAAGCCATTGATGCCGTCAGTCATCAGGAGAATGCGGCCTCGGGTAGCCTCTACTTCATCCAACAAGCCAATCGCAAGCTCGACCGCAGCGACAGGATTTGAGCCGAACAGAGGCATAATGTTCGGGCTGAGGGAGGGAACCAGTGATTCGATGGTTACGACATCGTCCGTTAGCGGTGTTACAGTATGTGCATCACCTGCGTATACTACCAGAGCCGTCTGGCCTTCTTCTCGCAGGGCAAGGATGTCCCGCAGCTTTCGTTTGGCCAGATCAAGACGGGTCGGTTGATGATCCGGGGCGAACATAGACAGGGACAGGTCAAAAACAATCACCATGGCGTCTTCGCGTTTCTGAACCGGCTGCGGGAGCTGTTCCCAAACAGGGCCGGCCATGGCGAGAATGCTCAGTATCCAGGCGAAGCTCAGAAGCAGGAGCGGGGTCCTTTGCGCGGCATTCTTGCTTCGGTCGAGCAGAAACGGGAGCAGAGATTTATCGATTGCCCTGTCCCAGGCTGTTACAGCGGAATTTACCCGCCAAAGGGCAAGGATAAATACTGCCGCAGGAATGAGCCCCAAGAGCCACAGTGGTCTGAGGAACTGGAAATTCTCGATCAAATTGGTGGGGATGAGGATTTCCATCAGGCGCTGCTTCCTTCCGGACTCGGCGCTGAATCGTCATCTGCCTGCACGCGGGCGCGACCGGCGAGCGATAGCCAGGGGATCGAAAACAGGGCGAGAATGAAGCTGATGACCAGGGCTGCACCAAGCGGCCAGTAAAACAGGACGCGGGTAGGTCGATAGGTCTGCTCATCCTGCTCAATGGTCTCGAGTCGGTCCAGTTCTTCATAAATGCCCACCAGATCATTCACATCTCGGGCCCGGAAATATCTTCCTCCGGTGGACTCAGCGATTTGAGTAAGTACGGCTTCATCCAGTTCGGCGGACGGATTGATAGCCCGAGCCCCGAAAAAAGTGCGTTGTACAACCTGATCTGCGCCTATGCCAATCGTGTAGATCTTGATGTTCTCCTGCTGGGCGAGCTGCCCCGCCTGTTCCGGAGAGACTGCGCCGGCGTTGTTCACGCCATCTGTCAGCAGGACAAGAACGCGACTGTTTTCGGGCCGGTTCCTCAGGTGAAGAACGCCTAATCCGATGGCGTCACCGATCGCGGTAGCCGATTCTTCAATGATGCCGATTTCGGCTTCATCTAAAAGCGTGCCTACTGTTTCTCGATCAAAAGTCAGAGGGGCCTGTATGTAAGCGTGAGCCGCGAACAAAATTAAGCCGAGTCTGTCGCCTTCACGGCGTTCAACGAAATCTCCGACAACAGCTTTGACCACGTCAATCCGTGAAGCCTGCCGGTTGCCGACCACCATATCTTGCGCTTCCATCGAGCCGGAAATGTCTACAGAAAGCATCAAATCCCGACCCGTCGAAGGCAATTGAACCGGGTCGCCGAGCCATTGCGGTCTGCTGGCGGCGATGATGATGAGAAGCCAGATCAGTGTGCAGCAAATCAGGCTCAGTAAGCGACCGCTGCTCAGGCTTTCATTGTCAGATTGTAATCGGGAGAGAATGCTGAAGAACGGTACGTACAGCGCTGCATCCTGTCGCGGTGCCTGACTGAACAGGCGGTACACAAGGTAGGGTAGCGGGAGCAGGATAAAGACCCATGGCCAGGTGAATTCGAGCATTAGCGGCGAGATCCTTCCGTCAACTCCAGCTCTGTGGAGGGGCTTGTGTCGGTCTGGTAGACACTGTAAATCCAGCTGTGCGCCATCTCATGCAGTGCCTGACTGTCGAGCTCGATCTGTGTTCTGAATCGACCATGAGACAGGGCAGCGGAGAGCTGGTCGTTTAGCCTTGAAGAGTCACCTGTCCGGCGGATAAAAGCAACCCAAGAATCCCCGGCCAGACTGCCCGGATTGGATTCAGGAAATTTAACCAGGGCAACGCGCCGTAGTACCGTGTTTACATCATTCACATAACGAAGCAGTTTGTCCTGGCCGGTGCTCTCGCCAAGTCGCTTCAGGCAGTTCTCGAGTTCAGTCAGGGCGTACTGGCAGGCCTTACGCTGCTCAGCTTTCTCATAGAGTTTTCTGGCTGCAATACCGGCCGCGATGAACAGCAGTGCCGTGAGAATCCACCAGCCGGGAGCAGGCGGCCAAAAACTGACTTCGGCGGGCAGGTGAATGTCCGCCAGCTGGGCTAGTAATTCTTCGCTATCCATTCTCGAATCTGTTCAACTACCAGTTGATTGGTTCGCATTTTGATCAGACGAATCTGCAGCTTGTCGAGCTCGCTCTCGAGAAACTGCATCCGCTCCTGGAATTGATGTTTATAGCGTTGTCGGGCCTTGGAGTTATGTGTATTCAAAGCGCCTTTGCGGCTACCGTCCGTGATGCTGTAAATACCGGGTACCGGAAGATTTTCTTCCAGCACATCGTAGACCAGGCAGCAGATCACATTATTGTGCCGGGACAGTTGGTTCATATACTGCAGTGCTTTGTCGTCCAAAGTCATGAAGTCTGAGATGATGTAAAGCGTACTGCCCGGTTTGGAGATTCGCCGTATCTGGCTCAGCGCAGCCGCGAGCCCGGGCTGAAATTCAGGTTCAGGCTCCGGCTCTTCGTCGGGAGAGGTGACTTGCTGCAGCTCTTGATTGTACTGAAAGACCTGATTCAGCAAATGTAAAGCAGAGCGCCTCGAACGTTTGGGTCGGACCAGGCTGGAGCTTCTGTCCGAGTAGACCAGACCGCCAACCCGATCGCCATTATCGATTGCCAACCAGCAGAACACGGCGGCTGCTTGAGCCGCAATGACAGACTTGAACGCAACCTGGCTGCCGAAATACATATTACGGCTTTGGTCTACGGCGATTATTACGGGTCTTTCCCGCTCTTCCCGAAAAACCTTGGTAAAGGGTCGGCTGGTGCGAGCGGTCACCCGCCAGTCTATCAGGCGGATGTCATCCCCGGCTTGGTAGGGGCGAAATTCCTCAAAATCGATTCCCCTACCGCGCATCTTTGACAGGTGCAAACCGGAAATGCCGGCGATCGAGCGGGAGTGCGCGAGATACTCGAGGGTCCTGGCGGCATAGCGTTGGATGAGAAGCTGCTGCAGCGAGACAACAGCACCCTTACTTTGGTAGCGAGCGTGCTGAGGGTCGATGGCTGGCCTAGCTGACATTAGGAGGAACCAAGCTAATCAGGCGGACGGGACACGTTCTCTGATCGTTTCGAGCACGTGGTCTGGAGTGATGCCACTGGCTTCGGCTTCAAAGCTAAGCAAAATTCGATGGCGCAGCACATCAAACAGGATTTCCTGAACATCATCCGGGCTTACAAAATCACGCCCTTGTATCCAGGAATGTGCTCTGGCGCAGCGATCCAGTGAAATCGTGCCACGAGGGCTGGCTCCATATTCGAGCCAGGCTTTGAGATCGTCTCCGTACAGCCCCGGATTCCGGGTCGCCATGACCAGTTGGATGATGTATTCCTCCACCTCAGGGGCCATATGCATAGCCAGTACTTCCTGCCGCGCTGCGAACAAATCGGCCTGAACCACCTGTTCTGGCGCCAGACCTTCGACATTAGCGGCTTCATTTCTGACCAGATTCAGAATGTCTCTTTCCGCTTCGACGGCAGGGTAGTCAATCGTGACGTGCATGAGGAACCGGTCAAGCTGGGCTTCCGGCAACGGGTAGGTGCCCTCCTGCTCGATGGGATTCTGGGTTGCCATCACCAGAAACAGATCCGGCAGTGTGAACGAGTCGCGCCCCACCGATACCTGCCGCTCGGCCATGGCTTCGAGCAGGGCAGACTGGACTTTCGCCGGGGCTCTGTTGATCTCGTCAGCCAACACCAGGTTGTGAAAAATCGGGCCTTGCTGAAAACGGAAGGAGCCATCTTCCGGGCGGAAAATTTCGGTGCCAGTGATATCGCTGGGTAGCAGGTCAGGGGTAAACTGGATTCGGTGAAAATCTCCTTCAATGGCTCGAGATAAGTCCTTGATGGCCTTGGTTTTAGCCAGACCGGGCGCTCCCTCTACCAGCAGATGACCATCAGCGAGCAAGGCAATCAGGAGTCGGTCGAGCAGCTTCTCTTGTCCAATGATCTGCTTTGAAAGCCAGTCTTTTAGCTTAACTATATGTCCGTGTTGGCTCATTCGTCGGGATTCCCAGTTCTGCGAGGTGCTCTAGTGGAGTCTGGCGATTGTAAACGTTTTGAAATGCATGTCTAGGCGAACATTGTAGCGGAGTGTAGCTTATGATCAGCGTGAAGATTAGTTGGGTTTTCATCAGTTAGGCCGCGATCTTCTCAATACACTTCAAGTTACAAAGCACTGCGCTGGCGCCTTGAGCTTGCGGCGTATGCACACTGGCAATGGCTGGCAGATTTGTGTCTAATTCGCGCAAGCTGCCTTGCAGATAAAACAGCGGAAACCCAAGCTTCAGGTCGCCTCGTGAGAAATCTGACTTTTTATACCACCCCCGGTTGCCATTTGTGTGAAATTGCTGCGCAACTGATTGTTCAGCTGCGCTCTGTAAGAGAAATCTCGCTTGTTGAGATTGATATCGCGACCGATGAAAGGCTGGTTGCACGCTACGGCACGCGAATTCCCGTCGTCAGCAGAGATGACACTCTGCAGGAGTTGGGCTGGCCATTTACCCTCGATGAACTCGAGCGCTTTGCGGCACGCTAGTGCCGTCTAAAGACTACCGGAGGCGCTGCACCGATTCTTATGCAATTCGATGTGCGTATCGCTGGGGTCAGCTCGTCGTGACCTCTGCAGCGGGTGTCAGGGATCTGCTGTCCAGCTGAAAGAGGCTTCGGGCATTGTTGGAGGTGGTCAGGCCCAGCCAGCCAGCATCTTCTTTTCGGCACGCCGCAAGTACGCTCAAGACCTCTGTGAGATGCTTTGGTTCGTTTCGTCTGGATTTTGGCTTTGGGCGCAGCGTTCTGGGCAGTAAATAGGGTGCATCCGTTTCAATCAGTAAGCGGTCATGCGGAATGTATCTCACGATATCCTGTAGTGCGCGACCACGCCGCTCGTCACAGACCCAGCCGGTTATGCCTATGTGCATGTCCAGATCAAGGTAATCCCTTAATGCTTGACGTGAGTCGGTGAAACAGTGGACTACACCACCGGGAATGTGCTCGCGATAGGCGCAAAGCATGCTGTAAAAATCGGTGTGGGCGTCCCTCTGATGAAGAAACAGCGGTTTGTGAACAGTGCATGCCAGCTCCAGGTGTGTTTCGAATACCTGGCGCTGTTTGTCTGGCGGGGAATAATTTCGGTTAAAGTCCAGACCCGTTTCGCCAATGGCGACAACTTCAGGATTGGTCAGCAAGGTCTGCAGGTGGTCGAAGTCTGCTGTTGTCACATCCCCCGATACATGCGGATGAAACCCGGCAGTGCTGCTGAAAAAATTTGGACGTTGACGTGCCAGATTTGTTGCTGCTGTACTGGAGTGAAGATCGGTTCCTGTCAGAATAATGTGAGAAAGTCCCGCACTTTTCGATTCGGTAATCACCTTCTCAAAATCATGCTCAAAAGCGCTGTGTGTCAGATTGGCGCCTATATCAATCAGGTTGGATAGTTGAGGATTCATTGATCAGTGGCTCATTCGGGCGGAATGTCCTGCGCTCGTGGGAAGGACGTATATGGCTATTCATTAAGTATTGCCTGATAATACTGCGCTCTCTGCTGATGGGGTTCAACCAATGGATGTAAACTTAAGCAAGAAGCCATTGAAATGGGCGGAATTAGGCTTTCAGTATATTAAAACTGACTTTCGTTACTCGGCGGTTTTTCAGGATGGGGATTGGTTGCCGGGCAGTCTGATCAGTGAAGAGAATATGCTAATCCATGAAGGAGCGCCCTCCCTGCATTATGCTCAGCAGTGCTTTGAAGGGATGAAAGCGCAAACCACGCAGGACGGTCGCGTGGTGCTTTTTCGCCCGGCCTTAAACAGTGAGCGTATGAATCGCACAGCTTCTCGCTTACTCATGCCAGAGGTCCCGCAGGCGCTCTTTATTGCCGCAGTAGAAGAAGCGGTGCGGGCAAATTATGGCTGGATTCCGCCTTATGGATCCGGAGCGGCTCTCTACATTCGTCCGATGCTCATCGGCGTGGGCGAAAATCTCGGCCTCAAGCCTGCTCAATCTTTCGAATTCCGGGTATTTGTGTCGCCGGTGGGGCCTTACTATAAATCGGCGGGACTGGCAGCGATCAGTTTGGCTGTTTCGGATTTCGACAGGGCGGCACCTCAGGGAACCGGAAGCTATAAAGCTGGGGCAAATTACGCCGGTGGTTTGCTCGCGACCCTGAAAGCACAGGAACTCGGTGCCAGTGAGGCCCTGTATCTTGATTCGGCTTCACATCGCTTTATCGACGAAGCAGGCTCGGCCAACATCGTGATCGCGCTGACAAGCGGTGAATTGGTCACCCCGTCTTCTCAGGCAATCTTACCGAGCATTACTCGGCGCTCTGTCATGGAAATTGCAAGCCAGCAGTTTGAAATGCCAACACAAGAGCGCGCGATAGATCTGCGGGCCGAATTTGACTCGTTTGCCGAAATGAGTGCCTGCGGGACGGCGGCCGTTCTGTCTCCGGTTGGTCGTGTTTATTTTGATTCAAAATGGCATATCGTCAATGGAGACGGGTATACGGTTGGGCCTGTTATGCAAAAGCTTTATGACTCGCTGGTCCAGCTGCAAAGGGGTGAGGTCGAGGACCGGTTTGGCTGGCTGCACGAGGTTGAGATGTAGCCTTTCAGCCACGTCGGCACGGCCAGTGGTCAATGTCTGATGTTGCTCAATTGCTCCCCGTTCCTTTTTTCTGGTATGCAAAATCTAAGCACATGCCACGGCTGGTTGACTCGTTTTTTTGCAAATTAAGCTATTGACCGAACAGGGATAAACGCGAGCAGGGCCGGCGCACAGCGCTCGTTAACTCTAGGATGAATGGTCAAATTTCTGGTCATTGTCGTCAATGCGATGGCAGTAGGCCGATAACACAAGACTTGACCGATTCGAATCTTCCCCTTATATATGTGCGCACTTTAGGCGGGTCGCCTCGCGTGCTGGCGCTCAAATACCCCTAACCGAACTTTCGTTAAACCTGCTTTGAACTTCCCGAAATGGCAAAATCTCTTGTAATCGTTGAATCCCCAGCCAAAGCCAAAACGATCAACAAATATCTGGGCCCTGATTTCGTCGTTAAGTCGAGCGTGGGGCATATCCGTGATTTGCCGACAAGCGGTAGTGGAAAAGAGATCGACCCAAAGGCTCGGGCAGCCGCGGCTGCAAAAACGCGGAAGATGGCACCCGAGGCGAAAATAGCCTACAAGAAAAAGAAAGCGAAACAGCAGCTCGTCAGCAGAATGGGAATCGATCCGGAAAAGGACTGGAAGGCCAACTATCAGATTCTTCCCGGCAAAGAGAAAGTGGTTTCCGATCTCAAAAAAGTGGCTAAGAATGCGGACAACATCTATCTGGCGACTGACCTTGACAGAGAAGGTGAGGCCATAGCCTGGCATCTCAAGGAAGCAATTGGTGGTGACCCGGAACGGTATAAACGCGTAGTTTTTAACGAAATTACCAAGCGCGCCATTACTGAGGCATTCGACGAACCGGGCGAACTTGACATGCGCTACGTAGAGGCGCAGCAAGCCAGGCGATTCCTCGACAGGGTGGTTGGCTTTATGGTGTCTCCCTTGCTGTGGGCGAAGGTTGCCCGGGGTCTCTCTGCGGGGCGGGTCCAGTCTGTTGCTGTTCGTCTGGTAGTTGAAAGAGAGCAGGAAATCCGAGCGTTTATCCCTGAAGAGTACTGGGAGGTCTTTTCGCAATTAAGCACCAGCGCGCTTGATACGCTGCGCTGCCAAGTAGTCAGGGTCGATGGCGCAAATTTTCGTCCGGGCAACAAGCAAGAGACAGATTCCGCACTGACCATTCTCAAAAGTGCCGACTTTATTGTAAGCAAAAGAGAAGACCGGCCAACTTCTTCCAAGCCGCGTCCGCCTCTGATTACGTCCACACTGCAGCAAGCTGCAAGTACCAGACTCGGTTTCGGAGTCAAGAAGACTATGCTGATGGCCCAGCGACTTTATGAGGCTGGCTACATTACCTACATGAGGACTGATTCCACGCACCTCAGCCAGGACTCCATCGACATGTGCCGAAAATACATTGAGCAGAACTTTGGCACGGATTATTTGCCTGAAAAACCCCTGCACTACAGCTCTAAAGAAGGTGCTCAGGAAGCCCATGAGGCCATCCGGCCCAGTGACGTGAAGGTTATGCCGGACAAGCTTATGGGTATGGAGCAGGATGCAGTCAGGCTGTATGACCTGATTTGGAAATATTTCGTTGCCTGCCAGATGCCGCCGGCACGTTATTTGAGCAGCAGTATTACCATTGCTGCTGACAAATTCGAGCTTCGCACGAAAGGCAGAATCATGCAGTTTGATGGCTATCTGAAAGTGATTCCGTCGAAAGATGAAGACGTTGTACTTCCCGCCGTTGAGGTGGGTGAATCACTGACGCTCGAGAAACTTGATCCTCACCAGAATTTCACCAAACCGCCAGCTCGCTACACCGAGGCAAGTCTCGTTAAGGAGCTGGAAAAAAGGGATATCGGTCGACCGTCTACCTACGCGTCAATCATTTCCACGATACAGGATCGTGGTTATGTAAGAGTCGAAAATAAGCGTTTCTATGCCCTGAAAATGGGAGATATCGTTTCTGAGCGCCTGCTGGAAAGCTTCGATGAGTTAATGAGCTATGATTTCACCGCAAAGATGGAAGATTCCCTGGATGACGTTGCCGCAGGGAAAACCGACTGGAAGACATTGCTGAACCAATTCTACGAAGGGTTTACCAGCCAGTTGGCCGTGGCGGAGAGTGAAGAAGGTGGGATGAGAACTAATGATCCCACAGATACGGACATTGAATGCCCGAAATGCGGCAGGCACATGACGATCCGAACAGCCTCCACCGGCGTTTTTCTGGGCTGCTCCGGTTACGCGCTGCCTCCGAAAGAGCGGTGTAAAAGCACGATTAATTTAACGCCAGGAGAGGAGGCTATACGCACTGATACAGCGGAAGAAGCGGAAGAGGCCGAAAATAAGCTGCTGCGTCAAAAGCAGAGATGCCAGATCTGTAATACAGCGATGGACGCCTATCTAATCGATGAAAAACGCAAGCTTCATGTGTGTGGAAACAATCCGGATTGCGCCGGGTTTGAAGTCGAACATGGAGAATTCAAAATCCGGGGCTACGACGGCCCCACGCTCGAATGCGACAAATGCAGTGCAGAGATGCAGTTGAAAACCGGACGGTTCGGCAAGTATTTCGGCTGCACCAATGAAGATTGTAAAAACACCCGAAAGCTCCTCCGTAACGGAGAGGCAGCCCCGCCCAAAATGGATCCGGTTCAAATGCCTGAACTCAGCTGTGAAACGGTCGAAGACCACTACGTACTGAGAGATGGCGCCTCCGGACTTTTTCTTGCGGCCAGCAAATTTCCGCGCAATCGGGAAACAAGGGCTCCGCTGGTTGAGGAATTACTGCCTCATCAGGATGAGATAGATCCCAAGTACAAATTTCTTTTCTCAGCGCCAGTTGCCGATGATCAAGGGAACAAAACGCTGATTCGCTTCAGTCGCAAGACGAAAGAGCAATATGTACAAAGCGAGGTCGACAAAAAGGCGACCGGCTGGAAGGCGTTCTACCGGGATGGAGCCTGGGCTGTTGAGAAGACGGCCAAAGCGCCCTCGAAGAGCACCCGAAAAAACAAGTAGCTAACCCTCATAGCTGAGTGGTGCCGCTTGGCTGTACTTTCGCATCAGTCTGGCATCACTCTCGCACCACTTTCGCGGTACTTTGGAGATACTTTGGCGTTACTCAAGGGCGTTGAGCAAGACAGAGGTAGCTACTGTTTACCCCCTCTAAACCGGATATACCGGATGGTTCAGATCTGACGTCGTATCACGCCCACGCTGATGCCCTCAATGGCGAAGGCCCTGTCACGCAGATCAACCACGATAGGATCAAAATCCGGATTCTCGGCAATGAGAGTGACTTTGTGCTTGCTTCGAGAGGTCTCCAGACGTTTCACCGTCACCTCGTCATCGACGCGTGCCACGACGATATCACCGCTCCGGGCCTGATCAGTCTTATGGACGGCAAGTAAGTCATCTTCATAAATTCCGACGTCAACCATGCTCGTGCCCTTGACCGCAAGAAGATAATCGGCCCGGGGGGAGAACAAGTCAGGGGGAACGTCGCAGTAGTCTGCAATAGATTCCTCAGCCAGAATTGGACTGCCGGCGGCAACCTGGCCGACGATAGGAAGGCCCAACTGTTCTGAAATGGGTAAGCGGATACCTCTTGAGGTGCCGGGCAACATTTCAATGGCGCCTTTGCGCGCCAGCGCGCGTAGATGCTCTTCAGCGGCGTTCGGGCTTCTGAATCCCATTTCCTGCGCGATCTCAGAGCGAGTAGGGGGGAACCCAGTCTCAGCGAGATAGTCTCTGATGTAGTCCAATATCTGTTCCTGGCGGCCGGTGAGTCTGTTCATAATGGTGTCTCAGTGTGGCGAACAACTGTAATTATATACAGTTATCTGCCAATCTCAAACGCTCTTTAGTGTATTCGCAGGCAAATTTCAGGATGCACCGCTCCCGGGTCACTCCGGCACGAGGGCGGAATAACGGGTGGATTATCCCGCTTTGCCCGGCTAGCGCTTATTTGTGATAATTTTTTAAAACCCAGGTTCATCGAAAAATGGCAGACAACAATATCCCCGGCATCCCCGGCGTTCTGATGCTGGACATTCAGGGTCAGAAACTCTTAATGGAAGAGCGTCAGCTGCTGTCCCGGCGGGCGGTCGGGGGCGTCATTCTGTTCTCTCGCAATTTCTCCGAACCGAGCCAATTGCGAGACCTGATCAGGGAAATCCGCGAATGCAAGCCGGAGATTCTGCTGGCGGTTGATCAGGAGGGCGGACGAGTCCAACGCTTCAGGTCTGGTTTTTCGAGGCTGCCGGCACCGTACAGGTTTTCTGAGCTTTTCGATCGAAGCCCGGAAGAGGCTGTCAGCTTGGCTCACACTTGTGGATGGTTGATGGCAGCCGAACTCTTGTACTTTGGACTAGACCTCAGCTTTGCGCCCGTTCTCGATCTCTATACGACTACCAGCGAGGTTATTGGAGACAGGGCTTTTTCGGCTGAGGTAGACATTGCAGTCCGACTGATTCGGGCTTATGTCGATGGCATGCATGAAGCGGGAATGGTAGCTACCGGAAAACATTTTCCGGGTCATGGCACAGTGGTCGCGGATTCTCACGTAGAGCTTCCGGTTGATGATCGGCCCGAATCTCAAATTTGGGCTCATGATCTCAAGGTTTTCAGTGACTGTATTGATGTGTTGGATGCGGTCATGCCCGCGCATGTCTGCTATCCAGCGATTGACCAAGAGTGTGCCGGTTATTCAAGCGCATGGTTGCAGGGTATTCTGAGACGACGGCTTGGGTTTGAGGGGATTATTTTCAGCGATGATTTAAATATGGAGGCAGCAAAAAAAATTGGAGATGCTGTAACGCGAGCTGAGAAAGCGCTATCTGCAGGCTGTGATATGGTGCTGGTGTGCAATGCGCCCCAGAGCGCGTTGCAGGTTGCTGAATATCTCGAGGCAATCGAACATCCCGGGAATCCGGGGCTTGCCAAGCTGCGCGGCGCACCTTCTCCTGAGATAGCTTCCCTTTTTGAAACGGAAAAATGGGCGACTGCAGCCGAGGCTGCTGGCCGGCTCAGCGAATGATTTTGTAGGAGATAATCATGCCTGATCTGCTATCGATAGAGAGTATTTCCGAGCTGGGGTGGGGAGTAGAGCTGTTTGCCGTGGTGATGCTCACTTTCATCGGACGGTATCTGGCAATGCGCGCGCTGAAAGTTCTGGGCGAGCAATTTGAAAAAACCACAAACGTCTGGGATGACGCGCTTTTTAAAGCGGCGCAGGGCCCGCTCAGCTGGTTCATTCTGATCCTCGGGCTGATCTGGGCCGTCCAGATCAGTGATGGGTATCTGGATATGGTCCTGTTCAGCCCCACCAACCTGGATATTATCCGTCAGCTGACTTTCATTGTTCTGACCATGGTTTTTCTGGTGCGCTTCATCACCCTGGCTGAAGCGCGGATACTTGACGATCTGAAGTCGCAAACAGAGGACGGACAAGGCCGTCTGGATCCGACAACCCTGCATGCGCTGGCGAAACTGACCCGGCTTTCGGTTGTCATCTCTGCGGTACTAGTTGCCTTGCCAACCCTCGGAATTGAAATCACGGCGCTGCTGGCCTTCGGTGGCGTTGGCGGGATCGCGGTGGGTTTTGCTGCACAGGATCTGTTGTCGAATTTTTTTGGTGGTCTCATGATTTATCTTGACCGGCCGTTCGCGATAGGAGACTGGATAAGATCTCCAGACCGGGAAATCGAAGGAACGGTTGAGAGTATTGGCTGGCGACTGACGGTAGTCAGAACCTTTGACAAGAGACCGCTTTACGTCCCGAATTCCGTCTTTGCCAAACTGGCACTGGAGAACCCTTCGCGGATGACGAACCGGCGAATCTACGAAACCATCGGGATTCGCTACAAGGATGCGGCCAAAATGGACCAAATCGTGCAAGATGTGCATGCTATGCTGCGGGCGCACGAGGAGATCGATCAAGATCAAACGCTTATTGTCAATTTCAATGGCTATGGAAAGTCTTCACTGGATTTCTTTGTCTACACATTCACCAAGACAACTAACTGGGTGAAATTTCATGAAATCAAACAGGACGTCATGCTTCGTATTATTCGCATTGTTCATGAACACCAGGCGGACTTTGCATTCCCGACCACCACGGTGGACGGAATAGGTCAACTGATTCCGGCATCTGGTTTTCCTGAGCCTGACCGGAGTGACCACCCCAAGTGACTCCTGATGAAATTCTAGCGGTGAGCCGGAGAGCGGACTGTCTGCATACGGAAGCGGAAGTGGAGGCTGCAATAGACGCGCTGGCAGGTCAGGTTACAGCGGCTCTGAGAGATCGAAATCCGTTGTTGCTTTGTCTCATGAACGGAGGGCTGGTTTTTTCCGGGAAACTGCTAACCAGGCTCGCCTTTCCTTTGCAGATCGATTACCTGCATGCTACCCGTTATCAGGACAACACGCAGGGCTCGGAATTGGAATGGCACAGACTGCCCGCGCTGTCACTGCACGAGCGCGAGGTGCTGATACTCGATGATATTCTGGATGAGGGCGCAACCCTGGCGGCGGTGGTGGCGCATTGCCGGGCGCAGGGGGCGGCGAGAGTCCTCACTGCTGTGCTGGTCGATAAACGTCATGAGCGCAAAGTGCCGGGTATCCATGCGGACTTCGTCGGTCTCCGGGCTGTAGATCGTTACCTGTATGGTTACGGGATGGATTACCGCGGTTATCTGCGAAATGCCGCAGGCATTTATGCTGTTGACCCGGTAGATTGTGATTAGCTTGATTCAATCTCGATCAGGGCGGGGATGTCGGTCAGCAGAAGCGCCAAACGCGCGCTTCTGTTTTCGGCAGCCGTCATCAGGTCGCGATAGTTCTCAAGCTGGGAGCGATATTTCTCAGCCTGACTCTGAATGAATTCACTTTCACTCTGCCCTGGTTGTGGTTGGCTTGTTTTGTAGTCGATGATCCATCGGGTGTCGTTCTGATCAATAAAAGTCCGGTCGATCACAAATTGTTGCGTATGACCGTTATGGCGCCGGCTCATCTTCAACTCGCACGCGCTCTCACGGTGCTGATTGTCAAAAATCCAGACAAGTTTGGGGTCGGATAGCGTCTTCAGTACTGTTGCTTTCATGTGGCCAAGGGTGCGCTCCATTTCCGCCGCAGAGAGCTGCAGGTGTCGCAGGCTGAGTTCCCAGAAAGTATCCATTTTGTCTATCTGCGCGAGGTAGTCGGCCTTGTTTGTGCTCTGCGTATAGGTCTCAAGCACTTTGTGGATTAAAGTGCCTATTTTGCTCGCCACACGTTCGGCCTGGGACGACGGGATTGTATGGTCGGGCCAGTTCTCCGAAGCGATTTCCTCCTCTTGCCGCCGATTCTCAAGGTCAGCACACAGCGCGGTCATGCACTCTCGTTCCTCATCCGTGAATTCGGAAATCGGGCTCAGCCGTGAAATCATCGTGCTCTGGTTTGATTGCTGCCGCGAACCCGAACTTGCCGTCGGCAGATAGGTTGAGCCGGATGGCGATCGGGTATGACAACGGACCTGCTTGTGCAGTTGCGGCCAGATCAGGGACAAGAGCGAGCCGGCAGGGGGTGCGCTGAATTCGCCATCGTCTTCTATTGTCAGGCCGGCAAACAGAGTGGCAGATTTTTTCGCACGGGTTATCGCGATGTAAAGTAGCCGGGCGCTTTCTAATCTCTGCCTGATTTTCTTTTCATGCCTGATTAATTTGTAAAGGCTGGATTCTTCTAAACCGGTTGGGGTAACGGCAGCTAAAAAGAGTCTCGGATTGCCTTCGGTATTCAGACGTTCATGCCATATCAACAAGTCTTTGTTGTCGTGCTTTGTCGTGTTGGAGAGGCCGGGTAACAGCACATGGTCGAATTCAAGCCCTTTCGATTTGTGCATTGTCAGGAGTTCCAGCTTACAGGGTTGAGGGCCTGTCTCCGGACTGGGAATAAAGGTGGAACCGACTTTTTCTTCAAACGCAAAAATATCCTCGAGCCCCCCAGCAACTTCCTGCTCACTGAGTAATGTAAAAAAGCGCCGAGCGCAGTTGATTTCAAGCTCATTACGGCAGCAGTTAATACCACGAAGCAGGCCCCATGCAGCTTCAACCGACTGACGTAAAGAGCGTTTGTAGCGGCTGGATAAGGCGAATTGCATAGCAGGAACGAACTGTGGCAGGGTCTGCGCTGCTTGAGCGCTGAGATTGTCAATCGCGCGGTAATCATTGATGCTCTGCCATAGGCTTGAGCCCGTCGAATGCTGACTCAGTTTTAACAGATCGCCACTGGCGAGGCCGCACCAGGGTGCTCGCAACAGGCATAACCAGCTGAAATTGTCCCCAGGATTTAAGATCACTCTCACCAGGCTCAGCAGATCTTCTATGACCGGCAAATCAGCTAGCCGGTCAATATCATTGGCCCGCCAGCTTAAATCCCGTGCCCTCAGTGCTGGAATGACCGTTCTCAGCTGCGTTCTGGTTCTGACCAGAATCGCGATGCTGTCGCCCGGATACTTTTCCTGCAGATGGACCACAGCGTCTGCCAGTTGTTCAGATTCCTGAACCAGGGCTTCCAGCCTACGGTCTTTCTCCGTTTCAATCAGATTGACAGCCACCCCTTCGCTGTCAGTTTTCTCGTGGATGACTTCTGCCCGGCTGTAGGGTACTGCTCCCCGTGAAATGTCACTCTGCAAGGGAAAGGCATCGGCAAAAGTGGCGTTAACCCAATCAACGACGGGCTGCTGAGAACGGAAATTGCTTTGAAGTACGAGTGTTTTCAGAGGAATCTGGCCAATACCGCGGCTTTGCACGTCCAGATAGATACCGACGTTTGCGTTGCGAAAGCTGTAGCATGACTGCATCGGGTCTCCGACCAGAAAAAGCGTGCGTCCGTCCTCGGGCTGCCAGCCTGCCGTCAGCTTCTTGAGTAAATTCAGCTGCAGCTGGGAGGTATCCTGAAATTCATCAACCAAGATATGATTTATGCTGCTATCCAGGGCCAAGGCCAGATCGGTGGGTTCATCCTCAGCGCCCAGTGCCAGATTCGCTGCAGCCCCGGTTTGAGTAAAATCGACCACCCGATATCGGGTAAAAGCAAGCAGTAGCTCAGCGTTGAGCGCCCGGAGCACATGGCAAAGGGAGGTAAGAAAGGCCCATTGCTTGGTTTCCTCTCCGGCCGCCGGTAGCAGCCTGATGAAGGCGAGCTTCTGTAACACACCGGGATGTCTTTGTAGCGTCTCAACAAGAGCATCTCGTTGGTTCTTATAGGCCTTACAAGCGGTTTGACTTTCCTTGCTGCCATCGATTTCGGGTGGAAAGCCGTGGGTTTTGTTGACCCGGCTCAGCCATTCTGCGGTATCCGGTGCGTCACCCTTTTGCTTCTTCAGCAAAAAGTTCAACAGGAACAACCAGGCCGGCAGTGCTTCAGTATCGCTGGCTGGTAGGGAGCTTAGCGGAAAATATCTGGCGAGGGACAAACGCTGCTCTTCATCATCCAGATGGGCGGCTGCGAAGTTCGCTAATTCAACCAGTTCGTTTTCGCTGTGCTTAAGGATGCCTGTCACAGACAGCAGCGTCTCCCGAATCCATTCCGTCAGACCTGATTTGAGGAGCCTGACTGTTTCAGTGTTGTTGGCGGTCAGGTCGGTAATGTAGTTTGACCACTGGTCCCGCTGCTTCAGCATGTGCAGCAATTGGGTTTCAACAGACGCCAGGTCGTTGTCAAGATGTGTCAGTACCGTTTCAATATGCCGTGCTAACTGCGTGTCACCCTCCAGATGAGCAAGGGTCGCATTGACTGCCTCTTTGCAGCAGATATCAATGTCCTCAGTGACATTCGGATTGCCACCAATCTGCGAAAGGGTGGGGAGCTGTTTTGCGAGATATAAGCAGAAACTGTCTATAGTTTGCACCCGTAAACGGCTCGGCGATTGCAGAAGACGCCAGTTTTGACTGTCGTCCCTTTCGAGTACTGAGCACCCGATACTCAGACGCGCAGCTTCAATCGCACTCAGCTGACTGTCGGGGTAATCAAAGGATCGACACCAGTTCAGGATTCTGATGATGCGATCGCGCATCTCGCTGGCGGCTTTTTTGGTAAACGTGATGGCCAGCACTTCTTCAGGTTGCGACGCCATCGCAAGCAGTTTGAGAAAACGCATAGTGAGTAATTCAGTCTTACCCGACCCTGCAGGCGCCTGAACGATGAAAGAGCGGCCAATATCTAGCGCACAGTCCCGAGCGTGCTGGTCAGGGAGATGAATTGACGACCCTTCACTCATGGGGCTCACCGTCGGTTAAGCTGGCAGCGTCAGCAGCACCGGTTTCAGTCTGTTCGCTTATGCGACAGAGACTGTGCAATCCACAGTAGCGACAGGTCGTACGGGAATCCACGGGATCAACGACTAGCCGGCCGGACTTGAACTCGCCAATAAAGCGGGCAATTTGTAAGGGAAAATGATCAGCAAATTCCGACCACGATTGCTGCGATTTGCCCGGATCCGCAATTCCCTTGATCCGGGAATGGAAATTACCTTCGCAGGACAGTCCTTTGTACTCTGTCTTGGCCGGATTGATGTGGGCCCAGGATACCGCGCCAATCGGACTGCTTTTCAGGCTTGACATGGCTGTAAAGTAAAACGGTATTTGCAGATCTTCAGGTCGATCTGCAAGCAGGCTAGCGCTGCTGGGAGAAGATTTTCCGGTCTTGTAGTCGATGATGGCCAGTGACTTATTGTCGAGTCTGTCCACGCGATCGAGTTTGAAAGTGAATTGTAATTCTTCAAATGACCAATGATGTTTTTTCTCTTTTTCTTCGATGGAGTAGGGAAGACGTCCGGCCTCACCATGAGAATTGCTGAGGAATTTGCTGAGCAGTTCGGCTGTACGCTCTTTCTCAATACGGAGAAAGGTGGGCGTCATCAGGGCTTTTTTTATTCGACGCAGATAGCCTACTGCAACGTCAGCCGCGTCATAGCAAAGTGAGGTGCATTCCTCATGACTGAGAGCTTGTAAGGCCTCTCGTGTTGGTAATTTGTCAAACAGATGATCCAGGGCGTGGTGCAGCGCTGTGCCTCGCTCGGCAGCGCTTATGCCGATTTCAAACCGGCTCAAAGGTGACGCATTCAGGCGATGCCTGGCAAATGCTTTGAATGGACAGCTGGCCTGGTCGCTCAGAACCTGATGTCCTCCAACCGCCTGCGGGAGGGGCCAGACAGGGATGTGAGAGTCGTCTTTTGTCTGTGTGAGTTGCTGATTGCCATAATTCAGATATCCGTAAAAAGCTTTTAGTGACAGGGTGGGGTCGGTCTCAGGAAACACCTGAACAAAATCAGTGATAAAGCTCGAGGCCCTGAATTCCTGGTCATCGTCATACTGGTGATGACTGCTTTTCAGCGAATGTCGTGCTGCATGATTCAGTGTGTCAAATACAGCTGTCGCTTGGGTAAATTGCACAGAGCTGTGACTGCCCGGTATTTTTTGATCAAACTGCAGGCCGTAAGGCAGGAACGGCGAGGGGGCGCTGCCAGGGGGCCACACCTGGTCGTTCATGTTGATGAACCATAAATGGTCGAATTGCAGGCCAACTGCTTCTTCAGGTCTGTAGACAGCGATATTGGCGCGCTGAGAAAAATACTGCTGAGTTTGTGTCGAGCGGCACAGCAGGCGTAAACGGCCCACGGATGTACTCAGATCGAACGGCCCTGTTACCGCTGACAGCCGAGCGAACTGCTCCAAAATATCACGCCACTGCCCCAGAACATTCAGTTGATGGCGCGTCAGGTCTGTGCCGGGCCAGCCAAGCGTTTTCAGGATGTCCACAAACAGCTGCATCCAGCTGGTAGAGTCAGTCTGTTTCGGATGTCTACGCTGCAGCTCCCGGAGCTTCCCAAGTGCCTGAAAGAGCCGGGGGCAGTGATGGTTTTTGTCCGTTTCACCGGCCAAATAGAGAAGATCAGTCACCCGGCACCGGGCGGTGAGTCGTTTGCGAATAACGCGTTCCAGCTCAATGCGTGCTGAGCCGCTGTCTTCCTCATGAATCAGGAAAGGCGAATGGAGCAGGCGGCACAGGTCTTCGCCGCTCTGCTGTTCTCTGATCAGGCCGATCATCAATAAGGCATCATGAATGACTGGCTCCTGAATCAGTGTGCTTCCTATCTGACTGCTGTTGATTATCTGGGTTACTGCCCCGAACTCCAACAGAGCATGCTGATTGAGTGCGCGTTCGACTCTCAGCTTGACATCATTTAACTGGCTTTCATTCAACTCTCCAATCAGGCCTATGTGGGCGCCAGGTGCCTCGCGAAGTCTGTCGCACGCCCACTGACTGACGGCTTCCAGTTCTGCCGTCCAGGAGTCAAAAGTGTAATGCGTTCTGTCCTTAAGAGGTTTGCAGCGACCCGGCTCGATACGCTCTACCTCATGGAAACGACTCAGATGGTCAAACAGCTCGTCATAAAGCGGAGGCGGTGTGGAAAAACCAAACAGCGAGAAGCAACCGTTTAGAGGTGAATGCTCACAGGTGCGAAAATACGTGTTGATCAGTGCCAGACAGTCGGCGAGACTGGCCAGTTTTTCCCTCTGGCAAAGCGCTTCAAACTGCTTCTTCCAGTCGAGAAATACTGCGATATCGGGCAGCATACGGTAGCTCAATAGGGTGTCGAAATGCAGCTCTTCGAGTTTCCATTGTCGCAGCAGTTGGTAGGCGTGGCTGACAGAACGGGCGGTTTCTTCCGGGTTTAAGAGAGGAGTATTTGACCGTTCATTTTCTATGATGCTGGTCCATAGAAATAGTTCTTCGGATGAAGATAGCGGAAACCGTTCTGCAAATGGAGACAGGCCCTGATGGGCAATCTCTTCCCAGATCTCCCTGATCCACACATCGATACTGATGACCGGTGGTGTGGCGAACACGTCTTTAGTCTGTGAGACTGCATAAGAGTCGATCAGTGCGTCTCTGAGGCGATTGTTCGGCACCAAGATTGTCGCACCCTTCGAGAATGCTTGCTGCAGAGGTTCGAGAGAGACTCTGTTAACCATTGCTTATGAGTCGACCTTCTCTGCCTGGGAAGCTAACCAATGCCTTATCTGTTGCTTTTCACCACGAAAGACGATTCGCCCGGCCTTTTTGCTCAGCTGATATTCATACATTGGGTCATAGTAGTTTTGTAACAATTCGCCAATCCAGAGCTCGTGCGGTTCAAGCGTTCCGGTCGAAAATTGCTGCTTCAGCGCGTCCTCCATCAGAGTTTTAACCAAGCTGTATTTTTCTGACCCCAACCGATTTTTGATCCGATCCAGCGAGTCGAGAAGAAAGCTCAAAAATGCGCTGTCTGCCTGAGCAGTGTCCTGTTGCCTGAATTCCTGATAGTTGGACTGAATGTAGTCCAGATGGATAGTCTTTATCCGGGATTCCAGTGTTTCTTCGATAAGCACAATGGGTGCTTCTTTCATGGCGCGATGAAATTTATGGGGAATCGAAAGTGAGCCTATCGCGTGGCTTTCATCTTCTACCGCAACCACTGAAGAGGTCTGACCTGTTGTCTTAATGAGAGCAATTCCCAAGGCATTTTCGAAGCTAGCCTGAGACGGTTGAGGGCTGACGCGACGGCCAAATGCGGAACCCCGATGATTGGCGAGACCTTCAAGATCGATACTGCATGGCAAGGAATTAATAAAGTGAGTTTTGCCACTGCCTGTTTTCCCGGCCACGAGCACAAGCTGTCCACTGCTGGCGAATTGATCCGTTGCATCTATCAGATGTCGACGCAGGGATTTGTAGCCACCTTGTGCGCGGACAATGGTGCAGCCGGCCTCGGCCAGCCAGGTCTGAACTGTTTGTGACCGAAGCCCCCCGCGCTGACAGAACAATACCGCATTGGGGCTGGTATTCATGTAATCCATCCAGCTCACAAGTAAGCGCTCTTTAGCCTCAGCATTCACCAGGCGGTGTCCAAGTGCTATCGCCGCTGATTTGCCGTTTTTTTTATAAACGGTGCCGACTGCTTCACGCTCGCTGTCAGACAGCAGAGGGAGGTTGGTGGTATTCGGGAATGCACCGCGAGAGAATTCGCAGGGTGCCCGAACATCGAGAAAGGGGATGTCCTGACAGAATAAATCGGAAAAAGCCTCTGAAGAGACGATTTTGCTCATGTCATTGAGTCTTTCTTGATGTGGCGTGTATTCTCCCAGAGTGTACCACGCCGCGTCGCAGGCTCGTCAGAACTCGATGGCTGAATCGGAAGTTTGTGGAATAGCTATTTCGGGGAAGTAAGTCCAGAATACAAGCTGACTGAACCGAGCTCATACTTTCATGCCAAGCGATCGCATCACAGATCTTGCCACACTGGCTTCGAGCGCTGCGCCAAAGGGTCCCGCACCTGTGCATCTCTGGAATCCGCCATATTGCGGTGAACTTGATATCGTAATTAAACGGGACGGGACCTGGTTCCATGAGGGTCGGCCGATCAGACGCAGAGAGCTGGTAAAGCTGTTTTCGTCGATATTGAAAAAAGAGGATGATCGCTATTATCTGGTGACTCCAGCTGAAAAAGTCGGCATTACGGTTGAATGCTGTCCGTTCCTAATTATTGGGATGGACGTGAGCCAGCCAAATGGCAACCAGGTCATTCTGTTTCACACCAGCACCGATGAGCAGGTTATCGCAGACAGTGAGCATGTTCTGTCTGTGGAAGCGATCGGCGGAGATGACTTCCCGCATCCGATAATCCATGTGCGCCATGGTCTGAGCGGGCTTTTGAGTCGGGCAGTTTTTTATCGATTGGCTGAGATCGCCGTGGAGCATGAGCTGCAAGAGGCGCCCAGACTGGGCGTTTTCAGTAGCGGTATCTTTTTTCCGCTGGATTGATTCTGCTTCGCGAATAGCATAACCAGCAAATCCACCTTAGAGTGCAGCTAACTTACTGAATTATCAGTAGGTTAGCCTGGTATTGCCAGAGCATTGAGTTGACCTGTTGCGGCAAAAACGGCATTATACAGCCCCTTTTCTGAGGGGCCGGTCAATGATCGGGAACAAGGCTCAGCAGCCTTATGTCCGACAGGCTTGCGGCCGGTTGGTCCGCTCTAATTACCGGCGGCCCTTACTGTTTCTTAGTAATTATCTTTGGAGAATCCATGAAGGTTCTTGTTGGAGTAAAGCGTGTCGTCGACGCTTACGTGCGTGTTCGCGTTAAATCAGATGGAACCGGTGTTGATCTGGCCAATACCAAGATGGCGATCAATCCTTTCTGTGAAATTGCCGTGGAAGAGGCAATCCGTCTAAAGGAAGCCGGACATGCAACGGAAGTGATCGCGGTTTCCGTCGGTCCTAGCTCCAGCCAGGAGCAAATCAGGACTGCACTCGCCCTGGGAGCGGACCGCGGTATTATGGTGGAGACTGAAGAGGCGCCTGAGCCCTTGTCGGTTGCGAAAATTCTCAAAGCCATCGTCGAAAAGGAAGAGGTCGATCTTGTCATCCTCGGGAAGCAGTCAATCGATACTGACAACAACCAGGTCGGACAAATGCTGGCTGCCTTGTGTGACATGCCGCAAGGGACGTTCGCCTGTAACGCGGAATTGAAAGCAGGTTCAATAGAAGTGACCCGAGAGATAGACGGGGGTGAACAAACCGTTCTGCTGACGTTACCCGCAGTTGTAACTACCGACTTGCGTCTGAATGAGCCTCGCTATGCCTCTTTGCCTAACATCATGAAGGCCAAGAAGAAGCCTATTGACAGTGTTTCTCCGGAAGATCTCGGTGTGCAGATCGTGTCTAACATCAAGACGCTGAGCGTCGCGCCTCCGGATGAGAGGTCTGCAGGTATTAAAGTTGAGTCGGTCTCAGAACTTGTTGAGAAGCTGCGAAACGAAGCGAAGGTAATTTAAAGATCATGAGTACTTTAGTCATTGCTGAGCACGACAATAGCTCACTTAAAAAATCTACCCTAAATACCATTACCGCGGCTTCAGCAGTCGGCGAGCCTGTCGATGTGTTGATTGCGGGAGCGGACTGTCAGGCTGCTGCGGCTGCCGCTGCGGGCGTGGCAGGCGTCCGGGCGGTCATAGTTGCCGACGGCGACGCCTATCTGAATCAGCTGCCAGAGGCGGTTGCACCTCTTGTGAAAGCAGTGTCCGGCGACTATTCGCATCTGTTTGCGGGAGCCACTACGGCCGGAAAGAATTTGATGCCTCGTGTGGCAGCGCTTCTTGATGTGGGTCAGATATCAGATATTGTTGAAGTGAAATCTCCTGATACCTTCGTCAGACCTATCTATGCCGGTAACGCCATGGCAACCGTACAGTCGTCTGATCCGGTTAAGGTGGTAACCGTCCGTACCACTGCATTTGCAGAAGCAGGAGAGGGTGGAAATGCCGCTGTCTCAGCGTCCGATCATGTGACAGAACAAGCCATGACCCGGTTTCTGGGTGAACAGTTGTCGGTATCGGAGCGGCCAGAACTGACCGCGGCGTCTATAATTGTGTCAGGCGGTCGCGGTATGCAGGACGGCTCAAACTTTGCCCTGCTTGAGAAGGTCGCAGACAAGCTTGGAGCAGCGATTGGCGCCTCACGTGCGGCGGTCGATGCGGGATTCGTACCAAACGATTATCAGGTCGGCCAAACAGGCAAGATTGTCGCTCCGGATCTTTATATAGCGGTCGGAATATCGGGCGCGATTCAGCATCTGGCTGGAATGAAAGATTCAAAAGTTATCGTGGCAATCAACAAGGATGAAGAGGCGCCAATCTTTCAGGTTGCTGACTATGGCCTGGTAGCTGATTTGTTTGAAGCGCTTCCCGAACTTGAGCAGGCGCTTTGATCCTCTGATAACGCGCAATCTCGCTAAAACAAGTAAAAAAGCCCGGCTTGGCCGGGCTTTTTTACAGCACAGGTGCTGTTACCTATTCGGGCGACTGCTCTGAACCGAGCTGACGTCTTTTTACCTCTCTGGGATCATTCGGAGCCCGTCCGCTAGCGGCAGACGTTGGTCTGCCTGATTCGCCAGGTTGCTCTGCCGGTGCAGACGGTTTGTGCTGGCTCTCTGCGGTCCCCTTTCCAGACGTATTTCTGGCCTTGTCTGCCGTTGCTGGCTCGGTTTCTGCAACCGGCGGTGTTGCCGGTATGGCCGGTTCGGCACGCGTTTGGGGAGTTGACGCGGATTGATCTGAACGTTCGCTGCGGTTGCCTTCAGGAGTTCTGTCTGCAGAATCAGGCCCATGCGCTCTTGTCGGCTCGCCGGTTGGAGCCTGCGCGTCCGTGTTTGCCCGAGTTGATTCGCTGTCAACCGGTTGGGATGAAGCAGCAGCTTTCATAGGTCGTTCATTTGCTGCCGGCGACTTCTCGGGAGCACTATCGCTCGTATTGGTATTGTCGGGGTTAGCGTTCTTCGCAGAAATCGGAGTTTCAGCTGCTGCAATGTTCTCAGTGGTGACTTCGGGAGTCGCGCTTGGTGCCTCTTTCCGGCCGGCAGGATTGCCTTGTGTAGTTGTTGGCTCTTCTTTCGCCCCCGCTGTGGCCGTGGCAACGGTGTCCTCTGAAGGGCGGGTTTCGTGTGTCGCCTCCTGTGGACGTGGTCCTCGCTTACGCTGACTGGTGTTTCGCGGACGCCGCTCGCCACTGCGTCTCTGGGCTGACTTTTCGGCTGCCGTGTTGTCATCATGCGTCGAAGGGCGCTCTGACTGATTCTGAATTTGGTCGGACTCACCACGACTTGATCGCCTTCGCCGGTTTTGATCGCGATTCGATTTTCCTTGCTTTTCTTGCTTGGGCTCCCGCTCTTGCCGCTGCCCCTCTCCGGAACCGCGACGATTGGGCTCTTTGTCTGCCTTGTCCTGAGGTTTTCTGCGCTTTTGATCTCGGGGATTCTTATTCCCGTCATCGCGTGCGTCACGTTTGTCCCTGCGTGATTGATTGTTGTTTCGATCGTTGCCGGGCTGATTTCCCCTTTGATTCCGGGAACGACTGTTACGGTTACCCCGTCGTTTCTGCGCGGGTGTCTTGGTCTTCGGACTTTCCTCTTTGGGTGAGCCGGAAAACAGCCCGGCCAGTCCGGAGAATAAAGCTGCGAAGAACCCTTTTTCCTCAGACGGGGCGCGGGCGGGCGGGGCATTGCTGACCGCGGGTTTTTGTACCGCAGGCTGTTCGGTGTTCGGCGTGACTTTCTGTGCCGCCGCTGCGGGTTCCGAGGTGGCGTCAACCTCGTAGGTCTCCGCATGTCTGTTAACCCCGACAATTTCATAATGGGGGGTCTGCATCTCAGGGTTTGGCACGATAACTACGCGCGTGTTGCTTTGTGTTTCTATTTCGGAGAGCGCAGAGCGTTTCTCGTTCAGTAAGTAAGAAGACACAACAAGAGGGACAGTTGCCTTGACCTCAAGGCTCTTCTCTTTGTTGGCCTCCTCCTGAATGATTCTGAGTAGTGACAAAGACAGCGATTCAATGTCACGGATCGTGCCCTGGCCGCTGCACCGCGGGCAGACAATGGCTTGAGTTTCCCCGAGAGAAGGCCGCAATCGCTGTCGCGACATTTCCAGCAGTCCGAATCGGGAAATCCGACCGACCTGCACGCGCGCGCGGTCGCTCTCAAGCGCCTCACGCATCCGGTTTTCGACTTCTCTCTGATTCCGGTTTGACGTCATGTCTATAAAGTCGATGACAACCAGCCCGCCCATATCGCGCAGGCGAAGTTGTCGGGCAATTTCATCCGCAGCTTCAAGGTTTGTATTAAGAGCGGTTTCCTCAATATCTGCCCCTCTTGTCGCCCGCGATGAATTGATATCAATTGAGATCAGCGCTTCCGTCGGATCAATAACCACAGAGCCTCCGGATGGGAGGGTAACCTCCCGCTCAAAGGCGCTCTCTATTTGCGCCTCAATCTGGTAGCGGTTAAATAAAGGCAACTTGTCGTCGTAGAGCTTAATGCGGCTCTCGTATTGAGGCATGACCTGCTGAATAAAGCTGAGCGCTTCAGCATGAGATTCTTCTGTATCTATCAGGACCTCACCGATTTCTTTTCTCAGATAATCGCGCATCGTTCTGATAATGACGTTGCTTTCAGCAAAAACGAGAAAGGGGGCGGCACGCTGGGCACCTGCTTCCTGAATCGAATCCCAGAGGGCTAATAAGTAATCAAGATCCCACTGCAGTTCGTCATGCTCCTTGCCAACCCCCGCAGTTCGCACAATAAGACCCATGCTGTCGGGAATCGTCAGAGTCCGCAGTGCCTCTCGGATTTCAGAACGGTCATCACCCTCAATGCGGCGGGAGATACCGCCCGCTTTCGGGTTGTTGGGCATTAAAACAAGGTAGCGACCTGCCAGGCTGATAAAGGTAGTTAGAGCAGCACCTTTATTGCCGCGCTCTTCTTTTTCGACCTGCACGATGACTTCGGTGCCTTCAGCAATCAGGTCCTTGATCGTGGTTTTATCGCTTTGCCGAGGCGCGTCTGATTTGAAGTATTGGCGCGAAATTTCCTTGAGGGGCAGGAACCCATGTCGCTCGGCGCCAAAGTCCACAAAAGCGGCTTCGAGACTGGGTTCTACGCGAGTGATTTTACCTTTGTAGATGTTTGCTTTTTTCTGGACCCTGGTTCGGTTTTCGATGTCAAGGTCGTAGAGTCGCTGTCCGTCGACAAGAGCAACGCGGAATTCCTCTTCCTGCGAAGCGTTGATTAGCATGCGTTTCATCGGATTTACATTCCTTTATGAGTCAAGGACAGTAAACCGCGGGAGATATTCAGAAAGGAGCAGGGCGTTGCCGAAGGTTTGGCCGTATGATGGCCAAAAAGTCGCTGCGAGTCAGTAATTCCATAACCAGTTTGCACCGCGAAATGGCTTCGCGGCCGACGCTGTTTAGTAAAATAGTATCTGAGAAACTGTCTCTAAACGCTTGAATTTGTTAACTAAAATAAACTTTCTGCTTTGCCCTACGCTTGATCCTATGGACCACTTGCGCGGGTTTTCTCGAATATTCGATCTACGGTCTCTGTCACTTTTTCCCGAATCACCCGTATTCGGCAATCCGTGGTGGTGTTCAGTTGATGTCATATTAGGCAGGCTTTCACCTGGGTGCCTGCCTTGACTTTGAGCATTTGCTCTGGTTCGCGTTGAGCATCGATGCGGCGCGATAGGTCGTGTTTGACTGCAAGCACGATCCGTTATCTTCTTGCGCCCAGGTCTTCTCTGGGTCTGATAAACCATGAGATCCGGATGGGACTGTAAAGCTCAACGCACCGGTTTATGTTGTCTGTCAGGTGCAAGCAATCGGCTTGCCCTGTCTACCCGGATCCTTGGTGGATCGGGTTGCTTTCCCAACGGGGTACTGACTGACAGACCGCCGGATGTTATCAGCACTGGGTCAGGATCACAACTGTTATGAGAGTGAATGGTTAAAAATATACATCGAAAACAATAATATGGAGCAGATTTTGAAACGCATACGCTAAGGGTAACGGGTAAAGTAGGGTTGCACCAGTTTACCCGCCATTGTGTCATGGGCTGTCAGTGCGGGTTCTTGATTCAGTGAAAACGCTGTGATTGAATGCGAGTCCGTGGCTTTGAGATAACGCAGACACAAAATACACGCGATGGATTCTGGGGCTAAGCCTTACTCATGGGAGAAAACTTGGGTCAGGTCGACCGAATTCATGTCTGTAAATCTCGCTAAATCAATATTTTGGGCTCACTTTCTCGAATCAGACTGAAAGAGGGCCGACTTTTGCCGAAGTGGGCCGTGCTGGACGCCGATCTGGACGGTGAGGGGAGTTTCTAAGATGACTATCTATGCCTATTGCAGAACGTCCGAGCTCGAAGACTCGATGGATCGGGATCGCTTAAACGGTATTTTGGAGCCGGAGCTGCTGGGAATACAAACCTATTGTCTCCAGAAAGGCTGGTATATGACACAGTCCATCACTGAGTCTAACTGCCGTTGGAGCCAGGAATTTGTCGACCGTGAGTGCGGTAAATTACTTCTGGAGGCGATGAACCCCGGAGATGTGTTGTTGTGCAGCAGGCTTGAACGCATTGCCAGTTCCAGCCAAGAGGCGCTGCAGCTGATCAACCTGTTCACACAAAGGCAGATTGCGCTCCATGTTGTAGAGCTTGGCGGAGACATTACCGATCCTGAACTCACGGTCAGTGTCAGTCGTGCCGTCGCGATTTTTTCGGCGCTTGAGAAGCGCAAATCAGCTGAACGGATTAAAGGAGTCAAACAGCGCCAGAAGCAGCAGGGGCGTTATCTGGGGGGGAGCCGTCCATTCGGTTATATGATCCATGATAACGGTCGACTGATCGAAAATCCGATGGAACAGAAGGTTCTCAAGCGGATCTTCGAGCTGAAGCGGGAAGGTAAGTCACTCAGAGCCATCTCCAATGAAGTGTCCACGCCGGTGATGCCAATCAGTTTTAAGACGGTGCAGCGGCTTCTGCAGCGTCATGCTGAGCACCTGTAGTCTGACTGACGCAGTATTCAGCATGCACGTTATCGGGCCCGAGTCTGGTTGGCAGACACTTCTGCCCACCCGGCAGAAGGTTGCTTGCTGAATGCTCAGATCATTCCCATTATTTATCGGATTACGCTATTCACTGGCCCAGAAGAACAGCCTGTTACTTTCGTTTGTCTCATTGATTTCGGTGCTGGGTGTCACACTCGGCGTTCTTATTCTGATTGTTGCGCTCGCAGTGATTAACGGCTCGATAGAGACGTTGAGAAAGGAGGCGCTCAAATCCACACCTCATGTGACCATCGCCGGGCCGGGGCTGCAAGCCAATTGGCGCGAGTTGCGTGATCTTGCGCTCCGTTCAGAGGGAGTCATTGCCGCGGCCCCGTTTTTAGAAGCTGAAGCCAGTATCACTCATCAGGGAGAAGCCGCCTTTATCGCGGTACGCGGCATAGACACAGCATTGGAGTCATCGGTCAGTGAGCCCGGTAGCGCTACCTTCGTTGACCTGCTCGCCAGTCTCGGTGAATCAGAAACCGGCGTTATTCTTGGTGCGGGTCTGGCGGGTCAGCTGGGAGTGCGCAGTTCAACGCAGGTGAGTTTGCTGAGTCTTGGTAAGTTATTGCGCAGGAGGCTGGATGAAGGGCAGGGTGCCGAGGTGATCGGTTTCGCTGACTTCGGTCTCTACAGCAACCACAATACCGCTCTGATGTCATTGACTGCCGCAGAGCGCTTGTTCGCCAACGATCCGGGTGTGGATATTCGCCTGCGATTAAGAGTCAGCGACATCAACCGTGCCGGCGACATCGCGGCCCAGGTTTTTTCAGATTATTCTGAGCTCGAAATCACCCCATGGAACGAAGTGCAGGCCAGTCTGTTTGATGCACTCAACATGGAGAAATTCCTGACGGCCTTTATGCTGTTGATGATTGTCGTCATCGGTGCCGTGAACATCATTTCGACGCTGGTGATGTTTGTCTCCGACAAAAGCGCAGATATTGCGATACTCCGGACCATGGGGGCCAGCCAGGCGAGCATCATGATCATATTTATGGTCCAGGGGCTTGTCGTCGGGATTTTAGGTACCGTAATTGGCGTCGCGCTGGGGTTGGGATTAGCCGGCTCGATTACCGACGTGAGTCTGGCTCTGGAGCAGTTTGTTAACTCGAATATTGAGGGAGCGAACCTGTATCTTTTATCGCATCTGCAAACGGAGGTGGTCTCCTTTGAGGTTATGCTGGTTTGCCTGGCCGCTCTGGTTACCTGTTTCCTGGCGACCCTGTATCCGGCTTATCGTGCCAGTTGCATACAGCCTGCGGAAGTGTTGCGTTATGAATAGTCTGACTCAAGCGAGGGTGAATTGTGTCTGTAGTCCTTGAATGCTTGGATCTGGGTAAAACCTATACCGAAGGGCCGCAGTGTCTGGAAGTGCTCAGACAGATCTCTCTGCAGGTTAAGCGAGGAGAGCAGCTGGCGATTTTGGGAAGCTCGGGTTCCGGAAAGACGACCTTGCTGAATTTGCTCGGGGGTTTGGATCTGCCTTCCCGGGGACGCGTTATTATTGCGGGACAGGATCTGGCTGAAGTCGATGAAACAGAGCGGGGCCGATTGCGGAATCTGTATCTCGGTTTTGTCTATCAGTTCCATCATTTACTGGCCGAATTTAACGCGCTTGAGAATATATCCATGCCCTTGCTGATCGGGGGCTATTCCCGGAAAGACGCTTTGCAGAAAAGTCAGATCATGCTGGAACGCGTGGGTTTGCTGGACCGTGCCTCGCATAAACCTTCAGAACTCTCGGGAGGAGAGCGTCAGCGTATTGCAATAGCGAGAGCGCTGGTTACGGAGCCTGCCTGCGTCCTGCTGGATGAGCCGACCGGGAATCTTGATCGCAATACCGCCCTCAATATTCAGGCGCTGATGTCTGATCTCAACGAAAAGCTGGACATCAGCTACATCGTCGTCACGCACGATGAATCTTTCGCCGATACGCTTGATCGAAAACTGTTTCTGCGGGACGGCATGCTGCATGGCTGAATCGCCATTCTCTGTTGCCCGCTACCTCGCTGTTCGATATGTGAGCGCTGGCAGGCGCAGTCATCTGGTTTCCTTCATGTCTGTCGTGGCAGTCTTCGGATTGTCTTTGAGTGTTGCGATCCTGGTTCTGGTGCTGTCCGTCATGAACGGGTTTGACCGGGAGATGCGCCAAACCATCCTCGGGATCGTGCCTCACATCACCCTCTACACAGATGAAAACCTGCTGCAGTCTGATTGGAATGCAGTGATTGATCGGTTGGCAAGCAGGCCCGACCTCGTATCGATCTCGCCTGTTGTACAGGCAACCGGCGTTGTTTCCGGCAGCGGTGGCAACAGAGGGGTGCTGATTAACGGCATTGACAGGGATGCGGGTCGCACCTATTCGGCACTGGAAGACTTTTTCATCTCAGGAAGCTTGCAGGATCTTTACGCAAATCGTTGGGGCGTTGTCATTGGTGAGTCGCTTGCGAAAAGTATCGGGGTGGAAACTGGCGATCAGTTAACCCTTTACTCCTCCGCTGTATCAATCAATCCGCTTGTTCCTCTGGCCAATTTCCGGACATTCGATGTCGTGGGGACTTTCAGAGTTGGCACCAGTGAACTCGACGAGGCTTACGTGATGATTAACCAGCAAGCCGCAGGTGCGCTGTTCCGGTTGCGCTCCGCGCAGAATGCCCTGCATCTGCGCCTTGATGATGCGCTGGCGGCAGATCAGATTGCTGGGGAGCTTGATTCTTGGGTGCCGCGGGGGTTCTTTATTGAATCCTGGACCCTCAAACTCGGTGCAATTTACGACAACATCCGATTTTCGAGAAATATTGTGGCTTTTATGCTCTGGCTTTTGGTATCAGTTGCTGCGTTCAATCTGGTGGTGAGTCTGATGATGATCGTGAGAGATAAAAGGGGCGACATCGCCATACTTCGCACGCTGGGCGCTAGCCCGAAGACCGTGACAAAAATCTTTCTCTGGCAGGGCTGTTTAATCGGGCTGATCGGCACGGTCTGCGGGTTATTTTTCGGGCTTCTGGGTGCCACTTACGTCACTGAATTTGCCCGCTGGTTGGAGTCATTTTTCAGCCTGCAGCTCTTAAGCGCAGAGGTCTATCCGATCGACTACTTGCCTTCTGAAATTCAAGCGCTGGACCTCGCCGCCGTTGTGACAGGGGTATTTTTTCTGACTTTATGTGCAACGATCATCCCTGCTCGGCGTGCTGCCCGCATTCAGCCTGCAGAGGCGCTCCGGCAGGAATAAATGCAATAAGTAGCCCCTGACGTGTCAGTCAACTAGGGTTATCAGTTTAATCCTGGATACTTGATGCGTGCCGTCCTGGTTTCTCTGATAGCGGGTCTTGCGTCACCGGCGCTGCTCAGAGAGTTGCCGGATCCGCAATGGATTGTTCTGGCTGCTTTGTTTGGCCTCGCTTTAGCCATGCTCGCGTCGCGCACCAGGCGACTGCCATGGCTTGCCGTGATACTCGGCTGTACCTGGCACTTCTCCTGGGCCTATCAGCAACAGCGCGCCCGCTTGGGAGAGCCCCTTGAATCAGTGCCGATCATACTCACCGGGGAAATAACCGGTCTGCCGGTCCAACGTGAACGGGGACAAAGTTTCGAATTCGTTATTCGAACAGCTGATCAGCTCGAAATTGGCGCAAAACTCAGGCTTTCTCACTTTCAGAACCTTAAACTGCGGTCCGGCGAAATCTGGCAGCTGAAGGTAAAGCTGAAACGACCACACGGTTTCTCCAATCCCGGTGTGCCAAACAGGGAGCTGTTATTTTTCAGAGAAGGGATTATCGCTTCAGGCTATCTGCTTGAGTGGTCGGGCAACAAAAAATTAGGTGTCAATCCACTCAGCTTGTCAGCCTTGCGCGCGGCTCTCAAACAAGAGATCAATTCGCATGCGACAGATAGGGAGGGTGCAGGATTGTTGACTGCGCTGACTATCGGGGACAGTAGCGAAATCAACAGAGATCTCAAAATGCTCATCGGCAGGCTTGGTCTGAATCACCTGTTTGTCATTTCGGGTATGCATATCGGATTGATTGCCTGGTTGGTATTCAGGATGTCAGGCTGGCTCGGGAGGCTGGGGTTGAACCTCAGCGGGCTTCCAGTTCAATCCTGTGCAGCGCTGGCGTCGATTTTGGCGTCTGTAGCCTACGCAGCACTTGCAGGATGGGGGCTGTCAACCCAGCGTGCCTCCGTCATGATTATCGTCGCGCTGGCTCCGTTTTTGCTGCGACGGCAGGTCAGTCTGGTTATTCGCTTCCTGTGCGGTGTTGCGGTGATTCTGTTTCTTGACCCGCTTGCAGTGACCGACCGGGGATTCTGGCTTTCTTTTTCTGCCGTCGCTGTGCTGTTGTTCGTTGCGAATAACTATTCGACCCGGAATGTAGGCCGCGATGCTCCGATTCAGGCGCTCATGACATACTGGCGCCCTCAGTGGCTCATCTTTCTGGGTCTGCTGCTGCCACTGACGATACTGATCCAATCTGTCTCGGCACTCTCGCCACTGATAAACCTGGTGGCAATTCCAGTTGTAGGGACATTTTTGACACCCGTCGCGCTGCTGAGCAGTGTGATGCTTGCACTCAGTCCGCAACTGGGCGCGTTCATGGTCGGTCTATCTTCGGAATGGCTGGCAGTGTTGATTGATGTGCTTTGGTCTATCGATAGGCTGGTTGGTGAGTTTCAGGCGATTCGGGTTTCTGTGCTATCACCCATTGCCGGGCTGTGTTTGGCTTTCTTCTCAGCGATCAAGCTGCTGCCTTCTCAAGTTAAATTGACCCGCTTTGCTCTGCTTTTACTGGCACCGCTTGCCTTAGGAATCAGGCAGGCTGCCAGCGACCCACTGTTGCGCGTCGATATTTTTGATGTTGGGCAAGGTCTTGCTGTGCTTGTGAGGACGAAAGAGCATACTCTTATTTACGATACCGGTCCTTCTTACGGGGAGGATTACGATGCGGGACTGGCAGTGGTCCTGCCCGCGATGGCCGCACTGGGTGTTGAGTCACTCGACAAAATTGTTATCTCGCATTTCGATGACGATCATAGCGGGGGGCTTGGTTCTGTCATGGCGGCATTCCCGGAAGCGGAGCTCGACGCCGGCGGCGGGCGCGGAGAATTACACTCTCCCTGTCTCGCGGGTGAGACCTGGGTGTGGGATTCGGTCGAGTTTAGCTACATGTCCGGTGAGTCGGGATTAGATGAGCGCAGACCCTGGCCGGCCGCTGCGACGGGGAGTGGCGGTCGGAATGACGGCTCCTGCGTGCTATTGATAAAGGCTGCTGACCGCGCAGTACTGCTGCCGGGAGACATCAGCCAACATGTGGAACGCGCTCTGGCCATGCAGTGGCAGAGTGGATTGAAGAGCAATCTGCTGATTGCCTCCCATCATGGTAGTAAGGGTTCCAGCAGCTATCCGTTTCTGAAAATGGTCAGTGCGGAATTTGTGGTCTTCAGCAACGGCTATAAAAACGGCTTTAACCATCCCCATCCACAGGTAGAATCACGAGCCCGCTCGCTTGGTATGAGGCCGCTGGCAACATCAGAAACCGGTATGCAGTCCTACCGGTTTGTTGAGAATGAGCCGGAAATGTTTCCGCTTCTGTCCCGCTGCACCAGCCGGTATTACTGGTCATGGTCAGGCAATCGCGATTTGTGCCGATAGCTTTTAGGGCGGAGCGGTGATCCGCGCACCATCCGCTGTGCTAATATCGATCTCGCCGGAGGACAACGCGTGCTGGAACTGGTTCAAGCTGGCGGCTGGCTAATGCTGCCCATCATCCTGTGTTCGATCATTGCCATTGCGATCATCATTGAGCGCTTCTGGACGCTCAATGTCACCAGAATTGCCCCGCAGAATATCTTGGCTCAGGTCTGGACCTGGCTTAAGAATGATCAGCTGGATTCAGGTAAACTGCAGCAACTACGGCTGTCATCACCGCTCGGCCAGATTCTCGCTGCCGGGCTGCTGAACTCAAAGTACGGACGCCCGGCGATGGTTGCTAGCATAGAGCAGGCCTCCTCGCAGGTAATCCATGAGATGGAGCGTTACCTGAACACCCTCGGAACATTAGCAGCGGTAACGCCACTGCTGGGTCTGCTTGGCACTGTTGTCGGGATGATTCGAGTATTCAGCGAAATCATGCTGCAAGGTACAGGAAATGCGAACGCGCTGGCAGGAGGGATCTCCGAGGCGCTTATCACCACCGCCGCGGGTCTGTCTGTGGCCATACCAAGCTTTGTTTTTTACCGGTATTTTATGCGTAAGGTAGATTCTCTGATTCTTACTCTTGAGCAAGAATCCAGTAAGCTGGTTGACGCCTTACACAGTGACCGGCAGGTGGAGATAAAATGAGCAGCGCGGCTGCGCTGTTGCCGGACCAATGAAATTCAAACGACGCATACAGGACGAACCTTCGATCAACCTAACGCCACTGATCGATGTGGTTTTCCTTTTGCTGATATTCTTTATGGTTACCACCACGTTTACCAGGGAAACGCGTTTGCAGGTCAATCTGCCTGAGGCTGAAGCAGAAACCCTGTCTACACAGTCTGAGCGGCTTGAGATCGTGGTGTCCCGCGATGGTTCGTTCGCTCTGAACGGCCAAACTTTGGTAAACGGTAGAGTTGAAACATTATTGCGCGGCCTTGCGCTTGAATCAGACGGCAATCTTGATCTGCCTGTCATTATCGTCGCAGATTCACAGGCAAGCCACCAATCGGTGGTGACGGCAATGGACGCCATTGGTCAGGCGGGTTTCGCCAGGCTGAGTATCGCTACCCAGCGCTCAGAACAGTCCGGGGCACAGGATACGGATAATTGATGACAGCACAGCCTGATCACTCATCATTGGGTCGTGGGTGGACGCTTTATCGACGTCTGTTAACCTACGTGATACATCACAAAGCGGTGATGCTGGCTGGAATGCTGGGCTTTGTTGTATTTGCTGCCTCCGGCCCCGCGGCCACTCAGTGGCTGGGCTGGACGCTGGATTCCATCAGTTCTGAAAACTACGAGCAGGCCAGGGTTCTCAGTCCAATACTCTGCTTGGCTATTGCTTTCGGTCGTGGTGTAGGTTCTTTTTTGGGCGGCTATTCAATGGCCTATTTGGCTCAGCAGGTGATGCACAGGCTCCGTTGTGAGCTGGGTGAAAAACTCGTCGCACTTCCCGCTTCCTTCTTCGACCGCCAGGCCGGCGGGCGTCTGGTTTCCAAGGTGACCTATGACGTGCAGCAAATTGCCGGCGCAGCCAGTGAAGCGATCACTGTGGCCTTCAGGGAAGGGCTTACGGTTGTTTTTTATCTTGCTCAGCTGTTTCTGATTGACTGGCAACTGACGCTCACTTTTCTGATTATTGCGCCCTTGGTTGGCGGGATTGTTTCCCTGGCGTCCAGATACTTCCGCCGCTACAGCTCACAGATGCAAGATTCGATGGGCGAAGTCACTCAAATCACCAGCGAAACGATTAAAGGATACAAAGTCATCAGGACCTTTAATGCCGATCAGATGGTCAACGACAAACTGACTGCTGCGAGTGAGCGAAACAGACATCAGAACATGAAGCTGGAACTGACGCGCAATACCAGTACGCCGCTGGTTCAAATGATCGTGGCGATGGGCCTGGCGTTCCTTGTCTGGCTGGCAATGTCACCGGATTTTTTCGCGGGCAGAAGCCCCGGTGAATTTGTTATCTTCCTCAGCGCTGCCGGCCTGCTGGCAAAGCCGATCAGACAGCTTACGCAGATAAACGCGGTTATTCAAAGAGGCATTGCGGCTTCTTCCAGTATTTTCGAGTTGCTCGATGAGCCTTCTGAGCCCAATAGCGGGCAGCATGCCGTGCGTCGGATAGACGGTCGTGTTGAATTCAGGGATGTCTGGTTTTCTTACAATGATTCTTCTTCGGCTCTGAAGGGCGTCAGTCTTGAGGTCGAGCCCGGACAAACCGTGGCGCTTGTCGGTAAATCAGGTAGCGGTAAATCCAGTCTGATGAACCTTATCCCGCGATTTTATCAGCATAACCGGGGCTCTATCCTGCTCGATGGAATTGAGCTGGCTGAATATGAGCTGAGAAACCTCAGAGAGCAGATCTCGCTGGTGACTCAACAGGTTGTCCTCTTCGATGGGTCGATTGCAGAGAATATTGCGTACGGAAATCCACATTATTCGCAGGACGCAATCAGGTCAGCAGCGGAAGCGGCGCACGCAATGGAGTTTATTTCTCAGTTGGAAAGTGGACTGGATACCCAGGTTGGGGACGATGCCTCCCTGCTATCAGGAGGGCAGCGCCAGCGGTTGGCGATTGCCAGGGCGTTACTGAAGAATTCGCCCATTCTGATTCTGGACGAAGCCACCTCTGCGCTTGATGCCGAATCTGAAAAGTATATTCAGCTGGCTCTGCAGGAACTGGTCAAGAACAGAACCACCTTTATCATTGCGCATCGGCTGTCTACGATCGAGCGTGCAGACATCATTGTGGTTATGGAGCAGGGCAGAATAGTGGAGTCTGGAACCCATGCGGAACTTCTGGCGAAATCAGGTCATTATGCTCGTATGCATGAGCTTCAGTTTTCGGATACAGACAAGTAAGCCACGATGAATTTTCTCAGCAGGGCATGGTATCGGCAATCTGCCTGGTTGTGGTTATTACTGCCGTTATCACTGGTGGTGCGCTATGTTGCAGTCCGGCGGTTGCGCACATTACAAAAAGCGTCGAAAAGCGGACACATTGAGGCGTTAAGCTGTCCCGTCATCGTGGTCGGAAACCTCACGGCAGGTGGAACGGGGAAGACACCCCTCATCATTGCCCTCGCTCATCATTTGAAAAAAGAAGGTTTCAGGCCCGCGATCATCAGCAGGGGCTATAAGAGTCAGTCGCAGCGTTATCCGCTTCTGGTCGATGACTCTGTTTCTGTCTCCGATTCCGGTGACGAGCCCGCCCTGATTTATCGTCACACCGGTTGTCCCGTAGTTATTGACCCTGATCGGGCCGCAGCGCTCAGGTTCGTCCGGCAGCATACGGATGCCACTGTTGTGCTCAGTGATGATGGGCTGCAGCACTTCGGGTTGGCCCGTTCTTATGAGATTTGCGTCGTAGATCCGGTGCGAGAGTTCGGTAATGGACTTTGCCTGCCAGCCGGTCCGCTGCGTGAGCCGGTTTCCCGGCTGCAGCAGGTGGATGCAGTGGTGCTGAACGGTGACGCGCAGCCTGATCATCCTCTGCTTTCCCGTTGTTTCAGGATAGGAATAAAGGCCGAGGCTCTTGTCAATCTGTCAACCGCAGAGCGGAGGCCTTTTAGTGCTGCTCCCTTCAAGATCGGTACGACCATCGAGGCGGTAGCCGGGTTGGGCAATCCTGAGCGCTTTTTCAGTCTGCTTGAGGACTTGCCTTACCCGATACAAACCCACAGTTTTCCAGATCACTATCAATACCGCTCGGAAGATTTTCAAGGCGCCGCATTTTCACAGGGCAACCCCATCGTCATGACCGAAAAAGATGGGATAAAATGCGACAGTTTTGCAGATTCGCGATTCTGGTGCCTGGACGTGGAAGCCCGGGTTGACTTGGATCTGCTGACCCAGGTGAGCCAGCATGTCCGACATTTTTCAGATCACTGATCGAGTGAACTGGCTGCTGTTTTTACGATAAAGAGGCGTTTATGCTGGATAAGAAACTGCTCGAAATTCTGGCCTGTCCAGTCTGTAAAGGCGAATTACTCTACGACAGAGGCGCCGGCGAGTTGGTCTGTGGGATCGATAAGCTGGCTTACCCTGTTCGCGAGGGTGTTCCGGTTATGCTAACCGCAGAAGCCAGGGCGATAACTTCGGATGAGTTGGAGTCTTTGCGGTGAGCTACAAGGTGGTGATTCCGGCGCGCTATGCGTCTGAGCGCTTGCCGGGTAAACCTTTGCTTGAAATTCAGGGTAAACCCATGCTGCAACTCACCTGGGAGAAGGCCTGCAGCAGTTCTGCTGAACAGGTGATTATTGCCACTGATGATGCACGTGTTGCTGAAGCCGCTTCCAATTTTGGGGCTGAATGCGTGATGACCGCGCAGTCGCATCGCTCCGGAACTGAGCGCCTTCATGAGGTTGCGCTGGTAAACAACTGGCCAGCAGATACTGTCGTGGTAAACGTGCAGGGCGATGAACCATTGATTCCCTCCGATGCAATTGATCTGGTTGCGAATAACTTGCAGGTCAATCCACGAGCGGGTATCGCAACTTTGTGCGAAAAGATCGTGCGCGAGCAAGAGCACACCGATCCTAATGCGGTTAAAGTCGTGTTCAGTCGCGACGGCTTCGCGCACTATTTCAGTCGGGCCTGCATCCCTCATGCCGGTGCCAGCAAACATCCCGATCGCTATAGACATATTGGTATCTACGCCTATCGTGTTGAGATACTTCATCAGTTTGTAGACTGGCCTGTTTCGGATCAGGAGGCCACCGAGAATCTTGAGCAGCTCCGTGCTTTGGACAATGGTGTAAAGATTCATGTCGACAAGTGGGGAGAGCCAATGCCCGCCGGTGTAGACACGCCCGAAGACCTCGAAGCGCTTCGTCAACTACTCCGTGACGCGCACTAGAAGCTTGTGACATACCGACCTGACAAAATCCGAATTCTGATGGTCTGTCTGGGTAACATTTGTCGATCTCCGACTGCTCACGGGGTGCTGGAAAAACTGATCAAAGACAAACGGCTTGATGACCGGCTCGAGGTAGATTCGGCCGGTACAGGTAATTTTCATGTGTCAGAGGCGCCAGACAGTAGAGCAACCGAGGCAGCTCACGCCAGAGGATATGATCTGAGCCGGCAGCGAGCGCGCCAGGTCAAATCGTCAGATTATGAGTTTTTTGATTTGATTCTGGCAATGGACAAAACCAATCTCTCTGATCTGTACGAACGCTGCCCACCGCATTGCCGGCATAAACTTGCTCTCTTTCTGAGCAGGAGTCAGTCAGGTTTAGAGGAAGTGCCGGATCCCTACTGGAGCGGGTCTTCGGGCTTTGAGCTGGTTCTTGATCTGGCAGAAGAAGTCTGCGGGGCGCTAATCGATGAGTTTGTCGACTGAGCCATCGAAAGGGGTGTTCAGAAATTATGCTGGTTTATGAAAATGTTGATCTGCAGCCTCATAACAGTTTTGGCGTGTCGGCAAACGCTCGATATTTTTCGGCAGTGAATTCCTTTGAGGAGCTTCGTCGTGCATTCCAGTTTGCCAAAGAAAAACGCATTCCGACCTACGTGCTGGGAGAAGGCAGCAATGTGCTGTTCAGCCGGGATTTCCCCGGACTGATTATCAAAATGGCTTTGACTGGCGTTGAGATTGATCAGGCTTCAGGCGTAGTTCGGGCGGCTGCAGGAGAGAACTGGCACGCCTTGGTCTCAAGCTGTATCGGTGAAAGCCTGTATGGGCTTGAAAATCTGGCGCTGATACCCGGTTCGGTTGGTGCGGCCCCTGTCCAGAATATTGGTGCTTACGGCATTGAGATTGCGTCTGTTATCAAACACGTTGAAGGCCTTGATACGCGCACTGGGGAACGGTTTATTCTGGATGCTAAGGGCTGCTGTTTTGACTATCGGGACAGCATTTTCAAAAAAGCGCAAGGTGCTCACTTTGTCATCAGCGAAGTAACGCTGCAGCTCCATCAGGACTGGATGCCGGATCTGAGTTATCTATCGCGCGATAAAGAATTTACTGAGACGCTGGTTGAAACGCCCGAACAGTTGTTTTCGCTGGTTTGTCGCGTTCGTCGCCGGAAGTTGCCTGACCCCAGGCTGGTGGGGAACGCGGGAAGCTTTTTTAAGAACCCTTTTGTGTCCGCCGAGTGTTTAGAAGAATTGAAAACCCGATACCGCGATCTCGTGTGGTTTGATACCAATGATCCCGGTGTCAAGAAATTGCCTGCGGCCTGGCTGCTGGACAAGTTAGGCTGGAAGGGCCAGAAACACGGCGGCGCCGAAGTATCATCAATGCATGCGCTGGTTTTGATTAATACGGCAAGCGCTACCGGAGAAGAGATTTCTGTCCTGGCCGATCGGATGGTGGCAAGTGTATTCGATGAGTTCGGTATTGTCCTTGAGCCAGAGGTGAGGATATTGTGAGCATTATGATTAAGCCGGCACTTTCGAGCGTTTCACCTGTCCATGGCATCACCGCCGATTCCCGTCGGATGCTTTTGCTCACGTTCTGAATCCGTCCGGCTTTCGAGCTGACCCATCCAGCCGACTCTTATGACTGACACGCCCCACGAACCTTTCGACCACAAAAGTTTCCTTGCCAATTTGACGTCAAGGCCCGGTGTCTATCAGATGATCGACCACGAAGGGGAGGTCTTGTATGTGGGCAAAGCGCGACATTTGAAGAGCCGGGTAAGCAGTTATTTCAGGGCTTCTGGATTGACCAGTAAAACCCTGGCGATGGTCAATAAGATTCATGACATCCGGGTGACCGTGACCCGCGGTGAAACCGAAGCGCTGTTACTCGAACAAAACCTGATCAAATCACTCAAGCCGCCCTACAATATTCAACTGAGGGACGATAAGTCTTACCCCTATATTCTGCTTTCCGAAGACAGTGAGTACCCGAGGCTGAGCTTCTATCGGGGCAGTCGCCGCCGAAAAGGGCGCTTTTTCGGACCCTATCCCAGCGCAAACGCGACGAGAGAGACCCTCCAGCTCCTGCAGAAAGTGTTCAGGGTCAGGCAATGCAATGACAGCTATTTTAAAAATCGTTCGAGGCCCTGCTTGCAGTATCAGATCGATCGCTGTACCGGCCCCTGTGTCAATCTGATTTCTCCGGAACAGTATGCGCAGGATGTTGAATACTCTGTCATGTTCCTGCAAGGAAAAAGCAGTGCGCTGACTAAAAAACTGACGTCGAGCATGGAGCAGGCCGCAGAGAAGATGGAGTTTGAAAAAGCGGCGACAGTGCGGGACCAGATATCTGATTTGCGGCGGATTCAGGAGCAGCAATACGTCTCTAATCAGGGCGGCGACGCCGATGTGCTCGCAGCTGCGATTTCGGGCTCGAATTTTGTCGTACATGTTATCTACGTGCGTAACGGACGTATTATAGGCAGCAAGGGCTTCTTTCCCCGTCTGCGACTCGCTTCCGAGCCGGGTGAGGTGCTTTCCGCGTTTATCGCGCAGGTGTATCTGGCTGATGACAAGGCGGCAAACATACCGCCTGAGCTCATCGTTTCCGAACCTCTTTCCGACAGCGAGCAACTGCAAACAGCCCTCAGTTTTGTCGCGGATAAAAAAATTCGGCTCGGTGAGCGGGTCCGCGGCCATCGTGCCAAATGGCTTGAGCTGGCCCGCACCAATGCGCAAGAGACCCTGCAGAGCAAGCTTGCCAGTAAGCAGTCGATGCTGAATCGCTTTACCAGCCTGCAAGCCAACCTGTCGCTCGAGTTCACACCCGAGCGCATTGAATGTTTCGACATCAGTCACACCGGAGGTGAGGGCACCGTCGGCTCCTGTGTTGTGTTTGATCAGGGTGGTCCAGTCAAGAGCGACTACCGACGTTTCAATGTCGCCGGCATCACACCGGGAGATGATTATGCAGCGATGGAGCAAGTACTCGATCGTCGCTTTACCCGACTGAGCAAAGGGGAAGGCAAAATACCTGGTGTGTTACTCATCGACGGTGGCAAAGGACAACTGACCCAGGCTAAGGAAATCCTCGAAAAACACCAGTTGCCAGAGATTGTGCTGGTGGGTATCGCGAAGGGGATCAGTCGCCGGGCGGGCCAGGAAACTCTTTTTCTGTCTTCAGAAAATGGCTATCGGGAGATTGCCATGAAGACTGATTCTCCCGGGCTGCATCTGTTACAGCAAATCAGAGATGAAGCGCATCGATTTGCGATTACCGGGCATCGCCAGCGCCGAAGCAAGGCCCGCAGGGTGTCGAATTTAGAGAATATCCCCGGTTTAGGTCCGAAAAGAAGGCGGGAATTATTAACGCACTTCGGCGGACAGCAGGCGATTATGAAAGCGTCCCAAGATGCAATCGGCAAAGTTGACGGGATCAGCAAGAAGCTGGCCGAGATTATTTATGCGGAACTGCACAATATCGATTAAGCTGAATTTTTCCTGTTATGGCGGAAAACCGGTTAACATGAGCGCCAGCCGCTGGGCCTGATTATCTTTTCGTTCAGGATGAAGCATGAACCTGGCAAATGCCATTACCAGTTTTCGGTTACTGCTGATCCCGATGGTTGTCGGGAGCTACTATTCTGACTGGGTGTTTTCAAATGTTGCTGCAGCAGCGCTGTTTACACTGGCCAGCCTGAGCGACTGGCTTGATGGCTACCTCGCCAGACGGCTGGATATTGCAACAGATCTTGGGGCATTCCTCGATCCGGTGGCCGACAAGCTGCTGGTTTCAGCGGTTCTGATCATGCTGTCAACGCAATTACCAGTTCTGCTCCTTCCGGCGATTCTCATCGTGTCGAGAGAAATCGCTATTTCTGCGTTAAGAGAGTGGATGGCAGCAAGAGGGAAGCGTGATGTCGTCGCTGTTGCCTATTCAGGAAAACTCAAAACCACGGTACAGATGCTGGCAATTATTGTGCTGATACTTGTCACGGAATCTTCTCCCGACTACCTAATCTGGCTGGGCCTGGGCATGATCTACCTCGCGGCGCTGCTCGGTCTGTATTCGGCTTATCTGTATTTCAAGGCCGCGATGCCGTCACTGTCAGGCAGTTAACGTCACTGCCCGAGGCAGCAGCCTGCGGATTGGAAATGCTCTGCATGTGAACTAAAGGCTTGACTCCAAAGGCGAGCGCATTAGAATATGCGGCTCTTCGGGGCATCTGCCATTGTTTGCAAGCCCATGGCCTGTCAGGCCGGAATGCACCGAAGACCAGCCTTCCAAGCGGGAATAGCTCAGTTGGTAGAGCACGACCTTGCCAAGGTCGGGGTCGCGAGTTCGAATCTCGTTTCCCGCTCCAAATCCTTGATTGTCCCATCCGGCTTTTGAGCGCCCTCGGAACGGGGCAGCGTGCTTGGTGCTCCTCATGTTCTCACTTCACTGGCAGTGATCGGGAATCACCGATCTATCGCCAGTCGTTATTTTCGTGTTTATGACTAAACCTATGCTGCGCCGAGTAATCTCAGGTATAATCCGCGCTCTTTTGGGGGCAGTATTCAAGGATCCGGGCTTGCCGCCGGTAAAGCGTGAGTAAGGACTGATCTCGCGTTACCCGCTCCTGAACACATCAGGATACCGTTTCCACAAAGGGGCTCTTAGACAAGCCTGAATATTGGCTGGATGGCAGAGTGGTTATGCAGCGGACTGCAACTCCGTGTACGCCGGTTCGATTCCGACTCCAGCCTCCATTTTCTGGCTCCAGGACTCCGCCCAGGTGGTGAAATTGGTAGACACAAGGGACTTAAAATCCCTCGGCAGAAATGCCGTGCCGGTTCGATTCCGGCTCTGGGCACCATCTTTCCTGTTCTGTACGTTACCTTCTGATTGATCGCCGCGGCGGCTTGCTGTGTCAATATAGATTTTGTGCCATTCAGCGGGTAGATCGGGCGTAATCCCTTAGTTCGCTTTGATTGTAGCGGGGCGGCTGTTGACAGGTATCTGTCAGAGATACCGTCAAGGCAGCATGTTCAGTGCTCGGCGTTCGGCTTCAGGCGTTACTCATCACGCGCTGAATAATTGCGAAGCGCGCCTCACTGGAGTGAAATGTAAACGCCAATGGCTTCGTTTGCCAAACGATCCACCTCTTTGGTGTCGCGAACATAGAAGCCAATTGACCCGTTGCTGTTGATCCAGTACTCAATGCCATGAATCCCCAGTTGTTGTAGCAGGTCTTCTCGGATTTCTGGGTTTCGCATAACAAAAGAGTCCCGCGCGAGAGGGTCGGGTTCCGGGATATCCGGCGCTGACACAGATGCGGAATCCTCGACACAGGAAGTCAGAAGCAGTATCAGGATCAAAAGGGGAGCCCGCAGAATGTCTTGAAAGCCTCGCTGAATTGAATGCGCTCGCTTTTCGTTATTGTTCAGCGCGTAGCCTCTCAAAAAGCGCAATGAGCCGAGCCGGTAATAGGAAGGGGTGGTAGACGCCAAATCAACTCCTCAGCGGTCAGGGTTCTGCAAAGCGGCGATACGCTTCTCGAGAGGAGGGTGACTCATGAATAATTCTGCCGCCGCTCTCTTTCCTGAAATGCCGAAAGCAGTCAGTTGCCCCTCCAGCTGACTTTCGCCGTGGCCGGCCTGTAATTTCTGCAAAGCCGCGATCATTTTTTCTCGACCCGCAAGATTCGCGCCGCCAGCATCTGCCCGATATTCACGGTAGCGGGAAAATCCCATCACGATGATACTGGCCAACACTCCGAAGACGGCCTGGAAGATCATAACGGTTGTGAAATAGACAAATGCGTTGTTATTGCCGCGATTCATCATTTGGGCGACAAGTCTGGCAAAGAAAAAGACAAAGGTATTCAGAACGCCCTGCATCAGACTCAGGGTCACCATGTCACCATTGGCAACGTGGCTGACCTCATGACCCAGTACGGCTTCCGCTTCGTCAGCAGACAGCTGTCTCAGTAAGCCGGTACTCACTGCAACCAGCGCGTTGTTCCGGTTGGCACCGGTGGCAAAGGCGTTTATTTCTGGACTGTCGTAGATAGCCACTTCGGGCATTCCAATACCTGCACGTTCGGCCTGCGCTTGGACGGTGCTGACCAGCCAACTCTCCTGATTGTTTCGCGGGCGCTCGATTACATAAGCTCCGACGCTGCGTTTGGCGACAGCCTTTGACATCAGCAGCGAGATAAAGGATCCACCCATGCCAAACACGGCAGAAAACAGCAGTAAGCCCGCGTTAGAGGAGCTGCTCAGGCCAAGAACCGGCATGAGGATACTCAGCACAATGCTGAGAATGAGCATGACTGCAAGATTTGTCGCGACGAACAGCAAGGCACGTTTCATTGTAACCCCCAAATAGGTGCTTTATACGGTCTATATGGTGCTGTTTTGAGTGAAGTTAAAGGGTTGGGGACAAATAATGTCTCCCAACCCAAAGAAAGATCGGACGAGACTTAAACAGGCGCTGCTGTCAGTGCTCTAGAGAAAATTGTTAGGCCAGATGATAGAGCGCCACATATGGGCGACAGGGCTGCCATCAAAACCTAGGCCGCCTTTAGGATGGCGCCAGTGCCGCCCAATGATGTCTTCGAAGTCATCAATGTCGACTTCCACACCTTCCTCGAACGAATAAAGATCATTCAGGGTGATGAGTCGCCCGGTCATATACCATCGGTGGTTTTTGGCCTTCTGGTAGGCTTCTTCAATATAAGGCTCGACCTTGTAGTCCGCGCCGAAGTAACGGATGTACGCTTCGGGGTATTCATAACCCACCGACTCGTCGGGGAAAAAGCGAAGTGACTGATGCGCTTCAATCGCCCAGGCGATCTCTTCATCGACATAAGGCCGAACCATCTGGGCGCACCAGTAACCATGGTCCGTACGGATCAGATTGGAGACACAGATGTCGTGCAGCAGGCAGGCCAGGACGACCTTTTCATCCATGCCATTTTCTCGCGCGTAGCGGGCGCTTTGTAAAACATGATTCGCCGGTGCGAATCTCAGTTTGAAAAAATCGCGAAGGGTCGGTTCCGCGGGCATTTGCGGCAGCCGAGGATCATTGTGCTGATACCAGGGCCTGTTGTCTCCGGGAATCGGCTCCGGCGTGGGATCGATGCTGCACATCCAGGGCGTGGCGATACGCTTGTCAAGCTCGTCACTCATAGCTTCTTCAAGTGCGTCAGCCTTGGCTGAGAGCGTGGTCGCACCGGCGATTGAGGCAGCCGCCGCTGCACTCATGTTACTCAGAAACTTGCGTCGATCCATAAGTTCACCCTCCGGAGGTTGCATGAGCCTGACAATAGCACGGTCACCGACGATGAGAATGCGGAACACAATCGTGGATGGCATTTATGTACCATAAATCGGCTTTTGACTCTAATTATTTCGTCTCACAGTCAAATTCCTGATTTTGCGTTCAGAAGGCCTACGTACTGTGTCGGTAATTCACTGAATTGCCTATACTCGGCTTAATATCAGGCAAAAACCACTGGACCAACCATGTACGAGCCTAACTGGACCTCATTATTACCGCCGCTTCTTGCGATCGTGCTTGCCATTGCCACGAAGCAGGTCGTCATCTCATTAAGCATCGGTATCTGGGTGGGTTATTGTCTGCTTCAGTCAGTCAACCCCCTAGCCGGACTCGCACTGGCCATTGATGGTGTGATTCATGTTTTTTCTGATGCCGGTGATACACGGGTACTGGTATTTACACTGGTCATTGGCGGTTTGATTGCCTCCATCGAACGGTTTGGCGGAGTGAGGGGCTTTATACGCCTGCTGGAATCGAGGAGTTGGGTCAATAATCCCCAGAACGCGAAATGGCTGGCGTACGGCACCGGTCTGGTCATCTTTATCGAATCCAACATAACACTGCTTGTCGCTGGTTCGATAGCCAGACCGCTATTTGATCGCTATCAGATCGCGCGGGAAAAACTGGCTTATATTATTGATTCGACTTCCGCGCCCGTTTGCGTACTGATACCTCTCAATGCCTGGGGAGCGGTGATCCTGAGTTTGCTCGACTCTTCCAATATAGAAAATCCTATTGACGTTTTTCTCTCATCCATCCTTCTTAATTTTTACCCACTGGCGGTGCTGGGCATCTCGGCACTGGTTATCTGGCGGGGCATACACATCGGCCCAATGAAAGCCGCTCAGTCGCGAACGGAGCAAGGCGCTGTGTTGTGGCCTGATGCGGCACCGATGGTTGATTCAGCTGTTTCGGAGCCCGATGAGCAATCCGGTTCGCAAGCCCGATCGCAACCCAGAGCAAGCACAATGATCGTACCTATCGCAGTAATGGTTCTCTCCATGCCGCTTTTTTTGTATGTCACTGGTGAAGGGGACATCAGTGCGGGCTCTGGATCCACTTCGGTACTGTGGGCCGTCTTGTCTGCTCTGGCAGTAGTATGGATTGAAGTCTTGTATACTAGGCGAGCCCGGTTGGAAGAGCTGATGAGCAGTTTTCTGCAGGGAGCAGGGGCGTTTCTCCCGGTCTCCATGATTTTGCTCTTCGCGCTGGCGCTGGGTGATGTGGCGAACTTGCTCCAAACCGGCAGCTATGTGGCACAGATAGCCGGAGAAACTGTCCCTCAAATAGTCATGCTGCCTCTGCTTTTTCTGATCAGCAGCTTTATCGCCTTTTCGATTGGGTCAAGTTGGGGAACGTTCGCAATTATGATCCCATTGTCGATGGAAATTGCGCTTTCGCTCAGTTTGTCACCGTCGCTATTCCTGGCGGCGGTGCTGTCCGGCTCGGTTTTTGGTGACCACGCTTCTCCAATCAGTGACACCACTGTCGTATCCTCAATGGCAGCGGCAACCGATCACATTGATCACGTCCGCACGCAATTACCTTATGCGCTGGTTTCTGCTGGCGTGGCGACCGTCTGTTTCTTTCTGGCGGGAGCTGTCCTGCTTTGAATAATCCGCTAGGGCAGAAGGAACCAGAATTCTTCGTTCTTTGACGCCTAATGAGCACAAGACAATATGGCAGTCGCAAGGTGTCTCCTCAGAAGGCTGTGCACATGGGCGGCAGAAAGCCTGTCTTGTCGTTAAGGCCAAGTCAGTCGCTCTGCGTGTTTTCTTTACGCTATGATTGTGCTGATGAAAACTGAGTTATAAACGGTCCGGAAGTAGCAGCATGATGAACGTAAACCGCATCTCGACTGATCAAGCGAGAGAAATGTTGAGAGCCAGAGTGGATGTACTGTTAGTCGATATCCGCGATTCGCACTCGTATGGTGCGGCGCATATTCCCGGCAGTACACATCTGTCTGAGCAAAACCTGGAGCAATTCATAAAAGAAACCGATTCTGATACCGCCCTGATTGTGATGTGCTACCACGGGATATCTAGCCAAAGTGCTTCAGCTTATTTGTCCAGCCGCGGGTTTACTGAGACCTACAGTCTGGACGGCGGATTTGAAGCGTGGCAGCGCTCAGGTGGCGAATAACCGTGTTAGGCCGGCAGAATTAGACCCTGGCGAAATCTGAGCTCAGGAGGTTTCTTCAGCGTCGTGCTTGTCCAGTTTTCGCTTAGCGGTCATGACAATCACCATGTAAATCATGTTCGCCATGGCCCAGGCGAACAGTTCGAATGGCCACAACCGGTGGGACCCCGGGTCATCCAGGCGGGCCGTAACAATCACGACCAGCAGAAGCATTAAAGTTGCCAGAGGGAACATGGCGAGGTAGCGCCACCGCCCGGGCCATTGGCGCAATGCGGCGACAGGGAGAGCGGCACTCGCTATCAGTGTTGCCAGAACGATGACTGCTATGACGAAATTCCAGAAAACAGCCTGGGTTTCTTCGGCTGTGTCGGCAGTTCCTTCCGCTGCGATACATGCGGTACTGAACAGCAGAAAAATGAGCAGTGCCGATAGTCCGACAGGATCCGGTAAGTATTTTGCATAGGTAAAGCGCATGAGGCGCATACTAGCTAAATCAAAGGGCCTTGCCCACAGAAACTCCTAATGAGCATCATTCATAGCCGGATATCGGCAATTGAGGTCACTAAAAATGGTTGATACACAAGTATTCAACGACATGTACGAGAAAGAAGTTGACTTGAAATATCAACTGTATAACGGCCTGTTTCTTACGTTACCGCTCGACGCGGTGGAGCAGACAGGCTTGCTGTTACCGCTTTTGGAGCAGGCCTGTGATCAGGGTTTGCAATTTGGGCAATCTCCTGAGCAGATTATCAGGGATTTCTTCCAGACCCATCGCGCTCACTTTACCGAAGATAAACAGATTCAATTCTTGTTTAAGGTCATTCAGTATGTCGAAAGGCAGGTGGTATTGATCGATGCGCTCGAAGATGCCGCTTATGCAAAAATTCATCAGACCAAGCAGCGCAACCGTCTGCGGCAGCTTACTCAGCGAGTCTCGCTCGAAGGGTTGGAAGAAGAACTGAAAACCCTGCTGAATGATTTTGGCGCACGGGTTATTCTCACTGCACATCCGACCCAGTTTTACCCCGGCCCGGTGCTGGCCATCATCACGGATCTGACTGCCGCGATAAAGCAGAGCGATGTCAATAAGGTTCGTGACCTGCTCCAGCAGCTGGGCAACACCCCGTTTTTTCAGAAATCCAAACCGTCGCCTTTTGAAGAAGCCACCCAGCTGAGCTGGTATTTGGGAAATATTTTCTACACCGCGTTTAATGACATTTCGGATGAACTCCTGCACTACTACGACAGAAAGGAAATTAAACCAGATGAGAGGCAGCTTTTAAGTATAGGGTTCTGGCCCGGTGGGGACCGTGACGGCAACCCCTTTGTTACGGTCAGCGAAACAAGGAAAGTCGCCGAACGATTACGGTTTATTATTCTTGAATGCTACCGCAATGAACTTCGGTCGTTAAAAAGGCGACTCAGTTTTAGAGACGTGTATGAAGCACTGGAGAACCTGGAGAAAGCCTGCCACCGTGAGTTGACCGGCGAAGTATCGCAGGCGTTTGAAAGCGTCGAGACACTGCTACGCGAACTGGATCGAATCAGCAATCTCATCCAGTCACGTTATCAGGGCCTTTATCTGGACAGACTGGCCTCGTTCCAGCGGAAGGTAAAGATGTTTGGTTTTCATTTTGCCAGCCTCGATATCAGGCAGGATTCCCGGGTGATTCAGAGGACTCTGGAGAGTGCTTTGAAAACCTTGCCGGATAACTTCTACGAGCAGTTCAAAGCACTCTCGGAAGCTAAACAGACAGATGCGCTTCTGAACTTAGACCAGGAGGTCGAGCCAGCCTCATTAGTCGAACCCGTAGAAACAGACACTCTGGAGTCAATGCGCCTCATACAGGAGATTCAAAGGAAAAACGGTGAGCAGAGTATTCATCGTTATATTATCAGTAACTGTCGAGGCCCTAGAGACATCGTACACGTGATTGCTCTATTCAGGCTTGCTGGTTGGAAATCTGGCCTGAGCGTTGACATTGTGCCGCTATTCGAAACTATCGACGATCTTAAAACGGCTGACCAGACCATGTCTGAGCTTTATGAGAATCGCCTGTACGATCAGCATTTGCAAGGCAGAGCACGTCAACAAACCGTGATGCTGGGATTCTCTGATGGCACCAAAGACGGTGGCTATCTGATGGCCAACTGGGCCATCTATTGCGCCAAAGAAGCGATCACAACCGTCTCCCGGAATGTTGGGGTCAAAGTCACCTTTTTCGATGGCAGGGGCGGCCCGCCAGCCCGAGGAGGTGGGAATACCTACAAGTTCTATGCTGCGCTTGGCAAAGAAATTGAAAACACTCAGATACATCTGACGGTGCAGGGACAAACGATCAGCTCCTATTACGGGACTGATACAGCGGCCAGACACAATCTGAATCAGTTACTTGCAGCAGGGCTGGAAAGCAATCTGTTCCATCGCCCTGAGAGAGAGCTTAACAGTGGACAGCGAAAGCTGATTCAGCGTCTCGCCACCATCAGTTACGAGAAGTATCTCGCGTTCAAATCACATCCATTGTTCTTGCCTTATCTGGAAGAGATGAGCACGCTGCACTATTACGCGCAGTCAAACATAGGCAGCAGGCCGGCAAAAAGAGGTCAGGCTGACAGGCTGAAATTTGAAGATTTAAGGGCAATTCCGTTTGTGGGCGCCTGGGCACAACTTAAGCAGAATGTTCCCGGGTACTTTGGTTTAGGTACCGCACTGAAACACATTGAAGAGCAGGGCCAACTCGCACAGTATCAGGCGCTGTATCGTGAATCGAAGTTTTTCGAAGCGATGATCAGCAACAGCATGCAAAGCATGTGTAAGAGTATTTTCAAGCTCACCGCCCATATGGAAAAACACGAGCGGTTCGGAGAATTCTGGCGGCTAATCAAGCAAGAATTTGATCTCAGCAAAGAAATGGCGCTGAAGGTGTCCGGTCAGAAGACGCTACTTGAAGACAATCCGACCAGTCAGGCGAGCATTAAGCTTCGTATGAGTATCGTGCTGCCGCTTTTGGTGATTCAGCAATACGCGCTTACCCGTGTTAACGATCTTGCGAACTCCGAACTGAATGAGAGTGAGACAGACCTGATGCAAACCTATGAAAAGATGATTGTGCGCAGCCTCTTCGGCAACATCAACGCCTCCAGAAACTCGGCATAAATCGTATTTAAAGCGTGAACTCCACGGTCGCGCCGGGGCCCAGAGGAATACCAAAGATCACCCAGATCACCGTCATGACGACGCCAGATAGCAGCAACAATAGCGAGTAGGGCAGCATCGTTGCTGCCAGACTACCGAGACCGAAATCTTTCTGCCATCTCTGACAGAAAACGAGTATCAAAGGAAAATAGGGCATCAGTGGGGTGATGATATTGGTGGCCCCATCGCCGACTCGATAGGCAGCAGTGCTCATTTCCGGGCTCAAACCCAGCAGCATCAGCATAGGCACCAAGACGGGGGCTAACAGGGCCCACTTCGCGCTGGCTGAACCGATGAATAGATTGATTGAGGCGCCGAACAAGATGATTAAGGTCAACAGAACAGCGTCCGGCAGACTCGATCCCTGCAAAATCGCTGCCCCTTTAATGGCAAATATCAGACCCAGATTCGACCAGTTGAACATCGCCACAAAATGCGCTGCAGCAAAAGCCAGGACCAGATAATAAGACAGGTCGCTCATGGACTCGCTCATCATCCGGACGATATCCCGATGAGAGTTCACCGATCCTGATGCGGTGCCATAGGCCCAGCCAGTCACAAGAAACAGGATGAAGAACCCGGCAACCAAGGAGCGAAACAACGGATTCAGGCGTGCTTCGGGATTGGCAGACTCATCAATTAATGGCGTGCCGGGTGCCACACAAAGAAAAACCCAAATCAGTATGACTGCAAGGGCCGCAAACCCCGCTAGCTTTAAGCCCTGAATCTCTGCCGGCAGGAGCGACGCACCGGATTCCCTCTGGTCATCAGCCGCAGGCTCGTCACCGACCTGAGGCGTTACAGGAAGCAACCGGGGCTCGATAATTTTGTCAGTCACAAACCAGATAACCGGCAGGAAAACAAAAGTCATGCCCACAATGAAATATGCATTACCTGCAATGTTGGCATCCCAAGCGGGCAGTACGCTCTCTGCCGCTGCCTCGGTGATGCCAAACAGCAAAGCATCAAGCTGTCCGGGCAGCAGGTTAGCGGAAAATCCCCCTGAGACACCCGCAAAAGCTGCGGCGATGCCGGCTATAGGGTGGCGTCCGGCTGCGGAGAATATCACCCCGGCGAGCGGGATGAGCACCACATAAGCAGCATCCGCAGCCAAATTCCCAACCATCCCGATCAAGGCTACCACCGGTGTAAGCAGAATTTTTGGCGCCCGGTTGACGGCTCCGGACATCGCTGAGGCAAACAACCCAGTACGTTCAGCAACCCCCGCTCCCAGCATGACGACCAGGACGTAGCCGAGTGGATGAAAGCTCGCAAATGTCTCAGGCATGTCAACCAGTAAGCGTTGAATATTATCCGCTGAGAGAAGGCTTTCTGCACTGATGCGGATGGCATTGCCGAATTCATCGACCTGAGTGGGATGGACGGCAGAGACTCCGATAGCCGCCAGGATTACACTGATGAGGACGACCGCCGCGATACAGTAAAAAAAGATAAAAACGGGATCCGGCAGTCGATTTCCGGTGCGCTCGATCCATGCCAGTATGCCCTTTATTTCAGAAGGCTGTTGATGATCAATATGCATGTTGTGGCCTCAAGCGAGTCGCGATGAACAGCGGTTCATCGCAGTAAGCGATAGAAATTCCGCAAATCATTAACATAAAATTCGGGCTGCTCAAGTGCTGCGAAGTGACCGCCTTTTGGCATGACGGTCCAGTGCCGCAGATCGTAGGCTTCCTCTACCCAGGCTCTCGGCAGAATGTAAATCTCTGCAGGAAAGATGGCGGCACCCGTTGGGACATTGATGAATTCCATCGGTTTCAGGGGAGTGCGATTGCGGTTCTCGTAGTAAATCCGCGTCGACGAGGTAATGCTGTTGGTGAACCAGTAGATTGAAATATTGGTCAGAAGTTCATCTTTGGTAAAATTGTTGTCGAGGTCGCCGTCAGGGCCCTGCGGCAAATCGCTCCAGCCGTGAAATTTTTCGACGATCCATGCCGCCAGTCCGGCGGGCGAGTCATTTAAGCCATAACCCAGTGTCTGCGGTTTGGTGCCTTGAATCTGCTGATAGCCTACCTCATTCAACATAAAGGACCGTCTGGCCTCGACTCTCGCCGCTTCATCTGCAGGAACGGCATCCCGACGGGCCGCATCGGCAGGCGGATTCGCGAGGATCATGTTTGAATGCAGGCCAATCAGGCGCTCGGGATAATGATTTGCGAGATGGCGATTAATGATTGCCCCCCAGTCGCCCCCGGCAAGTGCATAACGCTCATATCCCAACCGCTCCATCAAAGCTGCAAAGGTCTGAGCCATCTGCTCAGGGCCGAAACCCGGAGTGCCTGGCGCAGAGGAAAAGCCGAAACCGGGTAGCGATGGAGCAATAACGTGAAAGGCATCGCTCGAATTGCCGCCATGCTGTTCAGGGTTGGTCAGTGCCGGGATGATTTTCTGAAATTCACTGACAGATCCCGGCCATCCATGGACCAGTAACAGTGGGATCGCATCGGCCCGATCAGATCTTTGATGGATGAAGTGGAGATCGATATCGTCCAGAAGGGTTTTATAGTGATCGAACTTATTCAGAGCGTCCTGCTGTGCAGGCCAGTCAAATTCTGATTGCCAATAGCCCAGCAATTCGTCAAGGTAGCTCAGTTCAGTACCATACTCCCAGCTGGTACCGGGTATCTGATCTGGCAATCGGGTCAGCGCCAGGCGGGCATGCAAATCTGCAATCGCAGCTTCATCGACGTTGATTTCAAACGGCCTGATAGTGTCAGGGTTCGCCGCCAAGGGTTCAGTGTTCTCTCTGTTAGGGACTTGATTCAGTGTTTCAGGTGACATGACTTGTATAGTATCCGGGGCTGCAGAAGATTGACACGTCACTACTGTAAACACGAACGCGAACAGGAGGTCCTTCAAAAAGGCGCCACCCCAAGTCCTTTTCGATGGGTCAGGCTCATGAGCCACATGGCACGCTGGCGTGTCAGCAAAAATCACCGGGCTGTCGTGAACTGGATGTCGCGAAATCATCATCGGTTAACCGCTTTGTTTTAGAATATAGTCGTAATTAAGGTAATCCGGTCTATCATCGCAGGCGTCATGTGTTAAATGCAATCGTGAACCTGTGGCGAGTAAAGAGAGGCAGCCTGACACGACCCTGATTCGGTTCTCACAACGCACTACTGAGAATTAACAGGGTGGGCGTGTAGAAGGGCCGAGATGTGCCTCCGGTCCTGTATTGTGGTTTCGCCCGCGCATCGTCACTCACGCGGACCAGCTGAAGATTTTGTGCCGCAAACCTTGATCGAATACGCTTCTACGGCGAAAGACCGGCTTCCGGTGATGCAGATCAGGATGCTGAGTATTAAAGAGGAAAGACAAGATGTTATTCGGAATGAGTAAGAAACCCGTTGAACTGCCAACAGCGGAGACCGCAATACCCGACCGTGCCTATCCCAACCAGTTTTGCCGTGAACACTTTGTGAATGGGAATCCTATCGAAGAACCTGTGCCGGCCAATCTCCGAAAGGCCGTATTTGGCTTGGGGTGCTTTTGGGGAGCAGAGCGTCTTTTCTGGGAATTGCCCGGAGTGTTCAGCACGGCGGTGGGCTATGCGGGAGGCTTAACGAAAAACCCAAGTTATGAAGATGTGTGTAGCGGCAAAACAGGGCATACCGAGGTTGTTCTGGTTTTCTACGATCCCACAATTATCTCCTATGAGCAGCTGCTCGCTGCATTTTGGGAAGCCCATGATCCTACTCAAGGCATGCGACAAGGTAATGATCTCGGCACCCAGTATCGCTCCGCCATCTATTGGACCGACAGCCAGCAGTGTGATCAAGCCACGGCGAGTCTGGCGCATTTTCAACAGGCATTGCGCGCAAAATCACTTGGTAATATTACGACTGAAGTCAGAGAGTTAAGTGATTTTTATTATGCTGAAGATTACCATCAGCAGTATCTCGCGAAAAACCCCGGAGGCTACTGTGGGCTCGCGGGGACGGGCGTTTGCTATGCCCCAAACTCTGACGCCTAGCTGTTCCTATTCAGCAAACTTGCAGAGGATAGGCGCCGGGTGAGCCCGTTAACTGAGCGGCTAGCCGCGTCCTCTGATAGACTGTCTGTATTTTGTTGTGCTGGGTGCTTCCCGTGACCTCTCCTGGAATTGATCCGCTCGTCATTGCCATTTCATCTCGAGCACTGTTCGACCTTGCCGATAGCCATGCGGTTTATGAGCAGGAAGGCCTCGCTGCTTATCAGCAATACCAGATTGAACACGAGGATGAGCCCTTGCAGCCGGGAGTGGCTTTTCATCTGGTAGAGAAATTGCTGAATCTTAACCAACTGGTTGAGGGGGCCCCGGTTGAGGTCATTTTGCTGTCTCGAAATAGTGCGGATACCGGGCTCAGGGTGTTCAATTCCATTGAGCATTATCACCTGAACATCACGCGTGCTGCATTTTGTGGCGGGGACAGCCCTTATCGCTATATCTCGGCTTTCAACAGTCATTTGTTTTTATCTACCGACGGAGCAGATGTCCGGCAAGCACTGGAACTGGGTGTCGCTGCAGCGACAATCCTGCCGTCAGTGAAAAGCAATACCAATGAGCAGATCCTGAAAATCGCCTTCGATGGGGACGCGGTACTATTCTCAGATGAGTCGGAAAAAATATTTAAAAATAAAGGCCTAGAAGCTTTTACTAAGAATGAACGTGATTCGGCGAATCAGCCGCTGGCCGGCGGGCCCTTCAAGCCTTTCTTGCACGCCTTACAACAACTCCAGCGCGCTTTTCCTTCCGGTGAGTCGCCCATCAGAACGTGTCTGGTCACTGCAAGAGCGGCGCCGGCACATGAGCGGGTAGTGCGCACCTTACGCGCCTGGGACATCCGGATCGACGAGTCGCTTTTTCTAGGAGGTCTGTCCAAAGGTGAGTTTCTCCAGGCTTTCGACGCAGACGTTTTTTTTGATGACCAGCAGGGACACTGTGAATCTGCCCGTCATCATGTGGCAACCGGGCATGTTCCGCATGGTGTCGCCAATTCGTAGTAGTCCGCGTGCTGATTTTCTCAGGTCCTGTCTATTGGATTCCCGCGATAAACGAATGTGCGGACTAATTACGCCCAATGAGTGCGCATCTGTGTCAATGTTCCACGCTGACACGGCTCATGTTCCACGTGAAAAACACTCGATTAATTAGAGGTTTAGACTGGGTAAATGGGCAGCATGTTTCTTTCTCTGGCTTATCGATATTGTCCGCCGCGAACCGGGTCTGGTTGGATCCGGGGTCAGACTCATGCGGTATTGCATGCCAAAATCGCTTGAATTTGCTACCTTTTGGCTCTCTCAGCCTAGCAGTCGCGGTTTTTGGTGAGGCGCCCCTCACTTCCCGCTAACGCTTCAGCCGGCTTGCCGTAACTCTGGACTCACATAAGGAGATTGATTCAATGGAACTGGCCTGCTTAGATTTAGAGGGTGTGCTTATCCCGGAAATCTGGATTGGTTTTGCCGAAAAAACCGGCATTGACGAGCTCAAAGCCACAACTCGGGATATCCCGGATTACAACGTCCTGATGAGACAGCGTTTGGATATTCTCAATCAGCACAAGCTCGGCTTGCCAGACATTCACGAGGTCATTGCGACGATGAGCCCGCTTGAAGGGGCCACTGAGTTCGTCAGTTGGTTGAAGTCACATTTCCAACTCATTATTTTATCTGACACTTTCTATGAATTCTCTCACCCGCTGATGCGTCAGTTAGACTTTCCGACCTTGTTTTGCCATCGCCTGATCACTGATGAGCAAGGCTATATTGTTGATTACAAATTGCGCCAGGAAGACCCCAAGAGGCAATGCGTTAAAGCTTTTCATGGGCTTAACTTTCGGGTGATCGCCGCAGGCGATTCCTATAATGACACAACGATGCTGGCTGAAGCTGATGCGGGTATTCTGTTTCGGGCTCCGGACAATGTCATTGCCGAATTCCCTCAGTTTCCCTCTGTGACAAGCTATGACGCACTTAAGCAGCAATTCATTGCCGCCAGCACGCGTGATCTGAATTAGTGCCGTTACGGGCGCCAGGGTCCGCTCAGGCGCTTGAACACAGGAGCCAGACTCCCGAACCGGCGTTAATCTTCCCTTTCTGTCAGCCAGAGTGCGCCGCTTTGCACCAACCGGCAGATCAGGGCCCGACTTTCGTCCGTCTGCCAGAGGACTGAAATGTCAAACAGGTTTTCCGGCTCATCAGCACACAGCGCCCTGACCGCAGGCAGGCAAATTCTGTCAAGCTCATAGCTCTCGCCATCAACGAATAGCAACAAGGGGTCGGAGTCTGCCTGGACGGCATAAGCAAGTCTTGACGCCGGATTTCTCACCAGCTCTACTGTTGGTCCCCTGAAGGCGAGCAATTCCTCAATATGAACCTCATCGTCGAGCGGTTCGATAAACTCGGGCGATTTGGCTTCCGTTACCAGACTACCGAATGCCCGTAAAAAGGCGCCCTTGTTTGCCAGGTGGCCAGCAACCACCTCCCACGCATGCTGCCAGTCCTTTGCGGTAATTTCGGCGCTGTCCCGCATTGGCGGAGTCGTATGATCAGTCAGCCGCTGCGACTCAGTCAGCAGTTCCATCACCCGATTGCTGAAAGATTCGATCATTTCCGCATTGGAAGGGGCTCTGAAACCTACCGAGTAGCAGAGACTCGGAGTTTGGGAAATTCCCCAGTGGGTGTAGCCCGGAGGAATATAGAGAACATCCCCGCTTTCCACGATAAATTGCTGATTTACTTCAAATTCATCGATGAGGTTTAAGCCTGAAGCAGTGTCTGGCAGCGATGTATGCGGTGCCGTCAGGTCGATACGCTCACCGATACACCAAGTGCGCTGACCAAGGCCCTGGACAAGGAAGACATCGTATTGATCAAAATGGGGACCGACACCGCCACCCTGAGTGGCTAACGACACCATGATGTCTTCGATACGCCAACGGGGCAGAAAGCCAAAGGCTCGGATCATCTCCTGCAGATCTGGAATCCATAGTTCTGCTGACTGAACGAGCAAACTCCAGTTCTTTTCCGTTAGGGCGGGCAGGGGGGAGTCGGCGTCAAACGGGCCCTGAGTCAGGGAATAGCGCTCGGCAACACAATATTCAGGCCGAGTCGTGACGATGCGACTGTCTACTGCATTGATACAGGCGATTTCGAGTAACTCTTCCGGATTGGTATAATCTTCGAAATTACTAAAGAAATTCTTAATAAGTATCGGTTTTTGCTGCCAATAATCTTTCAGAAATTCGGCTTGATCAAAATTGGGCTTGAGCATACCGCCTGTTTATATCTCGCGGGCCTGAGCTGCCGCATTACCGAGGTACGTGCGTGGGCGCAGTGCGATTAGAGCCTCCTTGGCTGATTGCGGAATATCCAGGGACTGAATAAAGTCCTTCAGTGTCGCTTCGTCAATGGCTTTTCCTCGCGTGAGAGCCTTCAGTTTTTCATAGGGCTGCTCTATTCGGTAGCGCCGCATGACAGTCTGGATCGGTTCGGCGAGTATTTCCCAGCAGGCATCAATGTCTGAGTCGATCGCTGAGGTATTGAGTTCAAGCTTGGCAATTCCTCTGGAAAGCGCCTGATAGGCGACCAGACTGTACCCAAGCCCTGTGCCGAGGTTTCTCATCACCGTTGAGTCAGTCAGATCGCGCTGCCAGCGTGAGACAGGTAATTTGGCAGACATGTGGTCGAGGAGGGCGTTAGCCAGCCCGAGATTTCCCTCAGCGTTCTCGAAATCGATCGGATTGACCTTATGAGGCATAGTTGACGAACCCACCTCCCCGGCAACCGTTTTCTGGCGGAAGTAGTTCAGGGATATATAACCCCAGATATCCCGTGAAAAATCAATAAGTATGGTGTTATATCTCGAAAGGCAGTTAAATATCTCCGCGACGTAATCATGGGGTTCGATCTGGGTCGTGTAGGGGTTCCAGCTCAGCCCGAGACTCACGATAAATTCTTCAGCAACGCTTGGCCAGTCGATTTCGGGGTAGGCTACAATATGGGCATTGTAGTTACCTACTGCTCCATTTATCTTTCCTAATATATTGATATCATTGAATATATCTATCTGACGTTGCAACCGGAACGCCACATTGGCCAATTCTTTGCCGACCGTTGAAGGGGTCGCTGGCTGCCCATGGGTACGTGACAGCATCGGTTGGCTCGCAAATTCACTAGCGAGCACCTTCAGCGAGTCAACCGTGCCTTGCATGTGCGGAATCAAGACCGACTCTCGCGCTTGGGCAAGCATGAGCCCGTAGGCCAGGTTGTTGATATCTTCTGAAGTACAGGCGAAATGGACAAATTCGAGGTACTCGTCAAAGCCACCCAAAATCTCAAGCTTTTGTTTAATAAAATACTCTATCGCTTTGACATCATGGTTGGTTTTGCTCTCTATTTCTTTGACCTCAAGGGCGTCCTCGAGACTGAAATCGAGAAAAAGCCCATCCAGTGTAGCAATTTGGGCATCAGATAGAGGCTTCAGCTCCACTATCCCCGGGTGAGAAGCCAGCGTTTCTAGCCATTTCACCTCCACTTCAACCCGGTACCGCATAAGCCCGTATTCGCTACAAATTTCAGCGAGTGATCGGCATTTTTGCGCGTAGCGGCCATCCAAAGGTGAAATTGAAGTAATAGCCGTAAGTAATTGTTCTGTCATACTTAAACTGATCCTTTTGAGCTAATTTTCAAGCATCGAAGTCGCAATACGATTGATCCGGCCACGCAATACGAACAAATGCCATGGCCGGCCTCCTATCTGGTGCCACAGCACGGCAAACCGAATACCGGCTAAAAGTAGGGCGCGTATCCGATTGGCGATTCTCTCGTCCTGCAGATGTTCAACTTTCCCCTGTACCTGGATGCGGAAGGGAAGCGTGCTTATTGTATCCTGATACAGGGTCGCCAGCGCCTCAAAACTGCGCTCAGTCTCATGCAACCCAACGGGCTCAGCAGATGTTTGCCTATGTGGGTCTGAATACGGAGCAGAAAGTGGGCTGATTGACTGAAGCCTCCTGCCAAGCCTCGACTGCATGTCGGTATCCGCCATCAGCTTCGTTTGCAGCAACAACAGGTTTCTTGTGTAGCGCAGGACTTCATCGTTTTCTACGGAGCGGCGTTGTCGCGCCTGCACTGTGAGCCATTCCAGACCGGGTCGGGCCAAGCGAAGATCCGGGAAGATGGTGTTGAAAGAAGGGGCGTTCAGTGCGAAGAGCGGGTCGATCAATGCTTTTATTGCGGGAAAGGGTGCACTGCCCGTATGGGCCAGTGCGCGAACCAGTTGCGCCGACTGCACGACAGCAGACAGGGTCAAGGTTTGTAATTGCGGGCTCTGTAAGCTGTCAGCGCTCATAGGAGTCCACTACAGCGCCGCCGAGACAGCGTTCACCGTCATAGAATACGACGTATTGCCCCGGCGTCACCGCCCGCTGAGGCGCGTCAAATAAGACTTTCAGTTTGCCGGCCGTATCCTGGCTGACGTGGCACGGCTGATCTGGCTGTCTGTATCGTAATTTTGCGTGACAGCGAAACGGAAAATCCGGGCCCTGCTGATCTATCCAGGCGCCTTCTAAAGCCGTGACGCTTCTTGAATAAAGTGTATTATTTTCATTGCCTTGCGCCACGATTAGCAGGTTATTTCTTAAGTCTTTAGCGACGACATACCAGGGCTCTTCGGCGCAACCTGCCCGGCCACCTATGCCCAGGCCCTGCCGTTGCCCCAGTGTGTAGTACATCAAACCACCGTGTTCTCCCAGAAACTCACCGTTCAGGCTTTCGATCCGCCCGGGTTGGGCCGGCAAATAGGTGCTCAGAAAATCCTTAAATTTGCGCTCGCCGATGAAACATATGCCGGTGCTGTCTTTTTTCCTGGAGGTGGCTAACTGCAAGTCAGCAGCAATCCTCCTGACTTCTGATTTTTCTAAATTACCGATTGGAAACAGAGTATTACCTACATTTTCTTCAGTGATTTCGCAGAGGAAATACGTCTGATCTTTATTCACATCGACGCCTTTATGCAAATAACTTCGACTGCCCTCATCGACACGCTGGACGTAATGACCGGTCGCTATACAGTCGGCCCCCAGAGAGTGCGCATAGTCCAGAAAAGCCTTGAATTTGATCTCCCTGTTACAGAGCACGTCAGGATTAGGGGTTCTTCCAGAGCGATATTCAGCAAGAAAATGCTCAAAAACGTTGTCCCAGTACTCCGCCGCAAAATTGGCGGTCAGCAGCTCTATGCCGAGGCTGTCACAAACTGATTGTGCGTCGGCCAGATCGGCCTGTGCGGTACAGTATTCGGTGCCGTCGTCCTCTTCCCAGTTTTTCATGAACAGTCCGCTCACTTCATGACCCGCCTGTTGCAGAAGATAGGCTGAGACGGAAGAATCAACACCGCCGGACATGCCAACAATGACTTTTTTCGGGCTTTCGCTTGACCCGGACGCGCTCAAGGTGGGCGTGATCACTTGATCAGCTCCAGTGAATAAGTCTGTCCGGCCTCATGATCAGCCAGCGCCTGCAGGACAAGTGGACTGCGAAGCTGATTCCGCATGGCTTTGAGCTCATCATGGCTGAGCCAAAGCGCCTGAACAATGTCCGAATCTGGTGGCGTCACAGCAGTCTGCTTTTCAGGCGTTGCAAGAAAACAGTGGCGTAAGTAATGAATTCCATTCGCTTTATGTACATGAGAATAAATACCAATGAGGCATTCGACCCGTACCTGCCAGCCCGTTTCCTCGAAAGTTTCACGAACCGCGGCGGCAATCAGGCCTTCCCCGACTTCAACATGGCCGGCGGGTTGGTTGTAAACCAGAGATTCACCGGATTTTTCCTGCACCATGAGAAAGCGCCCCTGCTGAGGGACGACGGTGGCAACGGTGGTGTGGGGATAATGGTTCATGGCTTGCGATGCGAAATGTTATCAATGTTGGGGGAGCACTGGCCAATGTAACTTGAAAAGCGGCTTCTGCTAGGCCACAGAAAAAGAGATAATTCCCCTAAGTTTTCAGGAAGCACGATTTCATGAGCAAAGCATTCACGCACTTAGACGCTGACGGCAAGGCGCAAATGGTCGATGTCGGTGGTAAGGCGAGCACGGAACGAGTCGCCAGGGCACAGGCACGGGTGTTTATGAGCGCCGAAACACTCGCGATGATTGACGACGGGAGCCACAAGAAAGGGGATGTGTTGAGCGTTGCCAGGATCGCCGGGATACAGGCTGCCAAGCAGTGCAGCCATCTCATACCGCTATGCCACCCGCTCATGTTGACCTCGGTCACGGTGGATCTTGCGCTCGATGCTGAATCCAGCTGCGTGACCATCGAAGCCACTTGCCGACTGTCCGGCCAAACCGGTGTGGAAATGGAAGCGCTCACAGCGGCAAGTGTCAGCGCCCTCACGGTTTATGACATGTGCAAGGCAGTGGATAAAGAGATGGTGATCAATGACGTCACCTTGCTGGAGAAGTCAGGTGGGCGCAGCGGGCATTACACACGGGCGGTATAGATCAGCATAATGATTACGGTACTCTATTTTGCGAGCATCAGGGAGCACATGGGCAGGGGGGAAGACCGGCTTGATACCGCCCGGGATCTGACAACTGTGGCGGCTTTAATCAGACATTTAAGCGAAACAGATTCTTCATTCAACGACTTGATTCAAAGTCCAAACCCGCCCCTTATATCTGTAAATCAAGTATTTGCAGAAACCTCTTCACCTATTACTGATGGTGATGAAGTGGGCTTCTTCCCACCCATGACGGGCGGCTAGCCATGATCTCTGTACAAACCGAAGACTTTAATGTGGCGGCAGAATATACGGCCTTGCGTCATCAGGCCGGTGATGCGGGCGCTATTGTCCTGTTCACGGGCCTGGTGCGGGAACTTTACGGCGCAGAGACCGAGGAATCTGACGGCTCCGATAGAACTCAGCGCTTATTTCTAGAGCATTATCCCGGCATGACGGAAAAACAGCTGGAGGCGATCTCACAGCAAGCGTCCAAACGGTGGCCGTTACTGGGCGTGCGTATCCTCCATCGGGTCGGAGAGCTCTATCCGGGGGACCAGATTGTTCTGGTCGCCACGGCCAGCAGGCACCGACAGGCAGCATTCGAATCAGCTGACTTCATCATGGATTTTCTCAAAAGCCGAGCCCCTTTCTGGAAAAAACAAACCAGCCAGTCCGAGAGCCGGTGGATCGAAAGCCGTGAAAGCGATATCGATGCACTCAAGCGATGGCAGGAATAGCGTGGGTCTGTCTTAATCCGGAGCAGTTGTCGAAATCCACTGTCCGGGCTGCAGATCTGCAAGGCGCCAATTGGCAATCTGCACCCGCACCAACCTGAGAGTGGGATAGCCGACCGCCGCTGTCATTCGGCGGATCTGACGATTTCGCCCTTCCTGTAAGGTCAGACTCAACCACGAGGTAGGCACAGTCAGTCGAACTCTGATCGGCGGCACACGCGGCCACAAATCAGGCGCTTCGATGCGTGTTGCTAATGCGGGCCGGGTTCTGCCATCTTTCAATACCACCCCCTCACAGAGCTGCTTCAAAGCCTCATCTGAGATCTCACTCTCGACTTGAACTAAGTAGTGTTTCTTCTTGTTGTATCTGGGATTAGAGAGCCGCTGCTGCAGCTTTCCATCGTCTGTCAGCAGGAGTAAACCTTCAGAATCGCGGTCTAGCCTGCCGGCAGGGTAGACGCCCGGCTGATCAATATAGTCAGCCAGGCACGGGTGGCCCGCTTCGGGGGTAAATTGAGAAAGCACCCCGAAGGGTTTGTTGAACAGAATAAGCCGAGCCATAGAGCCAGCTCGCGCACCGCAATACTCTTGAATCGGTCAGCAAAAATGACTTTCCAGACCGGATGGCGTTCGCGCTAGGCAGTCACTTCTTCCAGCTCTTCTGCCGGCTCATTGGCGGGTTCAGCTGTGGGTGTTTCCACTATCTCCGCCGCCTCAGCTTCATCGTTGCTGTCCGAGAGAACCACATGATCATCACTGGCAGAGTCGACTGCTCGAATGTTTGCAGCATGAAGGCCTTTCGGGCCGTCCACTGCATCAAAAGTGACTAACTGACCTGCTTTGAGAGTTTTGTAGCCATCCATGCTGATTGCAGAGTAGTGCGCAAACAAATCTGCGCCGCCGTCATCTGGCAGTATGAAGCCAAACCCCTTGGCATTGTTGAACCATTTAACTTGCCCGGTACTCATATCTTGCTCCGTGCTTATTGTTTTTTAGCTGTTTTTATTTTGTTCCCTAGAGAGAGACGAACTCGTCTACCGTGTATGTGTAACTCAAACGCGATCCCATGTCAAAGGCGCGTATCTTAAATACTGGTACATCTAACCGCGACATATGAGCGTATTCTCACCGTGTCTGGTAGTTACCGGTGCGACCGCTTGGGCCGACCCAGCAACTCTTTTCAAGACGGTCAATCTGGCGGACAATGCGTTCCTGCTCTGCTGAAGCAGTTTCCAAAAACGCAACAGCGACATTCAGAGGCTCTCGTGCTGACTCCAGCGACAGTTATACAGTCGTCCAACCAGTCTACCGGTTCCGGTGATAGCGACACGGGCGGCAGCCATGATGTTGGTTATGCAGCCACCACTGAAAAGCCCAAGCTCAAAAAGCCCCCTTTGTATAAAGTTATCCTGGTTAACGATGACTACACGCCAATGGACTTTGTCGTTGATGTACTGCGTTCGTTCTTTGGGATGAACGTTGAAAAAGCGACTCAGATCATGCTCAAGGTCCATACTGAGGGAAAAGGTGTCTGTGGCGTCTACAGCAAAGACGTCGCCGAAACCAAAGCGGCACAGGTTAATGACTACTCAAGAGAGTGCGAGCAGCCTTTACTCTGCTCAGTTGAAGTCGACCGGTGATACGAACCACCATTCATACTTGGAAGCTCTATGCTCAGTAAAGACTTAGAAACCACGCTTAACAGCGCGTTCAAAGGTGCGAGGAACAAGCGTCATGAATTCATGACGGTTGAGCATCTCCTCTTGGCTCTTCTCGATAATGAGATCGCCACAAGTGTGCTTTCAGCTTGTGACTGCGATTTACCGAAATTGCGAAACGAACTCGCCGAATTTGTCGATTCAACAACCCCACTGATTCCCGAGAGCGAAACCAGTCGGGAAACACAGCCAACGCTGGGTTTTCAGCGTGTACTGCAGCGGGCAGTTTTTCACGTTCAGTCCTCGGGCAAACGAGAGGTTACAGGTGCTAACGTGCTGGTCGCGATTTTTTCTGAGCAGGAGAGTCAGGCGGTCTTTTTCTTGAAGCAGCAAGACGTTGCTCGGATCGACGTCGTTAATTACATCACGCACGGTATATCCAAGATCGCAGGTGAAGGCGAAAACAGCGAGCCAGCTACGGAGCAGCAGGAAGAAGCAGACTCTGCGGAAAATCGAATCAGCCCGCTCGAAAGCTTTGCCACTAACCTGAACAGCGAAGCAGAAGCCGGAAGAATTGACCCGCTGATTGGCCGACTTGAAGAAGTCACCCGCGTGATTCAGATTCTTTCCCGGCGGCGTAAGAACAACCCATTGCTCGTTGGTGAGTCTGGGGTAGGGAAGACTGCGGTTGCTGAAGGCTTGGCCAGACTGATCGTAGAACAGCAGGTTCCCGATGTCTTATCAGACAGTGTGATCTATTCTCTCGATCTCGGCGCGTTACTTGCCGGCACCAAATACCGAGGGGACTTCGAAAAGCGCTTCAAGGCGCTGCTTGGTGAGCTTAAAAAAGACGAAAATGCTGTGCTGTTCATCGATGAAATTCACACAATTATTGGTGCCGGCGCCGCATCCGGCGGGGTCATGGATGCCTCAAATTTGCTTAAGCCAGCGCTGACTTCTGGTCAGCTTCGATGCATCGGCTCCACGACCTATCAGGAATATCGGGGTATTTTCGACAAGGATAGGGCGCTGTCTCGTCGCTTTCAAAAAATTGACGTTGAAGAGCCTGATGTAGAAACGACTTACAAAATATTGAAAGGACTGAAACCAAGATTCGAAGAACATCATAAACTCCGATACAGCGACAGTTCACTCAAAGCCGCTTCAGAATTAGCCGGTCGCTATATCAATGATCGCTACATGCCTGATAAGGCAATCGATGTGGTTGATGAAGCGGGAGCCTACCAGCAGTTGCAACCCGCGAGTAAAAGGAAAAAACTCATCCAGGCAGCTGACATGGAAAAGGTTGTTGCCAGTATTGCCCGGATTCCGCCCAAGCATGTCTCGAGTTCTGACGTTGCGGCCTTGAAGAATTTAGAAGGCAACTTAAAGATGGTGGTCTTCGGTCAGAATGAAGCAATCGACTCGCTAGCCACTGCAATCAAACTGTCTCGGGCGGGCTTGAACGAACAGGACAAGCCTATTGGCTCGTTCCTTTTTTCTGGGCCTACCGGTGTCGGTAAGACTGAGGTCAGTCGGCAACTCGCAAAGATCATGGGCATAGAGCTGTTGCGCTTTGACATGTCCGAATACATGGAGCGGCATACAGTCTCCCGTTTGATTGGTGCGCCGCCAGGATATGTCGGGTTTGATCAGGGCGGGCTGCTTACAGAAGCAGTGACTAAAAACCCGCATTGCGTTTTGCTGCTTGACGAAATAGAGAAAGCTCATCCGGATGTGTTTAACCTGCTGTTGCAGGTAATGGATCACGGCACTCTGACTGACAACAATGGCCGTAAAGCTGACTTCCGCAATGTCATTCTGATCATGACCACTAATGCCGGTGCGCAGGAGATGGCCCGCGCGTCCATAGGCTTCACAGAGCAGGATCACAGTTCAGATGGGATGGGTGTAATCAAAAAAGCCTTCACACCCGAATTCCGCAATCGGCTCGACAGTATTATTCAGTTCGGCTCACTGTCACCTGAAACGATCAGGACCGTCGTTGACAAATTCTTGGTAGACCTTCAGGTACAACTCGATGAGAAAGGCGTGGTGCTTCACGTAGAAGAAAGCGCCCGCGACTGGTTTGTCGAGCATGGCTACAGCGAGAGCATGGGAGCAAGGCCGATGGGTCGTCTCATTCAGGAGGAACTCAAGAAAGCGCTGGCGGAAGACATCCTGTTTGGCCAGCTCACAGAAGGGGGCGACGTTTTCGTAACCGCTGCCGATTCGATTGAAATTCGCGTCGAGGCTAACGTGAAAGGAAAGAAGCGCGCCCTGGCCGAGGAGGGGTGACAGTTTGTCACTGGCGGGGGTGCTGGGCTATCTGGCTCGATAGGTGATGCGGCCTTTGGTCAGGTCATAGGGCGTCAGCTCTACACGTACTTGGTCGCCGGTAAGGATGCGAATGTAGTTTTTACGCATCTTGCCGGAGATGTGAGCCGTCACGATATGTCCGTTCTCCAGTTTGACTCTGAACATGGTGTTAGGAAGCGTGTCCACCACTTCGCCTTCCATTTCAATTTGATCTTCTTTGGCCATAGGTCACTCAAACCCCTCTAAAAGTCGCGCATTGTGCCGGAATTTACCGTTTGACGCAAAAGCTATTGGGCACGTCGGAAGAAACGCAGTCAGGTAATTTTAGTCCAGCGTCCGTCTATCAGAAACTCCATTGGTCTGAACTTACTTTTGTATTCCATTTTATCGCATCCCTTGATCCAGTATCCCAAATACAGGTGAGGCAATCCCAATTCCCGACATTTACTGATTTGCCAGAGAATGACGTAGCTTCCCAACGATCTTTGCGACAAATCCGGCTCGAAAAAGGTGTAGACCGCAGATAAGCCCTGTTCCAAAAAATCAACCACACTGACGGCTATCAGCCTCTGGTCCTCGTAAAATAAGTAAAAACGCGTGTCGACGGTCTTTGTTTTGATAAACGCTTCGAATTGCTCATCTGTTGCCGGGAACATATCCCCGCCCTGATGCCGTTTGTCAACATACCGGCGATACAGATCGAAAGCCGCCGCGCTGTTTAAATCAGTTTGCTCAACAACAGATAACGCCTCATTCCGTTTGAGGATGCGTCGCTGACTGCGGGAGAACTGCATCTCATTGACGGTCACCCGGCAAGAGATGCAGGCCGAACAGCGGTCGCAATCGGGCCGGTATAAGTGTGCGCCACTTCGCCGGTAACCCAATTCACTCAGTTTGCTGTTAAGCCGCTTGTCGATGATCAGGTCAGGGTCGACGAAAACGGTCGCCGCTTCTTCTGATGCTTTGTAGCTACAGGGGTGGGGTGAAGTCCGGAACAACCGAATCGAACTGATGGGCTTGTTGTTCGATTGCATAGTCAGCTCGGTTTTTCCATCAGGTTGTATGGCGGTGTTTTCCAGGGCCCGGGTTGTTCTTTACTGGCAAGAAGGGCGGTCAGCGCTTCTTGAAAGTCCCGGCGTGGAAGCGCCTCTGCCCCCATAGAAACCAAGTGATCGGAGTGAACCTGACAGTCAATCAGGCCAAATCCTCGAGACTCAAGTTGCCGTGAGAGGGCCACCAGTGCCAATTTCGAAGCATTTGGCTGCGCACTGAACATGGATTCTCCAAAAAATGCCTTGCCAAGCGCAATGCCGTAAAGCCCGCCTACCAGAAATTCGTCGCGCCATACCTCTACGGAATGGGCATGACCGAGACGGTGGAGATTGACATAAGCCGCCTTCATCTCGGGTGTGATCCAAGTCGCGTTTTCCCGCCCCCCTGAGGTTTGACAGGCTTCTATAACAGACGTAAACGCTGTATCGAAGGAAATGCGGTAAATCTGTTTGCGGATCAGCTTTCGGAGACTGCGTGAGACGGCGACGCGACCGGGATCCAGAACCAGCCTCGGGTCGGGAGCCCACCAGAGAACCGGTTGACCCTCTTCATACCAGGGAAATATGCCTTCACGGTATGCGGCAAGTAGCCAGTCAGCGTCCAGCGAACCGCCAGCGGCCAGCAATCCATTGGGGTCTGCCAATGCCCGTGAAGTACAAGGAAAAACGGGCGCATCCATCGGATCTAACCATGGTACCGGCATCGCGAAAAACTAGTCGTCGAGGAATTTCTCGGCGTCCAGTGCCGCCATGCAGCCGAACCCGGCGCTGGTCACCGCTTGACGGTAGACCTGGTCCGCGATATCTCCGGCAGCGAATACACCGGGGACACTCGTTTGTGTAGCCATGCCGTCTAGCCCGGTATTAACTACGACGTAGCCGTTCTTCATGTCCAGCTGGCCTTTGAAGATCTCCGAGTTCGGCACATGCCCGATGGCGATAAAGACGCCGTCTACCACCAGGTCGACCGGTTCATCGCTGGTGACGTGGCGTATTCGGGCACCTGTTACCCCCATGTCGTCTCCGAGCACTTCCTCCAGCACGTGATTCCACTGTATCGACACCTTGCCTTCTGCTTCCCGCTCGAACAGCTTCTTTTGTAAGATTTTTTCAGCGCGCAGTGAATCCCGACGATGTACCAGCGTCACGTGAGAGCAGATATTCGCCAGATAGAGCGCCTCTTCAACAGCGGTATTGCCACCGCCGATGACCGCGACCGGTTTGTTACGGTAGAAGAAGCCATCACAGGTCGCGCAGGCACTGACGCCTTTGCCCATAAATGCCTGCTCTGAATCGAGCCCCAGATACTGAGCAGAAGCACCCGTCGCGATAATCAGCGCGTCGCAGCTGTAGCGGCCACTGTCACCCTGCAGCAGGAACGGTCGTTGCGTCAGGTCTACTGAGTTTATATGATCGAAAATAATATTCGTATCAAAGCGTTCGGCATGGCTCTTCATTCGAAGCATTAAGTCTGGCCCTTGCAAACCCTCGACATCACCAGGCCAGTTGTCGACGTCTGTCGTGGTGGTCAACTGACCGCCCTGAATCAGGCCGGTGATGAGAACCGGATCGAGGTTCGCACGCGCGGCGTAAACCGCGGCAGTATAGCCGGCGGGGCCAGATCCAAGAATGATTAGGCGATGGTGTTGAGGGTCTGTCATTGGCTCATTCCTGTGGCTCGGTGTCGGACGGTTTCGAGTTAACGAATAGGGATCATATGTGCGCCCATTTTACCCTCAGGAGGTACGCAGGCACTAGCAGGAGGCGGGCAGCAGGCAAAAAACATCTGGCGAATAACGGTCCTGGCTCCTTAATTATCTGGCGCAGTTGCACGATACATAGCTATGACGCCCTGTCTTGCCAGCTGGCCAGCGGCCGAGCGCTGTAAGCTTGAAGAAAGAGGAGAGCAGCAACCTTTTTCAGGATACGCAGTATATTCAGAAAGCTTGAAGATAAACCTTTTACCTTATTGATTTGATTAGATAATACCGTGCAAAACCCAGAACCAAACGACGAAGTCCGAACCCTCATGCAGCGCTTAACCCGTGAGGGGACCCTGATAGTCTGCTTTCTGATGGCGCTGTATCTCACCATTGCGCTGCTGAGCTACTCACCTTCGGACCCGGGTTTTACGACTACGGGTTCCGGTGAGGATGTCGCGAACGCCGTCGGAGTGTACGGGGCTTGGATGGCAGATGCTTTACTTCATGTCTTCGGTTACCTCGCTTTTGGCTTTCCCTTCTTACTCGCTTACAAGGTTTATACCTCTTTTCGCGAAGAGAAACTCAGCGCGGAATTCTCTTGGGCCATGTTCGGCTTCAGAGCACTCGGCTACTCGCTGTTGATGCTGGCTTCCTGCGCACTGGCGACCATCCATTTCGAGGTGCCGGGGGATGTTCCCTACATTGCCGGGGGTGTCTTGGGCTCGGTTGTGGTTGATCTCAGCCTGCCGCTATTCGCCAGCCTTGGCAGTACCTTGCTTCTCTTCGCGATATTTCTGTTCGGCCTGACAATTTCGGCCTCAATCTCCTGGCTGAATGTGATCGATAAACTTGGTGCGTGGACGCTGGGGACAATCAGTCTGCTCACTGAGAAGGGGCAGAAATGGTTAGAACAGCGCAAGCAGACACTTGCAACCAAAGCGCGACTGGAATCGCGAAAGAAGGTCTTGGACATTCATATCGAAAAGGAGAAAAAGAGAGTTCCTCCTACCATAAAGGAACCTCCGCGTAAGAAGGCGGTTAAAAGCACAAGGGTAGAAAAAGAGCGACAGGGCACTTTGTTCGAGGCCTCATCTGTGAAAGAACTGCCCGCGATCAGCCTGCTTGATGCCTGGCAGGAAATTCATGAATCCGGCTTTTCCAAGGAATCTTTGGAAGCCATGTCCAAGCTTCTGGAGTTAAAACTCGGCGACTTCGGTATTGAAATTGAAGTCACCGCGGTCAACCCCGGCCCGGTGATCACCCGGTTTGAAGTTCAGCCTGCACCGGGCGTGAAGGTCAGCCGGATCACAAACCTCGCTAAGGACCTGGCCCGTTCATTAGCTGTAGTCTCCGTCAGGGTCGTGGAAGTTATCCCCGGCAAAACCGTGATCGGCATAGAAATTCCCAATGAAAAACGCGAGATCATCCAGTTAAGCCAGGTTCTCAGCTCTCCTGAGTTCGACCGTGCGGGTTCAGCGCTCAGCATGGCTCTGGGTCACGATATAGTCGGCAAGCCCGTCATAGTCGACCTCGGAAAGATGCCCCATCTGCTGGTAGCCGGTACGACAGGCTCCGGCAAATCCGTTGGTATTAACGCCATGATCTTGAGCCTGCTGTTCAAATCGACGCCCGAGCAGGTTCGCATGATCATGATCGATCCAAAAATGCTGGAGCTTTCCGTCTATGACGGTATCCCCCATCTGTTGACTCCTGTGATTACGGATATGAAAGACGCCGCGAATGGGTTGCGCTGGTGTGTGGGGGAAATGGAAAGACGCTATAAACTCATGTCTGCTTTGGGTGTCAGGAACCTTGCGGGTTTTAACGCCAAAGTGAGTGACGCTCAGAAAGCAGGTAAGCCTATTTCCGATCCAACCTGGCAATTTGATCCGATGTTGCTGTCAGAGGAGCAGTCTGCGCCCGAACTGGAGCCTTTGCCCAGTGTTGTGGTTATTGTCGATGAGCTCGCGGACATGATGATGGTGGTCGGTAAAAAAGTGGAAGAGCTTATCGCACGGATTGCGCAAAAAGCCCGGGCAGCAGGCATCCATCTGGTGCTTGCCACCCAGCGGCCATCCGTTGATGTCCTGACTGGCCTGATCAAGGCTAATGTGCCAACTCGTTTATCTTTCATGGTGCAATCGAAGGTCGACTCCAGAACGATTCTTGGTGAGGGGGGTGCAGAGCAGTTGCTCGGGCATGGCGATATGCTATTCCTGCCACCCGGCGGTGGTGTGCCAACCCGGGTACACGGTGCGTTTGTCAGTGATGATGAGGTGCATCGAGTCGTTGCGGACTGGAAGCGACGCGGAGAGCCGGTTTATATAGACGCGATAACTCAAAGTTCGGAGGACGGCGATTTACTGTCAGCATCCGCGGAATCGGGGGAAGGCGAGGAAGACGACGCCCTTTATGATGAGGCGGTAAAATTTGTCACTGAGTCGCGAAAGGCCTCTATTTCAGCTGTGCAGCGAAAACTCCGCATTGGCTACAACCGTGCGGCCCGCATGATAGAATCGATGGAGGCAGCAGGGGTTGTTTCTGAGATGGGGCACAATGGCTCTCGTGAAGTCATCGCTCCGCCTCCCCGCGAATAGCCCGATCCGTAAACAGTTTTCGAGAAATCATCATGTTGAGTCGCAGACTCACTCTAACAGTCTTCCTGACACTCTGTCACATTCCGCTGGCCCGTTCTCAGGAAACGCCACAAGCACAGCTTAGCAATCTCCTGCGACAGGTGGACACCATGAGCGCCACCGTGCAGCAGTTGATCGTGGAGTCTGATGGCGCTGTACTTGAAGAAAGCAGTATTCAAATGCACGTCATGAGACCCGATGGATTTTACTGGGAAACATTAGAGCCATTTCCTGAATTAGTGGTGACAAACGGCGCTGTTCTTTGGAACTATCAGCCGGACCTTGAACAAGTTGTCATCGAGAATTGGGACAGCAGCAGAGCCGAGCTGGCAGCCGAATTATTAAGCGGCCGGACCGACAGCCTGACAGAGGAATATGAAATCCACATCGAAAAAGATACCGGTGAGGACATGGCTGCCTTTCAGTTACTCCCGCTTGACCAAAACTCATTGTATCGACGTATAAACATCAGTTTCGAGAACACTGCTTTACTCTCTATTCATCTGGATAGTAAGAACGGTCAAAAAACCTTATGGCAGTTTAACCAACCACAGATTAACCAGCAGTTATCCCCGGACTTGTTTAACTTTCAGATTCCTTCCGGAATCGATATCGTCGATAACCGCGTATCTCAGGAGTGAATCTTGCCTGTTTATCTTGCACTTGCACTGGGTGGGGCACTGGGCGCAATCGCCAGGTACTGGATGACGAGCGGCCTGAATCAGCCGGGTCAGATGGCATTCCCCCTCGGTACGCTCTCTGTAAATGTTCTGGGCAGCTTTTTCATCGGTGGTCTATACATTTACCTGAGTGAGCGACCCGAACTTTCAGAAGTCTACCGGCACCTACTGATTACCGGTTTTCTCGGAGCATTGACGACATTCTCGACATTTTCACTCGAGACCCTTTTGTTGATTGAGCAAGGCCACTACAATACAGCGCTTTTTAACGTATTGAGTAGCGTCATGTTCTGCCTGGGCTCCGCCTATCTGGGGATCTCTCTGGCCAAAGCCTTTCTGTGACCCTGATCCTTACCTACTTACCGGCACAATCCCATGCTTGATCCCAAATGGTTACGCTCCGAACCCGAAGCAATCGCAACACTTCTCAAGAAGAAGAAATTTGATCTTGATGTTGAGCTCCTGAAGTCTCTTGAGGACGCTCGCAAGAATCTGCAACTGGAAACGGAAACCCTTCAAAACGCGCGCAACACCCGATCAAAGGAAATCGGTAAGGCGAAAGCTGCAGGCGAGGATATCTCCGAAATTCTGGCTTCTGTTGAGGGACTCAAAGCAGAACTGGAGCAGAAAAAGGAAGAGCTCGCTGAAATTCAGGAAAAATTAAAGGCCTATATGCTGGAGATTCCGAATGTGCCTGCTCCGGAAGTCCCTGACGGAGCAGATGAGTCAGATAATCTTCAGATCAGCGCATGGGGGCAACCAAAGGACTTTGAATGGGAAGTCAAGGATCATGTTGCTCTCGGAGAAAACCTACAGCTGGGACTGGACTTTGTCAGCGCGGTCAAGCTTACCGGTTCCCGGTTCGTGGTCATGCGTGGCCAGATAGCGCGACTACATCGGGCATTGGCGCAGTTCATGCTCGATACCCATACCGATGAACATGGCTATACCGAACTTAATGTGCCTTACATCGTGAATCAGGATTCTTTGTATGGCACAGGACAGTTACCCAAATTCGAAGAAGACCAATTCCGCATTCAGGGTGAGGAGCTGGCTTACTATCTGATCCCAACAGCAGAAGTTCCTGTCACCAATCTGGTTCGCGACGAAATCCTTGAGCCAGCCAGCCTGCCACTGCGGTTCGCCTGTCACACGCCTTGCTTTCGGAGTGAAGCGGGCAGCTATGGCAGGGACACAAGGGGAATGATCCGTCAGCATCAATTTGAAAAGGTTGAGCTGGTGCAGATAACAGAGCCGGACGGCTCGGCCGACGCACTCGAAGAACTGACGCAGCATGCAGAAGCGATTCTGCAGAGACTGGAGTTGCCATATCGAAAGGTCATGCTGTGTGGGGGGGACCTTGGGTTTTCGGCGGTCAAAACCTACGATCTCGAGGTCTGGTTGCCCTCACAGAATACGTACCGGGAAATTTCTTCGTGCAGCCTATTCACGGATTTTCAGGCACGGCGGATGCAGGCAAGATGGCGGAACCCGGCGACAGGAAAGCCAGAACTGCTGCACACCATCAATGGCTCCGGGCTCGCAGTGGGCAGAACTTTGGTCGCTATCCTCGAGAATAATCAGGACGAGCAGGGCCGTATTCGTGTGCCTGACTGTCTCAGACCCTATATGAACGGGCTTGAACTGATAGGCTAAAGTACCGCTCAGCCCAACCGTGTCGTCCTCTGGCTCGCTGGAATGGCCGCGAAGCGCTCAGATGCAATTGTCCGGTTTTGGAAGACCGGCAATTTTTGCCACGGTTTTAGCGGCACTTCCTCCAAATAAGCGCATCACATAGACGCTCCGTCCTTGATCTGAGCCAAGCTCTTTTTTGACGTAACTGATCAGGGCTCTGGATGCCGGAGCCATTTGGTAGCGTTGATAGAACTTTCTAATAAGCCGTATGATCTCCCAGTGCGCTTCTGTCAGTTTTATATTCTCTCGGCAGGCGAGTTCCACCGCTACTGATTCATCCCAGCGATCCAGACTAAGGAGATAACCTTCTTCATCAAGAAAGTCGTCGAAGGCTTGGTAATTGAACTTGGACATGCTTACTTGGTCAGACAGGTGACAGGGGCAAGTTATCTCTGAGCTTCAGGACCAACTGATGACCTTGTCATAATCAACTGTTAGCTCGACGAATCGACCGAATCCCACAGGAGTGATTCGCTCTGATATTTTACCGAGTAGCCCGCGGGCGAGTAAGTCTTCCCTTAATGCAAACAGCGCATTGTCCTGAGAAACGTCACCCAGGAGATCAGGAGGGCAGCAGTGGTACACACCGTCCTGAATAAACAGGATACCATCTCCCGGGCAAACAAGCCTGAGACAGGAGTTGATGAGACCGCTAGTCGGGCTAGCGCTGATAGTGTGAAGAGCACTCATAAGTTGATCACAACATCCGAGCGTGCGGCGAGTTGTCGAACTTGTTCTACATTTAAAATTTTGACAGGTATGGCGAGGTCTTCCGCAGAGAGATCGCGCTCCTCCAGGCTTACCGAGTCTACCAACGCTTGTTCAATTCCATATAGCTCAAGCGTTTCTAACACCCTACCAATTGTCTTCGATGAGATAGACTCGGCGTTCTGATTCTGAACGAGCTGGAAGACCCCATCGTCCATAAAGAGAAAATTTACCTGTTGTTCAAAAACTGCCGCTGCGAGGGCGGCATCGATAACAAGTTTGGCTTTGTTGCTACCGTAGGGCGCTTGTCTCGTGATAAAAGTTAGGCTCTTTCGCTGCATTAGATCGCAATCCGCTAGGCGAAAGAAACCAGTCGCTCGGACTGTATGCTTGCATCCACAAGCTGTCCAAGACCGGCAATCTGCGTACTTTCAAGCAAGGACACGCCTGCCATTTTATGCCTCGCAGATTCATCAGTATCCAGAATGCCCCGTACCAGCGCGGATGACACGCAAGCCACCGATTCAATATTGTGGTTTGTCAAGAACTCGTCCCACGCTCGGGGAAGATTGATTTCGTCTTGCGGAACAGTGCTCAAAGCATTTGCATTCAAGACCCCATCCCCATAGAAGAATACGCGATAAATCTCATGGCCTTGTGACACCGCTGCTCTGGCGAACTGATAGGCCGTCATCGCGCCTTGCGAGGAAGCAGGGGATGTGGACACGAGAAGGGAAAATTTCACAGCGTTTTCCTTTCAGACATCCAGATTGCGCTGGACGACAAAAGAAAAGCCCCAGCAGGACTGGGGCTTTTCAAATACTGCATAATTGGAAGAAGATTGTTAATCATCCCCGGAAAATGCCATCAAGAGATGAAGCAGACTCATGAATATATTGTAGAGAGAAACATATAGCGTGATCGTCGCAAGGATATAGTTTCGCTCACCACCGTGAATAATCTCACTGGTCTGGTACAGAATGACCGCGCTGGAAAAGAACATGAAGCCCACTGACATCGCAAGCTGCAGTGCCGGCATTTGCCAGAACAAACTGATTACAATCGCGGCCAGCAAAACAAGACAGCCTGCCGCGATAAAGCCCCGAAGGAATGAGAAATCCTTTCGAGACGCGAGTACCCAACCGCTCAAACCGAAAAAGATAAATGCGGTGCCGCCCAGCGCAGTTGTCACGATTTCACTGCCATTCTGACTGGCCATCAGATATCCGAGAAGTGGGCCTATCCCATAACCAATAAACCCGGTAAACCCGAAAGTAGTCAGTAACCCCCAGGGACTCCGGGCCAGTGCATGCGTCGCAAACAGAAAACCGTAGGCGCCTATCAGAAACACCCAAGGACTGAGAACCGGTGCATTCATGCTCAGTGTCGCGGTGACAGCGCTGAAAGCGAGCGTCATGGACAGCAGCAGGTAGGTATTCTTGAGAACTTTATTGACCGCCAGCGCCGATTGCTGGCTCTGAGCAATTGCCAAATCAACTTCGTTCATGGTTTTCTCCATGGTTACAAATCAGTGAAGTTAACGACCGACTCCGGTCGTACTTTATCCATCTCGCCGCGCACAAGCGGGCTATGATCAACTTATCCCGTGCCGGCTTCACCCGCCTCAGGAAACCCATCAGGCCCCGCGTAACTTTGGGTCCTTCTTACAAAGATTCAAGCCCTTAGGCTGCTTTGGATGCAAGTAATAAGCGACTCGTCTGTCTATGATACCCGCAGAATGCGACAAATCAATGGCTTTTGGTGCCACTCAGAGAGTCGCTATAAGAACCGCTGTAAGGGTAGGGCAATTGGCTCCTGAAGAACGATCAGCATTCCCCTAAATACTCCGGTAGTGTAGAATGGAATTCCCGCGGAGGGGTGGCAGAGCGGTTGAATGCACTGGTCTTGAAAACCAGCGAGGGTGAAAGCCCTCCGAGAGTTCGAATCTCTCCTCCTCCGCCAACTTCCCCGCTTCTGAGCGCCTGACTCAGACCCTTCCACTGTCCGATCACGCCTGTCTCTGGCATTTTGACCGCACTAGCAGGTCAGAGAGCGCCTCGCACAGCGAGGCGGCCCTGAAAAAGTACAGGAAGGCAACCAAGTGTTCCGACCAGTCTCTTTTGTTATCACGGGATACACAGCTGCGGACATGAAGCTATTCAAGGGGCACCTTCCGCATATCGAATCCTGGTATTGCCGCAAAGGCCTCCCAGCGCGAATATTTCAGCTTTCCCGTTACTACGTAAATCACAATACCATGAGCAAACCCAAGAACACACAGATCAAGAACACATTTGATCTTCACAATGCCCCAATGGGGACGTCGTTTGATCAGAATAGGGTGGCTTAATAAATCGTCAATCAACGGAGTGTTGATTGAGTTCTCCTTAAGTTCGACATCGCGAATATTGGCCCCCATATGGGGGCCTTTTTTTATCAGGTGTCAGAAAAACCGGGAGGAGGGCTGTTATCTGTCGCCCGGCAGTCGGTCGATAGCGCTCAGGCGCCGACCATTCAGAGCAATAAAATCTGCCAGAATTCGGCCGCTCTCCAGAAGCAGTGGATCGTCTTCTTCGATCTCGTCATTTTCTGAGGCCTGGGTATCCTCGTCGGATGGCAGGTCGGAATCATCCGCCGCAGCCACTGAAGAGGCCTCCTCTTCCTCGTCAGCCTCCTCATCTTCCCATTCTCTTAATGGCAGACCTTTCAGAAAACGACGCATGTTCTCAGCATCAAACTCTTCTCGGCGATTGCTTTCACGCTCCGCCTTCACCTTCTCTTCGTTCAGGGAAATTTGCTCCCTTTCGCGATAGCGGCGCGTCCGCTCTATCTGATCGATTAGGTAGTTGAAATCGGGAGACTCCTCGATTCGTTCATTATGCTGCTCTTGCAATTGCGGCAGCATGGCGGAAATCGAGTAGTACGGTCGATACTCAACAGGCCGAACGGTATCCCAGGGGAGGGCACCGTCGAGGCTGCTTTCCCCGATATCATCATAGGCATCATAAAAGTCAGGAAAACTTATATCCGGTATCACCCCACGATGCTGCGTGCTCGCACCTGAAATCCGATAAAACTTGGATCGGGTTACTTTAACCTGACCAAAATCCATTGGGATGATTTCCTGCACCGTTCCTTTACCGAAGGTTTGGCCTCCAAGAACAATACCCCTTTGATAATCCTGAATCGCGCCGGCAAAGATTTCCGATGCAGATGCGCTAGTGCGATTAACCAGGACGGCCAGTGGTCCGGCATACGTCACCTCAGGATCGTTGTCGCCAAACGCGCGAGTGAATCCATTCCGGATTCCGGAATATCGTATTTGCACGGTTGGCCCCGTTTCAATGAACAGACCAACTAACTGGTTCGCTTCACTGAGGCTGCCGCCGCCGTTATTTCTCAGATCCATAACCACGGCATCGACTTCCTGAGACTTCAGCTCCTCCAGCAAATCACGAACATCCCGCGTAGAGCTCTTAAAATCCTCTTCGCCACGCGCTGCGGCCTCGAAGTCGAAATAGAAAGTGGGCAGGCTAACCACGCCAATCTTGTAGTCTTCGCCGTTATAGCTCAGTTCAAGCACTTCGCTTTTAGCGGACTGGTCTTCCAGTTTCACCGTATCCCGGGTGATGGTAACCACCGTCGCGCCGGACTCGTTGACCGCATCTGCAGGAATGACATTCAGGCGAACAGTGGTACCTTTTTCACCGCGAATCTGAGACACCACATCATCAAGTCGCATTCCAACCACGTCCTCTATCTCGCCATCGGTACCCTGACCGATGCCGATTATCCTGTCGCCGGCTTTCAGCTCACTACCGCGTTCAGCGGGACCGCCTTTTATCAGCTCAACTACCTTGGTGTACTCCTCATCCGTGGTGAGCTGCGCCCCGATTCCTTCCAGTGACAGCGACAGCTGCATGTTGAAGTTTTCAGAATCCCGGGGAGAGTAATAATCAGTATGGGGGTCTACGGCTTTGGCAACATTAGACAGGTAAGCCTGAAAGATATCTCTCTCATTGGTTTTCAGCACCTGGCTCAACTGGTTGCGATAGCGTTTTGAGAGCTTTTCCTGAATTTCATCATCAGTGTCTCCGGTCAGCTTCAGGCTCAGCACGCTGTTCTTGATCCGTTTCCGCCAAATCTCATCGAGCTCAGCCAAAGACGTTGCATAAGGCGCTTCTTCCCGGTCAACAGAAAGGAATTCATCGACAGTAAAATCCATCTCGGGAATCGCGTTCTCAACCCGATTAATGGCGTAAATCAGCCGCTCGAGTACCCGCTGGTAATAACGGTTATAGATTTCAAAACCGGGAGTTACGTCACCCGCCTTGAGCGCGTCGTCGAGCGTGTATCGGTAGGCACTCAGTTCATCGACATCACTTTTGAGAAAATACAGATGCGAGCCGTCGAGGCCGTCCAAGAACTTGTCAAAAAGTTGAGAGGAGAATCCGTCATTAATCTCCAAAGACACATAATGCTTACCCTGCAACTCTTCGAGCAGCTCCACTGCGGTCTCACCGTGAATCGGCAGTGGCTCAACAGGGTCGTAGAGCGTCTCGATATCGAGAACCGTGTTCAGCTGAGCCGGATCTTCCTGTGCGTGAGCCGCACCGCAAGGCAGCAGAACCAGCGCTATCAAACCTGAGAGTGTTGTTAAGGATGCCTGTGCGAAATTACTGCGCATATTTCCCCGCTACTGTTAGTCATTCGTTAAGCCTTTGTCACCGACGCATGCAAGAGGACGGAACGATTACAGAGTAAGCCATACGGCTGCGCGAGAGAAGTGATTTTCTGAAACTTCTCGGGCCCCTAACTGCACTCGAAAGGCCGAAAACTGCCCATCGCATGAATGCAACCGGGTCTAGAGACAGGTACGCGAGAATTAAGCCGAAAGATTCCTAGCGGATGAGCTTATCGCGGGCGGAGGCGTGGCGCTCGGCCCGTTCGACATCGATATATCGGTCGGTAATGGCGCTTGAGCCGTGCCCGGCATCGTCCCTGACGTGCTCACGCGGCCTGTGCTTGACGTCCTCGGAAATGCCGGTATGACGCAGCCAGTGGACCGTGGCATCACCCAAGCGTTCAGCATCCTCGGTAAAGCCGTCCGCCTGCATTTTCGCGGCGGCCATATCAAAGCACTGCTGAACAATACTACGGATCTGGCGCGTCGAGGTAATGCCTCCCTTTCCTCGGGTTTTGTGGATGAGGGGGCTGGATTCTCCCGGAGCCGGCAGGGCGGGCAGCCCCCGCGAGAGACGGTAGCGCTTGAGCGCCTCGAGCATGGCATCGCTGACCGAAATTTCCCGCTCTTTATTGCCCTTGCCCACAGTCAGAAACCACCAGTTACCTTCCTGATCCATCTGGAAGTGCCCCATAATCGGGCGCCAGCGCGGCGTCTCCACCAGCTCCGATACCCTCAGATACATCGCAAAGAGCGCGTTCATGATGAATAAAGTGCGCTCATGAACTGCAGGCTGCTGGTTCGCCAGGTTTTGGGCCGATTCGATCACGTAATCCCACTGCAGAGGCGACAAGCGTCTGATTTTGCCCTGAGACTGATGCTTTCTGATGAATTTACTTTTCTGCCTCATCTGAGAGACGGGATTGGCCGGCAGGACGTTCTCTTGAATGAGGAAATTAAAAAAGCTGCTTAAGACACTGAAAAGACTCTGAATAGCTGCCTGAGAGGCTACGTATTCACCGCGCTGGCAGACGTAAGGGCGCCAGTCCGGGTTGGGAACCCTTTCTCCATTCTTATCCAACAATCTCGGCACATTTTTCTCACCGATCCAGGTCGTCGGCGGCTGTTTGCTGAACTCGACATAGGTCTCGATGTCCTCGCGAACCACCTGGGCAAGGGATTTGTGCGCTACGAGCCAGCACCAGTGCAGAAAATGCTCGATTTCCCGTCGATATGTGCTGAAAGTATCCGGACTGCCGCGGTAGCTGTAAATAAATTCACTGGCGTGCTGATAGTCGAGCAGGGCATCCTCAGGAGGGTCTGGCATGAGGTGGTCTAAAGAAGACACCGGCTCTTTAAACGGATTACGCATGGCATCTAGGGTATCGAAGTAGGGAACCGGACTTTTATTAAATGACATGAGGTAGAAGATATATGTATCTGATTTAAATTTATAATATAAAAATTTATGGCTTCCAATCGGACAATGAACCATAGCGATCGAAACACAGCAACCTAGCATTCATCGGCTTCTCCGAGTTAAATGTTTAGTCAGAGTGATCGCACAAAAGGGATGACCCAGGGACTGCGACGATGAGCCAACAGCTAAAAACCTGTCTGGGTATTGCCTTCGCGTCAGTTTTCTCCGTTTGGTCGGGTTATTCCATCCATGTATTGCCAATCGAAGAGCAGGCCTTACCGATCCTGGAAGCGCTTCTGGAGGGTACTGGCCGACCCCAGATCAGTATCGGATAGCGCCCTATCTCTTGATCGGCCTCATTCGCGATGGAATCAGTCTGTTTGTCGATTCTGACCTGCAACTGCGGTACTCGATACTCGTGTTTGATGGTTTTTTTCCTGTCTTTGTCAGCTTTGGCGCTGATTAAGCACTTCAATTGCGTCAGAGACATACAAACGGGTTGGCTGTTCCTGATCTACCCGTTTCTCATGTTTGGAGGCTACCGGCCAACTGCTTCATTCATATTGTTTTTGTCGGTCCATACGGTGACGCAAATTCGAAAAACGGGCGATTACCAAAGTAGGGCAAGGCCTTTAGTGCTTCTTATCGTGCTTATGAGCGCTACAAGAGCCGACATTGCTCTACTTTTCGCGATTTGCAGTGTCGGGGCAGCAGGACTCGGCCTCAGGGCTCAGAGCGCGTTAATTGCCATTCCGCTTATTGTCCAGCTACTGTTGAGCAACCTTGTATTCAGCGAAGCTGAGTATTACAGCCAGCTTTTCATGCTCAAAGACAACTTAAGCCTCAGATATCTTGCCAGTTCTCCGATCACTTTTGCCTTGATTGCGCTGCTCATAAGATATTGGGAAGCGATTAAAGGCCTCGTCACCTATGGAGCGAAAGCAAACAAAAGCGTCGTTTTCGCCATGGCCGCATACACCATCACGCTGTGCCTTATTGCGAGACCTGATGAATATCGGTTGTTTCTGCCGTTTCTGCCGCTAATCCTGTGGGTTTTCGAAGACTACCGGCAGAAAGGGGTGTCAATTTAAGTGTCGAGGCAGGCATGATATCCACATGCCTTAATTCCGGTAATCTTTATTACCGGAATTAGTGTAAAAGCAGATACGATAAGCAATTCAGGCACACAACCCCCAAATACCAGAAAGCTTCGCCCTCTAAAGCTCTCAGAAACCCTTTTCAGCGCAGGCCGGCTTAGGATGCGCCACAATCAGCGAATTCTTTTTTCCCGCAGCGTGACAAATTCCTCAGCCAACGTAGGATGTATACCGAGCGTCGCATCAAAGACACGCTTGGTTGCACCGGCATTCATCGCGACCGCGACGCCCTGCATCAGTTCACCTGCGTCAGGCGCTACAAAATGCGCTCCGATCACACGATCATCAGCCTGGTTAACCAGTAATTTGATGTAGCTGAGCTCCTGGCGGCCACTGAGCGTGTGTCTGAGCTGCCTGAAACGGCTTTCGTACACATCAAACGCAAGACCAAGCGCACGCGCTTGCTCTTCGCTGTAACCGCAAGTGGCGACGTTAGGATGGCAAAACACTGCTGTCGGGATATTTTCGTAGCGCACCGCGTCAGTCGTTTCTCCGAAGAGCTGCTGTGCTAACCATTGTCCCTCCATCAGCGCCACGGGGGTTAAAGCCACCCGGTTAATCACATCGCCAACCGCGTAAATACTGGGCTCGGCAGTACAGAAGCCGGAATCGACCTTAATCGCGCCGACTTCATCAAGTTCTACAGCTGTGGTCTCAAGACCAAGATCCTGCGTCAACGGCTTACGACCGGTGGCCGCCACGATCTGTTCAGCCTCAATGATAACTCCAGATTTAAGTATCAGCTTTAAACTATTGTTTTGTTTTATTATTTTAGAAATATCATCCTCTAGAACAAGATTGGTGCTTCGGGCGAGCTCGGCGGTAACGATGTCCCTTACATCCTCATCGAAACCCCTGAGGAGCTTGGAACCCCGGTAAATTAACGTGGTCTCCACACCCAGACGGGCAAAAAAAGAAGCAAACTCGACTGCAATGTAACCACCTCCCAAGACCGCAATGGATTTCGGAGCACTTGACATGCCGAACACTTCATTCGAGGTCATAGCATATTCTGACCCTTCAAAATCCGGGACATAAGGCCAGCCACCCACCGCCAGTAAAATATGGCGAGCGGAGCAGGTTTTATTGCCCACCTGAATTTCATTCGGGCCTACCAGTCGTGCGCGGGCTTCGAAAATCGACACCCCAGAGTTTTTAAGTAAAGATTCATATATAGATTTTAATCTATTGATTTCAATATCTTTATTTTTCTTTAGAACTGCCCAGTCGAAACGCGCATCTGAGCACTCCCAGCCAAAACCTCTACTGTCCTCAAAATCATCCTTGTAATGCGCTGCATAGCTGTATAGTTTTTTAGGCACACAGCCCACATTGACGCAGGTACCTCCGAAGTAACGCTCCTCAGCAACGGCAACCCGGGCGCCTAGATTGGCCGCGATGCGGCTCGCGCGGACACCACCTGAGCCGGCTCCAATCACAAACAGATCAAAATCATAGCTATCCAACTTCGCGTACCTTCTTCAAATTTCCTGGCGTTCGCTAAGTGTCTATTATGCCTGACCCTGTCCCAGAGCTGTAGAATCCCAGCTGACTGACACCCCTAACCCTACCCAAGGCACCATGGATCAACCCTCTTTATTTGACAATGAGCCCGATACCCCGACCCGTCAGACATTCGCGCTTGGCGATTCGGAAATTCAGTATGTCGCAAATGCATTCACAGCCCGGGAGGCTGACAGACTGTTTCAGAGCTTACTGGATGTCATCCCCTGGCGGACCGCGACCCTGACCATAGCAGGCCAAAAACGCCCTCTGCCACGACTCCAGTGCTGGATGGCGGATCAGGGACGAAGCTACAGCTACTCCGGATTGAAACTTAGCCCCCACCCCTGGAATCCGGACGTATTGAGGATTAAGGCGAGGCTGGAGCAGCTCTGTGAGCATTCTTTCAATTCGGTGCTGCTGAATTACTATCGGGACGGCTCTGACAGCGTATCCTGGCACGCAGATGATGAAACAGAGCTTGGGCCGAATCCGATTGTGGCCTCAGTGAGTTTGGGGGCGCAGAGAACGCTGGAGTTTAAACCGAAGTTCAACTTAACGACCCCTAAGAAGCAGATAGTGCTCGGGAGTGGCAGCATTTTGATAATGGGCAAAACCATACAGAACAATTGGTTACATCAACTTCCTAAAATCTCAGGAACTATTCATCCCAGAATCAGCCTGACCTTCAGAAATCATCAGGGCGGCGAAGCGCAACAATGAGCCTGATCATGCTTTGCCAATCAAGCTATTATTCAGATGCGGGATGCGACTCGGCTAATACACCGTTGGCTGATTCGGCCATTTCGCCCGCGAATTACTGACAGACTGGCGCAAATCATGGATCGATTCGACATTTGCATTGCCGGAGCGGGGGTTGTTGGCCTGGCAATCGCCCATCGGCTGCTGGAAGCCTTCCCGAAAGCCTCCATCGTCCTGACAGAGCAGGAATCAGGTTTCGGGCAACACACCAGCAGCCGGCTCAGCGAAGTCATTCATGCGGGTATTTACTATGCACCCGGCAGCCTCAAAGCCAGGCTATGCGTTGAAGGGAAAGAGGCCTTGTATGCTTTCTGCGACAAATACCGGGTGCCTTATCGCCGGATAGGCAAGTTGATCCTGTCGAATTCGGGTTGCGACCAAGCAATCACGAAGCTTGCGCACAATGCGAAGTCTAATGGGGTTGATGATCTGGAATATTGGTCTGAGGATCGCATCAAAGTCGCGGAGCCGGCAGTCAAAGCAGCGCACGGGCTTTACTCGCCCAGTACCGGCATACTGGACTCTCACCAGTATATGCAGACCCTTCTCACGCTGAACCAGCAGCAAGGCATGTTGTATGCACCGCGCACCACGATCACCTCGGTTCACCCTTCTGAGCAGGGGTTCATGGTAAGGACAAAAATTGATTATCAAGCTAAAACAGAGACTTATCGATTTAACTCGAAATGGTTTATCAATAGTGCCGGTCTCTGGTCGCAACATCTTGCCGCGACTATTGAGAATCTGCCCGCTTCCTCTATTCCCAAGCAATTCCTCTGCAAGGGCGAGTATTTTGATTATCGGGGCAGGAACCCTTTCTCGCACCTGATCTATCCCTTGCCAGATCCGGAATTGGCAGGCCTGGGCATTCACAGCACTCAAGATCTGAGCGGGCAACTCAGGTTCGGGCCGGATGCGGAATATGTCGAAGAGATTGATTATCAGGTCACGCCGGATAAACGCAGCACCTTCGCTCAGGCAATCCAGATTTACTTCCCATCGCTCGCGGCTGACCAGCTGGTGCCGGCCTACGCAGGGATACGTCCAAAAATCAGCGGACCGAATGAAAAACCCGGCGACTTTGTCGTGTCCGGTCCGCAAGATTCTGGTATCCCGGGACTGATTCAGCTTTTTGGTATCGAGTCTCCTGGCCTCACGGCCAGCCTCAGTATAGGAAGTTATGTATCAGCTTTAATAAAGGAATTATCCCTCTGATTTATATCGATTTATAAGCTTTTTGGTGGAGTACTTTTGAATGTCATCAGCCAAGGGTTTCGTGATCCGTGCCGGTTGCCACCGTCGAGTCAGCGACAGCCTTTCATCCAAACTCGCTCTTTAATACGGCTCTCAACACACTGAGAGGCTCTCAGTGCGATCGAGGACCTCTCCCCTAACCTCTTCCCTACCTCTATCCCTTTTTCCATACATCACCTTCCGCATCGCTGTCAGAGCGTCTGTAGTGGGCTGACGCAGCTCCCCCGGTAGACGCAGAAAGCCGTTCAAAGAGATCCCGGCAGCTCTCACCCTCAATCCAAGACCCACGCCTTCTTATTAGTCAGGTCCGCAGCCCCAGCGGTAAGCGCGCCCACTGCCGCAGCAGTGACTCCATAATGAGCTGGGGATTGAGGTTTGTGCTGCTTGCCAATTGCTGGCGACCATCCAGTGCAGATTGATAAAACCGGAGCAGGCCTTCCGCCTGTGCTTTGCTGCTATGTTCGGCCTGATCCAGAGCCCGAATCAATCGGGATACCCGCGGATCTTCGGCAGTGATGACTGTCGCGCCAGTTACTCCAGATTTCACCAGGAGTGCCGCGAGGTTCAGCAGATAGCCTACAGCAACAGGCTCACCCAGCTTGGCAGCCTGAGTGACACACTGGCGAATCGAAGAGTGACCGGTAAGCAGATCACATACATTGGCGATAAAGCTCTGCTGGACTTCATAGGCGTCGCTACTGGCCAGTTCCAGTGCCTTGAGAGGCTGATTATCCGCCGCAACCAGCAGTTTTACCCCATCCTCATTGTCCAGAAGCTGTCCTTGCAGCCACTCCAGCGACTCGTCAAAACGGGGAGCCTCGAATTGCAGACGCTGACAGCGCGACCTGATTGTAGCCATCATAGAAGAGATCGATTCCGTTACCAGCAGAAGATAGCTGTCAGGATTAGGCTCTTCCAGAGTTTTCAGCAAAGCATTTGCTGCACTCGCATTCATCTGATGCGAGTGCTCGATGATCACGATTTTCGGACCACCGGCATGACTGGTCATGGAGAGAAATTCAGACGCCTCGCGGATTTGCTCAACTTTGACGACCCGGGAAGTTCCTTCAGGCCGAACCCGAAGTAGGTCCGGATGCTGATTGTTAGCACTTAAAACGCATTGTTTGCATTCAGCGCAGGCTCGACCTGCTTCGGGTTGAGCGCAGAGCAGTAAATGGGCAAATTTTTCAGCAAAAAAACGCAGGCCCAGCCCCGCGGAACCGGCAATCAGATAGGCGTGAGCAAGCTGATTATTAATGCGCAGCCTGTCCAGCCTTCGCCAGTGGGCGTCCTGCCAGGGAAACGGGACCTGGGAAAGGAGATGGTCGTGATTACTCACCAAGAAAAGCCTGCATTCTATTCTCCAACGCTGCGCGCAAACTCTGTCTCACCGTTTCCCGCGTCTGGCTTGCATCGATGAGCAAACACCGATCACCCTCACGGGAAGCTATGTTTTGATAGCCCTCTCGCACGCGTTGGAAAAACTCCAGCTTCTGGCTTTCAATTCGGTCCAATTGCCCCCTTTGGCGCGCACGCTCCAGGCCTACGCTCGGATCAAGGTCAAAAATCACGGTCAAATCAGGCCTCAAATTATCCTGCACGAGTCTCTCTAGCTGACTGATCAGCTTGACGTCCAAGCCTCTACCCGCGCCCTGATAGGCATACGTTGCGTCCGTGAAGCGATCGCACAGAACCCATGTGCCTTCAGCAAGTGTTTGTCTGATTTTGGTGCTGAGGTGTTGTGCACGGGCGGCGAAGATGAGCAGCAATTCGGTAGTGGCATCCATCTTTTCTTCATGATGCTTTAACAGAAGTTCGCGAATTTCTTCTGCTATTAGTGTTCCACCTGGCTCCCTGGTAAGAATATAGTCCAGCTTCCACTCAGATAAAAACTCCTCAATCACCCTAATATTAGTGCTCTTCCCCGCACCCTCTACCCCTTCGATAGTAATGAATAAGCCTTTTCTACGCACTACTGCCTCCCGCTGCCGGCTGTTCTCTGAAATTGGTTGACCGCAGCGTTATGTTCCTCGAGCGACACAGAGAATTGATGAGTCCCGTCCCCGCGAGAAACGAAATACAGCGAGTCTCCAGGATCCGGGTTGAGACTGGCAATGATCGAACTCTCGCCCGGCAAAGCGATCGGAGTCGGTGGCAGGCCATTTATCCGATAGGTGTTGTAGGGGGTCAGCGCTTGTAACTGCTGACGCGTCAGATCGCCGTCGAATTCCTGCCCCAGACCATAGATGACAGTAGGATCAGACTGAAGCCGCATTCCCTGCTCCAGTCGCCTGATAAAAACACCCGCAATTCGCCCACGTTCACTCTGCGCGTTTGATTCTTTCTCGATAACCGATGCAAGCGTAAGTGCTTCGTAGGGATCCGAGAATGGCAGCGCCCCCAGTCGTTTCTCCCAATGAGATTCCAATATCGCTTGCTGGCGCTCTCTGGCCCGCTTTAATAACTCGAGATCCGTTGTTCCCCGCGTGTAGAAATAAGTGTCTGGATGCAACATGCCTTCCGGGTGACTCACTTCCAGTCCCAGAGCAACCCCCAGCGCTTCAGCAGTATAGCCGTCAAGTGTCGTCTTCAGACCTGATGCGGAAGACAGCGCGTCCATTACGTCAGAAAAGCGCCAACCTTCAATGAAGGTAATGCGATATTGACGCACTTCTCCGTCAACCAGCATCTGCAGGATGTCCGCCTGACTGCGACCCGGATCAAACTGGTATTCTCCAGCCTGCAGCACGTCTTCAACGCCACGCCACCAGGCCATAAACCGGAACAGATTAGAGGAAGGCAATATCCGGTCGTCAACCAGTTCGCTTGCGATTACAGTAAGCGAGTCACCCGGTTTCACCTCGAAGGCTTTAGGTGCGCTGAGAGACGACAGAGGCTGGTAAAACTCATTGATCGCTGAAAGCAAGCTCAGAAGCAGTAACAGCGCTGCGATCGCAATCACTATGCTTGTTTGGGTAATCAACTTCCGCATGCGGTTAATCAGACTGATCTCGGAGCGTTATCGCTGGTCTGTCACTCCCGGAGAGTCTACATGAGCAGATAGAAATTTTCAGAAAAAGCCGCCGCCGCGGGAGACGGAATGTCGCTGCTCGGCGAGCGCTTCAGACCCGCCTGAAGATCAAACTGCCGTTAGTCCCGCCAAACCCGAAAGAATTGGTCAAAACCGCATTTACCGCTGTCTCTCTGGCCTTATGCGGTACATAGTCGAGGTCACAGCCATCTTCCGGATTGTCCAGATTAATGGTTGGTGTGATGACCTGATCATGAAGCGTCAGAACGGATACAATGGCTTCAGCGGCACCGGAGGCCCCAAGCAGATGCCCGATCATGGATTTGGTGGAACTCACACAAAGGTTGTATGCCTGTGATCCGAACACTTGCTTGATCGCTTCACTCTCAGCGACATCTCCAGCGATTGTCGAGGTGCCATGGGCATTGATGTAATCAATATCGTTAGCGCTCATGTCTGCGCTTCTCAGGGCATTTTGCATGCACCTGGCCGCCCCTTCCCCACCTTCTGAAGGCGCCGTCATATGATAGGCGTCACCACTCATCCCGAACCCGACAAGTTCGGCATATATTCTGGCACCTCGCGCTCTGGCATGCTCCATTTCTTCAATCACCATCACGCCCGCGCCGTCGCTGAGCACGAAGCCATCTCTGTCCTTGTCCCACGGACGACTGGCACGCTCCGGCTCATCGTTTCTGGTAGACAACGCTCTCGCGGCACAAAATCCCCCCAGACCGACGGGCGAAGTGGCCATCTCAGCCCCTCCGACCAGCATAATGTCGGCCTGGTCGTTACTGATCATATTCGCGGCGAGGCCAATATTGTGAGTCCCTGTGGTACAGGCAGTCACTACGGCAATATTGGGACCTTTGAGTCCGTAGCGAATGGAAAGCGTGCCGGAGATCATATTGATTATCGAGCCCGGCACGAAAAAAGGTGTCACTTTACGTGGACCTGATGCTTTGATCTGCAACGCGGTTTCTTCAATCGTGGTGATTCCGCCTATTCCGGAGCCCACCGCAACGCCGAATCGTTCGGCCTCAAAGCCGCTTTCCTGCAATCCGGAATCTTCCAGCGCCTGAATACCTGCTGCAATGCCGTAGTGCATGAATTCATCCATGCGGCGCGCTTCTTTTGCCGGCAGGTACTTGTCACGGTCGAAGGCCTGAAGAGCACCACCAAAGCGAGTGGAAAACTCTGACACGTCAAAACGTTCAATGGGCCTGATCCCGCTCTCGCCGGTGCGGATGGCTGACCAGGTTGACTCAACATCGTTGCCAACCGGGGTCAGTAGACCAAGACCGGTTACTGCTATCCGTTTGCCATTCACTGAGAAAGCTCCGAATATTCTTCTGTCGCCAAATAAAGAAAAGCTACCCCGGACCGGTCCAGAGTAGCTTCACAGGTAATCTAGTGTGTCTGTTTAGAGGTGCGCGTTGATGTAATCAATCGCGAGCTGCACAGTGGTGATTTTCTCAGCTTCTTCGTCCGGAATCTCTGTTTCGAACTCCTCTTCAAGGGCCATCACCAGCTCAACGGTATCGAGTGAATCAGCGCCTAGGTCTTCGACAAAGGATGCAGAGGGTTTAACTTCATCCTCTTTTACGCCTAGCTGTTCGCAGACGATTTTCTTAACGCGCTCTTCGATGCTGCTCATAAGTCATAAAACTCCTAACTCTTTGTTCTTAATAGCTTTTTATTCTAATTTGCCGGCGTAATTGCCAGAACTACTCTGCCGCTATTTCTCAGAGGGCGCAATTCTACCGCGAAATGCAGGCAATGTAATGCCTGTCGCAAAATATTTCGCTTTCTCCAAATTCTTCAAGCAATTCAGCCAAATACAAATGACGCTGCGCTCCCAATCAGGCCATATACATTCCGCCGTTAACGTGCAGGGTTTCACCGGTGATGTAACTGCCCTGATCAGAGGCAAGAAAAGCGACAACGTTGGCAATCTCCTCTGGCCTGCCCAACCTGCCCAGCGGTACCTGCCCCAGCAGGGCCAGTTTTTGCTCTTCCGGGAGGGCATCTGTCATATCGGTCTCAATAAAGCCCGGAGCCACAGCATTAACCGTAATGCCGCGGGAGCCGATTTCTTTGGCCAGGGATCGTGTAAACCCTTCAATGCCAGCTTTCGTCGCCGCATAGTTCGTTTGGCCGGCATTTCCGCTGGACCCAACCACAGAAGAGATATTGATAATGCGGCCAAATCGCGCCTTGGTCATGCCTTTCAGACATGCCTTACACACTCTGTACATCGAATTCAGATTGGTATTTACCACGGCATCCCACTCTTCAGCTTTCATTCTCAACAGCAGATTATCCCGAGTAACCCCAGCATTGTTGACGACCACAACCGGCAAACCGGCGAGGGTTACGATCTCCTCTAACAGTGCGGCCACAGAATCTGCATCACTGACATCCGCAACCAGGCCTTGCCCCTTGACGCCTTCCTCACGCAAAAACGCTGTAATCGCTTCTGCACCGGCTTCAGTGGTCGCTGTACCAGCCACAAACATACCCTGGTGACCTAATGCCAAGGCGGTGGCTTTTCCAATGCCACGACTGGCTCCGGTTATCAGCGCTATCTTCGTATCGTCAGTCATCGCTTCTCCTAAATTTCCATGTATCCCCAGACACGGCCTGCTCTCAATACTAGCCCGCTACTTCCATCACGAGACTGTCAAACTCCTGCGGATCTTCACTCGGCATGCAACCGAGTTCCGGCTCAATGCGTTTGACCAGCCCACATAAAACCCTGCCCGGGCCCACTTCCACCAGCTTCTGCACACCGGCTTCGTGTATGGCCCTGACGCAATCTACCCACAAGACCGGCTTGTGTAACTGCCTCACCAGATTGTCCTTGATCTGTTCCGGTTCTGTCTGGATTGTGCCACTTACGTTCTGCACCACCGGGATATCAGGCTTTGCAAACGCTATGCCGTCAAGCACCTCGGCAAGTGCTTCCGCGGCCGGCTTCATCAGGGGACAATGTGACGGCACACTGACATTCAACGGAAGCGCACGCTTCGCTCCCGCCTCTTTGCACCATTGCATGGCGCAATCCACCGCAGCCGACTCACCGGCTATCACGATCTGACCGGGAGAATTGAAATTGGCCGCTGACACCGTCCCGATTGATTCAGCTCGCGCGCAAATTTCGATGAGCTTGGCATCTTCCAGACCCACGATTGCTGCCATCTTTCCTTCGCCCGGACCCACGGCCTCCTGCATGAATTGACCTCGCTGATGAACCACAGCAATCGCATCTTCAAATGCAAGTACACCCGCTAGCACCAGCGCAGAATATTCCCCGAGAGAGTGCCCCGACATGACTGCAGGCCGAGGTCCACCGCGATCAAACCACAGCCTGCCAATGGCCACAGAGGCAGCCAGTAACGCCGGCTGCGTGATCTCCGTCTGATTCAGAGAGCCCTCCGGATCCGACTGACAAATACGCCACAAATCCTTACCCAACACTTCTGAGGCGCGAGTAAAAGTATCTAACACGGCCGGATTTTCTGTCGCAAGGTCCGCCAACATGCCTTGCTTCTGCGACCCTTGACCTGGAAACACAAACCCGATTTTCGCCATATCGACTCTCCTGAAACTAGTTTTTACCACCTGTCAGTAGGCCCTGATTGGATGACATAATATCAGCCACCCGTTTACCGATGAGCTGAGGAATTCCATGATCGATCTCACGGATAGCCTGTTCAATCGCGTAAAAAAATCCTTCAGCCGTGGCATTACCGTGACTCTTTACCACGCTACCCTGCAATCCCAACAAACTCGCCCCGTTAAATCTTTGCGGATTCAGCTGTGCGGAAAGGCTACGAATCAACGGATGCTGCTCGGCGGTTGATGTTGCCCGGGCAAGCAGCTTGCTGACCACGTTCGCCACCCCCGCACTGGATTTGATCGTAACATTGCCCACGAAGCCGTCGCACACCACCACCTCAGCAGCGCCTTCGAACAGTTCATTGGCCTCGATGAACCCGATGTAATTCAGGTCAGCGCACTGCTCAAGAGCCGCGGCAGTCTGCAGCACGGCCGAACTTCCCTTATAGTCTTCAGAACCAATGTTCAAAAGACCTACCCTTGGTACCGAGCGCCCTAAAGATTCAGCCAGGACGGTCCCCATAACAGCAAATTCAAAAAGCTGCCGGGAATCACACTCCGGATTCGCCCCGACATCGAGCAGATAGCAGGGCTCCGACACGCTAGGTAGGGTAGCCAGAATCGCAGGTTTGTTGATGCCGCTCAGTGTTTTCAGCAGGTGGCGACCAATCAGTAGCAAAGCGCCGGTGTCGCCGGCGCTGACCATCGCGCCAACTTTGCCCTGTTTGACAAGGTCGACCGCAAGATAGAGTGAAGAGTCTCTGGAAGCACGCAGAACGCTTTGTGGGCGCTTACCTGTGGGGATACGCTGAGCGCTGTGAATAAGCCTGAGCCGGCTGACAAGCGGCTGGGGCACGTCCTGCAGCAGAGGGCCGATCAGGTTCCTATCACCAACCAGATCCAGCTGCAAATTGCTGTGTTTTTGCAATGCACGAACTGATGCCGGAACCGTGACTGAAACGCCACAGTCCCCTCCCATCGCATCAACTGCGATGCGCCTCGGGGCAGACAAACTCAGTCGTCGCCAAGATCGAGGACTTTCTTTCCTTTGTAGAAGCCGTCAGCCGTTACATGGTGGCGGCGATGCCGCTCACCGGATGTCGGGTCAGTAGCCAAAGTAGGACCCGACAGCGAGTCGTGCGTTCGCCGCTTGTCTCGCTTAGAGCGGGTTACCTTATTTTGTTGTACAGCCATCTTTGTTCTCCAATTCCGAAATAGCTAAATCTTTTCTCACATCAGGGTGCATCGTCATTTTTCTTCAGCACTTTAAGCACTTCAAAAGGGTTCTGGGCAGCCCTGTCTCCGCTGCTGTCATCTAGCGGCTCCTTTCGCTGCTGATACTCCAGAGCTTTGACACACCGCTTGTCCGGGTGATAGCTCACCAGGGGCATACATAACATCAACTGCTCTTCAAGCAGGTTGGCAATGGAAATCCTCGGACCATCAACCATCCAGGGGTCCCATTCCGCTTCAAGGGAATCGATCTGGCTTTCACTCTCCACCAGCGCCAGTTTGATGGAATCCGCAAGTTTCAGCGAAAGCGGCTCCAAACACCGTTGGCAAACGACCTCTACGGTAGCGGATACCGAACCGGTGATCACTCGACGGCCCGTCCCGGTTAACCCAAATCGCAGTTTGCCGCTGACCTCTCCGTCCGGACTGGCCAGACAGTCCGCGAAGCGCGGCAAACGCTCGAGGCTGCAGGAACCTTCGAATACCGACTCCAGATCGAAGGCTTTTCGTATGTCGGTATAAAGCGGCAGTGGACTGCTGGTCCCTCCGACCGGTGAAGCGGAACGGTCTGAGTTTCCGGTATCTGTCATAGGCGCGCAATAATAGGGCGAGAAACGGGGTCTGTCAAAGCCAAAATCTTCATGACATCTCATCCAAAAAGCGCGTGTATCAATCTGAATTTGATAGATTTTTCCGAAATCTTGAAACCTGCGCCGCAAAACTCTTGTCCCAGGGCGCACTGACCTGAAACAGCGAATCGGCCCCCGGCAGCTGAAATTGAAGTTCGGCAGCATGCAGGCAGAGATATTTCGCGGTAGCCTCGGTCTCTGGTTTACCCTCCTCTTCCCGTGCGGGCACGCCGTATTTGGAGTCCCCAAGAATGGGGTGGCCCGCCTGCTGACAATGCACACGTATTTGATGCGTTCTCCCGGTCAGCGGAGTCGCTTCCATCAGCGTGGCTGAGGCAAACTGCTCAAGTATTGCAAAACGGGTCGTTGAGGGCTTACCCGCCGGATCCACCCGGACAAACCGCTCACCGGACTCAGCCAGCACGCGGGTTAAAGGCGCCTTGATTTCAGAAACAGTGTCAGGCCAACGCCCTCGAACGAGCGCGTGATAGCGCTTCTTGATGCGTTTCTCTTTGAACTGTCCCTGTATGTTCCGCAAGGTCCGCGAATTTTTGCACACGATCAGCACTCCAGAGGTGTCACGGTCCAACCGGTGGGCCAGTTCCGCGTCGCGCCAGTTTGGACGAATTTGCCTGATGGCCTCTATCAGCCCGAGTCTGATCCCCGTCCCCTGGTGGACAGCCAAGCCCGGTGGCTTATTCAAGACCAACAGATTGTCATCCTCATGCAGAATGGACTGCTCAAGAAGCCCGGCCAGCCCCGGCGACGGTTTTGGCAGTTCCGGAGAATCAGGTAAAAATAAAGGCGGGATTCGCACCTTGTCACCGGCGGTAAGTCGTGTTTCCGGCTTCGCACGCTTCTTATTCACACGCACCTCACCGCGCCTGATCAGTCGATAAATTCGGGTACGTGGCACGCCTTTCAGCTCGCGGAGCAGGAAATTATCCAAGCGCTGATCCGAAGATTTCTCGGTAACCTGAACCGTCCGGACTGTAGTCGTATTATCCAAGTGAAAACCCCGTCAAGAAGCCGTTATTATTCAAGTGTACAGCAAACCCGCCTGTCCGAGATGGTGTACAATGCGCCGCACGAGAAGGTCTAGGATATTTTCTGGCATGGCATCTTTAAAACACTATCTTAACTCTGTAATTGGCGAGGCCATGGCAGAGGCAACTCAGTCTGAATCCTGCAATGCCAATGTCATTACCTCCTCTAAGCCCGGTTTTGGCGACTATCAGGCAAACGGCATCATGAGTGAAGCCAAACGCCACGGCATGAAGCCACGCGATCTGGCAGAACGGGTAATCATATCACTCGAGCAAAGCCTGCCCAGCCTGATCGACAGACTGGAAATCGGAGGCCCAGGTTTCATCAATATCTTTTTGTCAGATCGCGAAATCAGAACACGAGCAACTCTCGCGATACAAGAGCCGGACCTGCTTATACCACCTGCGGAAGATCCGATTAGGGTTGCAGTGGATTACTCCTCGCCGAATCTGGCGAAAGAAATGCATGTAGGGCATTTACGCGGAACGATTATCGGGGATGCCATCGTCAGAGTGCTTGAGCGTCGCGGCCACACGGTCATTCGGCAGAACCATGTGGGTGATTGGGGCACCCAGTTTGGCATGCTGATTACCTATATGAAGGAAGCGGTAGGAGCGGATAACGACCTGCCTAACGCGCTGGCCGATCTCGAGAGCTTTTATCGTGACGCCAAGCAACGTTTTGATGACGACCCCGTCTTTGCCGAAAATGCCAGACTCAGTGTGGTTAAATTGCAAGGCGGTGATGAGGATTATCTCAACGCTTGGGAAATGTTCATTGATGAATCCCTCCGACACTGCGAAGCGGTTTACGAGGCGTTGGATGTCACTCTCACCCGAAATGACCTCGATGCTGAAAGCCGATATAACGACGACCTGAGCGTCATCATTGACGACCTTGAAAAAACAGGCTTATTAGCTGAATCCAAAGGCGCCAAGTGTGTATTTTTGCCGGAATTCACCGGAAAAGACGGTGAGCCTTTGCCTTTAATCGTCCAGAAATCAGATGGGGGTTACCTGTATTCGACCACTGACCTCGCCGCAATCAGATTACGACGCAAGATGAGTATACAGCGAGCGTTGTATGTCGTGGACGCCCGTCAGTCCCTTCATTTTCAGCAAGTTTTTGCAGTAGCCCGTGCAGCAGGCTTTTCTAACCAGGACTTAAGTCTGGAGCATGTTTCTTATGGCACCATGATGGGGAAAGATGGTCGCCCCTTCAAAACCCGCTCCGGTGACACGGTCAAGCTGGCCGAACTGCTGGAAGAAGCCAAGCAGAGGGCCTATGACCTGGTAACCGAGAAAAACCCAACGCTCCCGGACAGTCAGCGGCGAGAAATAGCGGAGCGAGTCGGAATAGGTGCGGTAAAGTACGCTGATCTTTCCAAGAATCGCACCAGCGATTATATTTTTGACTGGAGCACAATGCTGTCCTTTGAAGGCAACACCGCACCCTATCTTCTGTACGCGTATGCTCGGATTAAAAGCATCCTCAAAAAAGCCCCTGAGGGAAACTACGATGCGATTCAAAATTTGTCAGAGCCGGAAGAGCGTGCGCTGTGTTTGAAAATGCTCCAGCTGGGAGAAATCATCGAGGCTGTGGACCGGGACTGCATGCCGAACCAGTTATGCAACTATCTGTATGAGCTCTCCGGCCTATTCATGAAATTTTATGAGAATTGTCCGATTCTCAAAGCGGAGAGTTCGCAAGCGGAATCCCGTCTGGCGCTTTGCCGGTTGACTGCGGAAACCCTGCAGCAGGGACTGGAGCTGCTTGGGATTACACCACTGGAGCAGATGTAGAGATTGGCCAGCCTCTGAACAGCATTTCCCTGATAATGGGGTCATATCACCTCTGAACAGGCTCAGAACGCTGAAACTTCTGTACACGAAAGCCTGAGGGACGCATTACATACTGTCTTACGTTCAGCGATAACCGAACACAGTCACTGAATCTGCATGAGAACCTTATTCAACCTTGCCGAAAAACCTCCCGGGTCTTTCAGCTGTCCTCCTTCGGCGAGACTGGCCTGGCCGAAGATAATTTCTACAAGATCTTCGAAACGCTCCTCGTCCTGTTCATCGTTAAGTTTCTCGATCAGACCATGTTGGGGGTTGAGTTCAAAGTGAGGGCTCGACTCGGGTAGCGACTGGCCAGATGCCTCCATGATTTTTCTCATTTGCGCCCCCATATCACCCTCACCAATTGCCAGGCATGCCGCGGAATCGGTCAAGCGGTGAGTCACTCTGACCTCACCCACCCGGTCGCCCAACACCGTCTTGATTCGCTCGGTTAAGCCTTCCAGGGCTTTCTCGGATTCTTCCTGCAGTTTCTTCTCTTCAACATCCTCGAGACCACCAAGGTCTAACTCGCCCCTAGCGATATCCTGAAGCGGTTTTCCATCGAACTCTCGAAGATGGCTCATTAGCCACTCATCTATGCGGTCATACATCAAAATGACCTCAATGCCTTTCTTTTTGAAAATCTCAAGGTGGGGGCTTGTTTTTGCAGCGTTCAGCGAGTCTGCGACCAGATAGTAAATTTTGTCCTGCTCACTGCTCATTCGACTGATGTAGTCTTCCAGACTCTGGTCCTGAGAACTGCCTTCGCTCTGAGTAGATGAAAATTGCAATAACCCGGCCACTTTCTCCCGATTGCTGAAGTCTTCTCCGGGACCTTCCTTAAGCACCTGCCCGAACTGGTCCCAGAATGATTGATATTTCTCAGGATCTTTTTTACGCAACTTACTCAGCATGTCGAGACAGCGCTTAGTCAGGGCACTGCGCATAGAATCAACTGCCGGGTCCTTCTGCAGAATTTCACGTGACACATTCAGTGAAATGTCGTTAGAGTCAACAACGCCTTTGATGAAGCGCAGATAAAGGGGCAAAAACTGCTCCGCCTCATCCATAATAAATACGCGCTGGACGTATAGCTTAAGCCCTCTGGCGGCTTCTCGGTTCCAGAGGTCAAATGGGGCCCTGCCGGGAATATAGAGAAGACTGGTATATTCCAATTTGCCCTCGACCTTGTTGTGACTCCACTGAAGCGGGTCTTCGAAATCGTGACAGATCAGCTTGTAGAATTCTTTGTATTCATCCTCATTTACTTCTGAGCGGGATTTAGTCCACAAGGCTTTTGCATCGTTGACGGTTTCATATTCCGGGGCCTCTGGTTCGTCGCCCTCCTTGCCACCCTCAGAGGAGCCAGCGCTTTCCTTCAGCATCATTACAGGCAACGACAAGTGGTCTGCATAACGTTTCACAATGCTTTTCAGACGGAAGGATTCTGCAAATTCAAGCTCATCTTCCTTCAGAAAGAGTGTGACTGACGTCCCTCGGTCAGCCTTGCTTATCTCCTCAATGGAGTATTCAGACTCACCATTTGAGCGCCAAAGTGTTGCTGAATCTGCTGGGTCACCAGCGCGGCGGGTCCGAACCTCCACCGTCTCCGCCACGATAAAGGCGGAGTAGAATCCCACTCCAAATTGCCCGATTAAGGTAGAGTCTTTCCTTTGATCACCGGTGAGGGATTCTAAAAATTGCGCTGTGCCTGATTTAGCAATGGTGCCAAGATTCGTAATAACCTCTTCACGAGACATACCTATGCCGTTATCTGAAATCGTGACCGTTTTACTGTCTTTATCGAAGTCTATCCGGACACTCAGCTCCGCATCCTGCTCTAGGAGCGCATCATTCGAAAGGGACTCAAACCGGAGCTTATCCGCAGCATCTGATGCGTTCGAGATCAATTCCCGCAGAAAGATCTCTTTGTTTGAATAAAGAGAATGAATCATCAGATGAAGCAGCTGCTTGGCTTCAGTTTCAAAACCCAGGGTTTCTGCTTTCCGCTCGGTGGTCATAGCTTGTCTCTCGTTGATTCTTAACTAAAAAAAAACCCGGCTCTCGCGTGAACCGGGTTTTTTATGGGGGCAACTTCCGCTAGTTCAAGTGGAAAACCCTAGTTGAGCAATGATGGGTATGGCTCATAGAAATCTATGGCTTCCTGCTTACGTTGCTCAATGATGTTGTATCGCTGCTCGGTACTTTGGATGAACGTCAGGTACTGGTTAGCCGATTGGCGATCATCGTCATCACCCGCATCAGCGGCCTGCCGGGCTGCTGATCTGGCGCCATCGAAATCATCCAGCTCAAGAAGTGCGCGCGCCAGAAAGATCAGCGTGTCCGAGCGATTGCTCAGATTGCCTTTATCGATTGCGGCACGGAACGCATCGGCAGACTCTTCATAGTTCGCCATCACGTAGTGAATATACCCGACGCTGTCCCAGGCATCGCCGCTGTCAGAGATCTCAGCTAATTCCAACGCGCGTGGAAGAGCATTCGCGTAGTCGCTCGCAATAAGGAACATCTGAGAAGCGATCTGCAGGTTATCCTCATTCGCTTCAATGATGCTCTCCTCCAGCCCCTCTTCAATGATCTTTGACCCGGTAAGCGGAATATCCATCCCTGCAAGAGACTGTCCCAGATTAAGATAACGCGCCTCGTCGTCAATAACCCCATTCAGGTAGGCGAGGTTCAGCGCTTGCACGCGGCGATCTTCCATGTCCAGGCTGGCATAGACGGCATTCAGATTAAGCCAGTCGGTCTCGTCGTTAAACTTTACGATCATCGTCTTGGTGAGATCCAGAGCATTCTCAAAGTCTTCCAGGACAAAATAGATCCCGTTCAGATAAGCATAGTCATCGCGCCCCAATTCCTCACCTTCAACCAGAGACAGATTCATGTAGTCCAGCCAGAAAGGCTTGGCCTCTTCATAAAGCTCCTGCTGGTAGTAGGCATAGGATAGGCCCTTGAACACCACGACATCCTCAGTTTCAGAGATGTCGCGCCACGCTTGATAGTTTTCAATCGACTTCGCCCAATTCTCTTCAGCAGCATAAAGCTGCCCAAGCGACCTGAGTGTCCTCAGCCTGACATCGGGCCTGAGTTCTTCGATAGTCAGCGTCTCCTCAAAGATGCCGATCGCCCCGACATAGTCTTCTATGCCTAGATAGTAGTTCGTGTAGAAGCTCAACAGCGTTGATTTTTCGAAATCGTTCATACGGTCATAACGCCGCTCACGCAGTTCATCGAGCTGGATTTTCGCTTCCGCAAAATTCGGCTCGTCCTCCGGATCTTCCGGCGACATGAGCTCCTGAATTTCAGTGATCGCGCGCATGACTTGCTGACTCAGCGTTCCTGAGGTTCTTGCCTCAGGCGGTGCTCTTTGTTCGTCCTCGCCGGCAATCACCAGCTCCGTCAGCCCGAAAGGACCTATCAGACTGACAAGCAGAACAGAGACGCTCAGATTATTAAACTTTTTCATCCTGCCTTATTCCTCAAGCTGATATCTGAACAGATATTGCACTCCGGGCACTTCAACGCCCTGCCCGTCTACGACTCTGGGCTGAAACTTAAAGCGTGTGGCAGCCCGGATAGAAGAACGATCGAAAATGCTCGCCGGCTCAGCGTCGACAACAGTGATGGTGTCTTCGACAACATTGCCCATGCCGTCCACCGTGAACGATACCAGGCACCATCCCTCGATACCGCGCTGCGCGGCTCGGGTAGGATACTGTGGCGCGATGGCTACCAGCGGCAGATAATCTCCGTCGGTTGCCGAGATAGAAGCATTATCAAGAGACAGATTGGTGTCTATTTCCACCGAAGCCCGCTCGATATTCAGGGAGGGGCCAGAATCCAAGCTGATCTGCTTTTCCGGGGTATCCGGTGTGTCTTGAACGACTTCCTCGATCAGTTCGGGTTTGTCAATTTCCTCGATAACCTCCAATTCAATGTCCGGCATCGTGGCGTCAACAATCTTGACCACGTTGACTCTTTGATCAAAACGCTCACCAGTGGCAATGAGAGCCTGCATGAAATAAAACAGCCCAAGCGTGATGCCGGTGGCCATAGCCATTGAAACCAACCATCTCACAAAGATCATATTAAGCCTCCGCAGAGATACTGACATCATCGATATTGGCCTCACGGGCCGCTTCGAGTATCAGCATTACCTGTTCATTATTTGCGTTTTCGTCAGCCTGAATTATCACAGACGAATTCGGCGCATCAGCCAGCCTCAGCTCAAAGCGAGACCGAATGAATCTCGGATCTATCTGGTCACCGTCGATCCAGATGTCACCCGCCTGCCCCACAGCGATAAGGATCATGTCACCCGAAGTATCATCAGCAGTTGACGCTTCAGGTCTGTTCACTTCAATCCCTGCCTCAGTGACGAAGACGGATGTGACGATGAAAAAAATCAAGAGAATAAAAACCACATCAAGCATCGGTGTGAGGTCGATCTCACCCGCTTCTTCCTGGTCTTTCTTCTTCATTAAACCTGATTTCATGTTATTGACCTGTGCCTGTGTGTAGGGAACCTATTGATTAATCGGCAGGTGATCTTCCAGAAACTCAAGATCCCTATCGATTGTGGATTTCAGATAGTTAAAGGCGAAAATACCGGAAATAGCGCCAACCATTCCCGCCATAGTAGGAATGGTGGCCTTGGAAACGCCTCCAGCCATGGACTTTGCATCGCCTCCCCCACTGAAAGACATCACAAAGAAAACTTCGATCATGCCTGTCACGGTTCCGATCAATCCCAAGAGCGGACAAATCGTCACCAGAACTTCGATAATAGGTAGGGTATTTCGAACATCAAGTGAGATCTTGGAGATCATCATGTTTCGAATCTGATGGGCACTCCAGGACGACTTGTCAGCGCGGGAATTCCACTCGGCCAACGTATTTTTGACGTTCTTCTTATGTGTCGTGTTGATATACCAAACGCGCTCAAAAACCAGAGACCATTTGATCAGGAGCAGACCCATGATGATCGTCAACACAGGTCCGCCTCTGTTCATGAACGCTTCAATCGCATCCAGTATATCCAGTATTGCCAGGTACATAGAATGTCCTCTGCTTGACCGGGATATTAAGAACCGCCTGCTGCACGTTCGGCTTTCTGCGCGATCATGCCTGTGGCCTGCTCCTCAAGGATGTGAATGATATTGTCGCTGCGGCTCTTCACGACGGTGTGCATAAAGATTGTGGGGATAGCAACCACAATTCCCAATACTGTCGTCATGAGCGCCTGCGAGATACCGCCCGCCATGATGGTAGGGTCACCCGCACCGTAGACGGTAATTTGCTGGAACACCTGGATCATACCGGTAACCGTACCCAACAGCCCGCCCAGCGGTGCGATCGTAGCGATCATCTTGATCAGCGTAAGCAGACTCTCAAGAGAAGGTGTTTCCTTCAAAATGGCTTCACCAAGCTTCAGTTCCAGGGTTTCGGTATCGGCATTTGGATTTGACTCAGCCACCATCAGCACGCGCCCAAGCGGATTGTTTTTAGACGCCTTGTCGCTCTTTAACTGCGAACGGACTTTCACTGAAACCAGTGTCAACATCAGCAAACGGAAGAATCCGAGGATGATGCCGACCACGCCCACTCCGATGATAATAAAACCAATGACACCGGCGTTTGCCTCTACCTGCTCCTGTGCACTCGGGAAGTTCACCAGGTTGGCCATAACCTGACCACCTACGCCGCCAGTTGGATCGATGCCGGCTCTGGTAAATCCACTGGTGGAAGAAGTCAGCGCATTGGCCGCACTAAGCACATCGGAAGCTGGCTGGCGAGGCAGCACCTGTAAGTGACCGACCTCTCCCTGATAGCTCAGGTACTCACCGTCTGAAATCGCGTTGAATGAACCGATGCGGGTCACTGACCGGGTCGATGTCTCACCGCTGGGCAAGGCAACTTCCCCATTATAGGTAACGACACGGCCTGATTCGGTGACTTCCTGATGCATGAAGTACCAGAAGCGCTCCATCTCAGAGATATTGAGCTGTTCAATGGAGCTGCCGGCGCGCTCGATAATGACTTCGAGTTCACCGGTTCGGCCGGGATACTGCGCACTGATCAACGAGTCCTGAAAGTTACTCAGGAAATCACCGGCAACGCCCTGAAGGGTACCGAACAATTCGTTCAGATCGCCTCGCCGATTTCTGAGAACCTCGCGCTTATCCGCAATGATTACCTCGTTAGCTTCAAACTGGTCGCTGAGCTGAACTTGCAGAGTTTCCTGTTCAGTGATTCTGCCCTCGGTAATTTCGAGAATTTCCGTCTGGCGCGCAGCGTTTTGTTCGAACTCCTGCAGGCGCTGCTGATATTCTTCAGATTCAGCGACGCGATCGTTTTCAACCGCATTCAGCAATTCGCTCAATGAACCTTGTGCGTAGCCCGCAGAGGAGCCCATCACCATTAAAATGGATGCGGCAGTCAGGCCTGTAATTTTTTCTAAAACTTTCATTACTGAGCCTCCGGTGCAGAAACTGGCAGGAAGAGAATACTGGGTGCGTCAAGATTGGAGACCACTCTGGAGGCCTGCTGGACCTCTTGACGATAGTCACTGGCGGGCAACTCTACCCACTGTCGGGCATTGTTGTCCCAGGCACCGGTAACCTGGCGGTCGGTGGTTTGGTACATCAGCGACACTCGACCGATGCGTACAACATTCACGTCGCGCTCTACGCCACCAATCTCGATTGTGTCAGGGTAAGTTTCATTGGTACGACCAAAAGCCGCTTCGGTCTGATACATCACAAGTACCTGACGGAATTTTTCGGCTATGGATACATCCGGATTGTCGATGGCATCGCGCGCGAATTGAAGTCGCGCCATCCGCTCATCCATTCGGAATGGATAATCCAGAGAAATGAACTGATCCAGTGCTGACAGCATTTTCTCCATCAACAAAGGTATCTCTCTGGTCACTTCTTCCACACTAGCGATCGATTCATCCAGTGTCGCAATTTGCTCTTCCTGAGCGGCAATCTGGCGACGATAGCCTGCGTTCAAAACCAGCAAAGACTCCAGGTTGTCATTAGCCCGCTTAAATTCTTCAAATGTAGAGCTCGCCTCGTTGGCAAGACGGGTGATCTCTTCTTGAGCTACTGCGGATTCAGCGTATTTATCACCGATGACGTCCATCGCCTGATCCAGAATACTGCTGTCGACCAGAATATCCTGGGCTTGCGCAACTCCAAAGAAGCTCGACGCGAGTAGTACCAAACCCGACATACTCAATCGGTTAGTGTGACGGTTTTTCATGTGCCATCCTATTATTTGTAAGTTTAGCTGTGTGTCGGAGCAGGAATACGGGTAGATGCTGCATGAGAGCGTATCTGTTCAGACACGGAAACTATTATTTTTCGTCCTTTCCTTCCTCATTGAACCGCCGGAGATATCCTTGAGTATTCACCTCTCTCCGGTTGGCAGTTCTCCTTGAAAACAAACCGAGCGGGGTTACCATTTTTCCCAATCTGTTACCTGATTGAGAAGTTCAGTAACCGTCGCGTCGGGCAGGCTTTGCAAGATCTGTGCAGATCTCTTTACAGGCCTGATTGTCCCTGAAATTCAGGGTGTTACCCCTGAACTCGAAGCAAGACTATCACACTAACCTGCGGATTTAGAACCTTTTAGCTGATAAAAATATTGGCAGAAAACCCTGCCTGAAAAAGCCGCATTTAGCCACAAACCGGCCGAAGTCAAGACGCTGTCCAACCGGTGATTTCGGAAAGCCCCGCGCCGATATCTGCAAGGCTTCGCACGGTTTTCACACCCGCATCATTAAGAGCAGCGAATTTCTCGTCAGCCGTTCCTTTTCCTCCTGAAATGATAGCCCCGGCGTGCCCCATTCGTTTACCCGGAGGGGCCGTAACACCCGCGATATAGGCGACTACAGGCTTGCTGACCTGCTGTTTGATGAATGCGGCGGCCTCTTCTTCTGCCGTGCCACCGATTTCCCCAATCATTACGATTGCTTCCGTCGCCGGATCCGACTCAAACATCCCCAATATGTCGATGAAGTTTGAACCCGGTATGGGATCCCCGCCAATGCCCACACAGGAAGACTGACCAAAGCCATGATCTGTAGTCTGCTTCACAGCTTCGTAGGTCAACGTCCCCGATCGGGAGACAATACCCACTTTACCCGGCAGATGGATGTGGCCGGGCATGATACCGATTTTACATTCACCCGGAGTGATCACGCCCGGACAGTTCGGGCCAATAAGCCGTATGCCCAGCTGATCGCATTTTTCCTTGGCAACGAGCATGTCCAGCGTAGGAATGCCCTCTGTGATACACACGATCAGCTTGATCCCGGCATCGGCTGCTTCCAATATTGAATCTTTACAAAAGGGTGCCGGCACGTAGATTACGGAGGCATCGGCTTCGGTCGCTTCAAAGGCCTCCTGGACAGTGTTGAAAACCGGCAGACCCAGATGGGTCTGACCGCCCTTACCGGGCGTCACTCCACCGACCAGCTGAGTGCCGTAGGCGATTGCTTGCTCCGAATGGAAAGTCCCCTGAGAACCGGTAAAACCCTGGCATATGACTTTCGTATCTTTATTAACCAAGATGCTCATTGGGACTCTCCTGATGCTGCAACAACCACTTTCTCCGCAGCGTCTGACAATGAATCCGCCGCAATAATGTTCAACCCGCTGCTGGCTAAAACCTCTCGTCCAAGCTCGGCATTATTGCCCTCAAGACGGACAACCACAGGCACTTTCACCCCAACCTCTTCAACAGCGCCAATGACGCCTTCGGCAATAAGATCACATCGCACAATGCCTCCGAAGATGTTGACGAGCACGGCGGCGACATTCTGATCAGAAAGGATGATTTTGAACGCCTCTGACACTCTTTCTCGGGTCGCACCGCCGCCAACATCCAGGAAATTGGCCGGTCTGCCACCGTGCAGCTGCACAATATCCATGGTGCCCATTGCCAGCCCAGCACCGTTAACCATACACCCGATATTACCGTCCAGTGCGACATAGTTTAGCTCCCACTTGGCAGCCTGAGCTTCCCGCTCGTCCTCCTGAGAAGGGTCATGCATGGCCTGAAGTTTTGGCTGCCGGTAGAGCGCGTTGCTGTCGATGTTAATTTTGCCATCCAGGCAGTGCAGGTTTCCCTCGCTGGTAATGACTAAAGGGTTGATCTCAAGAAGCGCCAGGTCAAGGTCCTGGAACAGAGCCGCGAGCCCCATAAAAAGTTGTGTAAACTGCTTGATCTGCGCACCCTGCAAGCCCAGACGGAAGGCCAGATCGCGCCCCTGATAGGCTTGCGCCCCCGTGAGCGGATCAATGCTGGCCTTGAGAATTTTTTCAGGGGTTTCTTCTGCGACTTTTTCTATCTCGACCCCGCCCTCAGTCGATGCCATGAATACCACCCGCCGCGTGGCACGATCCAGCACGGCACCGAGGTAAAGTTCCTGATCAATATCGGTACACGATTCAACAAGAATCTTGCTGACCGGCTGACCTTCAGCGTCTGTTTGATAGGTCACCAGCTTCTTGCCAAGCCATTGCTCCGCGAACGCCGCAGCCTCCTCGGCGGAATTTACCAGTTTGACACCACCGGCTTTTCCCCTTCCGCCCGCGTGTACCTGAGCTTTTACTACCCACCGGTCACCACCGATGTCAGCAGCCGCAGCTGCAGCCTGCTCAGGAGTATCAACCGCCTGACCTTTTGATACGGGAAGACCGTATTCGGCGAAAAGTGCTTTCGCTTGATATTCGTGTAGGTTCATCGAATCTCCATACTTTAACTTGCTGGTGTTTGTTAGGCGCGGCGCCTTCGGTTGCCAATGTGTATTGCGTGACCGAGGGAAGCGAGAGCCGCCTCATGCACCGCTTCTGACAGGGTAGGATGAGAAAACATTGTCAAACCGAGGTCTTCAGCGCTGGCACTGAACTCCATCGCGATCACTACCTGCTGCATCAAGTCAGCGGCACTGGGGCCTATAATATGACAACCCAAAATCCTGTCCGTCGCCGCATCGGCAATGATCTTAACCATACCTTCTGAATCATTAGCAGCCAGCGCGCGGCCGCTGGCAGCAAACGGGAAGACACCTACGTTATAGTCAATGCCGGCCGCCTTGAGCTCCTCTTCATTTTTGCCCACCCAGGCTATTTCAGGATGCGTGTAAATGACAGAGGGAACCAATTCATAGTTGACCTGAGCTTTTTTCCCAGCAAGACGCTCAGCAACCATAATGCCTTCTTCCATACCTTTATGGGCCAGCATAGGACCTCTCACCACATCTCCACAGGCGTAAATCGAAGGAATGGAAGTGGCGCACTGCTCATCCACCTTAATGAATCCGCGCTCGTCGAGTTCGATGCCCAGCGAAGAATCAAAAAGCCCTTCTGTATAAGGTTTTCTTCCGACAGCAACGATCAGCTTGTCAAAAGTCGCCTTTTGCTCTCCATCACTGTCGGTATACTCAACAGTGACCGATTTCTTGGCTTTCCCCCCACTGAGCTTACTGCCGGTAACCCGGGCGCCCAGTTTGATCTGGAGGCCTTGCTTGGTGAAAATCTTGGCGGCTTCTTTGGCGATTTGACGATCCACTGCCGGCAGAAAGCCCTCCATCGCTTCAAGCACGACTACGTCAGCGCCGAGGCGAGCCCACACACTGCCCAGCTCAAGACCAATAACCCCCGCGCCAATCACCCCGAGTCTCTTTGGCACTTCCTGAAACTCCAGAGCTCCGGTGCTGTCCACGATCGTGTTCTGGTCGATTGGTGTTGGCGGTATCTCTATTGGGACCGATCCGGCAGCAATAATGATGTGCTTGGCTCTCAACTCCAGCGTCTCACCTTCGGGATCGCTGACTGCAACTGTCTCAGGTGAGGTCACTTTGCCTGTGCCGCTGTAGGTATCGACCTTATTGCCTGACAGCAAACCGGCAACGCCTGACGTCAGCTGCTTAACCACCTGATCTTTCCGCTCAATCATCGCCGGCACATCAATATTTACTGCGGAAACTTTGATGCCGTGCGTTTCAAAATCATGCTGCGCTTCAATGAATTTGTGAGAGGTATCCAACAGCGCTTTTGAAGGAATGCACCCAACGTTAAGACAAGTGCCGCCAAAAACGGTTTTCTTGTCCTTGTTTTGCCACTTTTCGATACACGCCGTACTGAATCCCAGCTGCCCGCACCGGATAGCTGCATGGTAGCCTGCGGGCCCGGAGCCAATGACAACCACATCGTATTCTTTAGTCATAACTTTTCCTGCTGCCCTGCCAACTAAATTTCCAAAATAAGTCTGGTGGGATCTTCAAGAAGATCCTTTATGGTGACCAGAAACTGAACCGCTTCTTTTCCATCAATCATGCGGTGATCATAAGACAGCGCGAGATACATCATCGGCAACACCTTGACCTCTCCGCTCACAGCCATCGGCCTCTCCTGAATCTTATGCATTCCCAAAATCGCAGTTTGGGGTGGATTTAGAATCGGAGTGGATAACAGCGATCCGAAGACCCCACCATTGGAAATGGTAAAGGTACCACCTGTCATTTCTTCAATAGCCAACTTGCCGTCTCTGGCCTTTTCACCAAAATTTCGTATCTCCTTCTCGATTCCGGCCAGGCCCATATTGTCCGCATTACGCAATACAGGAACCACAAGCCCGCGAGGAGAAGACACCGCAACGCCAATATCCTGATAGCCATGATAAACAATATCGTTACCATCTATTGAGGCGTTGACCGCAGGAAAACGTTTCAGAGCTTCAATGGAAGCCCGCACGAAAAACGACATAAATCCGAGCCGCACCCCGTCATGGGCTTTTTCAAATTCTTCTTTATATTTCGCTCGAATATCCATCACTGGCTGCATATTCACCTCATTGAAAGTGGTGAGCATCGCCGTCGTCTGGGTCGCAGTAAGCAGGCGTTCAGCCACTTTTGCCCTCAGCCTGCTCATGGGCACGCGCTCTTCAATCCGGCCTTCCGAGCTGATTGAAACCTCTTGCGCTGGCCCGCCTTCATTTGACTTCGGCGTCGTCGAACTCTGAGCGGAAAGGTGATTTACTACATCTTCCTTGGTAATGCGGCCGTCTTTCCCGGTTCCGGAGATTTCATTTACTGCAAGGCTGTTTTCCTCGATGAGTTTTCGCGCCGCCGGAGAGAGCGCAGCGCTCTCACTAGCCGTCGGAGCGCTCACAGTCTCATTTGAGACAGCCTTCACCTGTGCGGAGGGGCTGCCACTGACCCCTTCTTCGGTTCCGACCTCAAATTTCGCGATAGCCTCGTTACTCGTGATTGTCTCACCAGACACTTTCAAAATTTCTGCCAGCACCCCATCATCTGGCGCAACGACTTCAATTACGACCTTGTCAGTCTCGATATCCACAAGCAGGTCATCCCGTGCAACCTTCTCACCAACATTTTTGTACCAGGTGGCTATTGTGCCGTCTGGTACTGATTCCGGAAGCTGCGGGGCTTTTATCTCGGTTGTCATGATAGTTCCTAATTGAAGGGCAACAGGCCCATTACTCAAATTCAGATGTCAGCACTCTAGCTAAGGGCGTCATTGATAAACTGTTCTTGCTGACTCAAATGCAGGGCCGGATAGCCCGCCGCGGCAGCGGCAGAAGCTTCCCGCCCCGCATATTCAAGCCAGATTTCTGGAAATAAGCGATGAATCGCCCGCCGTAAGTGGTGCTGGCTGGAATACCAGGCGCCCTGATTCATCGGCTCCTCCTGGCACCAGGTTATTTCTTTGACGTTCTTGTATTCAGAGAGACAGCCCTCAAAATCCTCATGCGGGAACGGATACAACTGCTCCAAGCGAATTATGGCAATATCCTTGATTTCTCTCTTTCGACGTTCGCTCCTGAGATCGTAGTAAACCTTGCCACTGCAGAAGATCAGCTTTCTGACGCGGGCTTTGTCGAGCTCATCAGTTTCATTAATGACAACCTGAAAGCTACCTTCGGCAAGCTCTTCTAGGGTACAAACGGTCTCTTTGTGCCGAAGCAAACTCTTGGGAGACATGACAACGAGCGGCTTGCGAAGCGGACACAGAACTTGTTTGCGCAGCATGTGAAAAACCTGCGCAGCTGTCGTGGGAAGGCAGACCTGAATATTATGTTCCGCCGACAGCTGCAAAAAGCGCTCAAGGCGCGCCGAACTGTGTTCAGGCCCCTGCCCTTCGTATCCATGCGGCAGCAACAGAGTCAATCCGCAAAGCCTGTTCCATTTCTGCTCGCCGCTGGTAATGAATTGATCAATGACAACCTGCGCCGAATTGGCGAAATCCCCGAACTGCGCCTCCCAAATCACCAAAGCATTCGGCGTGGTGGTTGAATACCCGTACTCAAACGCGAGCACCGCTTCTTCAGAGAGCAAGGAATCATAAATCGAAAAATCACTCTGGCCTTTTGCAAGTTCCTCAAGAGGTATGTAGGCATTCCCAGTTTTATGGTCGTGTATTACTGCATGTCGGTGAGAGAACGTGCCACGACCCACATCTTGGCCAGTGATCCTCACTTTATTACCGCTGGTCAGGATACTCGCGTAAGCGAGGGTTTCTGCAAACCCCCAGTCAACTGCCGTTTCACCGGCGGCCATCGCTGAGCGATCCTGATATACCTTTTGAACCTGCCTTTGCAGTGATAAATCAGCAGGAAGCTCAACCAGTTTTTTTGCCAGTGCGCGCAACTGCGTGACCGGCAGAGAGGTGTTGTAGTGCGGACTCCAGTCGTGCCCAAGATAAGGGCTCCAGTCCACGAAGAGTTCAACAGAAGGCTCTTTGACCAGACTCTTCACAACGTGCTGTCCGGTATCGAGCTCTTTCCGGAAATTCGCGCTCAGTGCGTTCGCTTCGCTTTCCGAGAGTATTCCCTGAGCGATGAGGCTTTCTGCATACAAGGCGCGAGTTGAGCGATGCTTCTTGATCGCCGCATACATGAGGGGCTGTGTACCGGAAGGCTCGTCTGTTTCGTTGTGCCCCCGTCTTCGGTAACACACCAAATCTATCACCACATCTTTTTTGAACGCGTAACGGAAATCCAGCGCCAGTTGCGTCACGAATAGAACAGCCTCCGGGTCATCCGCGTTGACGTGGAATATCGGGGCCTGAACCATTTTTGCTACATCAGTGGCGTATTCTGTCGACCTCGCATCATCCTGACGACTGGTCGTAAATCCGACCTGATTATTCACGATGATGTGCACCGTACCGCCGGTGGAGTAAGCGCGGGTATTGGACATTTGGAAAGTTTCCATTACCACACCCTGCCCTGCGAACGCAGCATCTCCATGACAGATTACGGGCACCACAAGATCACCGGAGTCATCATTCCGCCGGGACTGACGGGCTCGAACTGAGCCTTCAACAACAGGTGCGACAATTTCCAGGTGGGAAGGGTTAAATGCCATCGCCATGTGGAGCTCACCACCGGCCGTCATAATATTGGACGAAAAGCCCTGATGATATTTCACATCACCAGAGCTCTGATAGACGGCCCGACCCTCAAATTCATCGAACAGATCCGCTGGGTTTTTCCCAAGGATATTCACCAGCACATTCAGGCGACCGCGATGGGCCATACCCAGTACGATCTCTTTCGCGCCGTATTTTCCGGATCGCTGGACCAGCTCATCCAGCGCAGGTATCAGGCTCTCGCCGCCCTCCAGACCGAAACGTTTGGTACCCGGATACTTGGAATCAAGATGTTTTTCCAGACCCTCTGCCGCAGTCAGACGCTCAAGAAGATGTCGTTTAACGTCGTTTTCAAACGTCGGATAGCCGTCATTGCTCTCAATTCTTTGCTGTATCCACTGTTTCTCTTCGAGATTGACGATATGCATGAACTCATAGCCAACTGAACCGCAGTAGATCCGCTCCAGCGTATCGACCATCTCTCTCAGCGTTGCCTTCTGCTTGCTGACGAACAGAGACCCGGTCTGGAAAACGGTGGAAAAATCGACCGGCGAGAGATCATGAAATTCGAGTTCAAGATCAGGCACTCTTTCCCTGTGCATGATGCCAAGCGGATCCAATTTCGCCTTCTGATGCCCTCTGACCCGGTAGGAACTGATCAGCTGCAGTACGTGAACCTGTTTGTTTTCGTGATCCGAATTGACGACCGCTTCATTACTGAGGACCGGCGCATAACGACTGACTTTACTGAGTGCTTTAAAATCCCGCCGGATGCTGGCATGAGAAACATCGGGATCGCCGTTTTCCATGACGGCAGAGGCAAGGGAGTCAAAAAACGCACACCACTGTTCTGGAACGGATTCACGATCCGTCAGGTAGTCTTCGTAGAGTTCTTCGACGTATTCGGCGTTGGAGCCGGACAGATGCCCCGTACTCCACATTAATTCCATGATGTTCTCGTGCATCACTGTTGTCCTAAAACGAGCATTAACCGGCACATTTTGATGCCTCGGGCATCAGTTTTGCCATCTGCGTACTCAGGTTCCCTGAGAAATCAGCATACTCCTGATATGCCCAATAGCTCGTGTGGGGTTAAGCCCCTTAGGACACACTGCCACACAGTTCATGATCCCCCTGCAGCGAAACACACTGAACGGATCATCTAAATCAGAAAGTCGTTCTTCGGTCGCTGTGTCTCGGCTGTCTGCCAGAAAACGATATGCCTGAAGAAGTCCGGCAGGCCCGATAAACTTGTCCGGGTTCCACCAGAATGACGGACAATTCGTACTGCAGCATGCGCACAGAATACACTCGTAAAGACCATCCAACTTTGCTCTGTCTTCAGGCGTTTGCAAGCGCTCAATAGCAGGCGCAGGTGCATCGTTGATCAGATAGGGCTGTACCTTTTCAAATTGCTGATAAAAGATGGCCATATCGACCACCAAGTCACGGATGACTGGCAAGCCAGGCAGCGGACGAAGCACCAGTTTGTTTGCAGGACCACCCACAGCCGACAGCGGCGTGATACAGGCCAGTCCGTTGGTGCCGTTAATGTTCATCCCGTCAGAGCCGCAAACACCTTCTCTGCAGGAACGCCGGTAAGCCACAGAAGCATCCTGCTCCTTGACTAAGGCGAGTACGTCAAGAACCATGAGATCTTTACCTTCGGGCAGATCCACTTCGTATTCTTGCATACTGGGCTTGGTATCAACTTCGGGGTTATATCGGTAGATGCTGACTAACACGGTATCAATAACTCTCTTTTAAATCACACAGACGTTTATTTACGACGTGCAGCAGTTGATTAATAGGTTCGGACTTTCGGCTGAAACGTGTCGACCGTGCGTGGCGTAAAATTCACATCGCGCTTGCCGATCCGCTTTTCTCCTGGAAAATACATGGAATGGCACAGCCAGTTTTCATCATCGCGCTCACGGAAATCATCCCGCGCATGCGCTCCGCGACTCTCAGTCCTTCCCTCAGCAGCAATAGCAGTCGCCTCAGCGACCTCAAAAAGATTCTGCAGCTCAAGCGCCTCAATACGCGCCGTGTTGAACGTCGCGCTTTTATCTTCCAGGTAGATGTTATTAAGACGCTCCCTCAGGGCCGCCAGTTTTTGCACGCCTTCCTTCATGAAGTCACCACTGCGGAATACGCCAAAGTGATTCTGCATCACCTGCTGCAACTCCGCCCGCAGCGCAGGAATACTCTCACCGGAGGTCGACTCATTGAGCTTTACTAGACGCTGGGATGCCTCTTCAATATCGGTCTGGGCCACCTGGCGCTGCTCAACGCCCTGGGACAGCATTTCTTCAATGTGCTTGCCCGCGGCACGACCAAAAACGACGAGATCAAGAAGGCTGTTTCCGCCCAGACGGTTAGCGCCATGTACGGAAACGCAAGCGACTTCTCCGACCGCAAAAAGCCCCGGGATAATTTCATCCTCACCATCGTCTGTCTGGGTGAGAGCCTGGCCATGAACATTGGTCGGAATACCACCCATCATGTAGTGACAGGTGGGCACAACGGGAATAGGCTCCTTCACCGGATCCACGTGAGCAAAGGTTCGGGACAGCTCAAGAATGCCTGGCAATTTTGCATTCAGCACTTCCTCACCAAGATGATCGAGCTTGAGCTTGACATGATCTCCATGCTCACCGCAGCCCCGCCCTTCCAGTATTTCCAACACCATCGATCGGGCAACGACATCGCGCCCGGCGAGATCCTTGGCGTTAGGCGCATAGCGCTCCATAAATCGCTCGCCATCTTTGTTGATCAGATAGCCGCCTTCACCCCGGCAGCCCTCCGTAACCAAAGTCCCGGCGCCATAAATTCCGGTCGGGTGAAACTGCCACATTTCCATGTCCTGCATGGGATAACCCGCGCGCATAGCCATGCCGACTCCGTCGCCGGTATTGATCAGAGCATTAGTTGTTGAAGCATAGATCCGTCCCGCACCGCCCGTTGCAAAAACCGTGGCTTTGGATTGGATAAACACCGTCTCACCGTTTTCGATGCAGATCGCCATGACGCCGACTACCGCACCGTCCTGATTCTTAACTAGGTCAGTGGCATACCATTCGTTAAAAAAGACAGTATTGTTTTTGACGTTCCCCTGATAGAGCGTGTGCAAAAGCGCATGGCCCGTGCGGTCGGCTGCTGCACAAGTCCGCGCGGCTTGCCCTCCTTTACCGAAATCTTTCGACTGGCCGCCAAAAGGACGCTGGTAAATCCGACCGTTGTCGGTCCGGGAGAACGGCAGCCCCATGTGCTCGAGCTCAAAAACGGTCTGCGGACCCTCACTGCACATGTATTCAATGGCATCCTGATCACCGATGTAGTCTGATCCTTTCACCGTGTCATACATGTGCCAACGCCAATCATCATTCGGATCTGCACTGGCGATCGCACAGGTGATACCCCCTTGTGCAGACACCGTGTGCGATCGCGTCGGAAACACCTTGGAAATCACAGCAGTTTTGTATCCTGACTGCGCGAGCTGCAGCGCAGCACGCATGCCGGCTCCGCCACCGCCGACGATCACTGCGTCAAAAGAAATACTTCGATAACCCGACATCTAACTACCCCAAAATATCTGAATGCCCCAGAGCAGATACACCGCAATGAGCAGAACGCAGAATGACTGATAAATAAGTCTTATGAAGGTGCCCTTGCCCCCCAATTGCCTGCCAGTCAGGTAGTCGGTTCCAACCGTCCACATCCCGACCCAGGTGTGTCCGCAGAGCGCAAACAAAGAAATAATGCTGAACAGGCGCACAGAATTCTGGCTGAAGACTGCTCGCCAGCTCTCATAATCCAGCTCAGGCGTAGCCCCTAGCACAGCCAGTATGAACAGGGTGTAGGCCGCCAGAATGACCGCGCTGAAGCGCTGAATGATCCAGTCAGACAAACCGGATCTGCTGAAACTTGTGGCATTGGTTACCATATCATCCCCCAAGACAAAACTGCCGCAACAAGGGCAAGTATCAGGGTAACTTGCGCGCCTCGCAGAGCCCCTTCCCGGCTTTCACCGAGCCCCCAGTCCATCAGCAGGTGTTTTATCCCTGCGATCAGGTGGTACAACAGGCCTGCAAGAATCAGCCAGACCATGAGCTTGACCGGAGTCGCGCGGAGCAACTCCGTCACCCGCTCGAATCCGGCTTCTGATTCGAGCGAAAGCTGCAGTAGATAAAGCACAACGCCGATGCCGAAAAACAAGGCAACACCGGAGATTCTGTGGAGAATCGAGGTTATCGCAGGCAGCGGGAATTTGACTGTCGTCAGATCAAGGTTAACGGGGCGAGTGTCTTTCACGTGATAACATACCGTCGCATAAGGATTATTTTTATGTGCGCAATCGACGCTCAGAGCTACAGCGTCGGCCACCGGAAATTTTGTTACAAATTAACTACTTGAACGGGCAACGAGTATATTCGCTAGACCTTTCCAATACAATAAAACCTGGGGTCAGGCCTTCGATTATGACAATGGTTTGTCAAATTACCCTTAAATCGTCAAAAACTTGACGAAAATCAATACGGTACGCCCAAAAACCGTACGCCGCTTACTCATACGGGGTTGTTGCTACCAACGAGAAAGCCACCGGTTTGTCGCAACCTCTGTGAGACAGACATCCCGAGGTAGCGACCATGCAAGGAACCCCGGCCCAGCGACAGGCCAAGGAGATTTGACAATCGTATCGCTAACTCCCTATCCTTGCTGCCCGATTTTCGCCTTATCTTAAGCAACTTATTGCATTAATTAACCCCTTTAAGACACTGTTTTAAAACAATTTATAAAAACCTTTCCTGAATCGGGAATACCCACTGAGTAGGAGCAAGGAATGACCGAAATAAAGGCCCAGCTAAAAATCGACGGGAACGCAGATACTATCGACCTCCCCGTTTATCAAGGCAGTACTGGACCTGACGTCGTTGATGTCAGAGGACTCGTCAGTCAAGGCGTTTTTACCTACGATCCCGGATTTGTTTCAACGGCCTCCTGTGAGTCGAAGATCACCTATATCGATGGGGCGGCAGGCGTCCTTCTCCACCGTGGCTACCCTATAGAGCAACTGGCGGAGAAATCGAACTTCCTGGAGACGTGCTATCTGCTGTTGCATGGCGAACTGCCGGATACTGCTCAACACGACCAATTCGTCAATTCCATCCGCTATCACACCATGGTCGACGAAGCGATCCATCAGTTCTTCAGGGGATTTCCTCGCACTGCACACCCCATGGCAATGCTGTGCGGCGTGGTTGGGGCCCTATCGGCGTTCTACCATGACAGTCTGGACAACGACAACCCTGAACACCGGATCAAAGCCGCGCACCGCGTGATAGCCAAGATGCCCACTTTGGCGGCAATGTGCTATAAGCACGGAATCGGCCAGCCTTTTATGTATCCACAAAATGACATGGGCTTCGCTGAAAATTTCCTGCATATGATGTTCGGCACCCCTTGCGAGCCGCCCAAAGTCAGCCCGGTGCTGGCCAAAGCTGTCGACACACTCTTCCTGCTCCATGCGGATCATGAGCAGAACGCGTCGACTTCAACCGTGCGACTCGCAGGATCCACGGGTGCCAATCCGTATGCCTGCATCGCTTCCGGTATTGCTGCGCTCTGGGGGCCTGCTCACGGCGGCGCAAATGAAGCTGTGCTGGACATGCTGAATCAAATAGGGGACGAATCCAGAATAGAAGAGTTTATTGCCCGAGCCAAAGACAAGGACGACCCATTCAGACTGATGGGATTCGGACATCGCGTCTACAAGAACTACGACCCCAGAGCAACTGTGATCAGGGGCATCTGCGACGAGGTTCTTGAAGAGTTGGGCAGTGAGAATGACCCTCTGTTGAGAATTGCAAAGAAACTGGAGAAAATTGCTCTTGAGGATGACTACTTCATCGAGCGCAAACTGTTCCCGAATGTGGATTTCTACTCCGGCATCATTCTGAAGGCAATCGGCATCCCAACAAGCCTGTTCACCGTGATTTTTGCGACGGGTCGAACGCCAGGCTGGATCGCCCACTGGCATGAGATGCTCAGTGAAAACTACCGCATCGGTCGGCCCCGTCAACTCTATCAGGGCTATACCCAAAGAGACTATCCCGATTCCCGATAGCCACCGGTCGCTGCCATCCGCCGTAATAGCTCGACGTCACATCCCGCAGCCTGTAGACCGCGGTCCAGGCTGCAGTCACCGCGCAGCCGGTACAATTTGCAAAACATCTGGTTCGGGGGTCGGATTTTAAGTTGGGCAGCCAAGGCGGCTACGGAGCAAGGCGGCAGGCAGCGAAGCTGGCAGTGAATAGATTTTCAGGCTGATTAAGCGCAGTGTGCAGAGAAATGGTGGAGCCTACCGGGATCGAACCGGTGACCTCAACACTGCCAGTGTTGCGCTCTCCCAGCTGAGCTAAGGCCCCACAGCCGCCTGTCGACGGAAGACGCGCATTCTAAGCACAGCCTGCCAAGCTGTCAATGAAACCTCCCTCAATCCGCTGTCCGGTTCCCGAGGGCCTGATATTCTTTCTCTAGGCTTTTTGACAGCTTCTTGGACACCCCGCCAAGCACGGTAATAGCATGCCGAAGACGCGCCCGAGAGAGATCAAGACCCAGAATCGAGAGGCTGTCCATCACCGAGGTGGAAACGGCACTGCCGCTGATGCCGATAAAAACAGGAAAGAGAAAATCACGAATCTTCAAGTCCATTCGCTCCGCAAGGTCAAGCAAAGTTTCTTCGATCTGTTCCCGGCTCCAGACTTGCAGGCCTTCCAATCGCCACAGACTGAATTGCAGTATCTTGATGCTTTGTTCAGCGCTCAGATTTTTGTGCTCAAACCGCGCCGCATCGATGGCAACAAGGCCGTCCAGAAACTGAGCACCGAGGCCAATCACATCGCTGAACTTCTCAACACGCGGCTGAACCAGCGGCACTATTCTGCCTAAGCGGTTCCCCTTATTGGCCCATTGCAGGTAGCGTGACGCAAATTCTTCATCACTGAGCTCTTCCCGCAGATATCTCCCATTCAGCCAATCCAGCTTTTCCACATCGAAAATCGGCCCGCCCAGCGATACGCGCAGGATGTCGAATGCCGAGCTCATATCAGTCAGGGAGAATTTTTCCTCGCCGCCAGGCATTGACCATCCCATGAGGCCCAGATAATTCACCACCGCTTCTGGCAAGTAGCCCATATCACGATAGTAATTGATACTGGTGGGATTCTTTCGTTTGCTGAGCTTGCTCTTATCCGGATTCCTCAGCAGCGGCATGTGACAAAATACCGGCGTATCCCAGCCGAAATACTCGTACAACAGGACGTGTTTCGGTACCGAATTAATCCACTCTTCACCCCGGATAACATGCGTGATGCCCATCAGGTGGTCATCCACCACGTTCGCAAAATGGTAGGTTGGCAGACCATCAGACTTCATCAGCACCTGCATGTCTACCTGGGCCCACTGGATAGTGACTTCACCCCGCAAAAGGTCCGTGAAATGACACTCGCCCTGATCCGGGACTACCATGCGAATGACATACGGCTCACCACTCTGAATCTTCCTTTGCCGTTCCGCATGATCCAGAGACAGGCAGTGTCCATCATATCCGGGCGTCTGTTTGGCAGCCATTTGCGCATGACGTACCTCGTCAAGTCTCTGGGCAGAACAGAAGCAGGGAAAGGCAGACCCTTTCTCCAACAGGATCTCAATATGGTCGCGATAGATGTCAGCGCGCTCGCTCTGACGATAGGGACCGTGATCCCCGCCAACGCCCACACCCTCATCCCAGCTCAAACCAAGCCAGGCAAGCGCATCAAGGATCTCCTGCTCAGATTTTGACGTGCTACGCTGCTGATCGGTATCTTCAATGCGCAGCAGGAATTTACCGCCATGCTGCTGCGCAAAGCACCGGTTAAACAGCGCAATGTAAGCCGTCCCAACATGTGGGTCACCGGTGGGCGAAGGAGCGATACGGGTTTTCACAGTTGGCATAATAAATCTAAGCTTTACGAAAGTTTGGGACTTGGCGTTGCCGTTCAGGCTGGCAATTATACGCCATTGACGCGCAAAGCCTAAGGCACTGCGCGAATTCTTGACTAATCAGATGGCATCGGATATCACATGCGCCCCTGCTAATTAGAGATCACCGCTGTGCACAGGCATGCATTTTGCGTCGCACCAATGATGGACTGGACAGATCGTCATGATCGGGTATTTCTGCGACAGTTCAGTAAAAACGCCTTACTGTATACCGAGATGGTAACCAGCGCCGCCCTGAAGTACGGTGATGCGAACTATCTGCTTCAACACGATCCTTGCGAGCACCCTGTGGCCCTTCAGCTTGGAGGCAGTGACCCGGACGAACTGGCCGAAGCAGCGACGCTGGGCCAGAAAGCGGGCTTCGATGAAATCAACCTGAACGTCGGGTGTCCCAGCGACCGTGTCCAGTCTGGCGCATTCGGAGCCTGCCTGATGGCCAGACCAGAACTGGTTGCTCGCTGCGTTGCCAGTATGCAGGGCGAGGTGGACTGCCCGGTAACGGTGAAGTCCCGAATTGGCATTGACAATCGAGAGTCCCTGTCAGATCTGCTTCAGTTTGTGGAAAAGGTCGCCGCAGCGGGGTGTAAGGTATTCATCATTCACGCCCGAATCGCCGTCTTGTCGGGATTGAGCCCGAAAGAAAATCGCGAAATCCCCCCTCTGCGCTATGAAAGGGTGTTTGCCGTCAAAGAAACCTTCCCGGAGCTCACTATTGTCATCAATGGCGGCATCACCAGCCTCACGCAGGCACAAGGCCTGATGGAGGTGGTTGATGGTGTGATGCTGGGCCGCGAAGCCTACCAGAATCCCTTTATCCTCCATCAAGTCGATCCTTTTTTCTATGAGACCAACACCCCGATACGTCAGCGCAGGGACTATCTGATGAACTACCTGCCCTATGTCGAGCAGGAGCTTGCCAAAGGGACGCCCCTGAAACACATGAGCCGACACCTTCTCGGGCTGTATAAGGGTCAGCCAGGAGGAAAACAGTTCCGAAGACACTTAAGTGAGAATAGTTATCTACCTGATGCGGGAATTGATGTCATAATGGATGCTCTGGATCTGGTGGATTGAAATCCAGTCCCGAAGGCTGCAAACACGTATGGGAAGTTCACATGCTGAGTTCCATCAAAGCATTTTTTGACGAAAAGCTGGCTAAACCTCCGTCGCCTGACAAGCAAATCGCGTCAGAGACCCAGCTCGCCTGCGCTGCCCTTTTTATTGAAGTCATGAAAGCGGACCATGAACTCGATGACAGGGAAAAATCTGAACTCGTCTCTCTTCTGCAAAGCAGTTTGCACATTCAGGAAGAAGACATTCAGGAGTTGACGCGTCTGGCGCAAGAGGGAGCGGATCAGGCAACTTCACTTTACGAATTCACCCGTCTGATTAACGATGAGTACAGCTATTCCCAAAAACTTCAGCTGGTTCAGGATATGTGGCGGATCGCCTTTTCAGATGAACAAATTGATATGTATGAGGAACACCTGATCAGGAAAGTGTCTGACCTTATCTACGTCTCTCATACGGACTTCATCAAAGCAAAAATCATCGCCAGGGAAAGTTAGGGCTGTTGCGGATCCGACGCCTGTGGTGCGAAGGAGAAATGCTAAAATGCCCCGAATTCATCCTCAACGACCCCGTCTTTTACCAGGAAGTTCCTGCGTTGGACATACGCTTCTCTTATGAACAAATAACGATCACCCACCACCAGGTCGTCTAAGGCCAGATAAGCAGCCCTTGTATCAAGCTCTTCCAGCAGCAGGAGTGGATACCGGAGCGCACTCTCCCTGTAGTACTGTATCGGGTTAAACACGGTATCCAAGACAAGTCCAAAGGTATCGCGAACATTACTGGCACCGAAAACCGGAAGCACCAGATAAGGCCCAGCACCAACACCCCAGAAGGCAAGAGTCTGCCCGAAGTCCTCCTCGTTTTTATCAAGGCCTACACTGCTGGCAATATCAAGAAAGCCCCCTAAACCAACCGTACTGTTCAGCACGAAGCGGCCGGTATCGCTGACAGCGTGGCCCAGTTTGAACTGAAGCAGATCATTGACGAATACGTTAATTTCATCCACGTTGCTGAAAAAGTTCCCGACCCCCTGACGAGCAAACCTTGGCAGCAAACTGCGATAGGTAGTCGCTACCGGGCGGATAATGAGGCGATCAAAAAAATCGTTAAGCGCATAAATTCGCCTGTTGTTATCAATCCAGGGATCGGGGGATTGCGCGACAGCAGGCATAACTGAAGACAACAGACCACAAATCAGGCAGATGCGAAGTACAGATTTGATGCGCTGGCCTCCTGTCGCTGTCAAAGTCAGTCGTTATTATCGCAGGTCGTCACAAAATTCTTTGATAAAGCGCGGCCTGGTCAGACCGGACGGTCTCCTGCCTGATTTGAGCCGGCAGCCTTTCTTTGTTGAAACGGAGTAGATCAGCCATCGAACGATCGGATCAGTTTCTCTAAGCGCTTTTCTGACACTGGAAGCTTCGTACCGAGAGATTGCGCAAAACAGGACACCCGGTATTCTTCGATCATCCAGCGCAATAAATCAACTTCCGGCTGTTTCTCTGTGTGCTTCTGATCACTTTGGGCTTCATATCTTCGCCAATACGACTGAATATTGGCAGTCAGCTCCTGATCCCTCGCTCCGAGATGAGGTGCAAACTCCAGTCTTTTGAGAATGGCCTGGATATATCGGGGGTACTGCTCAAGCCACTCCCAGGCTGTGTCAACAACGAAACCGGCCCGCAGAAGCTGATGCAGCTGCGATTCAACGTCATCGGCCGCATAGTGTTCCCGCCCGGATCGAAGCCGGCTCAGTTGCCTCTGAACGGATAGGCGCCCCTCTAAAATTTTCTCCAGTAGGACTTCAAGACGATTAACCCATGTGATCAATTCTCCGCGACAATCGTCGTACTGGGCACTAAAAGCCGCTCGACTGCGAATGGATTTTTCACGCACAGCAAACGCTTTTACATAACTGGCTGCAACAGCTTCTGTCGGAAGATTCGACATCCCGGGCGGAAATTTCAGTACGTGTTTCTGCTGAAAGTGTTCGAGCTGCTTTTTTGCTGCTTTCTTCAACTGCGCGTTTTTCAGCATGTAAAGGCGTAATAGCCCTTTGCGATGAGATGCCATTGCACGGTCTTCTTCTGCGAATAACCGAACTCCTACACCCGTTTGCTCGTCTACCAGTGCCGGATATCTCACCAGCACCAGTTCTTCGCCGAGGCTTACCGATTCCGGCAGATCACCGCATTCCCAGTCCCGCATTCCGGTGCACTCCAGCTCATGCCCGAATAAACCACTGGCATTCACTTCGGCGGAATACCTCTCCCCGGCGTGCTCTTGCTGTAGCGCCTTTAAGTCTGTCGCGTACCCAACCTCCTTGCCCTTACTGTCAAGAACTTTGATTTTCAGCCTTAAATGAGCGGGCAGACGATTTTCGTCAAAATCGCTGGCGCACAAGGATATTCCTTTTGCACGTCTTATCTGTATGCAAAGTGCAGAAATAAAATCCCCGTCGCCGGCAGCCATCTGGGGCAGTATGCTGTCGACGAAGCCACTGATGGGGATCAGCTGTTTTCTTAAAGACTTTGGCAGGGTCTTCAGAAGTGCTATCGATCGATCTCGCAGAATACCCGGTACGGCCCAGTCCAGATCAGACTGCCGCAATTGAGTCAGTACTGCACGAGGAACTTCCAGTGTCGCTCCATCTCGGTCGTGGCCCGGTTTGAATTGGTAGTTGAGTGTAAGTTTGTTATTGTGAATTGCCGCCTGATCTGGAAAGAAAGACTCGTCCGGATACGCTTTATCAGACTCAACCAGGTTCGATCGGGTCATTTCGAGCTTACTTGTCTCTTGCGCAGAGGCAGTTTTTAGCCAATGGGCCAGTTCCGCGGTGGAGGCCAACTGAGACGGGAGAGCCTTTTCATAAAACCGATAGATATCTCGCTCGCTGAGCAGCAACTCAGGCCTGCGCAGCTTTTCCTCTTCCTTTTCAAGCTGCTTGAGAAAGCGCCGGTTATGAGCAAGCAATGGCGATTTCAGAACAACCTCATCAGTCACCAGCCCCTGCTTGATAAACAACTCTCTAGCCAGTTCCGGATCCAGCTTTCTACAGGAAATCACTCTCTTTTCGATAAGCGTGAGTCCTAATAGACTGATTTTTTCGTGGGCAATAACTTGCTGGCGTTTTTTGCTCCAGTGCGGCTCATAGATTTCGCTCTTAACGAGGTGCAGTGCCGCCTCTTCAGCCCATTCAGGTTCAATTTTTGCAGCGACGCTGGCAAAAGCCTGAGAGGTTTCAATGAGCCCTGACGTCACAATCCATCGCGGGCGCCTTCCCGCCAGAGCAGAACTCTTTATCAGCAGGAATTTCTTATTCCGAACTCCCTGATAGACTTTACCTTCCTGGTGGCAGGCAACCTGGCTGATTGCCCCACTGAGGATTGCCTTGTGTATTGATGAATATTCCGCTGGCTCACGGTTCATACGGAACTTTAATTGCTGACAAGTCACCAGCAATTGTCGGTGAACCTCCCGCCATTCCCGCATGCGCATGTAGCTCAGATGGTAAGTTTTACAATACTTTCTCAACTGCGACTGTGAAGCGCTCTGTCGGATTTCCTCATATGAATCCCACAGATTTTTGAAACTGAGGAAATCTGAATCCGGGTGGCGAAACTCATGCCGGGCTTCTTCTGCCTGTTCTTTACTTCCGGCACCCTGCTCCCTCGGATCCTGAATACTCAGCGCGCTCACAATAATCAACAGTTCACTGAGACAGCCCTGCGCATTCGCAGCCACAAGCATCCGGGCCAGCTTTGGATCTACCGGCAGACTGGCCATTTGCCGACCTGCTTGCGTGAGCTGCTTCTTCCCGTCAATAGCGTTTAATTCTTCCAACAATTTAAAGCCATCGTTGACAGCTCTCGACTCTGGCGCTTCCAGGAAGGGAAACTTGGTGATATCTCCTATTTTTAAGGAAAGCATCCTCAGAATGACCGATGCCAGATTCGTTCGCATAATTTCCGGATCAGTAAACTCATCGCGGCTTTCAAAATCCGCTTCAGAATACAGCCTGATACAGAAGCCCTCAGCAAGCCTGCCGCAGCGACCTTTTCTTTGATTGGCGCTCGCCTTCGAAATGCGTTCGATCGGGAGTCTTTGTATTTTGCTCTGGATACTGTAGCGACTGGTTCGCGCTAGCCCGGTGTCGATCACATAGTTGATACCGGGAACAGTGATTGAGGTTTCTGCCACATTCGTAGAAAGCACAATCCTGCGCCCCTTGTGGGCTGTGAATATCCGTGCCTGCTCTGACTGTCGGAGGCGCGCGTACAGCGGCAAAATCTCAGTATCCGGAAGACGCGCTCGACGTAAGGCCTGCGCGGTATCCCGAATCTCTCTTTCTGTTGCAAGGAACACCAGAACATCGCCAGTATGTTGTTTCAATTCCGAATCCCGTTCCCGGATCCGCTTTGCCGCTGAGACGACAGCCTCAGCCATCGTTTCCGGTTGATTCAGTTTTTCAGCGTCTGTACTCAGCGGGGCGTATTCAATCTCGACCGGAAAGGTTCGGCCAGATATTCTCATGATAGGAGCATCATCGAAGTGTGCTGAAAATTTCTCGACGTCGATAGTAGCCGAAGTGACGATGAGTTTAAGATCTGGCCTGCGGCGAAGGAGTCCCTTCAGATAACCCAGAAGAAAATCGATATTGAGCGACCTCTCGTGCGCTTCATCTATGATCAGCGCTTCATATCGATTAAGGAACCTGTCTTGTTGAATTTCAGCCAGCAGAATGCCATCGGTCATCACCTTCAGATACGTTTCAGGCGCGGTTCTCTCACTGAATCTGACCTGAAAACCGATACCCTTCCCCACTTCGGTTCCCAGTTCCTCAGCTATTCTGGCCGCCACGGACGAAGCAGCCAGACGCCTGGGTTGCGTATGACCAATCAGACCTCTTCGCCCTAAACCCGCTTCCAGGCAGATCTTTGGCAACTGAGTTGTTTTACCTGACCCCGTATCACCCGCCACGATCAACACCTGATGATCGCGAATAAGCTGAACCAGTTTCGAGGCATTTTCACTTACCGGCAACTCAGCCGGGTAGCACATCTGTCTGGGGATGGCCATATCACGGGCCTGACAGGCTCTGACTGACTGCTGAATTTCTTTTGCTAACTGATTCAGCGCCTTCGCCTGATCGCCGCCCGGCATTTTCTTTCGCTGCGCGGCCAGCCGTCTGCGAAATCGGAACTGGTCACCAGACTGACAGTCCGGTAACCGTTTTTCCAGATCTTCGATCAGCATGTCATTTTTCACGTCAGGGAAGGGTTCAGAGAGCGGCTCAAGAGCGATTATTTGAGCTCTTTTCGCAGGATCTTCCCAATCAGGGATTTAGGAAGCTCATCCGCAAAAACAATTTCTTTGGGCATTTTGTAGGCTGTCAGCCCGAGGGCGCAATGCTCTGTGATTTCTTCCACAGAGAGGGTTTCAGCCTTTCGCACAACATAAAGCTTCACCCGCTCACCGCGGCGCTCGTCCGGAACGCCTATCGCAGCAGATTCAAGCACGTCCGGATGCTGATTCACCCAATCTTCGATTTCAGTGGGAAAGACATTGAATCCAGAAACAAGAATCATGTCCTTTTTTCTGTCAACAACTGTGATGTATCCATCTTCACTGATTTCTACATAATCGCCGGTCCTAAACCAGCCGTCTTCGGTAATGGCGTCACGGGTTGCCTCTGCTTGCTGCCAGTACCCCAGCATCACCTGCGGCCCTCTGATGCAGGCCTCGCCGCGCTCTCCGATACCTACCGTCTGTCCAGCGTCGTCGACCGCCATAATCTCTGTCTCAGGCACAAGTTCGCCAACCGTGCCCAGTCGCACTTTACCGGGCAAATTCACAGAGACCACTGGAGAGCATTCGGTGAGGCCATACCCCTCAAAGATCTCACAACCCGTCAGGTGCTCCCAACGCTTGGCTATCGAGGACGACAGAGCCATTCCACCCGCTCCACAAAATCGAAGATCGCTGAAGTCAAGCGCGCAGAAAGGAGGATGTTCAAGCAAGGCCAGATAGAGGGTGTTAATGCCGACAAAGCCACTGATTTTGTGCTTTACAAAAGCGCTCAGCACGCTATCAAGGTCTCTGGGATTCGGTATCAGAACGCTGAGATTGCCGGCATAAGGCATAGCCAGACAATGCAGCAAAAATGCGTAACTGTGGTAGAGCGGAAGTGGTGCAGCAATTTCCTCAACCCCCTCCCCGATGATCAGGCCACAGCGTGACCACAGCTGCATCATGTTGGCAATCAGATTATTGTGGCTGAGCATCGCGCCCTTCGAATAGCCCGTGGTCCCTCCTGTATACAGGATTGCTGCGAGATCATCGCCAGAGCCGGTTTCCAGTTGAGCGGGTAGCGGATGAGACAGATAGGTATAGCAATCCCTGAACGCCACAGCATTCGACAAACGATAGTTCGGCACCGCAGATTTCAGAAATTTAGCGGCAAAATTGATAGAAAAACGTCGAAGAGGTGACTGCAAATCTCCGAGTTCCGCAACGATTACCGAGCTTATGTCGGTTTCGCTGATTATGCTTTCCAGCTTGTCACAAAAACTGGAAAGAATGACGACAGCTTTGGCCCCGGAGTCTTTAAACTGATGGGCCATTTCCTTGGCAGTGTAAAGGGGGTTTGTGCTGACTACCACCAATCCTGCTTTGACGGCACCGAGCAAAGCAACAGGAAAGTGCAGCAAATTCGGTAGCTGGATAGCAATTCTGTCCCCGGGCACCATTGCTGTCTCATGGTGCAGGTAGGCAGCGAACTGATCAGAGAGCTGATCCCACTCTTGGTAGGACAAAGTCTTTCCCAGACAGCTGTAAGCACCCAAGCTGCCGCGCTCCCGCGTAATATGGGCATACAGCTCCTTCAGAGAAGCAAATTGGCTAGGGTTAAGATGAGGAGGAAGGCGTTCCATAAGTTTCGGGCCTGTAACATTCCGCTCGGGGATAAGTCACTGATCACTTGGTCAAGAGCGCCATCGCTTCTTCAAGCCCCTTCACTGACAGCGGAAACATTCGATCCTCTACCAGTTCTTTCACGATCTCAATCGAGTAGCTGTGCTGCCAGTACTCCTTCGGCGTAGGATTAAGCCAGACAAAATGCTCAAAAGCGTCCGTTATTCGCTGACACCAGACGGCCCCCGCCTCTTCATTGTAGTGCTCGATACTGCCGCCCGCGTGGGTAATCTCATAAGGCGCCATCGTCGCATCGCCGACGAAGATCACTTTGTAATCCTTGGTGTAAGTGTTAATTAGCTCGAATGTTGAAGTCGTTTCGGCATGCCGGCGCTGGCTCTTCGTCCAAACGGAGTCATAGAGGAAATTGTGGAAATAGAAATACTTTAAGTGTTTGAATTCTGTTTTCGCGGCAGAAAACAATTCCTCACAGAGCCTCACATGAGGATCCATCGAACCACCGACGTCAAAAAAGAGCAGCACCTTGACAGCGTTCCGCCTCTCCGGAACCATCTTGATGTCCAACATCCCGGCATTTCGGGCAGTGGAAGAAATCGTATCATCCATATCCAATTCTTCGTCTGCCCCTGTTCTTGCAAACTTGCGTAGTCTGCGCAAAGCCATTTTGATATTGCGTGTCCCGATCTCAACCGAATCATCAAGGTCGCGGTAATTGCGCCTGTCCCATACTTTGACTGCCCTGTTGTTCCTCCCTTCGTCTTGACCAATGCGAATGCCTTCAGGGTTGTAGCCATACGCGCCGAAAGGGGATGTACCTCCGGTACCGATCCATTTATTCCCCCCTTGATGCCTTTTTTCCTGCTCTTCCATTCGCTTGCGAAAGGCTTCCAGCAGTTTTTCCAGTCCACCCATTGCCTCGATCTGCGCCTTTTCTTCGTCGCTGAGTGAATTTTCAAACTGCTTTTTTAACCACTGTTCGGGAATCTGATAAAGCGACAGATCATCAATCAGATCTAACTGTTCAAAATACTTGGAGAAAGCCCTGTCAAACTTATCGAAATGTTTTTCATCCTTCACCAGGCAAAGTCTGGCGACATGGTAGAACTCATCGATATCGCCGAAGGCGAAATTATGTTTAAGACAATCAAGCAGGGCGAACAACTCCGTAAAGGAAACGGGCAGACGCTCCTGCCTTAGGGTCATAAAAAAATTAATCAGCATTAACGATTTGCCCGATGCATAAATGCCAGTTTTTCAAGCAGGTGCACGTCTTGCTCATTTTTGAGCAGCGCTCCATAGAGTGGAGGTATGGCATTTTTGGCGTCTTTGTCTTTCAGGATATCTGCAGGAATGTCATCAGCCATCAGCAACTTAAGCCAGTCGATCAGCTCTGACGTCGAGGGTTTCTTCTTCAGCCCGGGCACCTTTCTGACTTCGAAAAAGATATCCATGGCGCGGCTGACCAATTCTTTTTTGAGTCCCGGATGATGAACCTCAACAATTTTCTCCATCGTAACCGTGTCGGGGAATTCAATGTAGTGGAAGAAGCATCGCCTCAGAAACGCATCCGGGAGCTCTTTTTCATTGTTACTGGTAATAATGATGATCGGACGGGTAGCTGCCTTAACCACTTCTTTGGTTTCGTAGACAAAAAATTCCATTTTGTCCAGTTCCAACAAAAGATCATTGGGAAACTCGATGTCTGCCTTGTCAATCTCATCGATCAGCAGAACCGCCTGCTTATCCGATTGAAAGGCCTGCCAGATCTTTCCCTGAATGATGTAATTCGAGATGTCTTGGACTTTATCATCGCCAAGCTGCGAGTCTCGCAATCGGGACACCGCATCATACTCGTACAAACCTTGCTGCGCTTTTGTTGTTGACTTGATATGCCACTGAATCAAAGGCAGATCCAGTGACTTGGCAATCTGCTCTGCCAGCATTGTCTTACCTGTGCCAGGCTCTCCCTTAATCAGCAGAGGCTTCTGCAATTGAATTGCGGCATTTACTGCAAGTTGCAGCTCATCAGTCGCAACATAATCGTCCGTTCCGGTAAAGTTCATGCTCTTTTCCCTGGTTAAGATTGTCGTATTGTACGCTCGGGCCCTGAGTATATACAGAAGAAGCCGGCCCGTTGGATTGCCGTCAGCCCTTGTCTTTCATTTTTCATTATTGTCCTTGCCCATATGCGCTTTGAAGGCCGCTCGCGCCTTGTAACACCCTTGTGAGTTCACGACACTCTCCAGGCAAGAGTCTGCGAAACAGCGTGACGCGCCTCACATTATTCCGTTTGTTGGCGAGATCGCCCTCTTTCACGGAAAAACAGCACCAGGGCAATCAGCTCAGCCAGGAAAAGGGCCAGAAGCAAAGGGACTAGCGCCCTGGACGCCTCTCCAAGCCCCCTGGTGATCGCGTCCAAAGTAATTACCATTAGCGCTGGCGCCAGCGTATCCCCGTCAGAGTTCGCATACCAAGGCGTAAAAATCACTGCAATTATCAGGCAGCGAAGACTGTGCTTGAGAACAGGCCAGCGAGGAAAGCGGGTAGCGCGCCAATAAACGCTGAGAAAGACAAGCGATGACAGAATATAAACCAGCCAAATACCGTAGTAATTGGACTCAGCAGCCATTACCCACCAACCTCTGAACGCAGAGACAACAGCGCATTCTGATATAACACCTAAGCATCAATCCACCTGATTATGTGCTCATGATAGCCGTCAGGATGCACAAAGTCCTCTGACAGCACCTTGTCCCTGACAGAAATCCCCGCCGCAACCATTTCGAGGTCAACGCCTGTGAGCAGTGGATGCCACTCCGGGAGCGGCTGGCCCTCGAATCTGCGGCGATAAGCACAGGTTGCCGGCATCCAGTGCGCATCTTCCGCGGTCAGTTTTCGCACATCCATACAATCGGGCACCTTTTCACTGCGCTCCGGGTAACAGCCACACAGACCTGTTTCAGACTCGTGATATCGACAAATAATCCGGGTCCAGACGATTTCTCCGGTATCTTCATCTGCCAGCTTTTTCAGGCAACAGCGACCGCACCGATCGCAAAGTCGCTCCCATTCCCTGTCGTTCAGCTCCTCGATCGGGAGCTCCCAGAATTGTGGCCTTACCCGCTCATCACCCATTCTCTGCAACCTCTTTAAAACCGAGCCTGCCGGCCACTTCAAGAAAATCTGTAGCCAACCTGTCACGGCGCCACCCTTGAACCTCCGGCGGCCAGACAAAGTCGCAGCCCCTTTGCATCATCTGAGCGACTGCTACAAGCTGTTTTTTTCGCGCGAGCAACTCTGGCGAAATATCCATTTGTTCCGCATGCTTCTGGACTGCCTGACGAAATCCTTTCATCAAGTCCCGTAATGAAGCGGGCAACGGGGGACTGAGCAAAGAACGGTCGATGAGGGAAAAATCAGGTGGCGTGTTGGCCAGCCTGATGAGCCTGTCCCCGTGTCTTCTCACCAGCGCTTTGCCGAGCGCATCACAATCGTTCAGATCCCGAACAGCCAGCTTTCGGTGCTCTCTGACAAGCTGGGCAATCGCCAGCAGCTCAGCGTCTTTGGCAATCCAGCTACGAGGAAGATTCTTTTTACGCGCCTGCCCCTCACGCCAGACACAAAGCCGCTGCAAACAGGCTAGCGCGTGGTCGTTTAAGCGCCAGGAGTTACTGACAGTGGCGTAGCTTAACGCCCAGATATCCGATTGCTCGTTGAGCCTGGTGGAATCTATCTGCGATCTGACATCTTCTCTCAGATATTCGAGATAGCCCCTGGCATCCAGGCGCGAACTCAGCTCCCGGTAGATCCGCAAAAGATAACAGACATCATTGGCAGCATACTTCAATTGGGATTCTGAGAGAGGCCGCTTTAGCCAGTCAGAACGGGTTTGATCTTTTGGTAATTCCCGACCGATAAGCTCCCGAACCAGGGCTTGATAGCTCAACGAGAATCCAAGACCGGCGTAAGCACTTGCGATCTGGGTGTCAAAAAACACATCGGGCAATTGACCAAAGGCAACCAGTAGCGTGACCAGATCCTCACCTGCGGAGTGCAACACGATGTCGCATCCGGGGTTTGTCAAAACAGAGAGGAAACAGCTCCAGTCGTTGATTTTCAACGGGTCGATCAAATAGCACTGACTGTCATCTGCGACTTGCAGTAAACCAAGCTTTGGATAAAAAGTATTGGTGCGCATGAACTCGGTGTCGAGCGCAATAACCGACAGTGTAAGCCAGTGCCGGCAGGAGTCCTCCAGCGCAGCTTGCGTCTCGATATACTCAATTCGCTGACCATTGTCCGCTTGCATATTCAGCTACCGGAGATTGGCATACGGCCAGAGAACGCATGAGAGAGGGTTCCACCATCGACATACTCCAGCTCCCCACCTACCGGGACGCCGTGAGCAATTCTGGAAACGACCACGCCAGATCCCTTGAGCTGTTCGGCAATGTAATAGGCCGTAGCATCTCCTTCAACCGTCGAGTTACAGGCGATAATGACCTCTTCTGCCTTGCTGTCTGCAACTTGCTGGACCAGTTTCGGAATGGCAAGCTGCTCCGGCCCGATCCCGTCAATAGGAGACAGATGCCCCATCAGGACAAAGTAAACACCCTGATAACTGCCGGACTGTTCGATTGCAAAGACATCGGCCGGGGATTCCACAACACAATACTGTTGTTTATTACGGGAATTACTGGCGCAAATCCGGCATAAGTTTTCTTCAGTGAACGTCCGGCAAAGCTGACAGTTACCAACGTGTTCGATAGCGTCCGCCAACGCTGTGCTGAGCTTTCTTCCGCCCTCCCGCTCGCGCTCGAGAAGATGTAAAGCCATACGCTGAGCCGATTTTGGACCTACTCCGGGCAGGCACCGAAAAGCCTCGATAAGCTGATCAAGAAGTGGACTGCTGTTCATGAATACCGCTGATGTTTAGAAAGGAAAATTAAAGCCTTCCGGCAATTTGAATCCGCCGGCCATAGAACTCATCGTCTGTTTCTTTTCGTCTTCAAGTTTCCGGACAGCGTCATTAAAGGCGGCGCCTATGAGATCTTCAATGAACTCCTTTCCCTCAGTTAAAGCTGAATCATCAATACTGACAGAGACCACGTCATGCCGACCATTAAGCTTGACGACCACCAGCCCCGCGCCAGATTGACCTTCCACCACCAGATTGCTCAGATCTTCCTGCGCCTGCTTGAATTGATCCTGCATTTTCTGAGCCTGTCTCATCAGCTCGTTTAAATCAGTCATACGCTAAACCTTCATCATTGAGCGGCACGATACTGCCCGTCTCTACTGTGGCTGCAAAACGATCCACCAGTTCTCTGACATTTGTATCGGTTTCAAATTCGTTCACCATAGATAAACGCGCCTCTTTCATCAGTCGCTGCGCTTTGAGCGCGGGAGTTTCTACATCAACCACGCCAACGGTAATCTTCAGGCTTACTGGCTCGCAGAAGTACTGAGTCAGCGCGCTCTCAAGCTTGGGTAGAATTTCCTCGCTGTACAATGCGCTTTGATCTTCTGCCAGCCTCAGCAACAAGATACCCTCGCTAAACTCTTCCCATTGTGTGTTCGCCAGAATATTACGCACAATGCCAGAAACTGACAGTGACGGAAAAACTTCCAACCAGGATTCATGCGTTAACGTTCGCAACAAATCCGATCGGCGCACCTCTGATTGGGTAGGCTCTTGCAAGCCTTCAGCCGGGGGCTGGCTTTCATCACAGACAGATTTCGGGGTAAATACATGTTGCCGCGCCAACGAATCAGACTCATGCTGATCAGCTAAGGTCTTTTTTTTTTGGGATTGCACGCTGTCAGCAGTCTCTGAAACGGCTGGACCACCGGCAGTCTCCATCTGCGGCCGTTCGACCGGAGTTTCAGAATGCCCATCTCTCAACAGGTCTGAATGCTGATCACTGTCGTCTGACCCCACTCGGGAAGGCATGAGGTTTTGGTCTACCAGGCTTGGTGAAAAGATCATCATCCGTAGCAGCAGCATCTCGAATGCGGAGCGCATATCCAGTCCGCTACGCAATTCACCCCGTCCTTTAGCACCCAGCTGATAAAATAACTGAATATCTTCAGCGGCAAATTCTGCAGCGAGCCTGAGTACAGCCTGCTTGTCGCCAAAACTGTTATCAACAGCAGTCGGAGCAGCTTGCGCAATGGCTATCCGGTGCAGTGTTGATAACAGCGAATCAAGCGTGTTCGAGTAATCCGGCGTATGGTCGGAAATAGCCTCCACCAGCGAAAGAACAAGGGGAAGATCCCCCTTCGCCATTGCTGAGAGCAATTCAAAGACCTGCGCTTGTTGAGGGACGCCGAGCATATCAATCACACCACTGTGACTGATCTCACCCTGACAGTAAGAGATCGCCTGATCGGCCAGGGTCAGGGCGTCGCGCATACTGCCGGATGCCGCAGCGGCCAGTTGCCAGAGAGCATCGCTGTCGCATTTGATCTGCTCCTGCTGCATAACTGTTTCAAGATATTCAACGATGAGTTTGGGGCTCAGATTTTTGAGATTGAACTGCAGACACCGTGACAGGATCGTAATTGGCAGTTTCTGCGGATCAGTGGTGGCGAACAAGAATTTGACGTGGGCCGGGGGCTCTTCCAGGGTTTTGAGTAGCGCGTTGAAACTGTGATTTGACAGCATATGCACTTCATCAATCAGGTAAACTTTGAAGCGACCACGAGTCGAGGAATACTGAACGTTATCCAGCAATTCTCGCGTATCTTCCACCTTAGTCCGGCTGGCGGCGTCGACTTCGATCAGATCAATGAAACGGCCCTCATTGATCTCCGTGCAAGTGGAACAGGCTTCACAGGGTTCAGACGTCACGCCCTTTTCACAATTGAGGCATTTGGCCAAGATTCGAGCAAGCGTCGTCTTACCTACTCCCCGGGTTCCTGTAAACAGATAGGCGTGGTGAAGACGCTCATTATCAAGCGCATTGATCAGAGATTTCAGAACGTGGCCTTGCCCGGCGACTTCGGCAAACTTCTTCGGGCGCCATTTTCTGGCGAGAACTTGGTAGCTCATGGGGTCAGAGGTTACTCAGTGCATCATGGCAGCGCGCTGCATGGATAAGCAAAACGACTGAAGTGGTAATCCGCGCCAGCCACACCCCGGCACATGGTTCAGCTACTACCGTTGCTCCCTTCCGGGCCTGGCGGGGTTCATAACCTGCCATTGCGAGGGGACCGACGCGAACTACCGGAGGCAGTATAACACGAGCTCTGGCGCGTTGCGTCAGAGCTTTTAGGGTAAAGAAAGGCTTACGAGCCGGGAATCCTGTCCCCCACCGACCGCGATACTGATGAATTGCTTCCCGTTCACCATATAGGTCATCGGGGTACCCGCCGGCGGAAGCGGGAGGGCCGCCTCGTGCACCACTGCTCCGGTTGCCTTGTCAAAGGCGCGCAGCAGGTTTCGGCCCCCGTCGCTCTGTGCAAGAAACAGCAGGGTCTTCGTGAGAACAGGCCCCGTCCGGCTTACACTGCCGACGGGCCCGGGATCCAAAATACCCATTTCAATGATTTGCTGCCGCGGGCCTTCTCCGTGGGGAATCATCCACTCATGCTCGCCGGTATTGAGGTCAATCGCAGTGACCCGACTGTATGGGGGCTTCGTTAGGGGCAGGCCCTGTGGTCCGCCTACTGACATGGCGCCGCCGCGAACGTATCCAAGCGACTCACGCTGCCGTCTCGCCTCTCTGAGCTGCACCACGATGGGCACCGAGGCCGAAGGGATGTAAAACATACCAGTATCCGGATCAAACGCTGCACCATGCCACTCAGCACCACCGCCCCAGCCCGGAAACTGTATGGTTCCTCGGAGAGTTGGCGGCGTGAACAGCGGACCGTAGTCAAATTCTTCAATTATCTGCAGCGCTTCCTGTCGCAGCGCCGGGGTGTAATCAATCAATGTCGCGTCACTTATACCCTGAGGCTCAAAGGGCGCCGGCTTCGTCGGAAATGGTTGTGTAGGCGAGGCTACTTCACCCGGAACTTGACTAGGAGGCACAGATCTTTCTTCTATTGGCCACACAGGTTCGCCCGTAATTCTATCGAACACATAGGTAAAGCCCTGCTTAGAGATCTGAGCCACCGCCTTAATTTGGCGGCCATCAACTGTAATATCCACCAGCGATGGCGCGGCCGGCAAATCATAGTCCCATAACCCGTGATGGACAGTCTGAAAATGCCAAATACGTTCACCTGTTTCCGCGCTGACCGCCACGAGACTCTCGGCGTATAAGTTGTCGCCTAGACGCTTCCCGCCATACCAATCATTCGTGGGCGTACCTATCGGGATATAGACAATTCCGAGCTCATCATCCGCACTCATGATTGTCCAAGAGTTTGTATTACCTGTGTACTCCCAGGAACCGTCCTCCCATGTTTCATTGCCGTATTCACCCGCTTGCGGAATAGTGTGAAATCTCCACTCAATTTCACCAGTTTCAGGGTTGAAGGCACGCACATCACCTGGAGGCATCTCTAT
>VMBT01000012.1_pt1 | contig 144404 bp, 131 predicted proteins | sample 4404301 | NCBI WGS metagenome assembly VMBT01 (sample SAMN12238535, study PRJNA552566) | marine metagenome | isolation source: Coastal seawater | place: USA: coastal Georgia, Sapelo Island | collected 2008-08/2009-08 | reverse complement strand
AGAAAGTCGCGAAAAAGGCCGCAAAAAAAGTAGCTAAGAAGGCAACTAAGAAAGTAGCTAAAAAAGCGGCTAAGAAAAAAGTGGTGAAAAAAGCTGCCAAGAAGAAGGTTGCCAAAAAGGCAGCAAAGAAAAAGGTAGTCAAAAAAGCCGCTAAAAAAGTAGCCAAGAAGACGGCGAAGAAGAAAGTTGCTAAGAAGAAGGCGCCAGCACGCAAGAAGCGATAAGCGTTCTGGCCCCCGTTAGGCACCAACCACACTGCCTGGTTCCGTTGATATCGACCTCACCAACGGGATCAGACAGTGTCGCTCCTAAAAATCCCTCTAGAGCAATCTAGAGGGATTTTTTAATGTCAGCTAAATCATTCGGATGACCACTATACTCGCCTTAGACGCCTCCTCCTGTTCCTGCTCAGCAGGCTTGCTTCGCGGCGGGCGCGTCGACTTTGAATGCAGCGAATCCCCGCGCGCGGCAGCAAGGGAGCTTCTGCCAATGGTAGATGCACTCCTGAAAAAAGCAGAACTATCTGTGGCTGACCTGGATTTAATCGCGGTCAGTGCCGGGCCCGGTTCGTTTACGGGCGTTCGAATTGGGCTGGGAGTTGCCCAGGGTCTCGGGGAATCCGCAGGCGTTGAGGTTTTGGCTGTTTCCTCTATGGCACATGTGGCTTACGAGGCGAGTCTGGCGACCGGGAAACAGGCAATTAGTGTGTTCATGCATGCGCGGGAGAGCGAGTATTATCTCGGAACGTACCACTTATCTCCGGAAAAAAATGAGTTTCGCGTCATCTCGGAGCAGGTTGTGGGAGCTGACAGCATTTCTGAGGCATGCCTTACGGAGAATCTGGCCATTGATACCGGTGATTGGGTGTTGACGGGAGATGCGCTGCAAAGTGTGCTGGAGAAAGGCCTAACGACTGAGGCCGGCAGATCGGTTTTGGATTTCACGCCTCCCGCTGTTGTGTCGCTCTGTGGCCTGGCGGAGTTGATGAAGAAGTCCGGGCATGCTGATATTGAACGTGTCGCTCAAGCAAACTATGTAAAAGAAGTGCTGGATTATCCCAAGTCATGAATGGCGAGGATGTCACCTTTTTCCAGTCTCTGATTCTGGCCCTTGTTCAGGGCGGTACCGAATTTCTCCCGATTTCCTCGTCAGCTCACCTGATTCTGGTTAGTGAAGTTATGGGGTGGGCCGATCAGGGCCTTGTCTTCGATGTGGCTGTTCATCTGGGTACCCTTTTTGCGGTGCTTGTGTATTTTCGTGATGATCTCGCGCAGCTGCTTAAGGATTGGTTCAAGAGTCTGGCGGGGCAGGGGCTCACCGAGTCAGGTAAATTGGCCTGGCTACTACTCTATGCCTCGCTGCCAGCGGCTATCGTGGGCTTGTTGGCAGAAGGGTTAATTGCGGGCACGCTCCGGTCAAGTGCCGTCATTGCTACAGCGACACTCGTGTTTGCCGGGGTATTGTGGTCCGCCGACAAAATGGGCGAATGCAAACTGAGCCTGAAGGAGCTGGGTCACAGGCGCGCCTTATGGATAGGGTTCGCTCAGTGTCTGGCTCTGATTCCGGGCACCTCACGCTCGGGAATTACCATAAGCATGGCTTTGTTTTGTGGTCTGACTCGACAGGCAGCTTCGAAATTTTCGTTTCTGCTGTCAATTCCAATCATCGCGGGAAGCGGGCTTCTGCAAGGAATTGCGTTATTCAGTGACAGTGCGCTGGGGGAGTTCGATCTCCTGATGATGTTTATGGCTTTCAGTGTGGCCCTGCTTACTGCGCTGTTGTGCATCCACGCGTTTCTGACTCTGATTGACAGGATTGGATTTCTCCCGTTTATCATTTACCGCTTGATTCTCGGGATTTGCCTGTACTTATGGGTGATTTGAAGTCTGATCAGGCAAAGATTCTGAGAGATTTCGACTCAGCAGAGATTTCGTCAGAGACAGTCAGTCACTGCTTTCTCGCTCAGTTGGATTCCCCTGATACTGCTTGCGCTGCTGCAGCTGACTACCGGTTCATTCTTGATCAGGGTCGGCTGGCGCTGATTTCTGTGCAGAATCGACGCCAATCTCCGGTCCTGGTCGATTTTTTTGACAGGGCGTTCCAGCGTCGTCTCGCCGACGGTTTGCACGGTCAGTTAATGGGCAAGGCGCTGGGGTTAAAAAGCCTGCGTACCCCGACTGTCTTGGACGCGACTGCCGGGCTCGGCACAGATTCCTACCTGATGGCGCATGCGGGTTGTCTGGTTACCGCAATCGAGCGCAGCCCGGCCATATTTGCGCTGCTGGAAGATGGTCTGCGGCGGGCGGTTCAGGCCGGGTGCGTCCGGGAAAGCGCTTCGGAGGTCGCGCGCCGTATCGAAATCCGGCGGGGGGATTTTCTGCTGATGGACTGCCCAGACAAAGCCTATGATGTGGTCTACCTCGATCCCATGTTTCCTGCTGACCGCCGGAAAGCGAGCTCCAGAAAGGAGATGACCATGCTTCAGAATATTGCGACTGAGGATCAAAACGAGTCCGAATTGCTGTCACAGTCATTGCGGTGTGCCAGGAGGCGGGTAGTGGTCAAACGTAACCGGAGATCCCCCGAGCTGGGCGGGATAAAACCGACGTTGAAATTTCAGGGGAGCAGGTTGAGATTCGACGTTTACTGCTGCTAGAGCAGGCGCTGAAGGATGAGCTCATAGATGGTAGAAAGCTTCTCAATATCGGTAATCCGCATCCGTTCATTGAGCTTGTGTATTGTGGCATTGCAGGGGCCTATTTCAACAACCTGCGCACCAGTTGGCGCGATGAATCGACCGTCTGACGTCCCACCTCCTGTCGAGGCTTCCGGGAGAATTCCGGTTACCTGTTTAACGCAGTCTTGCACGACTGTGATCAATTCGCGCTCCAAGGTTAAAAAGGGCTCGCCGGAGACATGCCACTCACACTCGTAGTCGACCCCCGCCGAACTCAGTTCCTGTTCAATATGGCTGATCAATGCGCTCGAGGTATGTTCGGTGGAGAACCGCAGGTTGAAGTCAATTTCCACCCGATCGGGGATGACGTTATTAGCGCCAACTCCGCCATGGATATTGGATATTTGAAAGCTCGTTGGTTGAAAAGACTCATTGCCGTCGTCCCAGTGGGTTTCCGAGAGCCTAAGGAGCACCGGCAGGGCATCGTGGATCGGGTTGCGTGCCAGATGTGGATAGGCGACGTGGCCTTTGACGCCGTTCACCCGCAGTTTGCAGGAAAGCGAGCCGCGGCGACCGACCCTGATGGTATCCCCCAATCGCTCTGAGCTGCTGGGTTCGCCGACCACGCAGTAGTTTATCTTTTCACCGCGCTCGGTCAGACGCTCTATGACATAACGGGTGCCTTCTACGGCTTGGCCTTCTTCGTCACTGGTGATTAAAAACGCCAGGCGGGCTGCGGGAAGTCGATTCGCAATAAATCTCTCGCAGGCAGTCACCATGGCAGCAAGGCTTGATTTCATGTCTGCACTGCCGCGACCGTAAAGGAATTCGCCATCCTCTGTTGGCTGGAATGGCGGATAGCGCCATTCATCGAGTGAGCCGGGCGGCACCACATCAGTATGCCCGGCAAAGACCAGCAGCGGGCCCTCATCTCCCAATGTGGCCCAGAGATTGCTGACAGCACCCGAGTCAATCCGTTCAGTTTTGAAACCAAGCGGCTGAAGACGCTGAGCAATCAGCTCCAGACAGCCATTGTCGTTCGGGGTAACGGATTCGATGGAAATCAGTGCTTTCGCCAGCTGCAGGGTATCAGTCATCATGGGAATTAGTTATTGCTGTGCAGATCTTGATTAAGACTTATCTGAGTCTGCTGAGGTAGCGCTTCCACGGCACCAGAAAGCGAATTCCGTCGAAACAACAGATTGCGTTCCTTGCTGAGCTGTGCCGCTTTTACGGTCTCAACCAGCACGCCTGAAGCATCCAGTAGGTTGACCTTGGTGCCCGCTGTAACATACAGACCCGCTTCAATGGTGCATCCGTCGGCGAGAGGAAAACCGATGCCTGCATTCGCCCCGATCAGGCAATTTTCACCGACAGAGATGATTTCTGTTCCACCGCCGGATAGTGTGCCCATGGTGCTGCAGCTGCCCCCGAGATCGCTGTCGGCGCCGATTACCACCCCGGCGCTGACGCGCCCTTCAACCATGGCTGCACCCAGTGTGCCGGCATTGAAATTGACAAACCCCTCATGCATGACAGTAGTGCCTTCACCGATATAAGCGCCAAGCCTTATCCGAGCGGTATCCGCAAGCCGAACCCCGGCAGGTACCACGTAGTTCGCCATTATGGGAAATTTGTCCACCGACATTACATGCAGCGGTTCGCCGCGCTGTCGGGCGCTGAGACGGCGAGCCGGCAGATCCGCGAGATCAACCGGACCCTCATTGGTCCATGCCAGGTTTTTCAGGGTGCCGAACAGTCCGTCCAGATTCTGCTCGTGCGGCTTGCATAATCGATGCGAAAGCAGATGCAGCTTGAGGAATGCTTCAGGAATGTTCGCCGGTGGTGTCTGATCAAACGTGAAACAGACCAGCCATTGCCCGTTGTCAGCCTGTTCGAGCAGTTTGGCCCAGTCTGTTAACCCTGCCGCTCGGAAATCGGCACTCAGGCGCTTCGTTTGTGATGTGTCCAGTACTTCGTAACCACTCCGGTCCGGATGCAGTTCAGTCGCTGCGGTAATCAGCTCAAACTCCGCCGCCTGTATGCCGCGAACAGGGCTGGGGTAAAAGACCTCAATGACATCACCGGCGGAGTTGCTTGAGATCAAGCCAATTCCTGCGCTGAGAGATCCAGGATTGCTCATACTTTCCACCTACGTAATTAGGAATTGAAAAAATTCTGCCATTCGGACTCATCAAATCCGATCAGCCAATCGCTTTTCCGCTGCAGAATAGGCCGCTTGATAAGCGAGGGGTGCTCCGACATCAATAAAATTACGGAGTCTTCGGTAAGGTCGGACTTCTGATCGTCGCTGAGTTTACGCCAGGTTGTGCCACGCCGGTTAAGCACTGCGTCCATGTCAAAATGATCGAGGAACTGTCTGGCCTGATCTGTTGAGCATCCCAGTTTTTTGTAGTCGTGTAATTGGTAGTCGATGCCCATAGTTTTCAGCCAGGTTCTGGCTCTCTTTACCGTGTCGCAATTGGTGATGCCGTATAGAGTCGTTTCCACGTGTTTGCCTCTTTTGGATTAGCCAGCCAGCCTTTCGCTAAGACGATTCTCTATATCCGCGAGTAAATCTCGCTCGACATCCGGATCGATAATTGGGCGGCCTTTATGGTCTTTCAGGTAGAAGATATCTTCCACTCTCTCGCCCAGGGTCGTTATCCTCGCGTCGACGATTCGAAGTTGATTGTCCGCAATTACTTTCCCTAATGTCGCGAGAATCCCGGGCTGGTCCGGGCAATTTACCTCTAGCGTCGAATAGCCCTTGCCCGGCGTATTGGTGAGCATTGTCGTGATCGGCTCGTTGAAATAGCGGAGCTTCCGGCTTCTGCGGTAATTGGCCGGCCTTACCTTGGCAGTGGTTTGTGTCAGGCTCTGCAGCAGGGTCGTCTCAATCTCCTGTATTCGCCGTGGATTCGCACCGACAGGCTTGCCATCTGGTTCCAGCACGGTGTAGGTGTCCAGGCAGTGCGCATTCAGTGACGTAATGATTCTGGCGTTAACGATGTTTAAGTGAAGCCTCTCGAATGCCGCTGTGGTCTTGGCAAACAGGAATTCCGCATCTTCAGTGTGAATAAAAATGAGAGTTGCCCCTTCCGGATGATCATTTGCCTCGAGCTCTTTGACCGCTACCAGCGGCTTGCCCGGTGCCGCCTTAAGTTGCTCCTGTGTGTGCCAGAAGATATTGTCGACTGATTCCCGTTCAAAATATTCGTCCGGGTTGTTCGTCCAAATCTGCTGGATTTGTTTGTCAGGAAATCCGCTTGAAATCAGCTGTTGCTCCGCCAGAGTCTTTTTGCTGCGGATTAACTCGGTGCTGTTCGGCGAGTCAGTCGACCCTGCTTTTAAAGCTCGCAGGGTGTTGCTGTAGAGTTGACTGAGCAGGGAGGCCCGCCATGAATTCCACAGCTCCGGATTTGTTGCGCGGATATCCGCCACCGTCAGAGCATACAGGTAATCCAGACGGGTTTTATCGCCAACCACCTCAGAAAACTCATGGATCACCATTGGGTCACTGATGTCCTTTCTCTGCGCCGTCATTGACATCAGCAAATGCTTGTCCACCAGCCAGCAAACCAGATCGGTGTCCCATTCAGCTAATCGATGCCGCTGACAAAAATCTTTTGCATCGACCTTACCCAGCTCAGAATGATCGCCACCACGACCCTTTGCAATATCGTGATACAGCCCGGCAATGTAGAGCAGTTCGGGTTTGGGCAGTTGTTTTGCAATGTCTGCAGCGAGCGGTAGCTGCTCTTCAGCTTCAGGGCGATACAGACGGCGCATATTTTCCACGACCTGGAGTGTGTGTGCGTCTACCGTGTAAATATGAAACAGATCGTGCTGCATTTGTCCGGTTATCTGGCCGAATTCGGGCAGATAGCGGCCGAGAATGCCGTACCGGGCCATGCGGCGCAAATGAAGCGTCATATGGTAAGGGGAGCGCAGCAACTCCATAAAAAGAGTCAGATTGCGCAGATCATGGCGGAAATCATCATCAATGAGCCGGCGGTTCTCGCGCAGCAACCGAATCGTTGAGGCTCTGATGCCTTCGATCTCGGGATCTTGCGCCATGAGGACAAAGATCTCCAACAAGGCAAAGGGGAATCGCTCGAAGATTCGTGGGTCGGTGACTTCTATATAGCCGTTGGTGATCTGAAAGCGTTTGTTAAGAGGAATGATCTTCGCGCGCGTGCCGGCTTGGACGATCGCTTCATCAAGATGCTGAAGCAGTGCGTCGTTGAGTTCTCTCAGATTAGCCACCGCGCGGTAGTACTGTTTCATGAGTTTTTCCACGCCGAGGGAAGACTTGTCATCTTCATATCCGAACAGATTCGCCAGTTCCCTTTGCATGTTGAACAGGAGTCGGTCCTCTGCCCGACCGTTCAGGGTGTGCAAGCCGTAGCGAAGTTTCCACAGAAACTGCTGTCCTTTATTAATCATGGCTTCTTCGGAGGGTTTGAGGAAACCCAATTCGGTTAAGTCACGAAAAGAATTCGCGCCAAAGTGCCTTTTAGTGACCCAGGCAATGGTTTGAATATCCCTGAGTCCGCCGGGGGAGTTCTTGACATTCGGCTCCAGCGCATAATCAACATCGTGGTACTTGGCATGGCGAGCCTTTTGTTCTTCAACCTTGGCTTTGAGGAAAGCCTTTGTGGGCCAGACTTTGCCTGTAGCGGTCGCTGCCGTCATCATAGGCAGTAATTCTGCCGAACCGGCGATGGTCCTGGATTCCATCAGGGCGGTAGCAACGGTGATGTCCTTGCGGGCTTCCTGAGCACACTGTTTGACAGAGCGGACGCTCTGACCGATATCCAGCCCCAGATCCCAGCACGCTGCAAGAAATGAAGCGATGGCTTCTTTGAAGGGCTTGTTGTTGTTCTTTCTTGTCAGAATGAGCAGGTCAATATCAGAGTAGGGCATCAACTCGCTACGACCATATCCCCCTACCGCAACAAGCGCCAGTTCATTGGACTGCAGTTCTGGCTGGCTGGACCAAACCCATTCGAGAACCAGATCAACCAAATGGGCGCGTTTGCTGACGATGTCGCTGATATCGAGATTTTGTCTGTAATACTCGTTGAGAGTCGCGTTGGCTTCGGCCAGTATTGTCCTCAGTTCGGCCGTGTGATGAGTATCGTTGCAGTGAGAAAGACGCTTAGCCAGTGTCTCTCTGTCGATCAGTTGGGCCTGGGGCAGGGGTTTGCTTGGTTCGCTTTCTGATACTGATGATTCGTCAAGCTTCACAAGGATTCTTCACCTCTCAGCGTCAGAATCTCGCAGCCGTCGCCAGTGACGGCCAGCGTATGCTCCCATTGTGCGGACAATCTGCGATCTTTTGTGGTTACGGTCCAGCCATCTTTTTTGGAGAGTTTGGTATGCCGGGAGCCGGCGTTTAGCATGGGCTCAATAGTAAAAGTCATACCTTCCACCAGCTTGGTGCCGGTGTTGGGGCGGCCGTAGTGAAGTACCTGGGGTTCTTCATGGAAGATGCGGCCGATGCCGTGACCACAATATTCCCGAACGATGGAGTAATGATTGGCCTCTCCGTGCTGCTGAATGATGTGGCCGATATCACCTAGCGTGACTCCCGGTCGAACCAGATCTATGGCCTTGTACAGGCATTCCTGCGTCACACGAATCAGGCGTCTGGCGTGGTCCGGGACATTGCCAACACAGAACATTTTGCTGGTATCCCCATGAAACCCCTCCTTGATGACAGTGATGTCAATATTGATGATGTCGCCGGACTTCAGGATTTTCCCGTCACTCGGAATACCATGACAGACCACATGGTTAATGGAGGTGCATATCGATTTGGGAAATCCGTTGTAGTTGAGCGGCGCCGGAATGGCTCGCTGGTTGTTGACGATGTGATCATGGCAGAGTCTGTCCAGTTCGCCGGTGCTGACTCCGGGTTGCACATGGGGCCCGATCATCTCCAGCACCTCAGCAGCCAGCCGGCCGGCAACACGCATCTTTTCGATTTCGTCTGGGTTCTTGATGTGGATGCTCATGATCGTAGGTAATGCCGATGAGATGTTCACAGACCGCTATTCTAAATCAGCTGTGTCGGCCAGAACAGCGCTGCCGCCAAAAGCCTGCCAAATTGCTGAGCCTGGCCGCCAGGCTGGGGAATTCCTGTCCCTAAAACCTTCCAGATAAAGCGCATTTATGGTATAAAGCGCCGCGCTCAGAAGGGCATAGCCCTGATTAGCGTTAATTTTAATGTCGCACATGCACCGACACATCTTTCTGGGTGCCCGATTTATCCTTGGTAAGGCGGGTTGAGAGATGGGGTGTATGGAGGCCTAACCCAATAAAAAAGGTACCAACATGACCGTCAATATGAAGGAAATGCTCCGTGCAGGAGTACATTTCGGACACCAGTGCCGCTACTGGAACCCGAAGATGGAGCCATACATTTTTGGCTCCCGCAACAAGATTCACATCATCAATCTGGAACACACTGTCCCAGCACTCAATGATGCTCTCGAACAGATAACCGAGCTCGCTGATAAAAAGAAGAAGATCCTTTTCGTAGGTACCAAGCGCGCTGCAGCCAAGATTGTCAGAGAGCAGGCAGAGCGTGCGGGAATGCCTTATGTCAATCACCGCTGGCTCGGTGGCATGCTGACTAACTACAAGACTATCCGGGGCTCGATTAAGAAGCTCAAAGATCTCGAAACTCAGGAGCAGGATGGTACTTTTGACCGCCTTACCAAGAAAGAGGCGCTGATGCTGACACGGGCGAAGCAAAAGCTGGAGCGCAGTATCGGAGGCATCAAAGATATGGGCGGCCTGCCTGATGCGCTGTTCGTGATTGATGTCGAACATGAGCGGATCGCTGTGACCGAAGCCAACAATCTCAAGATTCCGGTTATCGGAGTCGTTGACACGAACAGCGACCCTGAAGGCGTGGATTATGTGATTCCCGGCAACGATGACGCAATTCGCGCGATTCAGCTCTACGCTTCGGCCGTTGCCGATGCCTGCATTGAAGGCACAAAACGTCATGGTCCTGCGGGCGGGGACAGTGAGTTTGTTGAAGTCGACGAAGCGACCGCGGCAGAAGTTACTGACGCAGTGGATGCGCCGGCAGAGGAAGCTCCGGCTCCTGCCCCCGTTTCTGATGAACCTCCCGTAACGGCCGAGCCGGCCAGTGAGCCTGTGCAGGCTGAAAGTTCTGATGAGACAGAGGCTGCCGCTCCAAGCGAAGAGGCTGCATCTGCTGCCGAAGAAACTGCGCCCCCGGCCGAAGAAGAAAGCGCTCCGGCTGAGGTAGAAAGCGCCCCGGTCGAGGAAAAGGCGCCAGCGAAGAAAAAGGCTGCTGCGAAAAAAGCGCCAGCCAAGAAAAAAGCAGCTGCTAAAAAGGCTCCAGCGAAGAAAAAAGCTGCCGCCAAAAAAGCGCCTGCGAAGAAAAAAGCGGCTGATGAGAAAACCGATAGCGGCGATGAGTAATGACAGGCAGAGGATTACTGCCCCAGTCTTAGGCATCGCACAGATAATTGAGACCAAAGCTAAAAGGGGGCACTTGTGGCCCCTTTTTTCTGTGTCATTGAAGTATGGCGCAGGCGGAAAAGAGAGTTAAACGATTCAGAGAGGCATTGTAAGAATGGCAAATATTACAGCGAGCATGGTGAAGGAACTGCGTGAGCGGACAGGCTTGGGCATGATGGATTGCAAAAAGGCGCTGTCTGAGGCTGACGGTGACATGGAGAAGGCCATCGAGGATCTGCGCAAAGCGAGCGGATTGAAAGCCGCGAAGAAGGCTAGCCGGGTTGCTGCCGAAGGCGTGGTGCTGACCAAAATTGCTGACGAGGGCAATTACGGGGTAGTTATCGAAGTAAACAGCGAAACCGACTTTGTGGCGCGGGATGAGAACTTCCTGGGGTTTGCCGACCAGGTTTTGCAGGCGAGTTTCTCCGATAAAGAAGCCGATGCGGCAGCGCTGCTGGCTTCCGGCATTGAAGATGCCCGGCAGGCGCTGGTACAGAAAATCGGTGAGAACATCAATCTGCGCAGGATAGAACGCTTGTCGATAGAAGGTGATGCTGCAGGTGTTGTAGAGAGTTACATTCATAACAACAAAATTGGTGTGCTGATTGCCCTTCGCGGTGGAGATGCCGCCTTGGCCCGCGACATCGCAATGCATATCGCAGCCGTCAACCCGATGGTGATTCGAGCAGAAGATGTGCCGGAAGATGTGCTGGCAAAGGAATCTGAAATCTACTCAGCTCAGGCGCAGGAAAGCGGCAAGCCTGAAGAAATTGTCAAGAAGATGATTGAAGGCCGCCTTCGCAAATTTGTCGCTGAAATCAGTCTGATGGAACAGGCGTTCGTCAAAGATCCTGATACCAAGGTAGGAAAGCTCCTGCAGGAAGCTGATGCTGAAGTGGCGCAGTTCGTGCGTTTTGAGGTCGGCGAGGGCATTGAGAAAGAGGAAGATGACTTCGCGGCAGAAGTTGCTGCACAATTGGCCAATTAAACATCGACGACTGGACAAGCAGCGATGCCACAGCGAGAACGTAAATACAACAGGATTCTGTTGAAGCTCTCCGGCGAGGCCCTGACCGGCGACGCGGATTTTGGCATTGACCCCAAAATACTTGACCGGATGGCGGTGGAAGTAGGTCAGTTAATCGGCCTCGGGGTTCAGGTCGGTATGGTAATCGGCGGAGGCAACCTGTTCCGCGGGGCGAGACTGCACGCTGCGGGTATGGAGCGGGTGACCGGAGACCACATGGGGATGCTGGCAACTGTCATGAATGCGCTCGCCATGCGGGATGCTCTCGAGCGTGCCAGCATTGCGACTCGGGTCATGTCCGCGATTCAGATGAGCGGTGTGGTTGAGCATTACGATCGCAGAAACGCCATCCGGCATCTGAATGCGGGAGATGTTGTGATTTTCTCCGCCGGCACCGGCAACCCGTTTTTTACGACCGACTCGGCTGCCTGTCTGCGCGGCATTGAGATTGACGCGGATCTTATCCTCAAGGCAACCAAGGTAGATGGGGTCTATTCAGCTGACCCTGAATTGCACACAGATGCAGAAAAATTCGATGAGCTTACCTATGATGAAGTCATTGATAAGAAGCTTGGCGTAATGGATCTCACCGCGATCTGTTTGAGTCGCGATCACAAGATTCCCATCAAGGTTTTTAACATGACCCGTCCGGGCGCGTTGCTGGATAACGTCATGGGCAAGCAGGACGGCACCTTGATAAGATAGTGTCAATAACGCGAATCGGGTTAAGAGAGGCGAAAGGATGATCGACGATATAATTTCAGATGCAGAAGAGCGGATGACAAAAAGCTTGGGAGCGCTGGATGATGCCTTTAAACGCATTCGCACCGGGCGGGCGCATCCCAGTATTCTGGACAGCGTCATGGTTGCTTACTACGGTTCTGAAACTCCGTTAAATCAGCTCGCAAACGTCACGGTGGAGGAGGGGCGCTCGCTTCTGGTTTCGCCTTGGGAGAAAAACCTGATCGGTGATGTTGAAAAAGCCATAATGAAGTCGAACCTCGGTCTGAATCCATCCAACAACGGTGACACGATTCGGGTGCCTATGCCTCCTTTAACGGAAGAGACCCGCAGGGAATATACGAAGCAGGCCAAGCAGGAGGCCGAAAATGCCCGGGTTGCAATACGCAACATCAGGCGCGATGCCAATTCTGATTTTAAGGATCTCGAGAAGGAGAAAGAAATTTCAGAAGACGAGCAACGGCGCGCTGAAGATCGGGTTCAAAAGCTGACCGACAAGTACATCACCGAAGTTGAGGCAGCCTTTCAAGTGAAGGAACAGGATCTGCTCTCGTTCTAACTCTCCGCCGTCTGCTGCTCTGGACTTTGATCAGGTGATCTTTTCTGCTAAGTGCTTCGTCTATGACGCCTGATCCAACTAAGTTGCCTGCTCATGTCGCCATCATTATGGATGGTAACGGTCGTTGGGCCCGCCAACGTGGTAAGCCGGTAAAGTTCGGCCATCGCCGCGGCGCGGAAGTGGCGCGTTCCGTTGTTGAGGCCTGCATAGAGCGCAACATCCCCTACCTTACCCTGTTTGCATTCAGCAGTGAGAACTGGATGCGTCCAATCGCTGAAGTTGACGGCCTCATGGCGCTGTTTCTGTCAGTTCTCAAGCGAAATGAAATTAATCAATTCCACCAAAAAGGTGTCAAGTTTAACTTTATCGGAAAACGAGACGGTCTGGCGCCTAAACTGTTGCGTGGCATGGATGAAGTAAAAGGTCTTACCGAACACAACACCGGAACCACAGTCACAGTCGCTGTGGACTACGGTGGGCGCTGGGATATTACTGAGGCGGCTGTCGCGCTCGGTCGACAGGTTGAAGCGGGCGAGATCAGATCGTCCGATATTGATGCTGAATCGCTTCGTGCGCAGACCAGTCTGGGGCGTTTTCCCGATCCGGATCTGTGTATTCGGACCGGGGGAGAGAAAAGAATCAGTAATTTTCTGTTATGGCAGTTTGCTTACACTGAATTCTATTTTGCAGACTGTTACTGGCCGGAATTTACAGAAGCTGAGTTTCAGCGCGCACTCGAAGAATTCGCCAGCCGCCAACGGCGGTTCGGAACAACTCAGGATAAGGGTGCCGGTGATGAGTGATGGTCTCAGGCAGCGTGTCGTTACCGCCCTTATTCTGCTGGTGGCTCTAATTGCTCTGACTTTGCTTACCACACCGTTGACTTTTGCTGCCGCTGTCGCGGTTATCGTCGTGCTGGCGGCCTGGGAGTGGAGCGCCCTCGCGCGAATAGGGGGCGTGGCCTCCAGGCTGCTCTACACCCTGACAGTCTTCATCAGCCTGCTGGGAGCCGCAGCGCTGTGTGGTTTCTGGTCAGGCGCTGGGGCTTTTGTGTTCTTTCGAGTTGTTCTGATCCTGTGTGCCGGTGTGCTGTGGTGGTGTGTCGCAGCCTTTCTCCTTACTGGCTATCCCGGGAATTCAGCCCGCTGGAATCAACGAGCTACCATTGGCCTGATGGGCCTGCTGGCGTTGGTTCCGACCTGGACGGGCTTGGTGGCTCTTAAAGTCATCTTGCCCTCCGGCTATCTGGTGCTCGGTGTGGTGATAGCCGTTGCGGCAGTCGACGTTGGCGCGTACTTTGCCGGCAGGTTTCTCGGAAACCGGCCGTTAGCCCCGAGCTTAAGCCCGAAGAAAACCTGGGAGGGTGTGTGGGGCGGGTTTGTGACATGCTGCGCTGTCAGCGCAGTGTTAGTATGGGGTGCGCAGCTTTATTTGCTTGAGCTGAGTCTGGTGCAGATTTCAGTTCTGTTGCTGTCCTGTATAACCACGACCCTGTTTGCCGTGGTAGGGGATCTGGTGGAGAGTATGTTGAAACGCAATTCGGATCTGAAAGACAGCGGATCCATACTTCCCGGTCATGGCGGGGTGTTGGATCGTGTCGATGGGTTGCTGGCGGTAGCGCCCATGAGCGTGCTCGTACTGATGCTCGCGCTGGACTGGGCTCGCTGAATCATGACCGGAAACAGGCAGTTAACGGTACTGGGATCCACCGGTTCGATTGGCCGCAACACGCTGGACGTAGTCTCCCGGTGCGACAACATCTCCGTCTTTGCGCTGAGCGCCTACCGAAACAGTGAGCTGCTTCTGAGTCAGTGTTTGCAGTATAAGCCACGGTATGCCGTGCTTGCGGACCCGGAGCAGCATCAGCACTTCAAGCGCCTGCTCGCCGAGTCGGGCTGTAAAACAGAATTTCTTGACACAGAAGACGCACTGGAATCTATAGCGGCCCATGAGCAGGTCGATGTGGTGATGGCCGCTATCGTGGGTGCAGCCGGTCTGGCTTCCGGGCTGGCAGCGGTGTCGGCCGGCAAACGTTTGCTGCTCGCCAATAAAGAATCCTTGATTATGTCCGGTAAGCTCTTTATTGAAGCAGCAAAACAGAATAACGCAGACATCATTCCTATAGACAGTGAACACAATGCGATCTTTCAGTGTCTCGCGGAAACGCGCTCCGGTTTGTCGGTCCCCGATGGGCGCTTTGTCGATAAGCTTGTCCTGACGGCTTCTGGGGGGCCATTTCTTAATACGCCCAAAGAAGCGCTCGCAGAGGTTACGCCAGAACAGGCCTGTGCCCATCCGAAGTGGTCGATGGGCCAGAAAATTTCGGTTGATTCGGCCACTCTCATGAATAAGGGGCTGGAGCTGATTGAGGCCAGCTTTTTATTTGACCTGCCCGGCACTGCTATCGATATCGTGGTTCACCCGCAGAGTATTGTGCACTCGATGGTGTATTACCGTGATGGGTCCGTACTGGCGCAGCTTGCCAATCCGGATATGCGTGTGCCGATTGCCTATGGACTGGCTTTCCCTGACCGGATGGCGTCAGGTGCCGAAGTCTTGGATCTGACCCGTCAGCCTGCGCTCGAATTCAGTAAACCTGATGTCGACCGCTTTCCCTGTGTCAGTCTGGGCAGGGCAGCGCTTGAGGCGGGTGGCACGGCTCCGGCGGTGCTGAATGCTGCCAATGAAATTGCCGTCGCGGCCTTTTTGTCGAATCGACTTGGGTTTCAGCAAATCCCGGCAATCATTGAGGCCGTATTGTCGAAAACCCCTTGTGAACCGGCTGCGTCTCTCGATATTATTCAGGGTGCAGACAGTGCTGCAAGGATTGCAGCTAAAGAATTGATATAGAAGGGGATTTGCTTGGGTCAACTGGCCCGGTTCGGCGCATTCGATCGCTTGAGATGACTGACATACTGATTAGCATTTTTGCCTTGATTGTGACTCTGGGCATCCTCGTGACCATTCATGAGTTTGGTCATTTTTGGGTGGCGCGCCGCTGTGGCGTAAAAGTCCTCCGCTTTTCGATTGGATTTGGCAAGGCGGCTAAATCCTGGATTGGTAAAGACGGAGTGGAATACGTCATTGCCCCGATACCGCTCGGCGGGTACGTCAAAATGCTCGGTCAGGAAGACACCAGCGTCCCAGAGCACAGTGCCATTCCGCAGAGCGAGCGTCATGAGTCTTTTGCCTGCAAGCCTCTGTGGCAGAGAATGGCCATTGTGGCAGCCGGCCCTGCTGCCAATTTCCTGCTGGCGATTTTTGTGTTCTGGCTGATACACGTCAGCTATGGCGTGAGTGGAATCGCCCCCGTCGTCAACGGTGTGTTGGATGAATCCGCAGCCGAGACTGCCGGACTGCGTGAGGGAGATGAAATTCTGACCGTTGATGGTGAGCCGACGATGATCTGGCAGCAGGTTACGCTGCAACTGCTGGCGCGTCTCGGGGAAACCGGTGCAGTCAACCTGACGGTGGCTTCACCGGAGACAGGTCGAGTGCGGGAGGTACAGATCCCTGTCCGGAACTGGCTGGGCGGCGAAACTGAGCCCAATCCGGTTGCCGACCTCGGCATCGTTCAGTTTGAAATCCCGGCGCTGATCGCTGATGTGATCTCAGGGGGTCGGGCGGAAGCGGGTGGGCTGCTTCCGGGAGATGAAATCCTGTCGGTAAATGGCGAGGCAATACGCGGCTGGACGCATTGGGTAGAGCGGGTGCGGGCGAATCCGGAACTCTCTCTGGATGTTGTAGTCAAACGGAACGAGCGATCGCAGGGGCTGTTAATCCGACCAGAGCGAACGGTGTTGGCCGACGGTAGCGTGATCGGAAGTATTGGCGCTTCAGTGCGTCAGGCCAGCTTGGCGGACATAGTGCCTGCTGAGCATCGTCGTGAACTACAGTTTACCGTGCTGGGGGCGCTGCGCCCGGCACTTCAGGAGACTTGGAATAAATCCATTTTCGTACTGGATTCTGTCAAGAAAATGGTGATTGGGCTGATATCTGTAAAGAATATCAACGGGCCGATTACGATTGCGCAGGTTGCCGGTGAGACCGCCAGTTATGGTCTGGATGTGTACCTGGGCTTTTTGGCACTGCTCAGTATTTCACTGGGCGTACTCAATCTGCTGCCAATCCCCGTGCTCGATGGGGGACACCTTTTGTATTACTCGATAGAAGCGGTGATCAGACGGCCGGTTCCGGAACGGATTCAGGCCTGGGGGCTGCAGTTGGGGTTGCTGCTTATTTCCGGAGTGATGGTGCTGGCCATCTACAACGATGTAAGCCGTTTGTTGTGACGTTAATTTACTCTCGCCATTGAAGTCGTGCTGACTTCGTAGGAATCAAGAATTGAACATGAGAAAACTGGCGATCGCAATGCTGGTGGCGCTCGGTCTTCCTGCCATTACGCAAGCCCAAGAGTTCACCGTTGCTGACATCATTGTCGACGGTTATCAGCGAATTTCCCCCGGCATTATTTACAATCTGCTGCCAATCGGTATCGGTGATGTAGTCACCGAACGTACCGCCGCTGAGGTCATCCGTTCGCTGGTTACCTCGGAATATTTCGATGAAATCGAAGTGGCACGAGAAGGCAATATTCTTGTGATAACGGTTCTCGAGCGACCGTCCGTCGCGGAAATTACTGTTGAGGGCAACAGTGTCCTCGAAACGGAAGACATTATCGAAAATATGGCGACCGCTGACATTGCGGAGGGTCAGATTTTTACCCGCGCTGCGCTGGAGGCGATTCAGCAGGGTATACAGGAAGTGTACTCCTCCCGGGGCCGCTACGGGGCATCGGTCGAGGTAACCGTCGAAGATCTGCCCCGAAATCGGGTTGCCATCAGCCTGGATATTAACGAGGGTGAAGAGTCCCGGATAAGGCACATCAATATCGTTGGTAATGAGGCTTTCGAGGAAGAGGAACTTCTCGGCTTGTTCGAGTTAGGTACCAAGCCCTGGTATCTGATTCTCAGCAGGAAAGACCGTTATTCAAGAGAACAGTTTTCCGGCGACCTGGAGAGACTTGAGTCGTTCTACCTGGACAATGGCTACGTCGAATTCACCGTTGAATCCACGCCAATTTCGATTACGCCGGACCGAAAAGAAGTCTACATCACAATCAATGTAAATGAAGGTGATCAATACACGGTCAGCGGGGTAGATCTTGCCGGTGATCTGGTTGATGCAGAGGCCTTACTGCGCGCTGCTATCTTCGTCCAGCCCGGCCAGATTTTTTCCCAATCGCTGGTGACCGGAACCGAGGAAATCATGGTGCAGTTTCTCGGCAATCTTGGGTACGCATTTGCCGAGGCAACGGGGGTTCCGGAAGTCAACGAGGAAGACGAAACGGTTGAAGTGACTTTCTTTATTGAGCCCGGAAACCGCACCTATGTGAACCGGATCAACTTTTCCGGGAATCTGTCCACTGCCGATGACGTGCTCCGCAGGGAAATGCGGCAGCTAGAAAGTGCGCCAGCCTCCAGCATCCAAATTGAGCAATCCAAAGTGCGTCTGGAAAGACTCGGATACTTCGAGACAGTGGAAGTGGAAACCGAGGAAGTTCCCGGTACGGAAGATCAGGTTGATGTCAATTACGACGTGGTAGAGCAAAATTTCGGAGCGGTCAGTTTTCAGGTTGGTACCGGTGGCGGCGGCAATTTCTTCATCAGTTCGAATCTGCAGGCGCAAAATTTTCTGGGAACCGGTCGAACAGTGGGTGTCGGCGTCAACCGGAGCCGATTCCAGAGTGGCTTGAACTTTCAGTACGTTGATCCCTACTTTACGCCAGACGGTGTTTCGAGGGGTTTTAACATTTTCGCCAGAGAGATCGATTCCCCGTTTAACGTGTCCAACTTCAACACCACATCGTTCGGTGGGTCGGTGAGTTTCAGCTATCCGTTGAGTGAAATTTCCGCGTTGGGTATGGATATTGGCTACACGCACACGGAACTGGGAACAGGGACAGGGTCTGTGCAGGAAATCATCAGCAGTCCTAAATTGATTGACGGAATCAACCAGTTTGTCATCGAGCCGGCAAACTCCAACCCGTTTGAGGGGCCTGTGAGAGATGCCGTCCTTGGCAGTGTTAATGATTTGCGGCCGGATCAGTTGCGAGCGCCTACCGACCCTGGCTTTGTTGACAGATTCGGCGACACCTTTGACAATTTTTCCATTACCGGCCGGTGGTTTCGCAATACCCTCAATCGAGGTCAATTGGCGACAGACGGGGCATCTCATAACATCGGTGTTGAGGTAACCCTGCCGGGGAGCGATCTCGAATACGCCCGCATCAATTACAGCAATCAAATCTACTGGCCTCTGAGTTTCGCCCGTAACTGGGTGATCGGCCTACAAACCAATCTGGGGTATGGTTTTGGCTACGGCGAAAACAGCGAGATGCCTTTCTTCAACAACTTTTTTGCCGGCGGCCTGATTCAAGGTGGCGGACGGGTTCGGGGCTTCGAAGAGAACAGCTTAGGGCCGAACAGTACTGCGGGTGCCAGATACCTGACGGAAGGCCCGATCACTCTGCTCCGCGACGATCAGGGGAATATCATTACCGACATTGCGGGTAACGCCAGTTTTGCCCGTGACTTTGGTTACCAGACCGAACCCTTGCTGGACGCAGCGGGTAACCCTGTTCTGGATGCGAACGGTAATCCTGAAGTGGCCCTGGCGGTACAAAACTTCTTTCTCGATAGGGATTTTGACAGTTTCGGTGGTAACATATTGACCACAGCAACACTGGAACTGATTTTCCCGCTGCCTTTTGTGCCTAATCAGAATCAGGTGCGTTCAGCCTTTTTTATTGACGCTGGAAACGTTTTCTCGTCAAATTGCACTGAACGCACGCGCTTGCTCAATAACTGCTCGAACTTCGATGTGGGTGAAATTCGCTATGCGGCGGGTCTGTCCATCACCTATTTGTCACCGTTCGGGCCGTTGACATTTTATGTGGCCGCGCCTTTCGGTAAGGAAGGGGACGACACCAAGACATTCGATTTTACCGTTGGCGTATTTTAAGCCGGCCGGCGGCCCGATTTGTTGTGGAAACTGAGTACTCCCGGCCGGGGATGCTTTGGACTTTTGGAGATAGATAGAGTGAATACGCGAAAAAATCTGCTGGTTGGTTTGGCTTTGGCATTTTTTGCACAGGGTGCAGTTGCGCAGGATACTAAAATTGGTGTTCTTAACGCGCTGCAGGCGCTCTTTAATTCCGATGCCGCACAGGTCGTCCAGACTGAACTGGAACAGGAATTTGCGTTAGATGAAGCCCGCGCGACTGAGCTTACGGAACAGCTTCAGTCTCTGCAGTCAGAGTATCAGCAGAATGAGGCGGTGATGACTGAGGATGAAATCCGACGAATGAACGCGAATGCCCAGGATTTGCAAGTGCAGCTTCAGCTTATTCAGGAGCGAGTGCAGCAGGCCCTCCAAGAGAAGAATCAGCAGTTTCTGGCCAGCATGCAAAACGAATTGGCCGCTGCTGTCACAGACGTCGTAGCTGAAGGCGGTTTTGATCTTATTTTGAACGCCGATACAGCCCCTTACTTTGCGCCTGTGCTCGACATCACTGCCCGGGTAACTGCAAAACTTAATGAGCGTGCGGCCGCTGCTTCTAGTAATTAGATTTAGGTAAATCGCAGGCGTAAGTGTCAGGTGACACATGAAGAGCTACTCGCTCGGAGACATAGCAAGCCGGCTGAACCTGCGGCTTATCGGCGACCCTGACTGTCTGATTCGGGGTCTGGGAACCCTCGCCAGTGCAAATACTGGGGACATCAGTTTCCTCAGCAACCTTTCATATCTCGGACAATTGGCGAATACCAGTGCCTCTGCGGTCATCGTCGAGGAAAGTCAGGCCGATGCCGTCCCGACCAACGTGCTGGTCGCAGATCAGCCTTACGTTGCCTTTGCCTATGTTTCGCAGTTGTTCGCGGAGCAACCGCAGGTTGTCGCGGGTGTGCACGCTTCCGCCTGTGTGGCCGATACGGTATCTCTCGGGGAAGGCGTTTGTATTGGTGCCAATGTCGTTATTGAGGAAGATGTCGAGATTGGAGCGAACAGCTCAATTGGCCCCGGCACTGTCATTGGGCGTGGTGTGCGTTTGGGTGAGAACTGCAGACTGCATGCCCAGGTGACTGTCTATCACGGAGTCCGAATAGGATCGAGGGTCAACATACACAGCCATGCGGTCATTGGTGCCGATGGGTTTGGTTTTGCGTTTGATGGCGAGCGCAGCATTAAAATCCAGCAACTCGGAGCTGTCCTGATTGGCGATGATGTCGATGTCGGTGCCGGTACAACCATTGATCGCGGTGCGATCGAGGATACGGTAGTCGAGGATGGCGTGAAGATCGACAATCAGGTACAGATCGGCCATAACTGCCACATTGGTGCACACAGCGTAATTTGCGGATGTACTGCCATTGCGGGTAGTGCGAAGATTGGCAGATATTGTGTCCTGGGTGGCGCAAGCGGCATGGTAGGTCATCTCACGCTGGCTGATGGCGTAAAAATCAGCGCCATGTCTCTTGTGAACAAATCGATTAGCGAGCCAGGAACCTATTCTTCCGGCACAGGTCAAATGAAGGTCGCTGACTGGAAAAGGGCCATAGTCAGATTCCACCAGCTCGACGGTCTTGCCCGTAGAGTGAAAGAGCTGGAAAGGCTGATTGAAGAAGAGGGTAGGGCACGCTGACCGGTTCGGGCTATCCTCAGGCTCAGCGTAACGTTTTTCAGAGACCCTCTAAGTAAATGGGTCTCACCGAGTTAATTTGTTTAAGGCAATAAGATGTTAATGGATGTACAGGAAATTAAGGAATACTTGCCTCAGCGGTATCCTTTTTTGCTCGTGGACAGAATTGTGTCAATGGAGTTGGGCAAATCGATAGTTGCCTATAAGAATGTCACAGTGAATGAACCTTTTTTCGAAGGGCATTTCCCCCACCAGCCAATCATGCCCGGGGTCCTGATTATTGAGGCACTCGCGCAAGCTGCCGGAGTATTAGGTTTCAAAAGCCAGGAAAAGAAGCCTAAAGATGGTTATCTCTATTACTTTGTCGGAGCAGATGATGTTCGGCTCAGACGTCCCGTTGTTCCCGGGGATCAGCTAAAGCTCGAGGTGAATGTCATTACAAACCGCAGGGGAGTCTACCGGTTCGCGGCGAAAGCTTCGGTGGGAGATGAGCTGGTTGGTACCATGAATATCCTTTGCGCTGAACGCAAAGTTGAGGATGGCGATACATGATCAGCAATCAATCTGAGATTGATCCGAAATCGGAAATTGACGAAGGCGTAACTATCGGCCCCTGGTGTATCGTTGGCCCCGGAGTGCGAATTGGTGCCGGTACGGTCATCGAATCCCATGTGGTAATCCGCGCCAATACAACAATTGGCATGAATAATCGCTTTTACCAATTTTGCTCTGTGGGAGAAGATCCGGCAGATAAGAAATTTGAGGGAGAGGAGACCTGGCTGGAGATTGGTGACGACAATGTGTTCAGGGAAGGGGTCACGCTGCATCGAGGGACCGGAGCCGGAGGAGGCTATACTAAGATCGGAGACGATAATCTGATGATGGCTTACGGGCATGTGGCCCATGACTGCGTTGTCGGGAGTCACACTGTTTTTGCGAATAACGTGGGACTGTGTGGGCATGTCACCATCGATGATTGGGCGATTCTTGGTGGATATGCCGGTGTGAACCAGTTTCTTACCGTGGGGGCGCATGCGATGATCGGTGGGATGACCCACATTTCCAATGATGTGCCGGCTTATATGATCGTCAGCGGCAGACCGGCTACGGTGCGCAGCGTCAATACCATCGGCCTGGAGCGCCGCGGTTTTGATAAGGAATCGATCGCAGAAATTCGTGAGGCCTTCAAAATTCTGTATAAAAGAAACTACAGTCTTCAGGAGGCCATAGATCAGATTCGCGTTCTCAGTGAAAATTGTGCCCCCCTGGCCACTCTTGTCGCGTCTCTGGAGTCTTCCAAAAAAGGCATTCATCGGTAATTTCCTGCTCGTGTTCAGTTTGACTGAAACCCATGGCTGACCCCATTCAGATCGGTATAGTCGCCGGTGAAAAATCAGGCGATATCTTGGGAGCCGGTTTGATCGCTGCGCTTCGCGAGCGCTATCCCACCGCAGAATTCGTCGGGATTGGTGGTCCTGACATGGTGTCTGTTGGGTGTCGGTCGCTGTTTCCGATGGAGCGACTCTCAGTCATGGGATTTGTCGAGCCACTGGGTCGGTTGCCCGAACTGCTGTACATCAAGCGGAAGCTTGAAGCCTATTTCAGGGCTCATCCCCCTTCGGTTTATATTGGCATTGATTCGCCGGACTTCAATCTGCGGATAGAAGAAACGCTCAGGTCTAATCACATTGCCACCGTCCATTATGTCAGTCCCAGCGTCTGGGCTTACCGGAAGAACCGGATTCACAAAATTAAGCGCGCCGTAGATCTCATGCTTACGCTGTTTCCTTTCGAGACTGCGATCTATGACGAATTTGACATACCGGCAATCTGCATCGGCCATCCCCTTGCTGATCAAATAGGCTTTGAAAATAAAACGGCAGGCGCTCGTCAGATACTCGGTCTGTCACAGTCTGAGCAGGTGGTGGCGCTTCTTCCGGGAAGCAGGGTCAGTGAAATTGAGCGTCTTGCTCCGATCTTTTTCGCGGCGGCGGTCAAGACGCTCCGCTCAATGCCAAAATTGAGGTTCCTGATTCCCTGTAGCGGTGCAGAAAGCCGGGCCTGTATTGAGCGGGCTCTCGCGCGGTGCAGTATATTTCTTGGCGAGCAGTTTCGCCTCGTGGACAATTCGCAGCAAGCGATGGCAGCGGCTGACTTTGTAGTGCTGGCCAGCGGAACAGCGACTCTGGAAGCCATGTTGCTACGCAAGCCAATGGCAGTTTTCTATCGGCTGGCTCCCCTGACGCATCTGATTGCCTCGAGAATCGTTGATGTTCCTCATGTGGCATTACCTAACCTGCTGGCGGGTAAGCGTCTGGTGCCTGAAGCGATCCAGGGTGAAGTCACAGAGGCGGCGGTTGAATCGCAAATTCTTAACTATTTTTCAGATCCGGATGCGTTCGAAGGGGTTTTGCGTCAATTCGACACCCTGCATCATGAGTTACGCAAAGGGGCTTCGGAAGCGGCGTCGGCGGCCATCACTGAGCTTTTGAACCGTAGTTAAACAGATTTCATGGATTGCTCAGCGTCAGAAGAAATAATCGATTCCCGGAATGGTTGCTGGATTGCCGGGACCGATGAAGTAGGCCGTGGCCCTTTGGCTGGTGAGGTTGTCGCAGCAGCGGTTATTCTCGATCCCGCCACTCCGATCCCTGGTCTGAATGATTCTAAAAAATTGTCTGACAAACAGCGGCAGCAACTGGTCATGCTGATCAAAGAACGCGCGCTCGCCCTCGCCATCGGCCGGTCCAGCGTGTTGGAAATAGACAGTCTGAACATCCTGCAGGCAAGCTTGTTAGCGATGCGGCGGGCAGTGGAGGCTTTGCCGCTGCGACCGCAGTTGGTGTACGTGGACGGTAACCACCTCCCGGACTGGCGGTATCAGTCGAAGGCGATCGTCAGAGGGGATGCCAAGATTCCAGCAATTGCGGCTGCTTCGGTGCTGGCGAAAGTGACGCGAGACCGCGAAATGGAGGCGCTGGATAACCTTTACCCGGGATATGGTTTGGCGAAACACAAGGGTTACCCGACCAAACAGCATCTTGAAGCGCTGGCAAAGCTGGGTCCAAGTCCCATTCATCGCAAGAGTTTTGCGCCTGTTTCGGCCCTGCTCAGGTAAACATTCCCAATGAAAGCGAGTATATTGATCTGCCATCTTCGCAGGGTTCATTAGAGCGCGAGACAGCTGTTTTGGTTGCAGACACATTTACACACCTCCGGCTTCATACTGAGTTTTCCATCAGTGATGGATTAGTGACAATCGGCCCGCTGGTCAAGCGGCTGGTGGATCTTGAGATGCCGGCAGTGGCCGTAACCGATCTGGCCAATTTGTTCGGGCTGGTTAAATTCTATTCAGCCGCTCAAGCGGCGGGTATCAAACCGATCGGCGGCTGCGATGTCGTGGTTGTCGGTGAGGACGGCGTGCTGACGCCGCTGGTGTTGCTGGTTCAGAGCGAACAGGGTTATCTGAACCTGACTCAGCTGGTCTCGCAGATGTATACGTCAGGCGACAGAAGCGGAGAGCCGAGGCTCTCAGACAAAGACTTCGAGGGCAAAACGGAAGGTCTTATCGCCCTGTCCGGCGCGCAGTATGGGGACATTGGCCAAGCTCTTCTTGCAGATGATATCGAGCGCGCAGCTTCCTGCCTTTCACAGTGGCTGAGACTCTTTCCTGACCGTTTTTACCTTGAGCTGCAACGGGTGGGGAAGCCGGAGGAGGAAGCTTACATCGAGCGCATACTGCCTCTGGCAGTCGCGCATCATGCGCCGGTTGTTGCCACAAATGATGTGAGATTTATTGATTCAAGCGATTTTGAAGCGCACGAGGTCAGGGTCTGTATCAGCGGGCGAAGGACGCTTGACGATCCCCGCAGGCCGAGAAACTATACAGACCAGCAGTATCTCAAGAGCAGCCAGGAGATGGCTGAGCTGTTTGCAGACATCCCGGAAGCCTGCCTGAATGCCACTGAGATTGGTAAACGTTGCAGTTTGTCGCTGAGTCTCGGCACCCCCTATCTGCCCAACTACCCGGTACCCGATGACAGATCGCTGGAAGCCTATCTTGAGGACCTCAGCAGGCAGGGTCTGGAAGCACGGCTGAAACACTCATTCGGCGAGACCGGGTGCAGTGAACAACACAGCCGTGTCTATTTTGACCGGCTCGAAATGGAGCTGGGCGTCATCAACCAGATGGGGTTTCCCGGCTACTTCCTGATTGTCATGGAGTTTATTCGCTGGGCGAAAGAGAATGATATTCCGGTCGGTCCCGGCCGGGGTTCGGGCGCTGGCTCTATCGTGGCCTATGCTTTGGGTATCACGGATCTGGATCCTCTCAGGTACGACCTGCTGTTTGAGCGCTTTCTGAATCCAGAAAGGGTGTCGATGCCAGATTTTGACGTAGATTTTTGCATGAAAGGCCGAGACCTGGTGATTCAGCACGTTGCCGATCTCTACGGACACGACGCAGTTTCCCAGATAATCACTTTCGGTACGATGGCAGCGAAAGCGGTAGTGCGAGATGTCGCCAGAGTTCAGGGTAAGCCGTACTCCCTCGGTGATAAGCTGTCTAAACTTATCCCGTTCGGGCCTGATGTGACGCTGGCAAAAGCCTTTGAGGAAGAGCCGGAGTTGTCACAATTCGTTGACAGCGACGAAGACGCCCAGGAAGTCATGGACATGGCCTTCAAGCTCGAAGGGATTACGCGTAATGTCGGTACGCACGCCGGCGGGGTTGTCATCGCGCCGACTAAACTGACTGACTTTACGCCACTGTACTGTGAAGAAACCGGTGGCGGGCTGGTGTCTCAGTTCGACAAGAATGACGTCGAAACTGCTGGTCTGGTCAAGTTTGATTTTTTGGGCCTTCGTACACTCACGATCATTGACTGGGCGGTGAAGATGATCAATGAGCGTCAGAGCGAGGCAGAACCCCTCGCCATTGATGCCTTGCCCCTTGATGATGAATCGGTATACCGGATCCTGCAAAAAGGAGAAACCACCGCGTTATTTCAGCTCGAATCACGCGGTATGAAGGAGCTGATCAAAAAACTCAAGCCTAGTCGCTTTGAGGACATTATTGCGCTGGTTGCACTGTTCCGTCCCGGGCCCCTTCAGTCAGGCATGGTTGATGATTTCATTGAGAGGAAACACGGCCGTACCGAAGTCGCTTATCCGCACCCTGAGCTGGAGCCGGTGTTGTCCAACACTTACGGCGTTATTCTCTATCAGGAGCAGGTGATGCAGATTGCGCAAGTGCTCGCAAACTACACCCTGGGTGGGGCCGATATTCTGCGTAAGGCCATGGGTAAGAAAGACCCGGCTGTGATGGCGAAGCAGCGCGATCTGTTTATGGAGGGTGCAGTCGCGCGGCAGATAGACCAGGATCTGGCCGGTTCAATTTTCGATCTCATGGAAAAGTTCGCCGGCTATGGTTTTAATAAATCGCACTCTGCTGCCTATGCGCTGGTCTCTTATCAGACGGCCTGGCTCAAAGCACACTATCCGGAGTTTTTCATGGCGGCGGTCTTGTCCGCCGATATGCAGAACACGGACAAGATTGTGATGTATGTCGATGAATGTCATGCAATGGGTCTCAAAATAGTGCCGCCGGACGTCAATGTCGGTCAGTTCAACTTCACGGTGAATGACAGCGGAGAAATTGTCTATGGCCTTGGCGCCATCAGGGGACTGGGTGAGGGGCCGATTGAGGCAATTATTTCCGAACGACAAAAGAAACCTTTTGAAAGTTTGCTGGACTTTTGCCAACGTCTGGATTCTCAATTGGTCAACAGACGCTCACAGGAAGCTCTGATCAAGTCAGGCGCATTTGATAACCTGATGGAAGGCGGTCCCGATGTTGTCAGGGCTGCGCTGCTGACGCTGTTACCCGGCTCCATACAGGCTGCCGAGCAAAGCAAACGGAATTCTGAAAGCAGGGTAGATGATCTATTTGGGGATATTGCCCCTGAGGCACCAACCGGCGAGAACCACAGTTCGGGCGCCAGTTTTCATGCCTGGAGTGAGCAGGAGCGTTTGCAGGCAGAAAAAGCAACGATCGGCCTCTATCTGTCAGGTCATCCTATTGAAGAATTTCTGCCAGAGCTGTCAAAAATAACCCGCAGTCGCCTGTCGGGGTTACGCCCCGAGCGCGGCACCCAATTGGTCGCCGGATTGCTGTATGGAGTCAGGACCATGCAAACAAAGGCCGGCGATACCATGGCGTTCCTCACGCTCGATGATCGCAGTGCCCGCTTTGAACTGTCATTGTCTGCCCGGGATTATGAGAGATACCGGGACCAGCTACAGCTTGATTCAATCATTATCGCCGAATGTACGGTCAGCGTAGACGACTATAACGATGGTATGCGTGGCCGCGCCAAGCAGCTGATGAGTTTGCTCGAGGCGCGCAAACGCTTCGCGAAACGCCTCGCGGTCAGGCTGCGATCAGAGGAGCTGATGCCGGCCTTTTGCGACCATCTGGCTTCGATCCTCCGCCCTCATTGTCAGGCAGCCCAGGCTGAATCGAATCTGCCAGACATGCCGGCGGGATCAAACGGCTCTGGCTCAACGTCCGGAGATCGTCGGCCGGATTCCGGCTGTCGGGTCATTATCGACTATCAGCGCGCTGATTCCAGAGGGTGTATAATGCTGGGTCCGGATTGGTTCGTCTCGCCGACCGACGAATTGCTCCAGAATTTACGACGAGAATTTGGAAAGGACAGAATCGAACTGGCTTACAGTCAGCACATCAGTTTGAATTAGATTGGACGTTTGCGTCAGCCGATGCCAGCGTCATTTGCCCAAGCCTGCATCTTTGAGCAATTGAAGCGGAATACTCATGGACCCGAATTACTTAGATTTTGAACAGCCCATCGCGGAATTGGAGGCAAAGATCCGAGAGCTGCGTCTTGTCGGCACGGATAATGATCTCAATATCAGCGAAGAAATTCAGAATTTGCAGGCCAAAAGCACCAAGCTGACTGAAAAAATCTACGCAAATCTCAGTTCATGGCAGATTTCACAGGTCGCGAGACACCCTCTGCGTCCTTACACCCTGGATTTTATTGAACACATATTTACAGATTTTGATGAGCTGCACGGAGACCGGTTGTTTGCCGACGATCTGGCAATTATCGGAGGCCTTGCCAGGCTTGATGGCCGGCCGGTCATGGTTATCGGTCACCAAAAAGGCAGAGGCACCAAGGAGAAGGTGCGCCATAACTTTGGCATGCCGAGACCGGAAGGATACCGCAAAGCCAGACGTCTCATTAAACTCGCGGAACAATATCAGCTCCCGGTGCTGAGTTTCATCGACACGCCAGGGGCTTATCCTGGCATGGATTCGGAAGAGCGCGGGATCAATGAAGCAATCGCTGAAAATATGGCGATGATGTCGAGAGTCAGGACACCTTTGATCGCAACGGTTACCGGGGAGGCAAATTCCGGTGGCGCAATCGCCATTGGCATTGCCGACCAGTTGAACATGTTGCAGTACTCCACCTATACGGTCATCACCCCGGAGGGCTGTGCGACCATCTTGTGGAAATCTGCTGACCATGCAGCGGCAGCGGCCGAAGCCATGGGAGTGACTTCCGAGCGCCTCGTCGAGCTCGGTATAGTCGATCAGACAATCCCTGAGCCGCTTGGTGGCTCCCATCGCGATATTCCGGCAACCAGTGCCAACATCAAACAGGCACTGTTGCAGCAGCTGGACAGGCTGCAGGCGATGGACCTCGACGAACTGGTCAGTCGTCGCTATGAACGTCTGATGAGCTATGGAATCAGCAGCTGAGTCAAGTCCGGGACCGGTTGCCCGGAACGGGCAACACAATGAGTGACTTGGCCGTTAAACTCCTTGCGGAATTGAGCCGCGAAAGTGCGCCGGGACGGTACGTTGTCGCGCTCAGCGGCGGACTGGACTCAACCGTTCTGCTTCACGCCTTAGCGAGTTTGCGAGATGCGGATTCACTTCACGCAGAGCTTGCAGCCGTTCACATCAATCATCAGCTCTCTGATATGGCTATGGAATGGCAGGCTTTCTGCGCTGAGATTTGCCAGCAGTGGCAGGTGCCGCTGACAACCCGAGAGGTGGTTGTTTCTGCCGACGGTTCTCTGGAAGCGGCGGCCAGAGCGGCGAGATATGACGCCTTTTGTGACCTGGTTAAAAGCGGTGACTCACTGCTGCTTGCGCACCATCTGGATGATCAGATCGAAACTTCCCTCTATCGGCTTCTGCGCGGTGCGGGGCCTCAGGGGCTCTCAGGGATTCCGAGGATGCGCGGTCTGGGTGATGCTACTTTATGGCGGCCGCTGCTTGAGTTTACGCGTGCTGAGCTGCGCAGCTACGCGCTCGCCAAAGGCCTGCAATGGAAAGAAGATGAATCAAACCAGGATGAACGTCACGACCGGAATTTCTTAAGGCATCATGTCTTTCCGGTTCTGGAAGGTCGCTGGCCAGACTATCGCGCGAGCTGGCTTAAAAGCCTGAACCTGATGGTGGAAAGCAACGCGCTTCAAAGAGACCTGGCCGATCAGGATCTGGTCTCGCTCCTTTCACCGCGGGGCGGCTTGTTGATGGTTCATCTCGAACAGCTGAATCCGGCCCGCCAGCGAAATGTCATACGTCGCTGGGCAAAGCGGCTTGGGCTTCAGGCCTTGGGCTGGCGAATTACCCATCAGCTGGTTGATGAATTTCTATCGGCTTCGGAGTCGGGCCCGAGTTTCGACATCACCGATTGTCTGCTGTATCGCCATGATGGTGAGTTATTTGCTGTGCGCAAAGGAGTTTCTGATGCGCCTGATCCGATCACTTTTACTGCCAGTGACCGGTCAGTGGAAATGAGGCCTGGGAATGGGGCGCTCTTGCTTTCGTCGCTGAGCGGTAACGGGATAAGCAAGCGACTACAGCATTTTGCGGTGCGCTATCGCATCGGAGGAGAAACCTTAAAACTGCCGGGGCGCCCGACTAAATCCCTGAAAGATCTGCTGCACGAGTCCGGCGTGCCGCCCTGGCAGAGGCAGCGTGTGCCGCTCATATATGCCGAGGCCGAGCTGGTCTGTGTGCCCGGCATCGGGGTGGCAGAGAGCCACCAGGCTGAGCCTGGCGATTCAGGTCTACACATCCAGTGGCAAGCGCCAACGCAGGTTATCACTCTGGAGCGGCCGCTGGAATCGGGCGCTGAATAGGCGTCGAGGGCTTTGTCATCAAGCAGGATGCACTGAATCTAGATTGAGCTTGGTGGGGCATTCTGGTAGGCTGTAACTCCATCTGAGTGAGGTCGTGCCAGCGACTCACATCATCTGGGTGGGGTCTTCATGACACGATATATCTTCATTACCGGCGGTGTTGTTTCTTCTCTGGGCAAAGGCATCACCTCCGCATCTCTCGCGGCTATTCTCGAGGCCCGGGGGCTTAACATCACTCTGCTGAAGCTAGACCCCTACATCAATGTGGATCCGGGTACGATGAGCCCGTTTCAGCACGGAGAAGTCTTTGTCACGGAAGATGGCGCAGAGACTGATCTGGATCTCGGGCACTATGAGCGCTTCAGTCGGGCCACCATGTCGCAGAAAAATAATTTCACGACAGGCCGGATTTATGAAGCCGTGCTCAAGCGGGAGCGTCGCGGTGATTATCTCGGCGCGACGATACAGGTCATTCCTCACATTACGGATGAAATCAAACGCAGGGTCGTGGAGGGCGCCGGAGAAGTCGATGTCGCGCTGGTGGAGATTGGCGGTACGGTGGGAGATATCGAATCCCAGCCCTTTCTTGAAGCGGTCCGCCAGTTGCGCGTGGAGCTGGGCTCAGAGCGCGCGCTGTTTCTGCATCTTACCCTGGTACCGTACATCAGCACTGCAGGAGAAACCAAGACCAAGCCCACTCAGCACTCGGTTAAAGAGCTACGGTCAATCGGTATCCAGCCGGACATCCTGGTCTGTCGGTCAGAGCTTGAAATTGACGAATCTTCAAGGCACAAGATTGCGCTGTTCACCAATGTCGATTCGCCATCGGTGATTAGCCTGCCGGATACAGATTCCATTTATCGTGTGCCTTCAATTCTGGGTGCGGCTGGGCTTGATGACATCGTTGTGAAAAAGTTGCATCTGGACTGCCCGAAAGCAGATTTTTCGGAATGGGACAGGGTCGTTGATGCTCAGCTCAATCCGGAGAGGGTCGTCAAGCTCGCGATGGTTGGCAAATATATGGAGCTTCTTGATGCCTATAAGTCGCTTAATGAAGCAATCCTGCATGCGGGCATTCAGACTCGCACCAGGGTGGAGATCAGCTACATTGATTCGACAGAAGTCATGGGAAAAGGCGTTGAGCTTCTGGCCGGCCATGACGCCATTCTGATCCCGGGAGGGTTTGGTGAACGCGGATTTGAGGGCAAGATTCTGGCGACACAGTATGCCAGAGAACACAAGATTCCTTTTCTCGGAATCTGCTTGGGATTACAGGCAGCTGTGGTCGAATATGCTCGCCATGTAGCCGGACTGGGCAAAGCCAACAGCACAGAATTTGAGCAAGACTGCGAGCATCCGGTGATTGCTCTTATCAGCGAGTGGACCACAGCAGCAGGCACCACGGAGGTCAGGGACGAGAACTCCGATCTGGGGGGCACCATGCGTCTGGGAGGGCAAAAATGCCTGTTGGAAACCGACTCAACGACTCACCGATGTTATCGGCAGAACGAAATAGTTGAGCGACACCGCCATCGCTACGAGTTCAACAACGATTATCTCAAGGTGCTGTCGGATGCTGGCCTGAAGCTCGTTGGCAAATCGGCGGATGGTATGTTGGTAGAAGTGGTTGAGGTTCCAGATCACCCCTGGTTCGTAGGCTGTCAATTCCACCCTGAATTCACCTCGACGCCCCGTGAGGGACATCCTCTGTTCAGCGGCTTCATTGAGGCTGCTGTCGTCTATAATTCGCATCAGTCCGGTACGGAGGCTACTGCGGTGGACGGCGTTGAGGCAGAATCTGCCAGTGTCTGAACGTCACCGGACCCATGACTGATTGCTGCGCATGAACACTCAACAACTATCCATTGGCAACATTCCTGTCGGGAACAACCAGCCCTTTGTGCTGTTCGGTGGGCTCAATGTTCTCGAATCGAGAGAACTCAGCCTGGAAACGGCGGCCTACTTTCAGCAGGTTTCGCAGAAGCTCGGGATCCCTCTCGTTTTTAAGGCATCTTTTGATAAGGCCAACCGGTCATCATTGCATTCTTATCGTGGCCCGGGCCTGGAAACCGGGCTGCAGTGGCTGGAGGAGATCAAATCGGGCCTCGGTCTTCCAATAATCACTGATGTCCACGAGCCACATCAGGCTGCTTTGGCAGCAGAGGTTGCGGATGTGATTCAACTGCCGGCGTTTTTATCCCGTCAGACCGATCTTGTTGAAGCGATGGCAAAAACCGGGGCTGCGATAAATATCAAAAAAGCCCAATTTCTTGCACCTGCTGAAATGTCCCATATTCTGGAGAAATTTGAGCAAGCCGGAAATGCAAGGCTGATGTTGTGCGAGAGAGGCAGTAGTTTCGGTTACAACAACCTGGTTGTGGATATGCTGGGTTTCCAGACGCTCAAGCGCTTTGGGTATCCGGTCCTGTTTGATGTGACCCACGCGCTGCAGCAGCCCGGAGCGCTTGGCCACGGGGCGGGCGGGCGCCGGGAACAGGTTACCCACCTGGCCAAGGCGGGCCTTTCCCAGGGGCTTGCCGGTTTGTTTCTCGAGGCGCATCCCGATCCAGATCAGGCCAAATGTGATGGCCCGTGTGCACTCCGTCTGGACGTATTGGAAGCTTTTCTTAGCCAGATGAAAGCACTGGACGAATTGATCAAAGGCCAGCCTGAGCTGGTAACCCTATAGCAGAAAAATTCTGCAAAAACTCTATAAGGTATTGAAATGTCAGAGATTGTCTCTATTTTTGCTAGAGAAATACTGGATTCGCGCGGTAACCCAACCGTAGAAGCAGACGTGGTGCTGGCCAGTGGTGCCCAAGGCAGTGCCTGTGCACCGTCAGGCGCCTCAACCGGTTCCAGAGAAGCGCTGGAATTGCGAGACAAGGATCCACAGCGCTACTCCGGTAAAGGCGTGCAAGGCGCAGTAATGCACGTCAATACTCAGATTCAGGATGCCCTCAGGGGGCATGAAGTCAGCGACCAGGCGGGTCTGGATCAGGTGATGCTCGACCTTGACGGCACAGAAAACAAGTCAGTGCTGGGCGCGAATGCCATCCTGGCTGTCTCGCTGGCGGCAGCAAAAGCCGCCGCCGCCGAGGCAGGAATGCCACTTTTTGCATACCTGGGCCAAATCAACCGCGAGGATCAATTTTCGCTGCCAGTCCCCATGATGAATATCGTCAACGGTGGCGAGCATGCCGACAATAACGTGGATATTCAGGAATTCATGATCCAGCCCACCGGAGCGCCGAGTTTTCGGGAGGCGCTTCGATACGGCGCTGAAATCTTTCACGCGTTGAAATCGGTTCTGCAGCAACAGGGGCTCAGTACAGCGGTAGGAGATGAAGGCGGCTTTGCCCCTGATCTGCCTTCCAATGCCGCCGCGCTGGATGCCATCTTACTTGCGGTAGATAAAGCCGGTTTTCGCATAGGTGAGGATATTCATCTGGCGCTCGACTGTGCGGCCTCAGAATTTTATTCAGACGGTAAGTATGTCCTCAAAGGCGAGGGGAAAAGCTACAGTTCGGATGAGTTTGTGGAGTATCTTGCGCAGCTGACAAACAATTATCCGATTTTGTCCATTGAGGACGGCATGGATGAATCAGATTGGCAAGGATGGGCTAAATTATCTGCCGAACTAGGCGATAAGGTTCAACTAGTGGGAGATGACTTATTCGTGACCAACACGAAAATCCTCAAACGCGGTATCGAGGAAGGAGTGGCTAACTCTATTCTGATTAAATTCAATCAGATAGGTTCACTTAGTGAGACTTTAGAGGCGATTAATCTGGCGAAGACGGCCGGTTACACCGCTGTGATATCCCACCGTTCCGGCGAGACTGCTGATACGACGATTGCCGACCTTGCTGTAGCGACCGCAGCGGGTCAGATTAAAACCGGCTCGCTGTGCCGTTCTGACCGCGTGGCCAAATATAACCGGCTGTTGAGAATTGAAGAAATGCTGGGAACCTCGGCTCAATACAATGGAATCGGCGAATTTGCCCGGTTCAAGGTGACCTCCTGACGGCCATGAAACTTGTGCTTGCCACATTGGTTCTGTTGATTCTGGTTCTGCAATATCAGCTCTGGGTGGGCGATAGCAGCGTGCGTGCGCTGAATCTTCTGGAGCAATCCCTTGAAGACCAGCGTCAGATCAACGCTGATCTGCAGGCGAGAAACCGCCTGCTTGAGATTGAAGTGCTTGATCTGAAAACCGGTCTTGAGGCGGTGGAAGAAAGGGCACGTTCCGAACTGGGCATGATAGGCAGTGATGAAACGTTCGTTCTTATTATCGAGTAGGCGGAAGGCGCGAGTCAGGTGCTTAACGTCGGTAAACTCGATCCAACGTTCTGAATAGCAAATGGCGATCTGGGCTATCGTGCCAGCGGCGGGGGTCGGCAAGCGAATGGGGACTGAGATCCCCAAGCAGTATTTGTCGATCTGCGGAAAAACGGTGCTGCAGCATACCCTGGAACGCCTGGGACGCGTCGGGGCGCTTTCCGGAGTGGTCCTGGTACTGCACCCAGATGACGAAACGCCAGTTCCTGCAGGAATTCTCCAGAGTTTGCCCGTCAGGATAGCGCGCGGGGGTCATGAGCGCTGTCATTCTGTGCTCAATGCCCTGAAGATTTTGGAGCCCGAGCTGGCACCTGATGACTGGGTTTTGGTGCACGATGCTGCCCGGCCCTGCTTGAGGCCTTCAGAGGTAGACAGACTGATTGAGGCGGTTGGCAAGCATGACGTGGGCGGTGTGCTGGCAGCACCGGTCGCTGATACATTGAAGCGGGCCAATAATGAAGGCGAGGTTGCCGGAACCGTCGATCGAACAGCGCTGTACCGAGCGCTGACGCCTCAGCTATTTCGCTTTCATATCTTAAGCCGTGCGCTGCAACTCGCTGCTGATCAAAACAGGATCGTAACAGATGATTCTGCCGCCATTGAGTGTCTCGGATTGTCTCCTCTCATCGTTCCGGGAAGCACAGATAACATCAAGATCACCCAGGAATCCGACCTTTTACTGGCAGAGGTCATCATGCAACAACAAAATTCGCAGGGGGTGGAAATCCCATGAGCGCAGACAGGTTTCGAATTGGTCATGGATTTGACGTGCACCGTTTCAGTGAAAAATTTGTCCCTGACAAACCGCTGATGCTCGGTGGGCTCAAGATCGAAGAGCCGAGAAGCCTTCTTGCTCACTCCGACGGCGATGTTGTGCTGCATGCCGTTTGCGACGCTGTCCTCGGCGCGATCGGTGAGGGCGATATCGGCCAGCATTTTCCGGATACGGATGAGGCATTTGCCAATGTGGCCAGCAGCCTGCTGCTGAAACAGGTTCTTGAGCATGCCTCAGGTAAGGGCTGGTTGCCGGTGAATGTGGATATCACAGTGATTGCTCAGGTACCAAAACTTGCGCCCTACAGAGAGGCGATGCGCGAGCGGCTGGCGGATCTGATGGGACTGAAGGCTGCACAGGTTAATGTCAAAGCTACCACCACTGAAGGCCTCGGATTCATCGGGCGTGAGGAAGGCATCGCCTGCCACTGTGTTACCTTGCTGAGTTCAGCCATCTAGCATGAGCGGGGGGGAATCGTTTCTGCCCCTTGAGTCCCAAGCCTACGTGCTGGGCAGGCCAGAGCACAGGGCCAGAATCAAACAGCAGCATGACGATTTTGTCGTCACTGAGACCTTGGGATTTGAGCCCAGCGGTGATGGCGAACATCTGATGTTCCTGGTTGAAAAATCAGGACAGTCCACTAGAGAGGCTGCGCGAAAGATATCCCGAATTCTGGACATCGATGAGCGGGATGTCGGCTATTCGGGCATGAAGGACCGGAGGGCACGAACCCGCCAGTGGTACAGCGCCCGGGTTGGGCAGCTGAATGAGGGTGCCTCTGCGCGCTTCGAGCAGGCGGGTCTCGACATACTGAGAATGGCGCGTAATTACCGGAAGCTGCGCATCGGCTCCCACAAATCAAATCAGTTCCGCCTCTTGCTCAGAGGCTTCTCCGGCTGTGCGCAGGACTTTGAGCGCAGATTGCAGCTTCTCGAAGCATCCGGAGTGCCCAACTATTTTGGCAGCCAGCGTTTTGGTCGTGAGTTAAGTAACCTTCCGGAAGCATTGGCTATGCTCCGGCGGCCGGTGGGGCAGTGTCGGACCACGCATAAACATCGCGAATCGCGCTCAATTTTCTTCTCAGCGGCAAGAGCCTATGTTTTCAATCAGCTGCTCTCTCGTCGGGTTCGCTGCGACCACTGGTCAACCTATGTCGAGGGTGACGTGCTGAATCTGGACAAAACCAAGCGTTTTTTTACTGTGGCAGTTGACTCATGGAATCAAGACCTGGTTGATCGGTTGGAGAGTCTGGATATCCACCCTACGGGACTGCTGCCCGGTAAGCCGGGGCGCAACACTAGGTATGTAACTCGTGGGATTGCGGCCGATATGGAAAGTGCAGTGTGCAAAGAATTTGCGGAAATTGTGAATGGCTTGGCCCGGTGGGGAGTAGAGGAAGGGCGTCGCCCCTTGCGCTTCAGAATAGAAGGGCTCGATTGGCGTTGGCTGGATTCAGAAACTCTGGAGCTCTCATTCAGCCTGCCGACGGGGGCCTATGCGACCAGCTTGCTCCGAGAACTGTGTCAGGCAGAGGATTTTTCTGGTGCTGAACACGCACAACTTTGAGTGGATAGGATATTCAGTGGTATGCAGAATCTAAGTGGGATCGGCATGACGTCGCAGCGGACTCGGGAAAGACTGCTCGGTCGGTTGATGGATCAGGGCATTCAGAGTATGGAGGTGCTCGACATTATGCGTTCGACGCCCCGCCATATTTTTTTGGATGAAGCGCTCGCGCATCGGGCTTATGAAGATGTGGCACTGCCTATCGGGCACAATCAAACAATCTCGCAGCCCTACGTGGTTGCCCGCATGAGCGAGGCGATAGTGAAAACGGGCAGCATGAACAGAGTGCTTGAAATCGGAACCGGCTGCGGATACCAGACTGCGGTCATTGCTCAGCTCGCCAAGAAGGTCTTTACAGTTGAGCGAATCAAGGCGCTGTCTGAGCGCGCCAAGAAAAATCTGCGGGTCCTTGGATTGCGCAATATAGAATTCAAGCATGATGATGGAAGTCTGGGCTGGGCTGATCGCGGGCCATTTGACGCCATCATCACCACCGCAGCGCCCCGCCAGGTGCCGGTAGAGTTGCTGTCGCAGCTAGCTGATGGTGGTCGTTTGATCATTCCCGTTGGCGGAGAAGACTATCAGGAGCTTAAGCTGATTCGCAGAGAAGGCTCAGAATTTACTGAACAAATATTGGATGAAGTCCGCTTCGTGCCCTTGCTGATGGGGCAGGTGCAATCCTAAACTGATACGAATACTCCGATATCTTAGACAACAGTGTCTGACTTCATGCCCAACCCTGACCGTCGCCGGCGCGATTTTCTTTCTCTGTTCGGAAAGGGCTTTGCCATGGGTTTGGGGGATTCGGTGCCCGGCGTTTCTGGTGGCACTATTGCGGTAGTCACCCGCATTTACGAAGAGCTCATCTTCAGCCTTCGGCGGCTTGATCTCACCTTCTTGCGCTTGCTCGTGCAACTCAAACTGGTTGAGTCATGGCGTCACATCAACGGCAGCTTTCTGCTGATTTTAGCGCTAGGCATGCTGTCGGGCCTGCTGCTGTCTGCAAATTCCGTGCTCTATTTGCTCAGTAACCAATTTGAAGCGCTGATGGCTTTTTTCTTCGGGCTGATTCTCGCTTCCGTGGCGCTGTTGTCCCGCGAGATTCCTTCGGTGCGTTGGCAATGCCTCGCGGCAGCACTTGGTGGCAGCCTGCTAACCGCACTGATCGGTTCGCTGGAACCCGCGGGTGCGTCAGAGCTGCATCCTGCTTACCTGTTTTTCTGCGGACTCGTCGCCGTCAGCGCGATGATTCTGCCCGGCCTGTCAGGTGCTTTCATCCTGATTCTGCTGGGCGCTTATGACACCATGTTAATTGCGCTGACCAGCTTTTACTGGCTGCGTATTGGCGTATTCCTCGCCGGATGCGTCGCGGGTTTGCTGTTATTCAGCCGGTTGCTGTCACGCTTACTGCGCGCCCATCGCGCGCTTTGTTTCAGTGCTATTTGCGGCATGTTACTGGGCTCTCTGCCGCTCCTCTGGCCCTGGAGGGCAGCTAGCCCGGTCGATTCCGTCGCCGAGAATACCGCCTGGGCGCTACAATCGGCCCCTGTTTGGCCGCTAACCTACTCAGAAACGTCCGGGGAAGATCCTCAACTGCTTACGGCTGCACTCTGCTTTCTTTTGGGGGCAGCCCTGGTTCTGGTGCTTAGCCGGTTGGCATCACAACAGCCCGAGGCAAGGTAACCCGGACCGATTGTCGAATCATGAGCAAAGTGCCCCCGCAAACCTGTCGGCGACTCAGTCCGGTAACGCAAAGAGCGTTGACTATGCTGATGTCGCTCACTCTGGCTGGCTGCAATTCACATCAGGCGCCGGTCTCAGAGCAGAGTCAGCGACTTGAGCGGACCGCTCCGATGATCTTGAGCAGTAACACCAGCGGAGACAGGCAGTTGGTCGAAACGTCCCGCCCGAGCCGGGTGCTTTCCGTCGAAACGCGTCCCGAAGTTGTCTCCAGCGTCCGAGAAGCCCTGTCCGATGCCGCGGTCTCTCGGGCAGCGCCGCAGCAGGCCTCAGGTGTGGCCCGACAGCCAATTACGTCGAGCAGAGCCTCGCGTGAGCCGAGTGCTAAAAGGTCGCCGGTACCGGTTGAAACAGCATCTGCTTCTGCTTTCAATCTGGTGTCCACGCCGGTATCGCACCTGGTGAGTGCTGGGGACACGCTGTTTTCGATTGCGTTTCAATATGACATGGACTTCAGAAGTCTGGCTCTGGCAAACGGGCTGAATCCTCCTTACACCATCTTCGTCGGCCAGCAGCTGCAGCTTAAGGCGGCAGCTGCAATAGCTGACGCAGCGGTGCAGGCTGTGGGTGAAGGGATTAACTCAGCGATCAATGCCGTGCCGGTTGGCGGTGAATCTTCCAGTTCACTGAGGCAGCCCGGCGCTGGGCCCGATACCGGCCAGTTGCGCTGGTCGTGGCCCCATCAGGGACAGATAGCGACGCCGTTTCAACCACAGCTCACCAAAGGGGTCGACATCTCTGGCGCAGTCGGTGACCCGGTTCTTGCGGCAGCGAGCGGAGACGTGGTGTATTCCGGCAGAGGCGTCCAGGGAACGGGCAATCTGATCATTATCAGGCACTCTGATCGCTACCTGAGTGCCTATGCTCACAACAGCGTCATGCTGGTATCTGAGGGTCGTCGGGTGATTGCGGGGGAAAAAATTGCGGAACTTGGCGTGAATCCCCAAGGTATGCCGATGCTGCATTTTGAGATCCGGCAGGAGGGTGAGCCTGTCGATCCTTCGCTGCTCCTTCCCGGTCGACCGGTTCCCCAGGTCGCCCGATAAGGTAAGCGCGTGCACCGTAGGCAGTAGACTCGCAGAGGGCTGATGAGGCGCACCAGCCAGCGCTCAGGGCCGGGAAAGCAGCTTGTAAGCATCCGAGGCCGCCGCCAGTATAACGCGCCTCAGGGGCGGTCTAGCGCTCCAGATACTGGAGTTTGTTGGGTTTATCAGCCCACTGTTCTGCCTCGGGTAGCGGCTCTTTCTTCTCTGTGAGGTTGGGCCAGACTTCTGCAAGTTCTGCGTTCAGTTTCAGATACTCTTGCTGATCCTCAGGGAGCTCATCTTCGGCATAAATGGCGTCTACCGGACATTCAGGTTCGCAAAGTGCGCAGTCGATGCATTCATCTGGATGAATCACCAGAAAGTTAGGGCCTTCATAAAAGCAATCAACCGGACACACTTCTACACAGTCCGTGTGTTTGCAACGTATACAGTTATCTCCAACGACGAATGTCATGATTCGACCTACCCCTAATCTAAGCTCTATATGTCAGTCTCGGTATTGATGAGACCGGCGGTCTGAAGTGATGTGTGTCTGGCTGCCGGCCCCGTCTGGGTCGCAATTCTAGCAGCATTTAATCGGGTTTTCCCAAGCGATAATTACTGCGAGAGGCGCTTCTTCAGATCATAGAGAATGGCAAGCGCCTCTTTGGCTGAAATTTCGTCGGGATCAATTTTTTCCAGGAAATCCAGTGCCGGATGAGCTTGTGTCCTGAAAAGTTCGGTTTGCAGCGGCGGGGTTTCGTCTCCGGCCGGCTCTCGGATAACACTGCCCGGATGGGAGTCATTCCGCTCCAGCTCGTCAAGTTTCTGGCGAGCAGATTGAATGACCGGTATCGGGATCCCCGCCAGTTGTGCAACTTGCAGACCATAGCTTTGATTGGCCGGCCCGGCTTTGACGCTGTGCAGGAATACGATGCCGCTGTCATGCTCTGCAGCGTCGAGGTGCACATTACTGATGTTGGGCAAACTGTCAGCCAGTGTCGTGAGTTCGAAATAATGGGTCGCAAATAAGGTATAGGCCTGAAGTTTCTCTGCGACAAAGATCGCCGCTGACCAGGCGAGTGACAGCCCGTCAAAAGTACTCGTGCCGCGGCCGATTTCGTCCATCAGCACCAGGCTACTGGCAGTGGCGTTGTGAAGAATATTCGCTGTCTCGGTCATTTCCACCATAAATGTTGATCTGCCCCCGGCAAGGTCATCCGAAGAGCCGATGCGTGTGAAGATTCGGTCTACGGGCCCGATGGTGGCTGCCCGGGCGGGGACATAGCTGCCGCACAGCGCGAGCAGAACGATGAGCGCAGTCTGGCGCATGTAGGTCGACTTACCGCCCATATTGGGGCCGGTAATGATCAGCATTTTTTGCTTGGCATCCAGTTCAATATCGTTGGCAACAAAGCTGTCCTCGGACACGGTTTCTACGACTGGATGGCGCCCTTCAGTGATAGCAATGCCGGATGAAGAGGTCAGTTCAGGTCGACAATAGTTCAGCGTGCAGGCTCGCTCAGCCAGGCTTTGCAGTACATCCAGACTGGCAATGGCCTCCGCGCTCTTGATCATTGCGCAGAGCGCTTCTGCCAGAGACGCAAGCAGTTCGTCATACAGCGCTTTTTCCCGGGCCAGCGCTTTGCTGTTGGCGCTGAGGACCTTGTCTTCGAATTCTTTCAGTTCCGGTGTAATAAACCGTTCGGCATTTTTCAGAGTCTGTCGCCTGATGTACTCCGGCGGAAATTCGACAGAGGACTGCCCTTTGCTGACTTCGATGTAATAGCCATGAACGCGGTTAAAACCAACTTTAAGCGTGCTTATTCCCGTGCGCTCTTTTTCTCTCAGTTCCAGATTGATCAGATATTGTCCGGCGTTGCTGCTGAGATTTCGTAATTCGTCGAGCTCCGCGTCATAGCCGGGTGCGATGACGCCGCCATCCCGGATAACAACCGGTGGATTTTCCTCCAGTGCTCGGGCCAACAGGGTCTGTTGTTCAGGAAATTCTGTTATCTGCGTGGCGAGGTCCTGTAGTTCGTCGTTCTCACTGTTGTTAAGCAAAGTCTGCAGTTCAGGCAACAGCGCCAAGCTGTCTCTGAGCTTGGCCAGATCGCGTGGCCGTGCAGTTCGCAGGCCAAGACGCGCCAGTATGCGTTCCATGTCTCCGATACCGCGTAAAATCGCAACGCAGGATTCAAAGCGGTAGTTCTGTCGGAGTGCCGCAATCACATTCTGTCGCTTGCTCAGTTCGTCATGATTTCTGAGTGGGCGGTTCAGCCAGCGTCCCAGGAGCCTGCTGCCCATTGTTGTTGCGCAGGTATCAAGAACTGACAGCAGCGTGTTGTTGGTGCCGCCAGATAAATTGGTGTCAATCTCGAGGTTGCGCCGACTGGCTGCGTCGAGGATGACGCAATCGCCGGGTTGCTCCACTTGTATTCCCTGCAGATGCGGTAACTCCGAGCGCTGGGTTTCCTTCGCATACTGAAACAGACATCCCGCCGCCTGCACAGCCAGGTGCAGGTCTTCGCAGGAATACGGGGTCAGATCTTTGACTCCGAACTGTGCGATCAGCAGTCGTTTGGCATTCGCTTCATCAAATTCCCAGATTGGGCGCTGTCGAAGGGCAGGGTGACGGACGAGTTGATGGAGGGCCTGGGCATTATCCGCCACCAGCACTTCTGCCGGCTTGGTACGCTCGATTTCTGTGAGCAGCGCGTCGCTACCCGAGACCTCGCTGAAAACGAATCGACCACTGCTGATATTGAGGGTGGCAAGGCCGTAGGATGCCTCCGCCCGGTCCGCATGGGCGGTGCTGATTGCCATCAAGCAGTTGTCTTTGCGCTCATCTAAGAGTGCCTCATCACTGACAGTGCCGGGGGTAATCACGCGCACTACCTCGCGGGCAACGGGACCTTTGCTTGTCGCCGGATCGCCCACCTGTTCACAGATGGCAACAGAGACGCCGGCCTCAACCAGTTTTGCCAGATAGCGATCAGCGGCATGGAACGGAATGCCGCACATGGGTATCGGCTCGCCGGCTGACTTACCTCTTGCCGTCAGCGTGATGCCGAGCAGATCGGACGCGGATTTCGCATCATCGAAGAACAGCTCATAGAAATCCCCCATACGGTAGAACAGCAGTTCATCGGGGTGTTGCGCCTTGATGCGCAGGAACTGCTGCATCATCGGGGTATGTGCGGATTTTTCAGCCAAGGATGGTTTTACGGTCGAGTAAAAGCGGAATAATCTTGTCTTACAGTCCTTTCATTTTACACAGATAATGTCCGGAGTATGAGCGATTCTTGTGGATTTTGGTGATCGGGATAAAGCAGCTATGATGGCGCTATGGACGAGTCTGACAACATTGAAATCGATCGTAGGGTGAAGGCGCTCTCTGATCATCTGCTCAAAGCCAATCTGATCATGGCGACGGCAGAATCCTGCACCGGAGGGGGAATTGCTCAGGCGATAACGGCGCTGGCGGGCAGTTCTGGTTGGTTTGACAGTGGCTTTGTGACTTACTCAAACGAAGCCAAGCAATCGATGCTTGATGTGCCTGCGGTGTTTTTCGAGCCGGATGGCCCGGGTGCGGTCAGCGAGGAAACGGTCCGCGCGATGGTGACGGGAGCGCTCCGCAAAAGCGGAGCGGATTTGGCGGTAGCGGTGAGTGGGGTTGCCGGCCCGGGAGGCGGTAGCGCGAGCAAGCCTGTAGGTACCGTCTGGATTGCCTGGCAGCTGGGCGCTGATGCCCGGGCCCGCCATTTCTTATTCAGCGGTGACCGGGAGGCCGTTCGTCAAGCGACCATATTAGAAGCGCTGTCGGGCCTGCTGGCCTACTTCTCTCCCGAACTCTAAAGGAATTCCTGTTTCGGCCAATATACTGGTTGTATATACAGTAAAATGCTGTTTTAATTTGTACTGTCTGTTTATACAGTGTTACACCGGCTCTCGAAGGCTTCACTGCTCATCGGATCCACGGCCTTGATCAAGCGCATCGGGTTGGTTGGGCAGGAAACGTTCAGAGAGTCTCCCGCCAGACAGGCATATGGCGGAAAATTTAGCAGGTAGTTGGGGACAAACTACTCTTTAGTGCTCAGGAAGCTGGGCAATCAGGAAGCCTGCTGTGCCTCTGGGCCTTGCGAGAGCCGGTTGACGTTCGGCCCGCGACTCGCGCCAGATTGGTCGGCAGGTTTGGGAACAACTAGATTACTCACGGAACCAGGCATCAGTTGTAAGTTAACTACAAGGAAACAACTATGATTGAAGATAACGGCAATAAAGAAAAAGCACTTTCCGCTGCGCTGGCACAGATCGAGCGGCAGTTCGGAAAAGGTTCCATGATGCGCCTTGGTGATACCGAGCGAGTAGCCATTCCGGCGATTTCTACCGGTTCACTGGGTCTGGATATTGCGCTGGGGATAGGTGGACTGCCCCGTGGGCGAATTGTCGAAATTTACGGTCCGGAGTCTTCCGGTAAAACGACTCTGACGCTGCAGGTGATCGCTGAGGCCCAGAAGGCCGGTGGTACCTGTGCATTCATTGATGCAGAGCATGCTCTGGACCCAATCTATGCGGATAATCTCGGCGTGGATGTTGAAAACTTACTGGTCAGCCAACCTGATACGGGTGAGCAGGCTCTGGAAATTTGCGACATGGTGGTACGTTCCGGAGCGGTAGATGTTGTTGTCGTCGACTCAGTGGCGGCACTGACCCCCAAAGCGGAGATCGAGGGCGACATGGGTGACAGCCACATGGGGCTGCAGGCGCGACTGATGTCCCAGGCACTGAGAAAGATGACCGCAAACATCAAGAATTCGAATACTTTGGTGATCTTCATCAATCAGATTCGTATGAAGATTGGTGTCATGTTCGGTTCTCCTGAAACGACGACCGGTGGTAATGCGCTCAAGTTCTATTCTTCGGTCCGCCTCGATATTCGCCGTATTGGTTCAATCAAAGAAGGCGATGAAGTGGTCGGGAATGAAACGCGGGTTAAGGTGGTTAAAAACAAGGTAGCACCGCCATTTCGCCAGACAGAATTTCAGATTATGTATGGTCAAGGGATTCATCACCTTGGTGAGGTCATTGATCTTGGCGTACGACTGAACTTGATAGATAAATCGGGAGCCTGGTATGCCTATCAAGGTGAGAAGATCGGGCAGGGCAAAAAGAACGTCTGTCTGTACCTAGAAGAAAATCCGGCGATTGCTCAGGAAATTGAAGCGTCAATCCGCGCCGAGCTGTTGGAGGAAGAGAGCGAAGCAGATGCTATTGCTGCCAGTGAGGACGTCGTTGTTCTCGCTGACGCGAAAAGTAAATCCGCCACCTAATCGTTAAGTTTAGAGCTCTGGATGTGATGGAAAACATCGATACCAAAGATGTCCCCGTTCTCCGGCGGGCTGCCATGGATTGCTTGGCCCGCCGGGAACATTCCCTGCACGAACTCAAAACTAAACTCACCAGAAAATTTCCTGATTTAAGCCGTGTGGCGGTGCTGGCCGTACTGTCGCGATTGACGGCAGAGGGGCTGCAGTCTGACGAGCGCTATACCGAGTCGCGGATCCGCTACCGTCTGGAACGAGGATTTGGATATCACCATATTCGCAACGACCTGATCAGTAAGGGCGTAGATCCCTATCTGGTCGATCAGATGCTCCATCCAGATGACGACTGCTGGTTGCTCAAGGCGCGTGAATTGATCGAAAAGAAGATGTTTCTTAAAGAAGGTCTTCCTCATCGGGTGCTCGTATTTGCCGGTCCTGAGCACAAAAAACTGGCACGTTTCCTGGAAGCAAGGGGGTTTTCACAGCGTGATATCAGGGTTGCTCTGGACGCCGTAATCGCATCCTGATTCCAGAGACTCCTTGGCCTGGCTTGTTACTCCCGTCCGTGTCGTTCGTTCTGGCTGAATCAGGAGTTCGCTTTTTTTAGCTTCGATTGCACCGCACTAATCCCCGTCGATTTTACCGGCCTTCTCAGATCGTGAGACAATAGCCACTGGCCTGATGCGCGCTTGGCATCAGAAGCGCAGCATGCGGTGCCGCCGACAATAACAGTTCCTGGAAGGTGATCCGGAATTTTTCCGAAGTCATCATCGCGCCAGACTGCCTTGCCAGGGATGAAACCGCGTGAGCGATTAACTGTCCAATCAGTATGGAAAATCTATGAAACTCATTAAACCTTTTCGCGGGTTACGCCCAACTCGCGAGCTGGCTGCCGATATCGCCTCCCACCCTTATGATGTGCTCAATCGAGAAGAGGCTTTTGCTTTAGCGCACGGGAACCCTCTGAGCTTCCTGCATGTTAATAAACCGGAAATTGACGTGGCGCCCGAGGTAAGCCCCTATGACCCCAGCGTCTATGCGAAAGGACGGGAAAACCTCGACAACCTGGTGCAGCAGGGGGCGTTGGTTCGGGATAACAAAGAAACGCTGTACGTGTATCGGCAAATCATGGGTGAGCACATTCAGACCGGGATTGTGGCCGTCGCGTCAGTGGATGCCTATGAAGCCGATCTGATTAAAAAGCATGAATTCACGCGTCCGGACAAAGAGGATGACCGTGTCCGTCATATGGATGCGCTGGGAGCGCAGGTAGGGCCGGTCTTCGTGACCTACGAGGCCCAGGCGCAGGTTGATGCACTGGTGGCTGAAATTGTGCTGTCGGATCCTGACTACGATTTTCAGGCTGAAGACGGGACCCATCATACCTTTTGGTCAATTCAGGATGAGGAGCGCATTGCGGCTCTTGAGACCGCAATCAACGAACTGGATTGTCTGTATGTGGCTGATGGTCATCACCGCTCAGCGGCCGCGTCCCGGGTTCGCAACCTGCATCGGGACAGAAACCCAGAGCATTCAGGAGAAGAATCCTATAATTTTTTTCTGGTCGTGCTCTTTCCTCATGACCAGATGCAAATACTGGATTACAACCGGATCATTAAAGATTTTGGCGACAAAACAGCGCAGGCATTTCTGGTCGAACTGGGCGCTAATTTCGTGATTAAACCGGTGGGAAGTGCCGCTGAGGCAAAACCGCTATCACCCCAGCAATTCGGACTCTATCTGGAAAATCAATGGTACCACCTTGTGCTCAGCGATCTCGGGAGATCCCGGGTTAACGAAGGCGATCCGGTAGATTCGCTGGATGTCAGTATCCTGCAGCAGACCATGCTCGGGCCCATTCTGGGAATCCATGACCAGAGAACCGACAAACGGATTGATTTTGTGGGAGGAATTCGCGGTCTAGAAGAGCTGGAGAAGAGGGTGGATTCTGGAAACTGGCAGGCAGCTATCGCGCTGTATCCTACGTCCATTGAGAGTCTGATGTCCGTCGCCGATGCCGGTGAAGTGATGCCGCCGAAATCTACGTGGTTCGAGCCCAAGCTGAAAAGCGGGCTCATTGTTCACGTGCTGGATTGAGTCCGGTTGGCGCCGTGTCGAGCGCCGGCATGCCGAGCAGTGTGCTGCGGATAAGACACAGGTTGACAGGTGTGAGTCGCAGCCTGCTGGTGACAGCAGGCTGCAGTGACGAGCGTCTAGGCGACGCTGCGTGTGTCTTTGTTGATGTCGATCAGCTTGCCAGAACCGTCTCCTATCGGAATCTGCTTCGGCTTCATGGCTTCGGGGATTTCCCTGATTAAATCGATATGCAGCAGCCCGTGGTCTAACCGGGCGCCGGTCACTTCGATATGATCGGCCAATTGGAAACGCCGCTCGAAATTGCGTGCAGCAATTCCACGATGTAGATAATTATGCTCCAGCCCGTCATTATCGCGACGGCCTTTCACAGTGAGCGTTCTTTGTTCGGTTTGTATATCCAGTTCCTCGTTAGTGAAGCCGGCCACTGCCATGCTTATCCGATACTTATCCTGTTCCAGCAGTTCTATGTTGTAGGGCGGGTAGGTTTGTGTGCTGCTGTCGCTACGATTCACAGTTTCCAATAGCGTTGAGAGGTGATCAAAACCTACAGTCGAGCGGTAAAGTGGTGCGAAATCTAATTTTCTCATGACATATCCTCATGGTTAGGCCCTGACGGCCAGTTAAGCAATATGAATTTAATTGTCCACCGAACGGTCGGACTCATAACGCGTGCTCTTCTGAGCCCCGCGTAGTAACGAGGTGGGGTTTCTGCAGCAGAATTCAAGTCTCGATAGGCTCGCTGGCGCTGCTGTTGATAGATGGAAGAATGTCAGAATCGCCCCCGGACTGGCGCGCCCGGGCGGCCTGTAAGTATGCCGGTACGCGGGTTCCTGGTGAGCCTGAATTCCAGTAGCAGTCTGAGCAGGGGTATCCGCAGACGCTCAGCGGTCGCGGATATCGATCCAGTCAGATGACTCCGGCCCGATATAATCCGCGCTGGGTCGTATGATCCGATTGTTGGCTCGTTGCTCTTTGACATGCGCTGCCCAGCCGGTGAGTCTGGACATAACGAATATCGGGGTAAAAAGTTTGGTCGGGATGCCCATGAAATGGTAAGCGGATGCATGAAAGAAGTCTGCGTTGCAGAACAGGCGTTTCTCACGCCACATGACTTCCTCACAGCGCACAGAAACTGGATACAGCACCGTGTCACCTACCGAATCCGCGAGCTTTTCCGCCCATTGCTTGATGATCACATTACGAGGGTCTGATTCCCGGTAGATTGCATGGCCAAAACCCATGATTTTTTCCTTGCGCGCTAGCATCCCCAGCAGGGCTTCTTCAGCTTCGTCTGGCGATTGCCAGGCCTGGATCATCTCCATGGCGGCTTCGTTGGCGCCTCCATGGAGTGGGCCTCTCAGGCTGCCAATGGCACCTGCGATACAGCTGTGGAGGTCAGACAGCGTTGACGCACAGACCCTCGCGGTGAAGGTTGAGGCATTGAATTCATGCTCTGCATAGAGGATTAAAGAAGTATTCATCACCTGACTGAACAGGTCTGAAGGTCGCTGGCCGGACAGCATGTGTAAAAAATGCGCGCCGATCGACGGGTCGTCCAGCTCAGTCTCGATTCGCTTCCCGTGATGAGAAAAACTGTACCAATAACAGATGATTGCGGGAAGAACTGCAAGTAATCTATCAATGGCTCCGTCCTGTTGCCCGAAATCGGTTTCGGTTTCCAGATTCCCGAGCACTGAGCAGCCGGTGCGCATTACGTCCATGGGATGTGCGCTCGCCGGCAGACGTTCCAGGACGTCTTTTAAAGCCTCAGGCAGCCATCGGTTTTGAATAATAGTGGTCAGGTACTCTTCCAGTTCTCCCTCATTAGGCAAATGGCCCCGCAGTAGCAGGAATGCAACTTCTTCGAAACTGGCGTTCTCAGCAAGAACGCTGATATCAAAGCCGCGGTAAGTTAATCCGGTACCCGACTTACCCACTGTGCAAAGCGCGGTTTCTCCGGCTACCTGGCCACGAAGGCCTGCACCGCCAAGTTTCTTGTCTACCATCGATCACCCCATTGATAGGATTGTTAACTTTTGTCTCTTAAACGATTGATTTAAATCGTTTAATTTTCGAACAGCTCGTCCAGTTTTTGTTCGTAGGCATGATAGCCTAAAACCTCATAGAGTTGCTCCCGGGTCTGCATGCCCGGTACGACTGACATCTGATCCCCATGGGTGGCTATCGCTTGATAGACCTCTTCAGCCGCTTTGCTCATTGCTCTGAAGGCGCTGAGCGGGTAGAGCACCATGGCAACACCTGCCTTACTCAGGGTCTCGCAGTTGAACAGGGGCGTTTTACCGAATTCGGTAATATTGGCCAGTATCGGAACGTCCAGAGCATTGGCAAACTGCTGATATTGCTCAATTTCCAGGATCGCCTCCGGAAATATGGCGTCAGCACCGGATTCAGCGCAGGCGATTGCGCGCTCGATCGCCGCATCAATGCCTTCAACGGCCAGTGCGTCTGTCCTGGCCATGATGACAAAGTCGCCGTCCTGTTTTGCATCTGCCGCCGCCTTGATGCGGTCAACCATCTCCGCCTGGCTGACAATGGATTTGTTGGGCCGATGGCCACAGCGCTTTTGGGATACCTGGTCTTCAATGTGGACCGCTGCAGCCCCTGCCTTTTCCATCGCCGTGATCGTTCGCGCGATATTAAAGGCGCCGCCCCATCCTGTATCGATATCCACGAGCAGCGGGAGCTGACTCGCATTGGTGATGCGTTCTACATCCGCAATCACGTCATTGAGGCTGGTGATACCCAGGTCAGGCAGTCCATACGACGCGTTGGCTACTCCACCGCCGCTCAGGTAGATGGCCTGATGACCGGCTTTCTCTGCCTGCATGGCGCAGTAGGCGTTAATGGTGCCCACGATCTGAAGAGGGTGGTTGGCTTCGAGTGCAAGCCGGAAGCGCTTGCCGGCGCTCGTGTTGGTCATAGCATTTCCTTTGATTTAATGCATAGCGATTTGATTTGATTGAAAAAGCCTAAACTTATTATGACTGACACACCGCGTGGATTATCTGTCAAGCGGCGCTAGCGCATCTCACGTCCTTACGTCCGACATGCAGGCATCCCGTGTAGCCGGCTTCCCTGATCAGCAGGTCTGTCAGCCGTGAGCGGCCATGTGCTGGATCACACCGGGCTTCCGGCTCTCAACTTTTGAGATCGTGTAATTGTATTTTGTTGCACTCGGATCGATGTCGGCAGCCTCTACTATGGCGGCTTCCAGATCCGCATGGGCCGCTTGTTCAGTCAGGTAGGGGCCGGAGATCCTGACTTGCAGTGACGGATCATTCGGGGCGGTGGCGACGATATAAAAATTTTCTGCATTCACGACTGAAAACCATGAGCCGGCACTTAATGGTATACGCGGTTGCACCACTGGCAGGGCAATGCGAAGGTGACGGGCTGCTCTCAAGGGCTGTATCGGCCGAGTATTAAAAACCAACAGCCGGATGAACACAAGTCACCGTGCAGGGGTTTTCGTCAGTGAATTCCTGCAAGTGCGTCAGGCCTGTCCCATGAGGGCAGTTCTGCTGCTACGTGACTATCTGGACAGAAGTTCTGCGGCAAACAACCGTGAAGTGTGTTTCTTTGAGGGCAGGCTTAGAGGTTGCCGGTGGACTGGTTCTGGGGGTGCTAGTCCTTCTTGCCAGGCCGGTCCAGAATGCGTAATTGTGATTCTAATTCGAATAATTTGCCAGCAATACGCCGACTGTTGACCGTGTATTCTCCTGCTTCAATTCTGCGATGCACCTCAACGATTTTCGCAGGATCAAGGCTCCATTCCTGTGCGATTTCATGGCCGGCATCACTTTTCCCCGAAGGCGGGTTCGGTCCCTTGCTTACTCGGTCTGATTCGTGCCCTGATTTTTTCACGGCCATTGCTCGCGTGTTGATCTGCTGTTGGTTTTCGTAGGGCGCCGATCAAGCGGCTTGTCCCCTTGCAACTGTCTGACGGTCCGACTGTACGAATGTAGCGCCAGCGCGGCCGGCCCGTCCCGGACTGCCAAAACTATAACGTCCCATCAATAAATATCTTTAAGGAGTAGCCGTGCGAGCTTCGGTTGCCTAAAGTTCTGTTCGGTACATTTTTTCGCGGTGCCGGGATTTTTAAGTCTGCGCTCACAGAAATGATTTGCTATATTTCACGTATAGCTGCCTTCTATTTCTCAGGCAGGGCTGCTCTTGACCGGGCGTATTGCGACGCATGAATTCAGAACAATCTAAATTCCAGGAATCGGCGATTCTGCTGATCTGTGATGAGGTGCAGCAAAGGCACGATCTTCAGACGGTCCTGAATTTTATCGGTGAGGCGGTTGTCTCTGGCAGCAGTTCGAACTGGCAGCAGGAAGTCACTGAATGCGCCCTGCGCCCGCAGCAGTTCAGCGCTGCCATTATCGCCGGGCGCCCTGACTCCCAGCTGAATCAACTCGTTCACGCCCTGTGTAATTGGGAGCCAGGATTGCCCTGTATTTTGGTGGGTGAATTCGGCGCTTCGATAGAATTTGCAGCAGAGATTCGCGGCCGGATCACGGAAATTTTGCCCAGTAAGCTTTCACATCAACTTGTTCTGAACGCGATCCACAAAGCCAAACTCTTTCATGAGCATTTCAATCGCCTGCGTGACCTGGAGGAAGTTAAGGACTTCAACATGTTCCGCTCACTCGTGGGCAACAGCGCGGTGATTGGGCGAGTCCGTCGGATGATGGGTCAGGTTGCGGCAAAGGAAGTCAGCGTTATGATTACGGGTGAATCCGGTACCGGGAAAGAGGTTGTCGCGCGAAATCTTCATCTTAACTCTGCTCGAGCAGACAAACCGTTTATTCCGATTAACTGTGGCGCAATTCCGAGAGAACTGCTTGAGAGTGAGCTTTTTGGCCATGAAAAGGGAGCGTTTACCGGAGCCGTCTCTTCCCGGGCTGGGCGATTCGAATTAGCCGACGGAGGAACCCTGTTTTTAGATGAGATCGGTGATATGCCGCTCAGCATGCAGGTTAAGCTGCTCCGGGTTCTGCAGGAAAAAAGTTTTGAGCGCGTCGGTGGCGTCAACACCCTTCAGAGCGATGTCCGTATTCTGGCGGCTACTCACAAAGATCTGGAGCAGATGATTGAATCCGGCGAGTTCCGGCAGGATCTGTATTATCGACTCAACGTCTTCCCGATTGAGATGCCGCCTCTGCGGGAGCGCGCAGAGGATGTTCCGTTGTTGCTCAACGAACTGATTTCCGCCATGGAGTCGGAAGGGAGAGGGTCAGTGCGCTTCAATTCAGGCGCCATGAGTTGCCTGCAGCGATACCCCTGGCCCGGTAATGTCAGGGAGTTGGCGAATCTGGTTGAGCGCATGGCGATTTTGTACCCGCACCATATCGTGGGTGTGGAAGATTTACCGGTAAAAATCAGGACATTCACCGCGCAGACCGATGCGAATCACGGCCATTCTGAACGCCCGGGCCAGACGGACGCTGGCTCGGCGGGCGAGCACGACAGCTTGTTGCCGATGCACGGTCTTGATCTCAAAGAGTATCTTGCCAATCTTGAACGAAGTCTGATTGGTCAGGCGCTTGACGACAGCGGTGGTGTCGTCGCTCGTGCAGCCAGCCGTTTACATATGCGCCGGACTACACTGGTGGAGAAGATGCGCAAATATCAGATGCAGCGCAGTGAGGCGACGGTCGATTCGGGGGTTGCTGAATCGGATTCGCCTGACGAACCGCAAACCTCCTGAACCGTCCCGGACGGAATATTGTCGCATCAGTCGTTCAGGCCGGTCACCTGCTGGCCGGCTATCAGGGCGTTAGTGAGTTCCATCGTGATAGCCAGGCCGGAAGCGGTGGTTTGTTCGATTTTTGCCAGCAGATTGGACCAGTCCAGAGCAAGCCAGATGGTCGTAGTGCGGCTGCTGCTGGCCTCCCGATTCCGCTCCAGCTTGACGCAGCGAAAATCGCCGAGCGGGGTTGAGATTATGTCTTCGCCCAAAACCCGGAAGCTTACTTGATCCAGTGTGTGGCCATCTACGGTTTCATAGGAGTAAGTGGTTTCACCCGGGTTCGCGATGTCGAGTGCCAGAGCGAGTTGGTAGCTGAGTTCATCCAGCGTGTTGCTGTTGATAGCCACGGGCCGGGATTGCTCGTCGTCTGCACTCAGGGCCATCATGGCATCCCAGTTGAAAACGACTGTTTCCACCGCTGAGCTGACGCCGGACACCTGGTAACTGTATGTCAGGGGTTTGATCTGACCGTCTGCGTAGCTGAACTCACTGGCCTGTTCAAGGTCGCCAATTTCCAGTCCCCCAATCTTGGCCTCGAGAGACACGTTAAGCCGATAATTGCGATCTGTCAGTCTGACCAGATGTCTTTCAGCGGTACCACGAATCCCGTTGGTTGTCGCACTGTAGTAAGCTGAAAATTCCTCAAGGGTGTCGGCGGTCGCGCCAGAGAGCGAAACCTGCAACAGCAGTAACATGAGTGCAGTGTTGGCGTGTGTCATGAATCGATCTGCAGTCCTTCGCGAGGGAGCGCCGCGCCATCCATCACGGCCCGATCCTGCTGCAGGGATAACCTGCCGCTGGCAAACCATGTGACAACTGTGGGGTAAAGCTGCTGTTCCCTGATCAGTACACGTGCGGCCAGTTCTTGCGCAGTGTCGTTCGCGTTGACCAATATTCTGCCTTGAGCAATTAAGGGACCTCCATCAAGCTCTTCAGTCACGAAATGCACAGTGGCGCCGTGCTCACGATCACCGGCATCGAGGACCCGTTGATGGGTATTGATTCCGGGATATTTGGGTAGCAGGCTTGGGTGAATGTTCAGCATTCTGCCAGAAAAATTCTTGACGATTTCGGGGCCCAGAATACGCATAAATCCAGCAAGGACAACAAGATCAGGGTTCTGGTCGTCGATTGCCTGTTGCAGTGCACTGTCAAATTCGCCGCGTGTTCCGAAATCCCGATGATTCAGAACGGTACTGGCTATTCCGCAGCGTTGGGCGCGTTCGAGGCCGAATGCATCCGGGTTATTTGAGATTACATGGCTGATGGTGTAGCCGGAATTTGAGCTGGCGTCGATCAGGGCCTGGAGGTTATTACCATTTCCGGAAATAAGCACGACGACACAGCACTGCTGATCACCCATTGGGAATGTCACCCTCTTCGTTGCTGGCGTGTATTGCTGAACTTTCTGTGAGACCGCTATCTGAGTTGTATTGCGTCAGCCCCGGAGACTCGGGTGATGACTTCGCCAATCACCTGAGCGCACTGGGACTCACGGTTTAAGGTATCGAGTGCAATCTGTACCTCGGCTGAACGCACTGCTGCAATCATGCCGATCCCGCAGTTAAAGGTACGCATCATTTCCCGCTCTTCAATACGCCCGTTGTTCTGAAGCCAGTTGAAAATCGCCGGTCGATGCCATAAGTCAGTTTCCACCCGCGCGGCCAGGTTGTCAGGTAACACTCGAGGCAGATTTTCGAGAATTCCCCCTCCGGTGATGTGCGCCAGTGCGGAGACTTCAGCCTTGCTACGCAGTTCCGCAAGCTGTTTGACATAAATGCGGGTCGGTTCAAGTAAAATTTCACCGAGAGTGCTGGTTTCAAATGCCTCCGAGAGACTTGCTGCGGAACGTTCAAGAACCTTTCGGATCAGCGAGTAGCCGTTAGAGTGCGGGCCTGAAGAGTCAATGCCGATCAGGACATCGCCTTCTTGGACGCCCGACTGGTCGATTATGCCGGATTTCTCGACGACTCCGACCGCAAAACCTGCCAGGTCGTAGTCCTTCGGCTGATACATGCCCGGCATTTCAGCCGTTTCCCCGCCAATCAATGCGCAACCTGCCAGCTCACAACCTTTACCGATGCCGGTAACAACCTGCGTTGCTACATCGACATCCAGGCCACCCGTTGCGTAGTAATCCAGAAAGAACAGGGGTTCGGCGCCGCACACGATCAAATCGTTAACACACATTGCCACAAGATCAATGCCTATAGTGTCGTGTTTGGCCATTTGCTGCGCCAACATGAGCTTGGTGCCGACGCCATCGGTAGCTGCGACCAGTACAGGCTGTTGATAATTGCGCGGTAATTCGCACAGGGCGCCAAAGCCTCCCAGTTCTGTCAGTACCTCGGGCCGTGAAGTGCGTTGTGTGACGGATTTAATTGCACCTACCAGTGCATTGCCGGCATCAATGTCGACGCCGGCATCGCGGTAGCTGAGTGGATCGACTGACGGGCTCTCCGGGTTGGGTTTTTGAGTATCTGGCACTTTCGAGACCTTTCTGGAAGCAAGTTGCTTGGGTGGAGAAAGTCGGAATTCTATCAGGAACATCCGAGGTGGTCAGGTGAAGAAATGCCTGTTCGCGATCTCCCGTCCGAGACCGAAATAGAGAATTTGAAGTACACTAGACAGATGAATGTGTTGTTAACCGTTATGTTGCGAGCTGTGCTGACCCGATCGGTGATACTGGCTGTGTTGCTGCTGTTTAGCAGCGCTCATGGTTTGCCCGTTGCGGGGATCTACAGTGAGCGGGTGCCGGTCGCGAACGAAAGTGACGCTGAAAGAAGCCAGGCCTTTAAAAAAGCGCTGCAGATTGTGCTGGTCAGGGCGACCGGGGAGCAGCGCTATCTCAGTCATCCGGCGGTGCTGGAGGCGCTCGAAAATGCGCAGAGTTATGTCGAAGCGATACGCTATTTCAGCGAGATTGTCATTCCGACTTCAAGCAGCGGGGAAACTGGACCACAGCAATCGCTGCCTGAAGCAGAAGTTCAGCTGTCAGCTGACGAGAATTCGGATGGACTGATGCCGGATCCGGATCGACAGGAGCAGGTAGCTCCGACAACCGCAGAACAGCGCTTTATCGAAGTGGAGTTTTCTTCAGTATTGATTGAGCGGATGCTGGCTGATGCGCAGATACCGCTCTGGGACAGCAACCGACCCAGTGTCCTGATTTGGATGGCGCTGCAGGATGAGTCGGGCAGCCGAAGCCTGATGACCTCGGATATCAATAACGACATTATCGAATATATACAGGATTTCGCGGACGCAAGAGGACTCCCCGTCCTGTTTCCCGTCCTCGATTTTGAGGATCGCAGGAACCTGAGTGAGGATCTGGTTTGGAGGCTGGATGAGCAAGCCATTCGAACTGCCAGCCTGCGCTATGGGGCCGACAGCATCTTGACCGGGCGACTGCATTTCACCTCCAGTGGGGAGTTGGTGGGCCTCTGGCAGTTTCAGTTTCAGGGTGACACAGAGATCTTTGATGGTTTTTCGACCGATCTGGAAGACTATCTGAACGCACCGCTTGAGCGGATAACAGCCCGGCTCGCTCAATACTTTGCCATCTTGCCTGGCGCGGACCTTGCGGCTTCGGTGATTCTCCGGGTCGACGGCATCAGCGACCTGCAGGATTATTCTGCTTTGGTGGCCTATGTTGGTGGTCTTGGGCTGGTTGACAGTGTGGCGACATCGCAGGTCGCCGGAGAGCGATTGGAATTGCGCCTTGGACTGGTAGGAGACCCTCAGCAGCTTTACGAACTGATCGCCCTAGATCGGGATTTGCTGCCAATCGAGAGCTCGATGGGTGTCAGTTCCGGCTTGCTGCATTATCGCTGGACCAGGTAGAGCAGGGCTCTTGTGACTTCTGATTCTGCCAGTCAATTGCCACTCGGGATTCGCCTCAATGATGAAGCGACATTCGCCAATTTTCTGGTTTCATCCGGTAACCGGCAGTTGTTTGACGTGCTCACGAGTACGTCTCCCTCAGTTCAGTTGATTTATCTCTGGGGCGCAGGGGGCAGCGGGCGAAGTCATTTGCTGCAGGCGCTGTGTCACAGGTATGCTGAATCCGGTGCATCAGCGCTCTATTTGCCCTTGCTGAGCCGACATGACTTTGCGCCGCAGATCCTGGAGCATTCTCACGCTCTGTCTGTTATCTGTGTTGATGACCTTGATGCGGTAGCGACAGACAGCGTTTGGCAGGAAGCCATGTTCCACTGCTTCAATGAAGCAGCCGAGAGTAATGTGCTGTTCGTCGTCACAGCAAGCCGTGCGCCGCGAGACTTGGACCTGTCGCTGGCAGATCTGCGTTCCCGGATGCAGAAGGGCCTTATTTTTCAGTTACAGGCCGCAGATGATGGCTTCAAAAAGCAGATCCTGCAGCATCGGGCGAATTCGCGGGGAATCTCGTTGAGCGATCAGGTCTGCGACTATATTCTGCAGCGTGCTGACCGCAGTCTCGCTGGCTTGATAGCAGTGCTGGAGCGACTTGATTCAGAGTCCTTCCAGAGGCAAAGGCGATTGACAGTGCCCCTGGTCAAGGATGTTATGGGTTGGTGACGGATTTGGTGACGGCTGGATCGCTCAGTTTCTGGGCGACGCGTAAGTAGAGCAGAAGTGCGCAGAACAAAAGAACACTCAATCCCAACTCTGCTGCGCCAACGATTCTTCTGGCAGGGTCGAACGCGACTAAAACTCCATGCATAAAATACAGCAGCACGACCAGGCTAAGCCAAATGAGCTGCTGAGCATTTTTGCGACGGACAGCCCGGGCAAAGCCCAGCAGCGGGGCCGACTGCAAAAACCAAATCACCGGAATTGCCAGACTGAACTGATCGAGCGCGGTCAAACTGTTGATCAGGAAAAGACCAAGCAGTGCACAATAACTCCCCACAATACACCGATAGCTCAGATCCATAACCCGGATTGTTAAGGCGCTGCCACTCTCGCTCATTTAAGCAGCCTCAAACTGAGCCGGGCCATGCGACTGCCCAGTGCCCGGCACAGGGCAATTTCATCCGCGGTGAGAGCGCGAGTGCCTTCAGAGCCGGCAACATGGCTGGCGCCATAGGGTGTGCCGCCGGATTGGGTGGTGTACAGAGCGTCTTCTGAGAATGGGATTCCGCAGTAAATCATGCCGTGATGAATCATCGGGATCGCCATATTAAACAGAGTCGCTTCTTGGCCACCATGCAGGCTTGCTGTCGAAGTGAAAGTGCCGACGGGTTTATCGATGAGCGCGCCGGCACTCCACAGCGAGCCGGTGCCGTCGATAAAATGCTTCAACGGTGCGGCCATTTGTCCGAATCGCGTTGGACTCCCCAGAATGAGACCCGCACAGTGCTTCAGTTCATCCAGATTGCTATAGACGGCTCCGGCTTCAGGAATAGAGGCTGCGGTGGCACGATGGTCAGGGGAAACGCTCGGCACGGTGCGGATCTTGGCCTCGATACCTTCGATGGATTCCACTCCCTGAGCGATCGCCCGTGCCATGTCAGCTGTAGCGCCTGATCTGCTGTAGTAAAGAACAAGAATGTAAGGAGTTTCCATAGAGTAAGATTTCAGCTGGTGAGTAAGAATTGCGTGCTCTTCATTGATGTTGCCCAGTCGAGTGGCGCTTTAGCCCGAGGCATGCAACCCGGCGGACTGCTGTCGAACCCATCCGCGTATAAAATACCAGTGTCGAGTGTGTATGGGGGCATACGGCCGGGCTTCTGCGGCGCGGGCAAGCTAACGACACAGCTCCTCTAAAAAAGAGGTGACAGTGGATGGAGAAATCGGACGTTTTTCCCCGGTTCTGCGGCAGGTGTACTCGATAGAATCCTCGGCAATTCCCCGGGCTGACACGACCAGACGATGAGGGATTCCGAGGAGTTCAGATTCTGCAAATTTGACTCCCGGACTGGTTTTCTTGTCTCTGTCGTCCAGCAAAACCTCTATCCCCATCGCGGTTGCCTGCTCATAAATTGATTCAGCAACCGCCGGCACCTGAGCTGATTTGTGTGCGTCAAGCTGCACGATCACCAGCTGAAAAGGGGCGATATTCTCGGGCCATATAATGCCTTTTTCGTCATGGTTCTGTTCTATGCAGGCTGCGACTACCCGGGTGACGCCAATGCCGTAGCAGCCCATCGGCATGACAACAGCTTTGCCGTGTTCATCCAGTACCGTGGCGCCGAGGGCTGAGCTGTATTTTTTGCCAAGCTGAAAGATATGACCCACTTCGATCCCGCGCTTTATTGACAGGGTACCTTTGCCATCAGGGCTTCGGTCACCCGGGCAAACTTTTCTTATGTCTGCCGATTCATGAAAATGGCAATCCTGCTCCCAGTTGGCATTGCGCAGATGGTGATTGTCACGGTTTGCTCCGCAGACAAAATTTCTCATGCCCACCACGCTGTGATCTGCAATGGTGCGGATGCTCAAATTAACGGGGCCGATCGCGCCTGGCTGACAACCGATGCTGTCCTTGATTTCTTCATCTGTCGCGAATGTCAGCGGAGACAGAACGCCCGACAGTTTCTGAGCCTTGGTCTCGTTAAGCTCCTGATCCCCGCGAAGGAGTAGGGCAACCAGTTCACCACTGGCTTCTCCCTGTTCGTCTTCGCCGTGGACTACAAGCGTTTTCACGATGTGTTTGGCCTGAATCTGCAACAGTTCGCTGACGGCATCTATCGAATGAGCGTCACCGGTAGCAATACACTCTGAGCCCTGGATGTCGCTGGAGGATGGCTCGTCTGGCAGCAGGCCTTCGGCCATTTCTATATTTGCGGCGTAGTCGCTGCTGTCACTAAACGCAATTTCGTCTTCACCTGACTCCGCCAGGACGTGGAACTCGTGTGAAGTATTCCCCCCGATATTGCCTGAATCTGCAACCACAGCGCGAAACTCCAGGCCCAGGCGATTAAAAATGGCACAGTAGGTGGCGTGCATGACCTCATACGTCTGTTCGAGTGACTCTTCATTCGCGTGGAATGAATAGGCGTCTTTCATGACGAATTCACGGGAGCGCATGACGCCGAATCGTGGTCGGCGTTCATCGCGGAATTTGGTCTGGATCTGGTACAGATTGGCCGGTAGTTGCTTGTAGCTGCCATATTCATTTCTGACCAGGTCAGTAATCACTTCTTCGTGAGTAGGGCCCAGGCAGAAATCCCGCTCGTGCCGGTCTTTGAAGCGCAACAGTTCCGGCCCCATGGAGTGCCAGCGTCCGGACTCTTCCCAAAGCTCGGCGTGCTGGACGACAGGCATAGACACCTCCATGGCGCCTGACCGATCCATTTCTTCGCGCACAATCTGCGAGACTTTTCGCAGAACCCGGGTGCCAAGAGGTAGCCAGGTATAGAGCCCACTCGCCAGTTTTCGAATCATGCCGGCGCGGAGCATCAGCTGATGACTAATGACCTCGGCATCGGCGGGCGTTTCTTTCAGCGTTGCTAATAGGTAATTGCTGGCTCGCATGATGTTTTCAACCATCAGAAAAAAGGCAGCCAAGGCTGCCTTATAAGTAGGTTAGCCGATAGCCGGTTGCTCGAGGCTATGGCTATCCGTTCGGTGCACCGGGCTCAGAGTGCGTACTCTTTGAGTTTCTTCAGAGGCAGGACTTTGACTCGAGTAGAAGCCGGCTTTCGAGGAACGTCCATCAGTTCACCGGGTTTGAAGGGGTTTGGAACTCCTTTACGAGCAGGTCGCGCTGGTCGTACCACAGATTTAATTTTCAACAGGCCGGGCAGTGTGAATTCTCCAACAGCGCGCTTTTTGATGTGTCGCTCGATGACCACTGACAGCTCATCGAGAACAGCAGAAACCTCTTTTTTGCTGAGTGATGTGTTCTGAGCGATCTCATTCAGAATTTCGGTTTTAGTGTATTTTTTTTGAATCGCTGGCGCTTTGCGTGTTGGTGCTGCTTTTTTCTTGGCAGCAGGTTTGGAAGATTTTTTTACAGCCATGCCCGTTCTCTTTTCTCAGTGGATTGAATGGTTCAAGTTAGTTTCGTTGATCCGCAATTCTGCGGGGTCTCGCTCCGCCGCAGTTTGCTCGGCCGGGCGCTGCCTAAAATCATGAGCATTGATGGCTCGATTTGAGGTCTTTTTCAGCCTGCCGTCAGCGACGTGTAATTCGTAAAACGGCTGGCCTTTAAGGGTCGCTATTTATAAAGCATTCACTGCGGCCTCGCAAGTGATTCCGGTCACTTTAATCGAGTAAATTGATGTGTATGCCCGATATTGGAAAATAGGCAAATCACCCGAAAAAAATAGCGCTAAAATTCACCGAGACTATTTTCTGAAACAATTCCTCTAAATGTTACGTTGGGTTCTGCTTGTGCTGCCACCCAGCTCGCATCAACGGGGTTCACCGGAGTGACATCGCCGGCATTTCGCGACCCCTGATGGTCAGACAGACGTCCCCGGATGGTGGGTCGATTTGGGTCTTGCAGCAGGGGCAGGCAGAAACGGAGGTTAATCTGTAGAGGCAGTCACATACGTCCAGTTTTGCCAGTCTTACTTCAGTTGAGTTCAGGCGCGCCTGCGGTCGCTTGACTCAGCCCTAGAGGCTCATCCGATCAGCTCGGCTGATGATATGACCGCCCGATAAGGTTTCGGCGAAAGCATCTGCTCCCTAGCGTTCGGAAATTCCTTGCCCTGAGAGATTACGGTTATTTCCTGCTTAAGGTATAATGCGCGCCTTTTTTCAGCTGGCCTTAATACAGCGATACGGCCACGAGAGTGTGCGCCAGACGTCTGATCTGGTTCCGATTATCAAGACAATACGATCATCGACATGCCAATTTACGAATACCAATGTGGAAGTTGCAGCCATTCCTTGGAAGCTTTGCAGAAAATCAGTGATGGACCTTTGCTTGACTGTCCCGCCTGCGGTTCACCGAGTTTGCAAAAACTCGTTTCAGCCGCCAGCTTTCGCCTCAAAGGAGGTGGATGGTATGAGACAGACTTCAAAACGGGTGATAAAAAGCAGCTTGCCGATTCCGGTGGTGATTCCAAGGCGAGCGGCAGCGAGTCGTCCGGCTCCGGGAGCAAGGCGGCAGGCAGTAAGGCCGATAAGTCCTCTCAGACCGGCAAAGTATCCGAGGGCAAATCAGCCGGAAACGCCAAATCACAAGCCACAACTAACAGCAGTTAAGCGCGCGGACTTCGCGCCTTTTAAAGGAAGACACTATGCGCAGCTATTATTGCGGAGAGCTCAACGAATCACATGTTGACCAGGAAATTACCCTTTGTGGATGGGTGCATCGTCGGCGCGACCATGGTGGCGTTATCTTTTTAGATCTGCGCGACCGGGAAGGGATTGCTCAGGTTGTGTTCGACCCTGATACCCGCGAGAGCTTCGCTACTGCTGAAACGGTCCGCAGCGAGTTCGTTCTGCAGGTGCGTGGTAAAGTGCGCCGGCGCCCCGATGGGACACTCAATGAAGAAATGCCGACCGGGTCTATCGAGGTTCTGGGAAAAGAATTGACGATATTAAACGCAGCGAAAACGCCTCCGATGCAGCTTGATGAGTATGCTGACGTTGGTGAGGACGTCCGTCTTCATTACCGTTACATTGATCTCAGGCGGCCTGAGATGATGCAGAGGCTGCGTTTCCGTTCCAAAGTGGCCAACACGGTGCGCAATTTTCTGGACCAGAATGGTTTTCTGGATATTGAGACACCGCTGCTGACTAAGGCGACGCCAGAGGGTGCCAGAGATTATCTGGTTCCGAGCAGGACCCATCCGAGTCGATTTTTTGCTTTACCGCAGTCGCCCCAGCTCTTTAAGCAGATCCTGATGGCTGCCGGGATGGATCGCTATTATCAGATTGCCAAATGTTTTCGCGATGAAGATCTCAGGGCTGACCGACAGCCGGAATTCACTCAGATCGACATTGAGACATCCTTCATGGATGAGGAACAGATCATGGAGATCATGGAGCGCATGATCAAACAGATCTTTCAGACGCACCTTCAAGTTGATCTGGGAGAGTTCCCCAGACTGACGCATGCTGACGCGATGCGCCTGTACGGTTCGGACAAGCCTGATTTAAGGATTGATCTTAAACTTGTCGACATTGATGAGCTGATGCGGGGGGTGGAATTCAAGGTCTTCAGCGGGCCGGCATCGGATGCAGCGAGCAGGGTCGTAGCGCTTCGGGTACCCGGCGGTGCTGCGCTGAGCCGGAAATCCATTGACGATTTGACTGAATTTGTTGCTATTTATGGCGCCAAAGGCCTGGCCTGGATCAAAGTCAATGACGCGGCCTCCGGGATCGAAGGCCTGCAATCACCCATCATCAAATTCATCGGAGAAGAAGTCACTCAGGCATTGATGCAGAAACTTGCGGTCGAAACTGGCGATATCATCTTCTTCGGCGCCGATAAAGCCAAAGTGGTTAATGAGGCCATGGGCGCCTTGCGGATACGGGTTGCTGAAGAACTCGGTCTGGTTGCTGATCGCTGGGCTCCGCTGTGGGTCGTCGATTTTCCGATGTTCGAAGAGGACAGTGAGGGGAATCTGACCTCACTGCATCACCCTTTCACTGCCCCCTCTGTGCCGGTGGAGCAATTGCGCGAAAACCCGTCAGCGGCACTGTCGCGAGCCTATGATATGGTGCTGAACGGCACTGAGTTGGGGGGCGGGTCTATTCGTATCAACCAACCACAAATGCAGGAAGCTGTCTTCGAGGTGCTGGGCATCGGTGACGTGGAGGCCAGGGAAAAGTTCGGTTTCCTTCTGGATGCCCTCAGCTACGGCTGTCCTCCACACGGTGGCATTGCCTTCGGCTTCGATCGGCTCATTATGCTGATGACCGGCTCTGCGTCGATTCGCGATGTGATTGCTTTCCCGAAGACACAAACGGCAGCCTGTCCGCTGACTGATGCGCCCGGGGCTGTGTCCAGCGCCCAGCTCAGAGAGCTGAATATCAGATTACGGGAGAAGGTAGGTCAATCGGATCCTGCAGTGAATCCCTCCGGGGCGGAGACTGTTCAATAACTGCCGGCTGCGCCGGCCGCACTCATAAGGAATTCCAGACATGGCGGGTCACAGTAAATGGGCCAACATCAAGCATCGTAAGGCCGGCCAGGACGCTAAACGCGGTAAGGTCTTCACCAAAATTATTCGTGAACTGACAGTTGCGGCGAAGATGGGTGGAGGCAATGTGGCAGACAACCCTCGGCTCCGCGCCGTAGTGGATAAGGCTCTCGGGGCGAACATGACCCGCGACACTGTCGATCGCGCCATCGCCCGTGGCGCCGGTACCGCCGAAAGCGAGAATCTGGAAGAGCTTGTGTACGAAGGTTACGGGCCGGGGGGTGTGGCTATCCTCTGCGAGACATTGACGGATAACAAGAACCGTACCGTTGCCGAAGTCAGGCATGGCTTCAGCAAATTTGGCGGAAGCCTCGGGACAAGCGGTTCTGTCGCCTATTTGTTTGAACGTACCGGAGTGCTCAGCTTTGCTGCCGGCGCTGATGAGGAAATGATCATGGACCTCGCCCTCGAGGCCGGGGCCCATGATGTTGTCAGTCATGACGATAATACGATTGAGGTGAGAACCACGCTCGAATCTTTCGGCCCCACTCAGGATGCTCTCACCGCTTCAGATCTCAGGCCTGAGAGTGCCGAAATGACCATGATCGCCTCAACTGAGGTCGAGTTGGATCTTGCGGGGGCAGAAAAATTGCTGAAATTGGTCGAGCATTTGGAGGACCTGGATGACGTCCAGAATGTGTATTCCAATGCCAGTATTTCAGATGATATTGCCAGTCAGCTCTGAGCATTGTCTGCCGCTTTGGGTGTGGTTTCGCAGAGCACCCCGCGATTGTCTTTCTGTTGAGCCCTGCCTATGTCCCTTGTGCTAGGTATTGACCCCGGCTCGCGTGTTACCGGCTACGGCCTGATTGATGTTCAGGGCAACCGGCTGTCTTACGTCGATTGCGGCTGCATCCGAACCGAAGGGGGAGCTCTTCCCGCTCGGCTGAAAAAAATATTCGATGAACTCTCGCAGTTGGTGGAAACGCATCGGCCGTCACAGGTTGCGATGGAGGAGGTTTTCGTGGGTCGGAATGCGGCGTCTGCACTTAAACTCGGACAGGCCAGAGGTGCCGCGATGGCAGCCTGTCTGCAATCAGAGCTCGAGGTTTCAGAATATTCCGCGCGGCAGGTAAAACAGGCGGTGGTCGGCACGGGGGCGGCGCAGAAAGGCCAAGTTCAGCATATGGTTAAGGCCTTGTTGAGAATCAGTGATACACTGGCGGAAGATGCCGCGGATGCGCTGGCCGTCGCTATCTGTCACACCAACACACAGAAGAGTCTGATCAGCATGGCCGGCGCTAAATCTTTTAGTCGTAAACGCTTTCGTTGACAGCTGTCGCGCTGTCCCGGGCATCCGTCATAATCCGGAGCGGGAAAGATGATTGGTCAAATCAGAGGGCTACTGGTTGAAAAGAATTCTCCGGCCATCCTGATAGAAGTCGGGGGGTTGACCTATGAAGTACTGGTTCCTATGAGCACGGCCTATCAACTGCCTGAGGTCGGTAAAGAGCTGAGACTACACACCCATTTTGTGGTTCGGGAAGACGCCCAGTTGTTGTACGGTTTCTATCATCCGTCGGACAAGGCGCTGTTCCGAGCGCTTATCAAGGTAAACGGGGTAGGCCCGAAGATGGCCCTGGCGATTCTTTCAGGGATGGAAGCTGAGGAATTCGCCCGAACGGTCAGGGAAAATGATCTCTCAGCCTTGGTGAATATGCCTGGCATTGGAAAAAAAACCGCAGAACGTTTGCTGGTAGAGATGCGGGATCGACTCAGCGACTGGGACGACAGCGGCGCCGGGAATTCGACCGGCGCCCTTGCTGCATCCGCCTCGCTGTTGAGCAAAGAAGCCGAAACTGCGCTGCAGTCGCTGGGCTACAAACCCCAGCAGGCGAGCAGGGCCGTTGCCTCCGTGCTCGAATCTGAGCCAGATATTGCTGACAGTGAAACGCTGATCCGCCTCGCGTTAAAGGGAATGCTGTAGCATATGGAGGTTGCATGCAAGAAGAACGGTTAATCTCTCCTGTTGGCAGCGCACAAGAAGACTCTCAGGAGCGCGCTATCCGGCCTTTGTCCTTGACTGACTACGTCGGTCAGGCCGAAGTGAAGGAGCAGATGGATATTTTTATCAATGCTGCGCGAAATCGTTCAGAACCTCTGGATCACACTCTTGTCTTCGGTCCTCCCGGACTGGGGAAGACTACCCTGGCGAATATCATTGCCAATGAGCTGAAAGTCGCCATCAAAACCACTTCAGGGCCAGTGCTTGAAAAAGCGGGGGACCTGGCTGCCATGCTGACCAATCTGGAAGAAGGTGATGTGCTTTTTATCGATGAAATTCATCGCCTCAACCCTGCAATTGAGGAAATCCTGTATCCGGCCATGGAGGATTATCAGCTGGACATCATGATTGGTGAGGGGCCCGCGGCGCGCTCTATTAAGTTGGATTTGCCTCCCTTTACTCTGGTGGGGGCGACGACGCGAGCTGGTTTGCTGACGTCGCCCCTGCGTGACAGGTTCGGAATAATCCAGAGGTTGGAGTTTTATTCTGTGGGTGATTTAAAGCAGATTGTCGAGCGTTCTGCCGGCATCCTGGCAACGGAAATCACGGCTGAGGGGGCAGAGGAGATTGCCCGCCGTTCACGCGGCACACCCCGGATCGCCAACAGGCTGCTGCGGCGCGTTCGGGATTTTGCCGAGGTGAAGCATACAGGTACGGTGGATGATCATTCAGCCCATGGCGCGCTGGATATGTTGAGCATCGACAAGCACGGCTTTGATCAGATGGATCGCAGGCTTCTGCTGGCGCTGATTGAGAAATTTTCAGGAGGGCCGGTCGGAATAGAATCCTTGGCGGCAGCGCTCAGCGAGGAACGGGACACGCTGGAAGAGGTCGTCGAACCCTATTTAATCCAGCAAGGCTTCATCATGCGTACGCCCCGAGGTCGCGTTGCCACTCAGTATGCCTATCGCCATTTCGGCATGACGCAGGAAGGGCCGGGGACCGATCTGTTTGACGAGTCGCAGTAAACCCGCTTCAACCTGCCAGTGGTCGTTTGACTGTCGGGAGCCGTGATTTGCCCTGATTCTGACAGAATCCTTACCGTCTTTGCCCTGACCCGGACACGAGTTGGTCAGCCTGCACCAGTTAAATGTCAATGACCGAAACTATTTGCCAAACTGGCCGAAATACTCATAAGACCGGGTGGTTCTCTCATCACGGTCGCGGCCGCACAGAGCCCCTTTCCCGAACCGGGCCCGGAGAATCTGACAGTGAATGAAGGACTGAATCCAATTGATCTTATTTTCGATGCCAGCCCGGCTGTTCAGCTGGTCTTCCTGATTCTGCTGACGCTTTCAATTGTGTCATGGGTAATCATCGTGCAGCGCTGGCTGGTTCTGTCTGCAGCGCAGAAAGGTGTGCTGAGTTTTGAGCAGAGATTCTGGTCCGGCATGGATTTGAGTCAGCTTTATAAGGAAGGCACCCAGATGCAGCAGGAAGACCTGCAGATCGTGGGCATGGAAAATATCTTCCGCGCCGGATTCAAAGAGTTCATGCGCCTGCGGCAGCAATCGAGCGTTGACGGAGAAGCAATCATGGAAGGGGCTCAGCGCGCCATGCGCGTGGCCTATTCGAGGGAGGAGGAAAAGCTGGAAAGACATCTGTCATTTCTGGCTACTGTTGGCTCTGTTTCGCCGTATATCGGCCTGTTTGGTACGGTAATTGGCATCATGAATTCTTTTCTTGGTCTGGCTACGCAGGCGCAGGCAACTCTGCAGGTCGTTGCCCCCGGTATCGCAGAGGCTTTATTTGCGACCGCCATTGGTCTGTTTGCGGCGATACCTGCGGTGGTCGCTTACAACCGCTATTCGTCTGCACTGGATAATGTCACCAGCAGTTACATCACCTTCAGTGATGAATTCTCCAGCATCCTGCACCGCCAGATTCACAGCAATTGATCTCGTTTCACAGGCCGGCTTTATTCAGTTATGGAAACAATGACTCGCAAAAAGCGTAAACCCGTGGCAGAGATCAATGTCGTGCCTTATATCGACGTGATGCTGGTGTTGCTTATTGTGTTCATGGTGACTGCGCCGATGCTGGAGCAGGGGATCGATGTTGATTTGCCGCAGGCCAATAATGAACCGCTGGATATCGATGAAAATCTTGAAACCCTCATTGTCTCGATTACCGCCGCCGGGGAATATTTTCTGAGTATTGGCGCGACAGGGGAGGACCGGCAGCCGGTGACACTGGATGCTATAAGAGAACAGGTTGGGAGAATTCTCAATGCAAACCCGGAAATTCAGGTCCTTGTCGAAGGCGATACCCAAGCGGATTGGGGTTCGATGATCACCCTGATCACCACACTTAATGCGGCTGGTGTGACGAACCCCAATTTTATCACGCAACCACTTGATGCAATCTGACTGCAGACGGTATGAACACTCCGCTGAACAATCTCGTGATCTACAACGGTTACCCGCTTTCTATTGTGATCGCACTGGTAATCCATATTATGATTTTCCTGACACTGCTCTATCTGCAGTCTGCATCGGAGGCTCAGTCACTGGAGTTGGTTCAGCCGACGGTCATTAAAGCGCTTTTTATCGACGAGAACCCGCAACTCCGGAATCAGCAGCTCAGGGAGCAGCGGCGTGTTGAGCAGGTTGAGCAGCAGCGACGGCAAGAGCAGCAGCGTCAGGAAGCGGAGAGACTGGAGCGCGAAGCGCAGCAACAGCGGGAAGCAGAGCAGCAGCGATTGGCGCGAGAACAAGCAGCTCTGCGCGAGCGCGAAGAGCTGGAAAGGCTGCGCGAGCGTGCCGAACGAGAAGAGCAGGAGCGTCTTGAGGCAGAATCCCAGAGACGTCGTCAGCAAGAAATCGCCGCCGAGCAGGAACGGAGCAGGCAGCAGGAAGCGCAGCGGCGTCGCCAGCAAGAATTGGCTGAGGCGTCAGCAGCGGAAGCAGCCCGAACCGAGTTCGAGCTGGTGCAAAGTGCGACGGCGCTGATTCAGCAGGCTGTCCAGGAGACGTGGTCGAGGCCACCAAGCGCACGCAACGGAATGCGGGCTGTCCTGCAAATCCGGATGTTGCCGACGGGAGAAGTGCTGGACGCAGTGATTACGCAATCCAGTGGTGATCCGGCTTTTGACCGATCTGCAGAGAACGCGCTCTACCGGGCGGCGCCTTTCAGAGAGCTGCAAAGTTTGCCGATTAACGTTTTTAATGCGAATTTTAGGTCGCTATCCTTGATATTTGAGCCTGAGGATCTTTTGAATTAATCATGAACATCCGAGCCTTTCTTGTATTGACTTGTCTGTGGTCTGCCTGTGCGCAGGCAGAACTGAGCATCCAGATTACTCAGGGGGTTGATAACCCAATTCCGATCGCTATTGTGCCATTCGCCTGGGAGGGTGATGGTGTGTTGAGTGAAGATGTCGATCAGATAGTGATGGATGATCTGCAGCAGGTCGGTGAGTTTCGGGCGCTCTCCCCGGGCAACATGTTGAGCCTGCCTAATGAAGAGAGAGAGGTCTTTTTTCGTGATTGGCGGGTTCTTGCTCAGGATTACCTGCTGGTTGGCAAGATAAGCCGGGCGCCGGGCAGTCAGTTGGTGCAGGTGCAGTATGAATTTTTTGACATCAACCGTGAATTAAAGCTGGCCGGTGAGATATTGACCGGCAGCGTGACGCAGCTGCGAGACATTGGTCACGAAATCAGTAACGTGGTGTTTGAGCTGGTGACCGGGACCCGGGGTGCCTTCACCACCCAGATACTTTACATCGTGTCGGAGCAGTCAGCGGGCGGTCAAACGGTCTTCCGTCTTGAAAAAGCGGACTATGACGGTCAGCGTGCTCAGGTGCTGCTTGAATCCAATGAGCCGATCATGTCGCCCAGTTGGTCGCCAAACGGAGAAGACATTGCTTACGTCTCCTTTGAAACCAGTCTGCCGAGAATCTACACGCAGAACATTGCTACCGGTCAGCGCCGGCAAATCACCAACTATCCGAACATTAACAGTTCTCCGGTCTGGTCGCCCGATGGCACTCGTCTGGCCATGGTATTGTCGAAAGACGGGAGCCCGGACATCTATGTTCAGGATTTGCTGAATAATGAGCTGATCAGAGTAACGGATCACCCGGCAATTGATACCGAACCTGCGTGGTCTAAGGATGGCCGGTCAATTGTATTTATGTCAGATCGGACCGGTCAGCCGCAAATCTACCAAATGGAAGTGGGGGCCAGTTCTTTCAACGTTGAACGGCTGACCTATGATTGCTTTCAGTGTATGAAAGGGCAGTTCCTGCCGGATGGTGTCAATATGGTTCATGTTCGAAGGGAAACGCGCCAAAGCCCGAACTACCAGATCGCTGTTCTGAACATCGAGACGCTGAGAGTGATCACGCTGACAGATACGTCACTGGATGAATCTCCGAGTGTTGCTCCCAACGGTAGTATGATCATGTATGCCACCAAGTTTGGGGGGCGGGGTGTGCTGGACGCTGTCTCCATTGACGGTCGCGTAAAGTTCCGTTTACCATCTTCGACCGGCGACGTGCGAGAGCCCGCCTGGTCTCCCTTTTTTAACTGAGTGCAGCGGCCAATACCGCGTGGAGGACTCACTGCGTGAATATTAAGTCAAGAAACGGTTGGAGAGCGCGGATTGTGTTTGTCTCGTTGCTCGCCTTTACAGCGTGCAGTTCTACAGGTGACACCGACGAGGGTGCAGACACAGCACAAAATGGTTCCGGCAGCGGTTCGACAAATACGGCAACCAGTAGTCCGGCTTCCGGTGGAGGACAGTTGACGCAGGAGGAGATTCGGGCTCAAAGCGCGCTGCGTCAAACCGTTTTTTACTTTGAGTTCGACATTGCCGAATTCAAACCCGCAGACCGGGATACGCTTGCCTACCATGCCCGAGATCTCGCAGCGAATCCGAACAAGCGCATTCGTCTTGAAGGTCACGCAGACGAAAGAGGAACACGGGAATACAACTTGGCCCTCGGAGAGCGGCGCGCAAACGGTATACTCAACTATCTGATCGTTAACGGAGCGGCTCGCTCGCAGATCGAGGTGGTTAGCTACGGGGAGGAGCGTCCTGCGCAATCCGGTCAGATGGAATCGGCCTACAGCCGCAACCGGCGGGTTGAGATCGTCGCTCGATAAGATGACTGACCAATATTTGCTCGTGATGGTGAAAGGTACTCTGGTCGGTTTCGTGCTGTCCTGGGTGGCTACTGCTGCTTTTGCTCAGGGCCCCGGAGCCGTTGTAGAGTCGCAGCCTGTTGTGCGCGGCGGCTCTTCTGTCAGCCAGCAGTCGCCAACCAATAATGATGCACTGGCTCTTCTGCTGGAGCAGAATCGTCAGCTTCAGGCTGAGGTCCAGGCCCTTCGTGGGATGGTTGAGGAGCAAGGCTTTGAGTTGCGGAAACTGCAACGGGATTCGCTGAGTCGCTATACGGACACGGATGACCGGTTGCGTAACTTAGAAACAGCAACCAATGGCCAACCGGCGGTCGCGGTTGCGCCGGACCGACTGCAGGATACGGGTGGCGGGCTCAGTGCGAGCAGACCGGCAGATCAGGGCGAGCCTGCCGCAGAGCCGACGGCTCCGGGTGTTGGTCCTGCGACCGATATGGCACAGAATGCGGCAGTAGCGCCGGAGCAGCGCTCCGCGCCGAGAGGGACCTTGCAACCTGCAGTGCTCAGCGAGCAACAGTTGTATCAAATGGCCTATGACTCCGTGATTAACAGTAACTTCGAGCGCTCGATCGCTGAGTTTGATCAGTATCTGAGTATCTATCCTCAAGGTCGCTTTGTAACTAATGCGTTCTATTGGAAAGGGCAGGCGTTTCTTTATCTGAACCGATATGCCGAAGCACGAGACTCCTATGAGGTGATACTGAATGAGTATACTGACTCGGCAAAGCTGCCAGATGCTATGTACGGATTGGGGTTGGCCTATCAAGGATTAGGCAATATTCCGCAGGCGAGGCAACTCCTGAACGATATCAAACGCCGCTTCCCCAATACGGGTGTGGCTAATCTCGCGGATACGCGACTGCTCACTCTAGATTAGACCCACTACTACACAACAGCACGACAGTCTGCTCTCCGGATCGTTGGGACAGGCTGCGGCTGGATTGTCCGCCCATGACCGAGCCAAATTCTGATACCTTAAGGATAACCGAGATCTTTCACTCCCTGCAGGGAGAAGCGAAGACCGCGGGAAAGCCGACGGTGTTTGTCCGTCTGACGGGTTGCCCACTCCGCTGCCAGTATTGCGATACCGAGTATGCGTTCGCCGGGGGCGATCTTCTCTCGCTGGATGGCATTCTGCGAGAGGTTAAGCGCTATCAGTGCTCCTTGGTGACAGTGACTGGCGGAGAGCCACTGGCACAACCGAATTGTCTGCCGCTGATGAGATTGTTATGCGATGAAGGTTTTGATGTCTCTCTTGAAACCAGTGGTGCTTTGTCAGTTGCCGAAGTCGACCCCCGCGTTTGTATTGTGCTTGATCTAAAAACCCCCGGTTCCGGAGAGTCCCACCGGAACGACTGGGAAAATCTGAATATCCTTTCCCGGAAGGATCAGATCAAATTTGTGATCTGTGATGAGCAGGACTATGTCTGGGCCAAAGCCAAAATGCTCGAAGGCAACCTTATCGAGCGGGCAGGTGAAATATTGTTCTCTCCTTCCTGCGGGCAACAAGACCCGAAACAGTTGGCGCAATGGATTTTGGACGACCGCCTGGCTGTCCGCATGCAGTTGCAGCTTCATAAATTACTTTGGGAGTCGGAGCCCGGCAGATGAACAGAATGGGAATACGGAGCTCGGGAGATAAATCGGATGACTGATCGCGCTGTGGTGCTTGTCTCTGGCGGTTTGGATTCCGCGACCTGTCTGGCCATTGCCCGTGCGCGGGGTTATGACTGTTTTGCGCTCAGCTTCGATTATGGGCAGCGATCCGTGAGTGAGCTTGCTGCTGCGAAGCGCGTGGTCGAATCCCAAGGGAGCATCGAGCACAGGATTGTCAGCCTGGGTCTTGACGCGCTTGGCGGGTCGGCTCTTACTGACAAGAATTTGGCGGTTCCTGAAGACGGCACCGAAGGCATCCCTGTTACCTACGTGCCGGCGAGGAACACCGTGTTTTTGGCCTATGCTCTGGCCTGGGCTGAAGTCATCGACGCCAGTGCGATCTACATTGGTGTCAATGCCCTGGATTATTCAGGCTATCCTGACTGTCGGCCAGCCTACATTGATGCGTTCCAGAATATGATGAATCTGGCAACCAAGAAGGCGGTCGAAGGCGGAACCATCGTTTTACATGCACCACTGGTAGAGAAATCAAAAGCTGACATCATAAAAGCCGGGATGGAGCTGGGGGTCGATTACGGGCTCACTGTCTCTTGCTATCAGGCTGATGAAGTGGGAAACGCCTGCGGGTTATGCGACAGTTGTCGCCTCCGGAAGCAGGGGTTTGCTGATGCTCAGCTTCATGATCCGACCCGCTATAGGTGAGGCAGGCAATTACTCAGGTAAATATCCAGCGGTGACTTGAGTTTTTTCAGTTTGGTAGTACTATACCGCCCTTCTGTGGGTCGTTAGCTCAGTCGGTAGAGCAGTTGGCTTTTAACCAATTGGTCATAGGTTCGAATCCTATACGACCCACCACTTCATTTTCTTCTTTTTTGCACTGGCTTTATCCGGCAGCGTCCTCCGGGAAAGTGCGCAGGCGCGCCAACTCCTGGGCAGGATTGTGCCTCAGTCAGTGGTGGGGCGGTTTTGAGCTTGTCAGAGGGCGGGTGTCCTCCTTCTGTGTTAAGCTGAGCTCTCTTGGTTTTCAAACATGACTATGCCCAATTTGCCGTCAAGCCAGCTCGCTTCAGATCAGCAGGTCGTTCGAGAGTATTTGTCCCGCGCAGAAGCACCCAGTCCACTGTCCGCATCAGAAGCTGCGAACTGTAAATCCGAAATCCTGACCTTGTTAGGCGAGCGTAACGCTCGTCTCGTGGCCCACTATTACACTGAAAGTATCCTGCAGGAGCTTGCTGAAGAAAGCGGCGGATTTGTCGGAGACAGTCTCGAGATGGCCAGGTTTGGGCATGACTGCGATGCGGATATTCTGGTCGTGGCGGGGGTCCGGTTTATGGGCGAAACCGCGAAAATCCTGTCGCCCGACAAGACTGTGCTGATGCCGACTCTCGAAGCAACCTGCTCACTGGATATAGCCTGTCCGATTGAGGATTTTGCCCCGTTCTGTGACGCGCACCCTGACCGGGAAGTTGTGGTCTACGCAAACACGTCTGCGGCGGTGAAGGCGCGGGCGGACTGGGTAGTCACCTCCAGCATTGCCCTGGATGTCGCGGAGTACCTCTCAGAGCAGGGTAAAAAGATACTCTGGGCGCCAGACAAGCATTTAGGAAGCTATGTGCAGCGGTCGACCGGGGCAGATGTCCTGCTGTGGGATGCTGCCTGTATTGTGCATGAGGAATTCAAAGCACGGGGACTGACAGACATGCAGCGTCTGCATCCGGACGCGGCGATCTTGGCGCATCCGGAATCTCCGCAATCAGTACTCGATATGGCCGACTTTGTTGGCTCGACCACCCAGATCATCTCAGCATCCCAGCGACTGCCCAACGACGAATTTATCGTGGCAACAGACAAAGGGATATTTCACAAGCTCCAGCAAATTTCACCTGACAAAACATTTATCGTCGCTCCGACAGCGGGGGAAGATGCGACCTGCCGAAGCTGCGCTCACTGTCCCTGGATGGCAATGAATTCTCTTGAATCCTTGCGTGAGAGTTTGTCCAACCCGGTCAATGCCATTGAGATTGCACCCGAAGTCGCACAAAACGCCATGAAGCCGCTGACCCGCATGCTGGATTTTGCCAAAGAGCAGCGGCTGGCCGTCCGCGGCAAAGCGTAGTCTGAAATCCGGTTGTTGCTATCCGTTCAAAGCCCGCTGTCTATCCTCAAGATCTTTGATCTTTTGGCGGAGTCGGGCCTGAAGCGCCGGATTACTCGCTTCATCGGTTTCAATTTGCAGGGCGAACTGCAGTTGCTGACGGGCATTGCGAAAATCTGAAATCAGTGTGAAGTACTCGGCGCGGGCTTGGTGAACTTTGCTGATGTTGCCCGCCTGGCCCCAGGTTTCTGCAAGTTGATACCACAAATGATGATCGTCTTCCCGGTTTTTGGTGTGCTGCTCCATGACTTCGGCCGCTGCGTTGTAGGATCTCGATGCCAGCAGTGCATCGACATGCGCCATGGTGAGAGGATGGTTGTCCGGGTTGATCTCCAGATGTCGCTCCAAATACTGGATCGCGCGCCCAGCTTCATTTTGCTTGGTGTAGATCTCGGCTTGCGTCACGACGAGACTGATCAGATTCGGGTATTTCACTAACAGAGGGGCAAGGGTTCTGTCGGCCTCCGTATACTGCTCGTTCTCCCAGTAGGCCACTGCCAGAGCGTATCGGTTCACTTCTTCATTGAATGGACTTGTGCTGCTTTCCAGATTTTGTTCCGAATCAAGGACCAGCGCGGCTTTGTCCGGAGCGTAGTGTCCGATGACGCGCGCTCTCATGATCTGATAATTCAAGCTGTCCGCATAGTCGCGCTGTGGGTAGCGCAAGGCGCGGCCTCGGCTGTCTGAAATGCGAGACTCTGTCAGCGGGTGGGTGAGTAAAAATTCTGGCGGGCGACGTCCAAACCGATTGGCCGCGAGCAGCCGTTCATACATTCGCGCCTGAGCGCCAGGATCGAAGCCCGCATTGTAGAGGGTGTCCTGACCAATACGGTCAGCTTCTTGTTCATTGCTGCGGCTGAACCTTAGCTGCCGATCCATGGCAAGACCCTGCGCAGCACCCAGCGCCGCTGCGCCGTGTCCGCCATCTGAGGTCGCCATCACCAATACGCTGGCAAGCAGAGATGCGAGGTGGCCAACGCGGCCGGCTTGCGCTTCATCGACACCTCTGGCGAAGTGCCTCTGGCTGACATGGGCGATTTCGTGTCCCATGACAGAAGCAAACTCTGCCTCACTGTGAGCGTTCAGAAACAGGCCGGTATTCACTCCGATAATGCCTCCGGGCGCGGCAAACGCATTGATCTCCTCACTGTCGATGATCACAAATGACAGGCGGCGGTCCGTCAGCTGACTGCGAGCGGCCAGCCGATAGGAGATGCTTTCGAGGTAGGTGTTGAGTAGTGCGTCAGGTATCGTCGGTGCGCCACGTCGCAACTGGCTCAGGAACTGCTGCCCCATCACATATTCCTGATCCAGAGACACCGTCCCTGAAATGCGATCACCGAGGCGTGGCAGTTCGGGCTGCGCCAGACAGACGGCGGCAACCAAGTAGAGGTAAATGCCCAGAGAATTTAATGAGAAAGTACGGTACGACATTCAGTGTCATCTGTGGCCAGAATGCGTTGAGATTATCATAAATAATGCAGTTGTATGAGTGACTTATCGATAAATTAGCTGAGTTTGTCGTGGTCAGCCGGCCCCAACGCTTGATACCATAGCCTGCATGAAAGAAGTACATCGAGAATTAGACGTCACCGGCCTGTCATGCCCGATGCCGCTGCTGAAAGCGAAGCTGGCATTAAATGAATTGGCACCCTTGCAGATATTAAAGGTTGTGGCAACGGATCCTGCGTCCGAGAAGGACTTCTCGCTTTTTGTTGAGCGCAGCGATCATCAAATTCTTGAGTTTCAGAATGTTGAAGGTGTTTACACTTTCTGGATTCAACGGGGCTGATTTAGCCGGGCAATCATCTGTCGCCTATGAAGAAACTTCTTAACGACTTCTTTGATCGTTATTTTCACGACGAAGAATCCCTCATCCTTCTTATCCTGCTGGCCGTTGGCTTGATCCTGCTGGTGCTGATCGGTGAGATTCTGGCGCCTCTCATTGCCGCAATAGTCATTGCCTATCTGATGCAGGGTCTGGTTAACCTGTTGCTGCGATACGGGGCTTCTGCGCGTCTGGCTTTCTTTTTTGTTTATACGCTGTTTATCAGCCTCTTCGCGGTGATGTTGCTGTACCTCTTGCCAAGGGCATGGGACCAATTGAGGCTGCTGGCGAACGAAATACCCAAGCTTCTGCGTGACTGGCAGGCGACATTGGTATCGCTGCCAGAGAATTACCCCACGTTATTTTCTGAAAATCAGGTCGAAACGTTCATTGATGGTCTTGGTGGTGAGGTAGGTGGCTTTGGCCAGAGAATCCTCGAATATTCACTGGCAAGCCTGCCGAACGTGTTTGGCTGGGTGATTTTCCTGGTGCTGGTGCCCATACTCGTGTTTTTTGTCATGAAAGACAAAGAGGATTTGGTGCTTTGGGCGGGCAATTTCCTGCCACGTAACCGTCCGTTGATGATTCGGATCTGGAAGGAGATGGATGAGCAGATCTCCAACTATATTCGCGGCAAGTTCATCGAGGTATTAATCGTGGGAGGAGCCGCTTATCTGCTCTTCATCGTGCTCGGCATGAACTACGCGCTGCTGTTGTCCGTTCTCATCGGTTTGTCCGTCATCGTGCCTTACATTGGCGCGACTGTGGTTACGGTTCCGGTTGCAGCGGTCGCCTATGTTCAGTGGGGAATCGGCAGTGAATTCTACACGGTAATGATCGCTTATCTGATCCTGCAAATCTTGGATGGAAATGTTTTGGTTCCGGTGATTTTTTCTGAAGCAAATGACCTGCATCCGGTTGCGATCATCGCGGCGGTTCTGGTCTTTGGTGGTATCTGGGGGCTGGCAGGGGTGTTTTTCGCTATCCCGCTGGCAACTCTCATCAAGGCCATCATTAACGCGTGGCCGAGTCGGGTACAGGCGAAGACGCCCGATTTGAACGAATGACTGCGTTTCGGCGCCTGTGATATAATCGAGTTTCCCTCCGGTACATTTCCCCAGGCTTGGCAACCATTGAAAACGCGAATTCAGGGTAGTTTAGTGGCGATTGTGACGCCGATGACAGAGCGTGGCGAGGTGGATCTGCGCGCGCTCGAGCGCTTGGTTGACTGGCACATCGAATCCGGTACCAATGCAATCGTTGTAGTCGGTACCACCGGTGAATCTGCCACGCTAAGTCCTGCGGAGCACTGCGAGCTGGTCGGCCATTGTGTGTCCTACGTGAATCATCGGATACCGGTAATTGCGGGAACTGGCTCTAACAACACCCATGAGGCACTCGAATTTACCTCGGATGCGGCGAAGTCCGGTGCCGACGCAGCGCTGCTGGTGACCCCCTACTACACCAGACCGTCACAAGAAGGGCTCTATCAGCACTTTAAAGTGATTGCCGAATCAGTCGACATACCGCAAATTCTCTACAACGTGCCGGGCCGGACTGCCTGCGATCTCTCCTTTGAAACAATCGGGCGTCTGACTGAGTTCGATAATATTGTAGGCATTAAAGATGCGACGGGTGACCTGCAAACGGGACTCAAGCTGATCGAGGCTTACGGAGACAGACTGGCGGTATACAGCGGTGAGGACGGGCTGTCCCGGGAGCTTATTCTTGCCGGGGCAGGTGGCACGATTTCGGTCACTGCCAATGTGGCTCCTTTGTTGATGAGCCAAATGTGTGCTGCTGCCTTAGCCGGAGACCGGGCGGAAGCAGAGCGGCTTGACGGCGCCCTGACTGAGCTGCATGAAACGCTGTTTCTGGAAGGAAACCCGGTGCCGGTGAAGTGGGCTCTGGCGAAAATGGGCCTGATATCCCCCGCGCTGAGGCTGCCATTGGTGGAACTCAGTGTGAGATATCATGTCCAAGTTAGCAACGCTCTGGCTGCTGCTGGAATCGAAATCGATCTTGACGTTTGAATTGATGCTATAGACGTAGGTTTTGGGAATGAAACTGTTTAGCGCTTATCTGACGAGACCGCTGCTTCTGCTGAGTTCGGCTCTGTTCCTGAGTTCGTGCGGACTTATTGGGGGTGACAGCGCCTGGTTCGGCGGGGAAAACGGCTTGTTTGCTGACGAAGGTGGATATCAGGCGGCGCAGGTAATTCCGGATATGCGGATACCCGCAGAATTAGACAGTTACACAATTGATCAGCTTTACGTGATCCCGGAGCCTTTTTCTGCAGACGCGGAAGCCTTCGAAGAAATCCCGCTGCCCAGACCCATCGAGGAGCGTCGTCGTGAAGGCGTCGTCATCCAGAGCCTGGCTGGTGTGCGTTGGATTCTCATTGATGCGACACCAGGGCAGGTGTGGCCACTGATCAGGGATTACTGGACAGAACTTCAGATTGCTCTCGACTATGAAAATCCGAGTGCAGGCATACTGGAGACTTCCTGGGTGGAAATCGGACTGGATCAGGAAAACCGCCACAAGTATCAGATTCGGATTGAGCCCGGATTGCATTCGGGATATTCCGAAATATACGTCACCCATTTACAGAATCTTCGTGAAGATCCGGTACCGACAGTCGTAACCTGGCCGGAGGAGTCTTCCTCATTGGATCTGGAACAGGACATGTTGCGTTCGGTGTCTCAGTTCCTGGCCGATCGGAATGACATTTACCAGGCGTCTTCCGCCAGCTTGCTGGCCGGCACCATTCAGGCTGAAAGCAAGGCAAACATCATTACTGGTAGCGCGGGCGATCCGGTTTTGGAGTTGAAGCTGGACTACAACAGAGCGTGGGTTCAGGTGCGCCAGGCACTGCAAAGCGCAGAGATTGATATCCTCGATGAGAACCGTGATCAGTCTGTGATTAACGTCAGATTTGCCGGCGCAGCTGATGAGGTCGACCCTCCCGGCTGGTTCGGCAGATTATTGGGCCGTGGGGGGGAAATCGAGCCAAATGAAGCTCAGGATTTCAGTGTCCGGATTCTTGAGACCGGTGCCGTAGTCAATGTCATCACTGAAGCCCTTGTCATCAATCCTGAATCGGGGGAACTGAACCAAGAACTGCTGCAAGTCATTAATGATAATTTATCCTGACCATCCCACCGTCCTGCACCTTCTGTCCCGGACCGCCTCCTGTGAATGAAACACTTCTGCCACTGCTTGTCTTTATTCTGGTGGTTGTCGCGCTCGCTTCGATCATCTGTGTGTTTCTCCTGTTTGCGAAACTGAATCGATCCCGAATCGAAGAGACGGCTGCCTTAGAAAAACTCAATTCCAAGGAAACGGAGTTAGCGCTGTCAGCTGCCGAGCTGGCCGGGCTGAAAGAGGCGCTTGCAACAAGCCAGTCAGAGCTGGCGAAATCGAAAGAGGAACTGGCGGGCTTACACGCCCGTTCCGAGCTGGAACGAGATCAGTTCGAAGAAAAGCTTGCGTTTATCGAACGTTCTAAAGAGCAGCTCGGAGAGTCATTTAAGAATATGGCTAATGACTTGCTTGAGGCAAAAAGTAAAAGCCTTAGCCAGAGCAGTAAGGAAAATATCACGGCGCTGCTGTCGCCGCTTCAGGAAAAAATAACGCAATTTGAAAAGCGTGTCGAAGAAACATATGACAAGGAATCCAAAGAGCGCTTTTCCCTGGTTCGGGAAATTAAGGCTCTACAGGATCTGAATAACAAGATCAGCGAAGATGCGATCAATCTCACTAACGCTCTGAAATCCGATAACAAAGCGCAGGGCACGTGGGGTGAGTTCGTGCTGGAATCGATTCTCGAAAAGTCTGGCCTCACGAAAGGGCGTGAATATGAAGTGCAGGTTGCGCTGAAGGCGGAGGACGGGAGCAAATCTCAGCCAGATGTTATCGTTCATTTGCCCGAGTCCCGCGATATTGTGATTGATTCGAAAGTGTCGCTCAAAGCCTGGGATGCATTCTGCTCAAATGAGCAGGGGGCTGACAAGGACGCGCTGTTAAAGCAGCATATTGCGTCGGTCCGGCAGCACGTTAAAACACTGTCAGCTAAGGACTATCAAAACCTCTCTGGGATAAATTCGCTGGATTATGTGTTTCTGTTTATGCCCGTTGAGGCTGCTTACAGTACCGCAGTGCAGATGGATCGTGATCTGTTCCAGTATGCTTTCGAGCGGAATATTATTTTTGTTGTGCCCTCAACGCTGCTGACTACGCTCAGGACTGTTCAGAATCTTTGGCGGCTGGCGCAGCAGAATCAGAATGCGAACGAAATTGCAGACCGAGCGGGCGCGCTCTACGACAAGTTCGTGGCCTTCGTTGAGGATCTTGAAGAAGTGGGCGGGCGCATTGACGCGACACGAAAAAGTTTTGAGAAAGCCAGAAATAAACTGGTTTCGGGTCGCGGTAATCTGGTCAGACGGGCGGAGGCGCTCAGACAATTAGGGGCGAAGACCAGCAAGAAGCAAAGTGCCAAGCTTGTTGATGTAGCAGATGATGTTGGTGAGACTGAGGCGGCACCTCAGCCTGAACAAGGTATCGAGGGGAATGTTGAAGATGACACGCGCCACTGAGTGCCGTCCAGTTGATGCCGCTCTGACTGAGCCGGTTTGCAGTTTTCTGCGTTGTGAAACACCGGGTGAATGGTTGGCAGAGGCGCTGAATCATCCTGAAGAGCTGTTGATAGACCATGCTAACTGCGAAAAGAAAGCAGCCGCTACCGCGATGAAGCTGATGTACCGCTACACCGACAATGCGACGTTGCTGTCAAAAATGTCGCAGTTGGCCAGAGAAGAGCTCCTTCATTTTCAGCAAGTGGTTGAGCTCATGAGGGAGCGTGGCATTAAGTATACGCAGATCGCACCGTCTCGTTATGCGGCCGGATTACGTCAACATATCTCGCATTCGGAATCTCTGGCGCTGGTCGATACTCTCTTGATCGGAGCCTATATCGAAGCGCGCTCCTGTGAACGATTCGCGATGTTAGCGCAAGTGCTTGACCCGGAGCTCAGCAAGTTTTATCGCAATCTGTTGCGCTCGGAGGCGAGACACTTTCAGGATTATCTTACGCTGGCCTATGAGACCGGTCATGCCGAAGTGGATGCGAGGCTGGAGTTTTTCGGACAAGTGGAAAAAGACCTCATTCTCGCTCCAGATGAGACGTTTCGCTTCCACAGCGGAACGCCACTAGCCTCAGCTCTGGGGTGAGCAGCGATTTGGCAGGCTGAATGTGCGCTCAAGCTTTTGCTGGAGCAACCGCAACTGCGTGCAGGGTATTGCGCCATTTCCCTCCAGTAAAACGGATGTCAGACTGGGCAGGTTAAATAGCGGGCCGATTTCGGCAATCTGATTGTTTGCCAAATTGATTCCGCTCAGCTCCGGCAGAGTCTCCAGCGGTGTGATATTCGTAATCTGATTTCCGCTGACATCGAGGAATCGCAGCCGGGATAGAAGGCCGATGTTGTCCAGAGTTTGTATTTCAGAGTTGGCGCAAGAGAGCGCCGTGATCTCTGAGGGGTTTGAGAGATTCTGCTGTCTGAGTGCAAGGTTAATACATCCCTGCAGGTCTGCATCAAGTGTTTCATTTTCCAGCAACCGCCCCTGAGGGTCGTACACCGCGCGATTGTTGATGGAGATAGCTAACGGTTGGGAGCAGGCGGTCAGGAACGCCAGCAATGCCGCGGCGAGGGTCAGGCCAGATGGGATTGTCGTTCTGCTGGAATTGCTCGAGGAGATCAAGTCAGTGCCTTTGTGGAAATTTTAACGCTTCTCGGGTAGCATCGCGGACTCGCAGCTGGAGGCTGGATATCGCGCTGGTCTGTGGTAATTGTCCGATGAATTGAAGGAAATTGGTATGAAAACATACACGGTGACAGCGAAGATTCTGCTATTGCTAGCGACATTTGGGGCTATGATGACTGCCTCAGCTCAGTCAGAGATCGATCTGGAGGATGCTGACAATCAGGTGGGATACTCCATAGGGGTGAACATTGGTATGAACCTGATGCAGCAAGGTATTACGGCGAATGTGCAGGTCGACGCTTTCATGGCCGGTCTGAGTGATGCGCTCGGTGACACTGTACAAATGGATGAGGCAGCAATGATGGCTGCAATTCAGTCATTTGTGCAGCAGCAGCAGGAGCAAGCGCAGTCCGCACTGGCGGATAATCTGGCCGCCAGCGAAGCATTTTTGGCTGAAAATGGCCAGCAGGATGGCGTTGTTACTTTGCCTTCAGGTCTGCAATATCAAGTCCTGGCGTCTGGCGATGGTGAATCACCCACCACCACTGATTCGGTGTTAGCGCACTACCACGGCACCCTGACTGACGGTACTGTTTTTGACAGCTCTGTTGACCGGGGCGAGCCGGCGACGTTTGGCGTTTCTCAGGTTATCGCCGGTTGGACTGAAGCTTTGCAACTGATGAAGGTGGGAGACAAGTGGCGCTTGTTCATCCCACCAGGTCTTGCTTATGGTGAGGCATCCCCAACACCGGCTATCCCGCCAAATTCGGCACTTATCTTTGACGTGGAACTGCTGGAGATCCGGTAGAACCGGCAAATCCCGCTGGTCCGATGAGTCAGAAACGTTTTAATACAGAACTGCTGGATTTTCTTGAGCGCTCGCCGACCGCTTTTCATGCGGTAGCGGCGCTCAAATCCATGCTGCTTGATGCCGGCTTCATAGCGCTCTCTGAAGAAGAGCAGTGGCACTTAGTTGACGGCCACAAGTATTTCGTCACCAGAAATGATTCAGCGCTGATTGCGTTTCGTCACAATGCGCAGTCGCTGCTCAGCGAAGGCCTGCGTCTGACAGGTGCCCATACAGATTCCCCCAGCCTGAAAGTCAAGCCCAACCCGGAAATCAAGCGGCAGGGTTATATGCAGTTAGGGGTGGAGGTCTACGGTGGGGCTCTGTTTGCGCCTTGGTTCGATCGGGATCTTTCCCTGGCTGGCAGAGTCAATTACAAATACCGCCGGGGAGAATTGCGCTCAGCTTTGATTGATTTCTCTGATCCGATCGCGGTGATTCCGAGTCTGGCGATACATCTCAACCGCGGGGTTCACGACTCTCGCAGCATTAATGCCCAGAAGGAGCTCGTGCCGCTGCTGTCGCAGCTTGGTGAAGAAGAGGGGTTTGACTTCAATGAACTGCTGCTTCAGCAAGTCAAGAAACAGCCCGCGCATCGATCTGCGCAAGAAGTTCTGGCTCACGAACTGTATTTTTATGACACTCAGGCTCCGTCTTTGATTGGTCTTAAGAAAGAATTCATTGCCTCGGCCCGGCTCGACAATTTATTGAGCTGCTTTCTTGCGTGCCGGGCATTGGTTTCCTGTCAAAACACTCACGCCTCGCTGCTTGTCTGTAATGACCATGAGGAAGTGGGAAGCGCCTCGAGCTCCGGGGCCCAGGGACCATTCCTTAAATCGGTCCTTGAGAGGTTGAGTCATTGCTGTGGTGATGACCCTGACCTGTTGAGCAGAATTGTCGCGAAGTCCTCTCTGATTTCAATCGACAATGCCCATGGTGTGCATCCAAACTACCTCGAAAGGCATGATGACAAACACAGACCGGTGCTGAATGCGGGGCCTGTCATTAAGCTCAACGCGAATCAGCGCTATGCCAGTAACAGCCATTCCGTTGCTTTGTTTAAGTCGATTTGCGATACCGTAAAGGTGCCACACCAGTCGTTTGTTATGCGTAACGACATGGCCTGCGGCAGCACCATTGGCCCCATTACCTCGGCTGAAACAGGCATCAATACGATAGATGTCGGAGTGCCGACGTTTGCCATGCACTCAATTCGTGAACTCGCCGGATCGCAAGATGCTTACGATCTGTACAAGGTAATCAACTCTTTCTATTCTCGCTAGGGTGTGCTCTGGCTTTCTTCTGAACTCTGCGCTCAAATCTGTTGGGGTCAAGCAGGAGTCGCTGTTCTTCAGTCAGCGGCAGAGTCTCACCGCAAATTTCTGCGGCGATCAGTTCGGCGGCAAAGGGGCAGGTAGCGAGCCCTGTCGAGCCGTGTGCGGTGGAAATGAAAATTGGATGGTTGCTTGCTGATTCAGGCGCCGGCTCCGGATGCCGGCCGATTAATGGCATTCGGTCGGAAGTGTTGGCCCTCTCGCGCTGGTAATGGCTGAGAACTCTGAGTGGGGGGATTGAACTCAGCTGGAGCATCTCTGCAATAGCGGTTAAATTTTCCTGATTGGCGGCCCTTGTGTCACTCGCTGCTGCTCGGCAGCGCTGGTAAGTGGCCGAAATCAGCTGTGTATTTTCTCTGACGGGAAACAGTGACCGTGATCCTGTGACGATGTGCCTGTGTTTGTCGGTTTCATTAGAGCTGCTTACGGCAGTGCTGATCCCGGTTGTAAATTCGAGCTTCGCTGCATTGAGAATAGACAGCTTGTCCAGCGCTTGCGGGCTGGCAATGATCAGTGCATCTGCCAATTCTGACGGGCGCTCCTTGTCGGTCTGTACGCGCCAGCCCCGCTGTTCCGCCTTGAACGTCGGTTCAGCAGTATTGAAACGGATGCTGATGTCCGGATCGGAGCACAGGGCCTGACATAACTCGACCGGATCGACCCAGCCGCCCATTGGGAAACGCAGAGTGCCGTCTTTCGCTGCCTGAAACAGCGCAGTCCCATAGACCTGTTTGAGGCGCTCCGCGTTCAAGGGTTTACGTTTGTTCATCGCCGTGGGGGATTGGCGGATTTGAGTGCCATGCCAGTCGATTTTCCCTTCCGACGCCAGCCTGATCAGCCAGCGGTGGGTAAAGAGATAGGCCTGCAGATAGATTTGTGCGGCCGCGCTGGCGGTGTTGAAGAGGCGAAGCCTGAGTGCGAGCTGCGGGATGCCGCTGCCGCCCGCTCCGAAACCGGCAGCAGGGTCGATGATGGTCACCTGCCACCCTCTGCCAGCCAGTGCGTGTGCGACAGTGCAGCCGGCCAGGCCTGCCCCCATGACGAGGGCTTTCCGACGCTCGCCCGGGTCCTTTAAAGGGAGTTGCGGGCTGCTCTGGATATCCGCTCTCTTTTTGGAGACAAGCATATGACGCTTTTGCCCCCACCCCCGGGCCTTTTCCACTGGGAGACCCGCTTCGCTGAGATTGCGACGCACGTGGCCTGCACTGGTGTAGGTTGCGACCGTGGTTGCTGGTGTTGAATGCTCGGCCAGCAGTGAGAACAATTCGGGCTGCCATAACTCTGGATTGCGGCGCGGGCTGAATCCGTCGAGAAACCAGGCATTCATCGGAGGGGAGTGTTTGGCTCTCTGTCTGAGTGCTAGGTTGGCGTCATCAACATGTAAATCGAGGATTACTGATTTATCGTGAATGAGCCTGTGCACCCCAATCAGCAGACACCGCCACTGATTTAACAGTCTCTTGGCGTATGGTTGCAGGGCCTCGAAGTCAGGACCAGTCTGCCGCAACCAGTTCTTGTGAGTTGCTTCCACAAGACCAGCGCTGAGCGGAAATGCTTCAAAGCCGGCATAATGCAGGCCTCGCCAGCCGGGGTTTTTGTCTTCTGTTTCGGTCCAGAGTTTCCAGGTAAGGAGAAAGTTCAGGCCAGTGCCAAAACCTAATTCTCCAATATAGAAATGGCCAGCTCTCTCAGGAGCCTCTCGCCAGCGCTGTTGAAGCTGGTTCCCATTGAGAAAAACATGCTCGCTCTCGCCGATGGGATCAAGCGTGCTTGCGTAAATATCACCGAACCGTTCGGACCTGAGTTCCTGGCCTGAGTCGCATTCAGCCAAAGGGTCTTCTGGTTTCAGGCTTTGCCTCTCATGGGTGTCAGGGGGTGTCATGACTGTAAACAAGTGCCAAGGGTTCATATTCCGATCAGGCTGAATCGAAATTCGCCTGACAGTTTAAAAAGGTAACCATGATACTGGGATTTCGGCCTGCTCGCTTGACTCAACGATCCGTCGGTCGCTGGTGTCGGGGATAGTTTCAGGTAAAATGCGCGGTTTCGACAGGTTCAGGAGTGTCAGAGTGGAGATCAACAGTCAGCTTGCCAGTTTGAAGGAAATCGCAGTGCGAACCGGTAGTCTAAGGGGGTATCTTTGACTACGAACTGAAGAAAGACCGTCTTGCAGAAGTCGAACTGGAACTGGGCGAAGCATCGGTTTGGGAGCGCCCTGATTACGCGCAGGCGTTGGGCAAAGAGAAGGCTGAGTTGGACCGGGTGGTCAGCACAATCGACCAACTTTACTCGGGAATCTCCGACACCGAAGAGCTTTTTCTCCTTGCTCAGGAAGAGTCAGATGACGACCTTCTGCAGGAGGCTGAATCTGATTTAGTGAAGCTTGAGCAATCCCTGGCTGAACTTGAGTTCCGCAGAATGTTCTCGGGTTCGATGGACAGTGCGAATGCTTACCTTGATATTCAGGCGGGTTCAGGGGGAACGGAAGCGCAGGACTGGGCAGAGATGCTCCTGCGCATGTATTTACGCTGGAGCGAAGCGAAAGGGTTTAAAGCTGAGCTCGTCGAGGTTTCCGGGGGAGAGGTCGCCGGTATCAAAAGTGCGACCCTGCACATTCAGGGAGAGTTCGCATTTGGATGGCTGCGCACCGAAACCGGCGTGCACCGTCTGGTTAGGAAATCACCTTTTGACTCCGGGAACCGACGCCATACATCTTTCGCATCGGTTTTTCTTTCCCCTGAGATAGCCGATGACATCGAGGTGGACTTGGATATGGGGGACGTTCGGGTCGATACCTATCGCTCGAGTGGCGCCGGTGGTCAGCATGTAAACAAAACCGACTCAGCGGTGAGGTTGACGCATGAGCCGAGCGGGATTGTGGTGCAGTGTCAGAATCAGCGCTCACAGCACAAAAACAAGGACATGGCTATCAAGCAGCTGAAAGCCAAACTCTATGAACTCGAAGAGATTAAGCGTAAAGAAGAAATGCAGTCGATTGAAGAATCCAAGGCAGACATCGGCTGGGGGAGTCAGATTCGCTCCTATGTCCTTGACGCCTCCAGGATAAAGGATCTGAGAACGAACATTGAGGTCGCCAACACGGGTGCCGTGTTAGATGGTGATTTGGATAAATTTATCGAAGCCAGTCTGAAAATGGGGCTTTGAGCGTAACGGACAGAACAATGACAGACAAAGATCAGACGAATCAGGCCCCGGAAGATGAGAATAAGCTGATCGCGCAGCGGCGTGAAAAGCTACATCAGATTCGGCAGCGGCGAGAAGCATTCCCTAATGACTTCGATCGAACAGATCTGTCTGAAAACATACATCGCGACTATGGGCACCAAGATGCGCAGGAATTGCAGGCTGCGGCCCGGCGGGTGTCTGTGGCGGGACGGATCATCCGGACGAGAGGCCCTTTTGTTGTTCTGCAGGATGGGTATGGCCAGATGCAGCTGTATATGAACAACAAGACCTTTGATGAGGTACAGGCGGCCGAACTGAAAGCGCTTGACCTCGGGGACATCGTCGGTGCTGAGGGTGAGCTTTTCAAGACGCAGAAAGGGGAGTTGACGGTGCGCGTGTCAGGATTCCGGCTGCTGACTAAGGCGCTACGGCCGCTACCCGACAAGCATAAGGGGTTAAGTGACACAGAAACTCGATATCGTCAGCGCTATGTTGATCTCATTGCTAACGATGCGTCACGCCAAATTTTTGCCACCCGTTCCAAGATCGTGAAATGCATTCGCGATTATTTTCACGACCGTGGTTTCATGGAGGTTGAAACTCCCATGATGCAGGTGATACCCGGAGGAGCAACGGCAAGGCCATTCATTACCCATCATAATGCGCTCGATCAGGACATGTATCTGCGAGTCGCGCCTGAGCTTTTTCTGAAACGTCTGACTGTTGGCGGATATGAAAAAGTATTTGAGCTGAATCGGAATTTCCGTAATGAAGGTTTGTCGACGCGCCACAATCCGGAATTTACCATGCTTGAGTTCTATTGGGCTTATGCGCGCTATGATGATCTGATGGACCTGACGGAGGACCTGTTCCGTTCAATCGCTCATGAGGTGCTTGGCTCCTCTTCAGTGAATTATCAGGGCATGGAGTTCGATTTCGCTGTGCCTTTTGCGCGCTTGACGGTAAAAGAGGCTGTCAGCACCTATTGTCAGCTGAATGATTCTGTAGATCTGGACGATGTGAAATCGCTCATGGGAGAAGCCAGGCGGCTCGGAGTCTCATTTGACGAAAGCTGGCCCAAGGGGAAAATCCTGATGGAGATCTTTGAGCAGCAGGTTGAAGAGTTGTTGGAGCAGCCCACTTTTATAACCGAGTATCCGATTGAGGTGTCGCCGCTGGCCCGCCGGAATGAAAGTAATCCAGAAGTAACCGACCGCTTTGAACTGATTATTGGCGGCCGCGAGCTGGCGAATGGTTTTTCTGAGCTCAATGATCCGGAGGACCAGGCGGCGCGGTTTCATGCGCAGGTTGCCCAAAAAGATGCCGGCGATCAGGAAGCCATGCATTTTGATGAGGACTATATTAACGCGCTTGAGTACGGTATGCCGCCAACCGCAGGTGAAGGGATAGGTATTGACCGACTGGTCATGCTATTTACCAATTCCGCCTCGATAAAGGATGTTTTGCTGTTTCCGCATATGCGCCCTCGGCAAGATGAGTACTGAGGCAGCCGCTCAGAAGCGCCCCGTGGAGCTGGAAGCGTCCTGGCTGAAACTGCTGCGAGAAGAATTTGACAGTGACTACATGCGCCAGCTGCGGGTTTTTCTCAGGGAAGAAAAGCAGAGTGGCCGACAGGTGTATCCTCCGGGCAGCGATATGTTCAATGCTCTGAACAGCACCCCATTTGACGATGTCAAGATCGTGATTCTCGGTCAGGATCCTTATCACGGTGAGGGACAGGCCCACGGATTGTGTTTTTCGGTGAAGCCCGGAGTGCCGGTACCTCCGTCCCTGCGTAACATCTATCGTGAATTGGAAACGGATATGGGTTTTGATCCACCGGGACACGGGTTTTTGCAGGCCTGGGCACAACAGGGCGTTCTTCTGCTGAATTCAGTGTTGACGGTACGCGCCAATCAGGCCGGCTCTCATCAGGGTAAAGGCTGGGAGCGCTTCACCGACCGGATCGTGGCCTTGCTGAGCCAGCACAAAGAGGCCCTGGTGTTTTTGCTCTGGGGAAGCTATGCCCAGAAAAAGGGTGCAATAGTTGATCGGAACCGACATTTGGTGCTGCAGTCTGTCCACCCTTCGCCGCTTTCTGCCGGTAGAGGTTTTTTTGGCAACAGGCACTTCTCGCAGGCGAATACCTATTTGCAGTCTCACGGGAAACCAGCGGTTAACTGGCAATTGCCCCCGTAGACTTTACAGTGGAAAACATTATGACTGAACACGCGCAGGTTATTGTTGGAGCGAGCCACGCAGGGGTCTCGCTTGCTCTACAGTTGAGAAAAGAGGGCTGGCAGGGCCCGATACAGCTGGTAGGTGCTGAAACACAATTGCCGTACCACCGGCCACCGTTGTCCAAGGACTTGCTCTCGGGGACTAAAACTCTTGATGGCATTCGTCTGCGGCCTGAGAAGGTGTATGCGGATAATAAAATTGAGTTGATTCTCGGTGCTGTTGCGACAAAGATCGACAGAGACGCACGGACAGTAGACCTGGACTGCGGGCGTACTCTGCTCTATGACAAGCTGGCGCTGTGTACCGGTGCCAGGGTCAGGGAGTTTCCCGGAGCGCCCCAGTCCGACCGAATTCTCTACCTGAGGAATGCAGAAGATGCGCTCCGGCTTCAGCGCCTGGCGAAGTCCGGCAGTCGGGCTGTCATTATCGGGGGAGGTTATATTGGCCTGGAGGCGGCCGCCGTATTGCAAAAGCTGGGGCTGGAAGTCACGGTGCTTGAAATGGCTGATCGGGTTCTTGAGCGAGTTACCAGCGAAACGTTGTCTTCATACCTCACGACATTGCATGCCATGCACGGTGTCTCCGTAAAAACCGGATGTTCTGTAACCTGCATCACTGGTGGCGAGGATGAAACACAAGCTCTGAGCGTTGAGTGTGGAGACGGCGAGCATTACGCCGCGGATCTTATTCTTGTCGGTATAGGCGTGCTGCCTGAGACGACTCTGGCAGAGTCGGCAGATCTGGAGACAGACGACGGGATTTTGGTCAGTGAGACCGGTATGACCAGCGATTCCGACATTTTTGCCGCTGGCGACTGCACCCGTCATCCGAACCGTTTTAGCGGGGGTCTAACACGCCTGGAGTCGGTGCAAAACGCCAACGATCAGGCCAGGGTTGTCGCCGGCAATATGCTGGGTAAGCAGTCGGTGTACGATTTGGTGCCTTGGTTCTGGTCAGATCAGTACGACATCAAGCTACAGATGGTGGGGATAAACCGCCATTATGACCGGACCCTCACCCGCGGAGATTCTGCAAGCCTGGAAAATGAGGGGTTCTGTGTCTTTTATCTGCGTGATGACAAGCTCATTGCGGCAGACTGCGTGGGCAGACCGAAGGAATTCATGGCCAGCAAGCAGCTGATCACGAAGGGCCTGACGCCCGAACCGAGCAGTCTGACTGATGAGCAGGTGGAGCCCGCCAGCTGGTTAAAGTGAGTCTTGAGTGAGATCTGCTTAAGCGTTAGCTCAGTTGCCCCGATAGATACAGCCAGAGGTGCAGGTTTCCCGGATTTCGACGGCAGATAGCTGTGGCAGTGCGGGCTGCAACCGGTCCCAAATCCAGCGGGCCAGGTTTTCACTGGTGGGGTTTTCCAGGCCTTTAATCTCATTAAGGTAGTAATGGTCCAGGCGTTTGCGCACAGGACCGAAGGCCGCCCCAATCTCTGAGAAGTCCATGACCCAGCCAGTTTCGCTGCCCACTTCCCCGGCAACTGAAATACGGACGGCGAAGGAATGCCCGTGCAGGCGGGCGCACTTGTGCTCCGCTGGCACGTTTGGCAGGCGGTGAGCCGCTTCAAACGTGAATTCCTTAAAGATCTCCATAGCTTGAATCCTAACTGACGGCGGTAAAAAGGCCGCAAATGTTACAAGTCTGCAGATACTAAGTACAGAGTCGTTGATTTATACTGGATAGACCTTTTTCTGTTTGTACTGACAGTGACATGATGTCCATGCGTACACGCTTCAAACCTCTTACCCGCTGGCTCGCGGAAGGCAAGCGTCTGCCTACGTATCTGAGTATTGCAGTGACTATGCTGGTGTTCAGTTTTATTGACATGGGGGGTTAAGTCGGTACAATTCGCTGTCTCCTGTGACGGGTGGTTAGCTCAGCTGGGAGAGCATCGCCCTTACAAGGCGAGGGTCGCAGGTTCGATCCCTGCACCACCCACCAATCGCATCCGCTGATCGGATGCATGTCGCGGACCGGTAGTTCAGCTGGTTAGAATGCCGGCCTGTCACGCCGGAGGTCGCGGGTTCGAGTCCCGTCCGGTCCGCCATTTATTTCGCAACGTTTCTCCAGGTGGTCCGCACCTGTGGATAATCCGCAGCCCCGTCTTCAGCGACTCCACACCTCCCCTGGCGCGGCTACCGTTTCTGTGCTGCGCCTTGATGAAATCGATCCCTACGTCACCGGGAACAAAGGCTTTAAGCTCAAGCACAATCTTTTAAACCTTCAAGCTGGAGGACACGCTCGTCTGCTGACATTCGGCGGTGCGTATTCCAATCACCTGGTGGCTGTCGCGGCTGCAGGCCAACGTCTCGGTGTCGAAACCATCGGAGTAGTGCGCGGCGAGTTGATTGAACCTTTAAATCCAAGGCTGAGTTTCGCGTTGCGCTGCGGTATGCGCCTGCATGCAATGACCCGGGCGGACTATCAGCACAAGGAATCCGAACAGATCCTGTCTGGGTTGCGCGCAACCTATGGTGATTTCTACTGCATCCCGGAGGGCGGAAGTAATGCACTCGGCGTGAGAGGATGTGAGGAAATCACAGACTTTCTGAGGTGGGGAAGCTCGGCTAAAAAACGCGTGGTCGCCCTGGCTTGCGGAACCGGCTCGACCATGGCCGGCCTGATCAGGGGGCTGACAATGCGGAGTGCTACGGGCATAGAGGTGGTCGGAATTTCCGTCATCAATGCGCCGGGCGTGATGGCAGACGCCGTGTCCTCCTGGCTGGACAATGACGCGGGTTCCAGCGGCATTCGATGGCGGACGATTGATGACTGCCATTTTGGTGGCTACGCCAAAACCAGCCCAGAGCTTCGCGATTTTGTTGCTAAGTATTCAAGCCTTCACGATATGCCGCTTGAACCGGTATATACAGGGAAACTGTTCTGGTGGCTGAATCGGGAGCTGCAATCAGGACAGCTTCAAGAGGACACAGAAGTCATACTGATTCATTCTGGCGGACTGTTTCCTGATGAAATGCCCTGACTGCCTGGACTTGCTGTCAATCGATTGATTATTGCTGAGTCCGCAACATAGGCAGATCTCAAGCAGGGGGCGAAGCCTGAGCGGCTGCTGAACATGCTATAATCGGGGGATAACCGGTAGACGTACTATCTGCTATGAGTGAATTTAACAGGATTGCTATCGTCGGAAGGCCCGGGCATAAGGGGGTGGCGGAAACCTGCGTGCGGCTTTTCAGATTTTTGTCAGCTTCTGGCGTGACCGTTATTACGGATGCCACGACAGCCGGATTGGTGGTCGCTCCCGGCTGTGAAATATTAGAGAAAGAGACGCTGTCAGCAGATTGCGATCTGGTCATCGTCGTCGGTGGCGACGGCAGTATGCTCAAGATGGCAAAGTTTGTCGTGCCGGATGACGTTCCGGTAATAGGCATTAATCGTGGCAAACTGGGATTCCTAACCGATGTACTCCCTGATGAACTGGAGGAGCAGTTATCTGCGGTTCTTGCCGGTGACTACACGGTTGAGAAGCGGTTTTTGCTTGATGTTGCCTGCTTAAAAAACGGCCAGCGGTATGCGCTCGGGTCTGCCCTGAATGATGTGGTTCTGCATCCCGGGCAGGCTGCTCAGATGATCGAATTTGAGCTGTTTGTCGATGACCGTTTTGTGTATTCACAGGAATCTGACGGCTTGATTGCTGCGACGCCTACCGGCTCAACTGCGTATGCCCTGTCGGCGGGCGGGCCTATCATGCACCCAGACCTTAACGCCATTGTTCTGGTGCCCATGTACCCCCATTCACTCAGTTCGCGCCCTGTTGTGATTGATGGCGACAGTGAAATCAAGCTGGTAGTGGCAAATCGCACGTCGCACTTCCCGCTGGTGAGTTGTGACGGCGAGGTCTGTCATACGACTCAAGCAGACAAAGAGATTCTCATCACGAAAAAGCAATCTCCGTTGCGCTTAATTCATCCACTGAATCACACCTTTTATCAGGCCTGTAGGAGTAAATTAGGTTGGGGCAGCAGGCTGGCTAACTCAGATGATTAGAGCTGTTAGTGTGGATATCGCGCTCAACCTGTCGCAGTTCAGCCGACGATTGACGGTTGCGGGAATCGCGCATCGGGTTGTTGAGGAATCAGGTCAACAAACCATTTGGGTGCACTCCGAGCATGACGTGCAAGCGGTTAAGCAACAATTGGCACATTGGCTTAAATCCGCGCTCCACCACTCTGAGGCAGGAGAGCGGGTCGCTGACAGCTCGGTGACATCAGCTTCGGATCAATTGCTAAGAATCAGTCGCGTCGCCTATTTTTCGTTCCGACGCTGCCCACTGACCTGGGTGCTGATGATAGCTTGTATCGGGGTTGCGTTGGTCAGCGGTATGGGCAGCAACACGGCCAGCGTGCGCTACCTGTTTTTTCCTTTGCTGCAGAATGCCAGCCTGGTCGGGCTTCTGGCAGAGATCGATAATTTCAGTCTCTTGCTGAGAACGTTGACGCCGATGCTGCTGCATTTTGGAGAGCTGCATCTGATCTTTAATTTGTTGTGGCTCTGGTATTTTGGCCGTCAGCTGGAAAGCATCATTCCCTGGTGGTCTTTTGCCTTGCTGGTCGCTGCCACGGCATTTGTTGGGAATACAGCTCAGTATTGGCAGTTGGGTTACAACAATTTCGGGGGTATGTCCGGGGTGATTTACGGTCTGGTCGGCTTCGTCTGGACCCTCTCCAATTGCCTGCCTAATTCGGGCCTGTTGATTTCAACCAAAATGTTTATCGCTTTTGTCGTGGGGCTTGTGCTTATGGAGATTTTTGCGTCGTCTTCAATCGCTACCGCCGCTCATATAGGCGGCTTGCTTTCGGGCTTGCTATTGGGGGTCATTTTCGCGGTTTACTATCGTTTTTTCCGAAGAACAGATCTACTGGGCAGGCCAATTACGGCCGGGGAGAAAAATCGTGACGCTTGAGCAGGCTTTATTCGATTTGCTGGATAGCCCGCCGGAAACTATCGAGGAGCTCATTGGCAGAATGTCTCAGGAAATCTATGAAAGGCTTAAAGAGGCAGTCTCTCTTGGTCGCTTCAATGAGCAGGAGCGCATGGGTAAAGAGCAGCTGGGTCAGTGCATGCAATTGCTTATTCTGTATGAGGCGCATCATCTGGAGAGTCATGAACGCACGGGCTCTCCCTTGCAGGCAGATTGCCAGAGCGAGAGGGTGGATTTGCAAACTATCAGGCTCATGCAGGCCCCGCAGGAGAATAAGCATTGAACGTCATCGCCCGCGGAATTGTTCGAAAAATGCGCAGTCGGCTTGGCCAGCCCGTCTCATACAGTGCCCGGCTCGATGACAATGAAATTGCGCTGAACCCATTAATCGATCAGCAGTTGAAGCTTATTTTCAGCGGTAGCATTTACTGTATTCACTGCAACCGAAAAACCAACAAAAGCTTCAATCAGGGATACTGTTACCCTTGCTTTCAAAAACTCGCTCAGTGCGACTCCTGCATTATCCACCCGGAGCGCTGCCATTTCGAGCAGGGTACCTGCCGCGAGCCTGCCTGGGGTGAAAAATACTGCATGCAGGATCATATCGTTTATCTTGCAAATTCATCTGGTCTGAAAGTCGGAATTACCAGAGCGACTCAGGTTCCGACTCGCTGGATTGATCAGGGTGCTACTCAGGCGCTTGCCATTATGAGAGTCCGCAGCAGACTTCAGTCAGGAACGCTTGAAATGGCGTTCAAGCAACACGTGGCGGATAAGACCAACTGGCGTGACATGTTGAAAGGTAAAGCTGCCGAGCTTGATATGGCCGGCGAACGAGACAGATTGCTGGCCGCCTGTGAGGAAGACGTTAAAGAGCTCATGGCAAGGTTCGGGTTTTTTGCCATCAGTGTTCTGAAGGGCATAGATGCTGTCAGCATTGACTATCCGGTGCAGGCTTATCCGGAGAAGATCACTTCGCTGAATTTTGACAAAGAACCGGTGGTATCCGGAACTCTCAAGGGGATTAAAGGGCAATACCTGATTTTCGATTCTGGCGTGATCAACCTGCGTCGGTTTTCAGGTTATGAGGTGGAGTTACAGGCCTAAGGCTTGGCTTTCACAGCAATTAGATGGATTCAAGCAAGGAATAACATGAGACACGCGGACGCTAAAACCATTTATCTGAAAGATTATCAGGCGCCGGAATATGGGATTGACACAACCGTCCTGCATTTTGAGCTTTTTGAAGAGTTCGCAGTCGTTGAATCCACCCTGAGTATGCGTAGATCGCCTGCTGCGCAGGAGCTGAAGCTGCACGGCAGGGATCTTGTTCTGGAAGAGTTGCGACTGAACGACAGGATCCTGTCCGAAGATCAGTACACCCTGAGCGATGACTCTCTGACTATTTCCGACCTGGACGTAATGTTGGGGGAGCACGCAGATTCCTTTAACCTCTTCTGTCGCACTCGAATTGAACCTCAGAATAACACTGCGCTAGAAGGCTTATATAAATCCGGCCGAATGTTCTGTACCCAATGCGAAGCGGAAGGATTCAGGCGAATCACGTATTACCTTGATCGGCCGGATGTAATGAGCCGATTTACGACAACGATTGTTGCTGACGCAGGGCGGTATCCTACGCTGTTGTCGAATGGGAACTGTGTCGCCCGCGGCACGCTTGAGGGAGAACCTTCCCGTCATTGGGTACGGTGGGAAGATCCGTTCAAAAAACCGAGTTATCTGTTCGCGCTGGTTGCTGGGGCGCTGGAGCACAAGAGTGACAGTTTTACTACCTCAAGTGGGCGAGAGGTTACTCTGCAGATTTTTGTCGAGCAAAAAGATCTGGACAAAATTGACTATGCGATGGACTCGCTGAAGCGCGCTATGCGATGGGACGAGGAGGTCTATGGTCGTGAATATGATCTGGATATCTTTATGATTGTTGCCGTTGACGACTTCAATATGGGTGCGATGGAGAATAAAGGTCTCAATATCTTCAATACCTCCTGTGTGCTTGCCAACCCACTCACGCAATCCGATCAGGCATTCCAGCGTGTAGAGGCGGTGGTGGCCCATGAATATTTTCATAATTGGTCCGGCAACCGGGTAACCTGCAGGGACTGGTTTCAGTTAAGTCTCAAGGAAGGATTTACCGTTTTCAGAGACGCCGAGTTTTCAGCAGACATGGGGTCTCGCACCGTAAAGCGCGTGGAGGATGTTTCGTTTTTGAGAACGGTGCAGTTCGCCGAAGATGCCGGGCCGATGGCTCATTCGGTGAGGCCTGACTCCTATATGGAAATTTCCAATTTCTATACGGTCACCATCTATGAGAAGGGGGCGGAAGTGGTTCGCATGATCAGCCTGCTTACTGGCCCGGAAGCCTTTCGCAGGGGAAGTGATCTGTACTTTGCACGTCATGACGGCGAGGCTGTTACAACAGAAGATTTCGTTCGGGCGATGGAAGAAGCCTCAGGTGTAGATTTGCAGCAGTTCAGACGCTGGTATTCTCAGGCCGGAACGCCGGTGTTAACCGTCACCGGTCGTTACTCCGAGTCTGACAAGACCTTTACTCTGCAAGTGAAACAGTCCTGCCCGGCCACACCCGGCCAACCTGAGAAACAGAATTTTCATATTCCGTTACGAATGGGTTTGCTTGATCAGCAAGGCAAACCCCTCGTGCTGTCAGGCGCAGGCCTTGCCGGCGATAAGACTGATGAGGTGCTGCACATAACCGACTCGGATCAGGAGTTTATTTTCACGGGAATAGAGCACGAGCCGGTTCCCTCGCTGTTGAGAGGCTTCTCTGCGCCTGTTCGCCTGAATTATGACTATTCCCAGCAGGCCCTGGCGCTACTCATTTCGCATGATGAAGATGGCTTTAATCGATGGAATGCTTCTCAGGCGCTCGCCATGCGAGTTCTGCAGGCGCTGCAGTCGGGTGAGCCAGTCACCGACTCCTCCCGGATGCTGCTTAACGCCTATCGCGAGATTCTGTCTTCGGCATTGGCTGATGAAAAGCTTGACCGGGCCATGTTGGCGCATTTGCTCAGCCTGCCGCAGCTCAGTGCTTTGATAGAGCAGGCAGAGGTCGCGGACGTCGAATCGATATATCAGGCACGCGAATCACTTCTGACCTACCTCGCGTCTGAGCTTGCCGTTCAATTTGCCGAGCTGTTTGAGGCGGTGCCGGCCACGACAATCTACCAAGCTGACGCAGACTCTATCGCGAATCGGGCTCTGCGGAATCTTTGCCTGAGCTATCTGCTGCGGGGAGACGAGGCGCGTTGGGCCGGCGTGGCTTATCAGCAGTTTCAAACTGCGAACAACATGACAGATCAGCTTGCCGCTTTACGGATGCTGGTTGCCGCCAAGCAAACAGAGTCTGAAAAACTGTCGAATCAGGCGCTGGAGGAATTTTATAAACGTTGGTGTGATGAGCCGTTGGTGGTTGATCAGTGGCTCAGCGTTCAGGCAGTAGCGCAGAAGCCGGGAGCTCTGTCCGCAGTAAAGTCGCTGATTGATCATCCGGCCTTCGAATTCAAAAACCCAAACAAAGTACGCGCTCTGATTGGTGCCTTTTGCAGTCAGAACCATCTCGGGTTTCATGATGCTTCCGGGGCAGGCTATGAATTTCTGGCCGAGCAGGTCATAGCGCTGGATAGCATCAACCCGCAAATTGCCGCACGCCTGCTGACCCCGCTTACCAGGTGGAAAAAATATGACGCCAACCGTCAGAGATTAATGCAGGCGGAGTTGCTCCGGATCAAATCGATCTCTAGCCTGTCGAAAGATGTTTATGAGGTGGTAGAGAAGAGTACCATCAACCTGCCGGCGTAGCGGCCGCAAGGTGCGCGTTTTTCAGACGCCGAAAAAGCGCTGAATACGCTATGCACCCAGCACTTTAATTTGGTGGGGGAGCGGCGCCGGTCAAACTACGGCCAGCTTACTGGCCGTAGGCCCAGATTGTCTGACCAGCTTAGCGTCTAAGCGCTTTCCGCGACGTTGGTAGCCGGGATCAGCTTCGCCCTTTCGGCTGCCTCTTGAAAGCTCTCGATCTCATCAAAATTCAGATAGCGGTAGATTTCTGCCTTCATTGTGTCTATCGAAGACATATATTTCATATATTCCGCCATTGTTGGAATTTTACCCAGGGCCGAGCTGACTGCTGCGAGTTCAGCAGATGCCAGATAAACGTTTGCGCCCTGACCGAGTCGGTTGGGGAAATTTCGAGTTGAAGTAGAGACGACGGTTGAATTGGGGGCAACTCTGGCCTGATTACCCATACACAGTGAGCAACCCGGCATCTCAGTTCTGGCGCCGGAGGTTCCGAAAATATTGTAGATGCCTTCCTCGGTGAGTTGGTGTTCATCCATTTTTGTCGGTGGGGCCACCCAGAGTCTGGTCGGCAGATTGCCATCGACTTGTTTAAGCACTTCCGCTGCAGCGCGGAAATTGCCGATGTTCAACATGCATGAACCAATAAACACTTCATCGATCGCTGTTCCCTGCACCTCCGACAGAGGTCTGACGTCATCCGGATCGTTAGGGCAGGCCAGCAGTGGTTCTGTGATTTCATTCAGATCGATTTCGATGATCTTGTGATATTCCGCGTCTGGATCGGGCTCCATAAGTTGAGGGTCGGCCAGCCAGGCCTCCATAGCCTGTGCTCGTCTTTCCAAAGTTCGCGCATCCTGATAGCCATTGTCGATCATCCAGCGAAGCAGGGTCACATTACTCTCAAAGTACTCAATGATTGGCTCTTTGTTCAGGCGGATTGTGCACCCGCCGGCGGAGCGCTCGGCTGAGGCATCGGACAATTCGAATGCCTGCTCGACTTTCAGGTTCGGAAGCCCTTCGATTTCCAGAATCCGGCCGGAAAAGATGTTCTTCTTTCCCTTCTTTTCTACGGTCAGATCACCGCTTTTTATCGCAGCGTAAGGAATGGCATTCACGAGATCTCTCAGGGTAATGCCGGGCTGCATCTCGCCCGTAAAGCGTACCAGCACAGATTCGGGCATATCCAGGGGCATAACTCCGGTTGCTGCGGCAAACGCCACGAGCCCCGAGCCGGCAGGAAAAGAGATTCCAATAGGAAAGCGTGTATGAGAGTCGCCGCCGGTGCCTACGGTATCGGGCAGCAGCATGCGGTTAAGCCACGAGTGAATAATGCCGTCGCCCGGTCGCAGGGCAACTCCGCCGCGAGTGTGTATGAAGTCAGGTAGTGTATGCTGCGTATCGATGTCAACTGGCTTTGGGTAGGCCGCGGTGTGACAGAAAGATTGCATAACCAGATCTGCGGAAAAGCCGAGACAGGCGAGATCTTTCAATTCATCCCGGGTCATTGGCCCAGTCGTGTCCTGGCTGCCGACGGTCGTCATTTTAGGTTCACAGTAACTGCCCGGTCGGATTCCCTCGACCCCGCAGGCTTTGCCTACCATTTTCTGTGCCAGCGTGTATCCCCGGTCAGATTGCTGTCCGTCTACCGGAGAGCGGAACACCGTTGAAGGACCCAGACCGAGATGTTCTCGTGCTTTCTGAGTCAGTCCACGGCCGATGATCAGTGGTATCCGTCCACCCGCCCGTACCTCATCGAGGATCACATCCGTTTTCAATGCAAACTGGGTGATTTCTTCTCCGGAATCATGGCGATTCAGTTTTCCGTCATAAACGCATATGTCGATAATGTCTCCGGTGTTGAGATTATCAACATCGCACTCAAATGGCAGGGCGCCAGCATCTTCCATCGTATTAAAGAAAATAGGGGCTATCTTTCCTGCAATACAAATCCCACCATCCCGTTTGTTAGGGATGTAGGGAATATCGTTACCGATGTACCAAAGCACGGAATTGGTGGCAGATTTACGTGATGAGCCGGTGCCCATGACGTCGCCCACCAGCGCGACGGGGTAGCCGGTTTTTTCCAGCTCAGTAATTTGGGCCTCGGCGTCGGTGACGCCTTCACGCGGGTTTTTGTACATTGCCTTGGCGTGTAGGGGAATATCCGGTCTTGACCAGGCGTCCTGCGCCGGAGACAAGTCGTCGGTGTTGGTTTCTCCCGGCACCTTGAATACGGCGACCGTGAGTTTTTCTGGAATTTCCTCTTTGCTTGTGAACCACTCCGCGTCAGCCCAAGACTGCAGCACCTGCTGGGCAGCGGGATTGCCATTGTCTGCTTTCTCAGCGACATCGTGAAAGGCATCAAACATCAGAAGGGTATGTGTCAGTTCCTTGGCGGCATCCGTGGCAAGCTGCTCATCGTCCAACAACTCAACAAGAGTGGCGATGTTGTAGCCGCCTAACATGGTGCCGAGTAATTTGACCGCATGCTTACGATCGATGAGGGGGGAACTGGCTTCTCCCTTTGCCAGCGCAGACAAAAAACCCGCTTTCAGGTAAGCCGCTTCGTCAACGCCGGGCGGTACTCTGTGTGACAGCAGTTCAAGCAGGAAATCCTCTTCTCCGGCGGGAGGCTGCTTGAGTAGGTCGATCAGTCCTGCGACTTGTTCGGCTGACAGAGGTTTTGGTACAACTCCAATTTCGGCGCGTTCTGCGACGTGTTTCCTGTAGGCTTCTAACACTATATTTTCCTTTTTCTCTTCGCTCCGGGAGGCAGATCTGGCGGGTTGTTTGTGCTGTGATCGACTCTCTGAAGTTCAGTTGGCAGACGGTAATCCGCGTCGGGAGAGGCATAGATCTCCAGACGGCGAGCGTATAGCTTGAGTGTGTTTTGGTGTGCCGGTTCGGTGAAAGCCTGGATCAGGCTTCCGAGTTCGGATTTGGCGATCAGCGAAATCTGACTCATTTCGACCCGCGAAAGCGGGCGCTATTCTATTGTAAACGCTGGAAAATAGCCAGCTGAGCCACTGGGTCAGCGATCTTGTCTGGGCGTTGCTGTCTGCTCGTGTTTGTGCCGTAAATGACCCGCGCCGTCATGGATTCGGAGCGGTGGCAGGTTTACAATTTGCCAAGGTTAATGGATGGATCTGAGTCTCCAGATTCGCCGTTAGAGTATTGTGCTCCTCACCGCCTGACTGATCATGCAAAAAACTAAAACGCCCTGTATCGGTATCTGCTCCACTACTTCGCTTGGTGATCTGGTGTGTCGTGGCTGCAAGCGATATGGCTTTGAGGTAATCAACTGGAACGGTTATGACGCAGAGGCGAAACAGGCTGTATTGAGCCGGATAGAAAAATTTACGGTACAGATTTTGTCTGCCCGATTTCAGGTTTTTTCGGAGACGGCTTTAAAGCGTGGACTTGAACAACAGTCTATACCCTTCAATCCGGCACTTTCTTCCTATTGCTGGCTGCACAATCTGTTAAAAAAAGGGCGGGGCCAGATCACTGACCTGAGTCATTTTGGTGTTGCTGTGTTAGCTGACTACGCTCAGATCGACCTGGCAGTGCTCGCCGAGCAGATTGATGAAGATCTGCTCGTACTGAATGCAGCCCACCTTGAACGCTATGGTCTTGCGCCAGATCGCGGCTGAGAATTCCGACGGGCGCTGACACCCGTTCCGGATGAACTCTTTCAGGAAGGGATGCTGAACTGTCTGAGCTCCCATTCGTCATCCGACACAAGAGCGTACCAGCCTAGTTTGCCCCAATCACCCAGTACCATCCTTGTGGCCTCTGACTTACCTTCAATCGGCTGTTCAAGCGGTATGGAATGCACAGCCGGACGATGAGTGTGTCCATGGAGAAGACGCGGGCAGCCGTGTAACTGAAAGAATTCGAGTACTGACTGCTGATTGACGTCGAGGATCTCTTCGGTTTTAGTTGCCATAGCCTCCCGGCTTTTGGTGCGCGCCTGCTTCGCAAATTGCGCTCTTTCTTGGAGGCTTTTTGCAAGAAATTCTGATTGCCATTGAGCGCTGCGGACCAGTTTTCGAAAGTGTTGATATTCCAGATCATCGGTACACAAGCTGTCCCCGTGCAAGAGGAGGATATCGCCATGTGCTGTCTTCAACCGGTACGGTTCCTGAATGAGCTCTGCACCGCTCTGAGCTGCGAAGCGCTCGCCCATCAGAAAGTCGCGATTTCCGTGCATCAGAAACAACCGGCTGCCACTTCGGGTGAAGTCGCGCAGCGCCTCAGAAACTCTGTCCCCGCAGCGGCCGGTGTCATCGTCTCCTAACCAGATCTCAAACAGGTCCCCGAGTATATAGAGCGCCTCACAGGCGCCGCGCTGCTCAGCCAGAAAGCGCACTAGCGCATCAGTAAGCTCAGGGCGGCTGTCCTGCAAATGCAGATCAGAGATAAAGATAAGAGGTTTGTGGGCGCCATGTGTCATGTTGCGTGTCGATTTTGCTCCAGCGCTGTGGATTCAAGGCTAATTTCAGTCTTCTGAAACATCGGTGGATTCGATAATGATGTCATCGACCGGAACATCCTGATGCCCGGCTCTTGAGGTCGTCTGGCAGCTTTTGATTTTATTCACCACGTCCATGCCATCTACCACTTTACCGAAGACTGCATAGCCCCAGCCCTGAGCGGTCTTGCCGCGATGGTCCAGGAAAAAGTTGTCACTGACATTGATAAAAAACTGCGATGTTGCTGAATGGGGCTCTGCTGTTCTTGCCATAGCCAGGGTCCCGGTCAGATTGGAGAGCCCGTTGTCCGCTTCATTGTCAATCGGGTCGTGATTGGCCTTTTGACTCATCCCCGGCTCGAAGCCTCCTCCCTGAATCATAAATCCGTCGATCACTCTGTGAAAAATCGTCCCGTTATAGAAGCCTTCCTTGGCATACTGCAGAAAATTTTCCGCCGATTTCGGCGCTTTTTCTGAATCGAGTTCGATCGATATGGGGCCATGATTCGTGTTAAAGATGATCATAAAGCGAGCTCCAAGTGTGGATTACCTTAAATAGAAGAGCGCGCTATAATACGGGTTTTGGTCGGTTCAGGCCAACCAGTCGTGGTGATGCAAAGTGAGTCTGTTTTTGACTCTCGACGCATACAGTTTTATTCAGCCAGTTATGACAGACTTATCCAAGACCAAGCAATCAGAGGAGTCGGGAAGTTCTCCTGCCTCTCACTTTATCAAGACGCTGATTTCTCAAGATCAGAAGAGTGGCAAATATGGAGGAAGGGTTCAGACTCGTTTTCCGCCTGAGCCGAATGGCTATCTGCATATTGGCCATGCGAAATCAATCTGTCTGAATTTCACCATTGCGGCGGAGTACGGTGGGCAGTGTAACTTGCGATTCGATGACACTAATCCTGCCAAAGAAAGTCAGGAATATGTGGATTCGATAAAAGATAATATCCGGTGGCTCGGGTTCGAATGGGATGGGGAAGTCCGTTACTCGTCGAGCTACTTCGACACTCTGTTTGAGTTCGCGAATCAACTCATTGCGTCGGGTCATGCCTATGTCTGTAGCCTTAGCCCCGAACAGGCCCGTGAATATCGGGGTACGTTAACGGAGGCCGGTCGCAACAGTCCCGATCGTGACCGACCGGTAGCAGAGAGTCTCGCTTTATTCGCGAAGATGCGCGCGGGGGAGTTCGCTGAAGGTGACTACTCTTTGCGGGCCAAGATCGATATGGCATCCCCCAACATCAATATGCGTGATCCTGTTCTCTACCGTATCCGGCATATCAGTCATCATCAGACCGGTGATCAGTGGTGCATTTACCCAACCTACGACTATACCCACTGCATTTCAGATGCCCTGGAGGGTATTACCCACTCGCTGTGTACGCTCGAATTTGAAGATCATCGTCCGCTCTACGACTGGATTCTGAGCAGTCTCAATCTCGAGTCGATCAGAGCCGCAAGTGTGCTTGCGGACTCAGAATCGCCTTACGTGCTACCGGAGCAGACTGAGTTTGCCAAGCTGAAGCTGAATTACACGATGATGGGTAAGCGCAATTTAAGGGCCATGGTTGAAGAAGGTGTTGTCTCTGGGTGGGACGATCCCCGTATGCCAACCATAGCAGGAATGCGTCGCCGAGGGTTCACACCAGCGTCCTTGCGAAACTTCTGTGAGAGTGTCGGCGTCAGCCGGAGTGAAGGGGTTGTGGATCTGGGTATGTTGGAGCACGCGATCCGTGATGATTTGGACAAGCATGCGCCCCGCGCGATGTGCGTCATGAATCCGCTCAAAATAGAGATAGACAACATTCCAGAGGGTGAAGTGATTCAGCTGAGTTTAGCGAATCATCCGAAAGACGAAGCAATGGGTCGACGGGAAGTGCCCCTGACCCGGGAGATTTTCATCGATCGGTCAGACTTCGAGACGGATCCGCCGCCGGGGTTTAAGCGCCTGATTGCGGGCGGCGAAGTCCGGTTGCGTGGTGCTCATGTCATTAAGTGTCATCACGTTGAGAGAGGCAGTAGTGGTGAGGTCGTGCTGCTTCGCTGCAGTGCAGATCTGGACACTCTGGGTAAAAAGCCGGAAGGGCGGAAGGTTAAGGGGGTGATTCACTGGGTCTCTGCGAGTGAGGGCAAACCGGTTACTGTGCATCTTTACGACCGGCTTTTTCGTGTTGAAAACCCGGAAGCAAAAGACATTGATGACTACCGTAAGTGTCTCAACCCTGATTCTCTGATTGAAGTCAGCAGCGCTGTCGTGGAGCCCTCGGTCTTGGAGGGGAGCAATGAGCGCTTCCAGTTCGAAAGGGAGGGCTACTTCTGCAAAGACGTAGATCCGACCGCAACAGGAAGACCTGTTTTCAATCGGACTATCACTTTAAGGGACTCCTGGGCTGGCTGATAGGAGCAACGCGTTTTGGTAACCATCTACAACACACTGACCCAGCGAAAAGAGCCTTTGCAGCCACTGGAGCCCGGCAAGGTCCGGCTTTATGTGTGTGGCATGACGGTTTATGACTTCTGCCATCTCGGCCATGCCAGAATGCTGTTAGCCTTTGATGTGGTGGTGCGCTACCTGAGATTCAGTGGGCTGGATGTCACCTATGTCAGAAACATTACTGACGTTGATGACAAAATTCTGGCCCGTGCAGTCGAAAACGATGAGCCGTTCACTGCGGTTACCGGTCGCTATATCACTGCCATGCACGAAGATGAGGCGGCGCTGGCGATAATACGACCGGACCAGGAGCCCCGGGCAACCGCCCACATTGACCAGATGGTCAGCATGATAGAAAGACTGCTGGACAGTGATCACGCCTATCGCGCCGACAACGGGGATGTCTATTTTTCCGTCTCGAATTTCTCTGACTATGGGAAACTTTCCAAGAAAAAACCCGATGAATTACTCGAAGGAGCGCGCGTAGAAGTCGGCGAGCTGAAGCGCGACCCCAGAGACTTTGTCCTGTGGAAGGCCGCTGACGATACTGCGGTCGGCTGGGATTCGCCTTGGGGGTACGGGCGCCCCGGATGGCATATTGAATGCTCGGCGATGTCCACATGCGCGCTCGGTGACACTTTTGATATTCATGGTGGTGGTTCGGATTTAATGTTTCCACACCACGAAAATGAAATCGCCCAGTCTGAAGCGGCTACCGGAGCCACCTTTGCCAAGCTGTGGATGCACAACGGTCCTCTGCGGATTGATGATGAAAAAATGTCCAAGTCCCTGGGCAATTTTTTCACCGTGAGGGAGGTGTTGGCTAAGTACAAACCCGAAATTGTGCGTTATCTGTTGATCAGCAGTCACTACCGCAGTCCCATTAATTATTCGCAGCAGTCGCTTGATCAGTCGGTTAGGGCTGTGGAAAGGTTTTATCATTGCCTTAAAGATCTCGATCTCGCCGAAGCAAAAACCTTGACCAACAGCCGCTTTGAAAAAGCCTTCAGATCCGCGATGGACGATGATTTCAATACCCCTGAGGCATTGAGTGTGCTCTTTGAAATGGTTTCCGAAATACACCAGATAAAAAGCGAGAATCCGGCGCTGGCTAACCAGCTGGGTGCGCTGTTGGTGCGTCTGGGCGGGTGTTTAGGTCTGTTGCAGGCCGATCCAGCGGCTTTCCTGCAGCATTCGGTCGGGGCAGACCTCGACAAAGCGGAAATTGACAGATTGGTTGCAGAGCGTGTCGCCGCCAGAGCGAGCCAGGACTGGCGGCGAGCCGACGAGATTCGTGACCAGCTGTCTGCGCTGAACGTCGTGATTGAGGATGGCGTGGGAGGAAGTACCTGGCGCATTGAGGGGTAGGTGACCTCGTAGCTTGTCCTCATTTAGCGCGTGACGCTGATTGACGGAGAGTCGAGGCGCGAGTATTATGCCGGCGTCTGTGACAGGCAGGTTTTGAAATCTATCGGGGTATAGCGCAGTCTGGTAGCGCGCTTGCTTTGGGAGCAAGATGTCGGGAGTTCAAATCTCTCTACCCCGACCAATTTTCTTGACGGTATCTTCTGTCAGGCCTTCATGGTGACTGTAGCTCAGTTGGTAGAGCCCCGGACTGTGACTCCGGTTGTCGTGGGTTCGAGCCCCATCAGTCACCCCATTATTCCTCAAACGCACTGGGCCTCATTCGGCAGGTTTTTCGGCACCCCGGCGGTGTGGAAATGGCGGTATGGAAATAAAGGAGCTATCGACCCTGGACGGCAGAAGAACCGAGCTTTGCGATCTGAACCTGGGGTCTGTGACAGTGCAGGATGAGTCAGGTGGGTATCGGGGCCGCTTGGCAACGGTGCTCCACGGTATGTCGCTTACCCTAGCCGGAATGTATACCGGACTGACCTGTTACGGAACTCCGAACCCCATTCACAAAAGTCAGCCGGAAAGGCGTGTATCGACTGAGCGGGACAGGGGGCCTGTTTGAGGGGGCTGCACTGGTTTGCTGTTGATACAGATTAAGAGAGAGTGACGCAAAGAGATTCTAAGCGCCCGTAGCTCAACCGGATAGAGCATCGGCCTTCTAAGCCGAGGGTTGCAGGTTCGAGTCCTGCCGGGCGCGCCATTAATCTGCGTTAAACCAATGGCTTATGCAGATTTACTGTGCTGAGCCTGGCCCGGGCACGCGTCAGGACCGACTGATCTGTGTCAGGCCTCCATGGCAATCGTGTAGTCGTACCAATCGACAATCTTCCCTTCCCGGATGAAGAAAATCCCGACCCCGTGCCAGGTCTTGATTGCAAAATCTGAAAAGTAATCTTTGCGCTCGTTCACAACCATGGGGCCTCGCGCAAATGTATCCAAAACATCGAAGCGGTCGACATTATTGATCAGAGTCTGAATCCGTTCGGACACGGCGTTGATGCCATCAGCGAGCTCTGTCGTTTCCGTCATTCGGTAGGCGCTGTCATCAGTAAAAAAAGACATGATCCTGTCCAGTTGGGGCTCGGACCAGGCCGCACAGAACTCGTTGACGAGGTCGACGTTAGCTTGCTCTTCAGGTGTTAATTCAGCCGCCGTTGAGGGTCGTGCCCAGCCGGCGAGTGCCAGGGCGCCAGCCCCCGCGCTACAGAATTCTCTCCGGCTTTGCTTCAGTTTGCCTGATGTCATGATTTTCCCTCTCTATTTGTGGGTTTTGCCTGGTTTTGGCGGCAACAAGGCCCGGTATCTCGGTGACTGATAAAGAACTAAAATAGCAATAAATACAGATGTTTGCTAAAGGTTTTTCAAGTAAGGCCGTTACATTGGGATGTAAGTGCAGTACAACGGCCTAGGCTAGGATTGAGTTCTTAGTGCTAGGCCTTTTTCTGGCTTTATCACGGCCCCGACGCCCCGCGACGCGGACCGGTGAGTGGGATCAGGTGTTTGTGTTCCTCAGGTATGGCCACCAGATCGTCCTGCCCGGCTTCAGGAAAGCGGGTTACAGGCTGTAACTCATAATTCCCGGTACGTTTTGCGCGTGCACCTCTGCGTCGCGCGGTCTTTCCATTGGGTTTGCGAGTGTTGAATCGATAGATCAGGTATCCATCCGGAAGAGTGCTCATGCATTCCTCCAGGCTGTGAAAGGACTGGCTTTCACCGTAGGTCACTTCGCAGACGATCACAGGCCTGAAGTTGATCAGGGTGTTTTTCAGGCCAGATAACACCGACTTTTCCAAGCCTTCAACGTCGATCTTGATCAGCTGAACCGGCTCCAGGTTCTGCTCGGCATAATAGTCATCCCCTTTGGCAACCTCGAGCTTTCCGATGGAGACATTGCCTTTTTCTTTGGTGGAAGCTAAGAATGAACCGATCCCTCGGTTACTTCCGGTGGGGGCAAAGAATTCAAATTCGCCGTTCGAATCGCTCAGTGCGATTGAATGTACCGTGATGTTTGTTAGCTTATTCAGTGAAATATGATGATCCAGACGGCTCCGGACTGCCGGAAAAGGCTCGAACGCATGGACCTGCTCTGCGCACAGTGACATAAACAATGCGTGTTGGCCGATATTAGCGCCGATGTCGCAGTAAATCCCCCGTAACCCCTGTGTTCTGAGTGCCGTTAAGGCATCACGCATGAAGAACAGGAGTGGTTTTTCAAACGCGCCATAGAAATACAGGGCGAACTCGATTCCGTCCCGCAGGTTACCTTCATAGGTCAGGCCAAAGAAATCAGTCGTAAAAGGGGCGTCAGGTTGCTGATCATAGCGTCCTATTATTCGGTAGGCGGATTTTTTCAGGCGCATCGGTATCCAGGATTGACGCCAGATCCATTTGCTCACCGGTAACAAAAATTTCAATGCCCGTTCCTACCAGAAGTCTGCTGCCAGAGTTGAGGGGTTGCCGTGGCTTTGAGATAGAGCGGATGAGCCGGCTGCTCAGAATGATTCATTTTCAGGTAATGAAGCCTGGGGAGTTGCTGCCTGATGTGCTTGCCTTGATCCAGATAAGCGCCATGATTACCCCAGCAGGCAACAGTGAGCTGTGCGCTCCGGTAGCTGTGTCTTATCCAGACATCATTTTTAGGACCCACAGGTTCTGGCGTTTGCATTAAATCTTCAGGATAAGTAGCTCTGTATGCAAACAAATTGACAACGATCAGTTTCTGAAAACCCCAGTCGCGGGCAAACCGGACGCAGCGCCTGATCGTCGGATCGTCTCTCAGGTGGTCTGCTGTCGATGGATTAAGCCCGATGAAAAGGACGGTGCCTTTACCGCTGTTCCAGCTTCGTTCCAGCGTGTAGCGGTATTCTCTGCAGCGCGAAAACCGCGCCTTTCGTAATTGGTATTCCATCTGGGTTACGCGCTATGACGGCTGTGTGAGCTTGAGATGCTGAGTTTAATGGAGAATGTCTGGAATACAACTGACTTTCCTCCGGGCGATCTAATAGACAAGCGGGTGCTGGCGATCGGGCTGCTTTGGCGCGGGTTACGGGTATTCCGTGGGCCCGGAGCAGTTGAGCCAGGGCTCAGGCTGGTTTAAGGTGACTCGGGGCCGCAGCTGTGTTTGTCAGTCCGGGTGTCAGCCGTACTTCATTATTAGGGTCATGAGATGTTGGGGATCATTGGCGGGTCGGGGTTCTACAGCGCCGGTTACACGGAAAACTTGCGCCATATCGAGGTGGTTACGGAATACAGCGATGTTGCCGTTCCTATTGAGCTGGTTGAAACAGAAAAACCTTTTGCGTTTCTGGCGCGTCACGGGAAAGAGCACCATATCCCGCCGCATGAAATTAACTATCGGGCAAACATAGATGCGCTCAGGCTAGCTGGCGTGACCGAGATTGTCGCCATCAATGCGGTCGGTGGGATTGCCGAGGGCACGGGCCCGGGTTCTATAATCATCCCTGATCAGCTGATTGATTACACCTGGGGCAGGCATTCGACGTACTGTGGTCAGAGCAAGCGATTTGTTCAGCATGTGGATTTCTCTTTCCCTTTTGATCAGGCGCTGTCCGACAAATTGGTCAGTGCAGTCAATACCATCAACGATCAATCTGAGGCTGCTCGCCCGGTTATGGCCGGAGGGGTTTATGGCGTGACCCAGGGGCCACGTCTGGAAACCGCTGCTGAGATCCGAAAGATGAGACGGGATGGCTGCGATATCGTTGGCATGACGGCCATGCCGGAAGCAGTTTTAGCGAGGGAGTTAGGCATCAATTACGGACTGCTCGCGCTATCGGTCAACTGGGCAGCTGGCATACTGCCTACGGTTGTGACTATGGAAGAAATTGAGGCTGTGCTTGTGGACGGTCAACAGTTCTTGCGCCGCGTAATCGCGCGGATCATAGACGCTTGAGGAGACAGGGCTCTGGCCCGACGGCGAACCTATCAGTCAACAGGAAGATCGTAAGGTCTGACAGCGATGATCAGACCCAGCGCGGGGTGGTCAAGATAATGAAACTCGTTGCTACGCATTTCTCTGCTTTGCTGCATGGGGTAGACCCGATATGAAGCGGCAGGATATTTCGCGGACCGGGTTGTTCCGCTAGTCGGATCACTGACTGCCGCAGGTATTTCGGGCAATGTCCACTCGGCGCTGCGTTCCGTGTCGCCCGCTGCCTCAATCAGCCAGAGATTGGCGTCAACAACGACGCGGTCTTTCTGGTCATTAAACCGAATAGTCAGAGAGCCATTCAGTATCGGCAGGGAATCGTGCCGGCGTGAGCCTTCGATATAGATTGAAGTGGCTTCATCGGCACTGACAACTCTCTGCCTCCAGTGTCCGTGAAACAGAAGCTTGTGGTCGGGAGATCTTTCGAGGGCTCTGTTGGTCTGGCTGAAGTCACTCAGGCGTGCGGGTAAATCAAGGTATTCGTCTCTTAGTACATCGAACAGACGAAACTCATCTGCGCCTCTTTCCGGTTCCGGGCCCATGCTCAGAATTCTCTGGCTGCGCAGAGTTTCTTCATTTGGTGCAGCGGCGGTTTCCTGCGAGTTATCCTCGGCAGTCAGAAAGGCTCCGATAAGCAGCTTATCCTGAACAGTCGCCAAGCGCCTGATAGATTCCGGAAAGCTGAGTTCTGGCTGGTTTGGGAGCCAGTATTCGGCATCGCGCTCAAATCTGGATTCGTTGGTAAATACAGTGGCCTCAATCTGGAACCACCGGTCCTGCCCCGCAGCCTGCGCTGAGAAAAGCATCGTCAATCCGGCCAGGAGAGTACCGACCATGAACCGGCTGTCGCGATAGAGGTCAATGATGAGTGGGGGCTTAATAGGCATTATGGTCAAAACTCTACGCAACCTGCCGGTCAGTTAGAGTCAGTTTATCGAGGATTGCGCCAATAAACCCAATTTTTTCCTGTGGTTCAGAGCAGTTATGAGAAAAGTGGAGCTGATTGGCGTTGCTCAGCTTGAAGGTATTAGGGTCTTTCTGAATCATTTGTACGAGGCAAAAGGGATCGACGTCTGTGTGCTGACCAAATTCGATACGCCCGGAGTTAACATTGGCGTCGATTTTTTTAATGCCGAAGGTTGCAGCTTTGAGCTTCAGTTGGGTCTGCTGGAACAGTAAGGAAAGGCTTTTCGGTAACAGACCGAAACGATCAATCATCTCCACCTGAAGGTCTTCCAATTCCTCAATTGAGCTGGCTGAAGCGATTCTTTTGTACATGATCAGCCGGGTATGGACATCAGGCAAATACTGCTCCGGAATGAGCGCAGGAATTCGCAGATTAATCTCAAGCGTGCGGTCTGAAAAGGCCTCAACGCTGGGAGTTTTGCCCGCCCGGATGGCGGAGACGGCTTCATCGAGCATTTCAGAATAAAGTGCGAAGCCTATTTTCTGCATGTGACCACTTTGCTCATCTCCGAGCAATTCACCGGCACCGCGAATTTCCAGATCATGGCTTGCCAGCGTAAATCCCGCACCGAGGTTTGTGGCGGCCTGAATGGCTTCTATTCTTTTCTGCGCGTCCGCTTTCAGTCGCACCTGCGGGGGCAGAAGCAAGTAGGCGTATGCCTGATGGTGAGAACGTCCGACCCGGCCTCTCAGCTGATGCAGTTGAGCCAGCCCGAATTTGTCTGCTCGATTGATAATGATGGTATTCGCGCTGGGTATATCTATTCCCGTTTCGATGATTGTCGAGCACACCAGAATGTTGTGACGCTTGTGGTAAAAGTTCGCCATGACTTTTTCAAGTTCTCTTTCTGGCATCTGGCCATGGGCGATGCAAATTCTTGCTTGTGGGATCAGCTCCTGTAGGTGCTCGCCAGCACGTTCAATGCTTTTGACTTCATTATGCAGATAAAAAACCTGGCCGCCTCTGAGCAGTTCTCGCGATACGGCTTCTTTGATGACGCTGTCCTGAGCTTCTCTTACAAAGGTTTTGACCGAAAGGCGTTTGGCAGGCGGGGTGACGATCAGAGAGAGGTCTCTGACGCTGGCCAGGGCCATATTTAAAGTTCTGGGAATAGGTGTTGCAGTTAAGGTCAGGATGTCTACGTTGGTCCGGAGCGCTTTGAGTTTCTCTTTCTGACGCACGCCAAAGCGATGTTCTTCATCGATGATCAATAACCCCAGCTTGTTGTAGTTGATGTCGGTGTGCAAAAGTTTGTGTGTCCCGATCAGAATGTCGATTTGACCCGCTTTTACCTGCTGGATGACGCTATTCTGCTCGGCTGTTGATTTGAAGCGGGAAAGGACCTCAACTTTTACCGGCCAATCGGCGAACCTGTCCTTAAAACTTTCATAATGTTGCTGGGCAAGCAGCGTGGTCGGCACAAGCATGATGACCTGTTTGTTGTTGGTTACCGCAATAAAGGCAGCGCGCATGGCAACTTCCGTTTTACCAAACCCGACGTCCCCGCAAACCAGTCGGTCCATGGGTCTCTTGCTGCTCATATCCTGCATCACTGCGGCAATAGCTGTTTCCTGGTCTATTGTCTCTTCGAAAGGAAAGCTGGCGGCAAATTTCTGATAATCATCTACGGCAGTTGTATACTGAAAACCTTCACGGGCCTCTCTCGCGGCGTAAACCTCCAGAAGCTCCGCTGCTACGTCATGGATTTTTTCTGCTGCCTTGCGCTTGGTCTTCTGCCACTGTTCGGTACCGAGAGTGTTGAGCGGTGCGCTGTCCTGATCCCCGCCGCTGTAGCGGCTTATCAGGTGAAGCGCAGAGACCGGCACGTAGAGTTTGGCTTGATTGGCATATTCGAGGGTCAGAAATTCAGTGGTCTCTCCCTCGGTTGTAATCGTCTGCAAACCCCGGTACCGACCCACGCCATGCTCAAGATGCACAATGGGATCATCCACGTGTAATTCCGTCAGGCTTTTGATGATGAACTCGGTGTTGCTTTGAGCGCGCTTGCGCCTTCGTCTCTGAGCCACTCGGTCCTGAAAAATTTGCGCTTCAGGGATGATCACCAATCTCTCATCCGTCAGCCAGAGGCCGCGGTCTATTTGTGCGACCGAAATTCCAAGAGACTCCTTGCTGTCAACAAAATGCTGCCAGTGATCGATGATCGCGGGATTCAGATCGACTTGTTTAAGCAATTCCAGCAGGGTTTCGCGTCTGCCTGCAGTTTCAGCGGTAAAAAGGACGCGACCGGGATCCGAATGCACAAACTCCTGGACGGCGGAGAGCGGCATTGCCGCCCGCGAATTGCTCGCCAATTCCGGCAGGACTTCGCTCGCGAAACGCATCGCCTGCGGATGCGCTTTGAATTCCACCTGTCGGTAGGATTTGAGCCGGCTGAACAATTCGTTTACCGGAATGAAAACCTGCTCCGGGGCCAAGATCGGACGATATCTGTCGAACCGTCTGTCCTCGTAGCGGTTCGAAACGTCAGCCCAGAACTTTTCGCCGGCCTGTCGGAGATCACCGGCTTTGCAGATCGTGGCGTTATCGGGCAAAAAATCGAACAGTGAATCCAATTTTTCGAAGAAAACGTCAAGGTAATATTCCAGGCCCGGGGAGGCTATGCCATCGCTTACATCCTGATAGATCGGGCACTGCCTCGTATCAACATCAAATCGTTCCCGGAAACGTTTCCTGAACTGCATGATGCCCGGTTCATCAAGTGGGAACTCACGCCCCGGAAGCAGGCGAACGCGTTCGACAGTGGTTGCCGATCGCTGGGTTTCCGGATCGAAGCGTCTTATCGAATCGATCTCATCGTCAAACAGGTCGATTCTCAGCGGTAAAGCCGTTCCCATCGGGAAGATATCCACGATAGAACCTCTGACGGCAAACTCTCCGTGTTCCATCACGGTGGTGACGTGCTGGTAACCGGCAATGACCATTTGCTCCCGCAGATCCGATAGGGCTTTCTTCTGACCTGTTGCAAGATCCAGGCTGTTGGCATCGATATACTGACGCGGGGGCAGCAGATGCATCAGGCTGGAGACCGAAGTGACAACGATTCCGCGCTGCATTCTTGGCAAACTGAAGAGTGTCGCCAGCCGGTCTGAAATGATGTCCTGATGGGGTGAGAAACTGTCATAAGGCAGAGTCTCCCAGTCTGGCAGAGCGAACACTTTATAGGCATTGAATTCTGAGCTCAGGTAACTGAGCTCTCTGAGATACCTTTCGACTGATTCATTGGTGTCGCAGATCAGCAGTATCGGACCCTCTGTCCGGATGGCTGCCTGAACCAGGGCAAGGCTCTCGGCACTGCCGTTCAGCCCCTGCCAATAACACGTGTGGTACCCATCAGTCGGTAGTGAGGGTGAAAAAATACTGCTCATCGGGAAAGAAAACTCTTGCAAACTGTCGGTGTGCTTGGGCGTCCATTGTAGCTCAAGACGGCCAGGCAAAGGAGGCGGCCTCGCTAACGGTCGTGTTGCACTGCTAGTGCTTTCAAAAGATAATGCGGCTCCATCTTATCTTCCCCGCCTATGACACGAGGCCTCTGTGAACACAACCAATGAGCGGCCGGACGTCGAAGACTATTTCGACGACTGGAAACAACGAGAAGCGCTGGTGCAGGAAATGATTCCCGTCATCGGTAAGCTGTTTAATCGCCAAAATATCGGCATCTATATCTACGGACGGCCACTACACAACAGATCTGTGACGTTTATCATGAAGTCGCACCGGTTCGTCAGGCAGGTAGAACGGAACGAGATGTCGGAATTTGAAAGTCATCCCGTGCTTATGGCTATGTCGAAACTGGACCTTTGCCATGCCAACATTGACCTCGGCAAACTCACGGTTCGCTTCATGGAGCATCAGGAGTCAGCGGGTCAGGGCGCCAAAGATGTCGACAGCTTTGTGGCGGAGGAGTTGGCGCATCTGGTAGGTAATCAGCAAAGCCCGATTGCCAAATCTCAGGATGTGGTGCTTTACGGCTTCGGTCGGATTGGCCGCCTGATGGCGCGTTTGTTGATTGAGCGCACCAGCACCGGGGAGGTGATGCGTCTGAGGGCGATCGTAGTCCGGCCCGGCGGGGACGGCGATCTGAACAAGCGGGCCAGTTTGTTTACCAATGATTCTGTCCACGGCGCCTTTCAGGGGACACTGAGGGTCGATGAGAAACGCAAGTGCCTGGTTGCTAACGGGAATGTGATTCAGGTGATTTACGCGAACAGCCCGGATGAGATCGACTACACTGAATATGGCATTGACGATGCGCTAATTATCGACAACACCGGCAAATGGCGTGATGAAGAGGGTCTTGGGCTGCATCTCAAATCCAAAGGCGCCGGTAAGGTGTTGCTTACAGCGCCCGGCAAAGGGGCGCTGAAAAATATCGTCTACGGAATCAATGATCACGAGATGCATCCGGAAGACAAAATTCTTACAGCGGCCTCCTGCACAACGAATGCGATCGCACCGGTCTTAAAAGTTGTCAATGATGAATTCGGGATCAATCGTGGTCATATTGAGACGGTCCACGCCTATACCAACGATCAGAATCTCATCGACAATTATCATAAAGGGAGTCGCCGCGGACGCAGCGCGGCGCTCAACATGGTGCTTACCGAAACAGGTGCGGCGAAAGCGGTTGTGAAAGCGGTACCTGAACTTGAGGGAAAATTAACGGGAAATGCGATTCGCGTGCCGGTTCCTAACGTGTCCATGGCAATCATGACACTCAGCCTGGAGAGGGAGACATCAAAGGAAGAGTTGAACGAGTTTCTTCGAAAAATTGCGCTGCACTCAAATTTACAGAACCAGATCAATTACACGCAATCTGAAGATGCCGTTTCCTCCGACTTTGTTGGCAGCCGTGAGGCCGGAATCGTCGATTCAAATGCGACGATTGTGAATGGTAAGCATTGCGTGCTGTACCTTTGGTATGACAATGAGTTTGGTTACTGTTGTCAGGTGGGTCGCATGGTTTACAAGATGGCAGGGGTGGACTACCTGTCCTATCCAGAGGAAATCTAGCGAAAATCGGGATCCTCTCAGCATTGCATACGCAGGCAGTCTGGGGGTAAGTGTCTTTCCGCATACTTTGGCTCACAGATAATGACAGCCAGCATTCGCCGCCGTTTGATTCCCTTTTGCCTCATAGCAACGATTGCACTCGTTCTGACTGCCTGTGAAGAAAGCGATGAGCGTTTCAGTTTGGAAGGCCTTACGATGGGGACTTCCTACCAAATTCAGTTGCTCGAGATTCCCGGTGAGGAGGGGGCCGAGGCGCTAGCAGGCGAGGTGCAGCGCGTACTGTCGCGGCTCGACCGAGAAATATTCTCTACCTATGCGCCAGACTCTGAACTGTCCCGTCTGAATAACCATCCGGTGGGGACGCCTTTCGCTGTCTCCCAGGAGATGATGGATGTTCTGCTGCTGGCCGGTGCCGTATTCTCTTTGACATCCGGCGCCTTCGATCCAACTGTCGCGCCTTTGGTCAACCTCTGGGGTTTTGGGCCGGAGGTCAGCCTTACTGAAGTCAGTGTCCCTCACAGCAGGGAGGTTGAGGAAGCGCGCTCGCGAGTGGGCTTTGAGCATCTGGTGATTGATGAGGCGCGCTCTGAGGTCGTCAAGACCCGCAATGTGACGATTGATCTAAGCGCTATCGCAAAGGGCTACGCGGTGGATCGGATTGCAGGTCTGTTAGATGAGTGGGGTTCCGGAAGTTACTTTGTTGAAATTGGTGGTGAGCTGAAAATTAAAGGGGTGAAGGCTGATGGAAGCAGCTGGGTCCCGGCAATCGAGGCTCCGCTTGATCAGACCTCACAGGTATATGAAATCTTTTCGAACCTCGGCCAATCGATAGCGGTCGCTGGCTCAGGAGATTATCGCAACTATTTTGAAGTTGATGGCGTCCGTTATTCGCATGAAATCGATCCGCGAACCGGCAGGCCAGTACGTCATCATCTGGCGGCAGCTTATGTCATTGCCGACTCAGCCGCTCTGGCGGATGCGCTGGCCACTGCGTACATGGTAATGGGAGAAGAGTCAGCCTATGTGCATGCAGAGCGGCGGGGAATAGCCGTGTTTTTGATAACCAGAGAGGGCGACGCCTTTGCTGAACGTGTCAGCCCTGCCTTTACCCCTTACTTGGGCGAACAGTAAATACTTCGTGATGACTGAGACTTACACGCAACAGAAAGAGCATTATGACATCATCGTGATCGGTGCAGGCCCTGCCGGTGAAGCGGCTGCGATGAATGCCAAGAAAAAAGGTTTTTCAGTGGCTGTTGTGACAGACGAGGCAAAAGTCGGCGGCAGTTGCACCCATTGGGCAACGATCCCGTCGAAGGCGCTGCGTCACTCAGTGAAGCAAGTAATTGATTTTAATACCAACCCGATGTTTCGTGAGTTCGGCGATGCGCGAAAACTGAGCTTTCAGCAGATTCTGAAGCATGCGGAGCGGGTGGTGTCGGAGCAGGTTCGCATGCGTTCTGATTTTTACGATCGGAATCGGATTCCAGTCATCCATGGGCGCGCTGAATTCCTCGACCGTCACACAATCAAATTGACGGGCAAGCGGAAAAAGCTGTCCGCCGATTACTACGTGATTGCTACCGGGTCTCGTCCGTATCATCCGCCGGGCGTTGATTTTTCGCACCCTCTGCTCTTCGATAGCGACACCATTCTGACCCTAGATCATTCCCCGCGGAAAGTGACAGTCATCGGGGCAGGGGTTATCGGCTGTGAGTACGCTTCTATATTTGGCGGACTGGGCGCAAAAGTAGAGCTGATCAATCCCAATCAGAGTCTGCTGACCTTTCTCGACACAGAAATAAGCGATGCGCTTGCTTATCACCTGCGCAATGTCGGTGTTCGCAGCCGGCACGGTGAGCAAACCGAGAAAATTGAATATCACGACGATTATCTGGTGACCTATCTGTGTTCCGGGAAAAAGATCAAGAGTGACATTGTGTTGTGGGCGAATGGACGAACGGGTAACACTCAGGGGATGGGTCTGGAGAAAATCGGGCTGGAACGTAATGGGCGCGGCCAGCTGTCAGTGAATGCCCTCTATCAGACGCAGGTGGAAAACATCTATGCGGCGGGTGATGTTGTCGGCTGGCCGGCACTGGCCGGCGCGGCTTATGATCAGGGTAGAGCGGCCAGTAACGCCATTGTTGCGCCTGATGAATGCTATCCCGTGGAAGAGGTCGCGACCGGGATTTACACCATTCCCGAGATCAGTACGCTTGGGAAGACAGAGGCCGAGCTGACGGCTGAGAAAGTGCCCTACGAGGTGGGTAAGGCGTTTTTCAAGAATACGGCGCGGGCGCAGATAACCGGTGAACGGGTGGGCATGCTGAAACTGATATTTCACTTCGACACTTTGGAGTTGCTCGGAATCCACTGTTTCGGCGATCAGGCGTCTGAAATTGTCCACATAGGCCAAGCCATCATGCGCCAGCCCGGCTCAGCCAATAACATGAGATATTTTCTGACCACCACTTTCAACTACCCGACCATGGCTGAAGCCTACCGAACCGCGGCTCTGGACGGGTTGAATCGCATTTTTTAACACGGATGGCCCTCGTGCCGCCGGCTGAATTGAGGTTCGGTTGGGGGATATGTCCAGAAAGCTTCGGTGTGTTTTCAATTTGGAATCATGCTGTCAAAACTGTCGGGAATTCGGTGCCCGAGCGGGCTTCTAAGCCACAAAATCCTTGATATCTGAGTGCTACCCGTGTACCTTTTCACGCGCTCGCACAGGGCCGCCACCGGACTGAACAAGAGCCTAAAATAAAGGCTGCATAGAGTCCTAATGAAGGCCCGATTAAGGCCGAATAAGAATTTGAAATGCAGACCGGATGAAGGGCCGACCACCGGGGACTTTCCGGGCGTAGAATGAGGAAGCGCCGGGAACATCGGGACCGCCGGACACCCCCCGCCAGAACCTGGGGCAACCGTCTCAAGCGGACCCGTGACGCGTCAGCGAAGGTAGGACGACAGACAGCTTTGTCAGCGACAGCAGCAAAGTCATTATCGACCCGCAGCGCAACTCGCTTGTAGAGTTTGTGCCGCCTCTGCTGGTATGCCAGCCCTATTGCGGGATGGCCAAAATTGAGAGCAAGGTCTTGGCATCAAGACCCAGAGTTAGAATTACTGGATCAATTAGCCCACAGCATCGGTTAACGTCTTGGAAGAATCACCTACTTTGTTTGAAGCGCTCACTCCGTTCCTGTTCTACGTCTCGCTGGTACTCGCCGTCGTGGTTACCATGCTCGGGCTGTCGTTTTTCCTCGGTCAGAAAATCAACAGGAAGTACAAAAACACCCCTTTTGAATCGGGGATCATTTCCGTCGGGAGCGCGCAGTTCCGGATTTCCGTTCACTTCTATCTCACGGCCATCCTGTTCATTATCTTTGACCTTGAAGTGGTCTTCCTGTTTGCCTGGGCGGTTGCTGTGGAGCAAGCAGGCTGGCCCGGTTTTATCGAGATCAGTGTTTTCATCTTTATTCTTATTGTGGCTCTGGTTTACCTATGGCGTATCGGCGCGCTGGACTGGCGGACCGAAACACAGCGTCGTGAGTTGGTCGATCTCAAGGGCCCCGGCGGCGTGGTAAACAGAAAGGCCTTTAAACTATGAATTGGGAATTACAGCGAGCAGACCAAGCGGCTTCTCCACAACCCGGTGGTAACGCGGTCGACGATTTCATCCGTCAGAACGTGATGATGGCAAAGCTCGAGGACATGGTTGCCTGGGGACGTAAGAACTCTATTTGGCCGTTTAACTTCGGTCTGTCCTGCTGTTACGTGGAAATGGCAACGGCGTTTACCGCAAGGCATGACCTTGCCCGTTTCGGTGCTGAAGTTATCCGCGGCACGCCTCGTCAGGCAGACATGATTGTGATCGCGGGTACCGTGTTCCGCAAGATGGCGCCTGTTGTCCGACTGCTCTACGATCAGCTACTTGAGCCCAAGTGGGTGATTTCCATGGGGTCATGCGCAAATTCCGGTGGGATGTACGACATTTATTCTGTGGTTCAGGGCGTCGACAAGTTCTTGCCGGTTGATGTGTATGTGTCGGGTTGCCCGCCACGGCCCGAAGCCCTGCTGCAGGGGCTGATTCTGCTGCAGGAATCCATCGGGCGACAGCGTCGGCCTCTGAGTTGGGTGATTAACGATCAGGGTATCATCCAGCGCGAGACCAATCCGGTGCAGAGGGAGTCCAGGCACGACGCCCGCATCGCAGCAACTGAACTCAGACCACCTCATGAAGTCTGAATAAATTCAAGTAGTTATATTGCTATCCTAACTAATAATCTCATGCAAAGCGCTTCGATCAGCACTCCGGCCGACCCCATCAATCCTGTGATCTCTCAGGTTAACGATGCGCTGCCGAATCACATCATCAGTCTGCAGGCGACCGTGGACGGCATGCCCACCCTTTGGGTGGATCGGGCCCACATCAAAGCAGTTCTGAAGTTTCTGCGGGACGAGAGTCAACCCAAATTCGAGATGCTGCTGGACGTCACGGGCATCGACGAGCGGGTGAGGGTGCACCGAACTGGACAGCCTGCCTCAGAATTCACCGTGGTCTACCACCTGACATCCTTCTCCGGGCACTGTGACATCCGGGTGAAGGTGCCGCTGATGGATGCTGATCCCAAGCTGCCTACCGCCATAGATCTCTGGCCGAGCGCCAACTGGTATGAGCGTGAAACCTGGGACATGTTCGGTATTGAATTCGAAGGGCACCCAAACCTGTTCCGCATTGTGTTGCCGCCGACCTGGAAGGGGCATGCGCTGCGCAAAGAGCATCCGGCCCGGGCGACTGAGATGGAGCCTTTCTCTCTTGATGATGAGCAAGAAGCATTCGAGCAGGATGCGCTGCTGTTCAACCCTGAGCAGTGGGGAATGAAGCGCCAGTCGGATACCTCGGAGTTTATGTTCCTTAATCTCGGGCCAAACCATCCGTCCGTGCACGGGGCCTTCCGGATTGCTCTGCAGCTTGACGGAGAGATCTTGGTCGACGCGGTACCAGATATCGGCTATCACCACCGTGGCGCCGAAAAAATGGGAGAGAGGCAGTCCTGGCATACCTTTATCCCCTATACGGACCGAATCGACTACCTCGGCGGGGTGATGAACAATCTCCCGTATGTGATGGCGGTTGAGAAAATGGCCGGAATTGAAGTGCCTGAGCGAGCCAAGACGATTCGGGTCATGCTGGCGGAAATGTTCAGGATATGCAGTCACCTGCTGTTTTACGGAACTTTCGCTCAGGATGTAGGTCAGCTCTCACCCATCTTTTATATGTTCGTCGAGCGGGAGCGCATCTTCAACATTATCGAGTCGATCTGTGGCGCACGAATGCATCCGGGCTGGTTCCGGATTGGAGGGGTGGCGCAGGACCTTCCGAATGGCTGGGAGGCGCGAGTCAGAGAGTTGCTGGAGTTTATGCCTCCCCGGCTGGATGAATACGACCAGATGGTGATGAATAATGGAATTGTGAAGCGCCGGACCCAGGGGGTAGGTGCCTATTCAACGCAGCAAGCTTTCGATTGGGCGGTTACCGGACCAGGGCTGAGGGCAACCGGTCTGGAGTGGGATTACCGTAAGAACAGACCTTACAGCGGTTATGAAAACTTCGAGTTTGACGTTCCCATTGCAGTCAACGGGGATTGTTACGATCGCTGCGCGGTCCGGGTTGAGGAAATGCGCCAGAGTCTCCGGATTATCAAGCAGTGCCTGGATAACATGCCTGCGGGTGACTATAAGGCGGATCATCCGCTGACGACGCCTCCCCGCAAAGAAAAAACCATGCAGGATATCGAAACCCTAATAAACCATTTTCTGAGTGTCAGCTGGGGGCCGGTTATTCCTCCCGACGAAGCCACTGTGGGAATTGAGGCGACCAAGGGTATCAACAGCTATTACCTGGTGAGCGACGGCAGCACGACGTCCTATCGGACGCGGATCAGAACGCCGTCGTTTGCCCATCTGCAGATGATTCCGGAAATCAGTCGTGGCTTCATGGTGGCCGATTTAATCGCGATCATCGCCAGCATCGACTTTGTAATGGCTGATGTGGATCGGTGAGGCAGAACTGCTGCCGGCAGCCGGATCATTAATCGGAACGAGGCAACCGCCTGAGCGGGCGAGACAGACAAGAAGCAAATGAGTTCACAAGTAATTGCTAGCACCAAAAGCAGGGCGCGCGTCCTGACAGAAGCCGAAATCTCCGAGATCGAGCATGAGAAAACGCTCTACCCGGATAATCAGGCAGTTGGGCTTGAAGCGCTTAAGATTGTGCAGAACCACCAGGGTTGGGTGTCAGACGAATCGCTGTTGGCGATTGCTGAATATCTCGATCTTTCTGTTGCTGATCTGGAAGGCGTGGCCACGTTCTTTAACCTGATTTATCGGCAACCGGTTGGCAAAAACGTGATTCTGTACTGCGACAGTGTGAGTTGCTGGATTTGCCGTGGCGATGACATTAAGGATTATCTGTCGGAGAAATTGGACATTGACTACGGTCAGACTACGGCAGACAACGAGTTCACGCTCATACCGGTTCCCTGTCTGGGCGACTGTAACAATGCGCCGGTGATGATGGTTGGGCAGGATCTGCATCGCAATCTGACCAAAGACGGTATCGATGAAATCATCGATCAGTATCGCAATAAAAGCGCGTAACACCCTTGAATCGAAACAGAGTAACTGGGCAGTAAATTGGTTTCTAATCCGCTAACAAAGAATATCGACATGTCACGGCCGCCGCTGGATATCGGCGCCTACGAGGCAAACGACGGTTATCAGTCTCTACACAAGATCGCAGCCGGGATGAGTGCTGCGGATGTTCTGGAAACGATTAAGTCGTCGGGTCTTAAAGGGCGTGGAGGGGCGGGGTTTCCGACCGGGCTTAAATGGAGTTTTGTGCCGCAGGGTGAGTCGTCACCACAGCAAAAGTACCTCGTGGTGAATGCAGATGAGATGGAACCGGGAACCTTCAAGGACCGTCTCTTGATGGAGGGCGACCCTCACCTGCTCCTTGAAGGGATGATAATCAGCGCTTACGCAATTGGCGCCAGCAAAGCTTACATATTTTTGCGCGGTGAGTATCACGGTTCGGTAAAAACACTCAAAAAGGCGATCGCTGAGGCGTACGAGAAAGGTTATCTCGGGAGCAACATCCTCGGCACAGGATACGACTTGGATATCATCCTGCACACCAGTGCGGGTCGCTACATTTGCGGGGAAGAAACCGCTTTGCTGAATGCTCTGGAAGGCAAACGGGCCAACCCTCGCGCAAAGCCTCCGTTCCCGCAGGTAAGCGGTCTGTGGGGTAAGCCCACCATCGTAAATAACGTTGAAACGCTGTGTAACTTGCCCGGCATCATCACATACGGTATCGACTGGTATCAGGGATTGGGCAAGGGTGCCGACGCCGGCACCAAGATGTTCGGCGTCAGCGGTCGGGTGAAAAATCCCGGGGTCTGGGAGATGCCGCTTGGAGTGACTATCCGGGAACTGCTCGAGGACAAGGCGGGCGGTATGCAGGACGGTCTTGGCTTGAAGGCATTTTTACCCGGTGGTGGCTCGACCGACTTTATGTTGCCTGAGCACCTCGACCTCGCGCTCGATTACGATGAAATCTCCCAGAAAGGGGGAAGCAGACTGGCTACCGGTACCATGATCGTGCTTGACGATCAGACCTGCCCGGTCGGAATGATCGGTAATCTCATGAAGTTTTTTGCCCATGAGTCCTGTGGTTTCTGTACGCCCTGTCGCGACGGGTTGCCGTGGGTGGATGCAATATTCCGGGATTTCGAAGCGGGGCGGGGTAGCGAAAAAGATCTGAATATCCTCAAAGAACAGGTTGAGTACATGGGGCCCGGTCGCACGTTTTGTGCTCTCGCTCCCGGTGCTACTGCGCCTCTGGGAAGTGGTCTCAAGTACTTTGAGGATGACTTCAAAGAACATATTAAGCAAAAGCGTTGTACCTATAAAAACTGAGTTTGGGGGCTGGAGTTAAGCTAGATGGCAAAAATTGTTGTCGATGGGAATGAGTACGAAGTAAATCCCAATAACAATCTGTTGCAGGAATGTCTGTCCCTGGGGCTTGACCTGCCTTATTTTTGTTGGCATCCGTGTATGGGTTCTGTCGGAGCCTGTCGTCAGTGTGCCGTCAAACAGTACCGGGATGAAAACGACGAGAAGGGTACCATCGTCATGGCCTGCATGACGCCTGCCAGCGACGGGGCTCGGATTTCCATCGCTGATGAGCAGGCCCATGATATGCGCGAGCGTGTCATCGAAAGCCTGATGATTAGCCATCCTCATGACTGTCCGGTCTGTGAAGAAGGAGGAGAATGTCATCTTCAGGATATGACATTGATGTCCGGTCACAACTACCGGCGCTATGACAAGAAAAAAGTCACCCACCACAATCAGTATCTGGGTCCGTTCATCAGTCATGAAATGAATCGCTGCATTACCTGCTACCGCTGCGTTCGGTTTTATGATGATTATGCGGGTGGAACGGATCTCTCTGCGCAGGCGTCACATCATCACACGTATTTCGGTCGTCACGAAGAAGGCACGCTGGAGAACGAATTCAGCGGCAACCTTGTTGAAGTATGCCCAACAGGTGTTTTCACCGATAAGGTTTTCTCGCAGGCGTACACGCGCAAGTGGGATCTGCAGACTGCGCCAAGTATCTGCACCGGGTGCTCGGCAGGCTGCAACATTACTCCGGGAGAGCGCTATGGCAGTTTGCGCCGAGTCGTCAATCGTTATAACAGCGAGGTAAACGGTTACTTCATCTGCGACCGGGGCCGGTTCGGCTGGGAGTACGTTAATGGCGAAGAGCGGGTTCAGTCCCCCGCGCAGGTCCTCGACGGCGACAGTAAAGAAATGTCAGATGAGGAGATAGACGCGCTTTTCAGCAAACTGGCGGACGGCGAAGTCATCGGTATCGGATCTCCCCGCAGCAGCAATGAGTCAAACTATGCACTACGACAGCTTGTGGGTGAGGCTAATTTTTATCCGGGTATCGCTGACGACGAGCATGCAGTTAACCAGCTGATATTGAAGTTGCACAAAGACAAGGCTTTTCATTCTCCCAGCGTGCGGGAAATTGAGCAGGCAGATGCAGTATTTATTATTGGGGAAGACATCACAAACACTGCCCCACGGATAGCCCTCGCGGTTCGTCAGAGTGTGCGGAACAAGGCCAGTGAGCTGGCTGAGCAGAACAACATACCTGTATGGCAAGATGCAGCGGTTCGCGAACTGGCGCAGCAGGAGCGCAGCCCGCTTTTTATTCTGAGTAATGCTGCATCCCGTCTCGATGACGTGGCGCAGCAAACATTCATCGGATCCTGCGCCGAGCAGGCGAATTTCGCCTTTGCGGTGGCCGAGGCGCTTGAAGGTGGCACGCCAGCGGGCCTGACCGAACAGCAGCAGAAACTGCTGCTCGAGGCGGTCGAGGCGCTCAGCAATGCTAAACGTCCGCTGATTATCTCTGGCTCCAGCAATGGCAGCATTGAAATGGTTCAGGCTGCGGCCAATATCGCCCGCGCTTTAAGCGGGGACGAGCCTTCGCATCTGGCCCTGATGCTCCCGGAAGCCAACACGATGGGTCTCGAACTGTTGGTTGGCCCCGAACAGGAGTTGGGTGCTGCACTGAAGCGCTGTGCCAGTGGTGAAGTTCCGGGAATGATCGTGCTGGAAACTGATCTGTATCGCCGGGCACCGACGGCCGACGTAGATAACGCGCTAGCACGCGCGGAAACTGTGGTCGTTCTGGATCAGATGCGCAACGCCACAACAGCGAAAGCCACGCATGTATTTCCGGTGACTGCTTTTTCAGAGCAGGAGTCGACCTATGTAAATTATGAAAGCAGAGCGCAGCTCAGCTTTCAGGTTCATCAGAGCGCCACCGATGCGAGGCCGGGGTGGAAGTGGCTCACCAATGGCGATGCAGATATCAACAGCATAATCAAAGACTGTAGCGATGAAGCCGAGGGCTTTGGGTCGCTCGACGGCCTGGTTCCGCGCCTTACGCAATTTGTCGCCGGGCTGAAAATCCCCAGACAATCCCATCGATACAGCGGGCGTACGGCGATGATTGCTAACCGCAACGTCCATGAACCCAAGCAGCCGGTAGATAACGAGTCGGTTATGGCTTTCTCGATGGAGGGAATGCCGGCGATGAAGGATGCTTCAATTCTTGGATCGACCTGGGCGCCCAGCTGGAATTCTAATCAGTCAATCAGTAAGTTTCAGGAAGAGGTTAATGGTGAGCTGAAACAAGGGCATACCGGCACCCTCTTGCTTGCCGAAAAGACAGAGTCAGGCGTGCCGTTTCAAGCGAGCAGGGGTGAGGATGCCAGCACTTCTGACCGGTTGACCCTGTCTCTGGCGTTTCAAATTTTTGGCAGTGAAGAGCTGTCAGCTCGCTCTCCCGCCATTCAGAAACGGATGACAGATGCGTATGTGGCCCTGGCGCCGGCCGATGCAGCGAGACTGGAAATTAGTCACGGTGATGCGGTGGCGCTTAATGGGGGGGCTGTGGCGGTCGCCTGTATTCGTGAGAAAATCTCAGAAGGCAGCTGCGTAGTGCACTGTGGGGCGCAGATCAATCCTCACGATTTGGCGGGGGCAGTAAGTCTGACGAAAACCAGTGAGTCGTTGCCAGGCAAGGGCCTGAGCGGCCTTATTGTCAGCGACTTGTGCGAGGAGAGCTATTAGCCATGGCGTTGGAAGTCGGTTCAGGACTCACAATAGGGCTCATTCTGGGCACGGTCATCGTCGTTGCCGCCATGTTAATCTGGGTTGAGCGGCGATTGCTCAGCTTCTGGCAGGAGCGTCTGGGCCCCAACCGGGTCGGTCCTTTCGGGCTGCTGCAGGTTGTCGCTGACATGATTAAGATCTTCACGAAAGAGGACTGGGTGCCACCTTTCGCAGATCGCGTCAGTTTCGTTATTGCGCCTGCGATCATCATGACAGTGATTCTGTTGAGCTTCGCTGTCATACCCTTCGCGCCAAATATCGGCATTATCGAATCTAATATCGGTGTACTCTTTATCTTGGCGATGGCCTCTCTGGGTGCCTATAGCGTGATGCTTGGCGGGCTTTCCTCAGACAACAAGTATGCCTTGCTGGGCAGTTTACGGGCAGCGGCTCAGATGGTGAGCTATGAAGTCTTCATGGGGATCTCCCTGCTCGGTGTTGTCGCGCTCTCTGGCAGCTTCAATCTCCGCACGATTGTCGAGGCGCAGGAAGGGATGTGGTTCGTGGTCCCGCAATTCGTCGGTTTCGTGATTTTTCTCATAGCAGGGGTCGCTGAAAGCCATCGCCTGCCTTTTGATATTCCCGAGGCTGAACAGGAGATTTGCGCCGGATACCACACTGAGTATTCAGGCATGAAGTTCGGTATGTTTTTTGTCGGCGAGTATCTCGGGCTTGTGTTGGTGTCTTCGCTGATAACCGTACTCTTCTTTGGTGGTTGGATGGGTCCGGGCTTTTTGCCTCCGGTCGTCTGGTTCGCCCTGAAGTCAGGTGTTTTCATTGCGTTTTTTATTTTATTGCGGGCGGCGATTCCTAGACCTCGGTACGACCAGCTCATGTCCTACGGCTGGCTCTTTCTGTTACCGCTGTCGCTGATCAATCTGCTTGTTACCGGCGCGGTCATCCTGAGTAATTAATTCGGAAGGCTTGGATCGAGAAAATGTATTCGTTAATCAAAGATACCTTGTTAAGTCAGGTCGTGACGCTTTGGGGCGTTTTCAAAAAGCTGTTTGTGAAAGCGGATACAGTTGAATATCCTGACCAGCAGCCTTACATGTTTCCCCGGTGGCGAGGGCGTATCATTCTGAGTCGCGATCCCGATGGGGAAGAGCGCTGTGTTGCGTGTAACTTGTGCGCTGTTGCCTGCCCCGTTGATTGTATCGCTCTTCAGAAAGGAGAAATGGAGGACGGTCGGTGGTATCCCGAATTTTTCCGAATCAATTTTTCGCGCTGCATCATGTGCGGCTTTTGTGAAGAGGCCTGCCCCACCAATGCGATTCAGCTTACCCCGGATTTTGAAATGGCTGAGTATGTCCGCCAGGACATGGTCTGGGAAAAGGAAGACCTGTTAATCAGTGGCTGCGGCAAATATCACGACTACAATTTTTACCGCGTCGCTGGAAAGCAGATCAGCGGGAAGGACAAGGGTGAGGCGCTCAATGAAGCCAAGCCTGTCAACGTAAGGAGTCTGATGCCGTGACCTTACTGTTTTACTTGGCGGGAGCCATCGCAATCATTGCAACGTTCGCCGTTATTGTGCAAACCAACATTGTGCATGCCTTACTTTATCTGATTCTGTCCCTGCTGGCGGTGGCGGTTATTTTTTATGTGCTGGGAGCGCCTTTTGCCGCAGTGCTTGAGGCAATCGTTTACGCCGGTGCCATACTCGTGCTGTTCCTCTTTGTGATTATGATGCTCAACTTGGGACAACATACTCGGGACCAGGAAAAGGGATGGCTTACAGGGCGCATGTTCCTTGCCCCAGGAGTTATGTCTGCGCTGCTCCTGGGTCAGCTGCTTAATGTCTTGTCCCAGGTAGATCAGGATATGGCGGTAACGCGGGTAGGGGTGATGGAGGTGAGTGCCTTGTTATTCGGCCCTTATGTGCTGGCGGTTGAGCTGGCGTCCATTCTGCTGCTTGCAGGCCTGGTGTCTGCCTATCATCTCGCGAAGCGATAGCGCATACCGGCACAGAGAAGAAAAATTATTAGGGAACAGGGCAAGAGTAATCACGATCAATGGAAACTATACCGGTAGAGCACGGCTTTATTTTGGCGGGGATTTTATTCTGCCTAGGCCTGATTGGAGTGTTGACGCGACGGAATGTTGTATTCGTCCTGATGTCGCTGGAAATCATGCTGAATGCCAGCGGGCTGGCATTTATTGTTGCGGCTGCGCGCTGGGGGCATGCGGAAGGGCAGGTGATGTTCCTGATGATTCTGACGCTGGCTGCGGCAGAAGTAGCGGTCGGGCTCGGGCTTATCATTCAGATGTTCAGGCGATTTCAAACCGTTGATATCAACGTACTGAGTGAGATGAAGGGGTAGAGGCCGGGATTATGCTTGAACTAATTTGGCTCCTTCCGACGTTTCCGCTGCTTGGCTTTCTTGCCCTTGTGCTCACGGGCGGTCGGCTTCCCAAGCAAATCGCAGGCCCGATAGGCGCGGGATCAATCGGTCTCTCTTTTGCCGTGGCAGCGCTTGTGGCATCTGAATTCCTGAATTCCGGGCTGGAACACTTTACCTATGAAGCGTGGGTCTGGATGTCGGTTGGCGGATTTAACCCGGGCTTTACCTTTTATCTGGATGGCTTATCCATGGTGATGATGCTGATCATTACCGGCGTAGGCTTTCTGATTCATCTCTACGCAACCGGCTACATGTCAGACGACCCCAGCTTTGCGCGTTTTTTCTCCTATATGAACCTGTTCGTATCGGCGATGCTGATGCTGGTTCTGGGTGACAATCTGGTGTTGCTCTATCTCGGCTGGGAAGGCGTGGGATTGTGCTCGTATTTGCTTATCGGATTTTGGTACACCAATCCGGCGAATGGCTATGCCGCCAGAAAGGCTTTTGTGGTGACTCGAGTCGGGGACACGTCGATGGCGATCGGGCTGTTCCTGTTGTTCGCCCAGCTGGGAACTCTGAACATTCAGGATATGCTGCACGCCGCAGAAATGCAGTGGTCAGTAGGTTCAGGCTTCGCCGTCGCGGCGTCCCTTTTGCTGCTGGGTGGTGCAGTTGGCAAATCAGCGCAACTCCCGCTCCAGACATGGCTGCCAGACGCAATGGCCGGACCCACGCCAATAAGTGCCCTTATCCATGCGGCGACCATGGTGACCGCCGGTGTATATCTTATCGCCCGGACGCATCCGCTGTTTGAAATGGCGCCTTCAGTGCAATTGTTGGTGGCGCTGATTGGCCTGATCACGCTGCTGTTGTCCGGTTTTACGGCAATGACACAATCGGACATCAAGCGCATCCTCGCCTATTCCACGGTCAGTCAAATTGGTTACATGTTTCTGGGGCTTGGAGTCGGAGCCTGGTCTGCTGCGATTTTCCACTTGATGACCCATGCCTTTTTCAAGGCCTTGTTGTTCCTTGCCTCAGGTACAGTAATCCTGAGCCTGCATCATGAACAGAACATATTTAAAATGGGAGGCCTGCGCAAAGCGCTGCCGGTTTCCTTTTTCTCTTTCCTGATTGGCAGCCTGGCTTTGACCGCCTTTCCTTACACTTCAGGTTATTTCAGCAAGGATGAAATCCTGCTCGGTGCGCTTGAATTGGAGGGAGTCGGGTTCTGGTTCTGGCTGGGAGGCGTGGTTGGAGCATTCTTTACCGGAATCTATACGTTCCGTCTGTTCTTCATTGTCTTCTTCGGCGACAGTCAGGCAGAACACCCGCCCGAGAAAGAAGTAGGGGGGTGGCACATGAATGGTCCCCTGATACTCTTGATGATTCTCGCGCTGGCTGGGGGATTTATCCATGTTCCGCTGGACGCGGTATTCAACCATGGGGAAGCGCATGGCGAGCACCATGTCAGCGGATTGATACATGGCATCATGATTGCGGTACCTCTGTTGGGAATCGCCATCAGCTATCTGTTCTTCATGTCGAAAACCTTCTCTGTTGAGAAGTTGATGGCAAGCGCTTTGGCTAAGAAGCTGCACGCATTCTGGTTTGGCGGCTGGGGCTTCGATACCCTGTATAACGCGGTGCTTGTCAGTCCGTTCCTGTTTCTTGCGCGGGTGAATCGCAAGGACATTATTGACAGTTTCTATGCGTTGATTGTCTCCGTTTCGCAAGCGGCCAACGCGCTCATCGTTAAGTCGCAAACCGGTTCCTTACGTTGGTATGCACTGACCGTAGCAGGCGGTCTGGTTGTGATGGTGTCATTAGGAGCCATTCTATGATTCTGGTCACACTTATTGCGGTTCTGTTTGTCGGTGGTCTGGCATGTTGGCTGTCTGAGCGATTCAATCCGGATTTGCCCAGGCTCATTGCTCTACTCACAGTTCTCCTCGATTTTGCGCTGATGTTTTCTCTTTTGGGCGCTGAGGGCACTTCAACGTGGGTGGCTGTATTCGAGGCGCCTTGGATTTCCCGTTTTGGTATCTCGTTTTATCTTGCTGCCGATGGCTTGAGTGTTCTTCTGCTTATGCTTACGGCCTTTTTGGGAGTAGTTGCCATTGGTGCGGCCTGGGATGAAGTGCAGGAAAGGCCGGGCTTTTTCTATTTCAACCTGCTGTGGACGCTGGCCGGTGTGGTCGGAGTGTTCACTGCGCTGGATTTGTTTCTGTTCTTCTTCTTCTGGGAAGTCATGCTGATACCCATGTATCTGATTATCGCTATATGGGGGCATGAGAATAAGAATTACGCCGCGATGAAGTTCTTTATCTTCACTCAGGTGACAGGAATGATGATGCTGGTATCAATTTTGGTACTGGCTTATTTTCATTACCTCCAGCTTGGTTCGCTGAGTTTTAACTATCATGACTTGCTCAATGTCAGCCTTACCGGTGAGATGGGCATGTGGGTGATGCTGGGCTTCTTTATTTCCTTTTCGACCAAGTTGCCCAGCATGCCTTTCCATTCCTGGTTGCCGGATGCGCACAGTCAGGCGCCCACCGCGGGCAGTGTCATATTGGCTGGTGTGCTCCTGAAGACGGGAGCATACGGTTTGATCCGATTTGCAGTGCCGCTGTTTCCCGAGGCTTCGATGGCCTTCGCTCCTGTCGCTATGACGCTGGCGGCAGTGAGTATCCTGTATTGCGCTAAAGTAGCGTTTGCGCAAGATGACATCAAACGGCTCATAGCCTACACCAGTGTGAGTCATATGGGCTTCGTGACGCTCGGTATCTATGCCTGGAATGAGCAGGCACTTCAGGGTGCCGTTATGACGATGTTGGCGCATGGGTTGAGCGCAGCGGCGTTATTCATGCTTGCCGGAGGCCTACAACATCGGATTCACACCCGAAATATGCCTGACATGGGCGGGTTCTGGCCTAAAGTGCCGAAGATGACCGCCGTGGCGATATTTTTCTCGGTGGCTGCGCTCGGTATGCCCGGGCTAGGAAACTTCATTGGTGAATTTCTGGCCCTTATCGGGGCTTTTCAAGCCAATGTCACGCTGACCGTTGTGGCTGCATTCGGCCTTATTCTGGCATCGGTCTATTCTCTGTGGGTATTACAGAAAGTGTTTCAGGGTGAATATAACAACAGGGGCTTTGATGATTCACATCTCACTGATCTAAGCCGTCGGGAGATGCTGTACTTTGCCGCTATGATGATTGGTTTGGTGTGGATGGGGTTATACCCTCAGACTTTCTTGAGCATGTCTGAGCCCGTGCTGGCACAGCTGTTGTCAGAATCCGCGCAGACGCTGGTGACCTCTCTAGAAGGTGGATTATGACAATAACAATAGCCGATCTGTTTCTGATCTTGCCTGTGTTGGTGCTGACCGGCACGGCGGTGCTTGCGATGTCTGCTGTCGCTGTTGGTCGTAACTATCCGGTAACAGCGTTTATCACCGTTGCGGGCCTGTTGCTTGCTGCCTTGAGCGCAGTGACGCTGATGCCGGGCACCAATCAGCAGGTCACTCCGCTGCTAATTGTCGATCCGTATTCTTTGTTTTTTACAGCAGTAATCTGCCTGAGCGCCATGTTCATTGCGGTGCTGAGCTATCCGTATCTGGAAGGACTGGATGACGATCGTGAGGAATACTTCCTGCTGCTAGGCGTTGCAACTGTCGGAGCGGTTGTGCTGGTGAGCAGCAATCACTTCGTCAGCGCCTTGCTGGGGCTGGAGACACTGAGTATGTCGCTATATGGCATGGTGGCGTACACGGTACATTCCCAAAAGGCCGATAAATATCCATTGGAGGCGTCGGTGAAGTACCTGGTTCTCTCCGCTGCCGCATCTGGATTTCTGCTGTTCGGTATGGCGCTTATTTACGGGCAAACGGGCACTCTGGCCTTTGCCAGTCTGACAGATTTATCAGAGTCGAGTCTCGGGAACGGTTTTTCTGTTGTCGGACTGCTGCTGATTACCGCCGGGCTCGCATTTAAACTGTCACTGGCGCCTTTCCACATGTGGACCCCGGACGTTTATGAGGGAGCTCCGATGCCTGCCACGACCTATTTGGCGACGATTGGCAAAGCTGCCGTTTTTGTGGTGCTGCTCCGCTTTGTGGAAATTTCCGAAGCACTGGCCCTGGCGGGAATACTGACAGTTCTATCTTTCCTAGCGGTACTTTCGATCCTTGCAGGTAACTTGCTGGCACTGCTGCAGCAGAACGTGAAGCGACTTCTGGCCTATTCTTCTATTGCACATATGGGCTATCTGCTGATTGCGGTGGTCGCGAGCTATTACGTCGAGGGCCGCGTCGGGATAGAGGCGATCAGCTTTTATCTTGTCGCCTACATAATCATGTCGCTGGGCGCTTTCGGCGTGACGTCAATGGTCTCCCGAAGCGACTGTGAACGCGACACCATTGACGACTATCGCGGTCTGTTCTGGAGGCAGCCGCTGTTGGCTGCGGTGTTCACCGCAATGTTGCTCTCGCTTGCCGGTATTCCGCTGACTGTGGGTTTTATTGGTAAGTTTTACTTGTTTTTTGCGGGCGTTGAAGCGGCGCTGTGGCCACTTCTGGCGGCATTAATCGTGGGTAGTGGTATCGGTCTCTATTATTATCTGCGGATCATTTACCGGATGCTTGAGCCGGCTGTTAGCCCAGACCAGTCGACGATGTCTCCTGAGCTTAGTTTCGGATCTTACGGTGTTGTTCTGTGCCTGTCCCTGCTACTGCTTGGATTGGGAATCTACCCTGCGCCTGTCATTGATCTGATCGAGGCTATTTCGACATACGTCTGAGTCGACTCTGTTTGGTCAGCCTTTCCCTCCGGGTAACAAACTCTCGCTCATGAAGAAAACTTCGTCTGGTGCCTTCCCGCTTTTCGGGCTCTATGTCGTCGTCGTGACTGCTGCGCTCGGCAGCACCGTTTTGTCCCGAGCATCAATTCTGGAGAGCCATCAGGCTTATGACCGATCCAGCCTCCTGCGTATGATGAGCCAGAACCCACCCGGGAATGACATGCTGCTGGACAATGTGCTGCTCCCGGCTGTTGTTGAAGATTCGGAATGGGTAGGGCTTGATCTTCTGAACCTGCAAAGGGACCGTTTGGCTTACCGGGCAACCCGGAACGGAAAAACCGTTGCGATTGCTGTTCCGGCTACCGCCGATGACGGTTTTAACGGCACAGTCGATCTGCTTATCGCAGCTGATATGTATGGCAAAATCGAATTTGCGGTGGTCCTTGAAGATGTGCTCAGCAATGACCCTTATGGACAGCTTGAGGTCATCCAGTCACAGTGGATGACCAATTTTACCCGCCAGTCGATGCGCGATATTTTGAGATTAAGCTGGTCAAAAATAGAAAGTCGCGGCGAATATGACCAATTTGTCGGCGCTTCTGTAACTCCCAAGTCAGTCTCAAATAAAATTTATGATGCTCTGGTCTTCATTCAGTCGAATCGCATCGCGTTAATGGGCGGTGGATGAGTTATTTCGATTCAATGCTTAAGCGGCGCTCTGGCAGTTTCTTTTGATTGTGCTTCGCAGTGTATGTGGAATGGCGCGCTTCACCCTCTGTACCTGGATGTTCGCTGATCAAACAGAGCCTTTTCTGATGGAGAAAGCGAAAGCTCTGCCGCTAAGACAACGCATATACCGACACAAAAAGGGGTACTGCTTTGAGTGACGTAGCAGTCATTGGCGGCGGCAGTTTCGGTACGGTGATCGCCAATATCATCGCGGAAAATGGCCATAGAGTGCGTTTTTGGATGCGCAGCGAGAGACTTGCCAAACAGGTCAATACGCAGCATGAGAATCCTGAATACCTACCCGGGTATCCGCTGGCTGAGTGCGTTGTCGCCACTCATGATATGGCGCAGGCCGTTAGCGGAAGCAGCGTCATCTTCGTTGCTGTCCCGAGTACTTCGTTCCGATCTGTTGTACAACGAATCATGGAGCATGCCGCGCCCGGGGTGATTCTGGTCAGCACCACTAAAGGGATTGAAGCAGGGAGTTTTATGCTGATGAGTGAAGTGCTCAAGGCAGAGGCTCCTGAGGCAAAGATCGGCGTGCTGAGTGGCCCGAATCTGGCCAAAGAAATTGCGGCAAGCCAGCTGACCGGAACAGTCATCGCGAGTAGTCAGGAATCTGTGCGTTCAACGATTCAGGAATTGCTCAAGTCGGACACATTCAGGGTCTACACCAATGATGATGTATTCGGCATAGAGCTTGGCGGCTCACTGAAAAATATCTACGCCATCATTGCGGGGATCGCCTCCGCCTTGGGTATGGGTTACAACACCAATAGCATGCTGATCACCAGAAGCCTGACTGAGATGGCCCGGTTTGGCCGGGAGATGGGAGCTGACCCCATGACCTTCCTGGGTTTGGCCGGGGTCGGAGATTTGGTGGTGACCTGTTCCACTCCCCTGAGTCGCAACTATCGCATCGGTGAAGCTCTGGGCAACGGCAAATCGCTTGAGGAAGCCGTAGAAGAAGTGGGGCAAGTTGCTGAAGGGGTAAATACCGTCAGATTGGTGGCGCAAAAAGCCGAGGAGAAAGCCGTTTATATGCCCCTGGCCACCGGCTTGTACAAAATACTGTATGAGCAGCACTCTATCGAGAGTATCATTTCGTCACTCATGCTTGGAGATCAGGCTCTAGATGTTGAGTTTGCAGCACACTCTGAAAAGGTTTTGATAGAGGAATGAATATGCCTGAACAATTGGATGATCTTGTTGAAAACGTTCGCGAGCTTTCAGGATGGGTACGCGTTCTGTTCGTGATTTTTTTTATTGTGGTGTTACATCTGATTATCGGCCCGTTAATTGTCCTACTGGCTTTAGCACAGGGTTTGTTCCTTGTCTTTACCACAAAGCCGAATGAAAACCTTGCCGGGTTCGGAGCCTTGCTGGTGACCTACGTCTCTCAAATTCTCAATTTTGTTACCTTTAATTCTGAGAGTCGGCCTTTTCCGTTTTCCGATTTTCCCGGAGGGCAGGTTGAGCCTGCAGAAGTCGCGGGCGCTGATGCTGATCCTTCAGATAGCACGAGTGCGGTACCCGCACAGGAAGAGGGCAAAGCGGAGGCGGGCAAACCTGCTAAAAAAGCCCCAAAGAAAGCTGCGAGCAAGAAAAAAACGGTCAGTAAGAAAAAAGCTACGGGTAAAGTGGCTAAAAAAACACCGTAACGGCACTTCGTTCAGTGCGCTTGTACTTGATGCGTCATGGTGAAGCTGAGATTGGCTCGGGCTTGGACGCCTGCCGGAGCCTTTCGCGCAAGGGCCGCGAGCAAACAGCTGCAGTGGTGAAAACCTGGCTTCAGCGAAAACCGCCAATACTGGCGGCTTATCGCAGTCCTCTTACGCGAGCCTCGCAAACTGCCGATGAACTGATGTCTCAATGCCCTGAACTGCATTTCAACGTGGCCGACTGGTTATTACCCACAGCCAACCCGGAAAGCGTATTGCCGCAGCTCGAAAAAATCAGTCGGCTGCCGGGCTTTAATGGGCCTCCTTTGCCTGCAGAGCAGTCGGCTGGGCTACTGCTTGTGGGGCACAATCCGGTACTCAGTGTGCTCTGGACTCTACTGCAGGGCGATAGCGCCGGTCATCCGCTGATTATGGGGACCAGTCAGCTGGTTTGTCTGGACGTTTTTGCGCCCTGCCATGACGGCGGCGCCTTCGTATATACTGTGGAGCCATGAAATATTACACAAAACTCCTGGCTGTGATGATTGCCTGGCTCGTGCAAGCGGCTGGGTATGCTCAATCTGCCAATCATGCCCTTGTAGAAGGATTTCCGGATTCGGTTCTCGTGAGCGCTGAGTTTGAGCCTGACAGTAACTATCGCCTCATCCTTGGGCGTCTGCAGCGTTCACGCGGCGTCGTCGTTCCCGAAAGCGAAGAGCGCATTCGCGGTGACATCAGCAAGCTGATCTTTGAGATTCCCCGTGAATACTCAGCCGAGGATGTGTATGGTTATTTCCGGAGCAGCTTTTCCGACAAGGGGTATGATGAGCTATTCGGATGCATTGGCCGGGAGTGTGGGAGCAGTAACTACTGGGCGAACGACATTTTCCGCAATCGGGTGCTGTACGGTCCGGAGCGCAATCAGTACTTCTTGAACGTCCGGGCGCATACTGAAGGTGCTGAACCGGCACACATTGCACTTTACGTCATTACCCGGGGTAACCGTCGTACTTATGCCTATCTTGAGATCGTTGAGCCGCCCGGGACTTCGGGGCCTATTCAGGTCATCGGAGAGGCCTTTCTGACTGACATTGAGGAAGCTGGCGCGATCATTCTGTCCGGCGTAAGCTTTTCGTCCGATGAGCAGCTAGACGCGTCTGTTGATTTATCGGCACTGGCGCTGGAATTATCGGAACGACCCGAGCAGAAGTTTTATGTGGTCTCGCACTTGGTAGCAGAAGGGAATCTCGATCAGCTTCTCGCTCGGTCGAGCAGGCGTGCTGAAGCGGTCAGACGTCATTTGATCACCCTTGGGGTTAAAGATTCGCAACTGGTTTCGAGAGGTCTCGGCCCACTGGCGCCGCTTTGCGCACAAGAGCGGTGTGCGGACAGAGTAGAACTGGTACTGATGCCAGCAGCTAATTGATCAGCGACAGGAATTCGTTGCGAGTTGTTGAGCTCTCTCTGAAGGCTCCCAGCATGCAGGATGTGGTCATGGTTGAGTTTTGCTTTTCGACGCCCCGCATCATCATGCACATGTGTTTTGCCTCAATGATGACGGCGGCACCGGCAGCGTTGGTTTTTTCAAGTATGCAATTGGCAATTTGGCTGGTCAGATTCTCCTGAATTTGCAGTCGTCTCGCGAAAACGTTAACCAGACGCGCAATTTTTGACAAGCCTATCACCTTTCCTCTGGGCAAATAAGCCACGTGGCATTTGCCGATAAAAGGCAGCATGTGGTGCTCGCACATGGAATAAAGTTCGATGTCTTTGACTATGATGATTTCATCAGTGTCCGAGGGAAACATGGCGTCGTTAATCACCTCGTCAATATCCATCTTATAGCCCTGCGTTAAGAACTCCATCGCTTCCGCCGCGCGCTTAGGTGTATCAACGAGTCCGGCGCGATCAGGATCTTCGCCGGTGGCTTTAATGATGTCTAGATATGCTTGTTCCATAATAGGCCTTATTGGATTCCATGGTTTAACGCTTAAGCAGCATTGGGTAGATACCGATAATTCACTAAACGCAGGGTAGTATAAACCTTGTGCCCTGAGATTTCAGAAAATTAGGAAAATCACTAGTGCTCCTTAGAACTTATATCCTCAACACTGCAGAAAAGTTCAAAGAGGCTGGTCTGTTCTATGGTCACGGAACCGACTCGCCGCTGGATGATGCGGTTTACCTTGTTTACAGCACGCTAGGTATTGGTTTTGATCTTGATTTTGAGCGGTCCGATCGGGTTCTCCTTATGAATGAACTGGAAATACTGGAGGCCAGGGTTGAGCAACGACTGCGCGACCGTAAACCGGTTGCCTATATTGTTGGTAAGGCATGGTTTTGTGGGCATGCGTTTGACGTCGATGAAAGGGTGTTGATTCCGCGTTCGCCCATTGCTGAATTGATTCAGAACCGCTTCCGGCCGATGCTGGAATGCCCTCCTGAAACGGTGCTGGATTTGTGCTGCGGTTCAGGTTGTCTCGGGATTTCCTGTGCCCTTGAGTTCGTTGATGCGAGAGTTGAGGTGTCCGACGTTTCAGCGGATTGTCTGGAGGTCGCAACAGGGAATATCCGCCGACATGACTTGATCGGCAGGGTTCAGTGCACGAAGTCTGATCTATTTGCGTCGCTGGCGGACAAAAAGTATGACCTGATTGTTTCGAACCCCCCCTATGTGTCTCTGGCTGACGTTGAAACCCTGCCAGCCGAATATCAGCATGAACCGAAGCTGGCGCTGTTGAGTGGCGAGGGCGGTTTGGCAATACCGCTCGAAATTCTGCGCCAGGCAGGGTCATACCTGAATCCGGGTGGGTTGCTGATCCTCGAGGTGGGTTTAGGAGCGGAGGCGCTCTGTCAAAGAGTTCCTGAGATTCCCTTCCTGTGGATGGATTTCGCCCAGGGCGGGGATGGGGTTTTGGCCATACGTGCTGAGGAATTACATCGTTACAGGGAATACCTCATTTAGTGTACAATGCGTGCCCGTTTTGCCGCTGGTAACGTCTAAATTGGCTGAGGTCTCCTATGTCAGGCAACAGTTTTGGAAAATTATTCACAGTAACAAGCTTCGGTGAAAGCCACGGTCCTGCGCTTGGCTGTGTTGTCGACGGTTGCCCGCCCGGCCTTGAGTTATCGGAGGCCGACATGCAGCAGGATCTTGATCGCCGCAAGCCCGGTCAGTCCCGCTTCACCACACAGCGACGGGAAGCTGATTCAGTGAAAATTCTGTCTGGCGTATTTGAGGGCAAGACAACCGGGACGCCGATTGGCCTGCTGATCGAAAATACTGATCAGCGTTCAAAAGATTACAGCAAGATCAAGGATCAATTTCGCCCCGCTCACGCTGACTACACGTATTACAAGAAATTTGGCATTCGAGACTACCGCGGAGGCGGGCGTTCCTCCGCCAGAGAAACGGCAATGAGGGTTGCCGCGGGTGCGATCGCTAAGAAATTCCTCCAGATGGAATGTGGCGTTCGGATTATGGGGTACTTATCCCAGTTGGGCTCGATAGCCATTCAGCAGGTGATCCCGGAAGAAATCGAGCAGAATCCCTTCTTCTGTCCTGACCCTGATAAGGTGTCTGAGATGGAAGAATACATGGCGAAGCTGAATAAGGAGGGCAACTCTATCGGTGCCAAAATTACGGTGATCGCCAGCAATGTGCCGGTCGGACTCGGTGAGCCCGTGTTTGACCGTCTCGATGCAGACATTGCCAAAGCGCTGATGAGTATCAATGCGGTCAAAGGCGTGGAGATCGGTGCGGGCTTTGACTCAGTCGTCCAAAAGGGCTCAGAGCACCGGGATGAGATTACCGCGGACGGCTTCCTCAGCAATCATGCTGGTGGAGTGCTTGGTGGCATTTCATCAGGCCAGGACATTGTTGCAAATCTTGCTCTCAAGCCGACATCCAGCATTCGTTTACCGGGAAGGTCTCTTACGACCAGCGGCGAGGAAACAGAGGTGGTTACGACTGGGCGTCACGACCCTTGCGTTGGTATCAGGGCGACCCCCATCGCTGAGGCGATGCTGGCGTTGACGCTAATGGACCACTTTCTGCGTGACCGAGGTCAGATTGGCAGAAGGTAGACCGTCAAATTATATAAAGCGCGACAGACGCGCACTGAACAGGCTAATAGTATGAGTGGAAAGACCCTTTACGACAAAATCTGGGACTCGCATCTGGTTAAAGAGCGAGAAGATGGCACCAGTTTGATATACATCGATCGTCATCTCATCCATGAGGTGACTTCACCTCAGGCGTTCGAAGGTCTTCGCATGGCAGGCAGGCAGCCATGGCGCGCTTCTGCAAACTTCGCCACACCTGATCACAACATTCCGACTACCAGCGAAGAGAGAAAACAAGGTCTGGAAGGCATCAAGGATCCGGTTTCGAAAATACAGGTATCCACCCTCGATGATAACTGCAGCGAGTTCAATATCTTTGAGCTCAAGATGAACGATCTGCGCCAGGGTATTGTCCATGTGGTCGGGCCAGAGCAGGGCGCAACCTTGCCGGGTATGACTATCGTCTGCGGGGATTCTCATACCTCGACACACGGTGCGCTGGGAGCGCTTGCGCACGGAATTGGCACATCCGAAGTTGAGCACGTTCTGGCCACTCAGTGCCTGATGCAGAAGAAAATGAAAAACATGCTCATTCGAGTCGATGGTGAGCTGCCTACAGGGGTTACCGCAAAAGATATCGTCCTGGCAATTATCGGCAAGATCGGTACCGCCGGTGGCACGGGCTACACCATAGAATTTGGTGGAGAAGCGATCCGTAGCCTGAGCATTGAAGGACGTATGACGATTTGCAATATGGCGATCGAAGCAGGGGCAAGGGCGGGGCTGGTTGCCGTGGATGAAGTCACGCTTGAATACATAAAAGGCAGACCGTTTGCTCCGAAAGGGGCGCTTTGGGACAAAGCAGCGCAAGCCTGGAAAGAATTGGTCAGTGACTCAGATGCGCATTTTGATTCTGTCATAGAGCTGCAGGCTGCTGACATTGAGCCGCAGGTGACCTGGGGTACTTCGCCTGAGATGGTGGCGCCGGTCACCGGGGCAATACCGACACTGGAAAATGAAGCGGATGCGACCAAGCGGGGCAATATGGAACAGGCCTTGCGATATATGGGGCTTTCCGGCGGCACCGCCATCGAGGATATTCGACTGGACTGTGTATTCATCGGTTCCTGCACGAACTCGAGGATCGAAGACCTGCGCGAAGCGGCAAAGGTCGTTGCCGGCAAGAAAGTTGCTGCAAATATCGAGATGGCGCTCGTCGTTCCGGGTTCCGGGTTGGTAAAACAGCAGGCAGAAAGCGAAGGTCTGGACAAGATTTTTATTGAAGCCGGACTGGAGTGGCGCGAGCCGGGCTGTTCCATGTGTCTGGCCATGAACGCAGATCAGCTGGGAGCAGGAAAGCATTGCGCGTCGACATCCAACCGAAATTTTGAAGGACGCCAGGGTTTTGGTGGCCGCACACATCTGGTCAGCCCGGCCATGGCGGCCGCGGCGGCAATTCATGGCCACTTTGTTGATGTGAGGAAGCTAGCTTGAGGCGTATATCATGAAAAAATTTACAGTTAAATCAGGTCTGGTGATGCCTCTGGACAGGGCGAATGTTGATACGGACTTTATCATCCCGAAACAGTTTCTCAAATCGATCAAACGTTCGGGCTTCGGCGTGAATTTGTTTGATGAACATCGATATCTGGATAAGGGGGAACCGGACATGGACAACAGCTCGCGTCCGCTCAATCCCGATTTTGTGCTCAATCAAGCCCGCTATCAGGGTGCCTCGATCTTGCTGGCAAGAGATAATTTCGGTTGTGGTTCTTCGAGGGAACACGCGCCGTGGGCGTTGGATGATTATGGTTTCAGAGTGATTCTGGCGCCGAGTTTTGCAGATATCTTTTTCAATAACTGTTTCAAGAACGGTATTTTACCTATCGTTCTGCCTCGTCAGACGATAGACGAACTGTTTTCGGCAGTGCTTGCCAATGAAGGCTACAGTCTGGAAGTGGATTTGGAGAAGCAAGAACTGCGGCGACCAGATGCGCCTGGTATTCGGTTTGAAGTTGATGCCTTTCGCAAGCGGTGCCTCTTAAACGGACTGGACGACATTGGTATAACGCTTGAGGATGCTGAGCTGATTTCTGCTTTTGAATCACGCTGGCGGGAGCAGGCCCCCTGGTACTTTGCTCAATCGGATGATGGGGTCACTGAAAGCTAGTGAGGCTGCGAGCGAACAGCAAAGCTGATAATGAGATTCGGACTACATGAAAAAATTTAACGTTGCGATCGCCGGAGCCACCGGTGCGGTTGGCGAGGCCTTGATCAGTATTCTTGAAGAGCGGGATTTCCCGGTTGCTCAGTTATTCCCGCTCGCGAGCGAGCGTTCGGCGGGTTCGACGGTTATGTTCAAGAATAAACCGATCACAGTCCAGAACCTTGCTGAATTTGATTTTACTCAGGCTGAGATCGGTCTGTTCTCAGCCGGGGGGAGTGTGTCTGCTGAATTTGCACCAAAGGCGGGCCAGTGCGGTTGTATTGTGATCGATAACACCTCTCATTTCAGATACCAGGATGACATTCCGCTTGTCGTGCCAGAGGTCAATCCTGAGAGCATCGCCGCCTATCGGAATCACAACATCATAGCCAACCCGAATTGCTCCACCATACAGATGCTGGTGGCTCTGAAGCCAATTCACGATGCGGCGCGGATAAAACGTATCAGTGTAGCAACCTATCAGGCCGTTTCCGGCACCGGTAAAGCTGCCGTTG
>VMBT01000011.1_pt1 | contig 144735 bp, 134 predicted proteins | sample 4404301 | NCBI WGS metagenome assembly VMBT01 (sample SAMN12238535, study PRJNA552566) | marine metagenome | isolation source: Coastal seawater | place: USA: coastal Georgia, Sapelo Island | collected 2008-08/2009-08 | reverse complement strand
CGCTGCTCTGTTGGCAAAAGTTATAGCTGAGAAAACACCCGGAGACTTAAATCAAATCTTTTTCTCAAATGGTGGTTCTGACGCAGTCGATACAGCTTTACGGTTTGTTCAATACCGAAACAATGTTCTGGGAAGACCTAAAAAAAAGAAAATACTGTGTAGGGAAAAAGGGTATCATGGATCGTCTTATTTAGCAGCTACGGTATCAGGAACAGGGCGGGAGCATGATCGGACTTTTATGGACACTCACCACGATCTAGCAGTTATGCTTCCTAATATTAATCCATATTTACGTTCCAAAAATATCTCTGAAGACGAGTGGTGTGATCAAAAACTAAAAGAAATGGAAGAGACAATTTTGTCTGTTGGCGCGGATCAAATTGGCTGCTTTATTGCTGAACCCATACTAGCTTCAGGAGGGGTAATTGTGCCACCAAACGGTTATCATACACGTACTCGTGAGCTATGTAAAAAATATGACATTGTTTATATTTCAGATGAAACTGTAACAGGCTTTGGACGTTTAGGTCATTGGTTTGCATCAAAGGAAGTTTTTAATATTCAGCCAGATATCATTACATGTGCGAAAGGGTTAACATCAGGTTATCTCCCAATGGGTGCAGCAATAATATCCGACTCATTAATTGACGGAATAAAAAACACTGAAGGCTCTCAACCTTTTACCAACGGCTATACTTATTCATGTCATCCTGTTGCAGCAAAAGCTGCACTTACTAATATAAATATAATTTCAAACGAAAATATATTAGGACATGTCCAGGAAATATCACCTCATTTTCAAAGTAGGTTAAAAGCTGTTGGAGAAAAATACGATATAATAGGAGATGCGCGAGGCTTGGGACTACTAGGCTGTTTAGAAGGGCTAGGCTCAAAGAGCACATCTGAGGAAGCTCGCCTTAAAATTGATACTGAGTTTGGGCAGTTGATGGATGATGCTTGCGAAAAACGCGGCCTTTTGGTCAGACCAATAATAAATATGTGTGTATTTTCCCCACCACTCATCATCACTCTAGATGAAATTGATAATATGTTTGATATTCTTGAAGATGCCATAAATGAAGTTCAAAAAAATTATCATTAGAAATTTGATTGATTGATTTTCAGAAAAAAAATGGCATCATGGGAAAGATATTTCCCAGGAGGTTATGAATGAAGAAAATACAACGATTTTTAGCAGCGGTCGGCTTGGCCATTTTTGGTGTTGTGGGTACCGCTAATGCTGAATTAATAATTTTTGAATGGGGTGGATATGAAGATGAAAACTTCTTTCCAGACTATATGGCAAAATATGGAAAAGCACCCTCATATAATTTCTTTTCCGACGAAGAAGAAGCATTTCAAAAAATGAGAGCTGGATACAAGGCGGATCTACATCATCCTTGTTCACCAAGTGTTGTGAAATTAAGAGATGCTGGAATGCTTGAACCGATCGACACATCCCGACTAAAAAACTGGGATAAAGTAATTCCTGAAATGAAGAACCTTGATGGTTTCAATACAGATGGAAACCAATGGGCCGTTCCAATTGATTGGGGCTCAACCACAATGACTTATAGAACAGACTTAGTAAGTGAAGCTGACGCTTCAACTTTGCAATCATTCGCTGATCCAAAGTTCGCAGGAAAGGTTTCAATTCCTGATAATGTAGATGACGCATATGCTTTAGGCTTTCTGGCTATTGGAGTTACTAACTGGAATGACGCAAGTGATGCCGAATTCAAGCAAGCATCGGATTTTCTGCGTAAAGTTCATAAGAATATGAGGACTTACTGGGCTGACGGGGCTGAAATTCGTGGCTTAATGCAATCAGGAGAAGTTGAGATATCATGGTCGTGGAATGAAGTTGCAGCTATCCTTGAATCTGAAGGCGTACCAGTTAGAAGTAAAGAGGAAACCAAAGAAGGCAAATCTACCTGGCTTTGTGCTTATGTTCATATAAAAGACAATGCAGGAAATACAGATGAAGCCTACGACTTTCTTAATGCTTGGCTAACTGAAGAATCAGGCGCCTATATTGTAAATGAATGGGGTTATGGACATTCCTTAGCACCAGTAATGGAAAAGTATGGCCCTGATGCTGGATTCGGTTCATTGGAAAGCTATGCTAAAAATACCTTATGGCAAGCTCCTGCAGCACCAGCATTACGAGAGAAAATGATCTCAGAATTTGAGCTTATTAAAGCTGGATTCTAATATAGTTGTCGGGTGGCCATATTGGCCACCCGGTTTATTCGCTTTTTTAACCAAGAACTACTATAGATTCTGTTCCCCATCCAATCCGAACTTCATCTCCAATACTATAAACATGGCGACCAGCCGTATTACGCATTGATATCGAAATATCACCATCAAAACTGGATATTGTTACTGAATAATAAGTCATATCCCCATAGTAACTTACATTTTTAATCTTTGCTTTAAACTCATGCTCGCTCTTTTCTTTGGCGCTATATAAAACTGTCATCATTTCAGGCCGTAACCCTACGGTAACCTTTCCAGGTTTTAGATCCGAAGGCATCTGATGAGGTTCTAGCAAAACTTCTCCTAGTGAATTTGTCCTAACATGAAGCTTTTGACCTTTCTTACCCAAATATTCACCATCAATGAAATTCATAATACCAATGAAAGATGCAACCTTTTTGCTAACAGGGCGCTCATAAATTTCTTGAGGCTGCCCCACTTGAGCAATGTTCCCATCAAACATGACGGCAATTCGATCACTCATTATTAAAGCTTCTTCTTGATCATGTGTCACAAGAATAAAAGTTATTCCCAAGGTTCGCTGAAGGCGCCTTAATTCATGTTGCATCTGCTCTCTTAATTTCTTATCTAAAGCAGACAGGGGCTCATCAAGAAGTAATACTTTGGGTTGCATAATAAGAGCCCTAGCCAGTGCAACTCTTTGTTTTTGACCACCAGACAAAGCAAAAGAGGGTCGATCATAAAGCCCCTCTAAATCAACCAGCTTTAGCATGTCATCAACACGCTTTTTTAATTCATTCTTCGACAAGCCCTTCTTTTTTAATCCGTAGGCCACATTATCACCCACACTAAGATGTGGAAAAATTGCATATGACTGAAAGACCATGTTAGTTGGTCTTTCATTTGCGTCAAAGTTTGTCATTTCCTGACCAGCTATTGATACAACGCCTGAGTTTGGCGTTTCAAACCCAGCTATCATTCGCAACAAAGTCGTCTTTCCGCACCCTGATGGACCAAGAAGTGAGAAAAATTCACCTGAGCCTATCTCAAGATCTAAACCCTTTACGACTTCTAGATCTCCAAAACTTTTTCGAATATCTTTCAAGTCTACCATTGGTAGATTTTTTGTACTGATTTTAGCTTTTACAGGACTAGCCATTATAAACTTATTCCTTCACTTTACATTATTTATTCTCAGAAATTTGCCCGCCACCGGCCAGCGTTTCTGACCGTCTTCTGTAAAACTCAAATATACTCAGTAAGATAAGTGACGTGACAAGCAGTATAAACCCTAACGCCATCACAATGGGCAATTTAGATGGGAACCTGAGTAAAGACCAAATATAAACTGGCAAAGTAGGATCTGTACCTGTGAGAAAGAATGCGATTACAAATTCATCCAATGAAATAGTAAAACCAATTAAAAGACTTGAAATCAGACCTGGTGTTACCAGCGGCAATATAACTCTAAAAAAAGTCCCTCTTCTGTTTTCTCCAAGGTCAAGTGAAGCCTCTTCCAAACTTCTGTCCAAGTTATTGAAAGCAGTTGTCAATATAGAAACCGAGAATGGTGTGGCCAGAAGAACATGGCCAGCTATGACTGTCCAAAGACTTAAAGCTAAGCCTAACTGCATTAAAACAATCAAAATTGATACACCAACAATAATTTCTGGCAAAAAGAGGGGGGCCATGATCAGTCCAAACATTGATTGTTTCCCCAAAAACTGATGCCTGGCCATCGCTCTAGCGGTTAAAACACCAAAAATTGTACTTATAATAGACGCTGTAACTGCGATTATTAGAGAGTTTTTTAGTGCCCTGAAAAGACTCTCATCCTCCATAAGCCATGAGAACCAATCTGTCGTGAAACCACTTAATGGAAAGGCTATAATTGCGCTATCATTAAAGGCAAAAATTGGTAGCAAAATTACAGGTGCATATAGAAAGCCCAAGTAAGAAATTACGAAAATAAGGAGTGCTCTTGGTTGTCTTGTCATATCTGTCTCCGCAGATATTTTCTATTAAAAAACAGAAATACCAAAGAAATTATAACTACAATGCTTAGAGAGACTATTGCCAAAGCAGCAGCCAATGGCGCATTATTCGCCTTTGAAAATTGAACTTGGATCATATTTGCGACCATCATACCCTCAGTACCCCCTACTAACTTTGGAGTAACGTAATCACCAATTGTTGGAATAAAAACAATTAGCGAAGCTGCTATAATACCCGGCATGGCTAGTGGGAGGGTAATTCGGAAAAAACTTCGAATAGCCGAGTCTCCAAGATCCCGACCAGCTTCAAGTAAAGAGCGATCAATTTTTTCCAGGGAAACATAAATTGGAAATATTGCAAATGGGGCCCAGGCATGTGCTAAAGCCAGTACAACCGCATTGCTATTATATAAAATGAATGTCAGAGGTTCTTGGATAAAGTTCAACGAAATTAATCCAGAATTAATTACGCCGTTGTACCCTAGTATAATCTTCCAAAGAAAAATCCTTAGCAAATAACTTGTCCAAAAAGGTATGGTGATTAAAAATAAAAGTAGAGCCTTTCTTCTTCCTCCGTAAAAAGAAATATAATAAGCAACTGGGAAAGCCAAAATAACTGTAAATGCAGTTACAAATAGTGAAATAACCACAGACCGCTTTATGAGGGTTATAAAGACTGGGTGAGAAAATACCTCTTTGTAATTAGCCAGTGTAAAAGTACGGTCTAAATCTAAATAGTCTTGGGTCCAAAAACTTAACAATACCATCAATAGGATTGGCGTTAAGAGAAGCAAAAGCCCAAAAACAAAAGGAGTGCCCATAAGGCGCCAACCATCAAAAGATTGTTTTATCTGAGTGCCAACATTCATTATTTTCAGTACATCGTTCTATTTAATATTTTTACCGGCATGAAGATTTCCACCCGCATTAATATAATCGGTAAAGAAATTAAATTTATTTGTAAAAGAATATTTAGAACTGCTGTGGATTACCTTATTTCTAAAGGCTCTGTTGACTGCGACATGACTGGTAGCCGCTTTTTAAGCCAACTATGATACTGACCTACTCCACTTTCCAAATCAGATAACATTAACCCATCAAACGCACTTGATTGCATAGCTTCGTAACTCCACTGCATCAATTGCATATCTTCAATAGCAGTAATTGCATCAATACGCCCTGATAGTTTTCTGGCCACACGCGTAACTCTATCTTCATTAGGCCGGGCATAAACAGCATACCTTTGGCGACTAGTGTTTACGCTTATTGGTATGTCTTGATAAAATATTACGCTATCTGGATATAGGCTTATTACCTGATTTGGAAATATTGATATGTATACCCAAGCCTTAGGTAAGCTGGATAGAGGTTTGGGCAAATTGTCTATCATTTTTCGGTAAAGCTTTACTGACCACCTTGACGATGGAGCAGAATTAAATGTTCCTATGTTTAGGGTTGTGTCACCAATAATTTCGTAGTCTTTATAATCTTTACCATATAAATCTTGCAGACCCGGATGAGCCATTGGAACATGGTATGCCTCATTATCTACATCCCGCATGGCTTTCCAGTTTACTGTCCAACAATCACTAAGAGACGGTGGTTGGCAAGACACCAACTTTTCTAATTGATGATCTTTTACTAATTTTTCATAGGGCGCCATAATTTTACTAATCGACGGTTGATCTCCCGGCTTGAATCGAATGAAAATAAACCCTTGCCAAATCTCACATTCTATTGGCTTTAAACCCCATTTTCGTGGATCCAAATTTGGGAAACTTTGCGACTGCGAAATTCCTCTCAAGCTGCCGTCTAAATTAAAGCTCCACCCATGAAAGGGGCAAACCATTGCACTTTTACAGATGCCTCTTTCCTCAGCGACCACGCGAGACCCTCGGTGGCGGCATAAATTATGAAAGGCTCGAATGATCCCGTCTTTACCCTTTATTATTAAAGCCCTCTCATTAACCAAATCAAACGTAATGAATTGACCCTTATTTGCCACATCGCTCTCATGGCAAACCAGTTGCCAATGCTGCCGAAAAAGCTTTTCTGCTTCTAACTGAAACAAACTGGGGCTAAAGTATGTCCAGCCGGGCAACCCATAACGGTCCTCAGGGTTATTAAAATTTGATTTTTCCACAAAGATCCTCATCGATTTTATGACAAAAGATTACAACAATCGCATGTCTACTTGAAGAAGATTCATTCTTCGACAAAAATCGAGCAAACTATAAAATTTTGAATACAGTCTAGATAACCCAATCTGCCCGTGGAAAATGGCAGGTATAGCCATTTGGGTTTTTAACTAAGTAATCCTGATGATAATCCTCAGCTTCCCAGAATTCCTCGGCTGGGCTCACTTTTGTTACAATTTTGCCAGGCCATTTTTTCGATGCTTCAATATTAGAAATAGTTATTAGAGCTTCTTCCCGTTGTTTTTTCGAGGTCGTAAAAATATGAGATCGATAACTATCTCCAATATCATTTCCCTGCCTATCAATTGTTGTGGGATCATGAATTTGGAAAAAGTATTGGAGCAAACGAGAATATGGTAGTATCGACGGATCAAAAACTATTTCAAGTGCCTCCGCATGACCAGTAGTCTCGGTGCATACATCTTTATAGGTTGGGTTTTTAAAATGGCCGCCCGTATATCCGACACGAGTTTTTTGAACGCCAGGTATTTTTCTTATCAAATCTTCCATTCCCCAAAAACAACCACCTGCCAAAATTGCCGTTTCCATTTTACTCTCCTATTAAATTCACATATTTACCATAGCCCTCTGCCTCCATATCATCCATATGTACAAAGCGAAGGCTTGCTGAATTAATACAGTATCTAAGTCCTCCACGGTCCTTTGGGCCATCTGGAAAAACATGCCCTAAATGACTGTCTCCATTAACTGATCGTACTTCTGTTCTGACCATACCATGGGATGTATCAGAAATTTCTGTGATAAAAGATTCTTCAACAGGTTTGGTAAAACTAGGCCATCCACACCCACTCTCATACTTATCATCAGAAAGGAAAAGTGGTTCACCAGAAACGATATCAACATAAATACCCGGTTCTTTATTATAAAGAAGTTTGCCAGTGCCTGGTCTTTCCGTACCATTTTCCTGAGTAACCCAATATTCTTCTGGGCTTAAAAGTGCTATTGCCTCATGGCTCTTTTTATAACTCATTCTGAAACTTTTATTACCGACACAACTGAAATGTGGTGTAAATTTTGTAAAATTCAATCAATATTTTGCTGGGTTTTTGAATTTCTTATAAATTGTAATTAACTCTCTTCACGACTATACCATCCAGATAAAAGTTATTTCTTTAAAAGGAAGAGCCATGAAAACAGCAAAAGATTATTTAACGGAAGCAAATTCTGTCGTTGAAAGAATTTCACCGAATGAAGGAATTGAGAGATACAATAAAGGCAATTTAGTAGTTGTAGATGTAAGAGATTCCTCGGCATTCCCAGAAACAGGTACTGTGCAGGGCGCTTTACGAATTCCTCGAGGGCTAATAGAATTCGTCGCAGACGACACTCATCCAATGCATAACGGTGCGTTAAAAAAAGACGCTCAGATTGGAATAATTTGTGCCGTGGGAGGTCAAGCCGCTCTCACAGCAAAAACAATGAAAGACATGGGTTTTGAAGATGTCGTTAATCTTGGTGGAGTTAGTGACTGGGCTGAGGCTGGTGGTCCGATGGAGGATTAAATACAAAATCCTCTTTAGTATATCCTTGAATAAATAGTAGTGATGTTAAATCACCAAAGTTAATACGAATATCACATTGCTCTGCAACAGAGGGTTTAGCATGAAGGGCTACGCCTGTACCTGCTCTATGCAGCATACCTAAATCGTTAGCACCATCGCCAACAGCTAGCACCTGCTTTTCATTTAGGTTTAATTTTCTTGCAATACTTTCTAATTGTTTAACTTTGGCCAATTTCCCTAATATTGGCTTTTGCACCTTGCCTGTTAGCTTACCTTTGTTTTTTATCAATACATTTGCATGATTTTCATCAAAACCTAAACTAGCTGCAATTTTCTCTGTAAACATGGTAAACCCACCAGAAACAAGAGCAGTGTAACAACCATGAGCCTTCATCGTCGCTAAAAGAACAGATGCTCCAGGCATCAAAGTTATTCTTTCCTTCAACACTTTATCAATGATTTTCATCGGCAATCCATGCAACAATGAGACTCTTTCAATTAAAGCTTCTTCAAAGTCCAATTTACCATTCATCGCTTCCGCAGTAATTAGCTTGACCCGTTCTCCAATTCCAATTTCACTGGCGAGCTCATCTATGCATTCCTGTTCAATTATGGTGCTATCCATATCTGCCAGCAAAATAGATTTTTTACGCATTTTATTTTCCTGGATCACCAAATCAATTTTTAGTTGTTGAAATTTTGACCACATAGCCCAACGATCCCCAGGTATCTTAGGAACAAAAAATTCAGCAGCTTCATCACTAGCCAGATAAACATAGTCTTTACCTTTCCAGGCCTTACAAAGACTTTTAACTAGTTTTGATTCCAATAGACCAGAATTTGGGGGTGCAATTAGTGTAACTGCATACATTATTAAACTTTCATAAAACAAAAGAGCAAAGCTTTTTTATATCACCGCCTATAACTGGCTTTTTACTGTTGTTAAAGGCTGGATTATCAATTAGTGCGATACGTGGGACACCTCTCCCCAACGAGAGGCGAATATCTGGAAGGGTAACAGAGATGGATATTAAAAAACCGGTTACGCGGCCGGAGAACGCGTGTTTTTCTTCAGGCCCATGTGCCAAAAACCCCACTTTTGAATTAAACAAACTTGCAGGCGCACCACTTGGAAGATCACACCGTGCTGCTGTTGGCAAAACCAAGTTGAAATTGGCAATCGAAGAAACAAGAAAAATTCTAGAAATTCCAAGTGATTATAGAATTGCCATAGTGCCAGCTTCAGACACAGGTGCTGTCGAGATGGCGATGTGGTCTATGCTAGGGGCCAGAGCTGTAACAATGGTAGCATGGGAGAGTTTTGGGGCAGGATGGGTCAACGATGTCATTAAACAGCTCAGGTTAAATGCAAGGGTCTTTAGTGCTGACTATGGTGACGTCGTCAATATGAAAAATCTAGATTATAACACTGATATTGTATTTACCTGGAATGGTACTACTTCAGGCGTTTGCCTCAAAGATGGGAATGCAATACCCAGCGATCGGTTGGGTCTCACCATTTGCGATGCAACCTCAGCTGCTTTTGCTATGGATTTACCATGGGAAAAATTGGATGTAACAACTTTTAGCTGGCAGAAAGTCCTAGGTGGAGAAGCTGCACATGGCATGCTAATCCTTTCTCCCAGAGCGGCAGATAGATTGGAGAATTATACCCCCGCTTGGCCAATTCCAAAAATTTTTCGACTTACAAAAAATGGAAAACTTATCGAAGGTATTTTTGAAGGTGCAACGATTAATACACCATCCATGCTTGCCGTAGAGGATTATCTTCTTTCACTCAATTGGGCAAAAACCATTGGTGGAAAAAATGAACTTATAAATAGGGCAAAAAGAAATGCCAAAGCCATTTGGGATTTTTGTGATAGCCGGGAATGGATAGAAAATCTAGCCGTAGATCCTAATACGAGATCTACCACTTCTGTCTGTCTGAAATTCAAAGATAAAAGAATTGATGATGGTCACACATTTGCAAAGAAAGTCGCTCAGCGTCTTGAAAATGAAAATGTGGCTTTTGACATTGGAGCCTATAGAGATGCTCCACCAGGTCTCAGAATTTGGTGCGGAAGCACGGTAGAAACTTCAGATATAGAAAAAATGCTACCGTGGTTAGATTGGGCTTTTCACGAAGAAATTCAGGCCAGCTTTTAAATTCTATATTGCAACTATTCAGAAAATTTAAATTTTAATTTAGTAAGAGAGGCCCATTCAATGGCACCTAAAGTATTAGTATCAGACAAGTTAAGCGAGACGGCAGTGCAAATATTTATCGATCGCGGAATCGAAGTAGATTTTATGCCGGACTTAGGAAAAGACAAAGAAGCCTTGGCTAACGCAATTGGAAATTATGACGGCCTGGCAATCCGATCTGCAACAAAGGTAACGCCCAATATTTTGAAGAATGCCCATAAACTGAAAGTGATAGGTCGGGCTGGAATAGGAACAGATAACATTGATAAAGAAGCGGCATCAAAAAAGGGTATTGTCGTTATGAATACTCCTTTTGGAAATATGATAACTACTGCCGAACATGCGATTGCCATGATGTTCGCAGTTGCTAGACAAATTCCCCAAGCAAGCGCATCAACTCATGCCGGAAAATGGGAAAAGTCAAAATTTATGGGCGTCGAACTGACGGGCAAAACATTAGGTGTGATCGGAGCAGGAAACATAGGAGGAATTGTTTGCGAACGCGCACGCAGTTTAAAAATGAAAGTATTGGCATATGACCCTTTTTTGTCCAAAGAAAAAGCCCTCGAAATGGGTGTTGAAAAAACAGAAGAGCTTGAAGATTTACTGCCAAAAGCTGACTTCATAACATTACATGTTCCGCTTACAGATGTGACCAAAAATATTTTGAACCGCGAGAATTTGAAAAAAACAAAAAAAGGTGTTCGAATTATTAATTGTGCTAGGGGGGGACTAGTGGACGAAATTGCCTTAGCTGACTTTCTAAAAAGTGGTCACGTTGCTGGGGCCGCTTTTGACGTTTTTAAGGAAGAGCCAGCAAATAGTAATCCTCTATTTAATTTACCAAATGTCGTCTGTACTCCCCACTTAGGCGCAGCCACCATAGAGGCGCAGGAGAACGTGGCACTTCAAATAGCCGAGCAAATGTCCAATTATCTTCTTGAAGGTGCTGTCGAAAATGCTCTCAATATGCCCTCTATGAGTGCTGAAGAAGCGAAAGTTATGGGGCCTTGGGTTAAATTATCACAATACTTGGGAAGTTTTGCTGGCCAGATGACTGATGAGCCTATCAAAGCTATCAACATTTTATATGACGGCATTGTTTCTAAAATGAATTTACCAGCACTTAATAGTAGTGTGATTTCTGGGATTATGGCGAAAGCCAACCCAGACGTGAATATGGTCTCCGCACCAATAATCGCAAAAGAGCGTGGGATTAAACTAAGTACCACAAATCAAGATAAAGCTGGAGCCTTCGAAGGCTATATTAAAGTAACAGTCGTTACAGAGAAAAGGGAACGATCAGTTGCTGGTACCGTCTTCAGCGATGGAAAACCTCGATTTATTCAAATTAAAGGTATCAACATCGATTCTGAAGTTGGACCACACATGCTTTACACAACAAATGAGGATGTTCCCGGTATAATTGGGGTTCTAGGAAAAACACTTGGTGATAACGATGTTAATATTGCAAACTTCACTCTTGGTAGATCTCAAGCAGGTGGTCAGGCAATTGCTCTATTGTATGTAGATAACCCTATTTCTGATAAAGTTATTGGTGCTTTAAAAGCTACTGGTGTTTTTGGACAAGCAAAAGCATTAAATTTTGCAGTTAACAGTCCAAACAGCTAGTAGCCTTTCAGCCAATTGGAGTCTGCAATTAAAGCCATAAAGCCTATCTAGATTAAGCATTCTACCCAATCTAACTGGCTTAAAGGTTTAAAAATTTGCATTGTTAATCTTGCATTTTTTACTGAATTTGTCCTAAAATCCTGTGATGTTTACCATTGCTGCCCTCTACCATTTTACACGATTTGAAAACCATTTAGAATTGCAGAAACCTCTGCAAAAACAGTGTGAAGACCTAGGGATAAGCGGATCTCTTTTACTTGCATCAGAGGGCATAAACGGTACGATTGCTGGAACGAAAGAAGGCATAAAAGAAATACTTGTCTATATAAAAAAAATGCCAGGCTGTGCAGATTTAGAATACAAGACTAGTTTCTCTAAATTACCACCATTTCCCAGAATGAAGGTAAAATTAAAAAAAGAAATAGTTACGATGGGCCAACCAGATGTTGATCCAAAAGCTAGAACTGGACATTACGTTTGTCCGTCTGACTGGAATAAGATGCTTCAAGATCCAGACGTAGTGGTTATAGATACTCGTAATAATTACGAGGTTGATATAGGAACATTCAAAGGTGCCATAAACCCTAACACAGAGGCATTTAGAGAGTTTCCTACTTGGTGGGAAAAAAACAAAGATCAGTTCCAAAATAAAAGTGTTGCAATGTTTTGTACTGGAGGAATTCGGTGCGAAAAATCAACAAACTACCTAATCGGTCAAGGGGTTGAAAATGTTTTTCACTTAAAGGGTGGAATTCTAAAGTATTTAGAAGAGATCCCTGAAGAACAAAGCGAATGGGTGGGTGATTGCTTTGTATTTGATGCGCGTGTCTCTGTCGGACACCAGTTAAAAGAAGGACCCCACGAACTATGTTACGCATGCAGGCAACCTTTACTTCCTAAGGAAAAAGAGCGCTCTGAATATGAGCATGGAGTATCCTGTCACAAGTGCAAAGACAAAACTACTGAAAGCGACAAAGCTCGCTTTCGGGAAAGACAAAAGCAAATTCAACTGTCAAGAAAACGTGGGCAAAAGCATATGGCTGGTTTTGACGGCAGTTAACTTTTTGAAATTCTTGGGCGCCCAGATGCTTCTACTAAAATACGCGCCTCTACAAAAACAGAACGATTTTCTATCTTAGCCGTTTTTACCTCTCTATCAATATTGACGCTAACATTTTCTGCTCCAGCTTCTTTAGCCTTAGCAATACTTTTTTGGGTTAATTTTTTTTCTAAAGTCTTTAAAGCGTCTTCTTCATTATTAAAATTGACAGGTTTTCCATCAAAATGAACAAGATATTTACCTTCCGAAGGTGAAGAAACCACCCCCATCTCTCTCATAGTAATTTTGCCAACAACTGCCCCAATAGCGTTAGCCACACCAGCATATTCTGGTAAAATCACATCGCAATTTAATTTTTTACCTACGGCAGGATAATACGTTGCAGCTGAAGCGCCTAAACCTATTATTTTTTTATTAATTCCAACATCAATTTTAAGTAAATTTCTGTAACCGTTTAAACCAAGTTGAGTTATAGGGTGTTGTGCTAAAATACCTGGCGTATTAGCAATACCAACCTCTTCCTCTGAAAAGGCCATTTCCAAAATAGAATTACTTGTTTGCTTGGTAAGCTGTGAAATAATTATTTCCGCCATTTCGGATGTTGACCCAGCCAAGAGCTCTCCTGAACCACTACGACGTCGCGCAAAAAGATCAATTGCCTTAGATGCCGCCTCTTTATCCCAAAAACTTGAGTTACCAAGTGCATGGCTGGCATCGGTCGGTGTGAGAGCAGACATTTGAACAAATCCTAAAGAAATTAATTTTTTTATAGATTGAAAATCAAGGCGAGATTTAATCACCTCACTTATGGGAGAGAATTGTTTACCAATTCTTGAAAGAACTTTATCATCACGGTCCGATAGTACTGGCTCTTTAGAGGCCTTTACTAGGCGTATAAATCGCGCATCAAACTCATTAGGAGTTTCACTTTTAAGTTGGGCATCTAATACGTTATGAATTAAACTTCGATCAATTGATGCAGCTAAACAAATTGGAATGACACGCTTGGGGCCCAATAAGATATCTCCATCTAAGCCACCCTGTTTCAAGTTTACCTCGCTATCACCACCCAACCCAAAGGTATACATAGCGACTGCTTCCACCATGGTTCTGTAAGGGCCTACACTTGCCCCTTTTGGATCAATGGCAGGCTTTCCTCCTCTCAAAACAGCTATATCGGTCGTTGTCCCACCAATATCTGAGACGATTGCGTCACTTTCATCTGTTAACCACCTTGCACCTACAAGTGACGCTGCAGGCCCACTCAAAATAGTTTCAATTGGTTTTTCGCGTGCTTGCTCTGCGCTAATTAGAGCACCATCTCCTCTTACAACCATCATCGGCGCCATGATCCCAAGGTTTTTTATGACATCCTCAGCCTTTATAATTAACAAATCGATTAAACCGATTAATCGCGCATTCAAAATTGCTGTCAAAGCTCTCTTTGGACCATTAAGCTTAGCAGAAAGCTGATAAGATAAGCTCACAGGCCTACCTGTCAGTTCACGGATAATTTCAGCAGCTTGCAATTCATGCTCTGGGTTCCTAACTGCAAATTGTGAACAAACTGCATAAGCAGAAACGCCTTCAACTTTTGACACCCACTTTGCCAGTTTATCTTTATCAAGTGGACTATTTTGATAGCCAGCATAATTATGACCCCCTTTAGTAACCAAAAACGGATCGCCTTTAAGCGCATCAATAATTGCATGTTTCTCTAGATCACTCTCTTTGAAACCACTCATGACCAGTGCAACTCGATCTCCCTGTCCTTCAACTAATGCATTAGTTGCAAGTGTCGTCGACAGCGAAACTAAGGATATTTTTTCTGGGTCTATATTTTTCTGTATCACCGCTTTTTGAATTGCCGATCCGATGCCAATCGATAAATCGCTATGGGTTGTTAAAGCTTTAGAAAATGCAATAATACGTTCTTCATTTTCTAGAATAACCGCATCCGTATAGGTACCACCTGTATCAACACCTAAAATAAATGACATTTTTATTCCTTAAGTCGACTATGCAATAGCAATTAATTTTTAATTCTGGCGAGACCCGTCCATTTGCGTCAAATTTTATCCGTTTAGTTCTCTTTTCGCCCATCGCGCTGCATCTGCAACTACAGGGTTGGGATCTTTCAAAAGAAACTCAATGGTATCCACATATTTTTTTTCATGAGAATTACCAATCGCATAAAGTACATTTCTGATAAATCTATCACGCCCTATCCTTTTAATAGGGCTTCCTGAAAATTTTTTCCTAAATGAAGTGTCGTCTAAAATTACTAATTCACCCAAATCAGGTTCCAAAAGATCTGTGCGCGCATGGTATTTGTTATCTGCCGCCTCTTTTGCAAATTTGTTCCAAGGACACACAGCCAGACAATCATCACAACCATATATACGATTTCCAATTTTCGATCTTAGGTTTTCAGGAACGGCACTCTTACTTTCTATTGTGAGATATGAAATGCAAAGACGCGCATCCAACTTGTAGGGTTCTGGAAAAGCCTTTGTTGGACAGATATCTAGGCAAGATCTGCATGTCCCACAATTATTAATTTCCTTGCTATCTTCTTCAATATCAACCGTTGTGAATATAGAGCCTATAAAAAACCAGCTTCCCAAATCTTTGCTCACGAGATTTGTATGCTTTCCCTGCCAACCTAACCCTGCCGCCTGACCCAGCGCCTTTTCAGGTACAGGTGCTGTATCAACAAAAACTTTAACCTCACATTCACATTCTTTAATAAGCCAGCTAGCTAAGCGCTTCAGTCGCTTTTTTAATACATCATGATAATCTCTATTTTGCGCATACACAGAGATTGCGCCTTTCGTTTTTTTCTCTAAGATTTCTAAAGGGTCATGATTGGGAGAATAGCTCTCTCCCAACATGATACATGACTTTGCTTTTGGCCATAGACTACTTGGATCAGATCGCCACTCTACCTTTTCTTTCATCCATGCCATTTCGCCATGCCAATTTTGCCTCAAAAATTCCTGAAGCCGCTCAGAATGACTTTCTAGACTCCAAGGACGACATACTCGCATTAGGCTAAAACCTTCCAAACTGGCCTGCTCTTTTAATTTATATTTCAAGTCATTTTGTATCATTCACATGCTTCAAATTCATTTAAATTTTATGATAGCAGATATATTTTTTTAAAATTGAAAATAAATCTTATTCAATTTTTAAAAATCCAAATCATTATAATGATCTGAAGGTGGAAACCCTGAAATTTGATCTGCTAAAATACCACGAAAAGCTGGTCGTGATTTTATTTTTGCATACCAATCTTTGACGGTACTAGACTCTACCCAATCAACATCTTTGGTATAATCCAAAGTCGAAAAATGTGCTGCTGCAGTAAAATCAGCCAGTGTCATCGTGTTGCCCGCCAACCACCTGCGGCGCTCAAGTAAGTAGGTCATGTAATCAAAGTGATATTTAATTTTGCGCTTTCCATTCATGACATTTTTACTATCAGGAGCGCCCTGTTTCATTATCTTTTTATTTATTCTTTCATGTAAAAGCTTGGAAGTAACTTCATTATGGAATTTATCATCAAACCAATTTATCAATCTTCTTACCTCATAGCGATCTTCAGCACTATCAGGCATTAACTTTGGCTCTGGATACAACTCTTCCAAGAACTCACATATAGGTGTGCTCTCAGTAAGGAGCTTCCCATTTAACTGCAATATAGGTATTTTCCCGCTAGGGCTTTTCTTTAAGAATTCGGGTGATTGCTCCCAGTATCTTTCCTCAATAAGTTCCACTTCAACTTTTTTCTCAGCCAGTACAAGCCTTACTTTTCGACAAAATGGTGAAAGGGGTAAATGGTATAGTCTAAGCATTTTACAATTTAAATTTCATACAAAAAATTCATGCACCTATTTAAAACGTTTTTCAATCTGTAAAACATTGTGAGCGCTCATCTTTTAAAATTGTGGAAGCCCCATCAGAAATTGCCAACGCACGTCTTTGAACAAAAAGGCTAGGGTTTTTTACAGAACGTTGTTTAGGGTTGGGTAAAACAGCAGCCAATAGGGATGCTTCAGATAAACTTAATTGGCTTGCGGGTAATCCAAACAGCTGCTGGCTCGCTTCCTCAATTCCAAAAATTCCTTGATCAAATTCAGCAATATTGATGTAAACTTCCAAAATTCTCCTTTTAGACCATGCTATCTCTACAGCTGGCGTCAAAATAGCTTCAAAAAATTTCCTAATCCAACTTCTTTCATGCCAAAGGAACAAATTTTTTACTACTTGCTGACTAATTGTTGAAGCACCTCTATTACCCCCTTGCTCGATAGCTAATCTGATAGCTTTCATATCAAAACCCCAGTGATTGCAAAAGTTTGCATCCTCTGCAGCTACTATAGCCAAAGGCACATTGGCGGATACTTTGTCTAAACTTATCCAAGTGTATGATATTGATCCCTCTGACACCATGTAAGGAGTAGTGGGGATAGGGATAAACCTAAAAATCAAAACAATGAAAAACAAAACAACAAAAGTCAGCATACAAACTGACAGAAATATCTTTTTTGATCTTTTAATCATTCAGGTAGCTTTATGGTAAGTGTATCTAAAAACGGGTTTAAGTATACTTAAATACACTTTTCCTAAAAGAGCGCTTTAGTGAGAATTCTATTCAGCCGGAATTAACCCTTCATCTAAACAAATTGGATGAGAAATTTTATTGAGCATTTCTTTTGGGCATATCTGCACGAAATTTTTTACTTCCGTTTCCCAATTTCGAAGAATTTCGATAGCTCTCCTACTTTCAGTTTCATTTGCATGCTTTTCAATTAAACTTCTCAATTCTATTTTCCAATGATCAATTTCTACTCTTGAGGTAACTATAGACTCCAAATTCATAACTTCCTGTGCTTGATCTTCTGGATCATAAATGTATGCCATTCCACCCGTCATACCAGCTCCAAAGTTAGCGCCTATGCTGCCCAAAATAACCGCTACTCCTCCCGTCATGTATTCACATCCGTTCGATCCACAACCCTCGACGACAACTTTTGCACCAGAATTTCTAACGGCAAAACGTTCTCCAGCTCGACCAGAAGCAAACAGAAAACCATCTGTTGCTCCGTATAATACAGTGTTACCCACAATAGTATTTTCTGCTGCTACTAACGGACTTACCATCGGCGGTCGTACTACAATCATACCACCAGATAAGCCTTTTCCTACATAATCATTTGCATCGCCCGAAACTTCAATTTTAAGCCCTGGCGCAGCAAAAGCCCCCAATGCTTGGCCTGCAGATCCAGTTAACTTAACAGTTAAATGATCTTCTTGAAGAGAATTTCTCATGCCAAATCTTTGAACAATTTCACTTGATGTGCGCGTGCCAACTGTTCTGTGAGTATTTTGAATGGCATAGGATAACTGCATTTTTTCTCCATCTTTCAGGAACCTTGCAGCATCTCTAACAATTTCTTTGTCCAATGTGTCTGGGACCTCATTTCGAGGCCTTGACCGATCATATAAGATTTTTTCTGCACCATCGACAGTAATTAATAACGGATTTAAATCAAGATCGTCCAAGTGATCGGAGCCTCTACTTACCTGACCAAGCAAATCGGCACGCCCTATAATTTCATCCAAACTTCGAGCACCTATGTTTGCCAAAATCTCTCTAACTTCCTGAGCATAAAAAGTAATCAAATTTACTACCTTTTCTGCATTTCCTGTAAATTTTTCTCTCAACGCTTCATCTTGAGTACAGACACCAACTGGGCAAGTGTTAGATTGACACTGACGGACCATGATGCAGCCCATTGCTATCAACGCAGCTGTTCCGATTCCAAACTCTTCTGCTCCCATCATTGCCGCCATGACTATATCACGGCCTGTGCGCAGACCACCGTCTGTTCTAAGAGTAATTCTATCTCTCAAATTGTTCATGGCTAAAACTTGATGAGCTTCTGTTAAGCCCATTTCCCAAGGCAGACCAGCAAACTTAATTGACGTAGCCGGTGATGCCCCCGTCCCGCCATTATGGCCAGATATTAAAATCACATCAGCCTCAGCTTTAGCAACTCCAGCAGCAATTGTACCAACACCTGAAGCAGCGACTAATTTAACAGTAACTTTGCAACGTGGATTGATCTGTTTTAAATCGTAAATAAGCTGTGCCAGATCCTCGATTGAATATATATCATGATGTGGCGGTGGCGATATTAATGTCACTCCTTTAGTGGAATGCCTCAGGCGCGCTATTAGGTCAGTAACCTTCATTCCGGGAAGCTGACCACCTTCACCAGGCTTAGCTCCTTGGGCAACTTTAATTTCCAATTCTTCGCACTGATTAAGATATTCAGCAGTTACGCCAAAACGACCGGAAGCAACTTGTTTTATTTTTGCAGAAGGATTATCGCCATTTGGTTCTGGGTGAAAGTGGGCTGGATCCTCGCCTCCCTCACCACTATCAGATTTAGCACCAATTCTATTCATGGCCACATTAAGAGTTTTGTGAGCTTCAGGGCTTAGTGCACCCAAGGACATTCCAGGGGTTACAAACCGCTTCCTAATTGAGGTAATGCTTTCAACATTCTCTAATGGTATAGATTTTCCGAGTGGCTTTATAGCAAGAAGGTCCCTCAAGTGTATTGGAGGATTAGACTGCATTCGATTTGAATATTGCTTCCAAAGATCATAACTTGCTCTATTACAAGCAGTCTGCATCATATGCATAGTCTGCGCTTCCCATGCATGCGCTTCACCAGTTTTTCTTGATTTGTAAAACCCACCAATTGGCAAAATATCTTGCCCAAACCAACCAAGTTTGTGAATTTCAATCGCCTTTTGTTGTATCCCATGTACACCAATTCCAGAAATCCTACTCATTAATCCAGGAAAGTATTCAGCGCACATAGCACGAGAAAGCCCAACAGCTTCAAAATTTAAGCCACCTCTGTATGACGAAACAACAGAGATACCCATTTTTGCCATGATCTTTAGTAAGCCCTGATCAATAGCTTCTCTATAACGACGGGTAGCTTCAGTTAAAGGACCCTGCAGTAAACCTCTATCTATTCGGTCAGCTATTGTATCCTCGGCTAGATATGCGTTAACTATCGTTGCTCCAGCCCCAATCAAAACTGCAAAGTAATGAGGATCTATACACTCAGCAGATCTAACGTTTAGCGAACAAAATGTACGCAACCCTTTTCTGGTTAAATGACTATGCACTGCTGAAGTGGCTAATATCATTGGCATAGCAACTTTAGTTTCGTTAGAGCAGTGGTCTGAGAGCACCAGGTGTCCAGCCCCAGACCTCACTGCGTCCTCTGCCTCAGATCTTATTCGCTCTAATTCACTTTGAAGATCTCCTGTTCCAGCGTCAGAAGCAAATGTGCAATCTATTTCAACTAAATCAGTATTAAATTGTTTCTTCAATTCATCCCACTGTGCATTACCAACAAAAGGAGTGTCCAAAACTAGTATTTCTGTTTGGGTACTACTTTCATCCAATACATTTTTCAAATTTCCAAAACGCGTCTTTAAAGACATAACGCGGTATTCACGCAAACTATCGATTGGAGGATTAGTAACTTGTGAGAAATTCTGCCGAAAGTAATGGCTTAGAGGTCTGTACTTTTTTGATAAGACAGCACTAGGAGTATCATCTCCCATAGATGCCAGTGTTTCTTTTGCGTCCTCTACCATTGGGGCTAAAATTTGTTCGATTTCTTCCACAGAATATCCGGCCGCTATTTGACGCTTTCTCAGTTCGGATCCGGAAAAAATTGCTTTCTCTGTTACTTTCTCCAACGACGATCCGAGATCACTTATCTTACTCACCCACTCACCAAAAGGCTGGCTTTCTGATAGTTTGTTTTTTATTTCTGTGTCGTGGTATAGTCGTCCTTCTTCCATATCAACCGCAAGTAATTGACCTGGGCCAAGAGCTCCTTTTTCTCTTACAGTAGCTTCTTCGGAGGGGACCATTCCCACTTCTGATCCGGCAATCAATAGTCCATCACCAGTAATGACGTAGCGCATTGGCCTTAGGCCATTTCTATCCAGACCGGCACATACCCAACGACCATCCGTCATTGCCAAGGCGGCCGGACCGTCCCAAGGTTCCATGACAGAATTACAGTAGGAATACATATCCCGCCATTTTTGTGGCAATTCCTTTGCCTGGTTTGACCAGCTTTCTGGCACTAGCATTGTCTTGGCCATGGGTGCATTTCGACCAGCTCGGACTAGAACTTCAAAAACTGAGTCAAGCGCTGCTGAATCGGAAGAACCCCCTGGAATTATCGGTTTTATATCATCAGCTAGTGGGCCGAAAGCACTTGAAGCCATTCTGATTTCATGGCTTTTCATCCAATTTGTATTACCTTTCAAGGTATTAATTTCCCCATTGTGAGCAAGCATTCTGAAGGGCTGGGCGAGCCACCACTGTGGAAATGTGTTTGTAGAATATCGCTGATGATAAATTGCAAATGCACTCTCAAATCGTTCATCCATCAAGTCCGGATAAAATACCGCTACTTGCTCAGCCAACATCATTCCTTTGTAAATTATAGATCGGCAAGATAACGATGCTAAATATAAATCGGTTATTCCAGCTTCTGCTGCTGCCTTCTCAATTCTACGACGAATTACATACAGCTCACGTTCAAATGTTACTTCATCGACCCCTTTTGAGTTAGAAATAAGTATTTGCTCAATTTCAGGCCTAGTTGCATTCGCTTTTTCTCCGAGACATTCAACTTCAACAGGAACATGCCTCCATCCATATATGTAATATCCCAAACGAAGAACTTCGGTCTCTACGATAGTCCTACAAGTTTCTTGAGCGCCAAAATCTGTTCGGGGCAAAAAAACCTGACCAACCGCTATCAACTCGTCCAATCGCGGTTCGTGTCCAGTACGTCTGATTTGATCGTAAAAGAACGGCACAGGTATTTGAATATGGATTCCTGCACCATCTCCAGTTTTGCCATCCGCATCAACAGCGCCCCTATGCCAAACAGCTTTCAGGGCTTCTATTCCATTTTCAACTACTTTTCGACTGGGCTGACCATCTAAAGAAACAACAAGTCCAACACCGCAAGAAGCATGTTCTGTTTCTTCTCGATAAAGACTATTTTTTGACATCCAATTTCTTTTTTTGTGTTCTTCAGAAACCCAATTTTTATCATATTTCATAATCAGTAAGCCCTCTAAGCTTTATCATAAAAGTTGTTATCATTTATTGATCCATAAAAACTAAAATCGCTTTTATTCATTGGCTCTATTATAGGTTTATTCCGCAGCAATCGTTTGAGCGCCTTTGCATTTTTCTATGATGGCTTCTGCTGCTTCTTTGCCATCTCGAATAGCCCAAACAACCAGAGAAGCGCCTCTAACAATATCCCCAACAGCATACACGTTATCTAAGCTTGTTTTGCCCGTTCCATATTCGACCTTTATCGTTCCCCAGCGCGAAACTGGAAGTTCTGGTTGATCCCACATCTTGGGTAAATCTTCCGGTTCAAACCCCAACGCTTCAATAACCAAATCAGCTTGCTCAATATAATCAGAACCATCCACCTCTTCCGGGGTTCGCCGTCCCGTCGCATCAGGATCTCCGAGTCGCATTTTTCGAACTACAACACCCTTGAGATCGCCACTTTGATCTTTAAAATTAGTTAAGTCAGAAATATCGTTGTCACCGCGAAAACCCTGAGGGGAAGTCAACCATTCAAAAACTACACCTTCCTCTTCAGCGTTTTGAACCTCTCTTTGTGAACCAGGCATATTAGCTCTATCCCGCCTGTACAAACATTTCACCGAAGTGGCACCTTGCCGTATGGCAGTCCGGACACAGTCCATAGCTGTATCTCCTCCGCCTATTACGACTACCTTTTTGCCCTTTGCGTTATAAGTACCATTTTCAAATTCATCGACTTCGTCACCAAAACTAACTCTATTTGAAGCTGTTAAATAATCTAGAGCAGCAAGAGAACCTTTTAGCCCCCTGTTCGGCACGTCAAGTTCACGTGCTTTATAAACGCCAGTAGCAATAATTATAAAATCATGCTCATCGCAAATTTGATCAAAGGTTTTGTCTACTCCAATGTCAGTGTTAAGGAAGAATTTAACCCCACTTTCTTCAAGTTGATTATTTCTCCTTTGCACGATATTTTTTTCTAATTTAAAGCCAGGTATTCCATAAGTCAGGAGACCTCCAGCCCGGTCATAACGATCATAAACTGTAACTTCAAAACCCTCTCGTCGTAATCGCTCCGCAGCTGCTAGACCGCCTGGCCCAGCACCTATTATCCCAACACTTTTCTCAACCAAAACCTGGGGCACATTGGCTTTTACCCAGCCCTCTTCCCACGCTGTATCAGTTATATATTTTTCGATGGCCCCTATTGTTACAGTTTCGTGGCCAGACTGCTCTATGACACAATTTCCTTCACACAATCTGTCTTGAGGACAAATTCTTCCACAAATTTCTGGGAACGCATTTGTGGCTTGGCTAGCCTCATAGGCTTCTTGCAAGCGCCCTTCAGCCGTTAGTTTCAACCAATCTGGTATATTGTTGTGAAGAGGGCAATGAGATTGGCAATAAGGAACACCACACTGACTACACCGACTTGCCTGTTCTTTTGCTTTAGCGTTGGCAAATTCAGAATAAATTTCTAAGAAGTCTTTATTGCGAACACTTGCATTTCGCTTATCAGGCATTTGCCTTTCGAAATTCACGAACTTAAGCATTGGTTGCTTTGCCATACTAGCTCTCCATTTTCACGAAGTTGTTACTTAAACTAGTTTTCTTTAAAAGAAAAGTAAGTAATACTTACCTAAAAAATAGCTATTTTATCAACCAGCTTTAAAAAACATAATTTCTTTTGTAATTTTAGGTCCGAACCGGTCTCATTTTTACCAATGTTATTGATTTTCTTTTAGTGTATTGATTCTAAAAATTTTATAGAGTTGCAAGAATGGAACTACTAAACATAATTTTTTTATCACTAATTCAGGGTATTACAGAGTTTTTACCCGTATCATCTAGCGGTCACTTAATATTATTCCCCACTTTTAGTGGAAACAAAGATCAAGGCTTGTTAATTGATGTGTCTGTCCATCTTGGAACGTTAGTTGCCGTAATCTTCTTTTTTTGGGCCGACGTAAAAGCCATTGCGATTGGGGTTTCTAACGTTTTCTTTGGAAAGCTCTCAAATAACGAAACCAAATTTGCAATTTGTTTAGCGATAGCAACAACGCCAGCTGTTATTTTAGGCGGGATACTAAAATATACAGGCATATACGACTATGTAAGGGATAGTACTCTTATTATTGGCCTAACCATGTTCGGCTTTGGGATTTTACTTTGGGTCTCCGACAAAAGAAAACAACAGAAAAGAGAATTATCTGACTGGACAATGCGCCATGCTTTAATACTTGGGTGTTGGCAAATGTTAGCGTTGATTCCTGGTACTTCCAGATCCGGCATAACGATTACAGGCGCTCGTTTTTTAAATTATGATCGAGCCAGCGCTATTAAAATCTCCATGCTTATGTCAATTCCAACAATAATAGCGGCAGCCGCACTAGAATTTTATTCGATAGGTATTGAAAATATCTCCGTAAACTGGGCTGAGTTAATTGTAGCCATAGTCGTATCTGCCCTCGCTGCTTTCGGCGCTCTCAGTTTAATGATGCGTTTATTAAAGACTGTTAATTTCACTCCATATGTTCTATACCGAATGCTGCTCGGGAGCTTTTTGATAATCTGGGCTCTTGTGTGATCTTATATAAGTGAGAAACTAGCCTAAAAGTTAAAAGACTAAACAGGATAACAAAATGACTGGGAAAATATATATTCTCAATGGTCCCAATATGAATTTATTAGGGAAAAGACAGCCAGAACTTTATGGCTCTAAGACGTTAACTGATGTAGAAAAAGCATGCAGTTTAATAGCTCAGGCCGAAGGCTGTACAATTGATTTGCGGCAGTCAAACAGCGAAGCTGATTTGATCGATTGGATACACGAAGCAAGAATTGATGGATCTGGAATTGTAATTAATCCAGCTGCTTATTCGCATACTTCTGTAGCTATTATGGACGCCTTAATAGCTTTCGAGGGGCCAGTAATAGAAGTTCATGTTTCAAATATTCACAGAAGAGAAGACTTCAGACATAAGTCCTATGTGTCCCTTAGAGCTGACGGAGTTATTGCCGGTCTTGGAGTAAAGGGCTATGAATTTGGGGTCATCAGAATATTGGAAATTCTAAGAAGCTAATAGTGAGCACTTTCGTATGAACAAAGCCACAGACAATAAATCTTTCTAGTAAACATTCAAAAATGTGGACAACTCCAAATATATTGACAGTGCTCAGATTGATAGCTGCACCAGCTGTTGCAGTGATGTTTCTTTATTTCAATAGACCATATGCTGATTGGTTTGCACTTTTACTGTTCGTTGGAGCAGCTATTACAGACTGGTTTGATGGGTTTTTAGCGAGGGCTTGGTCTCAAGAAACTAAGCTAGGGTCAATGTTAGATCCAATAGCAGACAAGGCCATGGTGGTAATAGCTTTAATGGTAATTGTCGGCTATTCGAGCATGTCACCTTGGCTAGTACTACCAGCAACAGTGATCATGTTCAGAGAAGTTTTCATTTCTGGGTTAAGAGAGTATCTGGGTGACAAAACAAAACTACTCAAGGTGACTAAAATTGCAAAATTAAAAACGTCTGCCCAAATGTTGGCAATAGCTATCTTGTTCTCACATGGTGTATTCGAACATTACCACATTACTTTATCAGAAAAAAATATTGCGAGCACCAAGAACTTAGAGTTGTTATCAAATGCTATGGTTTACTCAAGCAACTTTGGACTTGTTTTTCTTTGGATTGCTGCAGCCCTAACACTAATTACAGGTTATGAATATCTCCAAAAGGCTTGGCCCCATTTGAAAGGTTAAATATGGTAGACTTAATTTATTTTTCCTGGATAAGGGAAAAAATTGGTAAGCCCAGCGAAAGTATCGAAACAAATGCAACTACAGTAGCTGAACTTCTTGAAGAACTAATGAAAAAAGATATCCGCTATTCTGAAGTTTTTGCCGACCAAGACTTGTTTAGAGTCGCCATCAATCAAGAATTAACAAATTTCGATGCCTCCATATTAAATGCCAAAGAAGTAGCATTTTTTCCACCCATGACTGGAGGTTAGTTTTTTTGTATGTATCTGTTCAAAATGAAGTTTTCGACTTTTCTAAAGAAATTGAACAATTTAGTAAGAAACTAGATAATGTTGGCGCTCTAGTTACTTTTACTGGAATTGTAAGAGGAAAAAAATCAGAAACTCTCGATTATATGTTCATAGAACATTATCCAGGGATGACTGAAAACCAAATAAAATCTATGATTAGCGATGCCGTTAAGCGCTGGAATATAAGTGACGCATTGGTAATACATCGTTACGGGAAACTCGAACCGGGTGAGCCCATAATGATGGTTGCAACAGCTGCTGAACATCGCAAAGAGGCATTCGAAGCTGCCGAATACTTGATGGATTATTTAAAATCGAGAGCACCTTTCTGGAAGAAGGAAGTAATTAACGGTAAAGAAAAGTGGGTCGATGCTACTGTTGACGATGAGCTCGCCTTAGATCGCTGGAATAAGTTCTAAAGTCAGCGTTTTTTTTCTGAAGAAGCAGACTTTAGCTCTTCAGTTTCTAAACGCGCAGCTCGTAAACCATCCATAGCAGCCCCCAATTCAGCTTCTAATTGTGAAACCTTTTTATTAAGTTCTAATTCACGAACTCTAGCTTTTTCATTATTTTCCTCAGCCTCATGCAAAGCTGCGGAAATTTTATTGAATTGATTTAAGTCTTTTTCAGACACCATGTTCAAACGCTGTAATAACCAGCGCGAAAGCCAACCCAGCAAAAAGGCAAGAAATAAAATAATTGCAGCACTAACGATAAATTCTTCTCTATTCATTTAATCACTCTGGTCTCTTTCTAAATTTTCGTCTGACGCTAATTTAAATTCAATTCTCCGATTAATTTCTCTACCTTCTTCGGTTTCGTTATCCGCAATTGGCTCAACTTCCCCATACCCTTTTGCTACGTAATTTGTAGTCAATACTTTTCTCCTTTGCAGCTCGATGAGAACTGCTGTTGCGCGCGATTGTGACAGCTGAAGGTTCATCTCCTCTCTACCCTGACTATCTGTATGTCCTGCTATTTCTAAAGATAGCTCATCACATTCACGAAGAATATCCGCAATCTCATCCAATAACTGCTGACCATCTAAATTTATGCGATCTGAACTAGGTTCAAAAGTAATCTTTCTCTCATTAAGAAGTTCCTGAACGTCTTTTAAGCATTCTTCATCAGATGGACCTTTTGGTTCAACAATTTTTGGAGGTTCAACGTAACTAATCTTGGTTTTAAGCGGTTGATTGATCGTTAGTTTTCCATAGAAGTTCTGTGCAATTTTAACAGCTATATTGGCTTCATTTGAGTCACCGGAAACAGAAATTCCAGAATTATTTATTTTGATAGATCCATTTCTTAATAGTGAAATGGATTCAATTCCAAACATTATTAACTCACTCCAGTCTTGTGTTGCTGAGGCATCAATTTTAAGTTTATTGTTTACAAAACCCTTACCAAACTTAGCTTCTGCTAAACTCGTAAGTGTAGTTTTTGCTGTTTCAAAACGAACGCGTCCATTCATTTGAAATAAACCTTCTGGACTTAAGGTAAGCACAATTGACTCACCCATATCGCTGCCACTATCTGAGGACGATATAAGTTTGGCATCCAATAAATAATTATCTGTTAAATCGTTTTCTAACTTCTGCACCATATTTTGAAAATCCAGTTCCAAATCCATTTCCTGAACAACAAGTGAAATTTCATCATTTATAATAGTAACTGAAGCTTCTTTAGTTTGAGACAAAGCATTTAGTGTGCTTAAAACGATTTTAACCCAATCAGCAGAAGGTTGCCCAAGTCCAACTTCACACATAAAACCTTTTTTACCTGATAATTTAGTAACTTCTTTTAATATTTTAGAAGCAGCCTCCTTATTATCAGCACTGCATGCATCTAAACGAAGGAATCCTTCACCTTTTGTCATTCTAAAAGAAAATGGCGAAATCAACGGGCGCGGAGATTTTATCTCAATTTTCTGTTTTACATCCTTGGGAAGATCGCTTGCCCACTGTTTTTGTAATAAATATTTTTGCTCTAAATCTTCAGCAACAACCTCACCTTTGACAATGCCAGGTTTTATCTCCAAACGAGCCAAACTCACCTTCTTCAAAACCAATAAACCAAAGCGAATGGACTTAGCCCAAGTTTGATCTGCATCTATACTAGAGTACTCAATGAAATCTCTTACCGCCCTAGATGATTTACCTTTTTCTTTAAGAGAATCTATTAGGGCACTTTTGTTAAATTTCTTTGGTACAATTCCATAAACAGAAATATCGCTCCCATTCTTTAAAATTTCTAATTTCAAACCGGGTGGCTTAACAGTTTGATTATCAATAATGTTCATTTGGTCAATTACGCGCTCAGCATCAACCACGTTCCCTGCCAGACTTATTGCATTAAATCTGCTAGCCTCATCTGGAGCGTTTCCTATCAAAAATACTTGCAGACCCACAGTTTCAACATCAGCCCATGTCGCTCCACCTGTTAACAACTCTTTTTTGACTTGGTCACGTGATGTTTTTTCAATTAAGTCAATAGCGACAGTGGCAACCAGTACTGAAGTTATAGCTGCAGAAAAAAAAGAAAAATAATTCCAAAACACTTTTGGTAATTGCATTAGATCTCACGAAACAAATTTATGGGTTCATTTATTACGCGGAAGTATCGATTTGTGCAATCATACTGGTATAGCTAGACAAAGAAAAACTCCCAAAATAAGCCCCGCATTTCGGTTAGAGCGAAAAAGGTGCAACAAAACTCGAGAGTCTTGCGCATCAAAATTTTTCAATTGCAAAATTAAGTGAATTAAAAAACTCAGAACTCCGAAATAGGATATTGTTTTTGACAAAATTGTTCTTTCCTGAGTTACCATAGATATAGAAACCAGCATTAAAAATACGCAGCATAAAATAAAACTAAATAGCCATTTCTTTGCATGTTCTCCGAATAAGATAGCTGTTGATTTCACACCTATAAGCAAATCATCTTGACTGTCCTGATAAGCGTAAATTGTATCGTAAAACAGGGTCCAAAAAACTCCAGCAATGTATAAAGTAATAATTGGCCAGCTAAGGCTTCCGGTATGAGCCACAAAAAGCAAAAGTATTCCCCAATTAAATGCGAGTCCAAGGAATACTTGTGGCCACCAGGTAAATCTTTTTGCGAAAGGATAAATGACAACTAAAAACAACGAGCTCAATCCTAATATTATCGAGTTCAGGTTATAACTAAGTAGGATCAGGCCAGCTAAACTAATTTGCAAAATCATCCAAATTACTGCTTGGGTCAAAGTAACTTGCCCGGAAGGTATTGGCCTTGATCTCGTTCTCTCAACTGCACCATCAATTTTTCTGTCAGTAATATCGTTCCAGGTACAACCAGCACCACGCATCAATAGAGCTCCAACAGCACAGGATGAAAACAACCAAAAGTCGCTAGTGAAAACTGTTCCATCTTGCAAAATTCCCGCTAACAAACCCCACCAACATGGTATCAATAGTAGCCAAGTTCCAATTGGTCGATCTGCCCGCGACAAACGCAAATATGGTCTAAGCTTAACTGGGGCTACGTTGTCTACCCAGTTACCTATAACAGCGTCAGAAACTTGACCGAGTTTATCTGGCTTTGTTGGATTTTGCGACATATGGTGCCCCTATGGATGCAAAAATAAGACTATATGTAAAAAATCAACTTTGTGATGCTCAAATCATTTCTTTGGAACGCAATCAAGCAAATTACTTATTTGCTGTAATGCGACAAAACGTCGGAAACCAAATTCTTATTTTTAATAACAGTGATGGTGAATGGCTGGCAGAAATTGTTGGAGGAAACAAACGAATTGTAACATTAAAATGTTTAAACAAGATTAGACCCTCTTTGGCACCTCCTGATATTTGGCTATTTTTTTCTCCAATAAAAAAGTCCCGTACCGATTTTATCGTTGAAAAAGCCACAGAACTTGGAGTGGCAGAGATTTTCCCAACATATTGTGAGTTTACCAATTCAGAACGGATTAATCAGAATCGTCTTCAGTCCCATGCAGTTGAAGCGGCAGAACAATGTGGTGGAACGTACGTTCCTAAAGTACATAATATTTGCAAACTAACTGACACACTAGAAAACTGGCCAGACCATAGGAATATTTTTTTTTGCAACGAAGATGAATTAAAGCCAACAATAGATTTTTCTAGCCTTCCAAATGGGCCTTGGGCTATCTTCGTAGGACCTGAAGGCGGTTTTTCTAAAAGAGAAAAAAACTATTTTTTGCAAAACCCAAAAACTTTTTCTATAAGCCTGGGTCCACGAATTTTGCGGGCTGACACAGCAGCAGTCTCAGCTTTAACACTTTGGCAATCAAATTTTGGTGATTGGGTCACCAAGAATATTTAAAATAAAGTCAGGAATTTATGGCTTCGATTAAATAGGTGCATTGACCTTAATTAAAAAATGGCGCAAGGCTCGTTAAGGTGGAAATTTGGAGTTCTTGATGTCTATCCCACAGTCAGGTGGCGGTCGAATAGAAAACTATAACCAGCTTACTGAATACTTAGCCTCTGGATGCAAACCAAAATCAGAGTGGCGTATTGGAACAGAGCACGAAAAGTTTGGTTACTGTAAAGAGACCCTCTTACCTATCCCATATAGTGGAAATCGATCTGTTCTTTCTATCCTAAAAGGTTTGGAGAATGAATATGGTTGGAAACCAGTAAAAGAAAAAAACAACACAATAGGGCTTACCAAAAATGGCGCTAATGTTTCTTTAGAGCCGGGCGGTGCACTAGAGCTATCTGGCGCTCAATTCCAGACAATTTTTCAGACTTGTGATGAAGTCAATGAACATTTAATGGAGGTTAAATCTATAGCCGATAAGCTGAACATTGGATTCATAGGCATAGGCGCTGCCCCACATTGGAAGCATGATGACATGCCTATGATGCCGAAAGGGCGTTATAGATTAATGAGCCAATATATGGATAAAGTTGGCACAATGGGCAAATCGATGATGTTTCGAACCTGCACAGTCCAAGTAAATTTAGATTATGCTTCAGAGACTGACATGATACAGAAAATGCGAGTTGCACTAGCGTTGCAGCCCGTCGCAACGGCACTTTTTTCAAATTCTCCCTTTTTTGATGGAAAACCAACAGATCATAAAAGTTGGAGAAGTAGAATTTGGCGAAGTTTAGATGAACAAAGAACAGGAATGCTGCCATTTGTTTTTAATGACGGGTTTGGATACGAGAGCTGGGTAGAATATGCATTAGATGTGCCTATGTACTTTGTGTATCGAAATGGCAACTACATCAATGCACTAGGGCAATCATTCAGGGCTTTTATGAATGGAGAACTTCCAGCTCTTCCTGGTGAATTGCCGACACTAGATGATTGGGCCGACCATTTAACAACAATTTTTCCAGAAGCACGGTTGAAAAGGTTCATAGAAATGAGAGGTGCAGACGCAGGTCAATGGCACCGCCTGTGTGCCCTACCAGCTTTCTGGGTCGGTATATGCTATAATCAGAGCTCTTTAGATGCAGCTTGGGATATAGCAAAAAGTTGGAATGAAAATGACCGAGAAAGCTTGCGAATTGCTGCCGCAAAAGAAGGACTGAACGGTTCTGCCGGAAACATAAAATTAATTGATATAGCAAAAGAGCTGGTTCAAATTTCAGAAAATGGTCTAAAACAAAGAGCCAAAGCTAGTTCCAATGGTTTATATTCTGACGAAACTCTTTTTTTAGACTCCCTGAAAGAAAATATTGAAAAGAAAAAAAGCTCTGCAGATGAGTTACTAGAAAAATATTATGGTCCTTGGGAAAAGGATGTAACTAAAATATTCGGCGAATACAGTTATTAAAGATTAGACAATAAATTTGCTAATATGGCGCCAAAAAAAGCCGAAATTATTGCAATTGAAAAATATGGCCATTTGGAAGAATAAATCTTTTTTTCCTGTTTTTCAGACTGAGTCAGGAGGATATTCTCAACAAGATTTGGTAACCTAGGTCCAAACCGCGCCACAACCCTAGCAGTATTTGCAATATCTTTTAAAATAGCTTTTGGACCAATGCTTTTCCGTATGTAATTTTCAACAATAGGTTGAGCTGTTTTCCAAATGTTGATGTTGGGGCTCAATGAACGAGCCACACCTTCCACAACAACCATTGTACGCTGTAATAAAATTAACTCTGTTCGGGTTTCCATTCCAAATCGTTCGGTCACCTCGAAAAGATACGCAAGCAATTTACCCATTGAAATATTAGCAGCATCCATTCCAAAAATTGGCTCGCCCACTGCACGCAATGCATTGGCAAAATCTTCTACATCTCTATCCATCGGCACATAACCTGCCTCAAAGTGTACTTCTGCTACTCTTTTGTAATCTCTCTTAATGAATCCATATAATATTTCGGCATAAACTCTCCTCGTATATTCATCGATGTACCCCATAATACCAAAATCAAAGGCAATTATTTTTCCATCTAAACTTACCTTTAAGTTTCCTTGATGCATATCAGCGTGAAAATAGCCATCCCGAAGCGCATGATTTAGAAAAAGTTGTAAGACCCGCTCTCCCAAAATAGATTTGTCATGACCTGCATCTTCAAGAGATTTAATGTCACCAAGAGCAATGCCCTCCACCCATGACATTGTCATTACTCTTTTGCCAGATAATTTCCAATTTACTGACGGAACATTAAAATCGTCATCATTTTTTGTAGTATCTTTAAACTTTGAAGCAGAGGAACTTTCGAGCCTTAGATCCAATTCACTCAAAACTATTCCTTCAAAATGTTCAATAACTTCAATTGGACGTAAGCGCCTAGCAAAAGGTGCAAAAAAGTTTACCAATCCAGCAAGTAAATAAAAAGCGTCTACATCTTTTCGAAACGCTTTTTCTATTCCTGGCCTAAGCACCTTGAGCGCCAACTCTTCCTGCGTTTCACGCAGGCGCACCTTATGAACTTGAGCTATGGATGCTGCTGCAATCGCTTCACTAAATTCATCAAAAACTTCGTCAGCTAACAAACCTGTTTCAATGAAAAACGTTTTTTTAGCCTCTTCTATTGAAAATGGAGGCAAGCGATCTTGAAGAACGCGCAACTGGTTAGCTAACTCTTCTCCAGCCAAATCAGGTCGAGTTGATAATACTTGGCCAAACTTTATGTAGGCGGGGCCCAATGCAGACAAAGCTCTAGTCACGGCAGGCATATTTTCATCACCTCTTAGGCCAAACCATTTTATTGGCCAGCATAAAAGGCGCGCCACTACTCTTAGAGGTCTTGGTGCATTCAAGGCCGTAAGAACTATGGACATAGCCCCTGTTCTTTCTAAAGTTGCACCTGTTCGAATAAGCCTAAAAATATTATGTGGGCCACGCATCGCTCAAATCTTCCAGCCAGAGTGTAAACAAGCGATCCCTAATGAAAGATTCCGATATTTGGCATTTTCAAAACCAGCGGCTTCTACCATACCTAAAAAAGTCTCTTGGTCTGGAAATTTTCTGATTGATTCAACTAAATATTGATAACTTGAGCGGTCATTAGCAATTAACTCCCCCATTTTCGGTATTAGATTAAATGAATATCGATCATAAAACCATTGACCCAATGGTACAGGAATTTGAGAAAACTCTAAAACCATAATTCGCCCGCCAGGTTTTAAAACCCTATATGCTTCCTTTAGAGCTTCCTGGGGGCGGGTAACATTACGGATTCCAAAACTGATTGTGTAGACATCAAACACATTATCCTCAAATGGTAAATTCATAGCATCACCAACTACCCAATCAATCTCATTGATCATTTGTTTTGCTTCTGCTCGACTTCGCCCCTCAGCAAGCATTGATGAAGTTAGATCTAGAACCGTCGCATGCCCAAAACCTGAGCGCTCCAGAAACCTAAATGCTATGTCACCAGTTCCGCCCGCAACATCTAAAAGTTTTTGACCAGCTTGTGGAGCAAGCCAATCCATCATCATATCCTTCCAGATACGATGAACACCTAGTGACATTACGTCATTCATAACGTCATATTTTGATGCAACAGAATTAAAAACTCCCTGGACACGTCCAGCTTTTTCATTCTCGTTTATGGTCTCAAAGCCAAAATGAGTTTCTTTATCAAGACTTTTTGACATGTGCACCTTCCTAAACCAAGTTATTCACTTATAGTAATACAGCACTGAGTTACAATGCATCCTATTCTACAAAACAAAAAAATGAATTTAAAAGAAAAATGATATTCGGAGCAATCGATGCCAGAACTGCCTGAAGTAGAAACAATAATGCTTGGAATTACTCCATTTTTAGAAGGTGCAACAATAACAAAAGTAAAGCTTAATAGATCAGACTTACGTTGGCCATTTCCAGAAAATTTTGCAAAACGTTTAGAAAAAGCTAAGGTCCTTAATTTAAAAAGACGCTCAAAATATATTTTAGTCAATTTGAGCACAGGCGAGACGCTTTTAATTCACTTAGGAATGTCCGGAAAGATTTTGGTTTCTAATAAAAAACTTGGTAATTATTTTCATGAAACCGCTAAAATCGCTCGCCATGACCACGTTGTATTTGAAATGAACGATGGTACAATCATCACCTACAATGATCCAAGACGGTTCGGAGCTATGGACTTAGCAAAAACCGATACTTTGAAATACCATAAATTTATCCAAAGGTTGGGACCAGAACCACTGGGAAATAACTTCAACGCTAATTACCTCAAAAATAAATTTTCTAAAAAGGAATCACCCATTAAAAGTGTACTTTTAGATCAATCCGTTGTTGCAGGTTTAGGAAATATATACGTCTGTGAGGCGCTTTTTATGAGCGGTATTTCGCCGAAGAAAACCGCTTCTAAAATTTCCATAAAAAAATGCGAAGAACTAGTAAGAAATATCCGTGGAATTTTGATCTCTGCAATAGAAGCAGGTGGCTCTTCATTGAAAGATTTTACTGATATAGAAGGTAACTCGGGTTATTTCCAATTTGAATTTTATGTTTATGGCCGGGATAACGAATTGTGTAAGTCAAATACTTGTAATCGTAAAATCAAAAGAATTTCTCAATCTGGAAGGTCTTCTTTCTACTGCCCAAGCTGTCAAAGATAACTTGAACCCTTAGATTTTCACGATTAAAATGGAGAAATGTCTGAAATTAGCATGGAACGTTAAATGGCCTACGAAACAATAATTGTTGAAGTCGAAGACCACATTTGTGTTGTAACCCTAAATAGACCTGATGCTTTGAACGCTTTAAATGAAGCACTTCTGGATGAACTGGCTGACGCATTAGAGCAGGCCCAAAAGAATGAAAAAGTCCGCTGCATAGTCTTAACGGGTTCTGAGAAGGCATTTGCCGCAGGTGCTGATATTTCCATGATGGCGAATAGAAATTTTGTTGATGCTTTCATGGGAGATATGTTTACAGAAGCCTCCAATAGAATACTTGCCATAAGAAAGCCAATTATAGCTGCCGTATCCGGATATGCCCTTGGAGGAGGATGCGAATTAGCTATGATGTGCGACTTTATTATTTGTTCGGATACCGCGAAGTTTGGACAGCCAGAGATAAATCTTGGGGTTTCCGCGGGTCTAGGAGGAACACAAAGATTGACAAGATTTATAGGTAAATCAAAATCCATGGACATGAACCTAACAGGTCGTTTTATGGAAGCAGATGAAGCTGAACGTTGTGGTTTGGTTAGCAGAGTTGTTCCTGCTAAGAAATTGAGGGATGAGGCTATAACAGCCGCTACTAAAATCGCTGAAAAATCAATGGTTGCAGTAGCTATGGTAAAAGAAATGGTAAATCGATCTTATGAAATGTCTCTTGATGAAGGATTACTTTTTGAACGCAGAGGCTTTCATTCACTATTTGCTACCGAAGATCAAAAAGAGGGTATGGCTGCATTTCTAGAAAAAAGAGAAGCTCAATTTAGAGATAAATAGAACATACCCCTTAATTATAGCTCGTTTACATGTTGACAGTAATGCGAGTCGGACTTAAAGAGCAGGCTTCAGGTAGACAGAAACTATGAAGGTCGATTAAAAATGGCAAATACGGCTCAATCAAAAAAAAGAGCTCGTCAAAACGAGCGACGCGCTGCAGTTAATAAATCTAGGCGGTCGCGCATTCGAACATTTTTACGAAAAGTTGAAGAGGCCATATCAAGTGGGGATAAAAACGCAGCTAGTGCTGCCCTGACAGCAGCGCAGCCTGAACTAATGCGTGGAGTTTCAAAGGGCATATTCCATAAAAATACAGCAGCTAGGAAAATGTCTAGGCTTTCAGCAAGAGTGAAAAAAATAGCTTAAGACAACTTTAAATAATCGATACACGCCGCTATTCAGCGGCGTTTTTTATTTACAGAGAGATTCTTTTTCATTTTTTTTCGAGTCAAGTGATAAGATGTGTTGAAACTTCTTGTATCAAGTTGTTACCGTACATTAGCGATTCACTGCGTCTGGGGGGACAATTTGTTTGCGCTTTAATTAAAGTCGTAAACTTTTGTCACTCATCTATTGGATTAAAAATTTTTTGGTCCCCAATAGATTGTCCTGGAGAATGTGAGACTGGGAAATTTCAGGTTAATAAAATAACTTGATAGTTTTGTGAATTTAGGACTTAAAAATGGATGATAAAATATGGACCAAGTTAAAAATTTCCCTAAAAAAATCAGTTGGAGAAAACAGCTTTAATAATTGGTTGTCACCTATTAATTTCAGCCATGTAGAAGAAGATATGGCGGTGTTGACTGTACCCACAAATTTTTTAGGTAATTACGTGTCGCAAAATTTTGGGGAATTAATAACAGCGCAAATTTCATCCAAGAATAATAAAATTAGTCGTATACGATTTGAAGTAGATACATCATCAAACAGCCTTGGCGTATCTCAACCCTCTGCAGTAGCGCACACAAATATTTCAAAAGATAACGAATTAACTGGCGCACAGTTAGATAAAAGATTTACATTTGATGCTTTCGTTGTAGGAAAACCCAACGAATTAGCTCATGCGGCGGCTCGGCGAGTTGCTGAAGGAGGGATTGTTAGTTTTAACCCTCTTTTTCTATATGGGGGAGTTGGTCTTGGCAAAACCCACCTTATGCACGCCATAGCTTGGGAACTTCAAAACCGTCGTCCTGACTTGAATGTGCTATATCTATCCGCAGAACAATTCATGTACAGGTTTGTTCAGGCTCTTAGAGAGCGAAAAATGATGGATTTCAAACAACTTTTTAGATCTGTAGATGTTTTAATGGTTGACGATGTTCAATTTATTGCCGGCAAAGGAAGCACTCAAGAAGAGTTTTTCCACACCTTTAATGCACTTGTAGATCAAAACAAACAAATAATAATCTCAGGAGACCGTGCCCCTGGTGAAATTAAAGACCTAGAAGACAGAATAAAAAGCAGATTACAGTCAGGTTTAGTGGTAGACCTGCATCCTACTGACTATGAATTACGCTTAGGCATTCTTCAATCAAAAGTAGAACGTCAAAAGCAGCAGTATCCAGAGCTTAGTATTGATAACAATGTTTTGGAGTTTCTTGCTCTTAGAATTTCGACTAATGTTCGAGTCTTAGAGGGTGCGCTAACTAGATTATTTGCTTTTGCATCACTTATAGGGCGACATATCACTCTTGAAGTTGCGCAGGATTGTCTAGCCGATGTTCTACGAGCATCAGAAAGAAAAATTACAGTTGAGGAAATCCAACGTAAAGTCTCAGAGCATTACAATATTAGGTTATCCGATATGATTGGTCCAAAACGTCTTCGCACCTATGCTCGACCAAGACAAATAGCAATGTTTCTCAGCAAGCAGCTAACTAGCCGAAGTCTTCCAGAAATTGGCCGTAGATTTGGTGGCAGGGATCATACAACAGTAATGCATGGCGTTAGGCGTATAGAAGAACTTAGAACGCAAGATGGGCAGATTGCTGAAGATTTGGAAATGCTTAGAAGAGCATTAGAAGCCTAAAGTATAGCTTAATTAAGATGTAAATGTTGATCTTACTCTTTAAAACCTGTTTATAAAAACTTTTTTCTAACAAAAACTTGAGTTGACTGGATGTTGTAGTACATTATCCTCCTTCTCAATAAAAGGAGCACCATAATGAAGTTGAGTGTAGAGCGAAGCTATTTATTAAAGGCAATTTCACAAGCTCAGTCCGTTGTTGAGCGGAGAAATACAATTCCTATTTTATCAAACGTTTTAATTGAGGCTGAAGGCGATACAGCAAGGTTTCGTGCCACTGATCTGGATATTGAGGTTGTTGATAAAGCCCCTGCTCAAGTTGAACAAGCGGGCTCAACGACAGTTTCAGCCATAACTTTACATGAAATTGTCCGGAAGCTACCAGATGGAGCGCTTGTTACTTTAACCAGTGACTCTGATAAAGGACGATTAAACGTTGAAGCTGGACGATCAAACTTTTCATTAGCCACGCTACCTAAAGAAGACTTTCCAATAATGGCTAATTCAGAATATTCATCAAATTTTTCAGCACAAGCATCTGTTTTAAGACGATTATTTGATAAATCAAAATTTGCTATTTCAACTGAAGAAACAAGGTATTACCTGAACGGTGTTTACATGCACATAGCATCTGCTGATGGTGGAGAGGTCCTTCGGTGTGTAGCAACCGATGGCCACAGACTTGCAAGAATTGATGCGGACCTTCCCGAGGGAGCTTCGGACATGCCTGGCGTCATAGTTCCAAGAAAAACAGTTGGAGAATTACGTAAGCTGCTCGATGATGATGAGCTTAAAATTGCTGTCTCCGTTTCAGAAACAAAAATCAGGTTTGCTACCCCCGATATAACATTAACATCAAAAGTTATTGATGGAACCTTTCCAGACTATACTCGTGTTATTCCCAGCGAAAACACAAGAAGGCTAGAAGTTGACGCAAACGACTTTGCTAAAGCAGTAGATAGGGTTGCAACTGTTTCTTCAGAGCGTTCTCGAGCTGTAAAGCTTTCTTTGGATGAAGATAGGTTAGTATTATCAGTCAATGCGCCAGATAGTGGCGCAGCTGAAGAAGAGCTTGCTGTTGCATATGGTGATGAGCCTTTAGAAATAGGATTTAACGCAAAATATCTCTTAGAAATAGCAAGTCAGGTTGATCGGGAAAATGCTGTGTTTTTATTCAACTCTTCAGGCGACCCTACTTTAATGCGAGAAGGAAATGATATCAGCGCTGTCTATGTTGTTATGCCTATGCGTGTTTAAATAAAAGTTTTTAATAAAAGGTTGTAAAGAAGGTCGTGGAATACATATCAAGCCTGACCCTTTCACATTTTCGCTCTCATAAAGTTTCCAAACTTTCACTTGATGGAAGACCAGTTGTGGTCTTTGGCAATAATGGGACAGGTAAAACTAACATTTTGGAAGCTGTTTCTTTATTTTCGCCAGGCAGGGGGATACGGCGTGCTTCAGCTAAAGATGTTACGCGCAACCCTGAAGCAATAGGTTGGAAAATTGAAGGCAAGGTAACAAATAGTATTTCAGAAAATGAAATAGTTATTACGTCCAAGAATGGAGAGGCACGCCGGCTTTTATTGGACGGAAAAAAGGCTTCTATTATGAAGCTTGGCCAAATTTTAAGAATTGTTTGGCTAGTGCCATCAATGGATAGATTATGGACAGAAGGGTCGAGCGGACGAAGACAATTCCTAGACAGATTAACCTTAAGTTACTTTCCAAAACATGCTGAAGTAAGTCTTTTATATGAGAAGGCGATGAAAGAAAGAAATCGGCTTTTAAAAGAAAAAATATACAATGACCAATGGTACAATGCTCTTGAAATTGAGATGGCGAAAAGTGCGGTTAGCATTCAGAAATCAAGGATGCAAGCTATACAATATTTGACTGAAGCTCAAAATCAATTAACCGGAAATTTTCCTAAAGCTGAATTACTTTTAATCGATCCAGAACAAAATATAATAACCGACGAAGATGAAGCTGTACGAGCCCTGAAGTGTTCACGTCAAAATGATATGATAATAGGCAGAACAAGCGTTGGGCCACATAAATCAGACCTCCAAGCTATCTATTTAAACAAGTCTATGCCGGCTAAAGACTCCTCAACGGGAGAACAAAAGGCCCTTTTAATTTCAATTATTTTATCAAATGCAAAATCGCTTGCAAAAATTAGCAACGTTTCTCCAATTGTTTTACTCGATGAAGTTTCTGCCCATTTAGATAACGAAAGACGAGCTGCTTTATACGATGAAATATGCCAGTTGGGCGTTCAGGCCTGGATGACTGGAACTGAGCTTGAATTATTTTCCGAGCTTAAAGATAAAGCTCAGTTCATTGAAGTTACCGCTGCTGATGGCATTTCTACACTTTCTGTCTCTAGCTAATTGCTAATATCCACTTCAGAAGCATTGCCAAGGGACATAATTATGGATTTATGATCACTAAATATAGTGAAATGCGTGACATTTGCTACCATAAATCGTATAATCTGTGAAAATCAAAGGATCAAGATAATGTCCGAATTCGAGCAATCTCAGGAAGACTACAGCGCTGAGTCTATTAAAGTTCTAAAAGGTTTAGAAGCAGTTCGAAAACGCCCAGGCATGTACATTGGTGATACCGACGATGGTAGCGGGCTTCACCACATGGTTTATGAAGTTGTCGACAACGGTATAGATGAAGCATTAGCTAAGCACGCAGATTTTGTTCATGTAAAAATTCACGCCGACAGTAGTGTCTCTGTACGGGATAATGGTCGAGGTATTCCTGTAGATATCCATGAAGAAGAGGGTGTTTCAGCAGCTGAGGTTATAATGACACAGCTCCACGCTGGTGGGAAGTTTGATAGCAATTCTTATAAAGTATCCGGTGGACTTCATGGCGTAGGGGTATCTGTTGTTAACGCATTGTCAGTTTGGCTCGAACTTAGAATTTGGAGAGATGGAAGTGAATATTTTGCTAAGTTTGAAAATGGCGAAACAACTGAGCATTTAAAAAAAATAAAGGATACTCCAGAGCAACGAGGTACAGAGGTGAGATTTTTAGCCTCTACAGATACTTTCTCTAATCTTGATTATTCTTTTGAGGTTTTAGAAAAACGACTTCGGGAATTAGCTTTTCTCAACTCTGGTGTTAAAATAATTCTTGAAGATGAACGGCCTACTCAAGTACTTCGCTCTGAATTGGTATATGAGGGTGGCGTAAAAGAATTTGTTAAATACCTTGACCGGTCAAAAACCCCTATGATCCCAGAGCCAATATTTATTAAAGGCGAAAAGGATGAAATTGGCATTGAAGTAGCCATGTGGTGGAACGATAGTTACCATGAAAATGTATTGCCCTTTACAAATAATATTCCTCAGAGAGATGGAGGAACTCATACAGCAGGTTTTCGCGGAGCTTTAACAAGAACAATCAATAGCTATGCACAAGCAAGTGGTATAGCAAAAAAGGAAAAGGTTAGCTTCACTGGTGATGACGCGCGAGAAGGGCTTACCTGTGTCCTTTCTGTAAAGGTACCAGATCCAAAATTTTCAAGCCAAACGAAAGATAAGTTAGTTAGTTCTGAGGTTAGGCCAGCAGTAGAGGGGTTAATGAATGAAAAATTAGGGGAATGGTTTGAAGAAAACCCTAATGAGGCAAAGCTAATAGTAGGAAAAATAATAGAGGCGGCTCTTGCTAGAGAAGCAGCTAGGAAAGCCAGAGAGCTAACTCGGAGAAAAACAGCATTAGACGTTAATTACCTGGCAGGAAAACTGAAAGACTGTTCAGAAAAAGATCCCTCAAAAACTGAAGTTTTTTTAGTTGAGGGAGACTCTGCTGGCGGTTCAGCTCAAACAGGGCGTGATCGGCGTACTCAAGCAATTTTACCGCTGCGGGGAAAAATTCTAAATGTTGAACGGGCTCGGTTTGATAGAATGTTAAACAGCCAAGAGATTGGAAACTTGGTAATGGCGCTTGGCACCGGTATTGGACGAGACGAATTTGATATAAATAAATTACGGTATCATAAAATTGTAATTATGACTGACGCTGATGTGGATGGCGCTCACATCAGGACTCTTCTGCTAACATTCTTCTATAGGCAAATGCCGGAACTAGTTGAGGGTGGATACCTTTATATTGCTCAACCTCCGCTCTACAAGGTAAGTAGAGGAAAATCTGAGGTCTACTTAAAAGATCAAACTGCACTAGATGATTATCTTGTTCAGCAAGGAATTGAAGGGGTGGTTCTTAAAGTCGGATCTAATGCTGAAATTGCAGGCCAAGATTTGGCAAGAATAGTGGATGAGGCTCGTCAACTTGATAAAGTTTTAGAAGCGTTTCCAACTCAATATCCACGACACATCTTAGAACAGGCTGCGATAGCGGGAGCTTTTGTTCCAGGCGCAGTCGATAAAGATTTACAAGGAACTGCCGATAAAATTGCTGCTAGGCTTAACCTTATTGCCTTAGAGTATGAACGCGGTTGGTCTGGACGAATAACCCAAGACCAGGGCATTCGCTTAGCAAGAGTATTACGCGGTGTAGAGGAGATGCGCACCTTAGATGGGCCAATGCTAAGATCAGGCGAAGCGAGGAAAACTGGTACATTTACTGAAAGCCTAAAAGAGGTTTATGAAACGCCTGCCACCCTGACGCGAAAAGACCAAAGCCAAACCATCTATGGTCCATTAGAATTACTAAACTCAATACTGAGAGAGGGAGAAAAAGGGCTGGCACTGCAGCGCTATAAAGGGCTTGGTGAAATGAACCCTGATCAGCTTTGGGAAACAACACTAGACCCTGATGCCCGAACACTGTTGCAGGTCAAAATAACAGATGCCGCAGAAGCTGACGACTTATTTACTAAGCTGATGGGTGATGTTGTGGAACCACGACGAGAGTTTATACAAAATAATGCCTTAACCGTAGCTAATCTAGATTTTTAGCCATAATATTTACCTACCTAAACCAGGTTTTTCATAATTGCTAAAAATTCATCAATATCATCCAGCGAACGGCTCCAATCTACCACGAACCTAGCCAAAACGGGCGTGTCGTCACTTACACCATCGAGCTCAGACCAAGTATAATATTCTAATCCAGCTGCAAATGCCTTTCTATGCATTGATGCTGGCATGGTTACAAACATAAGATTTGCCTTTGGCTCAACTAAAAACTTTACATCTTTAATATCCTTCAAGCCCTCAATTAATCTAGATGCAGATTTGTTGGCTTTATTCGCCAATTTTATCCAAAGATCATTTTCTAAATAAGCTAACATCTGGGCAGAAAGATAACGGTGTTTCGAAAAAAGATGGGCTCCTCTTTTTCTTCTTAACTCAAATTCCCATGCTTTATCGGGATCAAAAAATATAACACCTTCTACACCCATTAGACCATTTTTTGTGCCACCAAAAGTGACTGCATCCACTCCTGCCTTCCAGGTCATTTCAGCCGGAGTACAGTTGAGAGAAACTAGCGCATTTGCAAATCGAGCACCATCCATATGGACTGGCAAATTAAATTCCTTAGCTATTTGAGATAATTCCTTAATTTCATTCAGTGTATAGACTTGGCCCTTTTCAGTGATTTGAGTTATTGAAATTGGGCCTCTTTGGGGGCCGTGAACCCCTCTGGATTCTTCGGCTAATATAGATTTCCTTAGCTCTGTTGGGTTGATTTTATCACCATCACCAACCAGTGTGAGCTTCGCCCCAGAAAAAAACTCTGGTGCATTACACTCATCCTCATGAATATGTGATACTGGGCTACAAAATATTGTTTGCCAAGGTTCACACAGGGTAGAGAGTATAAGCGAATTAGCAGCTGTTCCAGTCGCAACCAAGTAAACTGCTGCATCAGGGGCCTCAAATATTTTCTGAATCAAATGACGAACTTTTGTCATTTGGCTATCTGCCCCATAGCTTGGTTGATAACCTTCATTTGCATCGACCAAAGCTTCAAGTACCTCAGGGGGGACAGGACTATAGTTATCTGATGAATAAATCATTTAAGCCTCTTCATCCCATAAGTAATCTTCCCATTCATCCTCGTCTACCTCGAACTCTGCAATAGTTTTTTCTTTTACTGAAACGTTTGCTTCATGAACAGTATTTGTATCGCCCGAAACAAGTGGATGCCAATCAAAAAGATCTTTTCCCTTCCAAAGAAGATAGTAAGCACAGGTTTTAGGTAGCCAATAAGCATGTTCACTAATATTTTTTGGTGTCAACACTATACAATCTGGAACAAATTGATGACGAATTGAGTACTGACTGCATTTACAACTCTCATTATCAAGTAACCTACAAGCTATTTTAGTGTAATGGACTTCTCCCGTGTCGTCATTTTCTAGTTTATTTAGACAACACTTTCCACATCCGTCACACAAAGACTCCCACTCACTATGAGACATATCGGATATGGGTTTTGTTTTCCAAAATGCCTTCTGAGGTCCACTATTATGTGAACTATTTTTCGTCATAGGCTTTTCAAAATTTCTTTTGCGTTAAGACTATCTTGGTCCATTTGATTTATGAGATTATCCAATGTGTCGAATTTAATTTCAGGCCGCATGAATTCTATCAATGCAACAGAAAGAGTAGAGCCGTATAGATCTCCAGAAAAGTCAAAGATAAATGTTTCTAAGTTTGGAGCATTTTCTCCAAACATTGGTCGAACACCAAGACTTGCAACACCGTTATATGAACCGATATGTTCTCCATTTAAAACATCTATCAGTACTGCATAAACACCTAAATGTGGTATATGGAGACCATCTAGAGACATGTTAGCAGTAGGATATCCAAGCTCCCGCCCTCTTTGTTCACCGCCAATAACCAAGCCTTCTATCCTATGCCAATGCCCCAACTGTTTTGCAGCATCCTTTGGCCTACCCTCAGATAAAGCATTTCTTATTGAAGTGCTGGAAACTTGGCCTATTTCAGTTTCCATTAATTCAGCTATTGTTACATCAAAACCCATAGAGTTGCCCAATGAAATCAAATCCTTTGCGGTTCCTGATCGGCCTTTTCCAAAACAAAAATCTTCGCCAACAACAAGATGACGTAAGCCCAGACCTTTACTTATCACCTGGTCAGCAAATTCAAATGGCGATAAAGATGATAACGTTTTGTTAAAGTTAAGCTCATATAATTTCTCAACATTTAATTTATTTAGACGCGTTGATTTTGCATCAGAATTCATCAAACGAAAACTAGGGCTTTCAGGAGAAAAATATGATCGCGGATGAGGTTCGAAAGTCAAAACGCCTAAGGGAGATTTATTTTTTTTTCCCCACGCTCTTGCGATTTCTATAACATGCTGGTGTCCTAAATGAACACCGTCAAAATTTCCAACAGCTACGCTAGCACCTCTATCAGAAGTATTTACAAATTGATAATCACGAATAATTTTCATGATTTTCAAGTATCTCTCAAATCATTTTAAAACAAGTTTGAATTTATTTAATCGATTTAATTCAGTCAAACTTCCTACTTGGCGCCAAAACCATAGCCTCACCAACGAGCACATTTTTTCCGTTTACTTCACAGCGACAGTCTAATTTTACTCGACGCTTATCGATTACCATGTCAATAACCTTAACTTCTGCATGAACCAAATCTCCCGGCCTTACTGGAGCCAAAAATTTTAAGTTCTGGCTCATATATATGGTCCCATGGCCCGGAAGCTGTTCGCCTATCACTGCAGAGACTAATCCTGCAGTTAACATACCATGAGCAATTCTTCCTTCAAAAATTGTATCTCTAGCGTATTCGTCATCCAAATGAACTGGATTATGATCAGTTGAGATTTCCGCAAATTTTTCTATATCCTGATCGGTAATGACTTTGCGAACATACCGAGTCATCCCCATTTCTATATCTTCAATACAAATCGTTCCTCTCGGATTATTATCCAGCATCAGCATTCCACCACTAAGCAATTTTTATTAACTTTTAGGATAATAAATGAAATATAATTACTTTGCAACTGCAGAATTTTAATATGGTTTTCTAATTTATCGCAAAAACCCAATAGAATAAGCCGGGCTGAGCTTTTGTTGATCTAAATAGTGTTTTAATAAGTCTTGATCTGGCTGCTCTTTAGTTCCAGTTTCTAGTGCAGCTAAACCCCCAGTTATAAATAAGCTATCTATACCTTCTTTCTCAGCACCAAGAATATCAGTCGTTATTCCATCGCCAATAGCTAAGATGCGATTATTTTTTATTTGAACTCCACTAGCTTCAAGCCGCCTTCTGGCCAAATCATATATAGGCTTAAATGGTTTTCCAAAATACAAACTTTCCCCACCTAAATCGGTATACATTTTAGCTAAGGCTCCAGCACACCATTCTCTAACACTACCTCGATCAACGATGATATCTGGATTAGCGCAAAGCAACTTTAAACCCCGCTTTTTCGCAAACTCAAAGTCCGGCAAATAGACATCTAAATCTTCTAAACTGCTGAATGGCCCTGTACAAACAATTCCCTCTGCTTCATCGATTGGAACACGCTCTATATTAACTGGATCATTAACAACATTAAGGGGCTCAAAGAAATTTTCTTCAAATGGTGTACCAATAAAATAGATTTTACTGCCAACAACACCCCGAAACATCGCCATTCTAGCGCTATCCCCAGATGTTGCTATTAAATCCCAAGCCTCAAAGTCTACACCAAACTTTGTCAACTGCTTTTCCACACCAGACCGTGGTCGAGGTGAATTTGTAACCAAAACAACTTTGCCACCTTGGTATCTATATTTTTTTAAAGATTCATTGGCGCTAGAAAAAGCCTTGATACCATTATGTACACACCCCCATAGGTCGACAAACAAAGCATCATATCTATCAGAGATGTCAGCTAAAGATTTTATAACTTCTGTCACAGAAATTTCACCTAGAATTTTCTAAAGCTTTAAATTTGGTATTATCTGCTTTTTACGGCTCACAACTCCCGGCAAAACCACTGTATCAGCAACTACATTCACACCAAAAGATTTTTGGGCGACACTTTTAATGTTTTCGTTAGGAACAAAAAGAATTGACTCTTCTTTCAGTATGTCAACAACGAAAAACAATACATGGTCAACCGTATCCTCTATGCAGACTGCTTCCATTGCGTTTATTATACTCTTCTTTCTATCGAGTATGATATCAGGTTCAGTTGTTTCCAAAACTGAAACACGAAAGTTAAGATCGGCAATTGGATATTTTTTTGAGTCCATTCTCAAAAGTTCTGTATCAGAAAAAGCAGAAACATCTGACTTTGCTCGAAATAATTCTGCAGCATAACTTGGTATGTCTATATTCAATTCATTAGCCAACCATTCTGCAACTTCCCGATCTTTAATGGTAGTTGTGGGGCTTCGAAATTCCAAAGTGTCGGAGATTATACATGATAAAGCCAAACCCTTTATCGCATCTGGCATGTCAATTTTGTCGTCACCTATTAACTCGCACATTATAGTCGCAGTACAAGCCAATGGTCTGATAGTTATGTCAATGGGTCCCAAGGTTTCGAGACCACCAACTAATTTATGATGATCAATTATTCCCTGAATGTCTGCATCGTTTATGTTTTCTGGTAGTTCAGCCGGGTTGTTTGTATCGACAATTATTACACTATCATTCGCATTTATACCTTGTATTAAGTCTGGTTTTTCAAACCCCCAGCGATTTAATACAAACAAAGCTTCTGAATTTGGTTCGCCCAACAACTTAGGAGAAGCATTCATTCCTTTCTTTTCATTTAAATACCATGACCATATTATTGGAGATCCCGTTGAGTCTGTGTCAGGAGACAGATGTCCAAAAACCTGCAATTCCATTATTATACCTTTTTACTAATCAATCGACCGCCTTATAAGCATCTTTAAAATGCTTGTCACGTACTAGAAAAGTTAAGAGCTCTTCCTGAAAAAAACAGGAGAGGAAGGAGAGGACTCATTTTTATTATAGCTATAACCAGCAAGGTCAAATTGAACCAAATCTTTTACAGTATTAATTCTGTTTTCAATTACATACCTAGCCATCGCACCTCTTGCTTTTTTTGCATAGAAGCTAATTTGCTTTGGACCTTTTGAGGTTAACTCGTAGAATTGAGGTGTAACAATTTCTAATTCTAATGAACTTTTATCCACTGCTTTGAAGTACTCTTGACTTGCACAGTTTAAAAGCACTGAAGAATTTGTGTTTTTTGCCTGATTATTTAGCTCATTAGCCAGTCTATTTCCCCAATAGGTATACAAATCAGAGGTCTCATCAACTTTTAAACGGCTACCCATTTCAAGCCTATATGGCTCAATTTCATCTAATGGCCTTAAGAGCCCATAAAGACCGGATAAAATTCGCATATGATTCTGGGCCCACCTCAAAGCGTCTTCATCTAGTGATTGGGCATCAAAACCAGCATAGGTATCTCCTGCGAAAGCAAACGCTGCAGGCTTTCGTTCTTGACTTCCAAAAGCATTAAAACGTTCTTTATTAAGGCGCGCTAAAGAAGGACTAATTTTCATAAGGTCTTGCAGATTTTTTTCCGATAAATTTGCTGCAACTTTAGCCAACTTATCGACATCATCAGAAAATATAGGTTCTGATGTTTCTAAGTTTTCAGCTTTCGGGCTCATGTCTAATTTCTTAGCCGGAGAAACAACAACAAGCATTCAAACAATTCCTTTTATTTTCTATAACCTTTAAGTTAAATCAATTTGATCTTGAAACAAGATCATAGCCAAAACTATAAAATAAATAATACCTTTACAGCGTTTTTTACTAAAATAGCAGCTTAGCTTTTCTTTACCCTATCTAAGGCCAAACAATTCAGGAAGAATGTAGTCTCGTAAGGAAATCAAAATAATAAATGCGACCAAGGGCGATAAATCCAACGGTTGAGTGTTTGGCAAAACTCTTCGGATTGGCCCGTATATAGGCTCCAACAATCGGTTCAAGCCTGTCCAGATTTGAGCGACAAGAGGTTGATAAAGGTTTAAAACTTGAAAACTAATTAACCAACTCATTATTATATGAGCAATCATAATAAAAAACGCTACGTCTAGTATCAGAAAGACAGGGCCGTATATAGCTGACATTTCACCTTTTCCTTAAAATTTGCTAGTTAAATAAGATCTAATCATGGGTTTAACAAGAGCACTTGATTCAACTTTTTGACGTGGCTTCATCAACTTCTATATTTTCTAATTCAGCAGAATTTTCTTCTACTTGAAAATTAATCTGATCAGCCTCACTGCCGTCACTATTCAAAACATCTAATACAAAAGGCAACTTTTCATTACCCAGTGTGAGCTCTTCTTTTACCTCAGGGGCGTCCATCCAAGCTAAAGTATCTAATGCATTACAATTGAAACATGTTGGTCGCCAAACCGAATGTATTGTAGAGCAGTTTTCGCAAACCCATTGAGGTCCACGTGGGGCTGCGAGCGCTTTTGTTAGCCACTTTCGGATAACATTATCATCAGCGCCTTCACCTTTTTCAATAGCTGCCATAATGGTAAGCGTGCGTACGTTGGGAGAAGTCTCGTATGAATCACCAAGGGACCTTCTTGCATTCGGAAAGTCTTCAGCCTGAAGATACATTTCCGCCATCATAGTTTTAGTTTCAATATGCTTAGAATTCATTTTAGCAAGCAGTTTAAACCCTTTTTCTCTTTCCTCTTGGCTTTCTTCTTCAAAAATCTCCGAATAAACAGCCGCTAAATCAGGATGTGGCTGAGATTCCCACGCTTTCTTGATAACTTTTATTGCGTTTTTTTTCTTACTATCTGCCAAATGTTCTCTAGCAGCTAAAACAGCAGCCGGAACCAAATCAGGCGACATTCGATTTGCCTCTATGGCCATTACCTGAGTGTCTGTCTTTTTATCGGTTTCAGTTATTTCAGCCGCCTCTGATAAAGCCAAAACGGCATCGCGTCGCTTGTGAACGTCCTGCGTGAGATTACCATATTTCATTTTTGCTTTTAGAGTTTTTCGCGCTCCGCGCCAATCTGATGCTAACGTTTGCAGATTTATTAAAACATCTTGTGTCTCTTCATGCTTTGGCTTCAATGAAAAAGCTTTTTCGGCTAATTTTAAAGCTGTATCAGTGTCACCCTCAGATAGGCGCTTTTTCATTATACCTCTAACACCTACAAACCTTGTCGTTGGATCTAAAATCAGCTCTTTGTATATTTCTTCTGCATGTTCAGATTCACCTGCTATTTCAGCTGCCTGTGCTGCTAATAGATTGGTCAAAGAAGGTTTTCTTAAATACTTCTCTGCTTTCTTGGCTTTTATTAATGCAGCAGATCCTTCGCCAGATGCCAAAGCCATCATTCCCTCTGATAAAGCTTTATAGCCTTTTCTCTCTCTATTGCGGCTAAAGTATCGAGAAACTGCTGTTTCATCACCATTAATGAAGCGCAAAACAGCTAGAAAAAGCGAAGCTATTTTAAGAAAAATCCAAACGGCTAATATCATCAAACCCAAAAATAAAAGTAATTGTGTAGGACTAATTGAATACTCAAAGCCCGATATCTCTATAATTGTGCTTCCAATGATTTTATTATCGTTACTCGCTAAATAGCTCACGCCCCAAGCAAAAACCATTACAATGATTAAAAATAATGATAACCTAAATAGCGATATTAACATGCGCCGGTCTTTCTATTCCTTGATACTTTCAACAAATTGCTCCACAGCCAAAAGGGTTTCAATTCTATTTTCTGCAGAAATGCGCCAAGGCTCCATAGCCTCCTTAGCTATATCATTTAGTTGACTCAGTTCAAAAAGAGAGTTTTCAAGATCGTTTGATTTTAAAAATGCTTCAGACCTTGACAAAATAGCATCGGTATCAAAGCCTTCGCGGGGTATTGTTGACCGAGCCTGAAGTTGAGACTTTAAGAATTTTAAAATTTTAAAATTCCCCGTTTCTGTTAATTTCCTATCAGCAGCCAATGCCAACCTAGCGAAATCTGGAAAGGACTCGATAAGGTCTGTCATGGTCGGTATGCCTGTGCTAGCCAAGTTTCTTAATATTTCTGGGGCTTCTAGTTTTAAAACAGTCTCGATATTTTTTAAATTTTCCTCAAAGGGGTTGCCATATATCGTTGCAGTTTGAATTGCTTGTATATTTTCATAAATTAAGTTGTCATTTGTCTTTAGCTTATTGGATCTTGTTGGTTCTACTCTCAAACTTTCATCGCTTGGTTCATTCTCTTCCATCATTTTTGGTAAAATTTCTTTCTCTGGAGTGCGCTCTTCTGACCCCAGCGCTTTATTAATGGTGAGTTTAGTTTCTAATTGTTTTTTAAGATCTCCGAGCTCCAGATATATACTATCGAATTCCTCTTTGTTTTTTATGATTGCATCTTCAAGCCCAGCTAAACTGGTCACTAATTTATTTTCATCAATAAAGTTTTGTGAAATTTTTTTTGCTTCGTTCAAACTAAATTCAAGTTGCTTTATAGAAGTAGAGAGGTCATCCAGCCTAAATTCTACGTTCTGCTCAAATATGATTTGTGACTGATTTTTGAAAAGATTGGGATAAAAAGAATTAATTAAAAAGGCACCGCCCAAACCAAAAGTAGCCGTTGCCAGACCCGAAGCAATAATAATTACAAAATAGATGGCTTTACTTTTTTGATCATTTTTTCTAGCGGAAGGTGCTGCTTCACCCAAGATTAGAGTGTCGTTTTCAATTTCACTTTTCTCAAAATTCGAAGGCAAATCATCTTCTTGCAAATTTGCGCTAACACTTTCTTTCTTTTTCGAATTTGGCTTTGGCATTACTTTTCTCAAATCTCCAGCCAATTGCTAACTAGTATAACTATCAAATTTGATCAATCGTCTTAAAATAGCAAGAGTAGCTTCTTGCATGCTAATTAAATCGGGTTTTTCCGAAATTACGAGCTCAGCCAAATCAACACTCCCAAGCTCTTTAGAAACAGCCTCGCTCATCGCAGCAACATGAAACCCTGTCAAATCCAACTCGTTCAATAATAACTTAGCAGATCTCGGTGAAAATATTGGTAAAATTACTGGCCTACCGCTCTTAACTTTATGAAAAATTTGTTTTTTTATCTTAAGGGGCTGTTGATTATAGCCTGTTATTTCAAAGCAACTAAAGCCATTGTTTTTTAAAGAATCACAAAGGTTCCCTGCTGTATGCTTACCTCTAATGTGAACCATACTTTCAGTCGGATTCTTTAAATTGATTAGCTTCAATAAATTTTCTTGGTCGCTTGAAGAGGCTAAAACTTCATACCCAGCACTCGTTGCTATTTTTCGAGTATTTTCACCAACCACAAAACATTTTTTATTTCTTAGGTTATATTTTTCAGAAGCCCTAAGCCCATTAATTGACGTAAATATTAAAATTGACTCTTCTTTGACCTCAATAAGTGTTTCTAAAAATTCTATTTTTTGAAGTGGGTTATCTAAAATTTCACACTGCCCTAGTAGATGTTCAATATTTAGACAAAATCGTTCATTTCCACCTTCTGGCCGAGTTAAAAGTAAAATTACATTTTTTTGGTCGGGATTGTTTGTCATATTCTGAAATGCTACTCCGATGCTGGCTGCGATACAATGGAACATAGCATGGATCTTAACAAAGCGCTGATTTTGGGAATTGAAAGTAGTTGCGATGATACCGCTGCTTCTATTTTAGAAATAAATCCAAATGGGTCACACATTAAGTCCTCCATCATACGCAACCAGTTCAATCTTCATCAAGAATATGGAGGAGTTGTACCAGAGATAGCAGCTCGAGCTCATGTTGAACTAATTGATGTTGTTGTTGAAGAGGCTTTAAAAATAGCGAATGTGTCAATACAAGATGTAAATGCTATCGGGGTCACAGCTGGTCCTGGGCTCATTGGTGGTGTCATGTCTGGAGTAATGTTCGCAAAAGGACTATCTGCCTCAACAAATAAACCGTTAATTGGAGTGAACCATCTTGCTGGTCATGCACTTACGCCAAGGTTAACCGATAGACTAAATTTTCCTTATCTCGTATTGTTAGTTTCTGGAGGGCACTGTCAATTCCTAATAGTTCATAGTCATCATAATTATGAAAGAATAGGTGGAACAATAGACGATGCTCCAGGCGAAGCCTTTGATAAAACAGCGCGCCTTTTGGGCTTGCTACAACCGGGTGGTCCTTCGATTGAGGAGGCCGCAAAAACAGGTGACGAACACCGCTTTGACTTGCCACGTCCATTACTGAATCGGGAAGGTTGTGATTTTTCATTTTCAGGTCTTAAGACAGCTTTAATGCGAAAACGAAATGATCTTATCGAAGAACAGGGAGGATTATTTAAACAGGACATATGCGATTTGAGTGCTAGTTTCCAACAAGCGATGCACGACGTTATAGTTAAAAAATCAATTCGCGCTATTGATCTATATTGTGAAATAACAAATGAAAACCCTGTATTTTCTATTGCTGGTGGGGTTGCTGCAAATAAGAAAATTAGGCAATCACTTGAAAATATTTGTAAGACTAAAAAGGTCACTTTCTCAGCACCACCCTTAGCATTATGCACTGATAATGCCGCTATCATTGCTTATGCTGCAGCAGAAAGGTTTTTAAATGATGACTATGATGACATGACGCTGTCTGCGCGCCCAAGATGGCCGCTAGATAACAAAAAGTCTGCCATTTTAGGTAGTGGTAAAAAGGGTCCAAAGGCATGAATATAACTGTCATCGGCGGGGGAGCATTTGGGGCCGCAATTTCTTCAGTTATGGCAAAAGGTGGACACAAAATAACACTTTATTCGCCAACTAATTTTAAACAATTGAGTGCCACAAGAATTTCAAAGAAACTTAGTGAAACTGAGCTTCACAAAGAAATTAATATCATAAATTCATTAGAGAATACTAAAGATTGTAAGAGTGTTTTCTTAGCAATACCGACTCAAAATTTAGCCCAGTTTTGTGAAAAAAATATCGCCTTCTTAAAAGAAAAACAGCTAATTGCTTGCTGTAAAGGTATAGATAGAGCTACCGGGAAAAGGCCGTCTGAAATTTTGAGTGAATATTCCTCTCAAGTTGCCGTGATGTCAGGGCCTAGCTTTGCAATTGATATTTTCAATGACATGCCAACCGCATTAGTTTTAGCCTCAACCGACGCCAGCTTTTTAAGACAACTTCAAAAAGAGATTTCAATGCAAAATTTTAGGCTTTACCGAACATCAGATGTTTTAGGTGTAGAGCTTGGAGGTGCGTTAAAAAATATAATAGCCATCGCTTGTGGTATAGCTATTGGTGCCAAGCAGGGTGACAGTGCCAAAGCAGCGCTTATGGCTCGTGGTTTTTCAGAAATGATCAAATTTGCAAAAGCTCATGGAGCCAAAGAGAAAACGCTTTCAGGTTTGTCGGGTTTGGGAGATTTAAGCTTAACTTGTAATTCGATAAAGTCTCGTAATTTCCTTTTCGGTGTAGCCTTGGGCTCGGGAAAATTCTTCGATAAAAATGCAACTGTAGAAGGTGTGCCCACAGCATTTGCTGTAAGTCAAAAAGCACAGGCTTTAGGGATAGAAATGCCAATCACTTCTTCTATTTGTGCTTTACTAAAAGGTTCAGTTTCGACAGAAGAGATAATTCATTCTCTTTTAAGCAGGCCAACTAAAGAAGAATGAAGTCTGATGAGCTCAGAAGATTTGTTATAAGAAAACTTAAAGGAGATAGCATTGAACTATTGGCTGTTTAAATCAGAGCCATCATCTTGGAGCTGGAATGAACAATTAAAAAAAGGTGAAGCGGGTGAAGAGTGGGATGGTGTAAGAAACTATCAAGCGCGTAACTTTATGATCAATATGAAAGTTGGGGAACAAGGTTTTTTTTATCATTCGCAGAAAGAAAAATCAGTTGTAGGTATTGTTGAGGTAATAAGAGAAGCAAGACAGGATAGCACCACTACGGACAAGAGATGGCAGTGTGTCCAGATTAAGGCCCTGAAATCAATGAACACAATTGTTCATCTACACCAAATTAAGACGCAACCAGAACTTAATGGTATGATGCTGGTCAATAATCCACGGCTTTCGGTACAACCCGTCAAAGAACATGAGTGGAAAATAGTTTGCAGTCTAGGTGGAGTTAGCCCCTAAATCTTAATAGCGATAATGCTCTGGCTTAAAAGGGCCTTCAGGAGTTACACCAATATATTCTGCTTGATCTTTTGCTAATTTGGTAAGCTTCACACCAATGCGTTCCAGATGTAACCTAGCAACCTTCTCATCTAAATGCTTAGGTAGAATGTAGACATCGTTTTTATATCCATCACCTTTTGTCCATAACTCAATCTGAGCAAGAACTTGATTTGTAAAAGAAGCTGACATCACAAAAGATGGATGCCCAGTTGCGTTTCCTAGATTTAGCAAGCGCCCTTCAGATAGCAATATTAATCGATTACCCGAAGGCATTTCGATCATGTCGACCTGATCTTTAATGTTTGTCCACTTGTGATTTTTAAGATGAGCAACTTGGATTTCATTATCGAAGTGACCAATATTACCAACAATTGCCATGTCTTTCATTTCACGCATGTGTTCTATTCGAATAACGTCTTTATTACCTGTTGTTGTAATAAAAATATCGGCGTTTTCTAAGGTATCCTCTAAGGTTACGACTTCAAAACCATCCATAGCAGCCTGTAAGGCGCAAATTGGATCAACCTCTGTTACCTTAACCCGCGCACCAGCACCTCGAAGGGACGCGGCAGATCCTTTGCCCACGTCACCATATCCACATACGACGGCCGTTTTACCTGCCATCATTGTATCAGTTGCGCGACGAATACCATCTACTAAAGATTCTTTACAACCATACTTATTGTCAAACTTAGACTTGGTCACAGAATCGTTTACGTTAATCGCAGGGAATGGAAGCTGGCCGGTCTTAACTAATTCATAAAGCCGATGAACGCCCGTTGTTGTTTCTTCAGACACGCCCTTTATGGCATCACGTGTTTTCGTAAACCAACCAGGTGATTGCTCCATACGCTTCTTAATTTGCGCTTTTATGACTTCTTCTTCCTCTGACTGAGGAACTGGAATGATGTCTTCACCTGCTTCTGCTCGTGCACCAAGAAGCACATACAAAGTAGCATCCCCACCATCGTCTAAAATCATATTTGGGCCATCAGGAAACATAAAAGATTTATCTAAGTAATCCCAATGCTCTTCTAGAGATTGACCCTTAATTGCAAAAACTGGAATATTTGCTGCCGCAATCGCTGCCGCTGCATGATCCTGAGTTGAAAATATATTGCAGGATGCCCAACGCACATCGGCACCTAAAGCTACAAGTGTTTCAATAAGGACAGCAGTCTGGATCGTCATATGAAGCGAACCCACAATACGTGCACCTTTTAATGGCTTGGTGTCTCCATATTCCGAACGAAGAGCCATCAATCCAGGCATTTCGGTTTCGGCTATGCTCAACTCTTTGCGACCAAAGTCGGATAGAGAAATATCTTTTACAATATATTGTTGGCTCATTCTATGTCCTCATGGTTTTGACGCTCAGTATCAGCAAATAAAAAATGGTTCAATGTTATAAAATTGGCTATAGTGTAACAAATTTTAGATAATAACATTTTTGTGAAAATCAAACTTTTAACGAAATAGAAAGTCTATATCCTTATGAAGAAATATCGCGCTTGGCAACGAATGCTTTCGGGGCGCCGGCTTGATCTTTTAGATCCCACCCCTCTAGATATAGAAATTGAAGATATAGCGCATGGTTTGTCTTTTGTTGCTAGATGGAATGGGCAAACGCATGGGGACTTTCCATATAGTGTTGCAGAACATTCACTATTGGTAGAACAAATATATTCTAAGTTTTATAAAAACCCAGAAAAAAAATGGTGCCTAGCAGCACTACTGCATGATGCGCCAGAATACGTAATTGGAGATATGATTTCACCTGTAAAATCCGCTATAGGCAGCGATTATCAATCTTTAGAAAATCGATTAAGTTCTGCGATTAACCTTCGTTTTGGCCTGCCAACAAAATTACCGGAAAACATTAAAAAACAGATTAAAAAAGCAGATAAAATAAGTGCTTGGATAGAAGCAACCCAAATTGCTGGATTTTCAGAAGATGAAGCCAACAAGCTAATTGGGCCTGCTCCCAAAAACAATGTGGACAATTTTTCTATAAAGTTGAGAGCCCCATTAGAGGTGCGAGAAGACTATATTTTAAGATTTAAAGAACTATTTATTTAGGGCTTCGTTTTGCAAGGATGCGTTGAAGCGTCCTACGATGCATATTAAGGCGACGCGCGGTTTCGCTTACGTTCCTATCACACAGCTCATAAACCCTTTGAATATGCTCCCATCGTACTCTATCAGCGCTCATCGGGTTTTCTGGAGGAGGGGGTAGATCATCACCAGATGCTAGGAGAGCATTCATTATGTCTGATGCATCCGCAGGTTTTGATAAGTAATCTGTTGCACCAATTTTCACTGCAGCTACTGCAGTAGCGATAGCTCCGTAGCCGGTTAAAACCACAACGCGGCAATCCGGTCGCTTTTCGTGTAAAACCTCAACAACGTCTAAACCATTGCCGTCAGTTAGGCGCAAATCAACGACCGCATAAGCTGGTGGTCGCGCAGTCGCTATTGCTCGTCCTGCAGCAACTGAGCCAGCAGATTCAACTTTAAATCCTCTTTTTTCCATAGCTTTTGTTAATCGACGCAGAAATGGCTCGTCGTCATCTACTAATAACAACGTTTTATCTATGCCAATTTCCTCTATTTTTCTTTCTATCAAGCCAACTCTCTCCTTCCGGCTATCATTTACTTAGGGCGGTGATATGTCAGGGTCAAACTCTGTATTTAACTATTGCCAATAAAGCAGGCAGTAATTTCAGCAATTTCCTCTGCTGACTTATCACGCCTAAAAAATTCGACAAAGCCATATTCAGGCAGAATTAAGTAAGTCAAAGTTGAATGATCAACTAAGTATAAATCATCATTAGTTTTTTGCGCTTTATAATATGTTTTGTAGGATTTAGAAACGTTTTGTATTTGATCCTTGCTTCCCGTTAAACCAATCATTTTAGGATGATGAAATTTTACAAACTCCCCAATTACCTCGGGAGTATCTCGTTCCGGGTCAATGCTCACAAATACTGGCGTTGCCGAAATTTCCATAGCATCAAGCAAATCAATTGCCTCACTATTTCGGTAAACGTCTAAAGGACAGATGTCTGGACAAAATGTATAACCAAAATACAAAATCGTTGGCTCTTTGAAGATATCTTTTTCTGTAACAGACTCACCTAGATGGTTAATTAAATCAAAGGCACCACCAATGTTAGAACTACCCAATGCGTTGCTCGTTCTACATTCTGCAAATTGATCAGTACCATTTATTAAATTAACCCGACCCGATGTAAGGTACCAAAAAGTAAATAAGCTCAAAAATAGCAAACATGCCGCCAAAAGGCTGATCGAAAGACTTAATGATCGAGACATTTAAATTCCCTTTAGACAGTTAGATGCTACATTGTTCATAATGGGTATACCTTAATGTGATTAAATGGAACAACGTAAGGCTATTATGGAAGAGTCCAACCAAAATCTTTTTCCGGAGAGCAACCGTGGAGAATGGATAAGGCTTCGCACTATGATTTTTATCAGGTGGGTAGCAATCAGCGGTCAAATTGCAGCAATTATTATCGCTTACAAATATTTTGGTCTTGTTTTAAACCTTAGTCTCTGTTTTTTTGCTGTCGGCTTATCTGCATTAGCAAATATTATTGCAAGCTTATTTTACCCAGAAAGCAAAAGATTAAGCGAGCTAGAAAATGTAGTCATGATTTTATTTGACTTGTTTCAATTAGCCTTTCTGCTTTTTTTAACTGGTGGACTAAACAATCCTTTTTCCGTTCTCTTGATAGCGCCTGTTGTTGTCTCTGCCACAGCTCTTAAAACACGGTCTACTGTTATTATTGGATCAACTGCCATTTTGCTTGTGGCCCTACTGTCACAGTATTATGTGCCATTAGAAAATATATTGGGCGAAGCTCTAATTATTGCTGACATCTTTTTATTTGGAAACTGGATTGCAATAAGCACTAGTATTATATTTTTAGCGTTTTATTCAATGCGAGTTACATCAGAGTTAAACACCATGAGTGATGCTCTTTTTGCAACGCAGACAGCATTATCTAGGGAGCAAAAATTAACTGATTTAGGTGGTGTTATAGCAGCAGCAGCTCACGAACTGGGAACGCCCCTTGCAACGATAAAGCTCACAAGCTCAGAGCTTATAGACGAGCTCAAAAAGTTTCCAGAACTCGTTGATGATGTCGTGCTAATTCGCGATCAAGCTGATCGATGTAGAGACATCCTGAACAGCATGGGCAGCGCTGGAAAAGACGATTTACATATGCAACAGGCATTACTGGCAGAAGTAATTAGAGAAGCTGCGGAGCCACACTCACAGCGAGGTATTTCGATAGAGACAAAGATAGCAGATAACCACAAAGGTGGTATAGATGAACCCCACATAATACGTCGGCCAGAAATTATTCATGGTTTAAGAAATATGATTCAAAATGCAGTTGACTTTGCTACATCGAAAGTTTGGGTGGAAAGCTCATGGACCAAAGACTCAGTTAAAATTACCATTTTGGATGATGGACAAGGATATCCACCAAATCTTTTGGGAAGACTGGGCGATCCATTCCTTGGAACAAAAATATCAAAAGAAAATAGGCACGGGAATGAAGGTATGGGGCTAGGTTTATTTATCGCTAAAACATTGCTGGAGAGGACAGGTGCTAAAATACGTTTTGCTAATGGAAACAAAAACCAGATCTTAAAAAAATCACAGACAGAACCAAATGGAGCTATTGTTGAAATTTATTGGCCAAGAAAGAAAATTGAGTCCGCCTCAAACCTATTTGGTGAAAATCAGAATTTTTCTGTATAAGTTTTTTAAATTTTTTATTATTCGTTTTGTTTGCAAATATCTTTAAGCAGACATCACTCATAACAGAAAACTAATGAAAAAAATTGTTATCTCAAACGGGCCACTCGAAACTAAAAAGCTCGCTACGTTATTTAAAGCCAATTTGCAGAAGGGCGATGTAGTCTTACTGAAAGGGGAAATCGGAGCAGGTAAAAGTCATTTTGCCCGATCTTTAATACAATCAGCGATGTATATTAAAGAGGAGGTGCCCTCCCCAACATTTACCCTTGTGCAAGTCTATGACACAACTATTGGGTCTATTTGGCATGCTGACCTTTATCGATTGAATGATTATAGTGATGTAATTGAATTAGGTTTAATTGATGCTTTTGGTGAAGAGATCGTCCTTCTAGAATGGCCAGAGCGGCTTGGTTATCTTGAACCAAAAGACTCACTTACAATAGAAATAATCATTCTAGAAGGGGATAGGCGTGAAATAATTTTTTCAACCACCTCTAGTGAATGGAAACCGCGCCTTGATAAAATATTAAAAGACCAATGACGAATTAATTTTATTTATAAAACTCAGATGAGCAAAAAGTTATAGCAATGATTTTTCCTGATATTTCTGGAGTTTTTGGCGTCAGTCCTGGAGCAAATTTTCCACGTGAGCTTGCTAAGGGAATAATGAGTCGTTTTGCACTTTCAGAGCCTAACGTATTAGCAAATTTACAAGTAATAGTTAACTCAACAAGAATGCGTCATAGACTGACAGAAGAGTTAATTGAATTAGGTAATATGCTTCATCCGCGAATTCTAACCTTGTCAGAAGTATCTCAGCTTATTCCCCGTAATTACAAACCAAGCCCAAGTTATTCGTTAATCCATAAATTTGAACTAATGGCACTGGTTGAAAAACTTGTAGAAGCGCAGCCTGATATAGCTGCTCAATCATCAATCTATGCAATAACAAAAAGCCTTTCTGATTTAATTGATGAAATGCAAGGTGAGGCAGTACCCATTGAGAAAATCTTAAACCTCAATGTTTCGGATCTCTCCGGCCACTGGAAGAGAAGTCAGCTTTTTTTAAACATCATAAAAGAATATCTTGAAAATCGCAAAAATGACCCCGATCAAGAAGCTTGGTTAAGAGAAACTGTAGAAACCCTGATTGATTACTGGTCGGAAAACAGTCCAAAAAACCCAATTCTTATCGCCGGCTCCTCAGGCTCACGAGCGACTACTCGAAAACTAATTGAAGGGATTATAAAATTGCCTAATGGTGGAGTTGTTTTACCAGGCTTTGATTTTACCTTACCAAGAGAACTATGGGGAACAAAAGAAAGTATTGGTTTACCTGAGGATCATCCACAATATAGAAATTTAAAGACTTTTTTTACTTTAAGCTATCCATCAGGAAGATTAAAAAAATGGCACCTAGAAGAAGTCTCTAATGCACCACTGCAAAGCTTAATAAGCCTATCTTTACGACCAGCGCCAGTTACTGATTGTTGGTTAGATGAAGGTCCCCAATTAGGTGATATTTCAAATATCACAAAAGACATAAGTCTAATTGAAGCTGAAAGCATTAGAGATGAAGCTCTAGCAATAACTTTTCGAATGATTTCTGCGGTCAGAGATAATCAAAGTTTGGTTTTAATATCACCAAACAGAAAGTTAACCAGAATGGTTTCCGCGTATCTTTCCAATTGGGGTATTGTTCCTGATGACAGCGCCGGGGTACCGCTACAATTAACCCCACCCGGCAGATTTTTGCGTTTAGCGCTCAACCTTTTGAAAGGGCCAGCAACCGCCACCAGAGTTTTTTCTTTGTTAAAACATCCAATCGCTCATAGTGTTGAAAACTATAGGGTTGATCACTTAAATTTTGTTCAGAGTTTTGAGCTTTTCATCAGAAAGGAAGATGTTAGCAATATTTTCTCTGAAAACGTTTTAGTTTGGTCAAAACAAAACAAAGATCCATATGCATTAAAATGGGCAAACTGGATTTGTCACATTTTAGATGAATGTAAACTAGCGGAGCCCTATAGCTTTGAAGAAATTCTTGATAAGCACACCAAGCTTGCCAATCTAATTGCTTCTGGCCCTAATCAAAATGAGAATAATAAGTCTGGCGGATTGTGGAGACAAAATAATGGCCGACATTGTCTAAATATAATTGAAAAAATAAAAGAAGCTTCTCCAACCATTAGCTATGTGTCCATAGCTAGATACGCTGATGTTTTTAACTCCATATTGGCGGAAGAGCATGTACCAGAAATAAATCCAACTCACCCAAACCTTATGATCTGGGGCACACTTGAGGCCCGAGCGCATCATGCCGAAGTTTTAATATTGGCTAGTATGAACGAAGACTCTTGGCCAAGTCCAGCTGCAATAGACCCCTGGTTAAACAGAAAGATGAGGGGTGAGGCTGGATTGCTATCTCCTGAAAGACGTATTGGCCTATCCGCACATGATTATCAGCAGTCGGTCTGCGGACCTAATGTTTTAATCACTAGAAGCATCAAAGATAATGACTCTGAAACGATACCCTCAAGATGGTTAAACAGGCTCCTAAATATGCTCGGTGGACTTTCTGAAAATAAAGGCCCTGAGGCAATTAAGCAAATGAGAGATAGGGGCGAAAAGTGGTTAGACTGGGTTCACGAAAGCAAAAATATCATTCGAAAAAAACCTGCACAAAGGCCATCGCCAAAGCCCCCAAAAGAAACACGACCCAAAAAGCTTTCCGTTACTGAGATAAAAACACTTATTCGGGATCCTTACGCCATCTATGCGAAACATGTTTTAAAATTAAAGCCACTAAGACCTCTAGATAAAGCAGCCGACCCGCTTTTGAGGGGCGTCATTATCCACAAAATTTTGGAGCAGTTCGTTGAAAATTGGAACCAAAAATTTTCAGTTATAGACCAAAAAGCCCAGTTGTTAGATCTAACAAAAAAGCAACTAAAAAGTAAGGTTAATTCACCTACAGCGCAGCTCTTCTGGCTTTCAAGAATTGAAAAGATTGCAGATTGGTTTGTTTCTGAAGAAGTAAATAGAAGAAATTCAAGCCTCCCCATCGCTTTAGAGCAGAAAGGTGCAATCAAAATCCCAGGTTTAGACTTCAAGCTGACTGCACAAGTTGATCGAATTGATTGTGGTGAGAATGGTGAAGCAATAATTTATGACTATAAAACAGGATCAGTACCAAATCAAAACGTTCAACTACATTTTGACAAACAGCTTTTCTTACTTTCCTTAATTGCCGAAGAAGGCGGCTTTTTAAATACTAAGCCCTTAAAAGTTTCAAATGCGGCCTTCATTGGGCTTGGAGATAAAAAGACCGTTTTTGCTCCCTTTGAACGAGAATCCTTGGAAGTTCATCGAAGCAAATTTTACTCATTAATTGAAAAATATCTTAGTCCAAACCAAGGTTTTACCGCTAGACGAGCCATGTATCGTTCTGAAGACCATTCTGAATATGATGGTATCTCCCGTTTTGGCGAGTGGTCTATAGAGGATGAGGCCACATGAAAAACCGTAACATGGCAACCCATGCTCAAATTCTCGCATCAAATCCAAACGCGTCGACGTGGCTTTCCGCTAATGCAGGCTCAGGTAAAACGCGTGTTTTAACAGATAGAGTTGCCCGATTGCTTTTAGAAGGCACATCCCCGGAAAATATTTTATGCCTAACTTATACAAAGGCAGCAGCATCAGAAATGCAGAACCGATTATTCAAACGTTTGGGTAAGTGGTCCATGCAAGACGATAAAACACTCAAAAAAAGCTTGGCCGAAATAGGTTTGGAAAAAGGTTTAAACAAACAAAAATTTAAACAAGCTAGAACTCTATTTGCCCGTGCCATTGAGGTGCCTGGAAGCTTAAAGATACAAACAATTCACTCTTTTTGTTCATCTTTGCTCAGGCGTTTTCCTCTTGAGGCTGGCGTTTCTCCCAATTTTACAGAAATAGATGAACCAACCACACAAAACCTTTGCACGGAAATCTTGGAAAAGATTGCAGCTGATAAGTTTGGCTCAGCAATTTTGAATGAAATTTCAAAATTCTCAAGCGATGTTAATTTAGGTGATCTACTTAACGATATCTTAAAAAATCGTACTATTTTATCTCACTATAAAAATCGTTCTGAAATCTATTCAGAGTTTGGATTAAATGATAACAAAACTCTCGAGCAATATTTAAAAACTCACTTCACTAGTGATGACTTAAAGATTGTTGAAACCTTAAGAGAAATGATGAAAAGCAGTGGGGCCCGAGATCAGACTACTGCAAAAAAACTTTCGAGTGTTGGGGGACTCGATTTAAATTTTATAAAAATTCTAGAAAATGTTTTTTTGTATAAAAGCAGTACAAAAAAACCAGATTATAGTGCAAAAATTGATGATTTTGCCTCTAAATCTGTTCGTACCAAACTTTCTAGTTCACAAACAGTATTGCTAAATGAGTTAGCAGAAAAAACAGAACGTTTTCGGCAAATTAGAATCTCGTTTGAGACATCAGATAAAATTTGTGCTCTTTATGACTTTTCAAAAGTTTTTCTTTTTCATTATGAAAATGAAAAATTGCTTCGTGGCTGGCTAGATTTTGATGATCTTATATTAAAAGCTAGAAATTTATTGATAGACCCTTCAATAGCTGCTTGGGTTTTGTATAGGTTAGATGGTGGTATTGATCACATTCTCATTGATGAAGCTCAAGATACAAGCCCCACACAGTGGCAAATTGTTAAACAATTATCGCAAGAGTTTTATGCAGGAGAGGGGTCTCGCGGTAATGTAAAGCGCACTCTTTTTGCAGTAGGGGACAAAAAACAATCCATTTACTCTTTTCAAGGCGCAGATACCTCTGAGCTCCTACGAATACAAAAAGAATTTCAAAAACTGTTTGAAGATGCCGCCACACCACTAAAAGAATTAAGCTTGCAATATTCCTTCAGATCGTCTCCGACAATTTTAAAGTTTGTTGATAATATTCTAAAGCAACCAGGTGAACCTAAAAGGTCTGACAAGCATCTTTCATTTTACTCTAAACTACCTGGGCGGGTTGATCTCTGGCCAGCAATAGGTAAGGCGGAGCAACCAAAAGATATAGAATGGCAAAACCCTGTAGATATGCCAGGGAAAGAAGACGAGAGAATAAGGTTGGCTAACTTAATTGCGGACCAAATAAGCACCTTAATATCTTCCGAAAGCTTAATTCCAGAAAGAACCGGCAATGAATATGTTATGCGTCGAATTAAGCCTGGGGATTTTTTAATACTAGTCCAGCGCCGTTCTGTTTTATTCCATGAGGTTATTAAAGCCTGCAAGAAAAAAGGTTTAGATGTTGCGGGGGCAGATCGATTAAATCTTATGGAAGAAATTGCCGTAAATGATCTAATCGCTTTGCTATCGTTTCTATCTACGCCACAGGATGATTTGTCACTAGCAACAGTATTAAAGTCACCTCTCTTTAGTTGGAGTGAACAACAGCTTTTTGATTTGGCATGCAATCGAAAAGAGAGGTCTTTATGGGGAGAGTTAAAAAGAAAGTCAGGTATATTTAGCTATGAGTATTCAGTGCTAAATAATTTAATATCGAGCACCGACTATCTTAGGCCATATGAACTTCTTGAAAAAATGCTCAACCAATATGAAGGGCGCACCAATTTAATTTCACGCTTAGGACCAGAAGCTGAAGATGCTATTGATGCTTTTCTATCTATTTCAATTGATTATGAAAAACAAGAAACACCAAGTCTAACAGGTTTTTTGTCATGGATTTCAGCCTCTAATTTTGAAGTCAAAAGGCAATTAAGCAGTCAAAAAAATCAGATTCGTGTCATGACAATACATGGCGCTAAAGGTCTCGAGTCACCAATTGTTATTTTGCCAGAAACACAAAAAAGGAAAGTTGAAGTTCGTGATAGGATTTTAGCTGGGGAAAACATAGCTGTCTGGAATAATAAAAAAAGCGAGGCACATCATCGAGAAGCTGAAATCAAACTACAAAAGAGTCGAGCTTTAGAAGCTGAACGGGAAAGGCTGCTTTATGTTGCAATAACAAGAGCCGAAACTTGGTTTATAGCAATGGCTGCAGGAGAGCTTGACGACAGTTGCTGGCATGAAAAAATAAAAAATAGTTTACAAAATTCTAACGCTAAAATTTATAAGTTTCCTACAGGTGAGGGGCTAAGACTGGAAGAAGGAAACTGGTTAGCCAAAAAAGAAACAATTGATAGTCAGTTCAAAGTTTCTAAAAATGAAATTCCTGATTGGATTAAAAACAAAAATTTTGAACATAATAAATTGCCAAAATACCTGGTTCCATCTGATTTAGGTGGATCCAAGACATTATCAAAAGGAAAAGGCTTAAGTGAGGAAGAGGCAGCACTTCATGGCTCTCGTGTACATAAACTGCTGGAGATACTTCCAAGGTTTCCGTCTGAAGATTGGCGCGATCTATCAGTAAAAGTACTTAAATCCAGCAAACTTTTTGATGGGTCTCCAGATTTCCAGGGTGCCATAATGGAAGCCTTGTCAGTTTTAAATGACTCAAAATTTTCTTATATTTTCAAAAAAAATGTTCTCAGTGAGGTGCCCTTCTCGGCAAGTCTACCAAAATTAGAAAATCAAAAAATTTATGGCATTATTGATCGACTGATAATTGAGGAAAATAAGGTGCAAATTATAGACTTTAAAACTAACTCAACTGTCCCAGAAAATGTAAACCAGATCCCAACTGGCATATTAAAGCAGATGTCTGCATACAAGCAGGCAGTTATGCAGATATTTCCTGATAAAGAAATTAGCTGCTTTATATTATGGACTGCCAGCAAAAAACTTGATTTTCTGAAAAGTGACCTTTTAGAATTTAGTAATCTAAATAGTTCCTGATCTTGACGTTTTGCTTTGCACTTCCTACGTTGAACATAACTTTTATCAGGAGTAAATTAATGGGTACAGTAGCAGTAACCGACGAAACATTTGAAGCAGAAGTCCGCAACTCAACAATACCGGTTGTAGTAGATTTTTGGGCTGAATGGTGTGGTCCATGCAAGCAAATCGGACCTGCTTTAGAAGAGCTTTCCGCCGAATACGAAGGTAAAGTCAAAATTGCAAAAGTTGATGTAGACACAAATCCCAATGCCGCTGCATCTATGGGTGTAAGAGGGATTCCTGCTTTATTCATCTTTAAAGATGGTGAGGTTGTGTCTAACAGAGCTGGAGCGGCTCCTAAAGCAGCCTTGCAAAGCTGGATAGACGACAGCATTTAAAAAATTGATTTATTTTTAGGTAAAACCTATGTCATCAACTGATTTTCCAAACTGGCATGGAACCACAATTATTGGCGTAAAAAAAGATGGCAAAGTTGTTGTTGCTGGCGATGGACAAGTAAGCTTAGGCCAAACGGTTATAAAAGGAAGCGCCAAGAAAGTTCGCAAGCTATCTCCAGGTGGGTTCGACGTCATATGTGGCTTTGCCGGGTCAACTGCCGACGCTTTTACCCTATTAGAGCGCTTGGAAGCTAAATTAGAAGCAATGCCTGGCCAGCTTGCAAGAGCATCTGTTGAGCTTGCAAAGGACTGGAGAACAGACAAATATTTGCAAAAATTGGAAGCCATGCTGATAGTTACAGATGGCGATAGCCTATTAGTAATTACCGGTGCAGGCGACGTCTTAGAGCCTGAACATAATGTAGCTGCAATTGGATCGGGCGGGAACTACGCTCTAGCAGCTGCTCGAGGAATGATGAACAGCAAAAAATCAGCAGAAAGTATTGCTCGTGAAGCAATGGCAATAGCGGCTGACATTTGCGTATATACAAATGGAAATTTAACTATCGAAACTCTTTAAAGATAGTTGATTGCGAAAATATCAAACGGTTTGAGTAGCAATTAAAAACCAAGCTAGAGGAATAAATGACAGACCTTACACCACGTGAAATCGTTTCTGAATTAGACCGTTTTATAATAGGTCAAAAAGATGCAAAGCGCGCTGTAGCTGTAGCCTTAAGATCGCGTTGGAGAAGAAAGCAACTAACTGACGATTTGCGAGATGAAGTTTATCCCAAAAACATTCTCATGATTGGGCCAACTGGTGTTGGAAAAACAGAAATAAGTAGGCGTTTAGCAAAATTAGCCCGAGCGCCGTTTATAAAAGTGGAAGCAACAAAATTCACGGAAGTTGGATATGTTGGCCGAGATGTTGAACAAATTGTTCGCGACCTAGTGGATGCTGCCATTAATGACACAAGGGAATATATGAGGGAAGACGTCAAGGCCAAGGCTCAAAAAGCTGCCGAAGACCGAGTGTTAGATGCAATAGCCGGCACGGACGCCAGAGATTCAACGCGTGAGATGTTTCGTAAAAAGCTTATAAGCGGTGAGCTAGATGAAACCGAAATAGAATTAGACGTCACCGATACTTCTAACCCAATGTCTATGTTTGATATCCCGGGACAACCAGGATCTCAGATGGGTATGATGAACATAGGAGATATTTTTGGAAAAGCTATGGGTGGCCGCAAAACCCGACGAAGAATGACGGTTGCAGAAAGCCATGATATTTTATTAAGCGAAGAAGCTGACAAAATATTAGATGACGAGGTTGTTACTCGTACCGCCCTAGAAGCTGTTCAAGACAATGGTATAGTATTCCTAGACGAAATAGACAAAGTGTGCGCCCGAAGCGACGCAAGAGGCGCAGACGTTAGTCGTGAAGGTGTGCAAAGAGACCTTCTCCCTCTTATTGAGGGAACCACTGTTAGTACGAAACATGGGCCTATAAAAACAGATCATATCCTTTTCATCGCATCTGGAGCCTTTCATGTGGCAAAGCCTTCTGATTTATTACCAGAGCTTCAAGGACGTCTTCCTATTCGTGTTGAGTTAAGAGCTTTGACTGAAAATGACTTTGTGCGCATTTTAACTGAAACAGATAATGCTTTAACTCGGCAGTATTCAGCGCTCATGGGAACAGAGGGAGTAGAAGTTTCTTTCACAGAAGATGGTATTCAAGCTTTAGCAAAAATTGCAGCTGAAGTTAATCAGTCAGTGGAAAACATTGGAGCCCGTAGGCTATATACTGTGCTTGAAAGAGTCTTCGAAGAGCTTTCATTTTCTGCCCCAGACAAGTCAGGATCTAAAGTTACTGTTGATTTAGCCTTTGTTGAAAAGCATATTGGAGAGCTTAGCAAAAGCACTGATCTCAGTAGGTATGTTCTTTGACTTTTTTATAAATAACCCTTTAAAGGCCCATCTTTTTTCAGTGCTTCAGAGGTTTCGAAGGGGCCTAAAGCCTTTTTATCTTTAACTACAATGCACTGGCCCCCAACCTGTTTCGCATCTTTTGGATCATGCGTAATAAGCAAAACGGTAATACCTTGCTCCTTCGATAAACTGTACACTAATTCAATCAATTCTGATTTTTGATTAGGACCAAGTGCAGAAAATGGCTCATCAAGCAACAAGATTGGGTTTTCTTGTAAAAGCACTCGTGCGAGAGCTGCTCGACTCTGTTGCCCACCAGATATCTCAGAGGGCAAGCGGTCAATTAACTCAACTATTCCTACCTTTTCTAAAACCCTTTTTATTTTTTCTCTGGAAATATCTGAAACGAAAAAACTCTTACCACAAACTAAATTTAAGTTCTGTGAAATCGTTAAGTGTGGAAACAAATTAAATTCCTGAAATATGGTTGAACATGGTCGTTGAAATGGAGGTAGTAAATCTACCCTAGTTCCATCTACAAAAATTTTTCCAGACGTTAATTCACGGTGTCCGCTGAGCAACGAAAGGAGCGTTGACTTTCCTGCACCCGATTGTCCAATCACCGTTGTGAAGCCTTTTGGCACAGTCATATTTACTGTTAACTGAAAATCACCTATCTGAACTATGACATCTTCAAACCTAATCAAAGCGTACGCCCCAGTTTATCAAAAAAAGCAAAGCTTCCAAATGCTAATAGAGACAGTAATAGGGCCGAAGCTAAAGCTTCCTCAACTCTATAAGAGCCCATGAGCTGGTAGATTTTCAGAGGTAAAGTTGTTATTTCACCTGAGCCAAACAATACTATTACTCCCAAATCACCCATAGACAGCGCAGCAGCTACACCAAGAGAAAAACCTATGGGCCTTTTTAGCCGTCGTAGATACACCCACCAAACCCAGTAAATACCAGTCAAGCCAATCGAATGAGATAAATTGTCAAACTCTTTTCTTATCTCTAAAGCTGATGGTTTTAATATCCGGATTACAAAAGGTAATGAAACTAATGCGTTCACTACAACCGTAACTGGAACAGCCAATAAATAAGGGTTTCCAAAGTTTTTAAGCATCAAAAACGTACCTGCCCCCATTACTATTGGAGAAATTGCTATACCAAGAGAACCAAAGATTTCTCCCATCTTTGTGGTTAAACACAATCCAAAAAACACAGACATAAAAGATGATAGTATGGCTATTTGTATTGATAGGCTTGCTGCTTTAAATACAGATAAGGGTAAAGAAAAAATGTTAGCAAACCCATAGAACAAAATCATTATTAATGGGGTAAAAATAAATAGCAATATTCCAATTATAACCACAGCATCTATAATCTTTTCAAAGAAAGAGGGTTTGTAATTTGCGATTTTAATATCAAGACCCAAGACTGTTTTGGGTGTGTTTATAAATTGACTACACAAAACAACACTCACGACTAAAAAAACTTGCACTAACGCCAGTTGAGCAGCCTTTGAAAAATCCAAATCATAAAAAAATGACTGATAAATAGCCAATTCGACTGTTGTCGCCTTGGGGCCTCCACCCAAAGTCAACGCTACAGAGAAACTGGAAAGACAAATTGCAAATATAACCGCCCAAATACCCGGGCAAACTTTTTTCAGGACAGGCCAATCCAAGGCAAAGAACTTTTGAACAAAAGATAGTTTTAAAGACGAAATGAGCCTGTAATGCTCGCCAGGAACGTTATTCAAAGCCTGAAGCAAAATTCTAATTGCCAAAGGGAGATTGAAAAATATGTGTGCCAGAATTACACCCCAAAAACCATAAATTTTAACAGGGGCAAAACCAATAAGATTCAAAATATTGTTAACTACGCCATTATTACCAAAAACTAAAATTAATCCCAAAACAGCTACTATTACCGGTAAAATAAAAGGTGCCCCTAAAATTAGAACAACAAATTGTTTTCCAAAAAATTTTTGCCTTTTAAGAGCTTTAGCAACCGGGATCGCTATTAACGTGGATAATGTGGCTGAATAGACAGCCTGGACACATGTAAACTTAATGGCAGCTATATCAGAACTATTTAAGCTCACCGACAAACCGCTAAAGTGTATGAGAGAAATAAGTGGGCCCAATAATAGGCCCACCAAAAATACAGAACTAATTACTGTGACAGTGCTGCGCGCCATTCTTCTATAGCCTTTTTGCGCATCTCATTGGCTTTATCCTCACTTAAAAAATATGCTTTTTCTGGAAAAGGGAGTTTTGAAAATACTTCAGGCCACTCTGATCTATCTTGAGCCGCGGGATAAGACCAATTTGTAAATGGAATTAGCGACTGGAACTCATTAGATAAAACGAATTGCATAAATTTATCAGCTAACTCCGGTTGGTTGGACTGTCGCAATTTTCCAACTAATTCAAAATAAGCATAGTGGCCCTCTTCAAAAATGGCTGCTTTTTTTGTTTGATCGTTTTCCACAGAAATATGATAAGCGGGCGACGTATTAAACGATAATACTATTTCAGCTTCACCAGAAGTAAAAAGCCCATAAGCTTCAGACCAACCCTTTGTCACTGTTACAATATTCGGAGCCAGTTTTGACCAATATTCTTTTGCTTTGTCACCGTAGATTTCCTTTACCCACAAAACTAATGCCAAGCCTGATATTGAGCTTCGCGGATCTTGTATAACTATTTTAGCATTTTTCATATTTGCCAAATCATCAAAGCTTGTTGGTGGCTGAGAAATCTTTGCTTCATCATATACAAAAGAAACAAAAGACCAGTTGAAAGGTAAGAATGTGTCATCATTCCATTTAATCGGTAAAAATAGCGACCCATTATTTTGTTGGTGGGGTGCAAACAAACCTGTTTCCCGGGCCTTTTTTGTTACATCTGTATTCAAACCTATTACAATATCAGCTTCTGTACTTGACCCCTCCAAAATTAAACGAGGCACTAGATCCCCTGCTGAAAACTTAAGATCACATTCACAAGTTTTCTCAAATGCTTCTTCTATAGATGGGCCTGGACCCCACTCTGATACAAAATAATCAGGCGCATAAACTGTAAGTACTGGTTTATTAGCTGAGGCTGATGTTGCCAAAATAATACCCGTCAAAAATATCAAAAATCTCAATTCAATCTCCTCACTTTTTCGGGGAGAGTAAGTTCAAACTTGTATAAGTTTATCCTTCCCTCCGCCGGCGTTATCCGGTTCAGGTTCTACGGGTTCGCTTGCGCATCTCAGCCAGTGTAAGGCTCCCCGAGGTAACTTACCGATTATCACAAATTTTGGTTTGGTCAATAAAAATTAAGGTTTTTTAAATTTATGTTAACAGAATAAAATTTACTTTTGCGTAACACTTGCCCAGCGCGAGAAGAGGCAGTATCAGGATGGTTATACTAGAGAGTGGACAAAGATGAGCCTAAATTCTTTTGGACATATTTATAAAGTGACAACTTGGGGCGAAAGTCATGGTCCAAGCCTTGGTGCTACTATAGATGGATGTCCGCCAGGAATTGAAATCAATCAAAGCCAATTACAAAGCTGGCTAGATAAAAGAAAACCAGGTCAAAATAAATATACAACCCAAAGAAATGAACCAGATAGCGTTGAAATATTATCTGGCGTTTTTGAGGGGGTCTCAACAGGAACACCCATTCAACTGCTAATAAAAAATACAGATCAAAGATCAAAAGATTATAGTGAAATAGCCCAAACTTTTCGACCTGGTCACGCAGACATAACCTACTGGCAGAAGTATGGTATTCGCGATTACCGTGGAGGCGGTAGATCTTCTGCTAGAGAAACCGCTGCTCGAGTTGCAGCAGGCGGAATAGCTCGGCTTGCATTAAATCATTTTGCTCCCAATATAGAAATATATGGTTATATGACACAGATGGGTGATCAGAAAATTGACAGATCCCAAATCGATTTAAATCAAATTAACAATAATCCTTTTTGGTGTCCTGATGTGAAAGCAGCTGAAAAGTGGAAAGGCTATCTAGAAAATATCAGAAAATCTCGTGACTCTGTGGGAGCAATAATTGAAATTATTGCCAAAAATGCCCCGCCAGGTTTAGGGGCTCCTATATATGGAAAAATTGATACAGACTTAGCGGCCGCAATGATGTCAATAAATGCGGTAAAAGGTGTGGAGATTGGAGAGGGAATGAACGCCGCATCTCTATTAGGTTCACAGAATGCAGATGAAATTTTCATGGATGGAAATAACAAACCAAGATATTCGTCAAATCATTCTGGCGGCATACTTGGTGGCATATCTACCGGGCAAGACATTGTTGTGAGATTTGCGGTTAAACCAACCTCTTCAATCCTTTCACCAAAAAAAACAATAACCCAAAATGGGGAAGAAACTGAAATTATAACGAAGGGGCGTCATGATCCGTGTGTGGGCATCCGAGCTGTTCCCGTTGGCGAAGCAATGATGGCTTGTGTTCTTCTTGACCATTATCTTTTACATAGAGGGCAAATAGGTGAAAACAGAGGTCATATAGGTTAATCAGCCTCACTTCTGGATGTAAAAAATAATCCTATCATTATAACAAGAATTGCTAAATGTTGAGCGATAGAAAAAAACTCTCCCAAAATTATTATTGCTAAAAATACGGCAGTCACTGGTTCTGCTAGTGATAAGGTCACAGCTGTAGAGGAATTCAAATATTTAAGCCCAAATGTAAAAAAGGAATATGCAAGGCCAGTGGCAAATATTCCTAAAAAAATTAAATGGTAAATAGCTTCATTCGAAATAATCCAAGAGGACGGGTAAAAAATAAAAACAGGCGTAGAAAAAAATGCAGCTATTAAAAATGTCCACGCTGCTGTGTTATGATGAGAAATTTTCTTAACTATTCTAGATGTACACAGAGAATAAAGAGCGTAAGACAAACCAGCAACTAGAGCCAAACTGACACCTAAGCTTGACCATTTGGTGTCATCACCAAAAAGCATTAAGAAACTGATACCCATCACCGCCAGAGTGGCACCAAAAAGTTTATTTAATCTATGTTTCGATTTTAAAATAAAAAACTCAAATAAAAGTGCCCAAACAGGGGCGCTCCCTATGGTTATTGCAGTTCCCACTCCGACACCAGAAATCAAAACAGCCGCGAAAAAAGACATATTGTACAACATCATAAAAAGACCAGAACAAACTATCAAAGCAGGAGATTGAAAAACGGAAGAAAATAAGTCCTTGTCAAAAACTATCGATATTAACAGTAGATAAAATGCTGCTAAATAGAGGCGAACAGCGCCAATAACCAAAGGCTCTTTATAATCAGGAATTAGCGCTTGAATTGTTCCTGTGGAGCCCCACAAAATTGCTGCTAAGATTACAGTCAAAATTGATAGGCGTTTGTTATTTGTCATCCACGTTGGGCCTTGCTGGAATTTATGTAAAATGGTTTAGTAAAGCAAAAATATAAATAAATCATTATTGAACTTAGGGAAAGCTTGATGAGCAAACCATGTATCATCTGTGTTGCGATCACGGGATCTGTTCCAACAAAGAAGGACAACCCGAATGTACCAATTTCAATATCCGAACAAGTAGAAAGTACACATGAAGCTTATGAAGCGGGGGCTTCTATCTGTCACGCTCATGTAAGAAATGAAGACGGAACACCAACTTCTGAACCAGAAAAGTTTGCTTTATTAAAAGAAGGAATTTTAAAGCATTGCCCAGGCATGATTATTCAATTTTCAACAGGAGGAAGGTCTGGTTCTGGAAAGGAAAGAGGGGGGATGCTGTATTTGAAGCCAGATATGGCGTCATTATCTGTAGGGTCTAACAATTTTCCAACTCGAGTTTATGAAAACTCCCCTGAGCTTATATTATGGTTAGCAGAGCAAATGCGTACCCACAAAGTTATGCCAGAAATAGAAGCCTTTGACCTCTCTCATATTTTAAACGCTATCTCCATGCACTCTAACGGGTTATTATTTGGCGATCTATATATTCAGTTCGTTATGGGCGTAAAAAATGCTATGCCAGCAGACAAAAATGTTTTCGATTTTTATGTACAGTTAATGAAAGATCGCGCACCAAAATCTGAATGGTGTGGAGCGGGAATAGGGGCAAACCAGATCCTGGTAAACGAATGGTCTATTAAGGCTGGTGGACATACGAGGGTTGGAATGGAGGACAATGTTAGACTTGATAAAAATACTCTAGCACCGTCTAATGCAGCGCTCGTTAAACGGGCTGTTGATTTATGTGAAAAGTATAGCAGACCTGTTGCAACTTCAAAAGAGGCCAGAAGTTTGCTCGGACTATCGAGTTAAATTAACTCTCCGATATTTTAACCTTTAAATCTGTTAGTCCGTCTATTTGTGCAATCAATATATCACCTTTTTTCACGGCGCTAACACCTGCTGGCGTTCCGGTCATTATCAAATCCCCTGGACCTAAGTGAGTATATCTGGACAAATCTAAAAGAATTTCATCGACTGAGTGAATCATATCTGAGATTTTTCCCATCTGCTGAAGCCTGTCATTCAAGAATAACTTTAGTTTTGAATTTTTAACGTTAGATACTTCTTTGGCCTCTGTAATTTCTCCTATTATAGCAGAGCCATCAAAATCTTTCGAAACATCCCATGGCTTGCCTTGTTTTTTTGCGACATTTTGCAAATCGCGACGGGTCATATCTAATCCACATGCATAACCAAATATAGAACCTTCTATGTCTTCCCTAGTTGCTTTTTGAAGGGGTTTTGCAATAGCAACAACCAATTCTATTTCATGATGTAAATCTTTTGTCATAGGTGGATAATTAAATTCTTTATCTGCATCTAATAAAGAAAATGGTGATTTAGTAAAATAGAATGGCTGCTTTCTTTCTACCGCATTTCCAAGCTCAAGCGCGTGCTCAACATAATTTCTGCCAACACAGAATATTCTTCTTACTTGATAACTGTAGTCTCTCCCAGTTACTTTAATTAAGGGCAGTTCTGATATTGGAAAAACAGACTTCATTTTTATCAGATGGCAAATTTCAATAAAGAACGGTAAAGTGGAAGAGAGGCTTCAGCTAGCATTGCGTTATCTCCTTCCAAATTGGGAAGTATATCTTCTGGACCAGAAAACCCAGTTGATTTGTGTGCTGACTCATACCAATGCGAAGCCCAAACACCATCTTGCTTATTCCCACCCATCGGCCAGGATAGCATAGACTTTTGAAATCTTAAGTTAAGCCTTTCACATAGTTTTGTAAGCGTCTCTTCAGGTTCTTTTCTTATATCTTCAGAATTGACAACAATAGGATTCAATCCACGTTTTAAAATTTCTGAAAACAGTTCTACCTGTTTTTTGAAACCAATATCATCCTCACTTACATTTTTGTATTTTTTTGAGAAGCTTGAAATTACTCGTACTGGATGTCTGAGTAAAAATACGTGTTTTACCTGGTTAAACCAATCCCTGGGTACTGAATTAACCATATGGTGCGTCATATGCTTTTGATATAGATTTTTTCCCATGTTTGATCTGTCCTTTGTCAAATTATTTATGACAGTGGTGACATTTTCTGGCTGCGAAAGAATAATCTCCTTTCGCATTGGATGATCTAAACCTGTTTCAATCAGATAGTTAGCATAAAAGGGCTCATCAATTATCTCAAAATCGTCACGATTGCCAAATGAATACATTAACGCTGTTGAAATATTTCTCGGCCCAGACCAAACCGCTAAGTTCATTATCTACACTCTTTTTCAATCAATAACTTATAAAGCTTGCGGATATGTTCTGTGGTTGGGCCCAACTCACCCGTGCCTATAGTTCTTCCATCTATACATCCCACGGGGGTTTGTGCCCCAAAAGTGCCCGTAAGAAACGCTTCATCAGCACTATATGCCTCGACTAAAGAAAAGTTCTTCTCGTAGACGGGTATACTTTCTGCTCGACAAATATCTATCACTTTTTGGCGCGTAATCCCGTTCATGCAATAGTCGCCAGTGCTCGTCCAAACCTCATCCTTTTTAACTACGAAAAAATTACAAGCATTCGTCGTATTCACGAAACCATTAATATCCAGCATTAAGGCCTCGTCAGCCCCTGCCTTCTCAGCAGCTATGCAAGCTAAAATGCAGTTGAGTTTGGAATGGCTGTTAAGCTTTGGGTCTTGAGTCATTGGAAGACCTCTTAAATGAGGTACAGTTGCCAAAGAAATAGGTCTTGGTATTTTTGGAACGGAATGCTCCATGATAATTACAAATGTAGGGCCATCTATTGATAGGGCTGGGTGTTGAAAAGGTCTCTTTTTAGGGCCTCTCGTTATCATAAGTCTAGCGTGAGCATCATTTGTCATATTGTTTGACTTCTGGGTCATCATAAGGGCTTCGATGACTTCTGATTTTTCCAATCCAATATCTAAGTCTATTGCCAATGCCGCTTCAAACAGCCTGTCGATATGCTCATTACAGAAGGCCCATTTGTTGTTGTATAATCTCAAACCTTCCCAAACACCGTCTCCCAACATAAACCCACTGTCATAAACACTCACCACTGCTTCATTTTTAGGAACTATCTTCCCATTCAAATAAATTAAAATATCCTCATTTCTGATATCTTCTTCTGATTGATGTGTAGAGACGCTTAGCTTCATTTTTACCCCTTTTGGACATTGCTAGTAGGGAATTTTATTTAAGCCAAGAAATTTTTAATAATAACATTTGCAAATTTGTATGTTGGCAAAAACTTTTTTCACCCTAAGCCTATAGATAATAGTGATGGGGAGACCTTATGTATTTTAAAATAAAAATCATCGTTGTTCTGTTTTTAATACTTACGACACAAACTAGCCCTATATTCGGAAGCCTTAAACTGAACGCGCAATCAAAAGACTCCATAATTTTAGCTGGCGGTTGTTTTTGGTGTGTAGAAGCAGACTTTGAAAAAGTTAATGGTGTTAGTGAAGTCATTTCAGGCTACACTGGTGGTTTTGTTAAAAACCCAACCTACAAGCAGGTAGTAAAAGGTGGCACAGGACATTATGAGGCTGTCATCATTCACTTTGATCCTGGGATAGTTTCAACAAAGGACATATTAAATATGTTTTTTAGGTCTATAGACCCAACTGACGCTGGCGGTCAATTTTGTGATCGTGGAGATAGCTATAAGTCAGCTATTTTTGCAAAACCAAGCCAAACTTTAACAGCAGAGAGAGCTCTCATTGAGGCAGAAGCTGCTTTAGGTAAAAAGATAGTTACGCCAATACTAAAAATTAGTGAATTTTTTGTAGCTGAAGATTATCACCAAGATTATTATAAGGGAGAAAATCTATTGCTGACTAGATTTGGGCCCATCCAACAAAAGAATGCTTACAAAAGATATCGTAAAGCTTGTGGAAGAGATGAACGCCTTATTGAACTTTGGGGAAAAGAGGCTTTTTTGAACTGATAACTCTCCACAAGTTAATTTTAATTAAATTAAGAATTGAAGAGAATGGGTTTTTGAGCTTTACCAAACCAGACTAATGTTAGGCTAATTTAAGGCTTTGGGAGACTATCGTGACACCAATGATGTCGCAATATATGGAAATCAAATCAGACTATTCTGAGGCTTTACTGTTCTACAGGATGGGGGATTTCTACGAACTTTTTTTTGAAGATGCCAAAATAGCCGCAAGCGCCCTAGATATTGCCTTAACAAAACGAGGAAAACATAACGACGAAGATATACCGATGTGCGGCGTTCCTCACCATTCTGCAGAAAACTATATTTTTTCTCTAATAAATAAAGGGTTTCGAGTTGCCATTTGTGAACAAATGGAGAGCCCAGAAGAGGCAAAAAAACGAGGTTATAAAGCAGTGGTAAAAAGAGAGGTTGTTAGGCTCGTAACACCTGGAACCTTAACAGAAGATAATTTATTAGATGCTAGAAAAAGTAATTACTTAGCCGCTTATTCAGTTATACAAAACGATGCTTCCATATCATGGGTAGATATTTCAACAGGTTCATTTTATATCTCTAGCGTACAGTCAGGAAAGCTGGGCTCTGAATTAGCAAGGCTTTCGCCAACCGAAATTCTGTTGTCCAGTGAATTAGCTGAAGAACATAGAAACCTAGCAGAAGAATTAGGAATTAGCGTCACAGAACTTGGAAGCTCTTCTTTTGACAGTAGTTCCGCTAGAGAGCGCATAAAAAAAACTTTCGGCATTGAAACCATTGATGGTCTGGGAAGCTTTACTAGAGCAGAAATATCTTCAATGGGAGCTATTATAGAATATTTACGAGTAACCCAAAAAGGCAAAAGTCCGCTGCTATCCAGACCACGGCGCGAACTAAACAACACCTATATGTCTATAGATACAGCAACTCGAAAGAATTTAGAACTTACAAGAGGACTTTCTTCAGGTAACAAAAATGGCTCACTACTTTCGGTAATTGATCATACATTGACCTCAGGTGGGGCTCGGTTATTAGAAAAAAGAATTTCTGCCCCCTCTACTATATTAGAAGAAATTGAAAAAAGATTAGCTTGCGTTGACTTTATGATAGGAGATGAAAGTTTATCGTCTAACCTTAAATCTGAACTCCGAAAAGTCCCTGATTTAGACAGGTCTTTATCTAGGATAGCTTTGGATAGAGCTGGCCCTAGAGATCTTGTGGCTATTCGAACAGGATTGCGTCAATCTTTGATCGTATCAAAAACACTTGCAAAGTCCGATATACCCGAACTTATTAAGGAAAAATCTTCTATCTTTCCCGAACAAACAAAACTTTTAGAATTGCTTGATGAGGCTCTAGTAGACGAACCACCAATTTTAGCAAGAGACGGTGGGTTTATCAGGGAAGGTTTTGATGACAAATTAGACGAAGCACGGAGACTTAGAAACGAGGGAAAAAAAATAATAGCAGAAATGCAAATGAAGTATATTGAAAACTCCGGCATTCAGTCTCTCAAAATTAAACATAATAATGTACTGGGGTATTTTATTGAAACACCAGCAACACATGCTCAACGTATGTTGTCGCAACCTTTATCTGATACCTTTATCCATAGACAAACAACCGCAAATCAAGTTCGCTTTTCAACCGTTGAGTTATCTGAAATTGAAACTAAAATTCTAAATTCTGCTAACACTTCTTTAGAAATAGAAAAGCAAGCCTTTAGGGATTTATCTGTAAGCATATTAAAATATGCAAATTACATCACCAGTATAGCAGAATTTTTGTCAGAAATAGATATCTCCGTTTGTTTTTCTGAACTAGCAAAAATTGAATCTTGGGTAAAACCAAAGATCGATACTTCTCTTGACTTTGAAATTGTTGGCGGACGACATCCAGTCGTTGAGCACGCTCTGAAAAAAGAGGGTAAAGCATTTATTTCAAATGAGTGTAATTTAAGTGACGGAAAAATATGTTTGCTAACAGGACCAAACATGTCCGGAAAATCAACTTTTCTACGTCAGAATGCTTTAATTGTTTTATTAGCTCAAATCGGTTCTTTCGTTCCTGCCACTTCAGCCAAAATAGGCATCGTCTCACAGCTTTTTAGTCGAGTTGGTGCATCAGATGATTTAGCGAGAGGGCGGTCTACATTTATGGTGGAAATGGTGGAAACAGCATCAATTTTAAATCAGGCAGACCATAACTCGTTTGTAATACTAGATGAGATTGGTAGAGGGACAGCAACCTATGATGGCTTGTCAATCGCCTGGGCTACATTAGAACATCTGCATGATATAAATAAAGCGAGAGCGTTGTTTGCTACGCATTATCATGAACTAACGTATCTATCTAATGATATGGATCGATTAGAAAACTCTACCGTTGCTGTAAAAGAGTGGGAAGGTGAAGTGGTTTTTTTACACGAAGTTAAAAAGGGAGCAGCAGATAGATCTTATGGTGTTCAGGTAGCGAAGCTCGCTGGTTTGCCTGACTCTGTAATAAAAAGATCAAAATTAATATTAGAGAAGCTCGAGGCAGACCATTACCAAGGTCAAACTAAATTAGAAGGTTTAGTAAACGATCTTCCTCTATTTTCAAATGGTGGTAAAGCAGAAGCAAATATTAAAGATGAGCTTCAGGAAAAAATCAATGGCATAAATTTAGACAGTACATCTCCAAGAGATGCCTTAGAATTTCTTTATGAGCTTAAAGAAGCGCTGGTTGATAAAAAAAAATCTTAGCTATTTGACGATACACCTACATGAGCAGGCCGTAATAAGCGATCATGTAAAACAAAACCTTCAGATGATACTTCTATAATATCACCAGATTTAGTTCCCGGAACAGGAGCCTCAAACATTGCCTCATGTAGCTGTGGATCAAATTTGTCTCCAACCTGGGGAGAAATCGGTTTTATACCATGTTTTGAAAAAACATTTAATAATTCTCTCATCGTTAATTCGACACCCTCAATAACCGAACCGGCAATTTCTTTTTGCTCATCGGTTATAGACTCAACAGCTCTTTTCATATTGTCATAAACTGGCAATAAATCTCGTGCTAGCTTTGATCCGCCATAATTTTCTGCTTCTTTTCGATCTTTATCAGCCCTCTTTCGAGCATTTTCTGCATCAGCTAGCGCCCTCATAAATTTATCGCGATAATCATCTCTTTCAGCAGTAACTTCATCTAACTTTTCTAACTCAGCTGCTTCTGCATCGATATCTATTAGTTCATCCTGATCCAAATCAGAATCTTCTATCTCATCCAAAAACTCTTCTTTTTTTTGCTCAGCCATTTGTCACCTCTTATTTCGATCAGAGATCATTTTGCCAACAAGTTGGGCTGTATAATCCACAACAGGAACTATTCGCCCATAATTTAATCTTGTTGGCCCTATTACTCCTACAGCACCAATAATCTTACGATCAGAATTCATATAGGGAGAAACAACTAAAGATGAACCCGTCAGAGAAAAAAGTTTATTTTCGGACCCTATAAAAATTCTTACCCCTTCACCCTTTTCAGTAAGCTCCAAGAAGTCTGCTATATCGCGCTTTCGCTCCAAATCGTCAAATAGATTTTTTATCCTATCTAAGTCTTCTTGTTGTGCAGACTCACTTAGAAGATTTGATCTTCCTTTTACAATTAAACGTTCGTGACGTTCTTCTGTATCTTCCCAAAGAGCCAAACCGCTCTGTACTAAGTCACGAGCCAAAGTATCAAGCTCTTGGCGGCGATAATCAATTTCATTCTTGATAAGCTTTTTAGCTTCACTAAGCGTATTTCCTTCCATGATTGCATTCAAAAAATTTGCTGCTTCCTTCATAGAGCTGGGTGTTTGACCTGGTGGAGGCTTGAATAGTCTATTTTCAACATGTCCATCTGCAAAAACCAAAACAACTAAAGCTTGATTAGCCGAGAGCGGTAAAAACTCCACATGCTTGATCGGGGCCTCGCGTTTTGGGGTCAAAACCAGCGAGGCGCCTTGTGTCACGCCGGACAATGTAGTGGAAATGTCGTCCAATATATTTTCGACTTGATTGGTTTCATCTGAAACTATCTGATCAATTTTTTTTCGATCATTTTTATCAACCTCGGACACTTCCAAAATACCGTCAACAAACATGCGCAAGCCCAACTGGGTGGGTATTCTACCAGCACTGGTATGTGGGCTTCCTAAAAGGCCCAAGAACTCTAAATCTTGCATTACGTTTCTAATTGTTGCCGCAGAAATATCTTCGCTAAAATCACGAGATAGCGTTCTAGAGCCAACAGGCTCTCCATCGCTCAAATAACCCTCTACCACTCGGCGGAAAACTTCGCGCGAGCGATTATTCATTTCGTCAAGGATTTCTTTTTTTTCAATCATCGCGACGTGTTTTAGCTTATATATTTCATTTAGCCTACTGAAAAACTTCAAACAGGGTTGCAAATTCACTTAATCGAGCTGTATTCCCAAATTAAAGCTGAAAGGATTTAAAATGCGCCCATCTGGTCGAAAGTTAGACGAGTTAAGAAACGTCTCAATAGAAACTAATATTACTATGCATGCTGAAGGTAGCTGCTTAATTAAAATGGGTAATACCCATGTTATATGTACTGCTACCGTAGAAGACAGGGTACCTCCATTTATCAAGGGGTCTGGACTGGGGTGGGTTACAGCAGAATATGGAATGCTACCAAGGTCAACTGGCTCAAGAATGCGAAGAGAAGCAGCTTCTGGCAAGCAGGGTGGCCGAACTGTAGAAATCCAAAGGCTGATCGGAAGGTCTTTGAGGGCTGGCGTTGATAGGCTTTCACTTGGCGAAAGACAGATAACTATCGACTGTGATGTTATACAAGCTGATGGTGGCACGCGCTGTGCTTCAATAACAGGAGGCTGGATGGCACTACGGCTTGCTATAGATAATCTTATGGACTCTAACATAATTCTAACTGACCCTTTGGTTTCGCCAGTTGCAGCTGTTAGTTGTGGTATTTATGCAGGACAACCTGTTTTAGATCTTGATTACTCTGAAGATAGTGAAGCAGGCGTGGATGGAAACTTTATTATGCTTGAAAACGGTAATTTGATAGAAACCCAAATAAGCGCCGAGAGCGCCACATATTCTAGAGATCAGCTAAATAGCCTAATAGATTTGGCAGAAAAGGGTACCTCAGAACTCTTTGACATACAAAGGGCAGCCAGACATTGATGCGAAAGTTTCATGGGGAAAAATTAGTGGTTGCTACTCATAATGAGGGAAAATTAGAAGAAGTACGTGCACTGTTTGCAAATAAGTCAGTTAAAATTCTAAGTAGTAAATCACTTGATCTACCAGAACCCAAGGAAACAGAGGATACTTTTATTGGAAATGCGCGCATAAAAGCGCATTCAGCATCAAAAATTACCAACCTACCTGCTCTTGCTGACGATAGTGGTATTACTATTGACGCTCTAAACGGATCACCAGGGGTGTATACTGCTGATTGGGCTGAAACGCCGGCCGGTAGAGATTTTTTCGTTGCGATGGAAAAAACATATCGAGCTTTAGAGGAAAAATCCGCACCCTATCCGAGAAAAGCCCAGTTTAGATGTACCTTAGTTTTAGCTTGGCCAGATGGCCATGACGAAGTGTTTGAGGGAACCCTGGATGGTCAGGTTGTTTGGCCACCACGAGGTTTGGACGGTCATGGTTATGATCCAATTTTTCAACCTGAGGGATATAGCATTACCTGTGGAGAAATGAGTTTCGAAGATAAAAATACGATAAGCCATCGATCTGTTGCTTTTAAAAAACTAGCCAGAGCTTGTTTTGACTGAGGACTGGGAAAATGGTGGGTTTGGGATTTATATCCATTGGCCCTTCTGCACAGCAAAATGTCCTTACTGCGATTTCAACAGTCATGTTAGAAGTAATATTAATCAAAAACAATGGCTTAAGGCTTATTTGAATGAGATAAAGAGAGTCTCAGAAAAAACGTCCAACCGAATATTAAATTCTGTTTTCTTTGGGGGCGGCACACCAAGCCTCATCGAGCCGTCAATTATTGGTGATGTATTAAACGAAATCCAAAAACATTGGAAAACAAAAAATAACTTTGAGGTTACGTTAGAAGCAAACCCAGGTTCAGTCGATGCTAAAAATTTTAAAGCATATAAAGAAGCCGGTGTTAATCGCACGTCTATGGGAATTCAGTCTCTCAATACAAAAGACTTAAAAGCCCTAGGCCGAACTCATACTGTTGAGGAAGCACTAGCTGCTTTTGAAATAGCTCGACAAAACTTCAAAGCCGTAAGCTTTGATTTAATTTATGCAAGACAAAACCAGAATATTAGTCAGTGGGAAAAAGAATTAAGCTTAGCCTTGAGCTTAGAGGCAAGCCATATGTCTTTATATCAATTAACTATTGAACAGGGAACAGCATTTGGCGACCGTTACAATCGGGGGTTGTTAAAAGGCTTACCTAATGATGATACTTCTGCAGATATGTATGATCTGACTTTAAGTTTATGTGAAGATCGCGGACTCGTATCTTATGAGGTATCTAATTATGCTCACGAAGGCTACGAAAGCATACATAACCTCATTTACTGGCGCTATGGAGACTACATTGGAATAGGACCAGGTGCTCATGGTCGTCTTACTATTGATGGAAAAAAATACGCTACCGAGACAGTCCTGTCGCCAGAAGCTTGGCTTAAAAAGGTAGAATGTGATGGATCAGGAGAGTCAAATTCTGTTGAGTTAACGGATCAACAGCAGGCTGCCGAATTTGTTATGATGGGCTTAAGATTGAAGGAAGGAATTAATTATCAAAGGTTCAAAAACTTATCAGGTTCTGCTTTCTCTAAAACAAAACTTAATTTTTTGAAGGACTTAAATCTCATCAAAGAGAAAGGCGGATACATAGCCACAACTAATTCTGGAAGAAAAGTTTTAAACTCTGTTCTTACAGAACTTTTAAATTAACGGTTATTTTTAAGTACTCTTTAAAAGTTTCTCACAAATGCGATCGAGCTCATCCAGCGTCTTATAAGTTATTGAAAGTAAACCTTTTTCTTTGCCCTCTTCATGATTGATTGACACCTTCATTTTTAATGCTGCAGACAGATCAGACTCTAAGATAATTGTATCAGCTGGTTTTTCGTTTGTCTTATTCTTGGTTTTTGCTTCTTTTAGACTCGCTTTCTTAGCTAAAAGTTCAGCATCTCTAACTGAAAGGCCTTGTGAAATTATCTGTTTTGCTAACGCCAGAGGGTTATCACATGTTACCAAGGCCCGGGCATGTCCGGCAGTCAATTTTCCTGAAATTAGAAAATCTTGTACCTCTGCTGGAAGATTGAGCAGTCTTAGCAAATTCGCTATGTGGCTCCTGCTTTTCCCAATTTCTTTAGAAAGACCTTCTTGGGTGTGATTAAAGTTATCCATTAAATTCTTATATCCAAGAGCCTCTTCTACAGGGTTTAAATCAGCCCTTTGTACATTTTCAATTATGGCTATTTCTAGAACCTCTGTATCAGTAAACTCTCTTACAATGACTGGTAATTCATGAATTTGTGCTCTTTGAGCCGCACGCCAGCGGCGCTCTCCAGCAACAATTTCAAAGCTTTCTTTGGTTCCTTGCTTTTTTCTTACAATCAGAGGTTGTACTACCCCTTTTGTTTTTATCGAATTAGCCAATTCGATAAGTTTTTCTTCTTGAAACGTTTTCCTAGGCTGATTTGGATTTGGATATATTTTTTCAACCGGTACGAGCTTCTCAAGTGTCTGATTTTCTGAGTTTACGCTACTACTTATGGGATCGTTATTAATATCACCCATTAAAGACGATAATCCTCTTCCAAGGCCTCGTGATTTACCTTTTCTTTCTACCATCAAAATCTCCTATCAAGAATTATTAGCTAATAACTCTTTGGCCAAATCCATATATGCTTTTGAACCCTTTGAGGAAGGATCGTAAGTTAAAACGGGCATTGAATATGAAGGCGCTTCACTCACCCGTACATTTCGTGGAATAATCGTTTCAAAAACTAGTTCTTTTAGATTGCTCCTAGCATCAGCTTCCACCTGTTTAGATAAATTATTTCTTCCATCAAACATGGTTAAAACTATCCCTTCAACTCGAAGGTTCTCATTTGCAGTCTGACGCACCTCTTTTACAGTCAGCAAGAGTTGGGAAAGCCCTTCCAGTGCAAAAAACTCACTCTGTAATGGTATCAAAACAGAATGAGACGCTACCATCGCATTTACCGTTAAAATATTTAAAGATGGTGGGCAATCAATCAGTATGAAGTCATATTTTTTCTTGTTTTCTTGCTTTTTTCGCAATGCTTCATGCAACAAGTGACTTCTTTTTTCGTTTGATATCAGATCTATATCAGCTGAGCTCAGGTCTATTGTTGCTGGAACAATACTTAAACCAGAGATTTCTGTTTCCATCGCAACTTTTTCTAAAGGAGCTCCTTCAACCAAAAATTCATATGTTGATAGTTCTCGGTCTTCGACCTCTACCCCCAATCCAGTGGATGCGTTCCCCTGTGGGTCCAAATCTATAATAAGAACTTTCTTTTTCAATTGTGAAAGCGCTGTCGCTAAGTTGATAGTTGTAGTTGTTTTGCCAACTCCACCTTTTTGGTTCGTCACTGAGATTATTTTTGCAGCTTTGGATCCACTACTTGGCACGCGAAAGCTCTCCTATTTTCAAAACTACTGACTTTGAATCAGTTATACTGGTAACAGCTTCCCAACTAAAGTTCCAAGCTTTCTGTGCTGCAACCAACTCTTCTTGCCAAGACTTTCCCTTTGCAAATATAAGCGAAGCATTATCACTAGCATGATTAAATGATAGCTCCAAAAGACTTGCTAAATCAGCTAAAGCTCTGGCTGATACAACATCTGCATTTTGCCTGTTACAGACCTCTATCCTATTGTTTATAATAGATATTTTAAGGTTCAACTCACGCTTAACAGTACTAAGGAAAGCACATTTTCTTCTGTCACTTTCAACTAACACTATTTCTCCATTGATATTTTTGTCTTGAGCAAGAATTGCAACAACCAGCCCAGGAAAACCAGCGCCAGATCCCATGTCCAACCATTTTTTAAAGCTTTTTTTTCTAGCATAAAAGATCTGCGCAGAATCTATAATGTGGCGGTTCCACATATCTGGCACGGTGCTTTTCGATATTAAATTTATACTTTTGTTCCACTTTTCAACAAGTGTTCGAAGCTGTTTCAGAAGCGCCATTGTTTCACGTGAAACATCTATTAAAACATCGTCACTCATCCGGCCTTGGTTTGGTTCTGACTCTGTTTAACTTTTGATAATATCAAAAAAAGAGCTGCTGGTGTCATTCCCTCTATACGAGAAGCTTGTGCTATATTTTTTGGTTTTTGGTAAATTAGTTTATTTGTAAGTTCATTCGATAAACCAGACATTGACAAATAGTCAAAGTTATTTGGAATCTCTATAGCCTCATCTCTTTTGATAGCCTCAATGTCTTTCTTTTGCCTGTCAATATAGTTGGAATATAGAGCATCTCTATGAGCTTGCTGCTGGATTTCTTTATCTATATGTATCAGCCTAGGATCAAATACTGTTATATTATCAAAAGTGATATTTGGAAAAGCTAACACTTGCTTCAAGTTTCTTTTATTTCCATCTTGGCTGACCGAAATACCCTGAGATAGTAATTGGTTTGGGCTAAACTCTTTTTCAGAAAGAATTTTATTACATTCTTCTATTTTCTCTGCTTTTTCTAAAAAAGCTTTCCGCCGCTCTGCAGAGACACAGCCTATCTCTATACCTTTCGGAGTCAATCGTTGGTCCGCATTATCTGCACGTAGCGAAAGCCTGAACTCTGCTCTAGAAGTAAACATTCTATATGGCTCGCTTACTCCCTTAGAAATCAGGTCGTCTATCATAACACCTATATAACTATCTGATCTTGAGAAAGTAATTGTGTCTGCATCGGCTGAAGCTGCTGCTGCATTCAAACCGGCAACCAACCCTTGAGCTGCCGCTTCTTCATATCCTGTTGTCCCATTGATTTGACCTGCCAAATAGAGGCCAGAAACACCATTAACACTTAAGGTTTGCGATAATGACCGAGGATCAACATAATCATATTCTATTGCGTAGCCTGGTTGTAAGATCTCAACATTCTCTAATCCTTTTATAGAGCGTACATATTGTTCCTGTATTTTCTCAGGAAGAGATGTAGAAATTCCATTAGGATATATAGTGTTTACTGAAAGACCTTCCGGTTCTAAAAATACTTGATGTGAGCTCTTATCCCTAAATCGAACTATTTTATCTTCTATAGATGGACAATATCTAGGACCTACGCCATCGATATGACCTCCATACATTGCTGATTTTGATAGGTTTTTTTCTATAATCTCATGTGTCTTTTCATTAGTAAACGTTATCCCACATGAGATTTGCTCTGCTGTTGGTTTTTGGGACAAAAAAGAAAACATTGTTGGCTCTGTATCGCCAGGCTGGCTTTCCAGATCTTCCCAATTTATAGACTTTCCATTTAGTCTTGGAGGGGTTCCCGTTTTTAGTCTGCCCAACCTTAAGCCAAAACCCTCTATCTTTTCTGCAAGTTTTAATGAAGGGTTAGATCCCATACGACCAGCAGAGTAGGAAACCTCTCCTATGTAGACCTTTCCTCGAAGAAACGTTCCTGTGGTTATAATGGTAGATTTTGCTAAAATTTCGGAACCGTCAGCTAAAAGCACGCCTTTAACCTTAGATTGAGAGCCAACAAGGTCTACAACCTCGCCTTCTAGTATGGATAAATTTTCAATCGAGCTTAATGCTTTTTTTATTGAGCTTTGATATAACAAACGGTCGGCCTGAACCCGCGGACCCTGAACAGCGGGGCCCTTTTTTCTATTTAATAGCCTAAATTGAATACCTGCCTCGTCTGCTGATCGAGCCATAATCCCATCTAGAGCATCAATTTCACGAACCAAATGGCCTTTTCCAAGGCCTCCTATAGCAGGATTACAAGACATTACACCAAGATCAGAGGCCTTCAGAGTGACGAGCGCAGTTCTAGCACCCATCCTTGACGAAGCTGCTGCTGCCTCACTACCAGCGTGTCCACCTCCAACCACGAGTACATCAAATTGTTTCACGTGAAACATCCCTTACTTTCCCAAACAAAAAGAAGAAAAAATCTCATCAAGGACTTTTTCTACATCCACCCTACCAAATAACTCATCTAAGGTGTAGGCTGTTTGTCTTAATTCTTCTGCCACCAGATCGTAAGAAGCAGGACCATCATCCACAAGTTTTTTTGCAGTTTTCAGTTTGCTTATAGATCTATCAATAGCCTCTTTATGCCTAAATCTTGTCGCCAGACCTTGGTTTTGAATAGTTTTCTCTAATTCATTTTTTATAGAGCCTATCATGTTATCTAAGCCAAAACCTGTAACGGCTGAAAGACCGTTTTCCTGATTTCCTTCATCACACTTTGATATAAACGTTAATGTTTTTGGGTTTTTTATTTCTGGCAGCGTTTCACCATCTTCTGTTAACATCACCACCAGATCCGAAGAATTTGCTCTTTCTATCGCCCTGGTTATGCCTTTTGTCTCTATCAAATTATTAGTCTCCCTCAAACCAGCTGTATCAAGCATCGTTACAGGTAATCCATCTAAATCCATTCTTACCTCTATGATATCTCTAGTTGTTCCAGCCTGTTCTGAAGTAATAGCCGCCTCTCTTCCCGCCATTGCGTTTAAAAGTGTAGACTTACCAACATTTGGTTTCCCTACTATAGCGACCTCGAAACCAGTTCTTATTCGTTCGGCTACATTTATGCTTTTCGATTCTTTATCTAAGTCGTTGATTATATTTGTTAAAATGCATTTTACGTCTTTAGAAACATCTGTGGGCACCTCTTCATCAGCAAAATCTATCGTAACCTCTATTAAAGCCATCGCTTTAATTATCATTGAGCGCCATTCTTGAGCTCTTTCCCCCAGTTTACCTGAAAGAACCTTCAAAGCCTGAACTCTTTGAGCTTCTGTTTCGGCCTCTATAAGATCAGCAAGGCCTTCTATTTCTGCCAGATTAAGTTTTTCGTTCAAAAATGCCCTGCGAGTAAACTCACCGGGTAAAGCTTGTCGAAAATTAGAGATCTTTGAAAGTGTTTCTAAGGTCTTTTGAATTACAGCTATACTTCCATGAATATGTAATTCAACTACATCCTCTCCTGTAAAACTGTTTGGGCCTTTAAATGAAATTACTAGTGCCCTATCAAGATGAAGCCCTTCGTTTGTAAATAAATCACAAAGTATTGTTTTTCTTGGTTTTATTTGAATATCTTTACTCATCGACTTGAGTGATAAAAAGGCATCAGGACCTGAAATTCTTACAACTGCGATTCCTGCGCGTCCCTGTGATGTGGAAAGCGCATAAATGGTATCAGTCATAGAAAACCCCTAAATTAGGTATTCATAGAGTCAAAAAATTCGGAATTTGTCTTAGTTTGTTTTAATTTTGATAAAAGAAATTCTATTCCATCAGTTGTACCCATTGGATTCAAAATACGTCGTAATACAAACGTTTTTTGTAAATCTATTTTATCAATAAGCAGATCTTCTTTTCTTGTACCAGACTTTAAAATATCAATTGCTGGAAATACCCTTTTGTCCGCAACTTTTCTATCTAATACTATCTCGCTATTACCCGTGCCTTTAAATTCCTCAAAAATAACCTCATCCATTCGGCTGCCCGTATCTATTAACGCTGTAGAAATGATAGTTAATGATCCGCCTTCTTCTATATTCCTTGCTGCTCCGAAAAATCTTTTTGGCCTTTGAAGAGCGTTGGCATCAACACCACCTGTTAAGACTTTTCCAGATGAAGGTATTACTGTATTGAAAGCTCTTCCTAACCGAGTAATAGAGTCCAAAAGAATAACAACATCTCTCTTATGTTCAACGAGCCGCTTTGCTTTTTCAATAACCATTTCTGACACAGCTACATGCCTGGCTGCCGGTTCATCAAAAGTAGACGAAATAACCTCTCCCTTAACAGATCTCTGCATATCTGTAACTTCTTCCGGTCTTTCATCAATTAGTAAAACAATAAGATAACACTCTGGATGATTTTGCTCGATGCTATGAGCTATATTTTGTAAAATAACGGTCTTACCTGTCCTGGGCGGCGCTACTATAAGTGACCGTTGACCCTTACCAATAGGAGCGACTAAATCTATAACTCTTGCAGATTTGTCTTTAACTGTTGGGTCTTCAATTTCCATTATAAGACGCTCATCTGGATAGAGCGGTGTTAAGTTATCAAAAGCTATTTTATGTTTCGCTTTATCTGGATCTTGAAAATTAATTTGGTGCGCTTCTATCAGAGCAAAATATCTTTCATTATCTTCTGGTGATTTAATTAATCCCTCTATTGTATCCCCAGTTCTTAAAGAATATTTTCTAATCATATCAGGAGAGACATAAATATCATCTGGTCCCGGAAGATAATTTGCTTCCGGTGATCTCAGAAAGCCAAATCCATCTTGCAAAACTTCTAGAACACCATCTCCAGCAATTTCCCAGCCTTCATCTGCTCTCTCACGCAAGATTTGAAACATCATTTCACCCTTGCGCATAGTTGATGCATTTTCTATTTCTAAGTCTTCAGCCATAGAAAGAAGATCTTTAGGGCTCTTAACTTTAAGATCAGATAAATTTAGGCGCGTAGAAGACATACTGATACCTGTTATTAATTGTTAAAACTTTATGAAAACCAACATAGGACAATGTTGCAGCGATTACGTATACCGATGGCTTAGTTGAGTCAACTTCTTTAAAATTTTACAACTACTGAAAATACAATCACTACCATTAAAACAGTGGGAACTTCATTCATTAATCTGTACTGCTTACCTGTTAGAAGATTATTTCCTTGTATAAAAATTTTCCGTCTTTTTGCTAACCACATATGAAACCAGGTCATTGCTATTATTCCAAATAATTTAAGCCAAGGCCAATATAAAGACCAATCAACTATTCCAGGTGTTAAGTATAATAAGATACCACAAATCCAACTTATTATCATAGCAGGGTTCATTATAATTCTTAGGAGTTTAAGTTCCATTAACTGAAAAATACTATCTAGTTCTTCTTTTCCAGAACCTTTTTCTACATGATATACAAATAAGCGTGGCAAATAAAACAAGCCAGCCATCCAGGATATAACAGCTATTATATGAAAACCTTTCACCCAAGGGTACAAAGTAGAAAGTATATCACTAAAATAATTAAGCATTCGGCCTCTATATAATAATAAAAGATTTATATAAAAAGTAGTTTATTGTTGTAGCGTCAGTATAACCTGTGGATTAAAATTTATCCATAGTATTACACAGTTTAAAAACCTAGTAAGATATTGAAAAATAATATAAAAAAACAAAAGCTAACAGTGTGTGGAAAATTTATAAAATTCATTTCCACAAAGGATAAGAAATAAGTAAATTGTTCCTAAGTTAATCAAAAGATAAAAAATTTAATTTTTAAATTTGTAATAAACAGTTAAGCAAAAACTAAACAATTTTTATCCACTAAAATATACATGGTTTTATTTATGGTAAATGATCTTTTATTAGCTTCTTCGTCTTCAATAAGAAAACAATTATTTGAAAAAGCAAATGTATCAGTTAAATGTGTAAAGCCAAACGTAGATGAAGAGTCAGTTAAAGCTTCTCTACTGATGGAAAAATACAAAGCTAGAGACATAGCCGATGCGTTGGCGGAACTAAAAGCCACTAAAGTTTCCTCGATGAACCCCGCTAATTTAGTTATTGGCTGTGATCAAATTTTAGAACTAGAAGGTTCAATTCTAAAAAAGCCAGCCAGTAAAGAAAAAGCGATAGATCAGATACTGACAATGTCAGGAAAAAAACATGTGGCATATTCAGGCGCTGTTATATGTGAAAATGGTAAACCTGTATGGCGGTTTGTTGGTAAAGCAGAACTATATTCCAACTATTATAAAGAGGATTATGTTACAAAATATGTGAATAGGAATTGGGAAAGCATTAAAGAAAGTGTAGGTGGATACAAAATTGAAGAGGAAGGTAGCCGTTTGTTTTCAAAAATTACAGGTGATTTTTTTTCTATTTTAGGAATGCCTTTAATAGAAATAAATAATTATCTAAGCACAAAGGGCTCAATCGATGAGTAATAAAAAGCCTCTGTTAGCTGCCGTTTTAGGAAATCCCATATCACATTCAAAATCCCCCCGAATGCATAACTATTGGTTAAAACAAAACAAGATTGAAGGTTATTATATACCAATAAAAGTGGAAGATAATAAGCTAGAAGAAACTATATATTCTTTAAAAGATATGGGTTTTTCTGGAGCTAATGTTACTATTCCACATAAAGTGAAGGCTTTAGATATTGCGCACCAATCTTCTAAAAGAGCACAAGACATTGGCGCAGCAAACACACTTACTTTTACAGAAGCGGGAAGTATCTATGCGGACAATACGGACGGTTATGGATTTATAAATAATATTAAAAGTAAATACACTGATTGGATTCCAGGAAGAGGCTCATCATTAGTTTTAGGAGCAGGAGGAGCTAGTAGAGCTGTTGTTGCAGCTTTATTGGAGCAAGGGTCAAGCGACGTTATTGTGTTGAATAGAACTATAGAAAGAGCACAAGAATTAAGAGATAAATATGATAAAAGAGTAAGGGTTGAAAAGTGGAGTTCACTGAACGAAATAGTTGCTACATGTAACAATATTATAAATACAACGTCTTTAGGCATGAATGATGAAACAGCGATTAACATCAATCCAGAAGCCATATCTGAAAAAGCGCTTATTTCAGATCTTGTTTATACCCCTTTAGAAACAAACCTATTAAAAATCGCCAAGAATAGAAAAATAAGATTCGTTGACGGGTTAGGTATGTTAATTCATCAAGGTGTGCCAGGTTTTGAGGCATGGTTTGGTAAAACTCCACTAATCACAGAAGATCTAAGAGAGTTATTATTACAATGATATTCAAGCTTGGGCTTACAGGATCCATGGGAATGGGAAAAACAAGCACAGCTTTATTATTTCAAAAGCATAATTGTGGAGTTTGGGACGCAGACAAAGCGGTACACAGATTATACAGCAAAGGTGGCGCCGCAGTGAAACCAATTCAAAAATATTTCCCGGGCGCAGTAAAAGGAGGTTCGGTAAGCAGAGAAGAGCTAAAAAAAATATTAAAAAAAGACTTTACTCAGATAAAAACTCTGGAAAGCATAGTTCATCCTTTAGTTTCAGAAGATAGAAAACATTTTATTGATACGACAAAATTTAAAATAAATGTTTTTGATATACCGTTACTGTTTGAAACAGGAGCGAATAAGTTAATGGATAAAGTTGCATGTGTATACGTGTCTAAGACTATTCAGATGGACAGAATAAAATCACGAAAAACAATGGAATATATAGAGATAAAAAGGATCCTTGATCAGCAAATGCCTATAGAGGAAAAAAGTAAATTAGCTGATTTTGTAATAGAGACTTTCAATAAGCGAGACACCGAAAAACAAGTTTTGAATATTATAAAAAAAATAGAAAGTGATTTTAATGCGTGAAATAGTTTTAGACACAGAGACTACAGGCTTAGATCCAGGGGCAGGTGACAGAATAGTGGAAATAGGGGCTGTAGAGCTTTGGAACCATCTGCCTACAGGTAAGACTTTTCATAAATATTTGAACCCAGAACGAAATATGCCGGACGAAGCACAGGCCGTTCATGGTTTGACGGAAGATTTCTTAAAAGATAAACCCGTGTTCTCTCAAATTGTCGATGAATTTTTGGAATTCATTGAAGGTTCAAAACTAGTTATACACAATGCTTCTTTTGACATGAAGTTCATTAATTCTGAGCTAGCGTTGGTGAGAAAAGAAGAACTGCCAAATAGTATGGCAATAGATACCTTGGCGATAGCTAGGAAAAATTTTCCAGGCTCACCGGCCTCTTTAGATGCATTATGTCGGCGATTTAATATCGATAACTCATCAAGGACGCTTCACGGTGCTTTATTGGATTCAGAAATTCTAGCAGAGGTCTACCTCGAACTAATAGGTGGTCGTCAACCTGATTTTGGTCTTTCCGATATTAATAATATAGAGGATAAGAAAATAGATCAAAAAAAGCAAAGCTTGAAAAGGTCTAAACCACTAAAGGTTCGTCTAACTGAAGAAGAAAAAGACGCGCATGCAGCTTTTGTACAACAACTTGGAGAAAATGCTGTTTGGAATAAATTAGAAACAAAAAATTAGTTTTTTGTCGCCTTTTCAGCTTCTGCTTGGCGCCTAGCAATTTCGTTTTGATATAGTGCTAGAAAATTTATCTGCTCAAGGTTTAAAGGAGGAAAACCTCCATCACGTGTTACATCACCAACAATTCGTCTTAAATAAGGAAATAATATTCTAGGGCATTCGATCATCAAGTACGGGTGGATCTGGTCTTCTGGAACACCCGTTATTTCAAATATTCCACCGTATTCTATCTCCAATATAAAAAGTTTGGCGTTGTCACCGTCATTTGCTTTTTCAGATTTGGCAGACGAGTCGACTGATAACTTAATTAAAACCTCGTATTGGCTTTCTATTTTTCTCTTCTTTGCATCAAGGTTAACTCTTACTTTTACATCTGGAGCAGAATTACTATCCAATCCCCTCTGAGCCAAAATATTTTCGAATGACAGATCCCTTATAAATTGCGCCAAAACTTTGGTGTTGGGTTGTACCGGTTGTTTTTCTTCTGCCATTTAAAACTCCACATGGTTTTTTGTTTTATTTATTAATTCAATCACCATTATTGGTCCATGGCGACTTTTCTTCTGGTCTGACTTCTTTGTAGTCTGTTATTTCGATGTCTGTGTAACTCTGTGTGCTGCTGTGAGGTTTGCTCTCGCTAGACAGGCTTATAAATTTTAAATTATTTTTTAACCATGAAAATGTGACGCTTCTTACACCCGGTATTAATAACAGAAATCCCACGGAATCTGTAAAAAAACCAGGTGTTAAAAGTAAAGCACCTGCAAACAAGATCATTGCACCATGTACTATAGGTTCGGTTGGGTTTTTTAGTTCATTAAGTTTACCTTGGATTTCTTTTAATACGTAAATACCTTGTGCTTTAACCAAAAAGGTACCCAAAATAGCTGTGAGCAATATGATTGAAAGAGTAATATAAGTGCCGATTGCCCCTCCAATTATTATGAAAAGCCAAATTTCCAAAACAGGAACAACAATAAATAACAATAACAACCACATATTTTTTGCTCCAATTAATCGTGTGGTGGACTTGTTGGGTCTTTGCACCTACATAGATAATGAGATAGAGGAATTCCACATATTCTTTGACAGAGGCTAAAATGAACCCTGCGCTTATTGAACTGATTATTCTGGCTGGTATTGCTGTGTTTTTATTTTTAAGGCTGAGAAGTGTCCTTGGAACACGTGAAGGTTTTGAAAAACCACGAATGCAGCCTAAAAATGACGCGCCTAAGCGCGATTTCAAAGTAATAGATGGTGGAGAAGACAAAGACATTACGGATAATGTAGATAAAAACTCTAAATCTGCAGAAGCCTTAAAGTTAATAAAGTCTGAAGATGAAAACTTTACAGTAAATGAATTTTTGTCAGGAGCTCGATCTGCTTATGAGTGGATCCTTATGTCTTTTGAAAAAAATGAAATTGATGAAATTAGAGAGCTATTGAGTGAAGAGGTTGCCGAAGCTTTTGATGCGGTTGTTGATCAACGGGTATCACAAGGTCTAACAATAGAAGCAGAGTTTATCGGTATAAGAGAAATGAAGTTGGTGGAAGCAACTTATAGCTCAAATACCAAAACTGCGGAGATCTCAGTTTCTTTTGTTGGAGAAATGACATCTGTTGTAAAAAATTCCTCAGGAGAGATAGTTGAAGGCGACTCTAAACAAATAAAAAGGCAAAAAGATACCTGGACGTTCTCTAAGGATATAAAATCTTCAAATCCAAATTGGTTACTGGTGGCAACTGGTGAGTAGCGCCTGCTAAGTACATTTAGCTATTTTACCCAGACCTTGGGTGGGAAAGATATGAAACAGCGTATTTTAAAAGATGAAGAAAAAGAGTTATGGAACGAATTCTCTAGATCAACTAAGCCCCTAAGGTCGCAAAATAAAATAAACAAAAATCCCAGTACTATAAAAGCTACAAAACAAAAAAACCATGATTTGAATAAAAACACTACTAATGTAACGAATGTTAGACTCAACACAAAAATCATAAAAGATGCTAAGCTCGCGCCCTCTTTAAGAATGGACGCGAAACTTCACAATAAATTAAAGCAAGGAAAGCTTAGACCACAAGCAAAGCTAGATTTGCATGGTTTGAATTTGGCTCAAGCTCAGCCAGCACTAACAAATTTTGTTTTGGACTCTTATGATAAAGGTCTTCGGCTCGTACTAGTAATAACCGGTAAAGGGCGAAATACTGAAAATAACGACATCATACCTAGAAGAGTAGGTGTATTAAAGACCAATGTTCCCAATTGGTTGGCTAATGAGCCTGTAAACAGTAAAATTCTCCAAACAACTGAGGCTCACGTCAGGCATGGTGGTGGTGGGGCTTATTACGTATATTTAAAAAAGAAAAAGTAACCAGTCGATTAAGTAAACGAATATCTTTTGGAAAAGTAGGATACAGTTAATGGAACTGAAAGAAAGTAAGCTAATTAATACGGACAAAGCCACTGTTTGGAACGCTTTAATGTCCCCTGATGTTCTATTAAAATGTATACCAGGGTGTAAAGAAATGACAGGTGATCCAGAAAATGGTTTTGAGGCAACTGTAGTCCAGAAAGTAGGGCCAGTAAAAGCTACGTTTAAAGGACAAGTTACGCTTTCTGATCTGATATTGGAGAATAGTTTAAAATTGAAAGGCGAAGGAAAAGGAGGAGCAGCAGGTTTTGCAAAAGGAGAGGCAAGGGTAAACATGTCGGAGGAAAACGGTTTGACCACTTTATCCTATACAGTGAATGCAAAAGTTGGTGGCAAGTTGGCCCAACTGGGTAGTAGAATTATAGATGGATTTGCAAAAAAAATGGCAGACCAGTTTTTTGAAAACTTTAAGGCCACCGTGGAAGGCGATCCAATTCCTCAAAAAGAAAAGAAAAGCTGGTTTAAAGGTAAATCGGTTTAAAAAACAACGAAACTCTTAAAAATCACAAGCAGATCTAATGGATTTTATATTATCTCCGTAAGGAGCAGGGTTGGTTACTGAACCGTTTTTAAAAACAGCAGAACCAGCAACTAATATATTTGCCCCAGCTTCTACAGAAAGTGGCGCTGTCACAGCGGTCACTCCTCCATCAACCTGTAAATGAATTGGTCGATCTGATATCATTTCTCTAAGCTTTTTTATTTTTCTAAGTTGTGATTGGATAAAACTCTGTCCTCCAAACCCTGGATTTACTGTCATAACGCAAATTAAATCAATATCTTCTAAAAGATATTCTATACTTTCTGCTGGTGTAGACGGATTTAGTGCAATACCAGCTTTACAACCTGAATCACGGATTGCTTGCATTGTCCTGTGTGAATGATTTCCCGCTTCTATATGAGCTGTTATGATGTCTGCTCCAGCCTTAACAAAATCATTTATATAATTATCAACGTTTGAAATCATCAAATGCACATCCATTGTAGTGTTTATATGCGGACGAATAGCACTACAAAGTGGGGGGCCAAAAGTCAGGTTTGGAACAAAGTGCCCATCCATAACATCAACATGTATCCAGTCTGCTCCTTGACTTTCTACAGCTTCGATTTCTTTTCCAAAATTAGCAAAATCGGCAGACAGAATGGACGGAGCTATTTTAATAGAGCGGTCAAAGTTCATACTTGTATCCTCACAATTCGTTAATTAAGCCATACATTTTTAAAATTTAAATCTCAACTATTAGTCATTTTATGACTTTAATGTTTAGGTTAACGTGTATGAATGAAGCAAAAAGGTTGAAAAAGTGTTACCAGATTGGACAAAAGAAATTGAAGACAGCCTTTCTAAAATAAGGTCCCACATTGTTAAAACGCCAACATTTGAAACATCTTCTTTTGGACAAAAAGTTGATCTAAAATTGGAACACTTACAACACACAGGAAGTTTTAAGTGTAGAGGAGCCTTTAATTCACTTTTAAATAATGGAATGGCAAGTCAAGGAGTAGTTGCTGCTTCTGGAGGAAATCATGGAGCAGCAGTTGCATATGCTGCGCAAAAGCTAGGTATAAAGTCCCACATATTTGTTCCAGAGCTTTCTGGAAAAACAAAAATAGAACTAATCAAAAAAACTGGTTCTAATTTAACAATAGTACCGGGTGCTTATGCTGATGCGCTAGAGGCTGCTAACAAATATCAAGCAGAGACGAACGCTATTTCTGTTCATGCTTATGATACAGCTGAAACAGTAGTTGGCCAAGGAACACTGTTTTGTGAATGGGAACAGCAGGGCCTACAAGCAGATACATTAATAATAGCCGTTGGTGGTGGAGGGTTAATTTCTGGAGCTATTTCTTGGTTTGGTAAGACAAAAAAAATAGTGGCAGTCGAGCCTGAGAAGTGCCCAACATTAAATGTTGCATTAGAAAATGGCAAGCCAACGAGTGTTTCTGTTTCCGGGGTTGCTGCTAATGCATTAGGTGCAAAATTAATTGGAAATATTTGTTTTAATCTGTCAGTGCAAAATGAAATTGAGAGTGTTTTAGTATCAGATAGTGAAATCGTTGAAGCACAAAAATTGCTTTGGGAAAAACATCGTATGTTGGTAGAGCCCGCTGGGGCAGCTGCATTGGCTGCAATCGTTTCAGGTAAATATCAACATAGCCCAAATGAAAAAATGGCTATTTTAATTTGTGGAGCAAATCCAACTGTGGCACCAGAATTTTAAAATAACATTGTAACATTTAATTTCGCTGTTTATAGGGTCACAAAAGTTTGAGGAGCGATATGATGTCTAATGCTATATTAGAAAGTGAAATTGAGGCAGCATGGAACATAAGAGATACTATAACTCCTAGCACTGAGGGAAAGGTTCGCGACGCAATAGAAGAAACCTTGGAAGCCCTAGATAAAGGTGAGCTTCGTGTAGCAGAAAAGACAGAAAATAATGTCTGGAAAGTCAATCAATGGGCAAAAAAAGCTGTTCTCCTTGGGTTCAGAATTAAAGATATGGAAATCCAAAATGGCGGTCCCCAGTCTTCAGGTTGGTGGGATAAAGTGGACAGTAAATTTAAAAACTGGACTGAAAAATCATGGAAAGAAGCGGGTTTTAGAGCAGTTCCTAATTGTGTGGTTAGGAAGTCAGCATACATAGCTCCCGGTGTTGTTTTAATGCCATCTTTTGTGAACTTAGGCGCTTATGTTGATGAAGGGACAATGGTTGATACTTGGGCTACAGTAGGAAGTTGCGCGCAAATAGGTAAAAATGTTCATCTTTCTGGAGGTGTCGGTATAGGAGGTGTTTTAGAGCCCATGCAGGCTGGACCGACTATAATAGAAGATAATTGTTTTATCGGCGCAAGATCAGAGGTTGTTGAAGGGTGCATAGTTCGAGAAGGATCTGTTTTGGGCATGGGGGTGTATATTGGTCAATCTACAAAAATAGTAGATCGAGAAACAGGAGAGATCATGTATGGAGAAGTGCCACCTTACTCTGTTGTGGTTTCAGGTTCCATGCCATCTAAAAATAACGTAAGTCTATATTGTGCTGTGATTGTTAAACGTGTTGATGAAAAAACGCGAAGCAAAACAGGAATAAATGAGCTATTAAGGGACTAACAATAGCTTAATAGTTAAGTGCCAAAGAAAATGACGAACAAAAAAAAGGCCGTATATACTTTAGTTGTTCAAGTTGGTCGTGCAAAAAATGATGGTCTACCAAAAGGTTCAACAGGAGCCGGTTTGTTATGTTATGCTAGCGGTATCGATGAGCCAGAAGCAGTAAGAGAAACAGTTGCAATTTTAAAGCAAGCTGATCTGGCACCATTAGATGTCGCTGGACATGGTACTATAGAAGACCGTTTAAAAGACGGTGAGGAAATTGCTGAAGAAGAGTTAGAATTGATGGAGCGGGCAGAAAAAGAAAATAGTGTCATTATCGCTCAAATGACACCTTTTTTTGAAAATTGAAAAAAATGCCCAAAACAGTTTTATTAGATTTAGATGGCACCTTATCAAACTCTGGGTTAGCCATTATCAAGTCAATAAACTACGCCTTAATAAATATGGGTCACAAAAAACTTGAAGGCGATACTTCTTGGGTTGTTGGTCCCTCACTTTGGCCAACCTTTAGAAAGCTTGGAATAGAGGAGAGTGAATTAGAGAAAGCAATTTCACTGTATAGAAAATGCTATACAGAAGGAGCCATGTATGATGGTGTTTTCTATGCTGGCGTCTTAGAGCAGCTAGAAAGCCTCAAAGCGCAAGGGTATTTGTTAGCGTTGGTTACATCTAAACCAATTTCCTATGCTTCTAAGATAACAGAGTTCTTTGGCGCATCAAAATTTTTAGACTTTGAGTTTGGTTCCGAACTAGATGGAACTCGTTCTGATAAAACTGACCTTATCAGTTTTGCATTGAGTAAAATAAAAATAGCACCTGAAGATGCTGTGATGGTTGGAGACCGTAGCTACGATATGATTGGAGCAAAAAATAACAAAGTTCTTGGTCTTGGAGTTTTATATGGTTACGGGAGTAGAAATGAGCTTTTAAAATCAGGAGCGAAGTTTTTAATTGAGAACCCTGAGGAATTAGCAAAAGTTATTATGCAAGCCTTGCCCTTTAGGAAAGATTAAAATGAAGACAGACCCAGTATCATTGACAGCCAATCTTATTCGTTGTCCTTCCGTTACACCCGAAGAGGGTGGAGCAATAGAATTATTAGAGCGTTTACTAGAGACGAATGGTTTTTCATGCACGAGGATCATAAGAGGACAAGTGAGCAATTTGTTTGCTAAGTGGGGATCTGGAAAAAATGGAAGAGTTTTTGGATTCAACGGTCATACAGATGTTGTTCCCGTCGGCGACCTTTCTTCTTGGTCAGTAGATCCATTTGGTGCGGAAGTAAAAGAAGGGTTTTTATATGGCCGCGGGGCTACGGACATGAAATCAGGCGTTGCAGCTTTTGTGGCAGCTGCAATTGATTTTGTAAACAATAACCCTCCTGATGGGTCTGTCATAATAACTATTACGGGAGATGAGGAAGGTGATGCTGAAGATGGAACGGTGGCTATATTAGATTGGATGAAACAGAATGGTGAGAAGATTGACCACTGCTTAGTTGGCGAACCAACATCTCCTTCGAAAATGGGAGAGATGATGAAAATCGGACGTCGCGGCTCAATGACTGCAAAAGTCATAGCAACGGGTATTCAAGGTCATTCAGCCTATCCTGATCGGGCTAAAAATCCGATTTTAGCCATGGTAAAATTATTAGATATTTTAGCTTCTCACCAACTTGACACAGGAACTGAACACTTTGACCCCTCAACTTTAGCCATAACTTCTGTTGATACGGGTAATAAGGCATCTAATGTAATACCAGCTTCTACCACTGCTACAATAAATATAAGATTTAATGATAGTCATTCAGGATCGTCGCTCATCTCATGGCTGGAGGAAGAAATAGACAAAGTATCTGCTGAATATGGAATTCAATTTAAAACTGATTTTAAAATCACAGGCGAAAGCTTTATAACACCTCCTGGTGAGCTTTCGGAGTTGATTTCAGAAGCAGTTAAAAAAGAGTTGGGAGTGCAACCAAAACTATCAACAACTGGTGGAACATCGGACGCTAGATTTATTAAAAATATATGCCCAGTAACAGAATTTGGTTTGGTAGGCAAAACAATGCATGCCATTGATGAGAGGGTAGAAATAAATCAAATTAACCAATTGAAAGAAATCTATACTCGAATTCTCGAGGCATATTTTGAGAAAGTCTAAAGCCTGCCTAATAATCATGGCAAAAGAGCCTCTGCCGGGACAAGTAAAAACCAGGTTGGCCAAAGATTTAGGAACGACAGTAGCTGCTTGGTGGTTTCGGCATCAATTAAAAAATATATTAAGAAACTTGAGTGACCCTCGGTGGGAACTAGTTATTTCGTTAAGCCCAGATTTCTTTGTGAAAAGAAGTAAATTTTGGCCTTCAAAAATAAAGTGTATTCCACAAGGCAAGGGTAATTTAGGGCAGAAAATGCAAAATATTTTCATGTATTATTTAAATCGCCCTGTTTGTATAATTGGAGGCGATATACCAAACATTACAAAGTTAGAGATTTCTAAAGCTTTCAGAAAACTTGGATCACGAAAATTTGTTGTTGGCCCAGCTGAGGATGGTGGGTTTTGGTTAATTGGCCATCAAGGACAGCTTCCAAGAAAACTCTTTGAAGGAGTTAGGTGGTCTTCCCCTTGGACACTATCAGACACAATTGAAACTTTTGAAGACCAACCATTTTCTTCGCTTTCTAAATTGCAGGACGTTGACAGTTTGGCTGACCTAGAAGCGGTAAAAATAAAAACCAATTGTTAGGTTACAGAAAAGAAACAGTTTTTGTTAATGAGCAAATTACCAACAAAAAAGCAAATCCAAGATTGGATTAAAGATAACCCAAAAAAATCTAGTAAGCGTGAAATTGCTAAGGCTTTTGGAATAAAGGGCTCCATGCGTGTTGAGTTAAAGAAAGTTTTGAAAGAATTAACTTTAAGCGGGGAAATAGATAAAAATAAAAAGTCTTTTAAGAATCCAAACCAACTTTCAAGTGTTTGTATTTTGCAAATGATGGCAAGTACTAGCGATGGTGATCTTTTTGCAAGGCCAGTTGATTGGAAAGGTGATGAGCCCGAACCGATTGTTTTGATGGTCTTTCGCGCATCTGATCCTGCATTAGCATATGGTGATAGAGTTCTTTCTAAAGTTTCCGTAGTTCACGATGAACAATACCAATATGAGGGACGGATTATTAGGGTTTTGAAAAAAACTCCAAAGAACACTTTAGGAATTTACAAGGAAACCTCAGAAGGTGGCCGCATACTTCCAATAGAAAAATCAGGAAGGGAGTGGAGCGTCAAATTGAGTGATGCTCTTGATGCTAAGGATGGTGAACTTGTCGAGGCAGAGCAAATAAAAGGAAAGAGAGCGTCTGGTTTATATGCGGCCAGGGTGATCAATATAGTTGGTGATCCATCAGGACCAAAGGCCGTCTCTCTGATAGCGATACATCAACACGGAATTCCACATCAATTTCCAGAGGATGTATTAAATGAGTCAGAGAATAGCCACTTCTCAGTCGATGCAAAGCGCGAAGATCTGACAAAAATTCCCTTTGTTACAATTGATCCATCTGATGCCCGTGATCATGATGATGCTGTTTACTCTCATCCTGATAAGGACCCTTCTAATGTCGGAGGTCATGTTTTGTGGGTTGCGATAGCCGATGTTGCCCATTTTGTTAAACCAGGGAGTGCACTCGATAAAGAGGCCAGAAAGCGAGGTAATTCAACATACTTTGCTGATAGAGTTGTTCCCATGTTGCCAGACAGGCTTTCGGGAGACTTATGTAGTATTCACGAAGGCATTGAGCGGCCTTGTTTAGCGGTATGCATTACAATTGATAAGTCGGGCAAGAAACTGAAACAAACATTCCACCGAGCAAATATAAAAAGTGTAGCGTCTTTAAATTACGAAGAAGTTCAAAAATCAGTTGAGGGTACAGTAAATGAGAAGGTGAAACCACACTTTGAAAATGTTATAAAACCTCTCTATGAATGTTATTTTTGTTTAAAAAAATCTAAAGATTTTCGCCAACCACTTGATTTAGACCTGCCTGAGCGAAAAGTAGAGCTATTTAAAAATGGCAGAGTAAAAGCAGTTGTCTTGAAGGAGCGATTTGACTCTCATAGGCTCATAGAAGAATTTATGATTTTAGCAAATGTTGCTGCAGCTGAAGAGCTTTCTAAGGCTAGAAGTGAATTTCTTTACAGGGTTCATGAAGAGCCAACACCAGAAAAATTGAATGCTCTTAGAGAGGTTGCCCAATCAGCAGGCTTTAATTTAGCAAAAGGACAAGTTTTGCAAACAAGTCATTTGAATGATTTGTTGACAAAGTCAAAACAAAGCGATCTTTCTGAGTTAATTAGCATGACTACACTTCGATCGATGTCTCAAGCCTATTATAGTAGAGAGAATTTTGGTCATTTTGGTTTGGCTCTCAAAAAATACGCCCACTTTACTTCTCCAATTAGGAGATATTCGGATCTAATTACCCATCGGGCTTTAATAAGCTCTTTGGGGCTTGGTTGTGATGGCCTGAAAGAAATGGATTCCGAAAAGCTTGAAGGTACAGCGAAGCATATATCAGACACCGAAAGAAGGTCCATGGTAGCTGAAAGAGATACCACTGATCGTTATCTTGCATCGTATTTGTCAGAAAAAGTTGGAAATGAGTTTGAAGGAAAAATAAGTGGTGTGGCAAAGTTTGGTTTTTTTGTAAGGCTAAATGAAAGTGGGGCGGAGGGTATAGTGCCCGTAAGAACACTTGGTACAGACTTTTACTATTATGATGATCGAACAAATACTCTAAGGGGGTCCGAAACTGGTTTGATTATAGGCTTAGGACAGAGAGCAACAGTGCGTTTAAAGGAAGTTGACCCAATTGCTGGTGGTATAGCTTTTGATGCTTTGAACATAGATGGTGAGAAAATACCTAATATTCAAAAAAAGCGCTCATTAAGATCTATTCGTCGAAAGGTTAACAGAAATAAATCCGGTTCCTTAAAAAGAAAGAAGAAAGCCAAAAGGTCTTAAAGCTAAGATGAGTTTTAAAGATTTTATAAAGAACGAATTCCCATCTTTTAATGGTGAAGTGAACTTTAAAGAGGATGTTCTTATAAAAGATAAAAACCAATCTGAATTCACATTAAGCTTACCAATTTATCTGAATAAAATCATTACAAAAGAGCGTATTAAAACTGGAAAAGAAAATCTCAAAGCCTGGGAAACCCAATTAGCAAAAATACATAAAGTTTGGGGTGTGCCGCCCGAAGTTATAATAGCTATCTGGGGAATCGAAACAAACTTTGGAGAGAAACTTGGCACCTATCGAGTTGTAGACGCTTTAGCCACCCTTGCTTTTGGAGCAGAAGGAGAGAAACGAAAGGCGCTATTTAAGTCCGAGCTTTCAGCATTAGTAGAAATTAAAAATAAAAAGGGAATAGAGATAGAAAGCCTATTTGGTAGCTGGGCCGGCGCATTTGGTCATATGCAATTCATGCCAACAACTTTTTTGAAATTTTCTTATCCATTTGAACATAAAAAACCGCCGAATATCTGGAAGAAAAATAACCCGTTAGATTCTTTTGCTTCTGCAGCTCATTATTTAAATGCAATGGGTTGGGTGCGGGATGGTTTTATTTTGAGAAAAATTAGCAAACCAAGTGAGATGGACTATTTGGAAGCAGGAATATCGTTGGGTTCCCAAAATGGCTTGATTGCCCCTTTAGGGCATTCTGGCCCTCATTTTGAATTTGATATGAATGCATCAGCAATTTTTCACTACAACAGGTCAGAACTTTATGTTTTTGGTGTTTGGATATTGTCATCTGCCCTAATAACAGCTCCAAAGAAAATTTTATGGCCAAAGAACCGAGAGCGAATTGGCGCATCAGAAGTAAGAGTTATGCAAAAACAATTAACACTTCTGGGTTATAATACTTTCGGTATAGATGGTAAGTTCGGCTTTAATTCAAAGAAAGCTTTAATTGATTTTCAGAAAGATATTAAGCAGACACCTGACGGACATCCGGATAGGTCGATTTTTAAAAGATTGCTTTCTCAACCCTCACCATAAGGAATCCAGACACTTTTTGTCTCCGTCGCTGCGTCAAGAAACATTTCTCCCTCCGCTCTTGTATCAAACCAATCAATGTTTTTCAGGCACCATGTGCGTTTTATGTTTTTTGCAGCTTCAAACTCAATCGTTTTTGTTATCTCTTCTTCAGAAAAAGACCAAACTGCGTTCACATCCATATGACTGGATGCGTGTGGTGCTAGATCAAGGTGATTGCCAGTTAAAATATTTATAACACCTGAGGGAATATCCGATGTTTCTAATACCTGATAAAAGTCTGTTGCTGTAAGTGATCCAATAAAAGGAGAAATGGCCGTAACTCTGTTCCCCATTGCGATTGCTGGAGCAATACAAGAAATTAAAGAAAGCAAGGGTTCACTTGATGGGCAAAAGACTATTATGTTTCCAACCGCTTCTCTCATAGTCAAGCCGACACCCCTTACTGGAACACCGCTAATTGAGCCATCAAATTTGTCTGCCCAAGCAGCATAGGAAAACAGCCGTCTAATTGAAAACTCAACTTCTTTTTTTCCACTTTTATTACCAGACATTTGATCGATGCGCTTGGAAAACTCTTCTCTTCTTGCGTGAAGATTTTCGGCCATAAAATAAATTATTTGAGCTCTCAAATGCCCAGAAGATGTTGACCAGTTAGACGCTTTATTCATCGCTTCAACAGCATTTCTAATATCCTTCCTGTTTGAAGAAGGAACATGTCCAGCATAGTTATTTGCTGCATCAAGAACTTTTTGTGAGTAACCCCCATCTGGCCTTACTTGTTTTCCACCAATATATAGTTTTGCTGTTCTATCTAAATTGATGGTGCCTTGATTAGAATGGCTTTGTTTTATTTTAGATTTATTTGCGGAAAAATTTATCGAATGTTTTAGATAGCTTTTTAAACCGTCCCATCCTCCTTCACGTCCGAAACCGCTTTCTTTAACTCCACCGAAGCCAATTGCTGCATCAAACATGTTGGTACCATTTATCCAAACGACACCAGCTTTTATTTTTGGCGCCAAACCCAGTGCTAAATTAATGTTTTCGCTCCATATACTCGCAGCTAATCCATAGGTTGTGTCATTTGCTAAATCACAGGCTTCTTTTGGTGTACGAAATGTTGTGCTTACTAGGACAGGGCCAAAAATTTCTTCTTGCATCAATTTATCTGATGGAGACAGGCCTGTAATTAAAGTAGGTTTATAATAAAGGCCTTTTTTCGGTATTTCACATTCAGCGTAATAAACCTGCCCCTCTGATTCAGACACCAAATTTTTTATTCTTATTAGTTGGGATTTGTCTACAATAGCCCCCATATCTACCGATTTATCGAGAGGATCACCGACACGTAATTTATTCATCCGATTTCGAATTTTTTTGTGAAACTTATCTTCAATACTCTCGTGAATTAAAAGCCTGGATCCAGCACAACATACTTGACCTTGATTGAACCAGATAGCATCAACCAGGCCCTCCACAGCGCTGTCTAAATCAGCATCTTCAAAGACAATAAATGGAGATTTTCCACCCAATTCAAGTGTAAGAGATTTTCCAGAGCCAGCAGTTTTTTCTCTTATAACTCTGCCAACTTCCGTCGATCCCGTAAACGCAATTTTTGCAATATCTGGATGATTAACAAGCATTTCCCCAACAGAACCGTCACCGGTTATGATGTTTATTACTCCGTCTGGTACACCGGCCTCTGAGCAGATTTCGGCAAACAAAAGAGCGGTTAAAGAAGTATACTCAGCAGGTTTGAGAACTACTGTATTACCTGCCGCTAAAGCAGGTGCAATTTTCCAAGCCAACATCAGCAATGGGAAGTTCCAAGGTATTATCTGGCCACATACCCCTATTGGCTCCATATTTTGGATTTTGCTCATATATATTTGTGCAAGTCCGGCGTGATAATAAAAATGCCGTTGTGCTAATGGTATATCAATATCACGAGACTCTCTTATTGGCTTGCCATTATCGATTGTTTCAAGAACAGAAAAAAGACGAGAATTTTTCTGTAAAAGCCGCGCAATTGAGTATAATACCTTCGCTCTTTCGTGAGGATTGACAACCGACCAACTTTTGAAAGCATTTTTAGCGGCTTTAACTGCTTTATTGACATCTCTATTAGTGGCCTGACTTAAGCTGGCTATGGTTTCCCCATTAGAGGGATTGACAGATTTAAATCCCTGTTTTGGACTGGTAAACGCACCACCAATAAAATGGCCAAAAGAAGAATTATGTTTAAGTAACCACTTTTTTGCTTCAACAGCGCTTTCGGGTGCAACCCCGTAGTCCATACTATCTAGAATTTTTTTAACAGACATTTTTACCCCATAGCATGCCGATAAGAGGCGGAATATACGCCCGTTGTGTAATGTTCCAACTGTCTTTCAATATCACCCAAAAGGCTTGATGCCCCAAATCGGAACAAATCGGGGCTAAGCCACTGATCACCTAATTCTTCTTTAACTAGGCTAAGGTATGTCAAAGCATCTTTAGCTTTAGAGATCCCGCCTGCTGGCTTGTATCCAATTTTAAAACCTGTTTTTTCATGATATTCACGAATTGCTCTCATCATAACTAACGATACTGGCAATGTAGCGTTTACAGGCTCTTTGCCCGTTGAAGTTTTTATAAAGTCAGCTCCTGCCATCATACAGACTGCAGATGCACGCGCTACATTACGCAAGGTTCCCAGCTCTCCAGTAGCTAATATAGTTTTTATATGAGCAGAGCCGCAAGCTTTTCGAAAGGATCGGACTTCATCGTATAAATCTCTCCAGTTTTGGGTCAGAACATGTCGACGGGATATCACGATATCTATTTCACTTGCGCCAGCTGAAACGCTATATTCTATTTCTGCTATGCGGAGAGGTAGTGGTGATAGCCCTGCAGGAAAACCTGTTGAAACTGCTGCAACTGGAATTCCGGAACCTGTAAGCTTTGATACTGCTGTTTCTATCATATCGTGATAGACGCAGACAGCTCCGACTTTTACACTGTTTAAGCCAAGTTTGTCTGTAAGTGTCGTAGAAATAGGCTTTTTAGCTTTTGCGCACAAACGTTTAACTCTTCCAATAGTGTCATCACCACTTAAAGTTGTAAGGTCCATACATCTTACTGCTTGTATCAACCAGGCAGCTTGATGTTGCTTTTTAATAGATCTCCTTGAAGCTATAGTGGCGGCACGTCTTTCAATTGCTGATGTGTTAGCTTGAATAGACGAAACCCAGTCTAAATCTAAATCGATCCCTGTGTTGCGAGGAATAATGGCCTTGGGAAGCAGCGTTAATTTTTTACTATTTTTTGTAGCCATGGAATCTTTTCGAAAATTAGACCTCAACAATTAATGGGCTTATATTTGATATTAATACGATTTAATTTGTAAATAAAACAGGACCAAACATTGAGAGATTCTGTAATTTACTAGCTGGCATAATTACTACCCTCATCATCTAAAATTTTCTTTAATTCTTCTAAGTGTCGACCTTCTTGATCAGAATAATTTTCAATTTCAGAAGCTGTTTTCTCGGCAATATCATCAGGTATAATTCTTAATGGTTGCCCTGTTTGCAGGGCCTTAATATAGGTTTTGGCTGCTCTTTCAAAATAATAAAGTCGATCGAAGGTATCTGCGATAGAGCTTCCGATTATCATCACACCATGGTTCCCCATTATAAGAACTTTTTTTTGTGGGTCCTTTAATAGTTCAGAGCATCTCTCCCCTTCTTCTTCAAACGCTAAACCTCCATAATTTTCGTCAATTACATATCTATTATAAAAAATAGCACAATTCTGATCTATTGGTGGTAGTGAGCTATCTTTTAAACTCGCCAAGACGGTTGCATAGATTGAGTGAACATGCATTGCACAACGGGCATGAAGACAGTTTCTATGGATTGAACCGTGTAGGCCCCAAGCTGTTGGGTCAGGAGCACCGGGTCGATCAAGAGTATTAGGATCATTGGCATCTACAACAATTAAATCAGAGGCTTTGATCCGAGAGAAATGTGCTTGATTGGGATTCATTAAAAATTTTGTACCGTCATCATTGATTGAAAATGAAAAATGGTTTGCCACGCCCTCATGTAAATCGAAGCGGGCAGCCCATCTGAATGCAGCAGCTAGATCCACGCGTTCTTTCCAGTAACTTATATTTTGGATCTTATTTTCGGCTAAAGACATTGTTCCTCCACATCAAACAATAAATAAACAGCAAACATATAGTAAGATATTAGTAATTAAATGACATAAAAAACTAGCAAAAATTTAAATTACTTAGAATTAAGTTTTTTCGTGTTATGGTGGTTCTGATTTCATAAATTTTGATGTTTGATTTTGTGAACCGCTTTAAGGTGGTGACTTTGGGGACAAGAATGACAAAGCAGAAGATAATAACCCTTAAAAAAACAACAGAAGAAGAGTTTTGGGATGCAACTAAAGCTGTTAAAAAGCTGATCGATGATTATACAAAAAGCATAGAGTTTTTAAGGATAAGCTTTGATAATTTCCTGGAGAATGGAAATCAGGGAGAAAGATATAGAGCATTTTATCCAGAAATCCGAATAGAGGTAAAAAGCTTTGCCGCAATTGATAGTAGACTCAGTTTTGGGCATGTTACAGAGCCTGGCATTTATGCTGCAACCGTCACACAGCCTAAGTTGTTTGAAAACTATTTAATTCAGCAGATTTCCCTTTTAATCGAAAATCATAAAGTTCCAATTACAATCATTGCCTCAAAAACACCAATACCCTTGCATTTTGCAATGAAGGGTAAGCTAGTTTCAAATCCAAAAAGTGATATAGACGAATTTCCTCTTCGGGATGTGTTCGATGTGCCTGATTTGTCCACAACAAACGATAATATAGTAAACGGAACGGTGCCCTCTTCCAGCAGTGATTTAAATTCACTTTGCCTTTTTACTGCCCAAAGAGTTGATTATTCCTTAGCACGGTTGGATCATTATACGGCGACTGATCCAAAACATTTTCAGAACTTTGTTTTATTTACCAATTATCAGTTTTATGTCGATGAGTTTGAACATTTTGCACGACGGGCGCTAAACAATCCAGATAGTGGATATGAAAGCTTTGTGGGTCCAGAAAACTTCGAAATATTTAGCTCACAAACTGAGATACCCAGATCAAGCAAATTGCCCCAAATGCCTTCTTACCACCTTAAGAGATCAGATGGTAATGGAATAACGCTTGTGAACATTGGTGTTGGCCCAAGCAATGCCAAAACTGCTACTGACCATATAGCTGTTTTAAGACCTCAAGCGTGGTTAATGTTGGGTCATTGTGCAGGTTTGCGAAATAGTCAGCGATTAGGGGATTTTGTTCTTGCTCATGCATATTTGAGGGAAGATAAAGTTCTGGATGAAGATCTGCCTTCATGGGTGCCCGTTCCGGCTTTGGCAGAGGTTCAAATCGCATTAGAGCAAGCAGTTGCAGACGTTACACAGCTGAAAGGCTACGACTTAAAACAGATAATGCGAACTGGTACCGTGGCTACAGTGGACAATAGAAATTGGGAATTGAGGGAACAGATGGGGCCAGTTCATAGATTAAGCCAGTCTCGTGCAATAGCTTTGGATATGGAAAGTGCTACAGTTGCTGCAAACGGATACCGATTTAGAATACCTTATGGCACCCTCTTGTGTGTGTCAGATAAGCCTTTGCACGGTGAGCTAAAACTACCCGGAATGGCTTCGGAGTTCTATAAAACTCAAGTTTCACAGCATTTAAGCATAGGTGTCCGTACAATGGAAATATTACAAAAGATGCCCCTTGGGCGCCTTCAAAGCCGTAAATTGAGGAGTTTTAACGAGACAGCCTTCCTCTAAATGGAAAAAAAACGTAAAAAATGGCATTTTTATGTAGTTTTTAGCCACTATTAGTTGTGTCTGAACACAATATGCAGTTAAAATAGGGATACGAGGTCCAAAACTTTGGGCAGTGTAAGGAGAAGTATAATGTCTAAACCAATGACAAAAACACAACTGGTTGCAGCTCTGGCCGATGAAATGGGCTCAGATAAAAAGTCTGCAGGTGCAGCTTTGGATGCGGTATGTAATATAATTACTCGCGAAGTTTCAGGGGGTGGCGCTGTTACCCTTCCTGGGGTTGGAAAAATCCAATGCCGTGCGCGTCCAGAAAGAATGGTTCGCAACCCCGCTACCGGAGAGCAGTTTATGAAAGCTGCAGATAAAGTAGTTAAAATGACAATAGCTAAAGCATTAAAGGATAGCGTGAACAGCTAAGCTTAAAATCTTTGGTGACAAAAGGGTCGCTTTTGGCGGCCCTTTTATTTTTTAGCCTATTTAAATAGACCGAGTTAAGACTGGAAAAATCTATGAGCGTTCGAGCAATTTTATTAGGTCTAATTTTTGTGATCATTTGGTCATCGGCATTTACTTCAGCTCGAATAATAGTTTCATACTCCTCACCTATTGCTGCCCTAGCAATAAGATTTTTTATATCTGGCTTAATTGGGATATTTATAGCTCTAATTTTGGGGCAGTCATTAAAGCTTACAAGATCTCAGTGGCGTGCAACAATTGTTTTTGGTTTGTGTCAGAACGCATTATATTTGGGATTAAATTTCTTTGCTATGCAGACTATTGAGGCTTCTCTTGCCTCAATAATTGCGTCCACTATGCCACTTATGGTGGCTCTTGCTGGTTGGCTTTTTATATCGGAACGCCTCGGAAATTCTGGAATAGTAGGTCTTATTTTAGGGTTTTCTGGCGTAATGATAATTATGTGGGCCAGATTAACTCAGGGTGTAGATGTATTGGGTCTCTTGCTTTGTATAATTGGAGCTATTGCCTTAACAGTAGCGACTCTTACGCTTAAAGATGCCAGTTCTGGTGGAAATATAATGATGATAGTTGGCCTTCAAATGCTGGTAGGTTCCAGTGTTTTGGCAGTATTTTGTATATTGTTTGAAGATGTATATTTTTCTTTAAATAGTTCTTTTATTTTTGCATTTGCATACACAACCGTTTTTCCAGGGCTCGTGGCTACGGTGGTTTGGTTCAAACTTGTTAATGAAATTGGAGCTGTTAAAGCAGCAACCTATCATTTTTTAAATCCATTTTTTGGTGTTCTAATAGCTTGGCTATTTTTAAGCGAAAGCATTAGTTACATGGATGGGCTTGGTGTAATTATAATCACAATTGGAATATATTTAGTTCAGACTTCTAAGCGTCAGACTCTGTAAATAGAAATTTAAACCGATAGTTTTGTTTTATGGGTCAAGCCTGACTGCGCCCTGTGAAGCATTTGCAACAAGAGACGCGTAGGCTTTCAGTGCACGGCTGACTTTTCTTGGTCGCTCTTCTTTTGGACGCCATGCATCGGCTCCACGGTTCTCCATTTGGTTGCGTCGACTTCTAAGGTCATCTTCAGAAATTTCAGCGTTAATAGATCTATTTGGAATATCTATTTTTATGATATCACCTTCTTCCAAAAGGCCGATATTACCGCCTTCAGCTGCTTCAGGAGATACATGCCCTATCGATAATCCAGAAGTTCCTCCTGAAAAGCGTCCATCTGTAATAAGGGCGCAGGCCGCCCCAAGTTTCATGGATTTAAGATAGCTAGTAGGATAGAGCATTTCCTGCATTCCAGGCCCTCCCCTTGGCCCTTCATATCTTATAATCACAACATCGCCAGATTTTATATCCTTAGATAAAATTCTGTTCACCGCTTCTTCTTGGCTTTCACAAATTCTGGCTGGTCCTGAAAAATTCCATATACTTTCATCAACGCCAGCAGTTTTAACAACACAACCTTCTTCTGCTATATTGCCAAAAAGTACAGCCAGCCCACCTTCTTTACTAAATGCATTTTCGGCAGATCGTATAACGCCATTTTCACGGTCGGTATCAAGAGCTCTGTATCTGCTGGCCTGGCTGAAGGCTTGTGTGGTTCGCACGCCTCCCGGTGCAGCCGAGAAAAGTTCATGAACTTTATTATCTTGAGTTCTGGAAATGTCCCACTTATCAATTGCTTCGCCTATAGATGCCGCGTGAACTGTTGGTGTGCTTTTTTCAATTAGGCCTGCATTATCTAATTGTCCTAAAATTCCAAAAATACCCCCTGCTCGGTGCACATCTTCCATGTGAACATTGCTTACTGCTGGTGCTACTTTACAGAGGCATGGGGTAATTCTGCTGAGTTTATCCATATCTTTAAGGGTATAGTCCACTTCGGCTTCTCGGGCTATTGCAAGTAGGTGAAGAATAGTATTTGTAGATCCACCCATAGCTATATCCAGCGCCATAGCGTTATTAAAAGCCGCGTGGGTTGCTATCCCTCTTGGCGATGCAGAAACATCGCCTTTCTCATAATATCTTTTGGTAAGATCAACAATCTTCCTTCCTGCCTCAAGAAACAAAGCTTTTCGGTCAGCATGCGTTGCCAATGTTGAACCGTTTCCGGGAAGAGCTAACCCTAAAGCTTCAGCAAGACAATTCATTGAGTTAGCTGTAAACATCCCGGAGCATGAACCGCAGGTTGGACAAGCATTACTTTCGAACTCTTGAACTTGGTCGTCTGTCATGTCTGGATTTGCGGCTTGGATCATTGCGTCGATCAAGTCTACTGCTATTTCTTTCCCATCTATTTCTACTTTTCCAGCTTCCATTGGTCCGCCTGATACAAAAATAGTAGGAACGTTTAGGCGCATGGTTGCCATGAGCATCCCAGGGGTTATTTTGTCACAATTTGAAATACATACCATTGCATCCGCGCAATGAGCATTAACCATGTATTCAACCGAGTCAGCAATGATTTCTCTGGACGGCAGTGAATACAACATCCCGTCATGGCCCATTGCTATACCATCATCCACTGCTATTGTGTTAAATTCTTTGGCAACGCCTCCTGCTGCCTCAACCTCTCTAGCCACCATTTGCCCTAAGTCTTTGAGGTGAACATGACCAGGAACGAACTGTGTAAATGAATTTACGATCGCTATTATCGGCTTACCGAAGTCTCCATCTTGCATGCCGGTTGCGCGCCATAGGCTTCGGGCGCCTGCCATGTTGCGGCCATGTGTCGATGTTCTTGAGCGGTATGGTATCATTTTAAATCTCTGGACTGACTAAAGTTATTAAAAGGGCATAGTAGTTTTATATGTTGGTATGTCTATGCTTAGTATAAAATTCTTACAAGATAAGTTTGAGGATTTAACTCAGTTTGTCATGATATGATCTGGTTGAAAATTTTGCTTGGTCTCATAATTTTCTGCACTTTTACTGGGTCTGTATGATAGTAACCACCCAAATCAGCCTCATGCCCCTGAGGTTCCATTATCTCTTTAATTATCCCGTCTTCATTTTCTGTTAGCGATTTAGAAATAGGCTCAAAATATTTTGCAATTTCAGGATCTTGTTTTTGCTTTGCAAGAGCTTTAGCCCAGTAAAGTGCAAAGTAAAAATGACTGGTTCGATTGTCTTCCTCTCCAACTTTTCGTGATGGTGATTTGTTGTTGTTTAGAAGTTCTTGAGTGGCGGATTCTGCAGCAGCACCTAAGACAGCTGCTTTTGGGTTATTATTAGTTTTTGCTAAAAAATTTAGGCTTTCACCAAGAGCACAAAATTCACCCAAACTATCCCAACGTAAGTGGTTTTCTTCAGTTAGCTGCTGGACGTGTTTAGGAGCAGAGCCTCCAGCCCCCGTTTCGAATAACCCACCCCCACTCAACAATTTAACTATTGATAGCATTTTTGCTGATGTGCCCAGCTCTAATATGGGAAATAGGTCAGTTAAATAATCTCTTAAAACGTTTCCTGTTATAGCAATACTGTCTTTGCCTTTTCTTATGGTTTCTAAAGTAAGGCGTGTGGCTTCACGTGGAGCCAAAATTATAAACTTCTTGGTTAAATTTTTATCTTCGAGCTCGCGTTTTACATACTTGATAAGTTCGGCGTCGTGCGGCCTTTTTTCGTCTAACCAAAATATGGCCTGTGAATTTGTTTCGTTTTGTCTTGTAATAGCCAAGTTAATCCAGTCCAAGATCGGTGCTTTTTTTGCGGTTGAAGATCTCCAAATATCACCAGCTTTTACTTGATGCTCATGAAGAACATCACCGCTTTCTAAAATATATCGGACAACACCATCCTTCTTTATTTCAAAAGTAGTAGGATGTGAGCCATATTCTTCTGCTTTTTGAGCCATAAGCCCGACGTTGGCAACAGCACCCGATGTTTTTGGATCAAGCGCACCAGTCTCTTTAAAATATTTTATTGTTTCATCATAGACAGGAGCATAGCAATTATCTGGAATAACACATTTGGTGTCTGATGGTTTTCCGTCGGGGCCCCAGCCTTTGCCTCCTGCTCGAATGAGCGCTGGCATTGATGCATCAATAATAACATCTGATGGAACATGAAGGTTTGTGATGCCACGGTCACTATCGACCATATACATCTTTGGGCCACTAGCCATTTCAGACTTAAAGTCCTCAAGAATTGCTGTTTCGGTGGAAATTTTCTCTAAAATATCACCCAAGCCTAAGTTTGGATTGGCGCCAAGCTTTTCAAGTGCGGACTTATTTTTTTGAAACGAGTTTTTAAAGAATGAGGATACGGCATGTCCGAACAAAATAGGATCCGAAACCTTCATCATAGTAGCTTTTAGGTGTAAAGAAAAAAGAACGTTCTGATTTTTTGCTTCTTCAATTTGTTGACTTAAGAAGAGACGCAAGGCGTCTGCACTCATGAATGTTGTATCCACAACAGTGCCCTCGTCTAAATGGATATTATCTTTAAAAACGTCGACCTTGCCATCTTTTGCAGTAAACTCAATTTTAGCAGCACCCTTTTGGTTTGCTGTAATAGTTGAAGATTTTTCATTTGAGAAAAAATCATCGCCAGTCATAGATGACACATGGGTTTTGCTGTCTGGAGACCAAACGCCCATAGAGTGAGGATTTGCCATTGCATAGTTTTTAACAGCTCTTGCAGCTCTCCTGTCTGAATTACCTTCGCGTAATACAGGATTTACGGCAGAACCCTTTATTGCATCGTAGCGAGCTTGAATTTCTTTTTCTTGATGTGTTTTGGCACTTTCAGGATAGTTTGGCAGATTATATCCCTGTGTTTGTAGTTCGCTTATAGCTGTTAATAGTTGTGGAACAGATGCCGATATATTCGGTAGTTTTATTACGTTAGCGGTTTTGGTTTTTACTATCTTGCCGAGATTGGCCAAATCATCAGACTGCCGCTGTTCATTTGTAAGATATTCTGGGAATGCAGCTATTATTCTGCCTGCAAGTGATATATCCATCGTGCCAATTTCAACTCCAGCAGCTTTAGAAAAAAATCGTATTATTGGTAAAAGCGATGCACTTGCTAGCTCAGGGGCTTCGTCTACAATTGTATACAATATATCAGGATTAGTATTTTCAGGCATAATTTTGTTTTCCAAAGTAACTGTGGGTAGGATTGGGCGCCCTTTTAGCCAGTAAAATTAAAAAGGCCAACCGAAATTTAAGGGCGTCTTAGTATAAAGACTTTATTTATTCAATTCTTTTAATAGATTTTCCAGCTACGTAGCCCAGACTTATGGCTGTCAAAAGACCATTGCCAGAAAGATAACCAGAAACATCCGGTCCCGAGACACCGCAGGCTGCGCCGCCACAGGCATACAGACCTTGAATAATTGAACCACTTTCCTGGATAACCCGTGCATATTTGTCTACTAACAGGCCTCCCTGGGTATGAAACAGTGCACCTGTAACTCTGACAGCGTAATAAGGTGGTTTAAGACGAGATTTGATGTTGAATTCTCGCCCAAAACTATCCCGAGCGTTCTGTTCTGCTAAAGCATCGATGTTTAGCATAGTTTCAGACAATGAGGTTTCATTCACTCCAATATTGGTTGCCAACTCTTTAACAGTTAAACCTTTTACAAGAGCACCGGCATTTTCTGCTTTTCGAAAATCGTCAAATTTCCGGCCAAGCTCACAAAGCCTTTCATCAAAAATGTTAAAAGCAATTTTCTCTGGTTGTGACAATACGTTGACGGCCTGTTCTGAATAGCCCTTATGTTCATTTGAAAACCTAACGCCTTTTTTATTTATTTGAATGCCCCCCTCCATCATCAAAGCCCAAGTTACCAGAACTCCATGTGGGTGAGCCACAGAGCCATGCCCTTGGTATCCTGATAGGTGTCCAATTTTTGCATCTAGTTGGCGACCCCAGATAACCGCCTCGCCTTGGTTTCCTGTGTGCCCAAAATAAATAGCATCTTTCATTTCAGGAATATTTTCTGATATTAATGTAGGGTTCCCACCATATCCATTACAGGCTAAAATAGTATTCTGTGCAGATATGTTTTCAATTGTACCGTCCGGTCTTTTACCAACAGCACCCAAAATTTTTCCAGAATTTGATCTGACTAAATTAATTATTTGAAGGTTACAGCTTATATAAATATCAAGTCCTGCAGCTGCTTTTTCTAGATAGTTAATCAAGCCTTCCCCAGTGACTTCTGGAACGGCATGCATACGAAAACTTGTGTGATTTGGGTATAAAAAATCTTCCAGGACATGAAATTGAATTCCATGTTTTTCCTCTAACCAATCAAGGGCTAAAGTTATATTTTCAACGCAATTATTTACGTGCTTGGGGTCAGCGGAGTTATTATTTTTCCCCATAATATCTTCAAAGAAAGTTTTCTTGTTATCATTGATATTTTGTCTTTTTTGTGCCCTTGTTTCAGCTGCTGGAATTAGTCCCGATGATAGGGCTGTAGATCCAGACAATTGTTTCTCGCGCTCGGCTATCAGAACTGAAGCGCCGTCTTCCGCTGCCGCTAAAGCTGCGGTTAGCCCGGCTGCTCCCCCACCTATTATTAAACAGTCAATTTCTACTGCTGCAGAAAAGCCATCATCTACAATTACTTCAGCCAAAATCAGTTTCCGTTTATTAGAGAAATAGCATCCTGTATTTTCATCACTTCCCCTACCGTTTCAAGAGATTGAATGGCCAATTTGTGTGTTTCCTGTGAAAATGCAGCGCATCCATCTTCTAAAGTTATCGTATGAAAATCTCTGACGTGCGCATCACGAACGGTTGATGCAACACCGCCATTAGTTACGATTCCACATATGAACAAAGTTTTAATGCCAGCTTTTGAAAGTGAATATTCCATTCGTGTTTGGTAAAATGCTGAATAGGCAACTTTTTCCACAGTTATGTCTGCCGGTTGAAGGCTATCAACCAGTGAGTTTCCCCATGACGCTGGGGCGAAATCACCTTTTCCTAAAAAAGGACGTAGTCTCTTTAGATGTTGTGATATGAACGGTTCGCCGGCTTTGCCCGGCACAAGCGTAAATTGTGTTGATATAACCCACCCTCCAGCCTTTCTAATCGTATTAAGCAAAGGCAAAACACGCGATGGCAAAGCGGCAATTTCTGGGCTTGTTTGTCCTGCTCTTCCATAGGCACCTTTTGGGTCAAGAAAATCATTTTGCAAATCAACAATTAAAACAGCTGCCTTTTTGGGATCAAACGACATGCTAAAACACCTCTTCACTCAAAATTATATTACCATAGACATCAACTTTTGCGTTCATTTCGGGTTCAATAAAGATTGTAGCGTCAGGTTGCGTAAGTAGAGCTGGGCCTGAAATTATAGAGCCATTGGGTAAAAGTAAGCGATCGAAAATTTTAGCCTGATGCCAGGCTCCATTCGAATAAACTTTTTGATTTGAGATCACACAACTACTAATTTCCTTTGCACGCTCACCTTTGGAAAAAATAGATAAATCTATGTCTGGCCGCACCCCAACCATAGATACTCTCAAGTTTAGAATTCTAATACTTATTCCTTCAAGTGGTCTACTGTAGGCACGTGTGTAGCTTTCTAAGAAGGCTTTTTCTATATTCTTCTTCGTTAAGTTTTTTAAGTTGTCTGAAATAGATACTGGAACTGCATGTGTTTGCCCTAAGTACAACATATCAAGCTCAATAATTCGCTCTTTTTTTGTTAGTGAAGCTTTAGACCGATCAATTATTTTTTTTGACTCCAATGTGATTTCTTCGATGGTTCTTGCCAGTTTTTCACAGTCCAATTCTGCTAAAGAAACATTTAATGTTTTGACCTCATCATGACGCAGATCAGACATAATACATCCAAGGGCAGAATTAACGCCTGGATAACGAGGGACTATAGAGGCAGATAAGCCTATATCCTTCATTAATGCTCCAGCATGTAGAGCGCCGCCACCGCCAAAAGGCATTAAGGCAAATTTTTTGGGATCATATCCGCGTTCTATTGAGATTAATCTGATGGCTCCCGCCATTTTTGCATTTGCAACTTTAATTATTGCTTCCGCTGCATCGTGAATAGAAAGATCCAGTTTTTTTGCGATATGATTATCTATGGCCTGAGTTGCAGCTTCGTAATCCAAAGATTTTTGTTTTCCACCAATAGGGTTGCTTGCATCAATTCTTCCTAATACTAAATTGGCATCGGTAACAGTCGGACGACTGTTTCCCAAGCCATAGCATGCTGGGCCAGGATCTGAGCCAGCAGACTCAGGACCAATTTCAAGAAGCCCTGTTGAGTCTATGTGAGCTATAGAACCCCCACCTGCGCCAATGGTCGTCATCTCGATCATTGGTGTTCTTATGGTCATCCCAAAATCAATATTAGCCTGTGAGGTGAGCATGTTTTGATTATTTGCTATTAAAGAAATATCAAAAGATGTTCCGCCCATATCTCCAGTTATAATATTTTCAAAACCAGCAGCCTTGGCAATTTGGCGCGCGGCAACAACTCCTGCTGCTGGTCCAGATAGGGCTGTTCTTATGGGAAGAGATTTTGCCGTTTCAACGGACATCACACCACCATTAGATTGCACTATTAAAATTTCAGACTTCTTTTTTTCATTAGATATTCTAGTTTCTAATCGCTCTAGATAATTCGCTACTGGTGGTTGCAAATAAGCGTTTAAAGTTGCTGTAGAGCAACGTTCAAATTCTCTAATTTCGGGCAGAATTTCAGTAGCAATACTTACATGATTATTGGGCCAGATTGATCGAAGAACCTTTGCTGCCCTCTTTTCATTCTCTGAGTTAGCATATCCATTGATGAAAAACAGGCAGACAGCAGAACATCCATTTTCCATCAAAATTTTTGCACAATTTTCAACTTCTTTTTCATCAACTGAAACTCTAATAGTTCCATCTGCTAAAGTTCTTTCACTAACCTCTAATCTATTTTTTCGTTCTACAACTGGGGCAAACGTTCCCCAAAGACCCCAAGTCTTTGGACGATCGCGGCGACGCATTTCTAGAACGTCACGAAAACCTTTGGTTGTAATAATTCCAGTTTTTGCTCCCTTTCTCTCTAAAAGAGCATTGGTAGCCACGGTAGTTCCGTGAATAATAGTAGAAACTAGTGATAAATCCTGCGTGGTCTTGAGTATGCCCTCTAAGAAACCTTCGGATTGATCTTCTTTGGTAGAGGGTGTTTTCGCAACTGAAACCTTTCCGGTTTTTTCATCAAAGGCTAAAATGTCGGTAAATGTTCCTCCAACATCTACCCCAATGACTATTTTCTCAGTCATTTTTTGTCTCCGTTATATACCCTTGCTCTAGATCGTAGTTTAATTTTTCCAAAGGTCTTTCAGAAGCTCTGCCAAAACCACCACCACCGGGAGTTTCAAGCCTTACACGCTGCCCTCTTTTTAAACTAATTCCTGTTATTTTAGACTTTAAAGGTGGTGACGATTGTTTTTCTGGAGGATCATCCGCTTCATAACCATAAAAGAATTGGTTCAGCGCACCTTCTTCACCTTCTAAAACCCCTTTAGGAGCAAATTTTCCACGTTCTCCAAACAGAAATGCATTAGCTTGTTCCTCAAGCAATTCTATTTCGTAAATAGCGCCCAAACCACCCCTATGCTTTCCTTTTCCACCTGAGTCAGGTCTCAGACCCCACTTGGTGAATTGAACAGGATAAGCCGCTTCAAGAATTTCAAGCGGTGGTATGGTTGCTGTAGAAATTGGGGCATTGCCATGATTTAATCCATCACCATCAGGGTGGCCACCGTGACCACCACCAAAGAATGAAAACATAACCCATCTACTTCCATTTTTTCGGTATCCAGAGAGTGATAATGCATTGATTGTTCCATATGCACATCCATTTACCCTATCGCTTGCCGAGTTTTGAAAAGCTTGAAAAATTACGTCGATCAGTCTTAAAATTGTTTCAGTATAGCCACCAACCGGTTTTGGAGCACGTACGCTCAAAAAGCTGTCTTCAGGTATGATAAATTCAACAGGCTTTAATACACCAGCATTTGCGGGAACGTCTGTGAAAATATGTTTCAAAGCAACATACGTTGCCGCAATTGTTGTTGATTTAGAGATATTGACTGGCCCAGCACAGGCTTTACTTGATCTGCTAAAATCAATAACCATTTTATCATTTTTTATGGTTAAATCGACCGCAAGGGTTAGTGGATCATCTGTAACACCATCATTATCAAGATAGTCTTCGATCGAAATAGTTTCGTTTGGTAAAGCTTTTATGTTTTGCCGCATCATTTTTTCGGCTCTTTCACATAATTCTTTCAACGCATTTGAAATATTTTCTTCTGTATATTCATCTAGAAGTGAGTGTAATCGCTCTTCGCCTAAGTCGAGAGCGTTTATTTGGCCGTTTAGATCTCCGTATAAAGAGTTAGGTAATCGTGAATTTGCAGACAGGATATCTACAATATCTTGATTAATTTGACCCCGGTTAAATAATTTTACTGGCGGAATTAAAATTCCCTCCTGAAAACTCTCGGTTGCCTCAGGATTATAATTTCCAGGCACATTGCCGCCCACATCATGCCAATGGCCCACAGAAGCAATATAACAAAAAACAGCACCATTTCTAAAAACAGGCTTAACCAAACGAAAATCAGAAAGGTGGGTTCCCCCGTCATAAGGATCGTTGAATATATAAACATCCCCTTCGTTAAGATCATCTCCTGCTGATACTTTTTCAATTACTGCCTTAACTGCAAAAGCCATAACGCCTACAAAAATTGGCAATCCAGACTTTCCTTGGATTAGAGTTTCTCCTGTTTGGCTATCATAAATACCATGGCTTGCATCATGGGCCTCAGCAATTATGGGATTAAAGGCCGAACGAAATAATGTGGCATCCATTTCATCGGCGATTTGCTCCAATCTGCCCTTTAGAATGGCAAGCGTCACTGCGTCCATATTAAGCCCCGGTAAACTTTGCAGAATTCATTCGTATTTTTTTCCTAATTTTAGCAGTTCAGGTGTCCCAATAACAGAATTTAGACTATCAAAATTATGCATGCTATCGGAAAACTCTAAAGTACTGCCGTTTTCTATTAGCCCAGCATAATATTGTTGCAATTGGAAAGTGGCTGCCCTGACAGCGCCTCCAGGAAATATAACGATATTAAATCCTAAACTTTTCAAATCATTTGCTGTTTTTATAGGTGTTTTTCCTCCTTCAACCATATTTGCCAAAAGAGGAATATCTTCACCAAACGATTTTCTAATTAATTTCATTTCATCAATTGAATGAGGCGCCTCGATAAATAGAATGTCAGCCCCTGCCTCTTGGTATGCTTGCGCTCTGTCGATTGCTTCGGAAAGGCCTTCAACACCTCTAGCATCTGTTCTTGCAATAATTAAAGTGTTGGTCTCTTTTCGAGCATCAATAGCAGCTTTAATTTTGCCAACCATCTCATCTTTGGATATCAAAGTCTTTCCATCAAGATGCCCACATCTTTTTGGAAATGATTGATCTTCTATTTGAATAGCGGCAGCTCCAGCCCGCTCAAAGTTACGAATAGTTCGCTGAACATTTAACGCATTACCGAACCCAGTATCTGCATCAACAATGACAGGAATTTGTATTCTATCAGTTACTGCTGCGAGAGTGTCGTGTACTTCTGAGGCTGAAACAAGTCCAACATCTGATCTTCCAAAACGTGTATAAGCTATGCTAGCTCCTGAAAGATAAACAGCTCGCGCTCCTGCCTGTTCGGCTATAAGCCCTGAAAGCGCATCGTAGATACCAGGAGCTAATAGTATATCTCTCGAAATTATGGATTTTAGCATAATCAGCCCTTACTTTTCACTAAAACGTTTTTCAAGATGTGATACCAAGCCACCATCAGTTATAAGTTCACGCAAAAACATTGGCAAAGGATCTAATTTGATCTGAAGGCTTGGCTTTTCCAAAGTAAGTGTGCTGCTGTCGAAGTCAAAATTTACAAATGATCCATCAACAAATTGTTTGGGTAGGCTAGGGTCGCTTGGCAAGGTAAAAACAGGTAAACCCAAGTTTATGGAATTGCGGTAAAAAATACCTGCAAAACTTTTTGCAATTATGCATGATACACCAAGAAACTTCAAAACCTCTGCCGCTTGCTCTCTAGAAGAACCTACCCCCATATTTTCACCTGCTAAGATAACATCTCCCTTTCTTACATTGGAAGCAAACTCTGGTCGAATGGCTTCTAGACAGTGTTTTGAAAGTTCGTCTATTGGAGATTTCATATAAAAACCGGGAGCTAAAACGTCAGTGTTTATAGTTTCCTCAAAAAGCCAAAGTCTACCCATTTAGTATATCTAGCTCCCTAGGGTCTATCATTTTTCCTACAACTGCTGACGCTGCAACAGTATAGGGTGATGCAAGATAAACTCTTGAAGATGGAGCCCCCATTCGGCCTTGAAAATTTCTTGCTGTCGAAGATAAACAAACTTGTCCTTCTGTTAGTCTATCTTTCCCATATCCTGCACATATTCCGCACGAGTTTGGTAGAAATTCCGCACCAGCATCTTGTAAAATTTTTAAAGTCCCATCGTTCAATGCTTTCTTTTCATCTTGCAAGCTGGCAGGCGCTACTTTGAGAGAGACACTTGAAGCAATTCTGCGTCCTTTTAAAACTGAAGCTGCAGCAGCTAAATCGACATATTTAGCTCCAGTACAGGCGCCGATATAAGCTATATCAAAAACGGTATTTGAAAATTCTTCCGCGTTTTCTGAATTTTCTGGAGAGTGCGGTGCTGCAATTTGAGGCGATAGACTTGATGCGTCAAACTCAAAAACCGTTGCATCAGAATTAGGCGTATCTATACAAAATTCCATCCAATTTTTAGGAACTTGCCCGTCGGATCTTTTTATATAGTCAACGGTTTTCTTGTCTGGGGCTATTAATCCAGTTTGAGCGCCAAGTTCTGCGGCCATATTTGACATGGTCATTCTTTCTTGAATTGAAAGATTGTAGATCGCTTCTCCAATATATTGAATTGCTTGATACTGGCCTCCACCCATGCCAATTTGACGGCATGTTGCGAGCATCATATCTTTAGCGGTGACAAGGTTATTTAACTTCCCTTTCCAACTGATAAATATAGTTTCTGGTACTTTTAGCCAAATTTCACCGGTTGCTAAGACACCAGCCATTTCAGTTGCGCCAACTCCAAACATATAGGCCCCAAATGCTCCACCAGTTGGAGAGTGGCTGTCGCCACCTACGCAAAACATACCTGGCTTTAAATGCCCTTTTTCTGGAACAACAACGTGACAGATACCTTGTTGGTCGTAAAAACTTTTTATGTCCTGATCCAATACCCATTTTTGTGTTAGTTCTTGAATGGCTCTTGTTTCTTCACTTTCTATTGGCACGTAGTGATCTGTGACAACTACAACTTTCTCTTTATCCCAAACTTTTCGATTAAGTTTTTCTAGAATAGGCTTGACCCGGCGAGGCCCGCCGGAGTCGTGAATCATGGCTAAATCTACTTTGCAAACCACAATTTCACCTGGCTCTACAGAAACCTTATTACATGCGTTAGCAATTATTTTTTGAGCAAGCGTATTCATTGAATAAACGTAGCACAAAAATACACAATGGAAATATCTTTCAATTATATTTGAGGTAGTACAAAATTAAGCAAACCTATTACGTTCGTACATGGAGACAACAAATGCCAATGATTGAATGCACTTTAATAAAGGGCTACGAGAAAGATACACGTCAGTTGTTAGCTGAACGTGTTACGGATGCCGCCTCTTCGACCATTGGAGCTCATCCAGATCAAGTAATTGTAACTATAAAGGAGGTGCATGCTACCAATTATATGCGTGGCCGTGTTACTAGAACGCCAGCTGCAGCCCCAAAACAACCAGATATTTTAGTTAGAGAATACTTGAGCGCTATGGAGCAAAGAGATCTAGAGCTAGCAAAGCAGTATTTAGATAAAGATTTTACAATGGTTTTTCCTGGTGGTGTAAAATTCAAAAAGTTAGAGGAATTGATTTTATGGTCTGGTAAAAGATACAAATCCGTAAAAAAATCATTTGAAAGTTTTGATACATCTTTCAATGGGCTTGAGGCTACAGTCTTTTGTAGTGGATACTTGGAAGGGACCTGGTTAAACGGAGAGGCTTTTTCTGAAATCCGTTTTATAGATCGCTTCATTGTCTCAAATATGAAAATTAAATTTCAGAGTGTTTGGAATGATATGGCAGAAAGCCTTCGTTGAGTATATTCCAATCTTTTTGAACAGTTAGCTGTACATAAAAACAAAAAAAAATTAGACTACATTCAATCTATATTTTACATTTTGCCCAGAGTTCTGCAGCATAACTCTCCAGCAAAAACTAAACTCTTGGAGGTCCAATGGACGGCAGCATTAGTGAGCCTGTAAAGACGAAGAGGTCAAGGCCAGTTCTGGTTGCAGATGAAATCAAAGAATGGGTCGTTAAAAAAGATCTGAAGAGCGGCGATAAGCTCCCAAATGAGAGTGAAATGATAGACCTTTTTGGGGTATCAAAAGGTACAGTTAGAGAGGCGCTGAGAATTTTAGAGGCACAGGGCCTTATTTCCACAAAAACAGGACCTGGCGGAGGAAGCATAGTTGCCAAGGTTTCTGTTGAGCGAACACGGGCTCTATTGGCAAACTATTTTTATTTTCAAGATCTCTCAATAGCCGACATTTATCAAATGAGAAAAGTTTTAGAGCCTGAGCTGGCTGCAAGCTTGGCAGGAAAACTTAGCAAAGAACAGCTATCGCAGCTGAAACAATTAGTCGACAAATATCCACAACCCTCAAAGTCTGCAGAGGAGGAGCGTGAGCAGCACATTGCATCGTTAGCTTTTCATCAAAAATTATCTGAATTTGGTGAAAATAAATTATTGGGTTTTATAATAGGTTTTATGGCACAAATACTAACTGATTTGACTTTGTATAAGCGACTATACGAACCACCCAATGTCAAGCTTTGGCAAGAAGGTAGAGAGCACCAATTAAAACTTTTAGAGGTTTTACAGGATGGGAATTCAGAAAAAGCCCGCAAAGTTATGCAGTCTCACATGCTCATCGCTGAAGCATTAATGCATAAACAGGAGGCTGAAATAGTTCGCCGCTTTATTGCTGAGTAACTTTCTTATTGGCTTGTTAGCTTACTTAAAATGTTTCGCTATGTCCCTGTATTTTTCTGCGGCATGTCACTCCTATATTTGTCTGACAGAATAGGAACCTCGTCCAACCAAGATGAATACGGTGGCCTTTGGGATCTTTTCCATAATTCTTCTAATGCAAATATAGGATTTTCATCATAGTCAACTCTTAGATCTAAAGGTGGTTTTTCTGGGTCAAGGATCAGCATTGCTGCTGATTGTATGCCCCTTTTGTCACCTCCAGCTCTTTGGCCAGCTTGTAATATAGCAAGCATTTTTTCAGCTTCAGAACTGTAACTTTTATTTATACAGTCGCCCATTGCGCTTAAAACAGATGGGTTCGAAAGCATATTTCCTGCTATAATATAGTCTTCTCCTACTAAATGTCCTGAAAAAGGAACACTATCTGCACCAGTAAAGCCAAATGGTTCCCCCTTTTTATCAATTGCCGCTAATTGGCGCTTTTCTCGACCAGAGTCTCCGCCTGTAAGCTTTTCAATTGTTTCTTTTGAAGACTTCTCTTTATTCATTTCTCGTAAAGCGTTATCTCGCCAGAAAGTACTGGGTGAAGTTCCTTGAGAGGCAACCATCCCTGATTCGATATCTCCTCGTAAGACCCAACCGCCTACGCAAAGGCTGCCGGTTGTGGCCGCACCAGCAAATACGCCTGTTTTATGGTCGAAAGTGAGAACCGAAAAAGTCATATTGTCACCTTATAACAATTTTCTTGATTTTATCATGATAATTTGCGTCAATGCAATTTATTATGATAAATTTATTGGGAAAGGATTACTAATGGCACTGCTGAAGTTTTCTCGTAGAGCGATAATTGCTGCCGGAGCGGCAATTGCCTTTGCGACCTCTGCGATTTCAGTAACCGCACAAACACCCGACGATGTTCTTGTCGTGGGTCAGATTGCTGAACCAAAATCCATGGATCCAGCAACTGTGACAGCGGTAAATGATTTTCGCATATTAATGAATATTTATGATGGTTTAGTTCGTTATAAAGATGGCACTCTGGAAGTTGAGCCATCTCTTGCAACTTCATGGACCATAAGTGACGATGGCACGGTATACACTTTCAAATTGCGAAGTGGCGTAAAGTTCCACGACGGTTCTGCTTTGAACGCGAGTGCAGTGAAGTTTAATTTTGATAGGATGCTTGATGATGGCCATCCGTATCATGATACAGGACCTTTTCCATTATCATTTTTCTTCTCAGCAATTACTGATGTTTCTGTGGTTGATGATATGACGGTTAAGTTTACTTTAAATGCTCCGTATGCACCCTTTCTATCTAATCTTGCATATCCAACAGGTTTGATAGTTTCACCAGAAGCTGTAAAGAAACATGGGAAAGACTTTGGCCAAAATCCGTCAGGAACTGGTGCATTTAAGTTTGCTGATTGGAGATCTAATGAAGCTGTCGTTGTAGAAGCAAATTCAGATCATTGGGAAGGTGCGCCAAAGCTGAATGCAGTGGTCTTTCGTCCTATAACTGATGCAAATACTAGAACTGCAGAAATGTTAGCAGGCGGAATAGATTTAATGGTAGAGGTTCCTCCATTGGCGTTAAGTCAGTTTCAGGGAGACGGATATACTGTCCATGAGCAAGCTGGTCCCCATGTTTGGTTTTTAATTCTAAACGCCAAGGAAGGTCCTTTTGCTGACGTAAGGGTAAGGCAGGCTGCAAATTATGCTATAAACAAGGAAGCCATTGTAAATGATGTGCTTGAAGGTACGGCTGCAGTTGCAGCTGGTCCAACACCTCCTGCTTTTGCGTGGGCATACAATGAGAGTCTTGAGCCATATCCCTATGATCCAGATAAAGCCCGTGAACTTTTGGCTGCAGCTGGAGCAGAGGGAGCAGAGCTAACCTTTTATGTAACAGAAGGTGGTTCGGGAATGCTTGATCCAGTTGCTATGGGAACAGCTATACAAGCTGATCTTCAAGCAGTAGGTTTAAAAGTTAAAATAGAGACTTACGAGTGGAATGCTTTCCTCGGTGTTGTTAATCCAGGCCTTGAAGGAAAGGCAGATATGGCTGAAATGGCATGGATGACAAACGATCCAGACACATTGCCATTTCTTGCCCTTAGGACGGGAGCTTGGCCAGATAAAGGTGGGTTCAACTCAGGTTATTATTCTAATCCTAAAGTTGATGAGCTTTTAGAGGCCGCGCGAGCTTCGACTGATCAAAATGAACGTGCTCGTTTGTACCAAGAAATGCAAACAATCGTTCAGGAAGATGCCCCTTGGGTATTTGTTGCAAATTGGAAGCAGAACGCTGTTACTTCGGATAAAGTCAGTAGTTTTTCATTGCAACCATCATTCTTCTTGTTGCTAGATGGTGTAACGAAGAATTAGAAACTATGCCGTAGCCAAGACCTCCCATTGGCTACGGCACGAAAACATATGGGCTGACAATGATAGGTTATATCCTCAAACGACTTGTATCAGCTATACCAGTACTAATTGGAATTTCCATAATCGTTTTCATTATAATGGCCTTGATACCTGGTGATCCTGCAACAGCCATTCTTGGATCATTTGCCACGCCAGAAAATGTTGAAAAATTAAACAGAGATCTTGGTTTAGATAAGCCCATGATCCAGCGCTACTTTATTTGGCTTGGAAATATGCTTCAGGGCGATTTTGGTCGAAGTTTTTCTTTAAACAAAGATGTTCTTGATGAAATCCTCGAAAGATTTGGAGCAACGCTTATTTTGGCTGGTGTTTCTTTTGTTCTTTGTTCAGTTTTAGGTGTGGTCGCAGGCGCATTATCTGCATCTCGACAATTTGCTATAACTGATAAGCTTATAACACTATCAGTCCTGATCGGAATTTCTATCCCGTCATTTTTTCTGGGCATGATGATGATCTTATTCTTTTCAGTTCAATTAAGGTGGTTTCCAGTGTCTGGAATGTGGCCAATATATGGGACGAGGGATATCGCGGCACTTCTCAGCCATTTATTCTTACCAGCCGTGGCATTATCAGTGGTAGCCACGGGAGTGATTGCCCGACTTTCTCGTTCAGCTATGTTAGAGGTTTTGAGACAAGACTTCATTAGAACAGCCCGAGCTAAAGGCTTAAGTGAGACAAGGGTGATTTGGCGGCACGCCTTAAAGGCGGCCATGGTGAGCGTTATTCCAGTACTCGGTGTGCAGGCGGGGTTTGTGCTTTCAGGAGCGGTTTACATAGAGATGGTCTTTCAATGGCCAGGTGTGGGAAGGATGCTAGTGGAGGCCATATTGAAAAGAGACATTTTATTGGTGCAGGGTGGGGTTGTTTTCGTAGCAGCCTGTTACGTTATGTTTAATATAATAGTAGATATCATCCAAAGCTTGCTAGATCCGCGGATAAAAATATGACTCGATTCATAGCTTTATTTGCTCGCAGCCAGCTTGCATTTTTTGGGTTAATTGTTCTTTCTTTTATTTTACTTTTAGCTATTTTCACCCCTTTTCTGCCTCTGAATGATCCTAATGTAATAGATACATCAAATAGATTTAAATTACCTTTCTCGGAAGGTGCTATCCTTGGTACTGATCACCTCGGCCGTGATCTTTTGAGCCGCCTGCTTTGGGGGACACGCTTATCAATAGCCGTTGGCCTTTGTGCCGCTATTATTGCAGCGTTTATTGGCTCAGCAATTGGTATTACAGCTGGATATTATGGTGGGCACGCTGATAATTTTATTATGCGTGGTGTGGATATGTTGATGGCTTTTCCATACATCCTTTTGGCTTTGGCCATTGTTGCGGCATTAGGCCCTGGACTAATGAATGCTCTCATCGCGGTTGCCATAGTTAATATTCCCTTTTTCGCGAGAAATATTCGTGGAGTTACGATTGGTATAGTTCATCGAGAGTTTGTAGATGCAGCACGTTTATCAGGCATGAGTAATACAAAAATAATAATAACCGAAATATTACCAAATGTTTTTCCAGTTATCGTTATTGCAATGTCTACGACAGTGGGTTGGATGATACTAGAAACAGCAGGGTTAAGCTTTTTGGGCCTTGGGTCGCAACCACCACAGGCTGATCTTGGATCGATGCTAGGTGAAGCCCGTGCGGCGATTATTACAAGCCCTCACACCTCAGTTGTTCCTGGTATTATGATTTTAATAATAGTTATGGCAATAAACCTTGTTGGAGATGGTGTTAGAGATGTTTTAGATCCGAGGCTGAAATCAGGGACATTGTCTACACCACGTTCAACAACTGAAGTATCTAAAAACAAATCAAATACTGGTTTAAAAAATCAAATTTTACTTTCCATAAATGCGCTAAAAACTGAATTTCGTATAGGCGATAGAATTTTAAAAGCGGTTGATGACGTTAGTTTGACGGTAGATAAAGGTCAATGCCTAGGCATTATTGGGGAAAGTGGTTCTGGAAAGTCTGTTACTGCATTGAGTGTTATGCGCCTAGTTTCGTCACCACCAGGCGTAATTACTAATGGTAGTATAGACTTTAATGGTGGAGACCTTTTAGAGCTTTCTTCTGAAGATTTAAGAGCTTTTCGGGGTAAAAAAATTTCTTATGTTTTCCAAGATCCGCTTTCCACACTTCACCCACTTTATACAGTTGGTCAGCAATTATCTGAAGCGATTCAATTTAATAGTTATGTTGGTAAATCAGAAAAAAACAAAAGGGCTTTAGAATTATTAAAAGCTGTTCGTATTTCAAACCCAGAAAAAAGACTAAACAGCTATCCTCATGAACTGTCTGGTGGCATGCGACAGCGTATTGGGATAGCAATGGCTTTGGCAAACGATCCAGACATTATAATTGCTGATGAACCAACGACCGCTTTAGATGTTACAGTTCAGGCTCAAATCTTAAAGCTTTTTCAGGACCTTCGTCGTGAAAAGGGCTTAGCACTAGTTTTTATAACTCATGATTTTGGAGTAATTTCTCAGATATGTGACAAGGTTGCAGTTATGTATGCTGGCAAGGTGGTCGAAATTGGACCAACGGCGAAAATACTTGACTCCCCAGCTCATCCTTATACCGCAAGACTCAAAAGCTGTGTACCTGAATTGGGGCAAGGTAAAAGGAATTTGTTAGCAATTCCCGGATTTCCACCGATGATTGATAATATGCCATCTGGATGCGCATTTGCTTCAAGATGTCAAAAGGTAAAACAAAATTGTCATTTAACAGCAGTCGATTTTACAAATATTGGGCAGGAAAGAGGTGTCAGATGTCTTTTTCCAGAAGAAATTAAGGCAGGTTGAAAAATGGTTTTATCCCTTGAGTTTGATAAACTTAGTAAAAAATTTCCTGCCCGAAAGGGACCGCTAAGTTTATCAAAGTTTGAAGTAACAGCCGTTAATGCTGTTTCTTTAAAAATAAAACCGGGAGAGACTTTTGGTCTTGTTGGTGAGTCAGGCTGTGGAAAGTCAACGTTGGCTAAAATGCTTGTTGGATTATTGAAACCTACCTCCGGTAGAATAATAATTGATGGAGAAATTTTTGACAAATCAGACCCCAAAGTTTTTGGGAAAAAAATCCAATATGTATTTCAGGATCCTATAAGTAGCCTAAACCCCAGAAAAACTATTAGGCAAATTATAGAAGCGCCTCTTAAAAACCTACATGGAATGAAGCGACCAAATAGGGATGCTAGAATTAAAGAGCTATTTGATGCCGTTAATTTGCGCTTAGATTTTTTAGATAGATATCCTCATGAGTTTTCCGGCGGTCAGGCTCAGCGAATTGGCATTGCAAGAGCTTTGGCAGCTGAGCCAAAAATATTAGTATTAGATGAGCCTGTATCTGCGCTTGACGTTTCGATACAGGCACAAGTTTTAAATTTGCTGGAAGAGCTTAAAGAGAAATTTGGTCTTACATATTTTTTTATCAGCCATGATCTTTCAGTCGTGGAAGCGGTAAGTGATAGAGTGGCTGTAATGTATTTTGGGTCAATCGTAGAAGTTGGAACAGCAAAAGAAATTTTTTCAAAACCTAAACATCCTTACACTAAGCTTTTGGCAGATAGTGCTCCAGTTATTGGAAAACCTCTAACTTTAAATGAAAAAAGTGGCTATGAATTACCTGATATTTTGAACCCGCCCATCGGATGTGCTTTTAGTGAGAGGTGTGTTTTTGCAAAGGAGCTCTGCTCTAAGGAAACACCTATTTTTCATGAATCTGAAAATGGGTCAGCTGTTTCTTGCCACTATCCAATAAATTGATTGCCCGCCAGTTTTGGGGAGTTTTAAATGTTTTTTGAAAAAGGCACTTTACAGCGAGAGCTGCTCTAAACGTAGTCTTGCTATTTTATGTACCTCTTCCATTGCAGTGGAAAACTCTTTCTCACTATCGTTGTTAACTCGGTCATTAAATGAAGTTAATATCTCAGACCTTTTAAGGCCTCGAACAGCTATTATAAAGGGGTGGCCAAATTTTTTTGTGTATTCCAAGTTTAATTTACTGAATTCAGCAAATTCTTCTTTTGAACATTGATCAAGTCCGGCACTAGCTTGCTCGGCTGTGGAGTCTTTTGTTAAGTTGCCTGAAACGGCAAGCTTACCCGCTAATTCGGGGTGAGCCTTAAGAAGGTTGAGTTTCTTCTCATCACTTGATGCTTCTACAATTTCCTTCATTCGCTCTGCTAGAAAATCAACATTGTTATCTTGAGATGTAATTCCTTGCGAAAATAAGATTTCGGCGACCCAAGACGAGTGTTCGTAAATACTACCCAATAAATTGATAATTTCAGCTTGATTTAATTCTTCTAAAGGCATTTTTGTCACTTGGTGTGAATTTAAATTGGAAAACGAGAGTACAAAATGTACAATAGTTTTGAATATTTTGTTTTGCAAAATAAATTAACAGGAATTGAAACAGGAGCTCGCTATGGGCCGTCTTACAACCCATGTTTTGGATACTGCTCGTGGCATGCCAGCAGCCAATTTGGCGATAGATCTTTACAAAATAGTAGAAAACTCTGAACAAAAGTTAAAATCAGTTTCAACTAATGAAGACGGTAGATGTGATGAACCTCTTTTGGAGGGTGCTTCATTTAGTTCTGGAAAATATAAACTTGTTTTTCACGCAGCTTCTTATCTGAAGGCAAATGGTGAACAATTGCCTGAGGTTCCATTTCTTGATGAAGTTGTGATTAGCTTCGGAATTGATAATGCGGAACAACATTATCACGTCCCGCTATTGCTTTCGGCATATGGTTACTCAACTTATCGTGGGAGTTGAGGGTGCTAATGTGAGAAATTATCTTACTTTTATTTTAAATGGTAAAACCCAAAGGGTCGATAATATCGCTGGTGATATGACTCTATTGAAATGGCTAAGAGATCAAAAAAGCTTAGTCGGATCTAAAGAAGGTTGTGCTGAAGGTGACTGTGGAGCATGTACGGTTGCTATAGTTAAAACTGATGATTCTGGAAATTTAAGTTGGCGTTCCGTAAATGCATGTATTGTTTTTATGGGAATGCTTGAAGGTTGTGCAGTTATTACTGTTGAGGGCTTAAATGGACCTGATGGGGAACTACATCCCTGTCAAAAAGCGCTGATAGACTTTCACGGATCTCAATGTGGGTTTTGTACGCCTGGTTTTGTTATGTCACTATTTACAGCTTGGTCAAATAAACACGGTTTGATGGCAGAAGACATAGATGATACTTTGGCGGGGAATTTGTGCAGGTGTACAGGATACAGGCCAATTGTCGAAGCCGGGCTTTCGCTCAAAAATTCAAAACAACCTCAGTGGGAATTGGATCGCAATGAAATTCTTAAAAAAGAACTTTTAGAAATAAATAGCTCAGAGCCAGTTGAAATTACAGACGGAAAAAATTCATTTTCTATACCTACTAATCACGAAGATTTTTCAAAAACCTACGCGGATCAACCTTCCGCTACCATAGTGTCTGGTGCTACAGACATTGGTCTTTGGGTGACGAAGCAAAATCGGGACTTACCAAACATGATTTGGACTGGTCGAGTTAAAGAATTCAACAAAATCGACGAGCAAGATGATTTTATAATTATTCGACCCGCAGTAACACATCAGGAAGCTATGGCAAAGTTAGGTAATAAATGGCCAACAATTAAAGCTTTATGGAAGCGTTTTGGATCAGTGCAGGTGCGAAACTCTGGAACAGTATGTGGGAACCTCGCTAACGGATCTCCGATTGGTGATTTACCCCCTGCTTTGATTGCACTGGAATCATTAATTGAGCTTACAAATAAAAATAAAAAGCGAAAATTACCCTTAGAAGAATTTTTTATTGAATATGGAAGACAGGACCGTCATGCCGGTGAATATGTCTCTGGGATATTTGTGCCAAATAAACCAGGGGATAATTTTCGGTGCTATAAATTATCCAAGCGATTTGATCAGGACATTTCCGCCGTTATGATGGGTGCAAATCTCATTGTAGAAAAAACAAAGATAACCATGGCTAAAATTTGTTTTGGCGGTATGGCCGGCACTCCAAAGAGAGCGACAGAGGTAGAAAAAGCTCTTCTGGGCCAACCTTTTGAGCCGCAGTCTTTTATTAAAGCATCAAAAAATATAAATAAGGATTTCGACCCTTTAACGGATGTTCGTGGTAGTGCAGATTATAGACGTAAGGCGGCTCAAAATTTAGTGATGAAATATGGGTATGAACTGACAGGTTCATTTGTTCCCAATTTAGCGGACCGGAACCAAGTTGAGAATTTGGTGAGTTGAATGAAAGATACAGAAGGATCCGCAAAAGAAGGCACAGTTCACAAAGCCATTCGACATGATAGCGCCCATAAGCATGTAAGTGGCGCGGCAAAATATGTAGATGATATAGCTGTACCGCCGAATACTCTTCAGATTCTATTGGGGCAAAGTAAATTTGCACATGCTAAAATTTTAAGTATGGATCTATCTCAAGTTGAAAACTTTCCAGGCGTTATAAAAGTTTTAACTGCAGCAGATATACCAGGAATAAATGATTGTAGTCCTTTTGCTGGTGATGACCCCATATTTGCTGAAAATGTAGTAAGTTATTTGGGGCAGTCTGTATTTGCGGTTGTAGCTGAAGATATCAAAATTGCTCGTAATGCCATTGAGCTAGCCGACATCAGGTATGAAGAACTTCCGGCTGTAATAACTATTGATCAGGCATTAGAGACAGGAAATGTCTTAGGGCCTCCGGCTGTTATTGAATGTGGAGAGGCAGATCAAGCATTAGATAAAAGTAAAAACAAGCTTGAAGGCAAAATCATATTAGGTGGCCAGGAACATTTTTATCTTGAAGGCCAAGCGGCCTATGCTTTTGCTGGCGAAGATACGGATATTGTTGTGCATTGCTCAACCCAGCATCCGACGGAAATCCAGCATAAAGTCGCAATGGCGCTTGGACTATCCAATCACGATGTTACAGTAATAACGCGTAGAATGGGTGGTGGATTTGGCGGAAAAGAAAGTCAAGGCAATTTACCAGCTATAGTTGCAGCACTTGCGGCAAAACTAACAGGTAGACCGGCTAAAATAATTTATGATCGCGATGATGACTTTATTTTAACAGGAAAACGGCATGATTTTCAAATATCCTATAAAGTGGGTTTTGAAGATAACGGTCTAATCAACAGCGTGATTGTAGATCAGGCAATGCGTTGTGGAATGTCTTGGGATTTATCAGAGGCTATTGCTGCTCGTGCTATGTGCCATGCTGAAAATTCTTATTTCATAAAGAACATGCGTATTACTTCCCACCGTCTCAAGACCAATACCCAATCAAATACAGCGTTCAGAGGTTTTGGAGGTCCGCAAGGAATTGTTGGTATGGAGCGGGTTATTGATCATGTTGCTTATCATTTAAACATAGACCCTCTATTGGTTCGGGAGCGAAACTTTTATCCGCATAAAACATCGACTGAGTACGGGAAAACACCTTACGGACAGACAGTTCATGACTGTGTAATTCAAGATATTATTTCTGAACTAAAGAAAACAAGCAACTATTTTGAGCGCCGTCAAAGTATTGAAAAATTCAACAAAAATAATGACTTTTTAAAGCGTGGTATAGCGCTTACACCCGTAAAATTTGGAATTTCATTCAATGCGAGTTTTTTAAACCAAGCAGGTGCATTGCTGCATGTATACAACGATGGTTCGGTTTACTTAAACCATGGTGGAACAGAAATGGGTCAAGGTTTAAATACAAAAATTGCGCAGATTGTGGCTAATGAATTTAAATTGCCCCTAAATAAGATAAAGATTACGGCCACCTCTACAGGAAAAGTTCCCAACACATCTGCCACTGCTGCTTCTTCGGGGAGCGACCTTAACGGGATGGCTGCAAAAAATGCAGCTGAAAAAATAAAATCTAGAATGGCTGAATATCTTGCGGCCGAGGCACAAATCAAGCCTAATGAAGTTAGTTTTGAAGATGGTAAAGTTTTAGTTGGGGCGAATGATTACAATTTTTCAGATGCTGTTAAACGCTGCTACATGGGCAGAATATCTTTATCAGCAACAGGTTTTTATTCTACACCAAAAGTCCATTGGAATCCAAAAACACTTAAAGGGCGCCCTTTTTATTATTTTGCTTACGGAGCTGCATGCAGTGAAGTAGTTGTTGATTTGTTAACAGGCGAGAATAGGATTTTACGGACTGACATATTACATGATGTTGGCAAATCTTTAAATCCAGCAATAGATATTGGACAAATTGAAGGAGGCTACGTTCAAGGTGCTGGTTGGTTAACAACTGAAGAACTTGTCTGGGACGACAGAGGAAGACTTCTTACCCATGCTCCTTCAACTTATAAAATCCCAGCATGTTCTGATAGGCCTTTGGACTTTAGAGTAAAACTTTTTTCTGAAGGGGAAAATTGTGAGGAAACAATCCATAGATCAAAAGCCGTTGGTGAGCCCCCTCTTATGTTGGGAACAAGTGTTTTAATGGCCTTGTCACATGCCTTACAAGCCGTGAGTGATCGGAAAACTTATCCAAACTTAAACGCTCCCGCCACGCCTGAAAGGCTTTTGATGCAATCGCTACAACTTGGCGGCCCCAGTGTGTAAATTTGTTTAATGGTAGATAGCACTTTTATCAGGCCTAGAAATAATTGGATTGCGGCTGCAAATCAGTTGGTTTCTGAAGATAAAGCAATTGCTCATGCAGTAGTCATTTTTGTGCGCGGCTCGTCACCTAGGGAAGTAGGTGCGAATATGGTAATTTCAGAGACGCAGATATGGAACACAATAGGCGGCGGCTCACTGGAATTTGAGGTTATGAAACAGGCAAGAAGTCTCATAAAGGAAAACAGTCATATAGCCAAAAGTTCATATAGAAGGGTTCTAAATTTGGCACTTGGACCAGATATGGGCCAGTGCTGTGGTGGGCAGGTAAAGGTTCTCTTAGAAATTTTGAACCGATCTGATATAGATGGGTTGTTGAGTTATGCGGAAGGAGTATTCACTTTAGCGCATCCCTTGAAGACTGGAGGCTCAATAGAAATTTTTGATGGGATTGACAGTAGTTCGCCTAACCCAAAGCTAGAAAATGATACCTTTATTCTTCCCACAGCAAAAAGACTTACCCCATTGTTTGTTTATGGGGCTGGTCACGTTGGTAGGGCGTTGATGAAAATTGTAAGTAATTTGGATTTTGATCTTCACTGGGTTGATATTGATGAAGATCGATTTCCAAAAGAGTTTACAGTTGTTTATTCTAAGGTTGTTGCAAAAGATCCGCAGGTGATTGCGTCGCATGCACCAAGTGATGCTTATCATATAATACTAACACACTCTCATCCCTTGGATGAGGCTATCTGTTTTGCTTTATTATCAAGAAATAAATTTGAGTTTTGTGGACTAATAGGTTCTCAAACAAAGAACGCCAGATTTAGAAGTCGATTGACAAAAATGGGAGTAACCGACGCCCAGTTAAAAAGGCTTACTTGTCCCATTGGCATAGATGATATTAATTCCAAAGAACCAGTGAAAGTTGCTATTTCGATTGCTGCACAGCTTGCAATATGGCAGGAAAAGAATGGAACTAAGGTAGGATAAATAATGTTGGATTATTTTTGGTTGTGGTCCGAAATGATTGTTCGTTGGGTTCATGTAATAGCGGGCGTGGCTTGGATTGGATCTTCTTTTTATTTTATTGCTCTGGATCTTAGTTTGAAGCCAGGAAAAGAGTTACCTAAAGAGGCCAATGGACAAGCATGGCAGGTTCACGGTGGTGGCTTTTATAATATGGTTAAATATCTTGTAGCACCAAAAAAAATGCCGGAAGAGTTAACGTGGTTTAAGTGGGAAGCTTACAGTACTTGGATCTCTGGCATGGCTTTGATGTCATTAGTGTATTATGGCTCAGCTAGCCTCTACATGATTGACTTAGAGGTTCTTGATATTACTCAGTTACAAGCCGTTTTCTTGAGCTTAGGTGGAATTGTAATTGGTTGGATTATCTACGACGGTTTATGTCGCAGTCCGCTTGGAAAAAATGACTTGATTTTAGCTCTGGCGGGGTTGGTTTTTTTAGTCCTGTTATCGTTCATTTATACACAAGTTTTTTCTCATCGTGGAGCCTTTATGCAGATGGGAGTTACTATAGGAACTATGATGGTGGCCAATGTGGCAATGGTTATTATTCCTGGCCAAAAAAAAGTGGTGCAAGCTCTTAAAGCTGGGGACGACCCTAATCCAATTTATGGAGTTAGAGGCAAGCAAAGATCTTTGCACAATAACTATTTAACGCTTCCAGTTATCTTCGTTATGATTGGCGGACATTATCCAATAATATTTGCTACAGAATACAGTTGGTTAATTCTTGGATTAATTTTAATAATCGGCGCATTGATAAGGCATTTTTTCAATACGAAACATAAAGGATTGCCAGCCCCGTATTGGACATGGTTGGTTGCCTCCATTCTCGCTGTTTGCTCTGTCTTGTTGTCATATGCCGGGGCACCTAATAATAATTTTTATGAGGTCAGTAATCTTAAAATGACAAAAGAAGAAATCCACAAAACTGCCGTTGAATTAGTTATTGAGCGATGTAGTTCTTGTCACGCCAGGGAGCCGCTTTGGGAGGGACTTGCTTTCGCTCCAAAAGGTATTCATCTCGAAACAGAGGAGGAGGTTTTGAAGATGGCTAATGAGATTTACTGGCAGTCTGCAGCATCATGGGCTATGCCACCGGGTAACATAATATGGTTGGAAGACGAAGAAAGAGTTTTACTATCTGACTGGCATGCAAGTTTGAAAAAAAACTGAGGTTATAACATGGATAGCTATCCTAGAGATATGGTTGGCTATGGCCAAAAAGGCCCAAAGGTGATTTGGCCGAATAATGCAAAAGTGGCTGTGCAATTTGTTCTAAATTATGAAGAAGGTGCTGAGAATAGTATTCTGCATGGCGATCCAGCATCAGAGATTTTTCTTTCTGAAATAATTGGTGCTGCACCATTTGAAGGTTCTCGCCACATGTCGATGGAGTCAATTTATGAATATGGCTCAAGGGCAGGTGTGTGGCGTATTTTAGATTTATTTCGATCGCGAAAAGTACCCATAACTTTATTTGCTGTTGCGATGGCGATGCAAAGAAACCCTTTAGTGATTGAGCAAGCTCTAAAAGATGGGCATGAAATTGCGTCGCATGGATACAGGTGGATAAATTACCATGGAATGCCAAAGTCGGAAGAAATGGCACACATGAAGAAGGCAATCGATATACATAAAGATATTTGTGGGGAGCGTCCACTAGGATGGTACACAGGAAGAACAAGCGAAAACACACGTGATTTAGTTTCAGAAGAAGGTGGTTTCATATATGATGCCGATGATTATTCAGATGACCTGCCTTTTTGGAGCGAGCAAACAAAAAAGCCTCATCTTATTGTTCCATATACTCTTGATACAAATGACATGAGATTTGCGACTGCCCAAGGTTTTAATACTGCAAAGCACTTTTCGGATTATCTGATCGATGCATTTGATACGTTATATTCAGAAGGTTCGACCGCACCGAAAATGATGTCAGTTGGGTTACATTGTAGATTAATTGGGCGCCCAGCAAGGTTCAAAGGGCTTGTGAAGTTTTTAGATTATATACTTTCACATGAAAAAGTCTGGATAGCAAAGCGTATTGATATAGCGAGGCATTGGATTGAGAAATTTCCAAGTCCGAAGTTTGAAACTAATAAATAAATAGTAAGGATTTTTGCATGGAAAAGGAGACTCCTCCCTCGGAAGCAATGGGGTTAGTTAATTTGGCTTCCCCTAGAATGGGTACTGAAATCCACTCAGTAAGTGACGATTTTTTTGCTGAAGCCCCTAGAATGTTACAAGATACAATACCAGTGTTTGTTCCAGATAAATTTGATGATAATGGAAAGTGGATGGATGGCTGGGAGTCTCGTAGAAGACGTCAAGGAGGCCATGACTGGTGCATAATAAAATTGGGCGTACCCGGTATAATCAGACTTGTTGATATTAACACTGCGCATTTCACCGGAAATTATCCGCCTGGAGCTATGATCGAGGCGGGGCATTCCGCAGACGGTGATATAAGCAAAGTTGAATGGAAAACACTTGTAGATCAGGTCGATCTAGGTCCTGACTCGCATCACATATTGCCTACAAATACTTTAGGTCCAGTCAATATGGTCAGACTAAATATATATCCAGATGGCGGCGTGGCTCGGCTTCGGCTTTTTGGTGATGTAAATTACGATTGGGAAAATGAAAAAAGTGATATTTGCGAGCTTTCTGCTCTTAAATTGGGTGGATGTATATTAGGATATAATGATGCTCATTACGGTGATGTGAATGCCCTTCTTTCAGAAGGCCGAGGGTTAACAATGGGTGATGGCTGGGAGACACGTAGACGTCGAGAGCCAGGTAATGATTGGATAGTTGTTCAACTGGGCACAACAGGAACTATTGATGAAATAGAAATAGACACCGCACACTTCAAAGGAAATTTTCCTGATATGTGTAGTATTCAAGCTGCTGTGGTTGAAAAGGGCTTTGATCTAAATTTGGCTGAAAAATGGAAAGAAATTTTACCTAAGCAAAAACTATCCGCTGATGCTATTCACACGTTCTCATCGGAAATCATTAAAGATTTTGGCCCAGTAAACGCCATTCGACTGAATATTTACCCAGATGGCGGTGTTTCAAGGTTAAGGGTTTTGGGTCGGGTTGAATTGTAAATGGGTCAACAAAAACTAAAAATTAGAACACTATCTCAAAAAAATTTCAGCTCTTACGGTGAGGTTATTGAGCTAAAAGGTGCAGAAGAATTAGTAATTAATCAAGGCACCACCACTCGATTTAATGCACTAGCTTTGGTTGACGTAGGAGAAGAAGGCGGTGTTCCAATAATATCTATCTTTGAGGGCAAACGTCGACCGGATCCAATTAAGCTAGTTTTAATGGAACGGCATCCTTTGGGGTCACAAGCATTTTTTCCATTATCTAATCACGGTTGGATAGTTGTTGTATGTAAGTCAAACAGTTCAGGTGAAAAACCAGATTTAAGTACCATTGAATGTTTTTATGCAAGGGGCGATCAAGGAGTAAGTTACCTAAAAGGTACCTGGCATCATCCATTAATAGTTTTAGAAGCAAGCCAAAAATTTTTGGTTGTTGACAGACAAGGAGATGGGTGCAACCTGAACGAGTTTTCTATTGAAAACTTAGATATCAATTTAGGACCAGCTAACTTTTAATCAGTGGGTCACAGGTTCAAATCCTGTACGGCTCACCACTAAAATCA